>Ga0256794_1000002_pt1 | contig 594693 bp, 560 predicted proteins | sample MC6MC0945MT_FD_186352 | JGI IMG/M metagenome (GOLD analysis project Ga0256794, IMG submission 186352) | Metatranscriptome of enriched soil aggregate microbial communities from Iowa State University, Ames, United States - MC6-MC0945-MT... | ecosystem: Environmental > Terrestrial > Soil >... | reverse complement strand
GTGGAGGTGGAGGTGGAGGCGGAGGCGCGGCAGCGGTCGGCCGCGAAGGCGCTGCGGCCTTGGGCTCAGGCTCCGCCGCTACTATTCCCCCGCCGACGGGATCGTCGGGCGCTGCGCTTGGCGCCGCTCCTCCGGCGGGCTCGGCGACGGACCTTCCTTCGGCGACGTCAGCCGGACGGGCGGATTCGGAAGGCGCGGGCGCGACCGGGGCCCGATCCTTCTCCTCCACCGTCTGTGACTGGCTTTGTGGCGCCTTGGCGAGCTTTGGGGCCTCTGAGCACGCAGCGAGCGCGCCACACGCCACGACCGCAGCAAACAAAATTCCCTTCCGACGCGGCGGCGACAGCCGACGCCTGGCAAGCGAATACATCGCAATCCTCCCCGATCCGTTGGCCCCCAGGCCGCATAAAATTTACGATCCCCTGCCGTCGGGAGCAACAAAGTCCGTGGTCCGACGGGTTGAAACACGGGGGCGACGAAATCTGGTCTTGCAGGCCGCGCGGTTCGTGATCATGGTCGCGCCCTTGAAAAGATAAGGAAATCCTCGCAGATCATGGCGACCGCACCTCCAACCGCCTTCCGCATACCGGTTGCAGATTATGTCACCGGCATCACAGCCGGGGACCGAGCGTTGCTGGCGCGCGCCATTACGCTCGTCGAAAGCACGAATCCCGAGCATGGGCGGCTGGCGCAACGCATTCTGCAGGAACTTCTGCCAAGGACGGGCAAGGCGGTGCGTCTCGGCATCACCGGCGTTCCGGGCGTCGGCAAATCGACGACGATCGACCAGTTCGGCATGAACCTCATTGCCGAGGGGCACCTCGTGGCAGTGCTGGCGATCGATCCGACGTCGAAGCGCTCGGGCGGCTCGATCCTCGGCGACAAGACCCGTATGAACGCGCTCGCCCAGGAAAAGAACGCCTTCATCCGTCCCTCGCCGTCGTCCGGCACTCTTGGCGGCGTGACGCGGCGCACGCGGGAGACGATGGCGCTGGTCGAGGCGGCAGGCTTCGACGTCATCATTGTCGAGACGGTCGGCGTCGGGCAGTCCGAGGTTGCGGTCGCCGATATGGTCGATTTCTTCCTGGTGCTTTTGCTGGCGGGCGGGGGCGACGATCTGCAAGGCATCAAAAAGGGCATCATCGAACTTGCCGATATGATCGCCATCAACAAGGCGGACGGCGACAACATCAAGCGCGCCCAAGCCGCCGCCGCGGATTACAAGCACGCGCTGCAAATTTTCACGCCACATGAAGCGACGTGGTTCCCGCCCGTGCTGACGATTTCGGGGCGCGACAACCGCGGCCTCCCCGACCTCTGGGCGAAGGTGCTCGAACATCGCGAAAAGATGACGGCGACCGGCGAATTCCAGAGCCGCCGCCAGGCGCAGGCCGTGTCGTGGATGCGTGACATGCTCGAAGACCGGCTCATGGCGGCGCTCAAGGCAAATCCGAAGGTCGCGGCCGAGCTACCGGCCATCGAGGCGTCCGTGCGCGATGGCACGTTGCTGCCGACGCTGGCCGTCGAGCGGCTGATGGGAATGATGGGTTTGAATTCGTAGCGGATTGTTTGTCGGCTTGCTCGTCGCCGCGCGGGACATCGCAGCGGCGGACGATGGGCTTTCGGCTGACGGCTCCGGCGATCTATACTGAACCATGCCCTCGTCGACCGACTTGCGCCCGAACGTTTTGCTGACCGGCTTCGGACCGTTTCCGGGCGTGCGCGAAAATCTTTCCGGCTTGCTCGCCGAGCGGCTTGGCTTCCGGGCGCGTGCGACGCTGCCGCAATTCCGTTTCGTAGTTGCCGTGCTGCCGACGGAATGGATGCAAGCCCCGCAAATCGTCGCCGAACTTTACGAACAGAACGATCCCGTTCTGGCGCTCCACTTCGGCGTGAGTTCCAAAGCGCAGGGCTTTCGCATCGAAACGGAAGCTAAGAATTTCTGCCGGATGTCCGCCGACCATGCCGGTCACTTCCCTGCACTAACGCAGGTACTTGATGGAGGCGCTGGCGCGCATCGGGTTACGATCGATGCAGCGTCCATCGTCAGGCATCTCAACGAACGTGGCCATCACGCATCGCTATCGCACGATGCCGGCGGCTATCTCTGCAACGCCGTCCTCTATCATTCGCTTGTCGAAGCGGAGCGGCGGACGCGAGGTTGCCGCGTCGGTTTCATCCACGTCCCTGCTGACGCCGGGTTGCTGAACCCATTCGACTTTACCGTGTCGGGCGCATTCGAAATCCTAAAATTCACGCTCGAAGGCGCGGAGCCCGTGACGGCCTTAACCTCGGTTTAACGTCTAACGCGCTGGCTCGATGTTTGCTTCTCCAAGAGGCAAACAGGGAGCACGTCCATGACGATCGATCGCCGTTCGCTTATCGGCGCGGGCTTCGGCCTTGGCGCCGTTGCATCCGCCGCGCATGCGGCTGAGCGCCGACCGGCAGAGCACGCTCAACCGAATGCCTCGGCGCTGTCGGCCAATCTGGTCGCGAATGACAGTCGCGATCAGACGGCGGCGCTGCAAGCCGCGATCGATGCCGCCGCCGAGAAGGACATTCCTCTCGTGCTGCCGCCCGGAAAATTCATCGTCAGCGATCTGCGGCTGCGGGCCGGATCGCGCCTCATCGGCGCGGCACGGACGACGACACTCGTCTTTGCGGGTGGCGCGGCGTTCATTACCACCGACAAGGCAGACGGACTGGTGCTCGATGGCCTGACGTTCGACGGCGCTTACAAGACTTTCGATGCGCAGCGCGGCGACGGTCTGCTGACGTTGGCGACCTCAAAGAACGTTCATCTCACCGATCTCGATATTTGCAACAGCATCGGGATCGGACTGTCACTTATCGAATGCGGCGGGCGGATCAACGGGGTCGGCATCAGTCATGTTCTGGATGCGGGACTCAAGAGCCTCGATTCCGTCGGCCTCGATATTACCGGCAATACCGTCACCGAGTGCGCGAACAACGGCATTCTCGTCTGGCGCTCGAAGGCCGAGGAAGACGGCAGCATCATCTCGGGCAACCGCATCTCGAAAATTCGCAATGCCGCCGGCGGTACGGGCCAGTACGGCAACGGCATCAACGTTTTCCGTGCCGGGAGCGTCCTCATCTCGGGCAACCGCATTTCCGACTGCACCTATACGGCGGTTCGCGGTAACGCGGCTTCCAATATTCAGATCGTCGACAACAGCTGCGAACGGCTGGGCGAAGTGGCGCTTTATGCCGAATTCGGATTTCAGGGCGCGCTGATCGCCAACAACGTCGTCGATACGGCGGCGAGCGGCATTTCGGTGACGAACTTCAACGACGGCGGGCGCCTTGCCGTCGTGCAGGGCAATCTCATTCGCAATCTCTTCCGGCGCGAGCAGGAACCACAGGACAAGCGCGGCGAAGGCATTGGTGTCGAAGCCGATGCGGTCGTTTGCGGCAATACAATTGAAAACGCGCCGACCGTCGGCATTCAGATCGGCTGGCAGTCGTACATGCGCAACGTCGCCGTCACGGGCAATGTCATCCGGCAGGCGCGCGTCGGCATTTCCGTCACCAATGCGCCCGACGCCGGCAAATGCCTGATCGCCAACAACCTCATTTCGGAAGCGAAAGATGGCGCCATTCGCGCGATGGATAGCGGCGTCATGACCGGTCCCGATCTCGCGCATGAGCCGAGCGCAAACGAACACCTGCACGTTTCAGCGAATGTCGCCACGTGATGCTCTGAAGGTTTCAAATTTTTCGGAGATCGGAGGAGCGCTGCGCCCGGCCAAGGGGAAGACGGGGGGAGTCGGGGCTTGACCGGGCGGCAGCATCATCTGGTGCGCACGGGGGGAAGTGTGACACCAGTCTGAGAACTAATCTAACCTCAAGAATATGAACTCATTCTGAACACGACGTTAAATTGTCGCAACGTTTGCCGCCGGCGCGAAAAAATTTCTGCTAAGGCGGCGTTTCCCATTGGTTTTTGCGCGACGCGACGCGAGCCCCGCATCGAATCAGATTAGCGTCCATGCTTTGATGACTTGCGCATAGGACTTGCTGATGCCGGCCTTCGCCGCGCCGCTTTCTCTGCCGTTTTCCTCGACCTCGGACGATCCGTTGGGCCACGCGCGCGCGAAGCTCGAGGATGTCTTCGGCTACAAAGGCTTTCGCCCGCTGCAGGGCGACATCATCGCGACAATCCTTGGCGGCGGCGACTGTCTGGCTCTCATGCCGACCGGCGGCGGCAAGTCGCTCTGCTATCAGATCCCGGCGCTGGTCCGGCCCGGAACTGGAATCGTCGTCTCGCCGCTGATTGCGCTGATGCAGGATCAGGTCGATGCCTTGTGCGATCTCGGCGTCAAGGCCGCGTTCCTCAATTCGACGCAAGATCGGGCGACGCAGGATCGGATCGAACGGCAGTTCGCGGCGGGGGCGCTCGACCTCCTTTACGTCGCGCCGGAACGTCTGGTGCAGGACCGGACGCTGGGCCTTCTTCAGCGCAACGATATTTCGTTGTTCGCGATCGACGAAGCGCATTGCGTTTCGCAATGGGGGCACGATTTCCGCCCGGAATACCGGCAGCTAAAAATCCTGGCGCAGCGATTTCCGAGTGTGCCGCGCATCGCCCTGACCGCAACGGCCGACGAGCGGACGCGGCAAGAGATCATCACCGAGCTGTCGCTCGAAAATGCCGCGTGCTTCGTCGCGAGTTTCGATCGGCCGAACATTCGCTACACGATTGCCGAGCTTGGCAGCGCCAGTGCTCGTGAGCGCCTTTGGCAGTTCATCGAGTCGGAGCATCCGACCGACGCCGGCATCGTTTATTGCCTGTCGCGCAAATCCGTCGAGGAAACGGCGGCGTGGCTCAACTCGAAGGGACGCAAGGCGCTCGCCTATCATGCGGGGCTTGATGCATCGATCCGCGCGGCGGCGCAGACGAAATTCCTGTCGGAAGAAAGTTTGATCATCGTCGCGACGATCGCCTTCGGCATGGGTATCGACAAGCCGGACGTTCGCTTCGTCGCGCATCTTAATCTGCCAAAGTCGATCGAGTCCTACTATCAAGAAACAGGTCGCGCCGGACGTGACGGCGAAGCCGCGAATGCGTGGATGGCTTATGGGCTGCAGGACATCGTACAGCTGCGGCAATGGATCGGCCAATCGGACGGCTCGGAAGTCTTCAAGACCGTGCAGCGGCAGAAGCTCGATGCACTTGTCGGGCTCGCCGAGATGCCGGGCTGCCGGCGGCAGGCCCTGCTCGCCTATTTCGGGGAAATGCGTTCGGAGCCGTGCGGAAACTGCGACAACTGCCTGAACCCGCCGCACACCGAAGACGGCACCGTCATCGCGCAGAAAGCCTTGTCGACCGCCTACCGAACCGGGCAGCGCTTCGGCGTGACGTACCTCACCGAGGTGCTCGTCGGCACAGCAGATGAGCGAGTACTACGGAACGGGCATGATCGTCTGTCGGTCTTTGGAATCGGCAAGGATGTTCCCGCGACGACGTGGAAGGGGCTGTTCCGGCAGCTGACGGCGCAGGGCTACTTGACGGGCGATGACGAAGGCATGGGCTCGCTCGTTCTGACTGAGCGGGCACGGCCGCTGTTGCGGGGTGAGCAACGCTTTCTGATGCGCGTCACCCGGTCGATCGGAAAACCATCGAAGAAGCGCGCCGCGTCCGTCGCCTCGAAGGTCGCGCGTGAAAATCAGCCGTTGTTTGAATCGCTCAAGGCGCTGCGCCTGAAGCTCGCGAGCGCAGCGAAACTGCCGCCTTATGTCGTCGCGCAAGACCGGACGCTGATCGAACTGGCCGAGAAACGTCCCGACACCGAAAACGCCCTGCATGACATCATGGGACTCGGCGCCAGCAAGATCGCGCGCTATGGCGCGGCGTTCCTCGACCTCATATCGCAATTCAAGAAACATCCGGTTCTGAACAACCGGCTTTCGGCAAGCGTCAACACGACGCTCGCGGCGCATCTGCGCGGGCTCGATCCGGAACAGATCGCCTCCGAGCGCGGGCTGGAAGTCGCAACCATCTATGGGCATTTCGCCGAGGCTATCGAAGCGGGTTTAATTTCGGCGGATGAAGCCTTGCATCTCGATGCCGCCGAGCGCGACGAGATCGAGGATGCGTTCGATCGTTGCGAAACGCGCGATAGCGGCAAGCTCGGCCCTGCATTTGCGGCGCTCGACGGGCGCTACAATTACGGCATTCTCAAATGCCTGCTCGCGGACGCCGGATAAAACTGCATCGGCTGGACGCGACGGCCCGGGCTTACCGGCGTTCCGATGCGGGAAGCGATTTGGCGAGGGTTTCGACAATCCGATCGCAAACGGACCGCAACTCCGGAGTCCATGCGGCGACGTTCGAGGCAAATAGGTTCGCCTGCGATTTCAGGATAACGCCGTCATCAAGAATGCGCAGGCCGTTGGCGCGCAGCGTCTCGCCGGTCGTCGTAATATCGACGATGAGTTCGGCGGTTCCGGCAGCTGGTGCGCCTTCGGTCGCCCCGGCGCTTTCGATGATGCGATAGTCACCGTAACCTTTCGACGCAAAAAAGCGGCGCGTGAGGTTCATGTACTTCGTCGCGACGCGCGGCCAGCGGCCATGCGTCCGGCGAAACGGCATCGCAATGTCCTCCAGATCGGCAACTGTCGCGACATCGATCCAGCAGGCCGGAACGGCGACGACGACATCGGCAAAGCCGAAGCCGAGCTTGTGCAGAAATCCGATGCGCGTATCGGCGTCCGAGATGTTCTCGCGAATGAGATCCTCGCCCGTGATCCCGAGGTGGACGCTGCCCGCCTTCAAGGCCTCAGCGATTTCCGACGACGACACATAAGCGACGTCAACATCCGGCAGGCCGTCGATCTCGCCGCGATATCCGCGCGCGTGACCGACCTTGCGCACGATCAGACCAGCGCGCGCGAACATGTCGGTCGTCTGCTCCATCAAGCGACCCTTCGACGGAATCGCGAGCGTCAGCTTGCTCATGGCGATGCCCCCTCGATGGCGGCCAGAAGGCGCTCGGTATGTATGGCTGCGCCGACGGCAGGGACATCGACGGCGGCGCCCGCCGATCGCATCAACGCATCGTAGCGTCCGCCCGTGGCGATCGGACTGCGTGGCCCGAGTGCCGACGAGCGCACCTCAAAGACGAGACCGGTGTAATACGCCATCGTGCGTCCGAATTCGGCGGCGAACGTGACTCGATCGAGATCGATCCCGGCGTTGGCGAGCAGCGCGACGCGACGATCGTAGGTTTCCAACGCAGCGCCCGATCCATTGCTTGCGCCGTTCACCAGTTCGGCGATCTTGATGCCCGCAGTGCGCGCCGGACCCGACACGTTGACGTAACGTTCGATGAGGTCGGCGGAGGATTTTGCGAGCGGTTTTTCCTCGCGGCTTTCCGCAATGCCGATCAGGTGCTCGGTGATGCCGGCGAGCGTTCGCGTTCCGATGAGTTCGATTGCATTCTCGTCGAGATATGCGGCAACGGTCGCTTCGCTTGCGGCTTGATCGGCGCGTGTCAGCGACGACAGCAGCGCTTCCGGCACATGCAGGCGCGCGGCTTCCGCATTCGTGACGAACGTCTTCAAGGACTCGCGGAATGCGAGCGGCTTCAGGAACGCATCGTCGAGGCGCTTCTTCCAACGCGGAGTCAGGCCCGCGACATCGAGCATGCTGGAGAAAAGGCCGAGGTCGCCCAGCCGCAACGACCAATCCTTCAGGCCGGCCTTCTCGATGGCCTTGATAACAATCGCGATGACTTCCGCTTCGGCCCGTTCGCGCTCGACGTCGCCGAAGCGCTCGATTCCCGCTTGGCGGAACTCGCGCGGGTGCGCGGCGTCCGCGCCTTGCGGCTGGAAGCGGAAGGCGCCGCCATTGTAGCAATATCGAGCCGGTGTCGTCGGATCGGCGTGGCGCGCCAGATGCAGCCGGCATGTCGGAACCGTCAGGTCGGGCCTCAGACACAGCTCGGCGCCATCAGGATCGGTGAAGACGTAGGTGCGGGCGCGAAGGCTTTCACCGATCACATCCAGATACACATCCGCCGGCTGAATGATCGCAGGCGCAACGGCGTCATAGCCGGCCTCGGTGAAGACCGACATCAGCATACGTGCCCGCGCTTCAAGCGCCGCGATACGCCGCGTCGTTTCGGTGGCCATGCTCTATTCCTGGTGCCGCGCGATGAGTTTTTTGACTTCGCCAACGAGGTCCGATTCGGAGATGGAGAATTGCGCCGGACGCGCTGCTTTCCATTCCTTGTTGTCCTTGATCGCGGCGGCGGCCTTGGCGCCTTCAATCAGATCCTTGATCGTGACTTCGCCTTTGGCGCGCTCGTCTGAACCTTGGATGATGGCGCACGGCGCATTGCGCTTGTCGGCGTATTTCATCTGCGCCTTCATGCCAGACGAGCCGAGGTACATTTCGGCGCGGATGCCGGCGTTGCGCAGGTCTTGCGTGATTTTCTGATAGCGGGCGACCTCGCCCTTATCCATCACAAGAACGACGACGGGCCCGAGCGCTTGCTGCTTCTTTTCGCCGATCAGCGAGAGCGCCGCCTGTAGACGCGAGACGCCGATCGAGAAGCCGGTCGCGGGAACCTTGTCGCCGGTGAAGCGGGCGACAAGATCATCATAACGGCCGCCACCGCCGACGGAGCCGAAGCGCACGGGTTTACCGTCGTCGCCTTTGACCTCGAATGTCAACTCGGCTTCGAAGACAGGACCGGTGTAGTATTCGAGGCCACGCACGACAGTTTGATCGATGCGAATCCGTTGTTCGTCATATCCGGCTGACCGGCACAGCTTCTCGATTTCGAGTAGATCGTCGACGCCCGATTTGAACGTCGCGTTGTCGCTTTTTTTTCCGCCAGTTTCGGAGATGGGCTTTTCCAGGAAGCTGATGACTTCCATCGCTTGCGCCGGGCTCAGTTCGGCGCCTTTAGTGAAATCGCCGCTCTCGTCCTTGCGGCCTTTGCCCAAAAGATCTGAGACGCCTTGCAGACCAAGGCGATCGAGCTTGTCGACGGCGCGCAGCACCGTCAGCCGACGGCCGCTGTCTGTCACATCCAAGCCGATGCTCTCAAGCAATCCGTCGAGCAGTTTCCGATTGCTCACCTTGATTGCGTAATCGCCACGCTTGACGCCCAAGGCTTCGAGCGTATCGGCGGCGAGCATGCACATCTCGGCGTCAGCGGCGACGCTTTCCGCGCCGACGGTATCAGCGTCGAACTGCACGAACTGGCGGAAGCGGCCGGGTCCCGGTTTCTCGTTGCGATAGACATTCCCGAACGCATAGCGGCGGAACGGCTTCGGCAGCGTCTGGAAATTCTGCGCGACATAGCGGGCGAGCGGCGCCGTCAGATCGTAGCGCAGGCTCATCCATTGCTCGTCCTCATCCTGGAACGAGAAGACGCCGGCATTCGGCCGGTCCTGATCGGGCAGGAACTTGCCGAGCGCGTCCGTGTACTCGATCGCGGGCGTTTCGAGCGCCTGGAAGCCATAGCGCTCATAGACGTCGCGGATCTTCGCGATCATATCGTTGAGGCCGTGAAGCTCGGCGGCCTCGATATCGCGGAAACCTTTCGCGAGGCGCGCCACTGGTGAAGTTTGCGCCTGCGGCGCGGGACGCACGCTGGTATTGTCTTTGGACATGAGGGCTATGAAGACCGTGACTATAAAGGTTGCCGTAGCACCTGGGGCGCACAGCTGGCGAGCCCGCCTTATATCGGATCGGCGGAGCGCGCGAAAGTCGGGTTCAGGATCGCAGTTTACCGGGACAAACGCGGCTTCAGGCGGCGAAAGAGCGATTGCACCCGCGCGCTTTTGCGCAGGCGGCCCTTCAGACGCTGGAACATGGCGTGCGGAACCTGCGCGAGATCGCGGGCGACGATCAGATCGTAAAGCGGCACGTCTTCGACGCCGAACCCACGTTTGAACGGATAGTCTCCGATGCCCATGTCAAAGCGGCGAATGCCCTGGGCGACGAAGTGCTTCATCGTCTCGACGACGACCAGCCTGCCCGGCGAAAGATGACCCCAGCCCGGACCGCCCGTGGCGATGCGCAGCAGCGTGAACGTGCCGTCGTGGACGATGCCAAAGAGCGTCGCGATGATCTCGCCGCCCGCTTCAATTGCAAACAGAGAGGCAAGCCCCGCATCCGAGCCGTCGATCGCCAATCGTTCGTAGAAGGCGCGATAGGCGGGTTCGTCGAGAACATATTTGCTGCCGAGCGTTCCGTGACGTGAGGCCTGCTGCTCTTCGAGCACCGAGTAGACGCGCGCGATTTCTTCCGCCGTCGTGGCGCGATAAAAGCGCGGCGCGCCCTCCTTCTCCCACAGCCGATAGCAGCGCTCGACTTCTTTGCGGTATTTCTTGCCTCGCGAGCGCAAGAAGTCTTCCACCGTTCCCGGCACGTTGAGCACGTTACCATCGTGGCGCGCAGGCGTGATGCCGAGCCGCGTCAAAAGCGGATTGGCGCGGCCGCCGATTTCGCCGGGCATGCGCTCAAGGCGGATCAGATCGACATCGGGCATCGCGTGCAGCACGCCGCGCCACGCACGCCGGATGGAGCGCCGCTTCGTCAGCAGCGCGCGTCCGAGGATTGGTCCGCCATAGTCGGAAACGCCGAGATCGGCGAAGCGGGCGACGGTCCGGCTGCGTTCCTTCTCGATCAGCAGAGGCAGGATCAGCGCGACTTCGCCGCTATTTCGTTCAGTGACGACGACAAGGCGCGGCAAGGCGTGCTGCGGCTCCGCCAATTCCTCGTAGAGAACCGTCAGCCAATCCAGCGTCTGGAAGCCGGTAGAGACGAGGCCATCCTGCACGGCTTCAAGCGCCGCGAGCGCTTCGTCGGAGCCGTCGAAGACTTCCGTTATGAAACGGGGGCCACGCCAAAGCGCACGCCGCGGCTCAACTCGATCCGCGGCCGCCAGCGTTGCGCCGTTCCCTGCATCCACCGTCGCCATACGCGCTACACTTCAAAGGCGATGTGACTTCCCTCTTGCCGTCTATTCCGCCGCCGCCGCGAGGTCGATAATCCCACCTGGGCGGCGCGGATCAAGTTTGAATTCGATGGGACGCTTGGATTTCTGCGCTTTCTTGAGCAAGCCCGAGCGACGGACACCTGCCTGCAACGCGGCCTTGGCCCAGAATCCGGCTCCCGATGTCGCGGTGCTTTTCGGCGGGATGCCGACTTTTTCGCGGAGGATGCCGTTAGCGAGGTTGACCATTTGCCGGCGGCGGATGTGTTCGGTCCAGTATTCCGTTGTCATCGAGATGTTGAGGCAATCGAGGTTCTCGACGCGGTGCGGCGTGTAGAGCGGCCAGTGCATCATCGTGCCGGGCTCAAGGAGGAACTCGGTCGCCGCTTGTTCGTAGGACGGATCGTACTTGATGCCGACTTCGTTGGCGTACATCGCCACGTATTCGAGGCTTTCTTCCGTCAGGTAGGGCGGCGTCGTCGGGTAGAGATAGACGCGCTTCTGGCCCCGGATCTGCCACAGAGACTGACCGGCCGAGTCGAAGTGATAGTAAACCTGCGCGTTCGGCGACGAGATAATGATGCCGTTGAGCCGCGTGAACGTCTTGTATCCGCCGAGATTGCGATCGACTTCTTCGAAAATTTCATCGAGCAGCTTGCCGTAGCGCTTATCGACCTGACCGACGCGGAACAGGTGAATCCACATGCGGCCTTGCGCGATGGCTTCGATGACCTGCTTGCCGGAGAGCTTGCCGATGTCGCCTTCGCGCCAGCTCTGCTTCGGGGAACCCTGCTCGCCCATGTGGACGAGCGCATAATGCTCGCGCGGGTACGTCTCGATGAGTTCTTCTAGCGCCTCAAGCGAGAACAGCGAATGCTCGTGAAGCCGATGCTTGATGCTTAACGGAGCTTTGCCCCAGTTCGCATTGACCTCATTTGTCCAATTTTGAAAAATTGGCTCAGACATGCGCAGTACCTCGTTTGGATTGGCAAATTCAGAGAACTTGCCGGGTCCAATGCAAGGATCGTGCATCGGAGGGAGCGACAAACGGTGTCACTTCCGCCGGATGGTTAACGGTGCGGGTGGTGCGCCTCAGCCAGGTCCGCTAATGACGGCGGCGGCAAAGACGATGAAGACCGTCTCGAATGTCTGTTCGACCGCGCCGAGGACGTCGCCGGTGTAGCCGCCGATCTTACGCCGGGCGATGCTTGCCATCATCGCCGCCGCAGCGAACGCGCACAGCGCCGCGATGATGAACGCCGCCGACGGCAGGACGAGAAACCCCGGAATCAAACCGAGTGCTATCGCGACGGCGATTTCGGAATTCGTCATCTCCGATATCTTATGGCTGACCTTGGTGTTGCCGTCACCGGCGTGCGGCAAGCGCCACATCGCAAGCACCATTGCGAGGCGGGCTCCGGCGTGCGCCGCGATCAATACGCAGGCCGCCGAAGCGGGATCGACCGTGACGAGCGCCGATGCTTTCAGCGCCAGTACGGCGATGAGCGCCAGCGTTCCGAAGATTCCAATCCGGCTGTCCTTCATGATTTCGAGACGGCTCTCGCGCGTCCGACCGCCTCCGAAGGCATCGACGGTGTCGGCCAGGCCGTCTTCGTGCAGCGCCCGCGTCAGCGCGACCGCGATGAGCAAGCCAATCACGACCGGCAGAGGGCTCGGAAAGAACAGGGCCGATCCGACGATCGCGGCGCCTGCGACGGCGCCAACGAGAACGCCGACGAGCGGCATGTATTTCGCGGATCGCGCCAGCCAGTCGGCGGGACATATATCGAAAGAGCCGACCGGCAGTTGCGTCAGGAATTGCAGTGCGATCCGAAAAAGGCGCAGTTCGTTGGCCATCATGCCGGATGCTCGCCCGGCAAGTCGGCCATCTCTCGGAGCATGAGTTCAGCGGCGCGAACGATGGGAATTGCCAGAGCCGCGCCGGTTCCTTCGCCGAGGCGCATGTCAAGTTCCAGCAGCGGCCTGGCATCGAGGTGGTCGAGCAAAGCCTTGTGCCCCGGCTCGGCTGAGCAATGGGCGAAGATGCAGCTGCCGCGCACTTCCGGTTTCAATGCAATGGCTGCAATTGCCGCCACCGTCGAAATGAAGCCATCCACGACGATGATCCGCCGCGCATCGGCCGCTGCCGTCATGGCGCCGGCCATCATTGCAATTTCGAAACCGCCGAATTGCCGGAGGGCCTCTTTAGCACGCGCCGACGATTCCGTTGCCTTGATCGCGGCGCGGCTCAATGCGGCTTCCAGAACCTGGCGTTTATGATCGATGCCGAGCGCCGGAGCGCCCGCGCCGGGTCCGACGAGCGAAGCCAGCGGAATGCCAGTCAGCACATGCGCGACGAGCGCCGCGGCGCTGGTGTTGCCGATGCCGATCTCACCGTATCCGACGATCCCGACGCCGCTATCGCCCAGATGCGCGTCGATGGCGCGCCCGGCTTCGAGCGCGGCGTCACATTGTTCATGCGTCATCGCCGGTTCGATCCGAGAATTTTTCGTTCCCTTAGCGATGCTGCGATCGAATAACAAATCGTGCGGCGGCAAAGATTCCAGCATTCCCGCATCGACGAGCGCGACCGAAATGCCGGATGCGCGCGCGAGGACGTTAACTCCGGCGCTTTCCGCGAGAACGAATTTGGCAATCTCGCGCGTCACAACCGAGGGATAGGCGGTGACGCCTTCGGCCGTGATACCGTGATCGCCAGCAAAGACGAGAATTTTTGCGACGCCGAGATTCGGTTTCGATGTTCCGGCGATGAGACCGATTTGCAAGGCGACGTCTTCCAGGCGGCCCAGCGATCCAACGGGCTTGGCTTTTCCGCGAATGCACGCGCGAAGCTCGTCTTCGAGCGCCGCCGGCGATCCGATCTTCCGTTCAACGATGCTCATACGCCGATGTAGTCCTCGACCTTGCGTGTCGGCTGCGGCACGTCCGTTGAATACTTTGCGAGGTCTTCGAGTCCTGGGGGTACGGGACCGCCGTGCGCCCAATCCAGAAGCTCGATGGTGTGCACGACCGGGACATCGACCGCGTTCTGAATCTGCTGGATGCAGCCGATATTGCCTGCGGCCACGACATCAGGGCGCAGTGTCTTGATGTTCGCTGCCTTGCGATCTCGTAGCGCACCGGCGATCTCCGGCTGCAGGATGTTGTAGACGCCAGCGGAGCCGCAGCAGAGATGGCTTTCGGGAATGTCGAGCACGGTGAAGCCAGCGTTCTTCAACAGCGTCTTCGGCTGTCTCGTGACGCGCTGGCCATGTTGCAACGAGCAGGCCGGATGATAGGCGACCTTTAGGCTCGACCATCGTTTCGGCGCGCCGATGTCGTGGCCTTCGAGAAACTCGGTGACGTCCTTCGCCATCGCCGCGATATCCTTGGCGCGCTTGGCGTACTCCGTTTCGTGGCGCAGCAGGTGTCCGTAATCCTTGACAGTCGTGCCGCATCCCGACGTGTTGACGATGATCGCGTCGATACCGCCCTTGGCGATTTCCTTGCTCCAGGCGATGACGTTGGCGCGGGCCAGTTTGACGGCGTCCTCCTCGCGCCCGATGTGGCTACTCAGCGCTCCGCAGCAACCGGCGCCGGCGGAGACGATGACGTCAATGCCACCGCGTGCGAATAGCCGGATCGTGGCGTCGTTGATTTCCGGCCGTAGAACTTGCTGCGCGCAACCGGCAAGCAGGATGACGCGGCCGGTTCTGACTCCCGTTGGCGACGCCGTGCCGGGGCCACGGAAGCGTGCGGCGTGCGGCCGTTCGGACGGCGCGAGATCGACCATCGCCGCCAGCTCCGGCATTTTGAGCGCCTTGAAGACGCCGGAGAGGCGCCGCCCAAGAGGCGCGGCGCGCATCGCCCAGCGGAAGCGGCGCGGATAAGGGACGATCTCTGTCAGTGCGCGGCGGATCAGGCGATCCTTGAAACTGCGGTTGCCGGTTTTCTCGATGTGCTCGCGTGCGATCTCGACGAGGTGCATGTAATCGACGCCGGACGGACAGGTCGTCATGCACGAAAAACAAGAGAGGCAGCGATCGATGTGCGTTGAGACTTCGGGCTTCGCATCGATGCCCTTTTCAAGCATGTCCTTGATCGCGTAGATGCGGCCGCGCGGGCTGTCGCGCTCGTCACCCAGAACAACATAGGTCGGACAGGTGGCGGTGCAGAACCCGCAATGCACGCAGCGCCGCAGGATGCGGTCGGCCCGGGCAATCTCCGGATTTTCGAGTTGTTCTTTGGAAAAACTAGTTTGCATCGCTTTTGACTGGGAAATCCTGATCTAGAGATCGGCGTACATGCGGCCGCGATTCAAAAGCCTATCAGGATCGAACGCCGACTTCACACCGCGTGTCAATCGTTCGATTTCAGGCTTCAGCGGCTCAAAGACATCGACGCTCGCCCGAACTTCCGGCTGGGCACGGATCAGCGTTGCATGTCCGCCGCGAACCGATACGGCGCGACGGACGTCTGCCGCGCCCGCATCGGCGGCGGCTGGAACTTCAAGCCAGATCAGCGCACCGCCCCAATCGTAGAATGCGGTTACGTCCATGAATTTCTGAATGGCGGCGACGATCTCCGCAGCCTTGGTTGGCAGACACGCAATGCGCCACAGGCTCGTCTCGGCTGAGAACGGCACAACGGAGAGCGTACGAAATTCGCTCCATAAACTCCAGGTCGCCTCGGAATCGAGTTCGAGCGGCGTGCCATAGACCTTGAGCGCGGCTTTGAGCTTTTCCTTGCGTTCGTCGATCGATGTCGAAAACGTTTCAAGGCGGAGCAGCGTAACCGGCTGGTCGATGTTCTTCAACTTCGGATGCTTCAAACGCTCGGCGCATTCTTTCGGCAGATGCACCGCGCCGGAAACTTCAAGCGGCGTGCGCATGACGGCCGTCACCGCTTCGAGCGCCAGATCGTCAGGCAGTCCGGTGTAGGCGAGCGTCAGCATGGTTTGCGGAAGCGGAGCGACCTTGAACGTCACTTCGGTCATCACCGCGAGCGTGCCCCAGCTTCCCGTCAAGCCTCGGGCCACGTCGAGGCCGGTGACGTTCTTCATGACGCGCCCGCCCGACTTGAACAGTTCGCCCAGGCCGTTGACGGCGCGAACGCCGAGAAGGTTGTCGCGGGCGCTGCCTGCCGTGACGCGGCGAGCGCCGGAAAAGTTGGTCGCGAATACACCGCCGATCGACAGCGCGCCGCCGGGTGCTCCCGTCGCCGGTCCCAGATCGACCGGTTCGAAGGCCAGCATCTGCCCGCGCGCTGCGAGAAGCGCTTCGATCTCATAAACAGGCGTGCCCGATCGCGCCGACATGACAATCTCGGTCGGCTCGTAGAGCGTCACGCCTTTCAGGCCGGCGGTCGACAGGACCACATCGGAACGCGCAACACGTCCGGCATTGCGCAGAGCCCCATGCCCGACGACTTCCATGCGCCGCTTCTGACTCGCGAGCTTGGCAACCATCGTCTGTAGCTCCCACTCGGCTGCGGGGCGCAAAAGTTCGGTCACGATCGCACCATGTCCTAAGCAACCTCAGGCATGCTCGCGGGACGTCCCGCGCGCATCGGCTCGGTCGCAGCCAAGGGAAAGACTTTCGCCGGATTGAGACGCCACGTCGGGTCGAACACGCTCTTGATGCGCATCTGTACGTCGAGATCAACCGGGGAAAATTGCGACGACATCAACTCGCGCTTTTCGATGCCGACGCCATGTTCTCCGGTGAGGCAGCCGCCAAGCTCGACGCAGAGTTTCAGAATGGCTTCACCCGCCAATTCGGCGCGATCGGCGTCTCCCGGCTTGTTCGCGTCGTACAGCACCAAGGGATGCAGATTGCCGTCACCGGCATGAAAAATGTTGGCGACCTTGAGATCGTGTTCAGCACAGATCTGGCTGATGCGCGTCAACGCATGCGGCAGCTGCGCGAGCGGAATCGTGCCGTCCATGCAGAGATAGTCCGAGATGCGGCCGATGGCGCCAAATGCGGCTTTGCGTCCGGCCCAGATGCGGGCGCTCTGATCAGCGCTCGAACTCATGACGACGGTCTTGGGGTCGTGTTTGGCAGCAATTTCAGCGATGCGGCCGAGCAGGATGCCGATTTCGCTCTCCGAACCTTCGACCTCCACGATCAGCAGAGCTTCGACGTCCAGCGGGTAACCGGCGCCCGCGAAGGCTTCGCAAACTTCGATCGCCGCGTGATCCATGTATTCAATCGCCACTGGAATGATGCCGGCGGCAATGATGGCGGCGACGCAACTCCCGGCTGCCTCGGGCGAGCGGAAGCCGATCATCATCGGGCGCGCACCTTCAGGTGACGGAACGATCTTGACCGTCGCCTCCGTGATGACGCCGAGTTGACCTTCCGAGCCAATGACCAGGCTCAAGAGATCGTAGCCGTTGCGTTCGAGGACCGTGCCGCCAATTTCGACGATCGTTCCATCAATCAGAACCATCTTCACGCCGAGCACGTTGTGCGTCGTCACACCGTACTTGAGACAGTGCGCGCCGCCCGAGTTCATTCCGAGATTGCCGGCGATCGTGCAGGCGAGCTGGGACGATGGATCCGGCGCGTAAAAGAAACCGTTGGCGGACACACGCGACGTAATCTCGAGATTCGTTATGCCGGCTTCGACGCGCGCAAAGCGGTTGTCATAGTCGATTTCCAACACGCGATTCATTTTCGAGATGCAGAGAACGATTGCGTCTTCCGTCGGCAGCGCACCACCGCTGAGCGACGTCCCGGCGCCGCGCGGGATGACCTTGACGTCATTCTCATGACAATACTTGAGGATCTTCGAAACTTCGTCGGTCGTGCGCGGAAGCACGACGAGCATCGGAATACGACGGTAAGCCGTGAACGCATCCGTTTCGTACGCTCGTCGCCCGTCCTCATCGAGGATGAGCAGGTCGGCACCGACGCGATTTCGCAAGCCCTCGATCAGAATGGGGCGGCGGCGAAGCACGCCGACGTCCGGTTCAGGCAGCTCGATGTGCGGCATCGCCAAATTTCTCCTCAGCGATCACCCTCGATCGGCCTCGTGCCACGTCGACCTCATTTATAGCACCAATGCCGGCGTCTCGGTGCGCGGCGGCGGCTCAAGCGCAGCATGTCTGGCGGATCAGATCACACATCGACACCCGACATCCGTGCGGCCGTTAAGCATTTTCGCACGCGCGGCCACAACCGGCAACATCCGTGTCGCGCAAGCCACTTGCTCGGTGATCCGGTAAAATCGCGCAGGTCCGAAGTTCAGTGCCGGTCGCCGCGCCCGAAACCTCGCGGCCCACGAAATCCTTCAGGACCGTGAAACTCCGGCGGACCGCGAAATTGAGGAATGGTCCGGAAGGCCGGCGGGCCACGGCTTTCGGGCGCAGCGCGCAAATCATGCGGCTTGTGTCCCCGTTCCCGGCCGCGATCAAAGCGTCCTTGTGCGAAGCATCCGCTGATGCACCCCTGGAGCGCCGCATCACAGCGCGGCGAAAACAGCAGCTTGGCATTCATCCGGCAGGAATTGTGCTGCGACCGGCAGGCATCGGCGCAAGGATCGGCAACGGCGGATTCCGCCGTCACGAGCGCAAGCGCCGTCAAGGCGGCGACGTACGCCAACCCTTTCGACCTCCAATGCGCGCGAGACATCCTACCGCCTCCTTGCCCCTGGTCACGTCGGACGGCAGGGCCAAAGCAAACGGCGGAGGCTAAGGGCATGACCATGAACATCGGCTGAACCGTGCTGCGCCGCAGCGCATCGCGTGCCGGCACCTCATGGCCATCCTAGAACGCAAACTCCTCGAAAATATGGTCAATGTTTTTGTCCCACGGTCCCGCGTAACGTGCCAGCAAATCGTCGGCTACGGTGCGGCCCTCGCCGGCAATCCGTTCGAGCGGCGCCAAGTATATCGTTTCGTCCTCGTTCAGGGAATTGAGGCGCTTGCGATTCTTAAGGCCCATGCGGGCGATGCCTAACGCCTGATGCGCAAGGCTGCGGACGTCCGTCGAGCGGAACCGCGTCGCCAGCGCATGCCTCGGAACGCCGGTGCGAAGTTGCTCGCGTTCTTCCGCGCTCCAATCGCGAACCATCTGCCATGCGTGATCGAGCGCCGCTTCATCATAGAGGATGCCCGCCCAGAAAGCCGGCAGCGCGGTGATCGTTCCCCACCGGCCGCCATCGGCACCGCGCATCTCCAGGAAGCGCTTGAGGCGGACTTCAGGAAACAGGGTCGTCAGATGGTCCGACCAATCATCGACCGTCGGATATTCGCCTTCCAGTCCGCGCAGCCGCCCGGCCATAAAATCGCGGAATGAAGATCCGGCGACGTCGATATAGTTGCCGTCGCGGTAGACGAAATACATCGGCACATCGAGCGCGTATTCGACGTAACGCTCGTAGCCCATGCCGTCCTCGAAGGCGAAAGGCAGCATGCCGGTGCGCTGCCGGTCGGTGTCGCGCCAGATCTCACTTCGCAACGACTGGAAGCCGTTCGGATGGCCCTCGGTGAACGGCGACGATGCAAAGAGCGCCGTTGCGATCGGTTGCAGCGCCAGCGAAACGCGCAGTTTCTTGACCATGTCGGCTTCCGAACCGAAGTCCAGGTTCACCTGGACTGTCGCCGTCCGGTACATCATGTCGAGACCGCGGCTGCCGACGGACGGCATGTAGCGCGTCATGACCTGATAGCGCTTCTTCGGCATCTGCGGAATTTCGTCGAGACGCCATTTCGGCGAGAAGCCAACACCTAGAAAGCCGATGGCGAGGTCTTCACCGACATTGAGGATTTCACGCAGATGCTCGTCCGTCTCGGCGGCCGTCTCATGCACCGTCTCCAGCGGAAAACCTGAAAGCTCGAACTGCCCGCCGGGTTCGAGACTGATGGTGCCGCCCTTCTCACCCTCGGGGCGTTTCAGCGCGATGACGTTGTCGTTCTCCTTGATCGGAGCCCAACCGTGGCGCTTGATGAGTTCTTCCATCAGCGCCCGGATGCCATCCGGCCCTTCATATGGGACAGGCTTCAGCGATAGCGTGCGGAATACGAATTTTTCGTGCTCGGTGCCGATCCGCCAATCGGCCTTCGGCTTCTCACCCGCCGCGATCCAGCGAACGAGATCGTCACGAGATTCAATCCTCGGACTTTCGGCAACTTGTTCTCGCGTCGACATGTCCGAATGGTCCGTTCATTCCCTTGGCGCCCTGCGAAGTGGGCCCGCACGGCAGGAAGCCTTATGACGGGAGCCGCATGGAACGGCAAGGTGGCTGAAGGGCTGTCTCAATGTCGCCGCCAGTCGCCGAGGACCGCATTGACAAGGGCCAGGGCGGCAACGGCCGCCGTGTCGGCCCGCATGATCCGGGGGCCAAGCGACACGGAAACCACGAACGGCTGAGCCACGAGACGGCGGCGTTCGTCCTCGGAAAAGCCACCCTCGGGACCGATCAGCACAGCCAGCGGACCCGGGCGGACGCGACCAAGCGCCTCGACCGGATCGAGCGTCGTATCGTGCTCGTCGCAATAGATGAGTTTGCGCGCGGCGTCCCAGCCGGTCAGAGCCTTATCGAGCGAGACGGGCGGCTCGACCTCCGGTACGCGAAGGATGCCGCACTGCTCCGCCGCCTCGATGACATTGGCAATCATCCGGTCAGTGTTGACGCGCTCCGCTATCGTTCTTTGCGTGATGACCGGCCGCAGCCGTTTCACGCCCATCTCGGTGGCTTTTTGCACCATATAATCAAGGCGCGAGCGCTTGAGTGGCGCGAAGAGATAATCGATATCCGGCCCCGCTTCCTGGGGGCGGGTCTGATGTTCGAGGCCGAGGACGACGCCGCGTTTGTGGACCTCAAGGAGTGACGCCTCCCACTCCCCGTCGCGGCCATTGAAAACAAGCAGGCGCGCTCCCGGGCGCAGCCTCAGCACATTCGTCAGATAGTGGGCCTGCTGCTGCGAAAGCTCGATTGAAGCGCCCGCGGCGAAATCGCCGTTAACGAAGAGTCGTTCTGATGTCAGATCGCGGATTGCCATCTTGCGGTCTTATCCGAGCTTCTGCTTCGATGATATGGGCGGCGACACGGCTCCGTGTTGCCTCGTAACGCGCAGCCGGATAGCGTTCCTGAGAAAAGTCGACGGAGACATATCGCACTCATGGGAGCTGAGGTTTCCCCCAAATCCGATTCGCGCGTTGCGGATGCATCGCCGTCGAATTGGGTTGATCGCTGGGCGCCAAATTCAATTCGGCCGTATCTGCGGCTTGGACGTTTCGACCGTCCGATCGGAGCGTGGCTGCTGCTTTTCCCGTGCTGGTGGTCACAGACACTCGCCGAAGTCGCGACGCGCGAGCCGTTTCCGAATTTCCGCTACCTGCTGCTGTTTGCAATCGGTGCACTGGCCATGCGGGCATCGGGTTGCGCCTATAACGACTATGTCGACCGGCATTTCGATGCCAGCGTCAAGCGGACCGCGAGCCGTCCCATTCCCTCGGGCCAGATTTCGCCCGGTGCGGCGCTGAGATTTGCCGTCGTCATGGCGCTCATCGGGCTTGTTGTGCTGCTGCAGTTCAACTGGTTCACCGTCTGGCTCGGCGTGGCGTCGCTGGTGATCGTCGCTGTTTATCCTTATGCCAAACGTTGGACGAACTATCCGCAGCTCGTACTCGGGTTTGTTTTCAATTGGGGCGCCCTGCTTGGCTGGGCCGCAATCAAAGGCTCGCTCGGCTGGCCGGCCATCGCGCTTTATGCCGGCTGCATTTTGTGGACGGTCGGCTACGACACGATCTATGCCCATCAGGATAAGGAAGATGACGCGCTTCTCGGATTGGGATCAACAGCGCTGCACTTCGGCGACGATACGGTGTCGTTCGTCGGCGCCGTCTACGGGCTTGCGGGCATTTTGTGGCTGACGGCTGGCGCTCTGGCCGGCGCTCACCTTGTCTACTTCCTGTCCGTGACTTTGGTTTTCCTGCAAATGTCCTGGCAGGTGGCGACACTCGATATTCGGGATCCGGCGAATTGTCTGCGGCGTTTCCGATCGAACCGGGACGTCGGCATTGCGGTGTTCGTGGGTCTGGTGGCCGACATGCTGCTGTCGTGGTTCGCCGGGCTCAGCTAATTCGGAGCACGGGGCAGGTTGCCGCACGGCGCGTCGCATAAGGCAACGGCGCGACCGCTTCCGCGCCGCGCCGTTGTGCCTCACTGTTGTCTTTTTGGTTGGCCGGTTACCCAGCGCTTACTGACTTTGTAGCAGTATTCCGTTCGGATACGCTTAAGAGATATCGTAAAAATCGCCTTATCGCGTGTCCGGAATTCGTACGAGGCGGTTGACGTCGTGCAACGCTTCGGCTTTTTGCACGTTGATACAGCTCGTTTTTCCGGACTTCTATTCGCACCATGACACAGCACGCATCATCGGACTCGAAGGGCCAGCTCTTGCATCTCGTTTTCGGCGGCGAGCTGGTCGACCTCGACAGTCACGAATTTCGCGATCCGGCCAACCTCGACATCGTCGGGATCTTTCCGGATTACGCTTCGGCCTATGCGGCCTGGAAAGGCGCAGCGCAGCGCTCGGTCGATAATGCGATGGTGCGGTACTTCATCGTGCACCTGCATCAGATGCTTGAGCCCAACGGGTTGAAGCCAAGCTCCGCGCCGGTCCACGCTTCTTGATCCAAACGCCGCCGACGTCACTCATTCACTCACGACGAAGCAGACCGTTGACCAATCGATTGGCCCAGCCGCGCGCTTTGAATGAGCGGCTGATCTGTTCCGGGTCGTAGACCGTATCGACCCACTCCCAGAACGAAATCCCGGTCTTCGCCTGATCCTCGAGGTAGCGATCGAACACGGCATCGAGCACACCGGTGTCGGCGCTGCGAATGTGGCCGTAGCGCCAGGACAATTGCTCCTTGGCCTTGGAAATCGGTACGCCGTCACGAACGTGACGGACGATCGTACTCATCAATCCGGCGCGATCGGCGCCCGATTTGCAATGCACGAGAATGGGATAGTCGACGCGCTCCAGCACGTCCTTCATCGCTTTCAGATTGGCGCGGCTCGGCGGCGCCCGCGATTTCAACGCGAGATCGATCAGCGTCACGCCGTTGCGTGCGCAGGCCTGCTGCTGCAGCCAGCGGGTGCCGAACGTTTGCTCGCCCCGTAGGTTGATGATGGTCTTGATGCCGCGTTTCGCCAACCACCGCACTTGATGCGGAGCCGGCTGCGCGGAACGCCAGACATCCTTCGATATCTTGTGCCTGTTGTTATAGACTATGCGAGTAATTCCATAGTCGATGAACAACATTTCCGTATAGCAAAGTGCGGGCGCGAATCCGTTGCGCAACCACGCAGGCGATGCGTGTACGGCGTTATGCAAAAAGGCGCCGCTTTTCCGACGCAATCCGCGTTTTGCTTGTTTAAGGAGGCTGGCCATCAGAACTGGGCACAATGCCTGATTTCGATCGCCGAGTGTAAGTTTCCGCGCGGCGATCCACTCATTTGTTCGTTCCTAAACGGCATTGGGCCCGATCTCGATTGAACTTGCTAGGTATTCGCTATAGCTACGAGCTGCAAGGGGCTTGAACGGCACCGGAATTTGCCCCGAGCACTTTCCCCTTCAGATCTCAAAGGACAGCCGCGGCGCATGGCCGAGACTAAGAAGACGCTTGTGCGACTTGGCGGGAAATCACTCGCGGGGCTTATTCGTCTCGTCCGCCATACGTCCAAGGCCGTCTACGAGCCTGCCGATGTTCTGGATCGGCTCGCCGACACGCATCCGTGCGTCGTCGCCTGCTGGCATGGCCAATTCATGATGGTCGCGGCGCTGCGGCCGGAAAATACCAAAGTCGCCGCCATGGTTGCCCGGCATGGTGACGCAGAACTGATCGGCGAGGCCATGCAGGCGCTCGACGTCAAACTGATCCGCGGCGCCGGAGCCGGGACTCGCCGGCGTGACCGCGGCGGGGCGGCAGCGCTGCGTGCCTCGCTTGGCGCTTTAGCCGACGGCTATTCGCTCGTCATGACGGCCGACGTGCCGCCCGGACCGGCGCGAGTCGCCGGGCCCGGCATTGTTGCGATCGGACGCATGTCGGGGCGGCCTATCGTGCCCGTCGCCGTCGCCTCCAAGCATTTCGCATCCCTCGACACCTGGAGCCGGTTGACGTTCAACCTACCGTATTCGACCCTGGCTCTTGTTGCCGGAGATCCGATCGAAGTTCCGCAGAACGCCGACGCGGATATGCTCGAATCCAAAAGGCTCGAACTCGAAACCGCGCTCAATGCCGTCACGAGAAAGGCCTACGAGCTTTGCGGTGGCGACATCGATCGTGCGACACCGCTCGATGTGCTGGCGGCCGCGTCACCGCCCGAGCCGGGATTGGCGCTCAATGCGTACCGCGCGGGTACGGCGATGTTGCGTCCGGTGGTTCCGGTTCTCCTCAACATGCGCGGTAAAAATGGCAAGGAGGATCCGACGCGGCGCGGCGAACGGCTCGGTTTTGCCGGTCGCCCGCGTCCTGAAGGCCAAGTCGTTTGGGTGCACGCGGCAAGCGTCGGCGAGACGAACGCCGTGCTGCCTCTGATCGAAGGTATTCTCTCTGCAAATCCGCACGTTTACGTTCTGCTGACGAGCGGAACGATCACCTCGGCCAACATCGCAGCGCGCCGCCTTCCCGCGCGCGCCATTCATCAGTACGTACCGCTTGACGTGCCGCAATACGTCGGACGATTTCTCGATCACTGGAAACCGACGATCGCGATCTTCACCGAATCCGACATCTGGCCGAATCTCGTTCTAGCGGCGTTCGCCCGGCATGTGCCGCTCGTACTGGTCAATGCCCGGATGTCGCCGCGAAGCATCAATCGCTGGCGCCGCTTCGCGAAATTCGGACGACCTCTCTTCTCGCGCTTCGCCGCGATCCTGGCGCAAAATGACAACATTGCCCGCGCGGTGAAACGCCTTGGTGCGCCGAACGTCATCACGGCGGGCAATATCAAGATCGACTCTCCCGCGCCGCCCGTCGATCCGGCCGTTAAGGCGAAGCTCAAAGCGGCGATCGGCGATCGGCCGGTTTTCCTGGCGGCGAGCACGCATCCGGGCGAGGATACCGTGATCGCTGCGGCGCATTCGCTGATGCGCCGAAATCTCGAAGGACTGCTGACGATCATTGTACCACGCCATCCCGAGCGCGGCGGGGGACTCGCGGCTTCCCTCGGCGGCCTCGGCCTCAAGACGCAGTTGCGCAGTCGCGCGGCGGACCCTGCTCCCGAAACCGAGATCTATATCGCCGATACGATCGGTGAACTCGGAACGTTCTATTCGGTCGCTCCGGTGGCGCTCATCGGCGGATCGCTCGTCGAACATGGGGGGCAGAATCCGATCGAAGCCATTCGGCTTGGCGCCTGCGTGCTGACCGGACCCTACACGCACAATTTCCGCGACGCGTATGCCTCGCTTTTTCGCGAGAAGGGCGCCATCGAAGTTCGCTCATCGGACGATATCGCGCGTCAGGTTACGAAACTGCTTTCCGATAAACTCGCAGCCGAACGCATGCGCGCCGGAGCCGATCGCGCGCTGCAAACGCTCGGCGGCGCGTTGGACAAGACTCTCGGCGCCATTCAGCCGCTGCTTGAGAAGCAGAGGATGTGAGCCGTGTCCGGCCGCGAACCTCATTGGTGGTATAGCGCGAGGCCGCATTGGCAAACGACCCTGCTGTCGCCGTTCGCGACAATCGCCGGAGCCGTCGCCGCCGCGAGGCTCGCAAAGCCGCCGTCATACCGCAGCCGCTTGCCAGTCATCTGCGTCGGCAACTTCACTGTCGGGGGTTCCGGCAAGACGCCGCTGGCATTGCTCATCGCGCGGCTCGTTGCCGAGGCGGGACGCGAACCTTGGTTTCTGACGCGGGGCTATGGCGGCAAGGTCGCCGGTCCGCTGCATGTCGAGCCTTCAGTGCACGGCAGCAATGACGTGGGTGACGAACCGCTGTTGCTGACACGCCGGGCACCGACCGTCGTTTCTCGCGATCGCGTCGCCGGAGCGAAGACCATCGAGGCGGCTGCATCGCCGCGCGCCGCCATCATCATGGATGATGGCCTGCAGAATCCGTATCTGGCGAAGGATCTTGTTGTGGCCGTGATCTCCGGAGATCGCGGCTTCGGGAACGGGCGTGTGATCCCGGCTGGGCCGTTGCGAGCGCCGCTTTCGAAGCAAATCGGTTTGGCGGACCTCATCGTTGTGACGGGGCAAGATGGTTCGAAAACGTCAGACCTCGTGCAACGCCTGCGCCCCATGACCGATTCGCCGATCATTTCCGCAACGACACGCGCCGCCAAAAGCGCCGAAGCCTTTCGTGGACGGCGAGTCATCGCCTTCGCAGGTATCGCCAATCCGCAGCGCTTTTTCTCGATGTTGGAAAGTCTTGGAAGCGTCATCGTCGAGCGTCGCGTGTTTGCGGATCATCACGCATTTCACGACCGCGAGGCGCGCGATCTGATCGATGCAGCGCGGCGAACGAGTGCCGATCTGGTCACGACCGAAAAGGATCTCGCACGTTTGTCGGGACGAACCGGCGCATGCGCAGAACTGCGCGACCGCTCCGCGGCGCTTGCAATCGAGACGACTTTTGAAGACAGCGATCTCGCGATTCTGAAAGACAAGATCGGCGCCGTGCTCGGACGCTAGACTTGGCTTTCGCCATGCGCCCTGAGTTCAAGATAGCGCTGAAGCGAGATTTCGGCGGAAGCATAGGCCTCCTGCGCGTCGACGCTCCAATAGCGCAAATCGGCCAGTGCGATCGGCCGTCCGCTGACGGCGCAACGCACGAATTCGCCGGGCGACAACACCTCGAATTCGCCATCCAGATAGCGGAGCTTCGCTTCGTTGCGTACGCCGAAAAATTTCTCGATGCGGTTCATTCTGTTCCGAGACGCGGTTTCGCCAACTTGCTACCAGTGCGCGTTCCGCGTCCGCGGAGCCGGCAATTCGGCGTGTACATCCTGACTAGTCTACATCAGGCCGATTAAAAAAGTGAGCCCTGTCCACCACGGCTGCGGGTCTTTTGACGCGACGGCTTGGTCTCGGCCGGTTGCGCTGATCCGCCTTTTTCAGGCGCCTGATCCGCATCCGCTACCACACCGATGCGCCCATCGGCAAATTGAACGCTTAAAGCCGCTCCGGCAGTTACCGATCGCGCTTGCCGAACGGTCGCACCCGCTTCGTCACGCACCAGTGCGAACCCGCGCGACAGGATACTTTGATAGCCCAACGATTTGAGTAGCGCATGGGTGCCATCCAATTCTCGCCGGTGCGCCGCGACGCGGTTGAGCAAGGCTTGGCCAGCCCGGCCGTCCAGAACCTGCAGCCGCTCATGGCATCTGGAATGCTTCTGAAGAATTGGAGCGGGGCTCAGCCGTCCGCTGATACGCGCCAGGCGGGTGGCATGGGCCCGGGTGTTGGCCAGCAGCGCGCGCGACAGCCGCCGGTCCACAGCATCGAACCTTTGACGCGGCAGGGCAATCAAGTCCTGCAGCTTCGGTAATCCACGCGACGATGCCTTGAGGTGTGTGCGCGTATCGCTCAAGACCCGGCGAATGGCGGTGCGCTTGCGCAGCATGAACTTTTCGAGTTGATCGATCAGCTCAGAGTATTTCGGCACGGCCCATTCGGCGGCTTTTGTCGGAGTCGGTGCACGCGCATCGGCGACAAGGTCGATGAGCGTCCAGTCGGTTTCGTGGCCGACGGCCGAGATCAGCGCGATTTGGCTTTCGGCCGCGGCGCGAACAACGATCTCTTCGTTGAAACTCCAGAGATCTTCGAGACTGCCGCCGCCGCGCGCCACGATGAGCACATCGGGACGCGGGATCGCGCCTTCGATGTCGAGCGCATTGAAGCCACGAATGGCGGCCGCGACTTCGACGGCGCTGCCTTCGCCTTGTACGCGCACCGGCCAGAGCAGCACGCACGCCGGAAAGCGTTCATTGAAACCGTGCAGCATGTCGCGGATGACGGCGCCGGTCGGGGACGTCACGATGCCGATGACTTTCGGCAGGAACGGAATTGCTTTCTTTCGCGCCTCGTCGAACAGGCCTTCGGCCGCGAATTTGCGTTTCCGTTCTTCCAGCAGCGCCATCAACGCGCCGGCGCCGGCCGGTTCGATCGATTCGATGACGATCTGGTATTTCGAAGAATTGGGGAACGTTGTGAGCTTGCCCTGGGCGATCACCTCCATTCCCTCTTCGGGCTTGAACCGTAGGCGCCCGTACGTTCCTTTCCATACGACCGCCTCGATCTTCGCCCGGTCATCCTTCAACGCGAAGTAGCAATGGCCGGAGGCGTGCGGTCCGCGGAAGCCGGAGATTTCGCCGCGCAGGCGGACGTAGCCGAAGCCTTCCTCAAGGGCGCGCTTGATATGGCCCGATAGCTCCGAGACCGAGAATTCCGGAGCATTGGCCCCGGGGCGCGTGTCGCTGGCGTAGGGTGATGAACTCAATTTTTCTGCCGTCTTGCCTGTTTCCGGTTGGATGATACACCAGGGCCCGAATTGCAACAGGGCGACTTGATGAACGTCTTACTTATCGGTGCGGGCGGCCGGGAACACGCGCTCGCCTGGGCTTTGAGCGCGAGCCCGCTGCTGAGCAAACTCTTTTGTGCGCCGGGAAACGCCGGAATCGCCGAGGTGGCGGAGTGCGTCGAACTCGATTCGGGCGACCATGACGCCGTCATCCAATTCTGTCGCGACCAGCGCATTGAGCTGGTGATGATTGGCCCGGAAGCTCCGCTGGTCGCGGGGCTTGGCGATGCGCTCGGCGTTGCGGGCATTCGCTATTGCGGCCCGACGAAAGCGGCGGCACAGCTCGAAGGCTCGAAGGGGTACACGAAGGATCTCTGCCGCGACGCCAACATTCCGACCGCCGCCTACGGGCGTTTTACGGACCGCGATGCGGCGAAGGCTTATCTCGCGACGCAAGGATTGCCAATTGTTATCAAGGCAGACGGGCTGGCTGCCGGAAAGGGCGTCGTCATTGCCACGACGCGCGATGAAGCCGAAGCGGCGATCGATGCTTGTCTCTCGGGCGCATTCGGTGCGGCGGGCAGCGAGGTTGTGATCGAGGAATTTCTGGACGGCGAAGAAGCCAGTTTCTTCGCGCTTTGCGATGGCGTGACCGCACTTCCGCTCGTCTCGGCTCAGGATCACAAGCGCGTCGGCGACGGCGATACCGGACCGAACACGGGTGGCATGGGCGCCTACTCCCCGGCTCCGGTCATGACCCGAGAGATCACCGATCAGGTCATGCGCGAAATCGTGCAGCCGACCGTCAAGGCGATGGCGGAACGTGGCGCGCCGTTCAAGGGTGTGCTGTTCGCGGGCCTGATGATTACCGCGTCGGGGCCGAAGCTCATCGAATACAACGTGCGTTTCGGCGATCCGGAGACGCAAGTGCTGATGATGCGGCTCAAATCGGATTTGCTTGCGGCATTGATCGCGACAGCGGACGGCGTGCTCTCGAACTTCGACCTCCGCTGGAGCGATGATGCGGCCTTGACCATCGTGATGGCGGCCAACGGCTATCCCGGTACGCCGCTCAAGGGCACCGAGATTAAGGGGCTTGATGCCGCCAAGCAGGTCCCGAACGTGGAGATCTTTCACGCCGGTACGCGCCGCGACGGAACCCGTCTTCTTGCCGACGGCGGTCGCGTGCTAAACGTGACGGGTCGCGGCCGGACCGTGGCCGAAGCGCGCGACGCGGCCTACGCGGCTGCCGCCAAGATCGATTGGCCGGGTGGGTTCTACCGCAAGGACATCGGCTGGCGGGCGCTGCAAAGAAACGACGCTTAGCAGGACACAGCGGACGGAGCATTCTCGTTGGAGCGGACATTGGAACAGACAAGCCCATGACCGCCAAGCCATCCGCAACCTCAACGATTCACGGGAAACATCTCGTCCGTACCCCAACGATCGGGCTGGCGCTCGGCGGCGGCGGCGCGCGCGGCCTTGCTCATATCGCGATGCTCGAAGCCTTCGATGAGCTGGGCGTCCGGCCGACGATCATCGCGGGCACATCGATCGGCGCCGTCTATGGCGCGGCTTACGCCTCCGGCATTTCGGGGAAGGAACTCCGCGACCATACGCGCTTCGTTCTGGCGCAGCGCTTCTCGCTGCTCCGCGATTTGTTCATTGCCCGGGCGCAGCCGTTTCAGCGCCTGCTCGGCATCGTCGGACGCCGAAATGCCCTTCTCGATCCTGAGTCGATGCTCGACGTCATCATGCCTAAAAACGTGAAGGGCAATTTCGCGGACTGCGAAATTCCGCTCAGAGTCGTCGCGTCCGATTTCTATGATCAGGAACCGGTGGTTTTCACCGAGGGTCCACTGCGCAAGGCCGTCGCCGCGAGCATGGCGCTGCCGGTCATTTTCCAACCCGTCGTCATCGACGGACATGCGTTTATCGATGGCGGTTTGACCAATCCCCTGCCGTTCGACCTGCTGATGAACGATGCCGATATTGTCGTTGCGATCGACGTCACCGGAGCACCCGTTGCAAATCCGGACCGCTCGGCGCCGATGGCGTTCGAAGCGCTGTTTTCCAGCGCGTTTCTGTTCGAGCGGTCGATCGTCAAAGAGAAGCTGAAATGGGTGCAGCCAGATATTCTGATCAACGCCGGTACGAGCCGTTATCAAGTCCTCGATTTTCTCAAGTTCGAAGAAATTCTAAACGCTTCCTCGTCCGCGAAAGAAACATTGAAAAAGCAGCTCGAACGGGTGCTCTCGGTCGAGACGCTGCCGGAACTGACCGCACCTCATGTCGAGCCGTCGCAGGTCAGCGAACCACCGACGCGCAAGCGGCGCGGACTCCTTTCGAGAGCGCGAAAAGTTCGGAAACAGGAGTGAGGCCGGAGACGATGCCTCAGCCTTCGCGGCGAGCGGCGAAGAAGGTTTTAAGCAGTGCGGCGGATTCGGTTTCCGCGAAGCCTGCGTAGACCTCCGGCACATGATGACAGGTCGGCTGATTGAAGACGCGCGGGCCGTGCTCGATGCCTCCGCCCTTAGGATCGGGCGCTCCATAGTAAAGCCGCCGGATGCGCGCGAACGAGATCGCGGCGGCGCACATTGGACAGGGCTCCAGCGTCACATAGAGATCGCAATCGACGAGGCGTTCGTCGGCCAACAGCGCGCAGGCGGCTCGGATCGCGAGAATTTCGGCATGAGCGGTCGGATCGCAAAGCTCGCGCGTGCGGTTGCCGGCGGCGGCCAGGACCTCGCCCGATGGCGACACAATGACCGCACCCACCGGCACTTCGCCGCGATCGGCTGCCAGGCGGGCCTCACCGAGCGCAAGCGGCATATGGCTTCGCGGGCCAGTCGATGTCATAAGCTCGCTTCCTTATTCAAATCGAAATCACAGTCATGCCCAAGCCAACCGCTCCTCCCGCTGCCGAGCCCCGAGACGAACCGATGCGCATCGCCAAGGCGATGGCGCGTGCCGGCCTCTGCTCCCGCCGGGAAGCCGAACGCTGGATCGCCGACGGCCGGGTCAGCGTCAACGGCAAGCTGCTCAGAACGCCTGCGGTCGAGGTCGGCGCAAGCGACAAGGTGATCGTCGACGGCAAACCGCTGCCGACCGCCGGGCCGCCACAGCTCTGGCGCTATCACAAGCCGAAGGGCATCGTCACCACCCATTCCGATCCGCAGGGGCGTCCGACCGTCTTCGAAAAGCTGCCGCCAGAGATGCCGCGCGTCATTTCAGTCGGCCGTCTGGATTTCAATACCGAGGGGCTACTGCTGCTCACCAACGACGGCGCACTGGCGCGGCATCTGGAGCTTCCGGTCAACGGCTGGGTGCGCCGTTACCGGGTGCGGGCCAAGGGACGGGTGGCCACAGCCGATCTTGCCTCGCTCAAAGGCGGTGTCGAAATCGACGGAGTCCAATACGGGCCGGTCGAGGCCTCGGTCGATAGCGTGCAAGGCGCCAATTCGTGGCTATCGATCTCGATCCGCGAGGGTAAGAACCGCGAAGTGCGGAACGTGCTCTCGCATCTCGGCCTGACGGTGAACCGGCTGATCCGCGTTTCGTTCGGGCCGTTCCAGCTGCTCGATCTCCAACCCGGCGCGGTCGAGGCTGTCCGCCGCCGCGTACTCGTCGCGCAGCTCGGTCCGAGAGCCGCCGAGTCGCTCGGGCTTTCGGAAAGCCAGGCCGAGCGCAAGGAACGGCATGCTCGCGGCAAAGCGCGCGGACGCGATAACACATGAGGGTCGTCGCAGGGAGATTTCGCGGGCGGGCGCTCGTCACACCCGACGGCGTGAGCATTCGACCGACATCCGACCGCGTACGCGAAAGCGTGTTCAATATCCTCGCGCACGGCGCCGGGGATTTCTCGCTGGCGGGCGAACGTGTCATCGATCTTTTCGCCGGGACCGGGGCGCTCGGCATCGAAGCCGTTTCGCGCGGCGCTGCTTACTGTCTGTTTGTCGAAGACGCTGCCGAAGCGCGCGCGCTTATCCGGCGCAACGTCGAAGCACTGGGCTTGACTGGTGAAACGCGCATCTTCCGCCGCGACGCAACTGACCTCGGCCCTGCCGGCAACATGGAGCCCTATGGTCTGGCATTTCTCGATCCGCCCTACGCCAAGGGATTGGGAGAGACGGCGCTGACGGGTCTCGCGGACGGCAAGTGGCTGAAGCCCGGCGCCGTCTGCGTTCTGGAGGAACGTGCGGGCGCCGACGTCGCGATCCCGCCCGTCTTCACGCAATTCGATACGCGGACGTGGGGCGATACCGAGGTGCGCTTCCTGCGCTTTGGTTAACAGCCGAGGCGCTATCGAAACCGCAAGTTTCCGCTCCGAGACTGCGCGGCGGCGGGTTATCGCGCGGGTTTCCATCGGCCAGATTGGTTAAGTTTCCCAACCGTAAATACACACATCGCAACGTCCTGTTTGCGATGCGTCAGCAGCGCTCTTGCCAAATTTACGACGTGCTCTGATGATATGTCATGGTCTGGGTGCCGGGAGAAATTTGGAGCGAAAGGCGCTTCGGTGGACTTGCGTCCGCTGCCGCAGGCGATGCTGCGTTCCGCGTCTTCTGCACACCGTCGATTTCGGAACGGCGCGCGCCGAATCATCACCAACTCACTGAGCGCGCGCGCTTTCATTTGCGAAACGCGCATTGGGAACGCCTGACGACCCCCGTCGGCGACATCCAAGCCTACATTTTCGAACCCGACCGGCCGATCGCACGCGGTACGGTTCTCGTCGTGCATGGCTGGACCGGCGAATCCTCTTTCATGACGGCGATTGCCGAAGCCATCCGGCGCAGCGGCTTTCGCGTCGCGCTGTTCGACCTGCCTGCGCATGGGCTCAGCAGTGGACGCACGACGAACCTCATGGATTGCGCGCGGGCCACTGTTTCAGTCGGCGAACAGCTTGGGCCGATCCATTCGATCGTTACGCATTCGTTCGGCGGGTTGATCTCACTCGTTGCCGCTGAAGGTCATGCGCCGATGCCGGGTGCGCTTTCCGCGAAGCATATCGTCCTCATCGCTAGCCCCAATCGCTTGACGGATGTGACGGATCATTTCTCGCGCCATTGGGGTCTTGATGATAGCGGACGCCGGGCTTTTGAGCATCGGTTGGAACGCATCGGCCGACGCACGCTGGATTGCTTCAGCGCGGTGAAGCTGTTGCCTGCAAGCGGCTGTCGCGGTCTCGTCATCCACGCGCCGAACGATGCCGATGTTCCGTTTCGCTGCGCCCAAGAGATCGTCGCCGGCGTTCGTGGGCTAGAACTTCAAGTCTTCGATGGCCTCGGACACCGCAACATCCTCTTTGCGCCGCAAGTAGCCCGGGCGATCACGTCGTACCTGAAGGGCACGGTGAAAGCTCCGGACTTTCGCGTGCGTCAGACGGATGGGGCGAACGCGCCCTCGGCAAGCGCGCACGCGTAGTCACGGACGTTCTCCGGCCAGCCGGTCATGTGCGATTCAAACCGCCGCCGATCGCTCGCGAAAAGCGCACGCGCCGCTTCCTCAAAGCCAGGCAGGTTTCCACCCATCGCCGACATGAAACGATAGGCACGCTCCTGTGCTTCGCGCGGAGTCGAAGCGCCGGCGTTCGCACGGCGCGCTTCTTCGACAAGTTTCCGGAGCGTCACCGATGCACCGCCCGGCTGTTTCGCCAACCACTCCCAGTGCCGGGGCAATAGCGTTACCTCGCGGGCGACGACGCCGAGCTTCGGACGACCGGGACCGCGCGCTTCTTCTGTACCGACAGTCGCGGGCGGCGTGCGGGCGTCGCCAGATTCGCGCAAATCGAAATCGATCTGGCCGCCTGTCGCGTCGTCGAAAATGAGAATTCGCGACTCCGGGCGGTTCGATAGCAGTCTCTTGATGGCCTGCATCACTTGGCTCCGGGGACCGGACGCAAGCCTGCGGCAGTCGTCGAAGGCGGTAAATCGAGCTTGGTCGTCCATATGCGCCACTCCAAAGTCTGTGTGGCGGGTATTTACCCGGATAAAATATGATTTGCAATATACCCGGATAAAATAATTCGAGGCTAGGCTGATGCCTGGCGATCCGCTCCGTGGCCGCTCAACCCGTAAAACAGAACGTACAGATAGCTCGGCACCGCGAGCAGGAGATAGGCGAGCTGAAAGTCGATGTGCTGTTTCAGCAGCGCGAACGCATATGGCATCAGCGCGCCGCCGACGACACCCATGATCAGCAGCGCCGAGCCGGTTTCCGTGTGGCGACCGAGGTCGCGGATCGCCAGCGGAAAGATCGCCGGCCACATCATCGCGTTGGCGAAGCCGAGGCTGGCGATGAATCCGACCGAGACGTAGCCGCTCGTCAGATAGGCTCCGATGGTCAGCACCACGCCGAGCGCCGCTGAGAACGCGAGATAGCCTTGCTGCGAGATGAAGCGTGGGATCAGCAGCAAGCCCGCGACGTAGCCGACGAGCATTGCGAACAGCGTGTACGACGTGAACAGCCGCGTCGCATCGAGCGGCAAATTGAACCCCGAGCCGTAAATGCCGATGGCGTCGCCCGCCAGGACTTCGAGTCCGACGTATAGAAAAAGGCAAACGACGCCGAGCCAAAGGTGCGGAAAACTCGCGATTCCCCGCGTTCGCGCCTCGGCATCAATTGCTTCCTCGCGCGAGTCGTCGGGCCGAATATCCGGCAAACGTGAACGGAAAATCCAAAGACCCAAAAGAGCCAGCAACGCCGCCATGATCATGTAGGGCGTATGCACTTGCGCGGCGAAAGCGCTGAGCAAGGCTTCGCGATCGGCGGCTGTCGCCGCAGCTTTAACGCGCGCATCGAAGTGATCGAGGCCGTGCAGCACCAGCGCACCAAACACGAGCGGAGCCAGGACACCGGCGAACTTGTTGCAAATGCCCATCACCGCGATGCGGCGCGCGGCGCTCTCGCGCGGTCCCAGGATGCAGACATAAGGGTTGGACGCCGTTTGCAGCAACGATAGCCCGGCGCCAATCACGAACAGGCCGGTGAGCGTTCCAGAATACTGACGCGCGGTCGTGAAATGTCCGAAGACGAACGCACCGATCGCCATCACGAACAATCCGAGCGCCATCCCCCTCTTCATGCCGGTCCGGCGCAACACCGCCGACGCTGGTAGCGCGAAGAAGAAGTAGGAAAGGTAGAACGCCATCGGCACGAGAAAGGCGTTCACATCGTTGAGGTCGAACGCGAGTTTGACAAATGTGATCAGCGGCCCGTTCAGCCAGGTGACGAAGCCGAAGATGAAAAACAGAACGCCGATCGTGACGACCGGCCCGAGGTGGCGAGGGCGGGTTTCTCCGGCGGCGGTCAGCAGCGTCACGAGCGCACTGGCCTTTCCTTCGGACCGGCGATTGGCGATGCCGGACGCCGTCCCGAATCTCCGAGAAAAATCAATGCTGTTTCCGTCATGCTCCGAGCCGCCCCCTCGACTGGAAGAATTCTAGAATAAATGCGACATCCTTGCACGCCCGGACTGCTCTTCGAACAGGGCAAAAATTGCTCGATTTGCTTTGATTTCTGCACAGTTCATATTATGTGACACATATGAAAAGGTGACTTGACGAAAGTGTACTTTTTCGCGCAACTACTAAGACTGACTTACCCTTATGGGTGTCCGATGCCGGGGCCTTGAACCCCGATTGATTGGAGCCGAACGTGATCGTCTGTTCGTGCGCCGTTATCTCGGATCGAGATATCGAGCTTGCCGTTTCGGAAATTATGAGCGCAAGCCCGGGGCTGCTGCCAACGCCCGGCGTTGTTTTTCGACATCTCAATAAGAAGATGAACTGCTGCACGTGCGCACCCGTGGCGGTCGCGGCGATCTATGCCGCTATGGACCGCTTGGCGAAAACCACGCACGTTTGCCCATTTGCGCTGGCCGAAGCCCGCGCCAAACTGATCCGTATTGAGGAGCGCCGCGAACGCCGCCAGCGCCGCCTCGATAATGCCCTTGCAGGCCGAATGGCTGCATCGAAGCACGCCGTCGGATAGGCGGAGCCGTCCTGAGCCTATTCCGACTGCAACGCTCTTTGCGGTCGCTGAAGTTTTTTGTTCCAATCCCCTTGCTGTCCAGTTTAGAATGTTTCTGGGTTTGACCCCAGTGAACAGCAATACACATTGGTTTGGAGCGGCGCCATGAAGGGCAACAAAGAGGTTATTACTCGTCTCAACGAGGCTTTGAAACTCGAACTCGGCGCCATCAACCAGTATTGGTTGCATTTCCGTATGCTCGACAACTGGGGCTACAAGAAACTCGCCAAGAAAGAGCGCAAGGAATCGATCGAGGAGATGCACCACGCCGACAAGCTCGTCGATCGCATCATCTTCCTCGATGGGCTTCCGAACCTGCAGCACGTCGCGCCGTTGATGATCGGCGAAAACCTCAAAGAAGTGCTGGAATGCGATTTGAAGGGTGAGCACATCGCCCGCGATCACTACAAGAAGTCGCGCGAGATCTGCCGCGATCACGGCGATTACGTCACGATGGATCTCTTCGAAGAGCTTCTGAAGGACGAGGAAGGCCACATCGACTTCCTCGAAACGCAGCTCGACCTGTTGAGCCGGATCGGCATCGAGAACTACGGTCAGCTCAACGCCGAAAGCGCCGACGACGGCGACGATCACTGACGCAAGTCACTTTCCTGCTCCATGGCCGGGCTTGACCCGGCCATCCAGGAGCAAGCCGGGAGGTTTGCCGGGTTAGCCTGGATGGCCGCCTCGGAGGGCGGCCATGACGTGGCTAGAACAGCGCCGCCTCTCGACTTCGATACTTACGAGACCGCAGGCGCCTACCGCCTGCCGAAAAGCCGTTCGATATCCGACAATTTGAGCGCCACGTAAGTCGGCCGTCCGTGATTGCACTGGCCGGAATAGGGCGTCGCCTCCATCTGGCGCAGCAGCGCGTTCATTTCATCGACCGTCAGGCGCCGTCCCGAACGCACGCTTCCGTGGCAGGCCATGCGCGACGCCACGCTATCAAGGCGATCCTTCAATGCGCTGGCCGTGCCATCGCTGCGCAGCTCGGCGGCGAGATCCTTTACAAGCCCGTCGATGTCGGTGTCACCCAACAATGCCGGTGTCTCGCGCACGGCGACGGCGCCTTCGCCAAATCCTTCAAGCACAAGACCCAATTCGGCAAGCTCACCCGCGCGGCTTTGCAATAACTCTGCATCGTCGGGATCGAGCATGACGATGGCCGGAATGAGCAAACCCTGGGTCGCGACCCCGCCGTTGCCGAGCGCGGTTTTCAATTTCTCGTAAACCAGCCGCTCATGCGCCGCGTGCTGATCAACGATGACGAGACCGTCGCGTGTCTGGGCGACGATGTAATTCTCGTGCACCTGAGCACGCACCGCGCCGAGCGGCTGGTCAATCGCCTGCTCGACCTTTGGATTATCAGCGGGCCGCATGTCGGCGCTCGGCGTGTCGATGGCGGCGAACGGCGCTTGCGTGGCCTCCCGAAAGCCCGTCGGTTGCATGGACGTTTCCGGCAAAGCGTTTGGAAGAACGCCCGGAGAAAAAGTTTCGGCCGTCAGCACGCCGCCCTGCGCCGAGGCTCTGTGACCGGCCGCTTCCAAGGCTTGCCGCATCGCGCCGACGATCAATCCGCGCACGCGACCGGCATCACGAAAGCGGACTTCGGCTTTGGCCGGATGAACGTTCACATCGATGTCGGAGGGCGCGACGTCGAGAAACAGCGCCAAAAGCGGCGAGCGTCCGCGCGGGATCAAATCACCGTAAGCAGCACGAATAGCGCCGATCAGCAGTTTGTCCTTCACGGACCGTCCATTGACGAAAAGAAACTGCTGCATGCTGTCGGCGCGGTGCAGCGTCGGCAAACCGATGAAGCCGAAGACGCGCATCGGAGCTGATGCGCCGCTGCCGCCGCCCGACACTTCGAGCGCATCACCCATGAACTCCCGGCCCATGATGGCGCCGAGACGTTCGAGCCAAGCGGCCGACGATCGTTCGCCACGCGCGTAGACGACCGGCCGCTTGTCGCCAATCTGCAGCACGAAACCGATGTCCGGATGCGCCATCGCCAATCGGCGCACGACATCGGTGACGGCCATTTGCTCGGAGCGTTCGGATTTCAGGAACTTCAACCGGGCGGGCGTCGCGGAAAAGAGATCGCGGACTTCAATGACGGTCCCCGTGTTGACGGCGGCCGGGCGCACGGGCCGCTTGGCGCCACGAACGACGGCGATGGCAAATCCCTGATCGGCGTTGCGCGCACGCGAACGGATTTCGAGTTCGGCAATCGAGCCGATCGACGGCAGCGCCTCGCCGCGAAATCCGAGGCAACGGATATCGAAGAGATCTTCTTCATCGAGTTTCGACGTCGCGTGACGCTCCACGGCCAGCGCGAGATCCTCGGGAGCCATGCCGCAACCGTCGTCGGTGACGCGGATCAGCGATAGTCCGCCATCCGTGATGACGATTTCGATCTGGGTCGCGCCCGCGTCGATGGCATTTTCGACCAGCTCCTTGACGACGCTCGCCGGGCGCTCGATCACCTCGCCCGCTGCGATGCGGTTCACCGTCTCGGGGCTCAACTGGCGGATCGCCACGGCGACCGTCTCCTCGTCTAAGGCGCGCTCAAGCGCCTTTGCCGAGGCGCTCCCTGGTCAGGATTTTCGCGAGTTCGACGGCCGGCTGGTCGAAAGGATCGACGCCCAGCAGGCGGCCCGCGAGAATCGTCTCGATCATAAAGTGCATCAGCAGCGCGCCGAGCGCTTTTTCATCGAGTTTTGCAAGGTCGATTGTGCGCACCGGGCGTCCGGCCCGGGCCAGCGCCTCAGGCACCGCATGCGCTTGAGCCGCAACGATATCACCGATGGTGTGGCCGCCGAGCATATCGGCTCCCGCGAGCTTCGCGAGGCTCGGATCGACCTTCGGGCCGACACCCTGGCTCGCGACGCGGAGGATCGTCAGGTAGTGCTCGCGCGGACCGTCCATGAACAGCTGTAACTGGCTGTGCTGATCGAGCGGACCGAGCGCACCGATCGGCGTTGTCCCCTCGCCGCCCTTGCCAAGGCTTTCCGCCCAAAGCTGCACGAACCAGGCGGCCATGCGACCGAGGCGATCCGCATACGGCATCATGACAAGCGTTTTGATGCCTTTGTCTTTTGAAAGCGCGACGGCCATCGCGGCGCCGACAGCGGGCGCGAAGTCTTCCGGCTTATTTGCGGCGAGCAGTGCGTCGATCACCGACTTGGCGCCGGCGCGAATGGCGCGCACGTCGAGACCACGGGCGATCGCGGGCATCAATCCGACGTTCGTCAGACAGGAGAAACGCCCGCCAATGCCGGTATGATGTTCAAGCATCGGAATGTTGAATTTCGCAAACAGCGTGCGAAGGCCATTCGTCTTGCCGGGCTTCTCCGGCTCGGTGATACCGAGAAAAAGTTTGGGAATTTGCGTTTCGAGACCGGCGGCCTTGACCGCGGTCAACGTCGCGATTGCCTGCGCCAGAGTCTCGGCCGTGCCGCCGGATTTCGACGTCACGATGAACCGCGTTTCGGCAAGATCGAGCGTGTTCAACACGCCTTGGAGCGTTTCGCCGTCAAGGTTGTCATAGAAGCGCGTGCGCGGCCGCGACTTCTGACCTTCCGTCGCAACGCCCGGAATTTTCCATCCAGCGATTTGCGCCAGTGTTTGGCCGCCGAGGCTCGACCCGCCAGTGCCGAAGAATACGAGCGTCTGCGCGCCTTCACTCAAGCGCGCCAGCGCCGCTTCGGCATCGTCGATGTCGGCGGTGTCTTCAGCGATACGTAACAGCGCGAGGCGATTGTTGCGATAATCGTCCTGCAGCGTTTTGACGTGCGGAGCTATACGCGACAGCCATGATGCATACGCCGATTGCGACAGGCCATGATCGCCAATCGCTGTATCGAAACATCCGTCGATATTTTGCTGAAATTGATTTTGGTGATGGTGCTGCCCGTCTTGCATGGCGTTAGTAACGCTCCTCGCTGAAACGGGTTCCGGCGTAGCCGATTTCGAAGCTGCGGCCAAGTGGACCTGGCCGCAGGCTATTTATCTTGAAACTGGCGCGTTCTCAGCCGCGCGTCGGGGATGCGGAAACGGGACGGAGTGCAGCCGGGGTCGCGGACTTCATGCCGGCAGGCTGGCCGACAACGGTCACGATGAGATTTTCCGGCTTCAACAGACGCGCCGCGACGCGCTTGGCATCGGCGAGCGTGACGGCTTCGATCATCTTATTCCGGTTCTCGACGTAATCCGGACCAAAGCCTTCCTGCATCAACCCCAAGAGCTGCGAGGCAATCTTCGAATTGGTATCGAAGCGCAACGCATATGATCCCGTGAGGTAGGATTTGGCGGCTTCGAGGTCGGCTTCGGTCGGTCCGTTCTCGGCCATCTTTTTCATTTCCTTGCGGATGATATCGAGGCTTTCCGCCATCGCAGCATTCTTGGTCGCGACGCTGCCGACGAGCACCGACGTGTAACGATCAGGCTGGATGTAGGTATAGACCGAATAGGCGAGGCCGCGTTTTTCGCGAACTTCCTCCATCAGCTTGGCCGAGAAGCCGCCGCCGCCGAGGATGTGGTTGACGACAAAGGCGGTCATGAAATCGGGGTCCATGCGCGGCATGGCGCCAAGCCCAAAGACCGCCACCGACTGTGGAACGCCCATTTCTATTACTTGCTGGCTGCCGCCAAGCGCCGGTTCAACCTTCGGCACCGGATACAGATCGGCTTTTGCCGGAAGACCTCCAAAGACATCATCGAGGAGCTTGCCGAGTTCGTCCGGCGTGATGTCGCCGACAGCGACGACGTTCAGGTTGTCGCGCGCAAACGTGCGCTTGTGATAATCAACGAGATCGTCGCGCGCGATCTTCGAAACGGATTCCACCGTGCCGCTTGAAGGGCGTGCATAAGGATGTCCGGCAAATGCCTGCGCGTACCACTCGCGCATCGCGACTTTGCCGGGATCTTTGTCGGCATAGATCAGATTTGCGACAAGCTGCTTGCGAATGCGTTCAACGGCGTCGGTATCGAAGCGAGGATGCTGAACCGAGAGCTTCAGAAGCTCGACGGCCTTGTCGCGATTTACCGTCAACGTCTCGAACGAGCCGTACAGCGAGTCCTTGCTGTCCTGATAGTTCATCCGCATGGAGATGTCTTCCATGCGCTCCTGATAGTCCTCGGACTTCAGGTCTCCAGCGCCCTCGTCCATCATCGCCGTTATGAAGTTGGCGAGGCCGGCCCTGTCCTTCGGGTCCTGACTGTTGCCGCCGTCGAAGGCGTATCTGAGCGAGATCAGGGGAACACTGTGTTCTTCGACCAGCCATGCTTTGATGCCGCCGGGAGATTGGATTTGTTGAATTTTCATCGCTGCTGCCGGACGGCTGGAGGATAAAACAAGGACGGACGTCAACACGACCAAAGCCGCAGCAACGTTTAGACGGGCCACGGCACGAGCTACCGTAGCAATCCCGCGAGGGAGGCTCAGCATCAAAATCACCTCAGTTGGCCGTTAATCGGGGGAGACGGCGCGTCCTCGACCTGCGCGACACCGCTCTCGTCGGGGACGAGATAGCCGGTGACGGAGGCGCGGAGGTTCAAATACGTGTCCGCGGCTTTCTTGACATCGTCGGCCGTCACTTTCGAAATCGCGTTCGGCCAGTCTTCAATCTCGGCGACGGTGCGGCCAACCGCGAGGTTCCAACCGTAGCGCCGCGCCAGCGTCGCCTGGTTGTCGCTCTCGTAAACGTAGTCGGCAAGATAGCTGCGCTTAGCGCGGGCGAGTTCGTTGTCGGTGACGCCGTTTTTCACGATGTCAGCAAGAACGTCGTCGATCGCTGCTTCGACCTTCGGCAGAGGAACGCCGTCTGCCGCGACGGCATAGAGCGAGATGGTGCCTCCATCGAGACCGGAACCGGAATAATCGCCGCCGGCGCTCGTCGCGAGCTTCGATTCGACGACGAGCTTTTTATAGATGCGGCTGGTGGTGCCGGAACCGGCGATCTTCATCAGCACGTCGAGTGCCTCGGCTTCGCCCGGCTTCGCCGTGACGTAGCTCGGCGCCAGATAGTAACGCTGCATCGAGTAATTGCCGGCACGCGGGTTCTTCAGCTCAAGGCGGCGCGCTGCGATCGCCGGCGGCTCGCTCGGACGCTTGCGTACCGTCGTGACGTCTGGATTCGCCGGAATCTTGCCGTAGGTATCTTCAGCGAGCTTCTTGACCTCGTCCGCGGTGACGTCGCCGGATACGACCAGGATGGCGTTATTCGGGGCGTAATAGTGCTTGTAGAAGGTCAGCGCGTCTTCGCGCGTGAGCTGCTGCATCTCGTGATACCAGCCGATGACCGGCGTGCCGTAGGGATCGTTGAGATAGAGCGCAGCGTTCATTTGCTCATCGAGAAGCGCCGAGGGATTATTGTCGATGCGGGAGCGGCGCTCTTCGAGGATGACGTCGCGTTCGGTGAGAACTTCCTTCTCGTCGAGCCGCAAGTGAACCATGCGATCCGCTTCCATCTCCATCATCTTGCCAAGGCGGTCCTTGGCAACACGCTGGAAGTAAGCGGTCGTATCGTGGCCGGTGAAGGCGTTGTCCTGGCCGCCGAGACGGCTGACGATTTTGGAGAACTCGCCGACCGGAATTTTGTCGGTCGACTTGAACATCAGATGCTCAAGGAAATGCGCGATGCCCGACTTGCCGCGAACCTCATCGGCGGAACCGACGCGATACCACACCATGTGCGTTACGACCGGTGAGCGATGATCGGGGATGACAACGACATCCATGCCGTTGGCGAGCTTGAACTCGGTTGCCCGCGTGGCGGAATTCGTAGCGAAGGCTTCGGGTGTCAGAGCGAGCATGAAAAGCGCCAAAATGGTTAAGAAGCTGAGCCGGGTGGACGTCACAAGACGCATATGGTCGGTCCTTGAACGGTAAGCGGCATCGCAGCGCCTGCCTACCCTCTAGAGATGATATTCAAATCCCCAAATGCGAAGGGACAGCTTTTCGCGAGACGGCGCGTACGGTTTTCAAAAGCGCCTCTGTGCGCGAGCCGGCCCAATGAGCCGGACTTGGGGTGTAAAAGTCAAATGACAAGGCGTTCATCTCACGCCGATAAGGCGCGGATCGATCAGCACTTTTTATAAGTCAAAAAGAATTTTTGATGACTTCCCAATGCCGCCGCTATTGCGTCGACGTATCGTCGTCTTCGTCGCCGTTGCTTTTACCCGACGCCATCCACTTCTTCACGCCGGTAAAGATGGAGGGATGACAAGCGCCCAAAGGTCCAGCGGCAGAATCGGCGCTGGCATCGCCACGCGCGATCGCATCCTCATAGTGGGTTTTGCAATAGGCTTCCTGCTGCTTCTCAAGGTCAGCCTGCGAAACTTTCTTTTCCCGATCCGGGTCCTGAATTTCAGCTAGCGACGGACGCCCCTCTTTGCCGCTTCCCGGATCTGGCAGGGACGCGACGCTGGGTGGCATGACAAGCGGTTGGCGAACCTTCATTTTCGGCTCGGCTGCCGGGCCCTGGTCGCCGTTCAAGCCGACGACATCGAAGATTTTTCCGTTGAGCTGGACGCCGTCGTATCCGCAGCCCGAAAGCGCCAGCAAAGCCACACCCGCGGGCACGAGCAGCAACGCTTTCGCGAAAGATTTCAAAGGCATACAGCTTTCCCCGTGCCCCAATGCGACACGCCCCACGCAGCGTCGCACATAATCCGACCTTTGCGGCGCTATTGCGACTCGCTGAAGAAGGACTCATACAACAGTGCCGCAACGCCAGCAACGATCGCCACATCGGCGATGTTGAAGACGTACCAATGGAACCCAAAGGCATGCAGCGAGAAGAAGTCCGCGACGCCGCCTAGCCGCAGCCGGTCGATGGCGTTGCCGATGGCGCCGCCGATAATGAGCGCCAATCCGATCGCCATCGTCTTGCTTGCCGCCGAGCGGTTGAGCCACAGCCACAGACATATGCTCGCGAACGCGGCAAAGGCCGCCAGCAAGTATTGGCCGAGCATGCTTTCCTGATTGAACAGCGAATAGCTGATGCCGATGTTTTTCACGTAGACGAGATCGAGAAACGGGAAGACCTCGACGCGGCCTTTGCTCTCGATGTCGAACACCGACAGCATCCAGAATTTGTGCAGCTGATCGACGACGACCGTCGCAATTATCACCGCGAGCGCCAACGACGCCCAGCGGCTCCAGAAAAAACTTCGCGGGCTTGCGGTTGCCATCACGATGTTGCCCGCGCATCGATTTCGCGAACGGCGGCGGCGTCGCGAGCCGAAAGATCGGGGTAATCTGGATCAACGCCAACGTCCTTCGTGATCCGCCACGAGCGCGCGCACTTCTTGCCTTCGGCGCGCTTGACCACGACGCCGACGCCAGGCTCGTTCGGCAAAGTGAAGGCTCCGGCAGGCGTCTCATTACTTGAAATCGAAATATCCGAGGTGATGCAGACCTCGGCCATATCGACTCCCTCAAGGCCAGACATCAGGTCGGCGTCGGTCACGTAGACGTCTGGCGCGGCTTCGAGCGACGAGCCGATTTTCTTGTTCGCGCGCTCAATTTCCAAAGCACCCGTGACAACGCTGCGGACTTCCTTCACGCGGTCCCACTTGGCGGCGAGGTTCTCATCACGCCATTCGCGCGGAATCTTCGGGAAGGGCAGCAGATGAATGCTGTCGCTCTCGTTCGGGCGGTATTGGAGCCATGCTTCCTCGGCCGTGAATGACAGGATCGGCGCCAGCCACTTCAACAAGGCATCGCACAGATGATCGATCACGGTGAGCGTCGCGCGGCGCTTGAGGCTCGATGGCGCTTCGCAATAGAGCGCGTCCTTGCGGATATCGAAGTAGAACGCCGAAAGCTCGGTGTTCATGAACTGCGTCAGAAGGCCGACGATCTTGCGATAATCGTAATGCTCGTAGGCTTTGCGGATTTCGTGATCGAGCTCGTTGAGCCGATGCAGCATGAGGCGTTCCAACTCGAACGGCTCCATCTCCTTGAATGCGACTGCATCGCCCGGCTTGAAGTGAGCGAGCGCGCCGAGCATCCAGCGGACCGTGTTCCTCAGCTTACGATACGTCTCCGAAAATGTTTTCAGGATTTCCTGTCCGATGCGCAGATCGTCGGAATAGTCCGATGCCGCAACCCACAGGCGCAGAATATCGGCGCCTGACTTGGCCATCACGTCTTGCGGCGCGACGACGTTGCCGAGCGACTTCGACATCTTCTGCCCCTTCTCGTCGAGCACGAATCCGTGCGTCAACACGACATCGTAGGGGGCTTCGCCGCGCGTCCCGCAGCTTTCGAGCAGAGAAGAATGGAACCACCCGCGATGCTGATCGGAGCCTTCGAGATACATGACGCGGTCCTGTCCGCCATCACGCTTGCGGCGCAGGCCCTTGAAGCCCGGAAACGCTTCAGGGTCTTCCAGCGTGAAGGCGTGCGTCGAACCTGAATCAAACCAGACGTCGAGCACATCCTTGACCTGCTCCCACTTCGGCAGATCGGCGTCGGGCACGAGGCCTTTCAGGAAGCGGTCTTTCGCACCCTCTTCGAACCAGACGTCGGCGCCTTTCTCGGCGAAGGCTTTTTCGATGCGTGCTGAAAGTTCGTCGGAATTTTCGAAGTCCGGCCCCGGGATGACCTGATCCGTTTCGACATTGCGGAAGACAGTGATGGGCACGCCCCAGGCGCGCTGACGCGACACGACCCAATCCGGCCGGTTTTCGATCATGCCGGTGATGCGGTTTTCACCCGCCGCCGGCACCCAGTCGACGCGCTTGATTTCGTCGAGCGCGATCTGGCGGAGGGTTAGAGCGTTATGCCCGATTCCCCTCTCCCCGCTGGCGGGGAGAGGGCTGGGGTGAGGGGCGGCAACAGATTCCGGCGTAAGCGTCCGCCCCTCACCCTGACCCTCTCCCCGTAAGGACGGGGAGAGGGAAAGGTGGAGCGGTTTATCCATCGCGATGAACCACTGCGGCGTGTTGCGGAAGATGACCGGTTTCTTCGAACGCCACGAGTGCGGGTACTGATGCTTCAGGCGGCCGCGCGCGATGATGTTGCCAGCTTCGGCCAGCGCCTTGATGACGGCATCGTTGGCGTCGCCCTTGTCGCCGTTCTCCTTCAAGACGCGCTTGCCTTCGAAACCGGGCGCGGCTTTCGTCAGCACACCATTGGCATCGACGGTGAACGGTACCGTCGTGTCGATGTCGCGATCGCGCAGCTTCTTCTGATTGGCCGTCCAGATGTTGTAGTCGTCGGCGCCATGACCGGGTGCGGTATGCACGAAGCCGGTGCCGGTGTCGTCCGTGACGTGATCGCCATCGAGCAGCGGAACGTCGAACGTGTAGCCGAGGTCGCGCAGCGGATGCTCGCAAACGAGATGGCGAAGCTCGAACGGGTTCACGCTCCAGCGTTTTTCAAATGCCTCGACTTTCGCCGCTTTCATCACATCGGCTGCAAGCTTGTCAGCCAGAATGTAGCGATCGCCCTTCTTGGCCCAATTGCCATCCGGAGCGGCAGTAACTTCGTAAAGTCCATACTCGATGCGCGATGAAAAGCTGATGGCGCGGTTGCCCGGGATCGTCCACGGCGTCGTCGTCCAGATGACGACGGACGCATCGACCAAATTTTCAGGCGTCAATTCGGGATGCAGTTCCGGCGGAATATCCTTCTTGGCCGGTTCCTCGTTCACCAGTGGCGGCTTTACAGGGAACTTCACCCAGATCATGTCGGACTGGTGGTCCTGATATTCGACCTCGGCTTCGGCGAGCGCCGTTTTTTCAACGACCGACCACATGACCGGTTTCGAGCCGCGATAGAGCTGTCCGGTTGCCGCGAACTTCATCAGCTCGCGCGCGATGATCGCTTCGGCATTGTAGGACATCGTCAAATAGGGTTGCGCCCAATCGCCGACGACGCCAAGACGCTTGAATTCCTCGCGCTGAACATCGACCCAATGAGCTGCAAACTTCCGGCATTCGTCGCGGAAGGCATTGATCGCGACGGGATCGAGAAAATTCGGCTTCTCCTTGCCCTTGGCGCGATATTGCTCCTCGATCTTCCATTCGATCGGCAGACCGTGGCAATCCCAGCCCGGAACATAATTGGAATCGTGGCCGAGCATTTGCTGCGATTTGACGACGAGATCCTTGAGGATCTTGTTCAGGGCGTGCCCGATGTGGATGTTGCCGTTGGCGTAGGGCGGCCCATCATGCAGCGTGAATTTCACGCGGCCCTTGGACTCCGTGCGCAGCTTTTCGTAAAGGCCGATCTCATCCCAGCGCTTCAGGAGCTTCGGCTCAAGCTCGGGCAATCCGGCGCGCATTGGAAAATCGGTCTGCGGCAGGAACAGCGTCTTGCTCCAGTCGCGGCCATCGGAAACGGCCACCGGTGCGGCTGCGGCGCTCGCATTGCCGGGCTTTGCGTCTTTCGGCATCAGGTGAATCTTTCTCGTCAAATCAGCGGGCGTTCTAGCAAGGTGCGCCCGCCAAGTCATCCTGCGGCTCATTTGCTTGGCATTGCCGACTCTCCCTCGTCGAGCCGGCCGACAATGCCGTAGTCGTGCAGTGATCGGCCGGGGATGACGGCGGTTAAGTATGCGCCAGAATGGCCTTTACCTGGGCGATGTCCTGGTCCATCTGCGCGACCAGTTCCTCGACCGAGTGGAACTTGCGGTCGCCGCGAATGAAATCGATGAACTCCACCTCCATTTCGCGGCCGTAAAGATCGCCATCGAAATCGAACAGGTAGACTTCAAGCACGGGCATACCGTCGTCGAAGGTCGGGCGGGTGCCGAGATACGCCGCTCCGTCGCGCACCAAGCCGTCGATGTGCGCGCGAACGGCATAAATTCCGTGTCCGAGCGTCGTGCCCTTTGGCAGCGGCACGTTGGCCGTCGGAAAGCCCATGCCCGTGCCTCGACGGGCGCCGCCGATGATGCGGCCCGAGACGCGCCAGGGTTCGCCGAGCATATGAGTCACCCCTTTCACGTCACCCTGCGCCAGATGCAGGCGTGCGCCGGAGGATGAATACACCTCGCCATCTTCTGCCAGCGGCGGCATCACGGTGACGCCGAAGCCAAGATCCTCGCCCGCGCGGACCATCAGTTCCGGATTGCCGCCGCGTTTGTGGCCGAAATAAAAGTCATAACCGATGACGACGTGCGTGACGCCAAGACCGGCGACGAGAACGCGCTCGATGAAATCTTCGGCCGAAAGCGATGCCAGCTCGGCGTTGAACGGCTCGACGAATGCGAGATCGAGGCCGAGCGCTTCGAACAAAACCAGCTTGCGCTGCAGGGACGTCAGGCGAAATTGCGGCTCGCCCTGCTGGAAAAATTCGCGCGGATGCGGTTCGAACACCATCGCGGCGGAAGGGACATGCCTGGCGCGCGCCTGCGTCCGCGCTTCGGCGATCAGCGCCCGGTGTCCGCGGTGAACGCCGTCGAAGTTGCCGATCGCAACCGACGACCGACGATGTTCGGGCGAAACGTTCCTATGACCGTGGATGACGTGCATGCTCGGCGCGTTCCTAAGTCTCCAAGACGGCTTGAAGATGCGTGCGCCCACTCTGCCCTTATTTGGGACGCGCCGGAACCATCAGGATGGCTTCTCCCGTCAACACCGGCTTGCCGGCGACGGTGCAAACACATTCGAACCGTGCCCGCTTCTTGTCCGGAATAAGCTCGATGAGCCTGACGAGCGATTCGACCCGATCATCGATCTTGACCGGTCCCTTGAAGAACAAGGATTGCGAAATGTAAATCGCGCCGGGTCCCGGCAGCTTCATGCCGAAAATGGCCGAGATATAGCCCGCCGACAGAATTCCGTGGGCGATGCGCTCCTTGAATATCGTCTTGCCGGCATAGTCCGCGTCGAGATGCACCGGGTTGTAGTCGCCCGAGAGAGCCGCGTAGGCGACGATATCCGCCTCGCTGACGACACGCGACATCGAGGCTTCCTGGCCGACCTCCAAGTCCTCGAAGTATTTGGTCCGACCGGCTGTCGCGAGCATCCAATAAACCTCATTTACCTTGCAGGCGCGAGACGCTCCGGGCCTGTGCTTTCAGAGACTAACCCGTCATAAACACCGCCCGCAACCGCAGCGCCACAATTTCGGCTGCGGCCTTCTTGCAGCAGCGCCTTCGCGTGAAGCCTTGCGTCCCCCTGGCCGGTCGCGTTATAAGGCGCCATTCCCTTAATTTTACCCTTGCAGTGGCTTTTGCGACCCCTCCGCGAAAGACCGAAAGAGGACACCCATGAGCGACCGCCGCCCCCTGATGCCGAAAGCCACCGCCGTCTGGCTGGTGGAGAATACGGCGTTGTCATTCGACCAGATCGCGGAATTCTGCGGCTTGCATCCTCTCGAAGTCAAAGGCATCGCCGATGGCGAGGTGGCCCAGGGCATCAAGGGCATGGACCCCGTCACAAACGGTCAGCTGACGCGCGACGAGATCGCTCGCGGTGAAAAAGATTCATCGCACGAGTTGCATCTCGCCGAGAGCAAGGTGCAGTTGCCGCCGATGCCGCAGACGCGCAAGGGTCCGCGCTACACACCTGTCTCGCGCCGTCACGATCGCCCAAACGCCGTGCTCTGGCTGCTGCGCAATCACCCCGAGCTCAAAGATAGCCAGATCATGCGCCTTGTCGGCACGACCAAGCCGACCATCGCGCAGATTCGCGATCGCACGCACTGGAACTCGGCGCAGCTGACGCCCCAGGATCCGGTGACGCTCGGGCTTTGCTCGCAGATCGATCTCGATGCCGAGGTGAAGAAAGCCGCGAAGCGTACCGATCGCGAGCGTAAGGATACCGACACGGATCACGAGCGCGCGGGCACCCTTCTGCCGGCTTCCGAAACAACCGCCCATCCGGGAACGACGGCCGAAATCCTGGCGCCGAAAACCCAGGAAGTCGCGGAAGAGACACCCGAGCAGGAACAGGCTCGCGTGTTCGCCAAGCTCAAGGGCATGACCTCGCCCAAGGAAGAAGAACCGGAAGAAGAAAAAGAACCGGAAGCGGAACCGGAAGAAAAAGTAGAAGAAGAAAACAAAGATCAGGACAAGAGCGCGTAAAACGGGCTCTTCACGTCCCGTGTTTTCGTTTCCTCGAACTCACGCCTTGGCATTCACCTCTTGACGCGCCATGGCGAGAGCGCGGTCCGAAGGCACAAATGCGCCAATAGTTGCGCTCGGCTTATTGCTGGCAACCGGACTTTCGGCGGCGCGTTCACGCCGCCCTATAGATCTGCGCCACCGCGCCCCCCGGAAATGCCTTCGAACTCATCAGCTTGAGAGGCATCGGCGCGGTGAGTTCGGAGAACAACGATAGGCCTTTGCCCAGCGCCACAGGAGCCACTATCAGGGCGATTTGGTCGACAAGTCCCTGGGCGACGAGACTGCGGGCGAAGCTGACTCCGCCGTGGGCGATGATCGGCTTGCCCTCCTGAGCTTTCAACTTCGCGATTTCCTCCGCCAGGTTACCGCTCGCAACATAGGCCTCCGCCCAACTCCCTGCGCCCGGCTGCGGCTCCGCAGACTGTGTGGTCCCTGCCTTGGTGCGAGCCTCACTGAGCGCAGCCGTCGTGTTCACATTCGTCAGGATCGCCGGCTCCTGTCTTGAGAAAACGGCCTTGGGAATCTGGTTCATCGGCGCCGCGAACTGGTCGGTGGAGGTCGGCCACCAAGCGGCCATGTCATGGAAGCTGCGGCTGTCCATAATGTGCAGGCTGGCGTTCCATATGAACTCTACGCGCTAGGCCTTCGCCTCTTGGTCGGCGCCAAACATCCATTTGTTTCGGCCGTCCAGATCACTCACGAAGCCGTCGACCGACATGGCCATGCTCAAGATCAAGTCTCTCATCGCTTTCTCCTCGTCGCGGTCCTGGCGCGAGGACGGATCAGAGCGACAAGTTCCGACAGCTCGCGATCATTTTTTAGCCGCGTGCCCTTCGGTCGTCGCCACTGAACCCCCCATCTTCCGGCAGCCTACCAGTGGCTCAGCCCCTTTCGGCCCGGCCACTTACCCAGCGCGTTGGGCCATTGCCCTTCACCGGGTCACCGGCATCGACGCCCCGGCACCCTGCGAATCGAGGATTGCTGCATGAACCTGCATTCGCTAGCGTCGTCTTGGCTTTCAATCCGACGCGGCCCTGGGGCGGTCGCGCCACCGGTGTTCTTGGATCAGATAGCGGGGCGGTAGACGTGACGAATCCCTTCGAACAAGACCTTGCAAAAAATCCCGCGAACTATCAGCCGCTGACGCCGTTGTCGTTCCTCGCCCGGTCGGCGACCGCGGCCCCCAATCACACGGCAATCATCCACGGCAATGCGCGCATCTCCTACGCCGAGTTTTACGCACGCAGCCGCCGCCTCGCGAGTGCGCTTTCGGCGCGCGGCATCGGTCCGGGCGATACGGTCTCCGTCATGCTGCCGAATACGCCGGCGATGATGGAAGCGCACTTCGGCGTCGCGATGACCGGCGCTGTGCTTCACACCATAAACACGCGCCTCGATGCCGGAGTCATTAGCTTTCAACTCGATCATGCGGGCACGAAGCTGCTGATCACCGACCGTGAATTTTCGTCGACGATGAAGGCGGCGCTCGAACTTGCGGCCGTGAAGCCGATCATCATCGATTACGACGATCCGGAATTCCCGCAGACCGGCGAACCGCTGTCGGCGGACGACTACGAAGCGTTCGTCATGGCGGGCGATCCCGACTTCGACTGGCGATGGCCGGAAGACGAATGGGAAGCGATTTCGCTGAACTATACGTCCGGCACGACGGGCAATCCCAAAGGCGTCGTCTATCACCATCGCGGCGCGGCGCTGATGTGCTACGCGAATTCGATTTCGACGGGAATGACGCGCTTTCCTGTCTATCTCTGGACGTTGCCGATGTTTCACTGCAACGGCTGGTGCTTTCCCTGGTCGGTGACGCTCGTGCAGGGAACGCATGTCTGTCTTCGCTGGGTGCGCGCCAAGGCGATGTATGATGCGATCGTGGAGCATAAGGTGACGCATCTTTCCGGCGCGCCGATTGTCATGGCGACGCTGCTGAATGCGAGCCCGGAGGAAAAGCGGCCGATCTCGCACGTCGTGGCGTTTAATCATGCCGCCGCGCCGCCGCCCGCTGCCGTGATTTCAGCAATGACCGATGCGGGATTCGAGCTGACGCATCTCTACGGCCTGACCGAAACCTATGGTCCCGCGACGATCAACGAATGGGATCCGTCGTGGAACGACCTTCCGCCCGCTGAACGAAGCGCCAAGCGCATTCGCCAGGGCGTCCGCTACGTGGCGCTCGAAGGCCTGACGGTCATGGAGCCGGAAACGATGACCCAGGTTCCGGCCGACGGCGAGACGCTCGGCGAGGTCATGTTCCGCGGCAATATCGTCATGAAGGGCTATCTGAAAAACCCGAAGGCGACAGCGGATGCCTTCGCGGGCGGCTGGTTCCATTCGGGCGACATCGGCGTGTTGCATCCCGACCGGTACATTCAGCTCAAGGACCGATCCAAGGACATCATCATCTCGGGCGGCGAAAACATTTCGTCGATCGAGGTCGAGGAGGTTCTTTACAAGCATCCGAGCGTGGCGTTTTGCGCCGTGGTGGCAAAACCCGACGACAAATGGGGTGAAACGCCCTGTGCGTTCATCGAACTGCGGGCGGGCTCCACGGCGACGGCCGATGAAATCATCGAATGGTGCCGTCAGGGACTGGCGCGCTACAAGGTGCCGCGTCACGTCGTGTTCGCGGAAGTTCCCAAGACATCGACGGGCAAGATCCAGAAGTTCAAACTGCGGGAAATGGCGAAGGACTCATGATGGGTCGGCGCAAAGCACGCCTTCGCCGCCGGTCGATGATCGTCGCGAGGCTTTAGAAACAACGGCGCCTGCAGCTATTTCACCAGGAGGCGCTTCTGGCATTCAAGCCAATTCGCGATCACGCTGCGGTCGTGAAATTGGATCGCCCCACAGTTCTGGCAAACGATCATCAGTACGTTGACCGGCGCCGTCGATGATGGATCGGCGCGCTGGCAGGTCAACGTGTGCACATCGACATCGCACTGAGAACGAAAGCGTCCGCATACCGGACAGCTCGTGATGTGCTTGCCAAAGAGAAAGCGGTCAACTTCACCCTTTGAAATGGGTCTTGTGCAAGTTTCGGTCATCAAATCCACCTTCGGACAACCGGTTTATTCTTTGATGGTAAGATGTGAACCGCCTACTGACAAGAATGACGGCGGCTTTTCGGTACGAATTGATGAGGGTTTCTCATCAAATAATTGGGCGGACGAATTTTGTGCAGTGCGCATACTGCATTGCGAATGGGTTGTATTTGATCTGCACACGATAGATCCGGCATCCCTGCCGATACGAACGCCCGCCCATCAGGTACTTCATTGACGGATATTATAACATCCGATAATGCATCCTCCTGGATAGGAGGCATACTCATGGATGCGGAAATCAAAGCTCATTTGCTCGCAGAGGCGTCAACGAAGAACGCGCGACTGCCCGTTACCGTTCTTTCGGGTTTTCTGGGCGCCGGCAAAACGACGGTTCTCAATCACGTCTTGAACAACCGCGAGGGATTGAGGGTTGCGGTCATCGTCAACGACATGAGCGAGGTGAACATAGACGCCGATCTCGTTGAGAGAGGCGGCGCCAACCTGTCGCGAACGGATGAAACGCTCGTTGAAATGTCGAACGGGTGCATTTGCTGCACGCTGCGCGACGACCTGCTGAAGGAAGTGCAGCGCCTCGCGGTGGAGCGCCGCTTCGATTATCTCCTTGTCGAGTCGACCGGCATCGCGGAACCGTTGCCCGTCGCGACAACCTTCGAGTTCCGCGACGAGAATGGGAAAAGTCTCTCCGACGTCGCCCGTCTCGATACGATGGTGACGGTGGTCGATGCGGCGCATCTGCTCAAAGATTATTCGTCACATGATTTCTTGAGAGATCGGGGCGAAGTCGCCGGAGACGACGACGAACGTCCGCTCGTCAGTCTCCTTGTCGAGCAAATCGAATTCGCTGATGTTGTCGTCCTCAATAAAGTTGATATCGCCGCGCCGGAAGAGGTCGGTGCGGCTCGCGCGATCATTCGCTCACTCAACGCCGACGCGCGCATCATCGAAACGCATCACGGGCGCGTATCGCCGAGAGATATTCTCGATACCGGGCTTTTTGACTTCGACGCGGCGCATCGCCATCCCACGTGGTTCAAGGAACTGAACGGTTTCAAGGACCATTCTCCCGAAACGGAAGAGTATGGGATATCGAGCTTCGTTTATCGGGCACGCGGCCCGTTCGAGCCGGAAAAACTTCACGCCTTTTTCGGAAAGACATGGCCGGGCGTCGTTCGCGCCAAGGGCTTTTTCTGGCTGGCGACTCGGCCGCAATGGGTCGGAGAACTGAGCCAGGCCGGTGCAGTCGTTCGGCATGAGGCGATAGGATACTGGTGGGCTGCGATATCGAAAAAGAATTGGCCGGACGATCAGCGTCTTCTCGATCGCATTAACACGACGTGGGACGAGACTTGGGGCGACCGGCGGCAGGAAATCGTCTTCATCGGTACGCGCGACATGGACAAAGCAAGGATTATCGCGGAGCTGGATTCCTGCCTGCTGTCCCTGCCGCCGAACGGCACCGTCGACGCTACTGCATGGACGGCGCTTCGCGATCCTTTCCCTGAGTGGCGGCGCGATGCAGCGTAAATAAAACGGACACGCAGTAATTTGCCCGGGCTGCTGGACTTTGCATGCGGCGTCGAGGTCATCCCGTCACGAAGATTTCAATTATAATAATTTGAAGCCTACAGATCGATACGGTTATGACAGTGATCTCGGCGCCCTCTTCAAAATGCAACATCCAGCAACCCGAAGGTTTCCCCATGATTGTCAAACGGTTCGTTCGAGCTGCCGTTTCCGTCGCGGCCTTATCCCTTGTTCCGCTGACGCCGGCCTATGCAGAGGCGGACGCGGATAGCCTCATCAATGCTCTTAATGCCGTCTTTGGAAAGCATGACGGCGTGCGCACCGCGCATACGCATGGCTTCTGCGTGAAGGGTAGCTTCATGCCGACGCCTGAAGCCGCGACGCTGACGAAGGCTCCGCATTTCAATTCCAAGACACCCGTCGGCGTGATCGGACGATTCTCGATGGGCGGCGGCGATCCGAATGCATCGAACGCGCAGAAGGATAACGTTCGCGGCATGGCCCTGCATTTCGACCTTGGCAACGGCGGCGGCACAACGGATCTCGTGATGATCTCGGCTCCGATGTTCGTCGCCAAGGATCCCGATCAGTTCCTGGCGCTGCTGCAGACGGTCGCGACGAAGGATAAGGAAAAGATCGGCGCGTTTTTCAAGGCCAACCCCAATGCGACCCGACAGGGCGCCTGGCTGAATGCGCGGCCGGTTCCGGCGAGCTTTGCCACGGTCAACTATTGGGGCGTTCACGCATTCACGTTCACGAACGCCGAGGGCAAGAAGCAGATCTTCAAGTACAAAGCCCTGCCGGTGGGCGGCGAGGTTGGCTTGTCGGACGATGAAGCCAAAGCGAAAGATCCGAATTTCTACCAGCCGGAACTCAAGGAGCGGCTGGCAAAAGGCCCGGCGAAATACACGCTGACGGCCATTCTCGGCGAACCCGGCGATCCGCTCGACGATCCGACCGCCCTCTGGCCGGAGGACCAGCGCAAGTCCGTTACGCTCGGGACGATTTCAATTGACGGGCTTGAAGACGACAAAACATGCGATGCAGGCATCTTCGATCCGACAAACGTCGTCGATGGCATCGACGGGCCTGAGAACGACAAGATCTTTCCGATGAGATCGGCTGCCTACGCCATTTCCTTCTCCCGACGGGCGCCGTAACTCGCACGACTTGCTTCGCACAAAGAACGTCATCCCGGCCTGCGCCGGGATGACGAAGTTTTGGAAGCATTCGGACGAGAGTTCTCAAACGTTTGCGGCCGGGGATTTTAGGCCCGCAAGATAGTGCTGCAGCCGATCGAATGTTCCGGACCAGCCGCGCGTCATGCTCTCCCGGTTGGTATCGAATTCCCGGCGCTCGGCGGCGCTTTCGTTGATCGGCACCCAAATGACGGTGACCTTCGTCCGCTCCGATCCGGCATCCTCAAACAGAAATGTTGAGAGCAATTCCAGTGGCCATTGCGGTCGCAGTGGATGCCGTGTGATGGCGCCCTTTGCATCGGAAAATGAATTGCTGAACACGATACGCTCGGGCGCGGCAATCTCACGATAGACGAACCGGCCCCACATCGTGCTGCCGTCCGATGCCTGAAGGCCGTAGTGATAGATGCCACCCGGCCGCAAATCCATTTGAGATGCGATGAGTCGGCTGCCTTCGGGCCCCCACCAGTGTCTCATGCGATCGTCTTCGCTGAAGGTCCGGAACACCACCTCACGGGGCGCGTCGAACGTGCGAGAAATGACGAACGGTTCGACGATCGACTGGTCATCCATTTCAGCGTCGCGCGTGGTCATGCGGGGCCGGCGAAATGCGCGAGGTGCGCGCCAAGCTGATCGAAGCATTCGTTCCAGCCGACGGCTATGCCGTTGCGCGCTTCCTCCGTATCGAAGCCGTCCTGAACGAACGTCATCTTCGTTTTTGAGCCTTCGTCATCGAACTGGACCGTTATGAGCGTTTCGGTTTCCGCTCTCCCGGCCGCATCGAGCCACGCATGGGTCAGGACAATGCGCCGGCCATCGACGATTTCGCGATAGGTGCCCTGCACGCGATGATCCTCGCCCTCGGTCGAGTACATGCGCGCGTACCAGTCGCCGCCTTCGCGAAAATCCGTTCGCGCCGCGGGGATCGTGTAGCCCTTCGGCGCGGACCACTTTCTCAGATGGTCCGGAATCGACCACATCTGATAGACGAGCGTGCGCGGCGCATCGAAGGTACGAACAATTTCGAGTGCCTCTATCGAATTGCGGCCGGCCCGCGCTTCACTTGTATTTCTTTGGACCACGCTGTGTCTCCGTTACTTGCAAATCGCGCAGATACAGATCAGGCCGATCGAAACTTTTCTCCCAGAACTTGCGATACGGGCCGATCCAGTTCTCGACGTCCTTCAGGGGCGCCGGGACGAACCGGCAAGGACGCCATTGCGCATCACGTCCGCGCGTGATCAACCCGACGCGCTCGAGCACCTTCAAATGTTTCGAAACCGCTGGAAGGCTCATTTCGAACGGCTCCGCCAATTCGCTTACGGATGTCTCGCCGAGAGCCAAACGCGCCAGGATTGCGCGCCGTGTTGGATCGGCAAGAGCAGCAAATGTTTCGCTGAGGCAGTCGGCGGCCATCTGTATTTAGCCCATCAGTTAAATAGCTCCCGGGTTAGGTGGTAGAGCCATACCCGAAATCAAGTCTGGGCCTGTCTCAGCCCGGGCGCATCGCGCGCCGCTGGTGATCCGACATGGGGAGCCGTGAAAATTTCGCCAAGCGGGCAAAATAAAAAACAATGAAAAACTGGGGCGCTAGAAACACAAAAGCCCCGCGCGGCCGGCGATTCAATCGCTCCGCGGCAGGGCCATGAATCTGGAATTGCTGCTCTTCTGAGAATCGCTAGTGCCGCGTTTCGCGACTTAGCCGTTCGATCTCGTCTTTCAGTTTCAACTTCTCTTGCTTCAATCGCCTGATTTCGATGTCATCCGAACTCGGATGCGCCACCACCTGATCAATGCGCTCTTCGAGAACGCGGTGCTTTTCCGCGAGTTCTGCAAGATGAGCCGTTATCGCCATCAGTTCCTCCGAAAGAATTTGCAGACGTAGAAATCGTGCCACACGTTCCGGGCGTTGTCCAATGCCTCGAAATGCCAATACGCCAAATTTGATCTTCATTGCGCCGCAATCGTTGACCCGGCTCGTTCGAGAATCGTGAAATCATTTCATGTCATTACATTCTTCCTGCGGCATGTCGCTTTTGCCTGTTGCCAGAACACGGGCAATCGCCCAAAACGCTGCGAGCGGCCGGGCGGGGGTAGGGCATCGTGATGGAGCGACGCGACGAGCGCGAGCTCAGGGACGAGTTGGTGAACTTGCGGTCGGAGCACCGAATGCTCGACTGCGAGATTCTGTCCCTTGAAGATAACCCTATGGCGGACCAGCTTTTAGTGAAGCGGCTGAAGAAGAAGAAGCTCGCCCTCAAAGACCGCATTACGCAGATCGAAGATAAGCTGCTCCCCGACATCATCGCTTGAGCGATCGGATCGTTTCCAGCGGCGAAGCGTATTGTGAACGTCGCGCGTTGGTGACCTATGGCCTCGGTTTCCCCACCCGTCGATAGCTGGCTCTATCCGAGCGATGCGGGCCTCTATTGCGAACCTGGCGATTTTTACATCGATCCGCATCGCTCCGTTGAGCGTGCCGTCATCACGCATGGCCATAGCGATCATGCCCGTTCGGGCCACGGCGCGGTGCTGGCGACGCACGAAACGATCGAAATCATGAAGGTGCGTTACGGCGATGATTGCGCCGGAGCGTTTCAACCGCTGGCCCTTGGGACGCCGATTTCGATCAACGGTGTCAGCGTCCGCCTCGTTCCGGCCGGGCATATTCTCGGTTCGGCGCAAGTCGTCATCGAATGGGCCGGCAAGCGCGCCGTCATTTCGGGCGATTACAAGCGCGCCGCCGATCCGACGTGCGCGCCCTTCGAGCTTGTGCCGTGCGACGTGTTCGTGACCGAAGCGACGTTCGCGCTACCGGTCTTCCGCCACGAGAAAGCCGAGCACGAAGTCGAAAAGCTTCTTGGCTCGATGGCCGCCGAACCCGATCGCACGCATCTGATCGGCGCCTACAATCTCGGCAAATGCCAGCGGATGATCCGCGTCATCCGTGACGCCGGTTACGATGCTCCAATCTATCTGCACGGCGCCGTCATTGCGCTGACAGAACTCTATCAGCGGCTCGGGATCGAACTCGGCGATCTTCGTCCCGCGACAACGACGGACGCCAAATCATTGCGCGGCGGCATTGTGATGTGTCCGCCTTCGGCGCTCGGCGATCGCTGGTCGCGACGCTTCGGCGATCCGGTCAATGCCTTCGCCAGTGGGTGGATGCGCGTGCGCGGTCGCGCCCGTCAACACGGTGTCGAGCTTCCGCTCGTCGTGTCGGATCACGTCGATTGGCCGGAGCTGATCGCAACCGTCACCGAGGTCGGCGCGGAAGACATCTGGGTGACGCACGGTCGCGAGGATGCGCTCGTCCATTATCTCGCGACGCTCGGACTTAAGGCCCGGGCGCTGGCTCTTGTCGGGTGCGAGGAGGAGGCCGAATAGCTATGCGCGCCTTTGCTCGCCTTCTCGATTGCTTAGCTTATACGCAAAGCCGTAATCGCAAGCTGGCTTTGCTCGGCCATTATTTCCGCTCGGCGCCGGATCCGGATCGCGGCTGGGCACTGGCGGCTTTGACGGACGGCGTGCCCATCCGTATGCCGCTGCGGCGCATGCTGAGCGATCTCGTCGGACGTTTCATCGATCCGGTTCTCTATCGCCTGTCGCGAGACTACGTCGGCGATACGGCAGAAACGGTTTCGCTGCTTTGGCCGGATCATCCGGTGGAGCTTGCGCCGCCTTCCACCCTCGCCTCGACGGCGATGAGTCGGGCGCGAGGTGGCGACGCTGGTGAGAAATCGAAACAGCTGTCGCTCGATTTTACCCCCACCCCTACCCTCTCCCCGCAAGGGGGAGGGGAATTAAGGGGAGCGCATCTCCTGCATCGAAAAGAATTAGGTGCTTCGTCGCTCGTGGAGCGCGAATTCGAAGAGGGCCTCATAGGCCACAATAGCGCGGAGGCGGAGCCGGCTTCCCTTTCGCTCGGCAATGTCATTCGCGAGATGGCAAGCGGCACAACAGCAGAGCGCACGGAACGTCTCGGCCGATTGCTCAATCAGTTGGACGCCTCGGGCCGATGGGCGCTTCTGAAGCTGCTCGGCGGTGCGCCGCGCGTTGGTGTCTCGGCGCGCCTGGCGCGTACGGCGCTCGCCGAATGCTACGGGCGCGACGTATCGGAAATCGAAGAAATCTGGCACGCGCTCGAACCACCTTATCTCGATCTTTTCGCGTGGCTCGACGGACGCGCGGAGCGTCCCGATCCCGGCAGCAAGCCGGTGTTCCGTCCGGTCATGCTGGCGCATCCGGTCGAGGATGACGACTGGCCGAAGCTCGCGGCTGAGGATTTCGTCGCGGAGTGGAAGTGGGACGGCATTCGTGTACAGGTCGCGGCGCGCGGCGGTGACGTGCGCATGTTCTCGCGCCAGGGCGATGACATCTCCGGCGCGTTTCCGGAAATCCGCAGCGCCTTTCAGGGCCATGATTGCGTCGTTGACGGCGAATTGCTCATCATGCGCGATGGCTCGATCGCCCCCTTCAATGACTTGCAGCAGCGTCTCAACCGGAAAGCCGTAACGGCGAAGATGATGACCGCTTACCCGCCACATGTGCGGCTTTACGATTTGCTGTTCGACGGGCCGGACGATTTGCGCACGCTGCCGTTCACCGAGCGCCGCGCGCGGCTGGAAACGTGGCACGCTCGGCATCATCCGCCGCTGACCGACGTCTCGCCGCTGGTGCCGTTTCAGACATTCGACGAACTCAACGCGCTGTGGTCTTCGGCGCGCGCCGAAGGCATCGAAGGCTTAATGCTGAAACGGCGCGACAGCACGTATCAGGCGGGCCGGATCAAGGGCCAATGGTTCAAGTGGAAACGTGCGGCTCTTACGCTCGATTGTGTGCTGATGTACGCCCAGCGCGGCTCGGGCAAGCGGTCGTCCTACTATTCCGACTATACGTTCGGGGTCTGGACCCAGGATGCGGACGGCGAGCGCCTGCTTGTGCCGGTCGGCAAAGCCTATTCGGGGTTCACCGACGAAGAGCTTCTGCTGCTCGACCGCTGGGTCCGGGACAATACGACAGAAACCTTCGGGCCCGTCCGCGCCGTCGAGCCCGGACTCGTCTTCGAGGTCGCCTTCGATTCCGTCCAGTCCTCGACCCGTCATAAATCGGGCGTCGCAATGCGATTCCCGCGCATTCACCGAATTCGCTGGGACAAACCGGTCGCCGAAGCCGATACGCTCGAAACGGTTCTTCGGTTAATGAGCGGAGCCTCCCAGGCGGTTGGCCGTGATGCTCCGCCTGCCTAGCGCGCAGCTTATCCTCTGCGACAGGTTCGAAACCGAAAATCCTTGTAAATACGGCGCATCTCTAGTACCGACGCGGTTTCCCTTAGTCACGATTTTCGTTACTCCAGATGCGTAAAGTAGCGATAATCGTTACGGGCGCAGATGAGGACTTCACCTTCATGAGCCGCGACCTATGAGCAAAGACAAGCCGCTTGTCGGCATCATCATGGGCAGCCAGTCGGACTGGCCGACGATGAAGCACGCCGCCGATATTTTGGCCGAACTGGGTGTCACGTTCGAAACGAAAATCGTTTCCGCGCATCGTACACCTGAACGGCTCTACGCCTTCGCGAAAGGCGCCAAGGCCAGCGGCCTCAAAGTCATCATCGCGGGCGCGGGCGGGGCGGCGCATCTGCCGGGCATGACCGCCTCGATGACCATGCTGCCGGTTCTCGGCGTTCCTGTCGAAAGCAAAGCCCTCAAAGGTCAGGACAGCCTCTATTCGATCGTGCAGATGCCCGCGGGCGTTCCTGTCGGCACACTCGCGATCGGCGAAGCGGGGGCCAAGAATGCCGGATTGCTCGCGGCGCAGATCCTGGCTCTTTCCGACGCGGCAATCGCCAAACGGCTCGACGACTGGCGGCGGCGGCACACCTCCGAGGTTGCCGAGGCTCCGGCGCAAGGATGACACGAAACGCAATGACTGCCCTTCCTCCCGGCTCGACCATCGGCATTCTGGGCGGCGGCCAGCTCGGCCGCATGCTGGCGATGGCTGCCGCGCGGCTCGGCTTCAAGTCCCACATCTATGCGCCTGAAGCGGACAGTCCGGCCTTCGATGTCGCAACGGCGCACACGATCGCGGCCTACGAAGACGAAGCGCAACTTGCCGCTTTTGCGAAAGCCGTGGACGTCGCGACGTATGAATTCGAGAACATTCCCGTCCGCACCGTCGAATTTCTGGCGCGGCAGATTGTGGTTCGCCCCGGTGCGAAAGCACTCGCGTGCGCGCAGGACCGTCTCAACGAAAAGACGCTGGCGCGCGAACTCGGCGCAATGACCGCCAAATTCGAGGCCATCGATACTCTGGCGGAGCTTGAAGACGTTTTGGCGGGAGGCTTTGGCGTTCCCTCGGTGCTGAAGACCCGCCGCTTCGGTTACGACGGCAAGGGGCAGGCCAAGATCCTCGACGCAAAGGATGCAAGGCAGGCGTGGGCCGCGATGCGCGACGCGCCGTCCATTCTCGAATCCTTCGTCGATTTTCGCGCCGAAGTGTCCATCATCGCGGCGCGCGCCGCCGACGGTACATTCGCCGCCTACGACGTGACCGAGAACGAGCACCGCAACCACATTTTGCACCGCTCGGTGGCTCCGGCGCGGATCGCGCCGGACGTCGCCGACGACGCGATCGCCACGGCCCGCAAAATTGCGGAACGTCTCGATTATGTCGGCGTGTTTGCGATCGAGTATTTCGTCGTTTCCGAGAGCGATCGCGATACGCTGTTCGTCAACGAGATGGCGCCGCGCGTGCATAACTCGGGGCACTGGACGATCGACGGCGCCCTGACCTCGCAATTCGAGCAACATATCCGTGCCGTCGCGGGGTGGCCGCTTGGTTCGACCGAACTCAAAGCGGCCGGGGCCGAAATGATCAACCTGATCGGCAACGATATTCTCAGCTGGCCGGAGATCGCCGCCGAGCCGGGTGCGTTCTTCCATCACTACGGCAAGAAGGACGTCCGTCCGGGCCGCAAGATGGGTCACGTGAACCGGCTGCTGACTGCGGTGCCGGGCTGACGAACCTCATCAACTCGGAAAATGCTCGACGTGCGTTTCGGCGGTCCGACCAAAATAGAGCACGCGGCGTCCTGAGAACGAGACGATGTAACCTGCGCAACCGGCCGCAACGGCTTTCCGGCAAAACCCTCGATAGGTGTAGCCAGGCACCAATTGCTGCGCCTCCCTGATTGCGGTTTGGATCGTCACCGGATCAAAGGACGGCGAAACAAGACCGTCGATCTGGTGTGTGGGAAGTTCGACGCTATCGCCGTCGGGCAGATAGTATGTTGCCGCCCGTCGCCGGAAGTCGACGATGTAGCTCTCGAAGCCTGCGGCCATCAAGGTTCCGACGATCTGCGGAAAGGTTGTTGTGTTGCTTTCGGCTGCTTCGAGGCAAGCTTTGGCAACAGACATCTTGTGACTGTCCACGAGCATTCTCCGTTGAGGTGGTGGTGACGATCAATCAATCGGCAGTGCCGTCATCCGGCGATGCTCGATCATCCGTTTCAGCAATTGTTCAAGATTGTGCCGCTCGACTTCAGAGAGGCAGTCGAAGAATTCCCGGTCATTCTGATCGGCGAGTGCTGCGAGTTGGGGCACGAGCTTTTTTCCCAGCGCCGTCAAAGCGAGCGTCTGGGCCCGTCCGTCGTCGGGGTTCGCGTGACGAACGATCAGCGATTTGGCGATCAGGCGGTCTACTAACTTCGTGATGGCGCCGCGCGTCATTCCGATCTCATCCGCAAGTCGACTCGGCGGCGTCGGGTTTCTATCGTAGAGCGCCCGCATCACGACCCACTCGGCAACGGTCACGCCCTTGGCGTCGAGCTTGGCCGCGAAGGCGTGCGAGACAGTGTTCGAAACCGTGCGCAGCCAAAATCCGAGATGGGCCGACAAATCCGAAACGTGCGGTGCGGACGACATGCAATTACCTTTTGTTTCCTAGGAAACTATATAAATAAAGTTTCCTAGTCAATTATATGTCGGCGACCGGTTGGTCGGATTCCTCCTTTTGCGCGGGAGGAGGCGCGCCCCGATTGCCATTCTTCACCGTGTTTGATACAAGGCGGCAAGAAATCAGCGCGGGCTCTGGCGGCAATGGCTCCGGAGCCGGTGTTTTTGTGCATTCAGACAACCGAAATCTACAGAGGATACAACCGCTTGCAGGTTCTCGTTCGCGACAACAATGTCGATCAGGCTCTCAAGGCGCTTAAGAAGAAATTGCAGCGTGAGGGCGTCTTCCGGGAGATGAAGCTCCGCGGACATTTCGAGAAACCATCGGAAAAGAGAGCGCGCGAAAAGGCAGAAGCCGTCCGCCGCGCTCGCAAGCTGGCCCGCAAGAAGTTGCAGCGTGAAGGTCTCCTGCCGAGCAAGCCGGCCGCAGCGCGTGGCGCTGGCAAGGGTGGTCCGGGCGCACGAGGCGGTGCTGGTGCTGGTGGTGCCGGTGGCGGCTTCCGCAGTGGCGGCCAGGGCGGCGCGGGCAGCGGCGGCAGCAGCTTCTAAGCTCTGCGCGGCTTTTCAACCGACATTCAAGGCCCGCGGATTCGCGGGCCTTTTTGCATCAATTCGATTTTCTCGTGTCGCCGGCGCGCATCCGGTCGATCCACTGGTCAATGATTTGGAACGTGCGGTCATCATGGACGGCATGTCCCCCACCCGGGATCGTCACGATCGCTTTTGGCTCGTTGGCCGCCGCGAACAGGCGGCGTCCCATTTCAACCGGGATGATGTCGTCAGCCTCGCCATGCACGACGAGCAGCGGCGCGTGCACATTCCGGATATGGAGGATCGAATCGTAGCGATCCTTGAGCAGCAGATTGACGGGCAGCCAAGGGTAGAGACGCGCGGCGAGTTCAGCGACCGAGGTATAGGGGCTGTCCAAGATGATGCCTGCAACGGGCTTCTCGGCGGCGACTTGGATGGCGACGCCGCTGCCGAGCGACTCTCCATAGAGGATAATATCCTGCGGGCGCACACCTTCCTTGAGTAAGGCCTCGTATGCGAGTTTGGCGTCGGCGACGTTCGCCGCTTCCGACGGCTCACCCGTCGAACCGCTATAGCCGCGATACGACATCATGAACACGCCGAGTCCTTGATCGAAAAAGTGGCGGAAGCTCACGTTTCTGTATTCGAGCGCGCCGCCATTGCCGTGGAAATAGAGCAACGTCGGCTGGCCCGGCTTCGCTTTGCCGTACCAGGAGACGAGCCTTTCGCCGTCGGGCGTCGAGATGATCCGTTCGGAGACGTCCGGGAGTCCGACAGATCGCGGTGGCGTGCGCGCCGGTTCGGGAAAATAAATGAATCGCCGTTGCGCGACATACATCACGGTGACGGCCGACAGATACAGGGCGACGACGGCGATGAGCACGGCCTTGAGCAAGATTGAGCCTCGGAGCTGAGAGGGGCGGCGCGGGATGGCGTCAACAGCCTAGCATTCAGCGCGAGACCTACCGCACCAAATATCCGATCCGGTTGCCGTCACGCTCGCGGATGGCTTCGAGGGCGGCGAAAATATCGACGCCATGCATCGGCACGCCGGTTTCGACGACCACTTGCTGATTGAGGTGTTGCAGTTCGTGATAAATCGGCTCGGCCGTTTTGTGCAGCATCGCGACGACGGCGACGGTTTTCCTCGGCATGTTGGCCGGCACTCGCGGAAATACCGAGGACAGCACCTGTTTGGCATGATCCGAGAAATGCGCGGAAAAGCGTCCGAGAAGCGAGACGAGCTTGATAGCGGACGTTTCTTCGAAGCGATAATTGTAGCGCTCCATCCACTCGAACAGCTTGTCCATCGTGAAGTCTTGCAGGCGAATGTTCGCCGTTTCGCGGTAGTCCTGCCATTCGGCGACGAGATCGAAACTCGATTCCATGTCGATGTCGGCTGGAGCGAACGTCATGTCGGTCGCGACGCCGACACGGTCGAGGAAATCGCGATTGCGACGGACGATCCGCGTCGGGTACGTCGGCATCATAAAGGCGCCGCCGCTTGCCTGCTGGAAGGCCAGGCGGACGAGCTTCGAGCAAAAGAGATTGCGGGTGTCGTCGGTGCGCATCGAAAAATCGTAAAGGATGCGCTTGCCGCCGCGAACGCGCGATGAGGCGACGTAATCGGAAATCGACTTGGCTGCCCGCGCGGCCAACTCGGAGTCACGATTGCGATAAAGCACGGCGCGCACGATGTTATGGTCGAGCGCCTTGGCGAGCGGATTGATGATCGCGCCATCCTCGATCAGGCTTTCGACCATCCAATGGTCGCCGGCATCATCGATGTGGACGATGCCGATATGGCTGAACTGGCTGTCGACGTCGCCGATGCGCGCGATGGCGGCGCTGTTGTGGGCGCGGCCGCGTACGAGGATGACGTCACCGGAGCGGAAGCCGACCGGCGCGCCGTCGCGATAGAAGGCGTAGTTGATTAGCGTGTTGTTTTCGTCGCCGGTAAAGCCGCGCAGCAGGTAGTTGCTCTCGCCCATGTAGGGATGGCCGCTGGCGATTTCGCCGAGCATGTCGGAGACGTAGCGCAGCACTCGGAAGACGTCGCGAAAGCCCTGCACGGCGGCGGGTGTCATCAGGCCGAGCATCTCATAATGGGAGAGTTTTTCGCGCAAGCCGACGCGCAGGTCGAAGAGCCGGTACATTAGCGCAGGCGCAGCCCGGGCGATGCTTACGACGTCATAATCGGCGAACCGGGCGTTCGCCGCACACTCGTAGATGTAGTTCAGGTTGCGTTCGAGCAGCGCGGCGTTCGTGACCGGCGTCGCAGCGAGAATCTCGATGCGTTCGATATCGTTTTCAAAAGACGAAGTCCCGACGGGAGCCAACACGCAAAACCTCAACCACCGTTTGGTGCGCTTATAACAGACCGATACGGCCGTCGCGCCAAACGGCGCGGCGATCACGGTGCAACGACGGCCAACTGTTGCCGATGAGCCCCTATGGGGGTGACGCGCGCCCTAGTGGGCGAGCGCTTTAACGATCTCTTCCGTCATTTTCTTGGCGTCGCCGAGCACCATGACGGTGTTGTCGCGGTAGAATACCGGGTTGTCTATGCCAGCATAACCCGAAGCCAGCGACCGCTTGTTGAAGAACACCGTTCCGGCCTTCCAGACCTGGAGCACCGGCATACCGTAGATCGGGGAAGTCTTGTCCTCTTCGGCCGCCGGATTGACGACGTCGTTGGCGCCAATCACGTACACGGCGTCGGCCTGGGAGAACTCGCTGTTGATGTCTTCGAGTTCGAAAACCTCGTCGTAAGGCACGTTGGCTTCCGCCAGCAGCACGTTCATGTGCCCGGGCATGCGGCCCGCGACGGGGTGGATCGCGTATTTCACTTCGACGCCGGCCTTTTTCAGCGCATCGGCCATTTCGCGAAGGGCGTGCTGCGCCTGGGCGACGGCCATGCCGTAGCCGGGCACGATAATGACCTTGGCGGCATTCTTCAGGACGTAGGCGGCGTCCTCGGCCGAGCCGAGCTTGACCGGCTTCTGTTCACCGCCGCCCGCAGCCGCTCCCGCCGTCTCGCCGCCGAAGCCGCCGGCAATGACCGACAGGAACTGCCGGTTCATGCCCTTGCACATGATGTAGGACAGAATGGCGCCCGATGAGCCGACAAGCGCGCCGGTAATGATGAGCGCGATGTTGCCGAGCGTGAAGCCGATGCCGGCCGCCGCCCATCCCGAATAGGAGTTCAACATCGAGATGACGACCGGCATGTCGGCGCCACCGATCGGGATGATGATCAGCACGCCGATGAGCAGGGACAGGAAGACGATCAGCCAGAACAGCCACGCCGAACCGGCCGATTGGATGAAGCTGTAGATCACGAAGACCAGAAGCAGGCCCAGCGCGGCGTTGATCGCGTGGCGCATCGGCAGAAGGATCGGTTTGCCGGACATGCGTCCCGAGAGCTTGGCGAAGGCGATCACAGAGCCCGTAAAGGTGATGGCGCCGATGGCAACGCCGAGCGCCATTTCGAACAGGCTGCCACCCTTGATGCCCAACGCCGGATTGGCGGGATCAGCCAGAATTCCGAATGCCGACGGCGCATAAAGAGCGCTTGCCGCCACGAAAACTGCCGCGAGGCCGACCAGCGAGTGGAAGGCCGCGATCAGCTCGGGCATCATCGTCATCGGAATTTCGCGCGCCGTCTTGGCGCCGATGAAGCCGCCGATGCCAAGTCCGAGAAGGATCAGGATCCACGACGTCGCTGTCGGGGCCGCGAGCCCAAGCGTCGTCAGGATGGCGATGGTCATGCCGACCATGCCGAACAGGTTTCCGCGGCGGGAGGTCGCCGGGCTCGACAGACCTCTCAACGCAAGGATGAAGAGCACGCCCGCGGCGAGATAGAACAGTGCGGCGACATTTGCGGACATTTGGATCGTTCCCCGGCCTGGTTCTTCGTGCTGCTTTTCAAATCGTCGGGCTTGCGAGAGACGGCTTCGGCTCAGCCGTCCTTCTTCACCGGCGCGTCCTTCTTTTTGTACATCGAGAGCATGCGATTGGTGACGAGGAAGCCACCGAAGATATTCACGGACGCCATCGTCAGCGCGAGAAAGCCGAAGATCTTGGCGACGGCACTATCGGATGCTGTCAGAGACACACCGACAGCTAGCAAAGCGCCGACGACGATGACGGAGGAGATGGCGTTGGTGACGCTCATCAGCGGCGTGTGCAGCGCCGGCGTGACGGACCAGACGACGTAATATCCGACGAACACGGCGATCACGAAGACCATGAATTCGTAGACCGAAGGGCTGACGTGGCCGCCGCCTTCCGCCGCAAAGGCTGCGGTCGGCATGAACATGGCGGCGGTCAAGGCCAAGAGGACTGCGCGGGCCATTGGTCTGGTTTCCCTTGACGGAGTGGATAGGGGTGCTTGGCGAACGGTTTCATTCGACATGTCGGTATCCAGGTTAGCGGCTCGCAATTGGATCAAACATTTCTCTTGCGTCTTCTCCTCACCCCTGCCCCTCACCGCTGGGGAGGGGAAAAGAGATAGGATGATCGTGTCTAGCTTCCTGCTGCTTGCAGGTTCGGATGAACGATCTCGCCGCCCTTGGCGACGAGCGTGCCCTTGATCAGATCGTCATCCCAATTGATCGCCAGCGCCTTTTCATTTTTGTCGATCATCGTTTCGAGGAAGGCGAACAGGTTTCGCGCATAGAGGCTCGAAGCATTGACGGCGATGCTGCCGGCGAGGTTGAGCGGCGCGAAAATCCTGACACCGTTCGGTGTCTCGATCGTTTTGCCGGGCTCGGTCAGTTCGGTGTTGCCGCCGCGCTCGGCCGCGAGATCGACGATGATCGAACCAGGCTTCATGCTCTCGATCATGGCGCGGGTAATGAGTTTCGGCGCGGGGCGGGCGGGAATCAGCGCCGTCGTGATGATGAGATCCTGGTTCTTGACGTGCTGCGCGATGAGTTCGGCCTGCTTGGCCTGATATTCAGCGCTCATCGGCTTGGCGTAACCCGCCGCCGTCTGCGCCTGCTTGAATTCATCGTCCTCGACGGCAATGAACTTGGCGCCCAGCGACTGCACCTGCTCTTTTGTTGCGGGCCGAACGTCGGTCGCCGTTACCTGGGCGCCGAGGCGGCGCGCCGTCGCGATCGCCTGCAGGCCGGCAACGCCGACGCCCATGATGAATGCCTTGGCGGCTGGCACCGTGCCGGCGGGCGTCATCATCATAGGCAACGCCTGGCCGAACATCGCCGCGCCATCGATCACGGCCTTGTATCCGGCGAGATTGGCCTGGCTCGACAGGACGTCCATCGATTGGGCGCGTGTCGTACGGGGCATGAACTCCATCGAGAAGAGCGTCGCGCCGGTCCCGGCCAGTGCCGCAAGGGCGCCGCGATCACCGTAGGGGTCGATCATGCCGATGACGACGGCGCCGGGCTTCAAGGCCGCAACGTCCTCTATGATCGGGCGGCGCACCAGCAAGAGGATGTCAGACCCGAATAGCGCTTCGGGCCGGGTGACAATCTCGGCACCCGCCGCTCGATAGGCATCGTCGGAGAAGCGAGATTTCGCACCGGCGCCGGACTCGATCCGCACCTTGGCGCCAAGGGCGGTGAGTTTCTTCACCGTATCGGGCGAAACCGCGACACGCGGTTCGTCCGCCGATTCACTGGTGACAGCTATCGTGACCATGTCTCAGCCCAATTGAAGCGATGTCCCGGCACCAAGCCGAGATCAAAAAGGGCAGACCGTGGAGAGCCTGCCCTGCATGAATTCACTTGGATGACCCGGGCTTTCCAGCATCAGACCAAGAAGATCTTCATGCCTGCGAGCAGAACAACCAAACATACGATGGCGATCTTCGTGAACCGAAGAAACCCGGCATAGGTTTTTTCATGCTCTGCATAGTCCATGGCCGGGTGGCCCTTCGAAGTATCGACACTCACGTTGCGTCTCCCAGATGGTGATTTCCGAATTTCCCTGCCCGGTTGGTTAGCCTAAGACCAGCCGAGCTTCAAGTCGTCGCAGGCCAGAACCTTTAGCCTATGCGACCTTTCGAACCGCTTTAGCGGCCGAACCCGTCATTTCCCGGCTGAGTTCGCGGCTTTGAGGGTCAGATGGCGACCTGGGTTCCGACTTCGACAACACGGTCGGTCGGGATTTGGAAATACGTGGTCGCATCCTCGGCACTCGCGGCGAGGAAAATAAACAAGCGCTCCTGCCAGCGCGGCAGCTCCGATTTCGGCGTCTTGCGCAGGGATCGCCGGGACAGGAAGAACGACGTCGAACCGATGTCGATGTTGCAGTCCTTGCGCCGGGCATGCTCCAGAATTTTCGGAACGCTCGGCGTCTCCATGAAGCCATAACGGGCGATGATGCGAATGAAATGGTCGGACACGCGCTCGACCGTAATACGCTCGTGTCTTGCGACGCGCGGCGTCTCTTCCGTTCGGATCGACAGGAGAATGTTGCGCTCGTGCATGATGCGGTTGTGCTTCAAGTTGTGCATCATAGACGTCGGCGCGGCATAAGGATCGCCGGTGAGGAAGACCGCGGTTCCGGAAACGCGATGGGGCGGTTTGGCTTCGAGTTTGCGCACGAGCCAATCGAGGTCGGCTTCGTTACGTTTCGTGAGCTTTGCCAGCAGGCGCGTTCCCTTCACCCACGTAAACATGATCGTCGCCAGCATAGCGGCGATGACCAGCGGCACCCAGCCGCCTTCCAGGAATTTAAGCGTGTTGGCAGCGAAGAAAGCCTGCTCGATCAGCAGAAGGGGGATGACGATCGCTACGACTCGCCACAACGGCCAACGCCAGCACTGCCAGATGACGAAGAACGCCATCATCGTATCGATGACCATTGCCGCAGTGACCGAGATACCGTAGGCGGCCGCCAGATTGGACGACGTCCTGAAGGCAAAGATGACGACCAAAACAGCGACGAACAGCAGCCAATTGACCCTCGGCATATAGATCTGGCCGGCCATGCTTTCGGAGGTGTGCCGGATCTCGAAGCGCGGAACGAGGCCGAGCTGGATCGCCTGGCGCGTCAGCGAGAATGCCCCCGTGATTACGGCCTGGCTCGCGATCACGGTGGCGAATGTCGAGAGAATGAGCATCGGGACAAGTGCGAAGCTCGGATAGAGGCGGTAGAAGGGATTCTCGATGGCGCTTGCGTCGTTCATGACGAGCGCGCCCTGCCCGAAATAATTGAGGACCAGTGCCGGCATTACGAAATAGAGCCACGAGACGGTGATCGGTTTCCGTCCGAAGTGACCAAGGTCGGCATAGAGCGCTTCAGCGCCGGTACAAGCGAGAAACACGAGCCCCATGACCGTCAGGCCGAGGACGCCGTGGTCGAAGATGAATTCGACCGCGTAGTACGGATTGAGCGCAAGCAGGACGTGAAGATTATCGGCGATGTGCAGCAATCCGCCGAGCGCCAGCACTGCGAACCAGACGACCATGACCGGGCCGAAAAATTTTGCGACGCGATCCGTACCGCGAGACTGCATCCAGAACAGCCCAGTCAGAACGATCACCGAGATGGGGAGAACGGCCACTTCAAACTGCGGCGCAATCAACGTCAAACCTTCAACTGCGGAGAGCACCGAGATCGCGGGTGTGATCACGGCGTCGCCGTAAAAGAATGACGCTCCCGCGACGCCAAGAACCCCGAGCAGTGGTGCGCTCCGCCGCGCGACGGATTGGCCGAGAGCCATCAGAGCGAACATGCCGCCCTCGCCGTTATTGTCGGCACGCAGCAGCAGCAGCACGTATTTGAACGTGACGACGCAGGTCATGCTCCAGAAGATCAGAGACAACACGCCAAGCGTCGCCTCCGCCACGGTGCCGTTATGCGACGCGGCCGTTATCGCTTCCTTGAAAGCATAAAGCGGGCTTGTGCCGATGTCGCCGAAGACGACGCCGACCGAGCCTAACGCTAAAGCCCAGAAGTTCTTGCTGTCATGGCCTTCCCCCGCGCCGAACTCTGCGGCCTGGAGGGAGGCTTGCGGTTGTGCCATTCAGGCGCCTCAACCCGTCGAGAAGCTGCAATGCAGCAAAGTGGCGGGTGTCTACTCCCGTAAGCCGATTATGGGAAGCGGCAAAATAGGCCGCTCCACCCCTGCGACGCCTTGACAAGGCGTCGCTTCCGGATTCGTTTCCCGCTTGCTCAGCTTTTTTCGCCGAGCGTGCCGAATATGCCTTCAATCCATCGCTTCAAGTTCATCGATCATGCCCTCGATGACCTTCAGACCCTTCTTCCAAAATTCGGGGTCGCGGGCGTCGAGGCCAAACGGTGCGAGCAGCTCGGAATGGTGCTTCGAGCCGCCGGCTTTCAAGAGATCGAAATACTTCGCGACAAAGCCCGGGTGCGCCTCGGCATAGAGTCCGTAGAGTGAGTTTACGAGGCAGTCGCCGAAAGCATAGGCGTAGACGTAGAACGGCGAATGAATGAAGTGCGGAATGTAGGTCCAGAAGACTTCATAGCCGGGCTTGAGTTCGATGGCAGGACCGAAGCTTTCCGCCTGCACCTCCATCCAGATGGCGTTGATGCGGTCTGAGGTCAGTTCGCCCTGCCGCCGTTCCTCATGGACCTTACGTTCGAAGGTGTAGAACGCGATCTGGCGGACGACGGTGTTGAGCATATCCTCAACCTTGGCCGCGATCATCGCCTTGCGTTCGCGCTTGTTCTTCGTTTCGGCGAGGATGGCCTTGAACGTCAGCATTTCACCGAAGACCGAGGCGGTCTCGGCGAGCGTCAGAGGCGTCGGCGCCAGAAGCGGGCCCTGGGCGCGGGCGAGCATCTGATGCACGCCGTGCCCAAGCTCGTGAGCCAGCGTCATCACATCGCGCGGCTTGCCGAGATAATTCATCATCACATACGGGTGGACCGAGGGCACCGTCGACGCTGAAAACGCCCCCGGCGCCTTGCCCGGTTTCACGGGCGCGTCGATCCAGTTTTTGTCGAAGAACTCTTTGGCGATCGTCGCCATTTCCGGTGCGAAGTCACCGTAGGCTCTCAGCACGATCTTCTCGGCCTCGGCCCATCCGATCGTGCGCTCGGGTTTGTCGGGCAGTGGCGCATTGCGATCCCACGACGCCAGCTTTTTCTTACCGAGCCACTTGGCCTTCATCGCATAATAGCGATGCGAGAGGACCGGGTAGGCTTCGCGAACGCTCGACACCAGCGCATCGACGACGGGGCCTTCAACGCGATTGGCGAGGTTGCGGCTGTCGGCGACGTCCTTGAAATTCCGCCAGCGGTCGGAAATTTCCTTATCTTTCGCAAGCGTGTTGGTGATGAGCGTAAAGAGCGGCAGGTTGGCTTTGAAAACCTTGCTCAAGGCTTCGGAAGCGGCTTTGCGCTTCTTTTCGTCGGTATCGGAGAGCAAATTCAGCGTCGACTCAAGGCCGAGGGGCGCTTTCTCGCCTTTGACGTCGAATTTCAGCGACGACATGGTCTCATTGAAAAGACGATTCCAGGCGCCACGGCTGGTCTGGGATTTCTCCGTGAAAAGCGTTTCGAGCTTTTCGTCGAGCTGGTGCGGCCGCTCCTTGCGCAGATCGTCAAGCCAAGGCTTGTAGCGCTTGAGCGCTTTGTGCTTCGTGGCGGCGTCGAGCGTTTCGTCGTCGATCTGGTTGAGTTCGAGTTCGAAGAAGATCAGATCGGTGTAGAGCTTGGTCAGCGCCTCGGAGACGTCGCCGTTGAACTTGGCGCGCACGGGGTCCGTCTGATCGAGGACGTAATAGAGCCCGGCATACGACCCGAGCTTGCCCGCCAGATCCGACAGCTTCTCGTAATCCTTGATCGCGACGACGAGTTTGCCGCCGTCCTTGGCAAGTTCAGCCAGCCGACCCTGATAGGCTGATTTAATGCGCGCGGCTTCCTTCGCGGCGACCTTCAAATCGCGCTGAATTTCCGGCGCGTCTGGCGCCTTATAGAGATCGCTAAGATCCCATTCGGGCATGGCGCCCAATTTGCTTGTCTTGGTCGCGCGACCGGCGCCCGTGCGCGCCATTGTGCTCGATTTGCGAGGGGATTCGCGGCGCATCAGGTTCCTTTCGCGGCTCTGGGAATGAAAGCGAGGCGCGAGCGTTTACCACACCTCCCGCGCCTAGCAAATTTGGTTGTTCCATCGCCGTTCGCAAGCAGCCGAACATATCAAAAATGGCGTTTCGACCACGCCGCGCGTGCCCTCGGCCGGTCAGGCGGCGTCCTGGCCACCCGTAACCCAGCTTGACCCAAGGCGAGACAGTGGGCGGCAAGCCCATAAAAAAATGCGTCACACAGCAACGTTCCATTTACTCATCTCGGGCACTGTCGGGGCTGTTGCGTAATTTGTCAGTCACCGAGTGTCAGAAGCTGGGTCAATCCAGCGGCACTGCCTCCCGGATGGCTTTCGTATCAGTAAATGTAAAGTTGCGTGCCCCATGTCCAAGCGTGTTTTGATCGTCGATGACGATCCTGCCCAACGGCGTATTCTCGAAGAAACGATCAAGCGTTTCGGCTTCGAGACAAAGACGTGCGGTTCGGGTGAGCAAGCTCTTCAAATTCTCGAAGCCCAGGATCGCGAGCAGATCGCCCTCGTTCTGCTTGATCTCGTCATGCCCGGTGTCGACGGCATGGCGGTTCTCGATCGCGTCGGCCACATGGCCGGCACCCCGCCGATCATCGTGCAGACGGCGCATGGGTCTATCGAAACGGCGATCAATGCGATGCGCCGCGGCGCCGTCGATTTCGTCGTCAAGCCGGCGTCGCCGGAACGTCTCGAAGTCTCGATGAAGAGCGCCTTGAAAATCGAAGCGCTCGCCGGCGAAATCAATCGCATCAAGAAGAAGGTCGAAGGGACGCTGACGTTCGGCGACCTCGTGATGCGCGGCGATGCGATGACGCGGGTCATCTCTCTCGGCAAGCGTGCCGCTGCCTCCAACATTCCGGTCCTGATCGAAGGCGAAAGCGGCGTCGGCAAGGAGCTGATCGCACGCGCCATCCAAGGCGAAAGCGAACGCGCCGGGCGGCCCTTCATCACGGTCAACTGTGGCGCGATCCCGGAAAATCTCGTCGAAAGCATTTTGTTCGGTCACGAGAAGGGCTCGTTCACCGGCGCGGTCGATAAGCGCATCGGCAAGTTCCAAGAGGCCGATGGCGGTACGCTTTTCCTCGATGAGGTCGGCGAGTTGCCGCTCGATGCGCAGGTGAAGCTGCTCAGGGCGCTGCAGGAAGGCGAGATTGATCCCATCGGTTCCAAAAAGCCGGTCAAGGTCAACTTCCGCCTGATCTCGGCCACGAACCGCGACATGATCCAGCAGGTGAAGGACGGCAAGTTCCGCGAGGATCTTTATTACCGTCTCAACGTCTTCCCGATCTTCGTTCCGCCGCTGCGCGAACGCATCGAGGATGTTCCCGAGCTTGCGCGCCATTTCGCGGCGCGATTTGCGGCTGAAGAAGGCAAGCGGGTCGCCGCCATTTCCGACCGGGCGATGAGCTTGTTGCAGGCCTATTCATGGCCTGGCAACGTGCGCCAGCTCGAAAACACCATCTTCCGGGCCGTGGTGCTCGCCGATGGACCGGAACTCACAGTTGCCGAGTTTCCGCAGATTGCCGCCCACGTGGACGGTTTCGAAGCCGAAATTCCGGCCGCACCGACTGTCCTGCAGAAGCAGCCTGCCTACACGGGACCGGCGCTCATCGGCGCTGAAAACACCGTGCCGAATACGGTCGAGATCAAGTCTCCGAGTTCCGGCAGCTCGCTCGGAATTCAGGCTGTTGCCGAAGATGGTGAGATCCGCTCGCTGGAAGCGATCGAAGCCGACATGATCCGACTGGCGCTCGGTCGCTATCGCGGACACATGACGGAAGTCGCCAAGCGGCTCAACATCGGACGCTCGACGCTCTACCGGAAAATGCAGGAATACGGGCTGGAGCCACGTCCAAACTAGATTCCGGCTCCGCTATTTCGCGGACCGGAATGCGTGCGCCCGGGTGCGGTGGGGCGGCCGCGCGCAGCTGGAGAGCCTTCCGTCCCACCACCACACACTTGCTTTTGGGCAGGGCGCTACGCGCGCCCGCCCTAAAAACGAGAGCGAGCCCTTCGCCCTCGACGCAAAAGCCTCGGCTGCATCCGGGGCTTTTGCACTTTCGGCTGAGTTGCATGTGACGAAGACCGGCTGTCATCATCTCGATGCAGCTTCGCCGGCAGCTTGGCGGCAACACTTTCGCCATAGCTTCATGCAACACAGATATTGGAAAGAGATTGGTCTATTCAGCTAGCTAATCGTTAAATCGATAACCATATACTGACTTCGGTTAGCGACATGCGCCGTCTCGGACGGGCGAGTGGAAGGTAATTTTCGTAATGCGGGCGACGCGTGTAGTGGCGGTCAGCTTAATGCTGACTTTTGGTTTGATCTCGGATTTGTACGCGGCCAGCCCCGAAGATCCCGCCCCAGCAACCGATAATTCGGCCGTTGACGGCACGGAGACGGCGATGCGGCCGCAGCAACCTGCGGCTGTCGAATCCGAGCCCACGCACAATCCGGCATCGCAAACCGAGCCCACGACCGATGCCGCAGTCACGCCGAAAGTCACGGCAACGGACGTGCTGGTCTATCTTCCGGTCGGACGCTACCTCGACAAAAACAAAAGGCAGTTCGCGAAAACCGATGCCGCCGATCGCGCGGCATTGGAGCAGTTCTACGGCTCCCGCATGGGCGCGACGCTGTGGGTCGACAAGAACGGCTATACGGCCGATGCCAAAAATCTGATCTCGGCTCTCAAAGATGCGGACAATTGGGGGTTGAACTCTTCCGACTACAAAATTCCCGAGTTGAAGGCAGCGCCGTCCGGCGAGTATGCCCTCGACGATCTCACGCACGCGGAGACGTGGCTGTCACTCGATGCCCTCGCCTACGCACGTGACGCCCACGGTGGACGGATCATCAATCCGACCGAGCAGCTTTCGGGCTATCTCGATCGCAAGCCGCAAATCCTCGATCCAAATGCGGTCATCAATGCGTTGGCCAAAGCCACGGATAAGGGCGCGTATCTCACATCGCTGCAGCCCACGAGCAAGCAATTCGAATTGCTTCGGCAAAAGCTCATCGCTCTACGGTCTGGCGAGAACGGCGAGACAATCAAAATTCCCGACGGGCCGCTTTTGAAGCCGGGCAAAAGCGATCCGCAGATCGCACTGATCCGCAAAGTGCTCGATGTTCCGGCGCCGACCGAGACGGCCAGCGGCAAACCCGCTAATGCCACCTATTATGACGATGACTTGGCGAAGGCCGTCAAAGCCTACAAGGAAAAGAAAGGCATCTCGCCTGTCACGACGTCGATTACCTCGACTTTGCGCCATGCGCTCAACGGCAACGACATCAGCGAATGGAAGCTGCTCGCCAATATGGAAGAGTGGCGCTGGATGCCGGAAGACCTCGGCAAGTTCTACGTCTCGGTGAACATTCCGGACTTCAAAGTCCGCATCGTGAAGGACGGCGAGGTCATTTTCGAACAACGGATCGTCACCGGCAGCGTCAACCGTCAGACGCCGATCTTCTCGGACATGATGCGCACCGTCGTCTTCCAGCCGCGCTGGAATGTGCCGGATTCCATCAAGATCAAAGAGCTGCTGCCAGGTCTCAGAGCCGGCGGAAATCCGCTGCGCCGTCAGGGGCTTGTGATGGAACGCAATGGCCGTCGCATCAATCCGACGAGCCTGAACTGGTATCGCTCCGATATCCGCTATTACAACGTCTACCAGCCGCCGGGCGGGCGGAACGCGCTTGGCGTCGTCAAGTTCCTGTTCCCGAACGCACATGCGGTCTACCTGCACGACACGCCGAGCAAGAGCCTTTTCAAAGCCGATGTCCGGGCCTTCAGCCACGGCTGCATGCGGGTGCAAAATCCCGTGCAGATGGCGGAAGTCCTGCTCAACGAAGACAAGGGCTGGGATAAGGCGACCGTCGACAAACTCGCGCTGAACGGGCCCGAGGAAAACCACATCGAACTCGATCGTCCGATCCCCGTGCACATCACCTACTTCACGGCGCATGTCGCTGATGACGGAACGATCGAAAGTTTCGGGGACATCTACGGCCACGAGAAGCGCATCACATTGGCGCTTCAGGGCCGCTGGAACGCGATCGACATCAACAAAGAGCCGAAGGTTACGCCGGACGACATCGGTTTCGACGAATATGCCGATAGCCGACGGCGGAACGACAACTGGTTCGCCGACAGTGACGATGACGACTATGATCGCCGGCGGCGCGGCCGCAAAAAGTACGACGGCGGACTCAACCACTTCTTCGAGCAAGTGCTGGGCGGCGGTTTCTAGTTCCTGACGTTCTCAATCCAGCAGCCGGCCGTAACTTCGGCCGGCTGACTTTCGACGCCTGCGAGCACTCTCCGCCCTTTTCTCGCCCCCTCCCGGTCGTTAGATGCGCACATCGCATCGTTACTGGCTGTTAACTGTTCGGGGGTTAACCAAGTCAGACCGGGCATTTTCGGCCCCAGTCGGGCTCGGGGAATTTTTGCGTTGGGACGGGGGAATTTGCGTGCCGCTTCGCCGCTCAGGCGTGATCTTTGGCCTCGCTGCGCTTGCCGCGGCCTCGTGCCTGCACGCCGACAACATCGTCGCTGCCAACGATCCCCATGAGCGCACGATTTCGCTCTATCACATTCACACGCACGAGCGTCTGACGATCACCTACAAGCGCGACGGGAAATACATTCCCGAGGCCCTGAAGAAGATCAATTGGATCATGCGCGATTGGCGCAAGAACCAAGTGAAGGAGATTGATCCGCACACCATCGATCTCGCCTGGGAAATGCACGAGGAACTCGGTTCCAAAGAGCCCATCAACATTATCTGCGGCTATCGTTCGGCCGGCACGAACGAGATGCTGCGAAAGACGCGCGGCGGCCAGGCCAAGTTCAGCCAGCACATCACCGGCAAAGCCATCGACATTACGTTCCCGGACGTTCCGCTGAAGAGAATGCGCTACTCGGCGTTGATCCGCGAACGCGGCGGCGTCGGCTACTATCCGACTTCGGGAATCCCTTTCGTTCACATCGATACCTCTCGCGTGCGCATGTGGCCACGTATGCCGCGCATGGAGTTGGCGCTGCTTTTTCCGAACGGCCATACCAAATACGTTCCAGACGACGGACGGCCGATTACGCCGAACGATGTCAAGATCGCGCAAAGCAAAGCTCATAGCCTGTCGATCCAGGTCGCGCAGTTTTTCCGCGATCGCATAAAGCCAGGATCGTCGCGCACGATGGTGGCATCCGCGCCGATCGGAAAGGGCAAGCGGCTGTCGGTTGTTGCGTCCCTCGGCGATGGCGCGTCGCGGCGCAACGTCAACCTGACGACGGAGCCCGACAGGCCTGCCGCACTCGATCCGAAGCCCTTCGCGGCGGCGCGTACCGTTTCGTTCTCACCTGACAACGCCACTCAACGGCCGCAGCTCGTAACCACACCGCACACCGTCGATCGCGGATCGCTTTTCACGCTCGCCAACTACGATCGAAGCAAGCTCGACGCACTGGTTGCCACTGCTGCTTCCACGCCAATACCTGAACTCGTTTCCGGCCCGAAGCCGGCGGTGCGGCCGCAGAAGGCGCTCGCGGCGGCAGTCCTGGCGGAAAAAGGCCAACTCCGTCCCACACAACCGACGGCTCGGGTCGCGAGTCTCGATCCCTCCGCTGCCGGACTTACCGACATGAGCCCGGATAGCCTCGGCAACGGATGGGCCGAAGCGCCGGCGTTCGATGAAGATCATCCCGAGGAGATGGCCTACCGGCCGTTCCCGTTGGCGCCGACGATGACCGACAACGCCGAACAGCGCGATGCGCCGCTGGCTGCATTGCAGCCTCCCGATGTTGCGGCGACGCTCGACGCGCTCGACGATGCGGGCAGCGTCGCACCGATGAAGTTCCGGCCGGGGAAGCAACTCGCGGAAGAAATGTGGGCGCAGCAGTTCCAGGGCAAGGCCGTGCATCTCGAAGCCTTGCAGGAACTCGATCGTCCTCAGACGGCTGAAACCGGCATCGCGAGCCGTGCCGTGCGGACCAGCGCCCGATAAGCATCGGACGCAAAGAGACCGGTAAGCCCTTCCTCAAGCCTCCCGGTTCACGGTGGCGGCGCCGCGTTTCAGCGACGCCCGGCATGCTTCGGAAATGAGCTTCGACAGCGCCTCGAAATCGTCGCGCCGCGGGCTCGAACGGCGCCACGCCAGCCCGATCGCTCGCGACGGCTCAGGATCGACAAAGCGGATCACCTTGATCTCACGACTACGGCCTTCGACACCGAGGCAGATTTCCGGCAGCAGCGTAATTCCGAACCCGGCCGACACCATTTCGACGATCGTCGACAGGCTCGACGCACCGAACGTGTTGACGGCATCAACCTGTTTCAGGCTGCAATAGGTCAGCGCCTGGTCACGCAAGCAGTGTCCTTCTTCGAGTAGGAGAAGACGGTCGCCCTCGACCATGTCCTTCGTGGCGCGGACACGGCCGGACAGCTTCTTCGACTTCGGGACTGCAAGCAAAAAGCGATCGTCGAAGATGGACATCGTCTCGACGTCCGGATTCTTGATCGGCAGGGCCAGCAGCAAAACATCGAGCTTGCCTTCGACAAGCTCATCCGTCAGCGGCTGGGTTTGCGTTTCCCGGACATGCAGTTCGAGATCGGGGTATTTCTCTTTCAGCAGCGGCAGAAGCGGCGGCAGGAGATAGGGCGCAATCGAGGGAATGACGCCAAGCCGGAGCGTGCCCGACAGAATGCCGCCAGCGTGCTGGGCATAATCGATGAGGTTGCGGACGTCATTCAGCAAACGCTGGGAGCGGGCCGCTATTTCTTCGCCCTTCGGCGTCAGCTTGATGCCGCTGCGCGTACGCTCGACCAGGGCGATGCCGAGAGACGCCTCCAGATCCTGGATCTGCATCGACAGCGCCGGCTGCGTGACGGAACAGGCGTCGGCGGCCCGTCCGAAATGCTGCTCACGCGCCAGGGCATCGAAGTACCGCAGTTGCTTCAGAGTAACGTGGACCATCAGCTCGTCTAATGCCCATAACAAGAAATGACGATTTGTGCTTATCACAGTCGCCGGATAACTTGCCAGCATTGGCTGTGCGGAAAGGCCATCACTTTTCCGCGCGCTGCCATCGCAATGGCAGCCGCAAGGCTGTCACGTCAGCGCCGCTTGCCCCCAGCGCCGAATGGGGACAGGCGGCGCTGCATATCGGCCGTCCCTCATTTAATCGAACGCGCAAAAAACAGGACCGCAACGGACAATGCCCGTGCGGCCCCATTGGTTTCGAAATTGACGCGCCGTTTTCTAGAGCGGCGCTCGCCGATTTATTCGGCGGCGATCATGGCGTCGGCGATATGAGGTGACGGCGGCTCGTCGAGCATGCCCAGCGCGTGCATATAAACCTGCAGGATGCTTTCTTCCTCCTGACGCTCGGCGTTGGTTTTCTTGCGCATCCGCACGATCTGGCGGAGCGCCTTGACGTCGAAGCCGACGGCCTTGGCTTCCGTGTACTTGTCTCGAATATCGCTTGCGAGCTGCTTCTTTTCCTCTTCGAGGCGTTCGATCTGCTCAATGAACTGACGCAATTGATTTTGCGCCGATGCCTGAAGCGTACTCATGAATGCTCCTTGGTGCTTTCAAGTTTGAGCCGAAGCTATCGAGGCGATGCAGACGCAGCAAGGCGATGAACGAAACAATCCCTATGGATATGTCAGACGAACGGCTTGACGTTGCCTATGCCGCACGCCGACTCATGCGGCCTAGTATCGAACGGTTGCTTTTCTTGACGTCATCCCGGCCTTCGCGGGGATGACGATCTGGGGCTAATGCCCTTGCGGACGGGATTTCTCGAACGCGGTCTGCTGTTCGGGCGACGCATCGTTCTGATACTTGGCCTGCCACTCGCGGTACGGCATGCCGTAGATGATCTCGCGGGCCTCGTCCTTGTTCAGTTCGAGCCCCTTCTCCGACGCGGCTTCGGCCATCCAATTGGACAGGCAGTTGCGGCAAAACCCGGCGAGATTCATCAAATCGATGTTCTGGACGTCCGTGCGCGTGCGCAGGTGCTCGATGAGCCGGCGGAACGCCGCCGCCTCAAGTTCGAGCGTCGTCTGGGAATCGAAGGTCTTCATTGTCGCCTCCTGGCGTGCATCCACACCGAAAAATTCTGCTCCAGACAAAAGATAGGCTGCAATCGCCTCATTGCCCATATCGGCCCGATTGGGCAGCAACCTGCGGCCTCTGAAGCCTTGACGGGGGGAAGGCGATTGCGCAAACCAGACCCCAATTCAACAAGGGACCGGCTAGGGAAGCGATTATGGCAGACGGAACGAACGGCAGCGTTCGCCAGACATTGAGCGCGCTGTTTGAAGCCGCCTACAGCACGGCCCACCCGTCATCATGCTTACCGGCGCATCTGCCGCAGGTTCCCGAAGGCGGCCGCATCATCGTCATCGGTGGGGGAAAAGGCTCGGCGGCCATGGCGGTCGCGGCGGAGGAGCACTACATCGCGGCCGGCCAGTCCGACAAAATATCAGGGATGATTTCGACGCGGCACGGCTTTGGCCTGCCGACGAAGATCATCGAGATCATGGAGGCCGGTCATCCGGTGCCGGATGCGAACTCGGTCACCGGCGCCCAGCGCGCGATCGAGCTTGCGAAGAGCGCCGGGCCGAACGACCTCGTGCTTTGCCTGTTGTCCGGCGGCGCCTCGGCGATCTGGGCGGCGCCTGTCGCTGGCGTCAGCTTCGAAGCCAAGCAAGCTCTGACGAAACAGCTCCTCAAATCCGGCGCGCCGATCTCGGAAATGAATTGCGTGCGCAAGCACATCTCGCAGATCAAAGGTGGCAAGCTGGCGGCGGCCGTCTATCCGGCTCGGCTGCTGACGCTGGCGATCTCGGACGTCCCCGGCGACAATCCCGATGAGATCGGTTCGGGTCCGACGGTCGCGGATCGTTCGACGCTCGCCGATGCACGCGCAGTTCTTGCGAAATGGAACATCACGCCGGCTGCGGAAATTGCCAGCGCGCTGGAAGATCCTCAAAACGAAACGCTGAAAGCGGGCGATCCGAAACTCGCCAACTCAAGTTATAAGATCGTGGCCGCGCCGAGGGCATCGCTCGAAACGGCGGGCGGCATCGCGAGCCAACTTGGCTATCGCGTCATCATTCTCGGTGACGATCTCGAAGGCGAAGCGCGCGAGGTTGCACGCAAGCACGCCGAAATGGCGCTCGACGCCAAACGCAGGGGCGAGAAGCTCGCCATCATGTCGGGCGGCGAGCTGACCGTCACCGTGCGCGGCAACGGCTCTGGCGGTCCCAATCAGGAGTATGCCCTCGGGCTGGCGATCGCGCTCGACGGCGCGGCGGGAATTGCCGGGCTTGCCGGCGACACCGACGGCATCGACGGCGGTGGCGGCAACGCGGGCGATCCGGCGGGGGCGATGGTTTTTGCAGATACTTTACAGCGGGCAAACGCTGCAAACCTCAATGCTGCCAGGATGCTGGAGAACAACGACTCGACGGGCTTTTTCCGGCCCCTCGACGACCTCATCCTGTGCGGTCCGACGCAGACGAACGTCAACGATTTCCGGGTCATTCTCATCGATCCGTAGGCCGGGGGGTGGCGTCAGCGCGCGGCGGGCATCGCGCGAAATGTGCCACATGCAGACGGAGGGCATTCTTGTCGCGACAGTCCCTTTTGCGTGCCGTAGCGCATCCCTTTCTGTTGTCTCTGAGCTGCTTCGCCCTGGCGAATGCCGCCCAGGCCGACCTCAAACTCTGCAATGCGACCTCAAGCCGGGTTGGCGTGGCCATCGGCTATCAGGATAAAACCGGCTGGGCGACCGAGGGATGGTGGAATATCGCGTCTCAAACGTGCGAGACGCTTCTCAAGGGCGCTTTGCCTAGCCGTTTCGTTTACGTTCATGCCATCGACTACGATCGCGGCGGTGAATGGGGCGGTAAAAGCGACATGTGCACCACTGATAAGTCGTTTGCGATCCGGGGGGTTCAGGATTGCGAAAAACGCGGATATAAGCGCACGGGTTTTTTTGAAGTCGATACCGGGGAGGCGAAGGAATGGACCATCCGCCTGACTGATCCGGAGCAAGGAAAAGCTGAGAAATGAGACGTCAACGGCGGGTCAAGATTGTAGCAACGCTTGGCCCCGCGTCTGCAGCTCCGGAGATGGTCGAACGTCTATTCATCGCGGGCGTCGACGTTTTTCGCATCAACATGAGCCACTCGACCCACGACGGGTCCAAAACGCTTTACAACACCGTTCGTGCTTGTGCGGCGCGCCACCGCCATCCGATCGGCATTCTCGCCGACCTGCAAGGGCCGAAGTTCCGGATCGGCAATTTCGATACGGGGCGGGTTCAGGTCAAAACCGGCTCGATCTTCAAGTTCGATCGCGACGAGACGCTTGGCACGGCCGAGCGCGTTTATCTGCCCCATCCGCAGATTTTCGAAGCCATCGAACCGGGGCACATGCTGGTGCTCGACGACGGCAAGCTCCGCATGCGCGTCATTGAAACGTCGAAAGTGCAGATCCACGCCGAGGTCACGACGGGCGGCATGCTGGCCAGCCGCAAGGGCATTTCGATGCCCGACACGCTGCTGCCGATCAGCCCGCTGACCGAGAAGGACAAGGCGGACCTCGCCCATGCGCTGAAACTCGGTGTCGATTGGGTGGCGCTGTCGTTCGTGCAGCGTGCCGAAGATATCCACGAAGTTCGCAACCTCATCGGCACGCGCGCCGCGATCCTGGCGAAGATCGAGAAGCCGTCGGCTGTCGCTGATCTCGAAGATGTCATCGCGGCGTCCGATGCCATCATGGTGGCGCGCGGCGATCTCGGCGTCGAGATGCCGGTCGAGAAGGTGCCGGGTATTCAGAAGAAAATGACGCGCATGGCGCGCGCGGCGGGCAAGCCGGTCATCATCGCCACGCAGATGCTGGAAAGCATGATTTCGTCGCCCATGCCGACGCGCGCCGAAGTCTCCGACGTCGCGAACGCTGTCTTCGACGGTGCGGATGCGATCATGCTGTCGGCGGAAAGCGCCGTCGGACAGTATCCCGTCGAGGCGATCCAGATGATGGACAAGATCGCTTTCGAGGTGGAGCACGATCCCATTTACGAAGCGATGCTTTACGCAACGCAGACCGAGCCGCAGCCGACAGGCGCTGACGCCATCGCGGCAGCGGCTTCGGCCATTGCCGATACGGTGAAGCTTGGCGCCATCGTTTGCTACACGGCAACCGGATCGACCGTGCTGCGTGTCACGCGCGAACGTCCCGGTATTCCGGTCATCGGCCTGACGCCGATTGAATCGACGGCGCGGCGCTTGTCGCTCGTCTGGGGCGTGCAAACGATCCTGACGGGCGACCCAGAAAACCTCTCGCACATGGTGCGCAAGGCGTGCCGCATCGCCTTCGAGGAAGGCTTGGTGAAGGCGCGCGAAGGCGTCCTGATCACCGCCGGCATTCCGCTCGGAAGCCCCGGCGCAACGAACATGATCCGCATCGCGTTTGTCGATGCATCCGGCGCGCCGATTGCGGAGGAAGTCTAGGTTATAGTGGTTAGGGGTTAGGTTTTGGGGCCTGTGAGTGACGACCTGAGCCGAATGACCTATCCGCCGCTCGACACGCCGAAGAGCGTTGCGGACAACGTGTGGCTCGTCGATGGCGATGTGATCCGCTTCGGACCACCCGGGCTGAAAATGCCGTTTCCGACGCGCATGACGATCATTCGAACGGACTCCTCGGACCTCTTCGTCCATTCGCCGACGGCCCTTTCCGCCGATTTGAAGTCGGACATTGCGAAACTCGGACAGGTCCGATGGATCGTCGCGCCGAACCGCCTTCATTACTGGTGGACGCCGGACTGGAAACGGGCCTTTCCAGAGGCGGAAGTCTTTCTGGCGCCGGGAATCATCGAACAAGCCGACGGGCGCATCTCGTTTCCGCATTCCGATCTTAAAGGCGCAGCCGGGTATCCTTGGGACGACGCCATCGCGACGCTGCCCGTCATCAGCAGCTACATGACCGAGTTTGTCTTCTTTCACCGGGCCAGCCGGACGCTATTGCTGACCGACTTTATTGAGAATTTCGAGCCGGCCAAACTTTCGCTCGGTATGCGATTGCTCACTTGGCTTGGCGGGTGTCTCGATCCCAATGGCAGCATGCCGCGCGATATGCGGCTGACGTTCAGGAAACGAAGGGCCGAGCTTCGCGGGGTGATCGAAACAATGATCGAATGGAATCCAGAACGCATCATCCTCGCCCACGGCCGTTGGTACCGGCACAACGGCGCCGCAGAACTCAGGCGTGCGTTTCACTGGGTGTTGGACAAGTCGTAAGCGCTGCAAGATCGGGCCCGCGAATTAAATACCCCGACCTTCGACTTCTTCCTTCAGCTTGTCGCGCTCGGTTGCGGCACCCTCGATGTTGGGATGTATCTTCAAAAGCTGATCGTAGGCTTCAAGAGCGGCTTTCTTCTCGCCCATGAGCGTCAGGATCTTGGCCATACCATCGAGAGCGCGGAAATGGTTCGGATCGAGCGCCAGAGCCCGGCGCAGATCGCCCAGCGCCGCCGGATAATTGTTGAGCCGGTATTCGATGTAGCCGCGATGGCTCCACGCCTCGGCATAGTCCGGCGCCAAATCGACGGCGGCGTCGAGTAGCGGGAGAGCCTTTGCACTCTCGTTGCGCGATGAGAAAAGCTCGGCGCGATCGATCAGGAGGTTGACGGTATCGCCACCCGACAGCCGCCAAAGCCGCTCGATGGCGCCGCTGATCTCGCCGCCGAGGCGGTGGTCATCGGTCGTGGCCAGAAACGCATAAAGATTGTTGAGGGTCTTGCTCGCTTCTTCCGGCGTCTTCGGCCAGGGCATGCCCATCATGCCGGGATCGCCCTGTTGGGCAACGCCCGGCGACGAGGCTGTCGGCGGCGGCGCTTGGCGGCGCGCTTCAGGCGGCGGAGTTTGAGGGCGGGCTTCGGGTGCTGGCGGAGCCGGTTGCGGCTGCTGCTCGGGAAATGGCTGGGTCTTGAGCAGTTCGTCATCCGCGACTGCCGAAACAGAGCCAGCAGCCAAAGCGAGGGCAACGACAAAAATGCGCGCGCAAGAAATCATGCCCCAAACCCTATCGAGTGGCAGGGGGGCGGTCAAAAAGAGTCTCGTGAAATCGCAGTAACGTCCAGGCCGGCCGGAAGCGGCATTAGCCCTGGCGCGCCTTGAACCTGCGGTGCGTCTTGTTGATCACGTAGACGCGGCCCTTGCGGCGCACGACGCGATTGTCGCGGTGCCGTGAGCGAAGGGATTTCAAAGAGTTTCTAACTTTCATAACGACACCGGTTAAAGGGCAGATATATCTTCAGGAAATCACCAACGAAGCCAACGGCTTCGATGGTGGGCACTACAGGGATCGAACCTGTGACCCCTACCATGTCAAGGTAGTGCTCTACCGCTGAGCTAAGTGCCCGAAGAAAGCGAGCTTCTAGGGGTAATGATCCCCCTCGGTCAAGCCCTCTGCATGCGGTTTCTGCACAAGAGCCGGACTTGCCGCATGCCGGTCACGCCGCCAGCAAACGATCGACCTCGCGCACCAGGTCCTTGAGGTGGAACGGTTTCGACAAAACGCGCGCTTCCTTCGGCGGCTGGTTCTCACTGTTGAGCACAACTGCGGCGAAACCCGTGATGAACATGATCTTGAGATCGGGATCGATTTCGCTGGCGCGGCGCGCCAACTCGATGCCGTCCATCTTGGGCATGACGATATCGGTCAGCAGAAGCGTGAATGGCTCTCGCTTGAGGCGCTCGTAGGCATCCTCGCCGTTTTCGAAGGCGACCACGTCATAATTCGCTTTTTCAAGCGCTTTGACGAGGAAACCGCGCATGGAATCGTCATCCTCTGCAAGCAGGATGCGGCGCAACGGCAGGCTTGAGGGCTTAACTGGCATGACAACTCTGGATGATGCGGAAATTGAAAAGTAGCCGATACTAGAGGCTACGTCTGGCGCAAACTTGGCCTGAGTTTGGTAAACGGAGCATGAAATTGTGGAGAGTTGCACCCAAGTCGCGTCTAACGCCTTCTGACGGGCGATCAGTGTTATGCTTCACATCAAGTGAGTTCAACTCGCGCATGGACTTCAGTGCGACGCATAGGCAAAGTGCGGGGCTCATTTCGCGAATGCACCGAGACAGCAATCCAAGGGTCTCTTTTCGATAATGTCCGACGTCGCTTCCCACAACGTTCCGTCTGCATTTTTTCCATCTTTCGAGGTCTTGAGACCGCGCGCCCAGACGGCGCCGTTCGTTTTCTCGTCTCCGCATTCCGGGCGCCTCTATCCGCCTGAGTTCCTGGCCATGTCGCGGCTCGATCCGAAAACGCTGCGCCGCTCCGAGGATTGCCTCGTCGATCGCCTGTTCCAGCCCGTCGCCGATCTTGGGGCACCGCTCATCAGCGCCCGATTTCCCCGCGCTTACCTCGATCTCAATCGCGAGCCCTACGAACTCGATCCAGAGCTCGTGTCCGAGGTGTTGCCCGCCCATGCCAATACCCAGTCGATCCGCGTTGCCGGCGGGCTCGGCACGGTGGCGCGTATCGTTGCCGACGGCGAAGAGATCTATTCCGGCCGGCTGAGTCTCGGCAGCGTTCTGGCGCGTATCGAGCAGCTTTACTTTCCCTTCCACGCAGAACTGTCGCGACTGATCGCAACGACCAACGACACGTTCGGATATGCCGTCTTGATCGATTGCCATTCGATGCCGTCGGCGGCGATGGCTCCCGGCGGGGCGCAACGGCCGGATATCGTCATCGGCGATCGTTTCGGCGCCTCTGCCGATCCGCGGCTGACGCTGCTCGTTCGCGACGAATTTCAGAAACGCGGCTTCAAGGTGCAGCTCAACCGGCCCTATGCCGGAGGCCACATCACCGAGCATCACGGCCGCCCGGCGCACGGCACGCATGCGCTTCAGTTCGAGATTAATCGGGGGCTGTACGTCAACGAGCTTACGTTCGAACCGAATTCGGGTTATACGGCGCTCGCAGATGCGTTGATCGACATCGTGCGAAGTCTTTTCTCCGAGGTGCCAGCCTTGCTCGATTTTCGCGCCGCCGCCGAATGAGCGGACCTATGCGTTTTACGACGCCAGGCGCAGCAAGATCGTCATCCAAACATGGTAAAAAAGAAAAAGGGCCGTCCGGATACCGAACGGCCCAAGTCTAGGGAGGAAACGCCCAAGGAGGGCTGCGAAGGACGAGCGAGGCTCGTATATCGCACTGCAAAAACTAAGGGTGCACCGCATCACGTACAAATGCGATTAATGCATGGCTGAGAAACGCTGAATGCGGATCTCGCATAGCTCTGCGCTGCGGGGGTAGGCGTCAGCTGCATAAAGAAAGGCCGTTCGGAAGACGAACGGCCCAAGTCTAGGGAGGAAACGCCCAAATTGGGCAGCGATTGCGCAGAAGTGAATTTGCACGATCGCCCAACAAAGATGGGCTGGTTCGACCGCACTCGCAATCTCCACGAGTAAAGCGCTACTACATTCACAAATAGATGTATCTAGCGCGCCACAAGTTACGTTACTAAAGTCTATCAAACGATCCTTCATTTTGGGCGCCCGCAGGGACCAGATACGGCAATCTTCACGTCGAAAAGAAGCATCTGAAAATTCAAGGTGAATGAGTGCCGGCGCCGTCGCCCGCTGCAGACTTTCAAGCCATCGTTCGCGTAGCTCACGAGCTGGCGGACATCTCGGGCCCAGTCATCCTCAAGCATTTTCGCAGGCCCATGCCTGTGGAAAACAAAGCGCAGGGTGGAGCCTTCGATCCGGTCACGAAAGCAGACCGAGGTGCGGAGAAGGCGATCGTTCAGGGGCTTGCCACCCGCCTCCCCGATCACGGGGTCTATGGCGAAGAATTCGGCACGAAGGCCGGGACAAGCCCGTATCAATGGGTGATCGACCCGATCGATGGGACGCGCTCGTTCATCATCGGATCACCGCTGTGGGGCACGCTGATTGGCGTGTTGCGTGACGGGAAGCCGGTTTTCGGGCTAATGGACCAGCCTTTCACCGGCGAACGATTCTGGTCCAGTGACCGGGCCGCTTATCACAGCATCGGCGGCGGACGCCCCTCGCGGCTGAAAACCCGGGCCTGCGGAAGTCTCGAAGACGCGGTGCTGGCATCCACACACCCGGACCTCTTCAGCACCCCCGAGCAGGCGGCGGCGCTGACGCGGGTGAAGTCCGTGGCCCGGCTGACGCGCTACGGCGGCGATTGCTACAATTACTGTCTGCTAGCGTCGGGATTCGTCGATGTCATCATCGAGACGGACCTGAAGCCCTACGACATCGTTGCCCTCATACCGATCATCGAACGCGCCGGCGGCCGCGTGACGACATGGACGGGCGGCGATGCTTCCGGCGGCGGCGACATCATCGCGAGCGGCGACGCGCGGCTGCACGAGGCCGTACTGACGCTGATCAACGAAGGCTAAGCCTTCTCCGACGATGCAATCGAAATTCCCATGTAAGCGTCGAAAGCGGCCCAGAACCGCTGCCGGATCGCGTCCGTCTCATGGAGAATTTCGTGACGCGACCCCGGCATCAGAATGTGCGCGCCGGACTTGAGATCGACGGCAAAATCCTCGATCGCCTGCGTGGAGACGACCTTGTCGGCGCCGGCCGCGAAGAGAATCATCGGAACGCAGACGTACTTCGGATAGTCCGGCCGCAGCAGCATCGCCGAGTTGCGCAGCGCGGCCCTCAGCCAGCCGACCGTCGGTGAGCCGAGAGCAAGCTCGGGCGCCGCCTCGATGATCGCCTTGTTGCGCGACCAGCGCATGTGATCTGTCGTCAACCGGTTGGTTTCGAAACTTTTGAAGTCGTCCGGCTCGTCGCCACCGCCCCGGACGTACGTTCCGGCCAGTCCCAGCAAACATGCGATGTTTGCGTAGATGCGCGCGATGGAGGGGCTGACGCCGAGCATGTTCTCGTGAATGGCGATCATCGGCGACATCAGCACCATACGCGCAAAGGCGCTCGCCTCGTCCTGGGCGTTGCGCAGAAGAATGGCGCCTCCAAGCGAATGGCCGAGCCCGATCAGCGGCTGGGGCAGCGCCGGTTTGACGATCTCCTCGATAAAGATCGCCAGATCGCGATCGTATTCGGTGAAGGCGACGACATGGCCCTTGCGCGGATTCGACAGCATCCTTTCCGATCCGCCCTGCCCCCTCAGATCGAAGATCGCGACAGCGAAACCACGGCGGCGAAGATCGGCGATGACCTCGAAATACTTTTCGATGCATTCGCCACGGCCCTGCACGATGCAAACCGTGCCGCGCGATGGGCCACGAGTCGCTTCCCAAAGAGCCGAACGCAATTTCAGGCCGTCGTATCCGTCAAAAGCTGAAACCTTCGCACCGCTCGGTACCGGGTTGATCGAGAGTGATACGAGTTTCATCAGTGCTCTTTCCCGGTTGCCGCCGCGATCGCAACATTAACGATTCTAGCGCGCATCGGTGTCGTCTTGCACCTGCTTGCAGCCCTTGAAGTGCGATTTTCCGCTTCCTACTTACCGAATGCGGTTGCTGCCACGCGGGACCGCATCACGGAAAAGCCGAGCCCAAGCAGGGCCGGTTCACATGTCGCTTCTCATGGAGGATATGTTTCATGCGACACACCGAATTTGCCCCCTTTTATCGTTCCGCCATTGGCTTCGACCGTTTGTTCCAGATGTTGGATCAGTCGGCGGGGTTCGATAGCGAGTCCACCTATCCGCCGTATAATATCGAGCGGACAGGCGAAAATGCGTACCGCATTTCCCTAGCGGTGGCGGGCTTCTCATCCGAGGAGTTGAAGATCGAAGTCAAGGAGCAGACCTTGACCATCGCCGGCGAAAAAGCAGCCGACGCCGAAGGCAAGACCTACCTTCATCGAGGCATCGCCGCCCGCGCCTTTGAGCGGCGCTTCCAGTTGGCGGACCATGTCGATGTCACGGGCGCCAACTTCGAAAACGGGTTGCTGCACGTCGACCTCGTCCGCAACGTTCCGGAAAGCAAGAAGCCGCGAACGATTGCCATTGGTTCGGCCGGACCGAAGCAGATCGAGGCGACGTCCGCCTAACGACCTTCCGAACGTTTGATAATGCTCGGCAGCCGTGCCCTTCGGGTGCGGCTGCTTTGTCATGCCTGCGCGCTATTGTCGTCCTTGCCAATTTATTGCCCGAATTCACTCCCCGACTTTCCAAAAAGCATTGTCGGATAAGTTGAATGCTTTCCCACTTGTGCGCCGATCGCAAATCTGTAGAATGAGTACATAGGTCAGCATTGCTGACCTTTATTGGAACTCCGATGCTGCATTTGAGAGCACGTCCGCCAGACGTCCGGTCGCCTTCGACGGCGGCCGCGACGAAACGTATGCGTCGAAAATCGACGCGCTAACGGCGCCCGCAGCTCTGCGCAGCATTTTCGGACCCCTCGACAAACGCTTGCCCTGGGTCGAAATTTTAGCCGCGATCCGTCGAAAAGCGCAGATCGGCGGCGCATCCGCCGCCCAGAATTGAAATGCAGAACGAGCCGGTCCGAGGGCTCTCTGCCACGAGATGAAACTCAAAGACGATCATAATTCAGACGAGGCCGCGACCGGCCGCACGAGGCAAGAGAGATGAGCGAAGGTTATCTACCACCGCTGGAAGATGAAATCGGCAGCACACACCGTCCCGCCGCCGAGGGTCTTTTTGATCCAGCGCTCGAGCGCGACGCATGCGGCGTCGGGTTCATCGCCAATCTCAAAGGCCGGAAGTCGCACGGAATCGTCGAAGGCGCGCTCAAGATTCTCGAGAACCTCGAGCATCGCGGCGCCGTCGGTGCCGACCCGTTGTCGGGCGATGGCGCCGGCATCATGATTCAAATCCCGCATGACTTTCTCGCGAGCGAGACGAAAGCTCTCGGCTTCGAGCTTCCCGAGCCCGGTCATTACGCCGTCGGTTACGTTTTCATGCCGCAGGATGAACGGCTGCGGGCACACTGCGAGCGCGTGTGGGCACGATGCGTGAAGGAAGAAGGTCTGCAGCTCCTCGGATGGCGCTCGGTTCCGGTCAACAATAGCTGTCTCTCCGAGATGGTGCGCCACAGCGAGCCCGTGCACCGGCAGGTCTTCATCGGCCGGCCCGCCTCGATCGCGACCGAAGCGGAATTCGAGCGGCGTCTCTTCATCGTTCGCAAGGTCGTCTCGAACGCGATCCACGACGCCTACAAGGGGCGCGACATCGGCACCTATACGGTTTCACTGTCGACGCGGACGGTCGTCTACAAGGGCATGTTCTTGTCGTATCAGGTGAAGGCCTACTACACGGATCTTTCTGATCCGCGCCTGATCTCGGCGCTGGCGCTTGTCCACCAACGCTTCTCGACCAATACGTTCCCGTCGTGGAAGCTCGCGCATCCGTACCGGATGGTTGCGCACAACGGCGAGATCAACACGCTGCGCGGCAACGTCAACTGGATGGCGGCGCGACAGGCCTCGGTTTCATCGCCTCTGTTTGGGTCCGACATTTCGAAGCTGTGGCCGATTTCGTATGAAGGTCAGTCCGACACGGCGTGCTTCGACAACGCGCTCGAATTTCTGACGATGGGCGGCTACAGCTTGGCGCATGCCGCGATGATGCTGATCCCGGAAGCGTGGGCCGGCAATCCGATGATGGATACGAAGCGCCGCGCTTTCTACGAGTATCATGCCTGCTTGATGGAGCCGTGGGACGGCCCGGCGGCAATGGCGTTTACCGACGGCCGCCAAATCGGCGCAACGCTCGATCGCAACGGTTTGCGCCCGGCGCGCTATCTCGTGACCAAGGACGACACTGTCATCATGTCGTCGGAGTCGGGCGTTCTGCCGGTCGATGAATCGAACATCGTCAAGAAGTGGCGCCTGCAGCCCGGCAAGATGCTGCTGATCGATCTTGAAAAGGGCTGCATCATCTCGGATGAAGAACTGAAGGCCGAGATTGCCGGCAGTCATCCCTACGAGACGTGGCTGAAGCGCACGCAGATCAAGGTCGCCGACCTGCCGCTGCCCGCCAAGACGGCGGCAGCGTCCAAATCAAATGTCGCGTTGCTGGATCTGCAGCAATCGTTCGGCTACACGCAGGAAAGCATCAAGTTCCTGATGGCGCCGATGGCGGAGAAGGGCGAAGAAGCCATCGGTTCGATGGGCACCGACACTCCGATTTCGGCGCTGTCGTCGAAATCGAAGCTGCTGCACACGTACTTCAAGCAAAACTTCGCGCAGGTCACGAACCCACCGATCGACTCGATCCGCGAAGAGCTGGTGATGAGCCTCGTCTCGTTCATCGGGCCGCGCCCGAACATCCTCGGGCTTGAGGGGACGTCGAAGCAAAAACGCCTTGAAGTCGGTCAGCCAATCCTGACGAATGAAGACCTGGAGCGTATCCGCGGCATCGGCGCGGTGAAGGACAACGACTTCAACTCGATCACGATCGACATCACCTACCCCGCCGACAAAGGCGAGGCGGGCATGGGTCCGGCGCTCGACGGTATCTGCGCCGAGGCCGAGGAGTACGTTCGCGCCAAGGAATTCAATATCATCATCCTGTCCGACCGTCGCGCCGGACCTGATCGCATCGCCATTCCGGCGCTGCTGGCGACTTCGGCCGTACATCATCACCTGATCAAGCAGGGCCTCAGGACGTCTGTCGGTCTCGTTATCGAGACCGGCGAAGCGCACGAGATTCATCAGTTCTGCACGCTCGCGGGGTATGGCGCGGAGGCGATCAACCCATATCTGGCGTTTGAATCGCTGTACGCGATGATCCCCGACTTGCCGGAAGGGACGACGCCGGACCTCGTCAAGAAGCGCTTCATCAAAGCCATCGGCAAGGCCATCCTGAAGGTCATGGCCAAGATGGGCATCTCGACGTACCAGTCGTATTGCGGCGCTCAGATCTTTGACGCGGTCGGACTTCGTTCGAGCTTCGTTGATCGCTACTTCACCGGCACGCACACGCAGATCGAAGGCGTCGGCCTGCGCGAGATCGCGCGTGAAACCGTCGAACGCCACACGGCTGCGTTCGGCGACATCCCGGTGCTCGACAACGCACTCGAAGTCGGCGGCGAATATGCGTATCGCGTTCGCGGCGAAGCCCATATGTGGCGTCCGGGAACGGTCGCCGATCTGCAGCACGCGGTTCGCGGCACGGACAATTCCGACGCGATGAGCGGGCGCATTCCGCAGAAGTACCGGGACTTCGCCAAGGCGATCAACGATCAATCCGAACAGCTCATGACGCTGCGCGGCATGTTCCGCGTGCGCTCGGCGGAGAGCCTCGGCCGTAAGCCGGTGCCGATCGAAGAGGTCGAGCCCGCTGCTGAAATCGTGAAGCGTTTCTCGACCGGCGCGATGAGCTTCGGTTCGATCAGCCGCGAGGCGCATACGACACTCGCCATTGCGATGAACCGCATCGGCGGCCGCTCGAACACCGGCGAAGGCGGCGAAGAGGCGGACCGCTTCAAGCCGCTGGAGAACGGCGATTCCATGCGCTCGGCGATCAAGCAGGTCGCATCGGGGCGCTTCGGCGTCACGACCGAGTACCTCGTCAACGCCGACATGCTCCAGATCAAGATGGCGCAGGGTGCGAAGCCGGGCGAAGGTGGTCAGCTTCCCGGCCACAAGGTCGACACGACGATCGCCAAGGTGCGCCACTCGACGCCGGGCGTGGCACTGATCTCGCCACCGCCACACCACGACATCTATTCCATCGAAGATCTGGCGCAGCTGATCTACGATCTGAAGAACGTCAATCCGGCGTCCGATGTCTCGGTGAAACTCGTTTCGGAAGTCGGCGTCGGTACGGTCGCCGCCGGCGTTGCGAAGGCGCGCGCCGATCACGTAACGATTTCGGGCTTCGAGGGTGGCACGGGCGCCTCTCCCCTCACCTCGATCAAGCATGCCGGTAGCCCGTGGGAAATCGGTCTGGCCGAGACGCATCAGACGCTTGTCGCAAACCGGCTGCGCGGACGCATTGCGGTTCAGGTCGATGGCGGTGTTCGTACGGGCCGCGACGTCGTTATCGGCGCGCTCCTCGGCGCTGACGAGTTCGGCTTCGCAACCGCGCCGCTTATCGCGGCGGGCTGCATCATGATGCGCAAGTGCCATCTCAACACCTGCCCCGTCGGCGTCGCGACACAAGACCCCGTCTTGCGCGCGAAGTTCACCGGCAAGCCAGAGCACGTCATCAACTACTTCTTCTTCGTCGCGGAAGAAGTCCGCGAGATCATGGCGCAACTCGGCTACCGCAACTTCAACGAAATGATCGGCCAGAGCGAGCAGCTCGATAAGGACCGGGCGATCGAACACTGGAAGGCGCGCGGGCTGGATTTCTCCAAGCTGTTCCACAAGCCGCGCGCTCCGAAGGACGTTGCGGTCTATCACAGCGAGCGGCAGGATCACGGTCTCGACAAGGTGCTCGATGTCAAGTTGATCGCAGCGGCGAAGCCGGCACTCGAAAGCCGCAAGGCATTGAAAGCCGACTTCCCGATCTGCAACGTCAACCGCTCAACGGGCGCTATGCTGTCGGGTGAAGTGGCCAAGCGCTACGGTCATGCCGGGCTGCCTGAAGACACGATCTGGCTGTCGTTCAAGGGCACGGCCGGACAGGCATTCGGTGCCTGGGCCGCACACGGCATCACGCTCGATCTCATCGGCGAAGGCAACGACTACGTCGGCAAGGGGCTTTCCGGCGGCAAGCTGATCGTACGGCCGGCACCGGAGTCAGGCATCGTACCGGAAGAGAGCATCATCGTCGGCAATACGGTGCTGTATGGCGCGATCACGGGCGAATGCTACTTCCGTGGCGTCGCGGGCGAGCGCTTCGCCGTCCGAAATTCGGGCGCGTATGCCGTCGTCGAAGGTACCGGCGATCACGGCTGCGAATACATGACGGGCGGCGTTGTCGTCGTTCTCGGGCCAACAGGACGCAACTTCGCGGCCGGCATGTCGGGCGGCATCGCCTACGTGCTCGATGAGAAGGGCGCCTTCGAACAGCGGCTCAACAAGGACATGGTGCAGCTTGAAGCACTGACCGCCGATGCCGGATCGCTGCAAAAGCTGGCGCAGCAAGGCGGCGACGTGGCGATCGCGGTGCGGAGCGTCATGGTCGATATGCGTGAGCAGGACGCCGAGCGGCTTCACACGCTGATCGCGCGTCATGCGCATTACACCAACTCGCAGCGCGCGCAGGACATTCTGAAGAACTTCGCGGCGTATCTGCCCAAGTTCAAGAAAGTCATGCCGGTCGAATACCGCCGGGCGCTCACCGAACTTGCAAAAGCGCGCGAGACGAACCGCGAGGCGGAAGCTGAAGTGGTGGCAAAGCAATAAAATCGAAACTCGCGAACGTACGCAGGACGAAAAGAAAGACGACAGAAGAATGGGCAAGCCTACAGGGTTTCTCGAAATCGAACGTACCGATCGCCGGTATCGGCCCGTCGAAGAGAGATTGAAGCACTGGAAAGAATTCGTTGAGCCGCTGGCGGAGCGAGCGGTCAAAGACCAGGCGGCCCGCTGCATGGATTGCGGCATTCCGTATTGTCACAACGGCTGTCCGGTGAACAACCAGATCCCGGACTGGAACGATCTCGTCTATCGCAGCGATTGGAAGCAGGCCGCCGAGAATCTTCACTCGACGAACAATTTCCCCGAGGTGACCGGCCGCATCTGCCCGGCGCCGTGCGAAGCGGCCTGCACGCTGAACATCGACGACAAGCCGGTGACGATCAAATCGATCGAATATGCGATCGCCGAGCGCGCTTTCGAGGAAGGCTGGCTTCAGCCGCAGCCGCCGGAAAAGAAAACCGGCAAGAAGGTCGCCATTATCGGCTCGGGGCCCGCGGGCCTTGCGGCGGCACAGCAGCTGGCGCGCGCCGGGCACGACGTGCACGTCTACGAAAAGAACGCGCGTCCGGGTGGACTGCTCGTCTATGGCATTCCCGACTTCAAGATGGAGAAGGCCGTCGTCGCGCGCCGCGTCAAGCAGATGGAAGCCGAGGGCGTCACGTTCCATTGCGGCGTCCATGTCGGTCAGGATCTGTCGGCAAAGTCCCTTGAAAGAAGCCACGACGCTGTTCTGCTCGCGATCGGGTCCGAACAGCCGTTCGACTTTTTCGCCAAGTCGCCGGGGCGCGATCTGGACGGCATCCACTACGCGATGGATTTCCTGCCGCAGCAGAACCGCCGAAACGCTGGAGAGGCACAGAAGCCGAGGACCAAGGACATCTCGGCGAAGGACAAGCACGTCATCGTTATCGGTGGCGGCGACACCGGATCGGACTGCATCGGAACGTCATTCCGTCAGGGCGCCAAGAGCGTCACGCAGCTCGAAATCATGTCGATGCCGCCAACGAAGGAGAACAAGGCTCTGTCGTGGCCGCATTGGCCGTTGAAGTTGCGTATTTCGTCCTCGCAGGCGGAAGGCGCAAAGACCGAGTATTCGATCTCGACGACGGGATTCACCGGCGAAAACGGTCAGGTGAAAAAACTTCACTACACGCGCGTGAACTCGAACCTGCAGCCGATCAAGGGCACGGAAGGCGCGCTCGACGCGGATCTCGTGCTGTTCGCGATGGGCTTCTCGGGTCCGGTCGAAACCGATGTCGTCAAGGAGCTGCAGCTTCCGGTGGTCGCACGCGGCCGCTTCAAGGGGCTCGACGCGACGGACAAGGACTACAAGCTGGGATCGTCGCCGAAACTCTTCTGCGCGGGCGACATTCGGCGTGGTCAGTCGCTGGTCGTGTGGGCGATCCGCGAAGGCCGTCAGGCAGCGCACGCCATCGATAAGTTTTTGATGGGATCGACGGTGCTGCCCCGCTGAGGGCAGCTCCGGTCACGACGCGATCCGCAGGACAATGGCGCCGAGTGCGATGATGCACACGGCCGCCCAGCGATTGCCGTTGATTCTTTCATTAAGCACCAACGCGGAAATGACGGTGCCGAAGAGGATCGACGTTTCGCGCAACGCCGCGACTACGGCCACCGGCGCCGCAGTCATCGCCCATAAGACCAAGCTGTAGGCGGCGAGTGTTCCAAACCCGCCCAATAATCCCATGCGCCAGTTCGAACGCGCATGAGGGCCAGCCGTGGCGCGGTTCATGACAAGCGACCCGCACGCGAGTGGAATTCCGGTGATGAGGAAAACCCAGAGTGTGTAGGCGACGGGCGCCTCCGAGAGGCGTACGCCGTAACCATCGACCAGCGTATAGCCGGCAATAACGACGGCGTTAAAGAGCGCCAAGGCGATGCCTTTGCCGTCACCTTCCTGCTTGACACTCACCATGCTCAGGACGCCGAGAGAGATCAGGCTGATACCGATCCATGCCTTCGACGACAGCGGTTCGCGCAGCAGGAACGCGCCTGCAAGCGCCACAAGGAACGGCGCGGTGCCGCGCATCAGCGGATAGGTCTGGCTCATATCGGCAAGATGGTAGGCAAAGGCGATGAGCACGAAATAGCCAACGTGGATCACCGCCGAGGTTCCGATATAGGGCCAGCTCGCGGGATCAGGCTGCTTTAGAAACGGCAATGCGATCGCTGCCAACAGCGCGGCCGAAGCGGCAACGATGACGGTCGTCAGGAACTTATCGTCCGCATTTTTTACGAGGGCATTCCAGGCCGCGTGTAAAACGGCGGCAAGCAGAACGGCTCCGAAGACGACGACAGGCATAGGTCACTTTAGCGAGCGTTTTCGCGCCCGTCACCGAGCGGAGCCGCGCACCCCCAAACGGCGCGGGATCGATTGCTCGATTTTTCAACCACGCGGCGGCGTCACGTCCGGATTTACTTCGCTGGTTGAATCGCTCTTCGGCGGCCAAGACACGTCGTCGGCGCGGCCAGGCTTGGGTTGTAAGCGCTCGCCTTTGACAAGCAGACGGAAGTACGGCGCTTGCGTCGGCGAAAGCCTGCCTCGCTCGCGGCTTCCCGCCGGTGTTATCGAACTCATCAGGGTCACACCGCCGCCGATCTGATCGACAATCAGATCGCCGCGTGGGCCGGAGCCTTCGCGACGCGCCATCAGCGCCACGACGGATGCGGGAATGGCCGGACGCACAATCTCGACCGTTTGCGTTTCGATGCGACCGCTCGGTGTCTGGAGCTTCAGCGTGATCTTGCCGTTATCGACTTTCTGATCGCCCAATGCATTGCTGTTCGGGGATGGCGGCGTCCCATCGAGCGCCGCACCGTGAACGACCGGCGTCTTCGAATCCGAAGATTGCTGCGCAACAGGCGACGACGGCGCCGGCGTCTTTACCGCGTTTCCGGGGTTGATCCTCTCCTGCTCCGCTTCGGCGCCCAACAGCGGAACATTGCGATTGGCTTTCGCCTGATTGAGATCGGAGCGCAGTTCTTTTTCGACGAAGTGCGCCAGCTTGCGGTTTCCGACCTCGGTGAAATTGACGCCGTTACGCAAGCGCAGCAGGCGGATCGCGCCTTCAAGGTCGGGCCCGTATGCCGAATAGCCGCCGTTCTCGTCGGTGAAACCTTGATAGGCATCAATGTACTTGAAGCCGTTCAGGTAGGCGCGTTCGCGGATCACATCATTCATGGCTTGCGCCAGCTCATTGGCGTCGTTTCGCGCAAGGTTCGGTAGGCCGACCCAATACACGCTGGCGTTCTTGCGCTTGAAGATGCGCATGAGCCGATCCAAGCGGCGCGTATATTCGGCAATCCAGGGATCGCTGCCGATGGCGAGACGTTTGCCGTCGGCATCGCGAAACGTCATCGGGTTGTCTTCGCCGATCATGACGATGGCGATGTTCAGCGGATCGGCGTCGACCTTGTTTCCAAGCGCAGTGATCTTGGCTTCGAATCCGGAGCTTGCGAGGTTGGTGATCGGTGTCACCTGACGCTGGATATTGAGCCGGACATCCGAACCGAATGCCTTGATGAACCCGCCAAGGAGACCGTTGGCAAAGCCGTCCCCAAAGACCGTGACCTGATAGACGTCGTTGTCGGGAAAGGGCGTCAGAAACGTCGCGCCCTGATCAACACCGGCTGCATTGGCGGGAGCCGTCAAGACGGCCGCCAGCAGGGCCGCGCCCGTGGCGATCGAAAGTCTCAAACGTTGCAAGAAACCACTCATCCCGCGCGTGCCTCGATAGCCCGAACGCAATCCACACTTCGCGACTCCGAACCGACCATACAGCGTCACGCGGCGCACTCCAACGTCCGCTGACGGCAATGTCAGCGGTTCGCCTGCGAGTTGGCGTGGGCGAGTACCGATTTCGATGGCCAGCAATCGATCTTCAGACCGGCAGCCTTCTGATAAAGGCCGATTTGCTTGCGCGTATTTGAGCCGATTTTGCCGTCGATCTTGTCCATCGGATAACCGAGTTCCTTGAGGCGTTGTTGCAGATCATGAACAACGATCGTGCGGGGCTGCTCGAACGATTTCCAGGGCGTTACAAAATCGCCTTCCCCGCGCAGCCGGTCCGACAGGTTGCCGACGAACAACGCATAGAGATCGGACGTGTTGTAGAGCCGGATGACGCGAAAATTCTGGGCCGCAAGGAAAGCGGGGCCATAAGCGCCGCCAGGCATCATCAGGTAGGCGTCCTGTTTCAGTACGGCCCGGGTAAAGGGCTCGCCATCGGCGCGTTTGAACCCCATTCGCGCCCAGTCCGCGATGGTGCGCGTGTCGGGCGGTCCTTCGAGGGAGCAATTGGCTCTCGGTGGGACGATCACTTCGTATCCCCAGCGTTGCCCGCGCGCCCAGCCCTTGCCTTCGAGCTGGCGCGCCGTGAACGCCAAGGCATCGGCGACCGAGCGCCAGACGTCGATCTTTCCATCGCCGTCACCATCGATCGCAAACTTCAGATATTCGGTCGGCATCGCCTGCGTAAGGCCGACAGCTCCCGCCCACGAGGACTTCATATCGGAACGCGGAACACCCATTTGCAGCATCTTCAATGCGGCGATCAGTTCGACGCGAAACCGTTCTTTGCGCTTGCCGGTGTAGGCAAGCGTCGCGAGCATGCGGACCGCATCTTTCGATGGGTGGTACGATCCGTATGCCGACTCGCGGCCCCAGATGGCGACCAGCGTATAGCGATCGACGCCGGTGAGTTTCTCGATACGCTTCAGAGCCGCTTCATGGTCTTTCAGAAAGACGCGCCCCTGAACGGCGAGCTTCGCGAGGTACGACTTCGATAAATAATCGGCGGCCGTTTTCGTGAACTCGGCTTGACCTCTGTTGTCGACCTTGGGACGGCCGGGAAGATCAAGGTCGGGAATGGAGTAGTCGGGCTTCATCCCGGCAAACGCTGCATCGAACGTCTTGCGGCTGACGCCAGCCGCTTTCGCGTCCGGCCATAGGCTTTGAACGAACGCGCCGAAGTCCGCCTCCGGGCGAGCGTTCGCGGTCGTGCTCAGAGAGATGATCGCAATGGCGACGGCGAGCGCCGCCGCAAATCCGTGCCACATCTTATTCAGCATTTCGCCGCGTCCTATTCCGGCCGTGCGGCCCGTTCGCCTGTCGTGCCGTCCGAATGCTCGGATTTCAGGGCATTTTTGCGACCTTAGCCCGTCGGTGCGGCCGCTTTCAGCTCATCGACCCGGCGTTCCCAGTTGAGCGCCTGCGCTACGATCTTATCGAGATCGTCATGCTGCGGCTGCCAGCCGAGCGCATCGCGAATTTTTGCCGATGCCGCAACGATCGCTGCCGGATCGCCTGCACGGCGCGGCGACAGCACGACTTTGAAATCGCTGCCCGAAGCGCGTTTCACGGCGGCGATGACCTCGTGCACGGAATAGCCCTTCGAATAGCCGCAGTTGAAAATCTCGGATGCGCCGCCCGCCTGCAGATAACGCAACGCTGCGAGATGCGCCGCCGCGAGATCGCTCACCTGGATGTAGTCGCGGACGCAGGTGCCATCGGATGTGGGATAATCCGTGCCGAAAACCTGCATCTCGGCGCGCTTGCCTATCGCCGTTTCGCAGGCGACCTTGATGAGGTGCGTCGCTCTCGGCGTGGATTGACCCGAGCGTCCACCTGGATCGGCACCGGCGACGTTGAAATAGCGCAGAGCAACGAAACGGAAATCGTGGGCGCGCGCCGTGTCGGCGAGCATGATCTCCGTCATCAGCTTCGACGAGCCGTAGGGCGACATCGGCGTCAGACGCGCGGTTTCCGAGACGGGGTTTTCCTCGGGGTTGCCATAGACGGCCGCGGTCGAGGAAAAAATGAAATTCTTGACGCCGCTCTCGACGGCCGCAGCAATGAGCCCGCGCGATTTTACGGTGTTGTTCAGGTAATAGCCGAGCGGGTCGGCAACGGAGTCCGGCACGACAATCGATCCGGCGAAATGGATGATTGCGGTCACGCCGTGCGTCCGGATCGTTTCCTTGACGAGGTCGGTATCTGCGATGTCGGCGACGACCAGCTCCGCACCCGGCGCGACCGCCCACCGATATCCTGTCGATAGGTTGTCGATGACGACGACCTTCTCGCCGGCGTCGAGCAGTTGCAGCACCATATGACTGCCGATGTAGCCGGCCCCGCCGGTAACCAAGACGCTCATGTTAAACATTACCCTCGAGTTTTATAGACACATTCCGGAGTCTTCGCGTCGCCGTCTACCCCCGGCGACAAATCAGCGCTAACTGTCGCGACTGCCGCGTTTTCCGCACGCGCCCGCGTTAACGGCAGGCAACGCACGAGATCCATACCAGATGGGTCTTGCCAGCAAATTGAAATTCCTCTGGAGCAAGTCATGAACGCTGTGATCAGGCCCATTCGAAAAGCTGTGTTTCCGGTTGCCGGACTCGGAACCCGCTTCCTTCCGGCGACCAAGGCGGTGCCTAAGGAAATGCTCACGATCGTGGATCGTCCTGTCTTGCAGCACGTCGTTGACGAGGCGCGGGCCGCCGGGATCGAGCACTTTATTTTCGTCACGGGGCGCAACAAGGGCGTCATCGAGGATCACTTCGACAGTCAATTCGAGCTCGAAGCGACGCTGGAAGCGCGTGGCAAGAAAAAAGAGCTGGAAGCCCTCATTCGCGATCTGCCGACAGCCGGACAGACGAGCTTCACACGCCAACAGGCGCCGCTCGGCCTCGGGCATGCGGTGTGGTGTGCACGCGACATCGTCGGCAACGAGCCGTTTGCGCTGCTTCTACCCGACATGCTGCATCACGGCGCCACGCCGTGCCTTGCCGATATGATCGCGGCCTATAATACGTCTGGCGGCAATCTCATCGCCGTCGCGCCTGTTCCGGAAGATCAGACGCACCAATACGGCATTGTCGGCGTCGAAGACGCAAAAGCCAAGGTTTCGCCGATTACCGGGATGGTCGAAAAGCCGAAGCCCGGCACCGCTCCGTCCAATCTTCACATCACAGGCCGCTACATTCTGCAGCCGGAAATTTTTTCGCTGCTCGAAAAACAGGAACGCGGCGCGGGCGGCGAAATCCAGCTAACGGATTCCATGATTGCGCTGATGCGCGGCGAGCAACCGTTCCATGCCGTGCGTTTCGACGGCACGATCTACGATTGCGGTTCGAAGCTCGGGTTTTTGACGGCCAACGTGGCGCTGGCGCTCGAACGCGAAGACCTTGCCGCCGATTTCAAGCGCGAGGTTCGGCGTTTGCTCGAAGCCAACGCCTAGCGCCTGAACCTGACCCCAACGTGGACTTCATCCCCCACATAATCGTTCGGCACGCCGACTCCATCGAAGTTGACGTGCGCATAACGGGCGTAAAGCACCGTGTTCCGGTCGGCAAAGTATTCAAGCCCCAGCGTTTCGCGGAATTCGTTGTCGTTGATGACCCCGTCCTGCGAATTCTGGTTTGAGTAAATCAAACCGGCGGAGGCGATGAGATAGCTTCTCAGTTCGTGGCGGACTTCTATGCCGGCGTAGTGGGAGAAAGCTCCGCCGACGTCCGTCGTCGTTGTTTCCGCGACATCCGTCACGGCGTTGAACAGGATCGACGTCAGCGGCGTGATGCGCCACGTTGCATTGGCGTCGATGAGCAGGCCGTCAACGGGACGCAGGCGTGAATCCTCCGGCGTCTGGATGCCATAGCCCAGGCTGATTTCACCGCGAATGATTTCGCCGTTGTTGCCGAATGAAATGCCGACGCGATAGCGCTGGCCGTTTGACGTGCGGTTGATGCCGTCCGACTGGGCCGCCTCCGCATAATCGCGATGGTTGACCGCCACCTCGACAAACGGCGACAGCGACGGCTTCAACTCCCACATGACGCGGGAGGCTTCCTCGTATTGCGTATAATCGCGATCGTTATTGTTCGTGACAACGTCGTCATACACGGTCGGGCCATAGGTGTAGTCATTGACGCTGCCGCGGAACTGCAGAGACAGCCGGTTGAACCGCTGATTGTACGCGGCCTCGGCGCGATCCTCGATGATCTTGGCCCGGGTGCCGACAGAACTCGCATCGAGTGCGGAGCGATCCTCGAATGACTGTTGGCGCGAGATCAACGCCTGGATGTTGGCGCGGCTGGTGATATCGAGGCGCCCGCGCGCCTCAAGCTCATAATCGCGGTCGTCTTCGGTCGTGTACTGATTGTAAAAACTCAACACCCCGGTTGCGCTGAACTCCAACGCGTGGCGCGACCAGTTCGAGACCAGCCGGGCCGAGGGTATCGCATCAAAGGTGAAATCGGATTCCGCCGCGGGCGCATGGAAGACGTTCGAATAATAAGACGTTCCGAGATCCAGCTCCGGGAAGAGGACGAAACTTCCTATGCGAATGCCGACCGGATCGTAGGGCTCCTGCCGGAATAGGCGCGCCGTCTTCCGGTTATCGGTAATCGGGTTGATGTCCTCGATCTGATAAAGGAGCGGATCGGGCGGTGACGGCGGGTTCGAGAAAAGCGCGATTTCGTCGGCGCTGCGCGTATCGACGAGCGACGTGTCGACGCCATCTACGGGTTGGAGAGGCTCAGGCGTATCGAGAATACCATCCACCGCCGCCGCCGGTCGTTCGGACTGGTCGAGATCGCCATCCTCGACGATGCCGCGCTGACCGGCCCGCGGTCCGGGATCAAGCGGATCCTGCTCTTGCTGCTCGGCGGTCGGGTCGTCGCTGGGGATTGGTGGCGGGACGCCCGGCGCGGCATAATCGTCGCCAAAATCCTGGGGCGTCGCGAGGCCCGTACCCGCTTGCGACGGGCTGGAGGGATAGACCTCCTCTATGCTGGTCGTTTGCTGTCCCGACGCGCTCTGCGCCAACGCCAGACGCGCCTGGAATGGCACGAATACCAGCACTGCTGCGACCGAACTGCGAAAATACCGGGCATAACACCGGTCGCCCATTTGCGAGCGTCCCCATGAAAAGGCATCCACGTGAACGCATACGACTTGACGGGTTCACCCTAGAAACGCTTGGTTAACGTGGCTTTAAAAAGGGGACGGCGGCTGGATGACGTGGCGGCCAGGTCTCAAACTTGCTAGACTTGTGGCCGAGTCTTGCCATTGTTGATCGGCTGGTCCGACCTCGGGGGAGGCAACTCTAACCAATGCCTAAGGTAATTCCTTTGCGCCCGCTTGGGTCGAAGCCGTCCGGCGCGGGCGCGAAATCGAACGCCGAGGCAAATCTTGCTTCAGCGGTACGCACGCTTCGTCTCGAATCGGAGGGCTTGGCGCAACTCGCGAAAGAACTCGATGGCCCGTTGGCGGGACCTTTCGACGACGCCATGCGGCTGTTCGCGGCGATCAAGGGGCGCGTCATCGTCACCGGAATCGGCAAGAGCGGCCACGTCGGCCAGAAAATCGCGGCGACCTTCGCATCCACGGGAACACCCGCCTTCTTCGTCCATCCGAGCGAGGCCTCGCATGGCGATCTCGGCATGGTGACGCGCTCCGATCTTATCCTGGCGCTCTCGTGGTCCGGCGAAACCGTTGAACTCAAACCGGTCATTACGTATTCGCGGCGCTTTTCCGTGCCGCTGATTGCAATTACCTCGCAAGCCAACTCGGCGCTTGGCGAACAGGCCGACGTCGTATTGCAACTGCCCCGCGCCAAGGAAGCCTGCCCGCACGGATTGGCGCCAACCACATCGACCACGATGCAGCTGGCGATGGGAGACAGCCTCGCCATCGCGCTGCTGGAAGCACGCGGATTCACGGCCCACGATTTCAAGATTTTTCATCCGGGCGGTTCGCTCGGTGCGAATCTCAAATACGTCGCCGACATCATGCACCGTGCCGACCGGCTACCGCTTATCAAGAGCGGCGCATCGATGGGCGAGGCTCTCGTCACGATGACCGAAAAGAGCTTCGGCTGCGTCGGCGTCGTCGACGGACGCGGCCGGCTGATCGGCGTCATCACCGACGGCGATCTTCGGCGCCACATGGGCGCCAGCCTGCTCGAAGCCAAGGTCGACGACATCATGACGGCGAAGCCGAAGACGATCGTCCCAACGATGCTGACATCGGCGGCGCTAGAGCTAATCAACTCGTCATCTATTACGGCGCTGTTCGTTGTCGAAAAACAGAAGCCCGTCGGACTGATCCACATCCACGATCTGCTGCGCCTCGGCGTCGTTTAGACCGCGCAATCGGGCCGGGTTTCAGACCCAGCCCATCAGTTCGCGGCGGACGACGGCCTCGATGACATCGATGCCCTCTTTGCTATCGTTGAGCGCAGGCAGATAGGCGAACTTTTCTCCGCCATTCGACTCGAAGATGTGCCGGTTCTCGCGATCGAGCTCTTCGAGCGTTTCGAGGCAATCAGCGGAAAAGCCCGGGGCGACCAGCGCGATTTTTTTTGTCCCGGACTTAGCGAGGCTTTCAATCGTTTTGTCGGTATAGGGCTGCAGCCACGGATCGTTGCCGAAACGCGATTGGAACGTCGTCAACCACCGCTCCGGCGAAATGCCGAGCTTCTCGCGCAGTAGTCGCGACGTCTTCTGACACTGGCAATGGTAGGGATCACCCTTCTCCATATATTTCTGCGGCATGCCGTGGAACGTCGCGATGATTTTCTCCGGCTCGAAATCGAGTTTCGCGAGGCTCGCTGTCATGGAATGGGCCAAGGCGTCGATGTAGGCGGGATCGTCATAGTATGCGGGTGCGGCCCGCACGGCCGGCTGCCAGCGCATTTTCATCAGCGTACGGAAGGCATGATCGCAGGCGGTCGCCGTCGTTGCGGCAGCATATTGCGGATAGAGCGGAACGAGAAGAATCCGATCGCAGCCCTGCTCCTTCAAAGCCAGAATGCGGCTCTCGGTCGTCGGGTTGGCATAGCGCATGGCCCAATCGACGATGACGCCTTTCTCATTCTGCAAGCGTTCGGCGAGACGTTCCGCCTGATTGCGAGAGATCGTCTTTATCGGGCTTTCGTTCTTTTCGTTATTCCAGATCGTCTGATAGTCGCGACCTTTGCGGCCCGGCCGCACGGTCAGGATGATCAAGTTCAGGATCGGCCACCACTTCCATCTCGGTTCCTCGATGACACGTTCGTCGGAGAGGAATTCCTTGAGGTAGCGGCGCATCGGCCAATAGCCGGTGCCATCGGGCGTTCCGAGATTGAGCAGCAGGACGCCTACGCGGCCTGTTGCGACGGGTTGGTGGTCAGCGGGAAGGTCCGTCTGTTGATTTGCAAATGCAGTCGATTTCGCCACTTCGTTCATCACTTACCATTCTGGGAAACGTTCGCGCCAATGTAGCGGATCAGGTGCGCGACTGCGATGACTTTGCCGTCGCGGCCTTTGCCGCGAGCCTCGGCTTTGCAGTCACCCTCTTGATGGCCTCAATCACCGAACTTTCGGTCAAGGCTGTTTGAAATTGAAGCGCCTCTTGCCGAGCGATCGGCCGGGCCTCTACGTTTGACGCCTTTCGGCCATGCTTCCAATAGGCCCGCATCCGCTTGGCGAACGCTGTCGTGGGCTCGGCAAAAAGCTGCTCGGCCGGGTGCTCCACGGCGGCACGCAGCGTTTGCTGCTTGCGTATGCAAAGTCCGATGATCGCGTCCTTGTGCCCCGGTGAAATATCGTCGGCTTTGGCCGTCGCATCGATGAGCATTGCCAGATCGTGATCGTCGCCCAGCATTTGCGACAGTTCGCGCGCCGCGTTCACCCGGACCGCGGCCTCCTCGGGCCACGCGCGCGCCAACAGGCTCATTTGCCGCCAATGCCATTGCACCGATTTGCGCAATGCGTGGAACGTTTCATTGGACGGTTCGCTATAGGCTTCGCGCAAAGCCCTGCGCGCGCGGCGATAGCTTTTCTCTAGACCGCCATCGAACGCCGCGAAGCCGCGTTTGCGGAGGCGCGCGCCGTCGAACTTCTTCAATTCCAGCGCCAGGAGTTGCCGGGCCTCGAGAGCGCAGACCGGATCGAGCGGATGCGACGCATCGCCGACCGATTTGGCGAAATGTGTTTTGAGCGGCGCCAGCGTCAGTGATCCGTCAGTGCCCGTTTCCGACGATAGCGTCGCGGCGGTTTCCATGATGACAGCTTGATCGCGACGATCGGCGAGCAATCGCGCTATCGCGCCAAGCGCCTTGATCCGGCGGCGCGCCACCTTCTTTCCAAGTGCCGGAGCGACTAAACGAACGAGTGCCCGCAGTCGCTTCAAGGATTTCCTGCATTCGTGGACGGCCTTGGGCTGCACTTCGGAAGCAGCCAGTTCCTGAAGCGCCGCATCGAGCTGCTCACGCGCAATGCGATGGAAGCCCTTTGCAACCGGCTCGTCGATCTTGAATCTGTATGGCATGGCGCGAAGGTGCCTCAGAACATTCAACTCGAAGTAGGGCGAGCAAGTAATTCACCGGAACCGATATTGCTGTCAAATCGCAGAGAGCCGAAGAGTGCGCGCTTATGGCTAATTCGCGCCGGCCCAATGCAGCCATGTACGAATGCGGGCTTCCGGGTCCGGAGCGGTGACGAAATCGGTGATGACGGCGAGGCTGTCGGCACCGGCGGCTGCGACCGCAGGGGCTCGATCGGGCGTCAATCCGCCGATGGCGACAAGCGGCAACCGGCCAATTCGTGCCCGCCATTGCTCAATCCGCTCAAGGCCTTGCGGGTTCCACGGCATGGCCTTCAGCTTCGTTTCATAGATGGGCCCGAGCGCCACGTAGGCCGGATCGGCGGCGAGAGCAGTCGCAAGTTCGGCCTCGTCATGAGTGGAGATGCCGACGCGGACTCCCGCTCTTTTAAGCTTATCAAGATCAGCTTCCTTCAGGTCATCCTGACCGAGATGGATGAAATCGGCGCCGGTTTCGAGCGCGACCTCCCAGAAGTCGTTGAGGATCAATTGGCAGCCGTGCGTGCGGGTGATGGCGAGCGCACGTTTCGCCTGTTCAACAATCTCGGCGCGCGGGGCGTCCTTGATCCGCAACTGCACGAGCTTGACGCCGAGCGGCACGATGCGCTCGAGCCAATCGATGTCCGGCACAATGGGATAGAACCGCGCGAGCTTCACTGGCACTTGATTCACGGCGTTCATTCGAGATCGAAAAACGGCGTGCCGGCGACGGGCGTCGAGGGCACCGCCATATCGCGCGGCGGCATAAGTCCAGCTTCAAAACCAAGCCGGCCGGCTTTGATTGCCGAAGCGAAGGCCTCGGCCATGCGTACAGGGTCCGCCGCCTTGGCAACGGCCGTGTTCAAAAGAACAGCGTCGTAGCCGAGTTCCATTGCCAGCGCTGCATGAGACGGTGCGCCGATCCCGGCGTCGACGATGAGCTTCACATCCGGGAAGTAGGCGCGCAAGCTTGTCAAAGCGGCGACATTGGCGAGGCCGCGACCGCTGCCGATCGGCGCGGCCCACGGCATGATGACTTCGCAACCAGCGCGTTGCAGGCGTTCGGCGACCGACAGATCTTCTGTTGTATAGGGCAGCACCTTGAAACCGTCGGCCGCGAGTTCCGCCGCTGCTTCGACAAGGCCGAAGACGTCCGGCTGCAAGGTATCATCGTTGGCGATGACCTCGAGCTTGATCCAATCCGTGCCGAACAACTCGCGCGCCATTTGAGCCGTGGTGATCGCGTCGCGCGCCGTACGACAGCCCGCCGTATTCGGCAGCACGCGCAGGCCGAGGTTCTTGATGATTTCGAGGAACCGCTCGCCGACTTTGCCACCGGCGGACTCTCGCCGTAGCGACACCGTCACGATTGCCGCTTCCGAGGCCTTTACAGCGCTCGCCAAAATCGCGGGCGACGGATACCCGGCTGTTCCGAGCAGGAGCCGCGAGGCGATCGCCTGGCCATAGATCGACAGCGTTTGGTTGGTATGCAGATCTTTATCGCGAATGTTCATCGGTGCTTGGATACTCGCTCAGCCGCCTTGGCGCGCGGAGACAATCTCGATGCGATCGCCGGTTTGGAGTGCCGTGGTAGCACGCCGCACCTCCGGCACGAAATGACCGTTCAGCGCGGTCGCGACCTTGGCCTCCGACAGTTCGTGCTCATCGAGCAGCTCGGCCAAGGTACGGCAAGCCGTCGCCGATTTGCGGCCATTGACGATCAAGTCGATTTTCTGCATCGCATTCAGCATGGACTGGGCACGCGCCTTACTCTGTTGGAAGTAGGCTATTGCACGGCATTTACTAGAGCATTTCGCGTTTTTTTACTGCAATCACCGCCGATTGGTCAAAGTCCCCCCAATCCCGCCGCATTCGCTGAGTTGCGTCGGCCTCAGGCCCAGCAAGGATGACTTCGATGTTCTCGCAATTAATGTCTTCCCGGCGCTTCGCTCCGCTGTTCTGGAGCCAGCTGCTGGCGGCGCTCAACGATAACCTGCTGAAGAACGCCCTGGCGATGCTCGTCGTCTACCGGCTGGCAATGGAGAACGGTCCGGCGATTGGAACTCTGGCTGGCGCGGCGCTAATCGTGCCCTTCTTTCTGTTTTCCGCTCTGGCGGGCCAGTACGCCGACAAATTCGACAAGGCGCAGGTCGCGGCGCGGGTCCGACTCTTCGAAATCCCGATCGCTCTGCTGGCGGCCGCTGGATTCCTGCTTCCGTCCGTCCCCTTGCTGTTCGTCGCGCTCGTGCTGTTCGGCACGCTCAGCGCATTTTTCGGGCCGGTGAAGTACGGCCTGCTGCCGACGCAGCTTGAGGTGCGCGAACTCCCGGCAGGCAACGCGCTGATCGAAGGCGCGACGTTCATCGCCATTCTACTCGGAACAATCGGCGGTAATCTCGCCTCGGGCGGCGACCGCGAGATCTGGCTTGTTGCGTGCGCCATCGTCGTCATATCAATCGCCGGCTGGCTTTGCGCGCGTCTCATTCCACCCGCTCCATCGACCGTTCCGGATCTTGCCGTCGATAAAAACATCGTCACTTCGACGGCGACGCTTCTCAAGGATCTTCGCAGCGACAAGCGCATCTGGCAGGGGGCGCTTATCACGTCGTGGTTCTGGCTGGTTGGCGCGGTCGTCCTGGCGCTGCTGCAAAATCTCATTCCGCAGACGCTCAACGGCGCGCCCGCAGTGTACACGCTCGCCTTGTTCACATTTGCGATTGCGGTCGCCCTTGGTTCGATCGCGGCGGCACGCGCCAGCAAAAATCGACCCAATCTGGCGCTCGTCCCGATCGGCGCTTTGTTGATGGGCCTGTTTCTCATCGATCTGGGGCTGCTCGCTTCGACGATGACGCCGGCAGCGAAGCCGCTCGGCGTTTCGGAAACGCTCGCTTCGATCACGGGCCTGCATTTGCTGGTCGATCTCGCGGGCATCGCTTTTGCCGGTGGCCTTTATATCGTTCCGGCGTTCGCGGCCGTGCAGGCCTGGTCGCCGGTCGAGCGCCGCTCGCGCGTCATTGCCGGGTGCAATGTGCTGTCGGCGGCGTTCATGACCGTCGCGGGGCTGGGTATCGCCGCTCTGCAGTACGATAAGATTCCCGTTTCAATTCTCTACGCAGGCCTCGGTTTCGCCAACCTTCTCGTCGTGGCGCTGGTATTGCGCGCCTGGGGTGCGGAGGGTGTGAAGGATGTCGGCGTCTTCCTGTTTCGAACATTCTTCGGTCTCGAAGTGAAGGGGCTGGAGAACCTGCCGAAGCTCGGCGAGAAAGGCATCATCGCGCCCAACCACGTCAGCCTGCTCGATGCCGGGCTGATGCACGCGCTGCTTCCCTCGCACGCGATTTTCGCAGTCGATACGAACATGGCGAATACGTGGTGGGTAAAGCCGTTTTTGAAGCTCGCGAAATCTTACGCCATCGATCCGACGCGGCCACTCGGCATGCGCCACCTCATCCAAGAGGTCAAAGACGGCTCATCGCTCGTCATCTTTCCGGAAGGCCGGCTCACCGTCACCGGCGGCTTGATGAAGGTCTACGACGGCACGGCAATGATCGCCGATAAGGCCGATGCGCCCGTCATTCCCGTGCGCATTGATGGACTCGAACGTTCGCACTTCGGCTATTTGAGCAAAGCCCAGACGAAAAAGGCGTGGTTTCCGAAAACAACGGTGACGATCCTGCCGCCGGTCAAACTGAAGGTCGATCCGGAGCTTCGTGGCAAACAACGCCGGCTCGCGGCGGGTGCGGCGCTGCAAGACGTGATGACGGATTCCGCCGTGCTCACGACACCGATCGACCAGACGCTGTTCGAAGCGCTCGTGCAGGCGCGGCAGACGCGCGATACCGGCAAGGCCGCGATCGAAGATCCGCTCGGCAACAAGCTGACGTATAAGAAGCTGATCGTTGGCGCACAGGTCCTGGGCGCCAAGCTCGCACCGCAACTGCCTCCGGTCGGGGCGTCCGTCGGTGTGCTTCTGCCGAATTCGGCTGGCGTCGCCGTGACGTTCTTTGCGCTGCAGACGATGGGCCGCGTTCCGGCAATGCTGAACTTCACGTCGGGCGCCGCGAACGTCATCGCTGCGTGCAAAGCGGCGAACGTATCGGTCGTTCTGACGTCGCGGGCCTTCGTCGAGAAGGGGCACTTCGAGTCCCTGGTCGAAGCAATTAGCACCGTCGCGAAGATCATCTATCTTGAAGACGTACGCGCCACCGTAACCCTTTTCGACAAGCTGCGCGGCTTGGGACGCGGCGGCAAACCGCAAATCGCGCGTGACTGCAATGCGCCGGCTGCCGTTCTTTTCACGTCCGGTTCCGAGGGTCTGCCCAAAGGCGTCGTGCTCTCCCATCGCAACCTGCTCGCCAATTGCGCGCAAAGCCTGACGCGCGTTTCGTGCAACGGCAGCGACAAAGTCTTCAACGCGCTGCCTGTCTTCCACTCGTTCGGATTAACAGCCGGTCTCTTGATGCCGCTGGTCGCGGGCGTGCCGGTTTTTCTTTATCCGACGCCTCTGCATTACCGCATCATTCCCGAACTCGTTTACGGGTCGAATGCGACGATTCTTTTCGGCACCGACACGTTCCTGTCGGGATACGCGCGCGTTGCGCATCCGTACGACTTCGCGCGTGTTCGGCTCGTGCTGGCAGGGGCCGAAGCCATCAAGGACCGAACGCGACAGCTTTACATGGACCGCTTCGGCGTACGCATTCTTGAAGGCTACGGCGTTACGGAAACCGCGCCGGTGCTCGCCATCAATACGCCGCTCGCCAACAAGGCGGGTTCGGTCGGCCGGTTGTCGCCGCTAATGGACGCGCGACTGGAACCGGTTCCGGGTATCGAGACAGGGGGGCGATTGTTCGTGCGCGGCCCCAATGTCATGCTCGGTTATTATCGCGCGGAAAATCCCGGCGTTCTCGAACCACCGGCCGACGGATGGCACGATACCGGAGACATCGTCGACGTCGATGCGCAGGGATTCATTACGATCAAAGGGCGCGCCAAACGCTTCGCCAAGATCGCCGGCGAGATGGTCTCGCTGTCGGCCGTCGAAGCGCTGGCAGCGGAGCTTTGGCCGACGCTCATCACCGTTGCCGTTGCACTTCCGGATGCGCGCAAGGGCGAGCGATTGGCACTGCTGACGACCGATGCCAAGTGCACGCGCGAGGCCTTCTTGCAGTTTGCTCGCCGCAAAGGTGCGACCGAGCTGATGGTCCCGGCCGACATTCTCGTGGTCGGCAAGATTCCCCTGCTCGGCTCGGGCAAACCGGATTACGTGGCGGCGCTGGCGCTTGCCAAGGAAACGATTGCCGCCAGAAGCGGCTCGTCACACAGCGTCGGCGAACAGAGGACCTTCACGTCGGCCATCTGAGAGGAACCGGCCGACGGCTTCGGCCAACACCGGCGCAAGGAGGAATCCATGCCGATAGGCGCCGTTCACGCGGATAATGCGGCCATCGTCTTCGATTATGATGCGCGGGACGTTGTCGGCGAATGAAGGTCTGACGCCAGCGCCCATGTCGATCACCGACGCCTCGCCGAACGCCGGATGCAGCGCATAGGCCGAACCCAGCAGATCGAGGGCCGATTTCAACGTCATTGGATCGTCGTCCTCGCGCTCGATGACGCTGGCGCCGACAACGTAGCGGCCGTCACCCTGCGGAACGACGTAGATCGGCTGACGCGGGTGCAGAAGCCGTACAGGCCGCGAGAGCGCAACGTCACGGGATTGGACGACGATGCGTTCACCGCGAACGCCGCGCAACGACGGAAGATCGGATTGCGCGCCTAGTCCACGGCAGTCGATGACGATGTCTTCGCCGCGCCGTTCAAAGGGATGGCCGAATTCCGTTATCGTGCCCAAGGCGCGTACCTTGTCGAGCAAATGCGTAAGGGCTTGTGATGCCGCGACATGCGCTTCGCCAGGAAAAAAAAGGCCACGATCAAAGCGTCCGGAGAGCTCGGGCTCGAGCGCCGCGATGGCCTGTGCGGTGACGGCCTCGTGCCTTTCCGTCATGCGCGCGAAGCGCAACAGGTCCGCCGCATCACGCGCCGGGGCAACGACGAGCGTGCCGTTCACAACGGTGCCCGGATAAGCGCTTTGCCAAAGTGCGATGCTCTCACGGCCAAGATCGCGAACAAGCGCCGGAGCGCCTTCCGCTTCGCATTCCGGCGCGATCATGGCCGCGGCCCAGCGGCTCGAACTCCGCACGAACGGTTCGCTGCTCTGCTCGACGAGGCGGACGCGATATCCGGCGCGGGCATGCGTGTAGGCTTGCCAGAGGCCCAGGATGCCCGCGCCGGCGATAGCGATGGAAGGCTTGCTCACGACGTCCTTTTTCTCAGTTCCGCGTTCCTGATCCATCAATCCCCGAGCGCGACGCCTTCGCGACGAGGATCGGCCCCGCCTTCGAGATGGCCGTCCTTACGCACGATCGTGTGGGTGCCGGACGTCATCGTCATGTTGGCGATGGCGTGTCCGTAAGACGTGAGATCGAATGCCGGCCAAACATAGTAAGGCGAATACTCGATCAGGAATGGTCCGCCCTGGCTGCCAAAGTTCGGCAGGGCCGCAGCCTGCTGGGCATTCAGATCCCAATCGAGCAATCCAACCAGATTTTTGACGACATAGAGGATGATTTGCGAGCCGCCGGGCGATCCCGTAACGATTTCCGGAGAGCCGTTGGCATCGAGAACAATTGTCGGGGCCATCGAGCTGCGTGGCCGCTTGCCGCCCGCCACCGCGTTGGCGACAGGATTGCCGTCGGCGTCGGTCGGCACGAAGGAAAAGTCCGTCAGCTCATTGTTCAGCAGGAACCCCGAAGCCCAAAGATGCGATCCGAATGCACTCTCGATCGTCGCGGTCATCGCCAGCGCGTTGCCATCGTCATCGACAATCGACATGTGCGTCGTGCCCGGCACCTCGTTGGTGAAGTCCTTGCCGAACGTTTTCTTTGTCAGGCCCGGCGGCAATCCCGGTTGGACGTTCTCCAGGCTCTTGGTCAGGGTGATGAGCTTACGTCGTTTGTCGAGATAGGCCGCGTCCGTGAGCCCGGAGGGCACGGCAACGCGATCGGGATCGGCGATGTAGCGATTGCGATCCGCAAATGCGAGCTTCTCCGCCTCGGCAATGATGTGCATCGCGACGGGACTCATCAATGCGGCTGCGCCATGCACCTGAGGATAGGGCTCGATCAACTCCAATACCGTTCCGACGGAAAGTGCGCCGGACGATGGCGGTCCCATACCGCAGACCTGCTTGCCACGATAGCGGACACAGACGGGTTCGCGGTCTTTCGCGACGTAGCCCGAAAGATCCGAGGAGGTCATATCGCCGGGGATGCTTGATGCCGTGCTAACGGCCTTGACGATGCTATCGGCAATTGGACCTGCGTAGAACGCATCCGCGCCCTTCTCAGCGAGAACCTTGAGCGTTTCGGCGTATTGCTGATTCTTAACCAGGCTTCCCTCTTCGGGGGGCTTGCTTTCCTGATCAAAAAAATAAGCTCGCGCACCGGCGGAAAAATCCTGGGGTCTAGATCCTTCCAAGAGAACGGCAAGACGGTGCGAAACCGGGAATCCGTTTTCAGCGAGCCTGATCGCCGGAGCAAACAGTGACGCCCACGGCAGCTTGCCGAATTTTCGGTGCAGGGATTCGAGTGTCCGCATGAGGCCGGGAGTGCCGACGCTCAGGCCGGACAGGACCACCTTTTCGAATGGCATAGGTTTGCCATCGCGCATGAAGCGGTCGGGCTTTGCCGCGGCCGGCGCGGTTTCGCGGCCGTCGATCGTGGAAATCGATCGCGTCTTCGAGTCCCAATAAACGAGGAAGGCGCCGCCGCCGAGCCCGGAGGATTGCGGCTCGACGAGCCCGAGGACGAGTTCCGTCGCGATTGCCGCGTCGGCGGCCGAACCGCCCTGGCGCAAAATTTCGCGTCCGGCCTCGGCGGCAAGCGGCTCGGCTGCCACCACCATATGGCGTTCCGCGACGACAAGAGATTTTTGCTTCGTTCCCGAAGCGGCTTCGGGGGCGGGCCTCGATTCCTGGGCGACCGTTGGCGAAGCCACGAGGCACAGACACAGGCACAAAGCAGTTAGCAATCGGGAAATCATCAACGCTCCAGATTAAGCGGCTGCGGATTGTTATCCTGGCATGCGAGGATGCAAGGCTAACGTGCTACGGGCTTCTTAAAGCAATAGTCGCGGAGATCGACATGTCCATATTGAAAAATCGTCATGTTCGGCTCGGCGCCGGCGCAATCGCGGTCTTCTGTGCCGGAGCAATCGCCGCAGCCGCGTTGCAGCCCGCGACCCGCGTCACTGTGCTTCTGTCGACGGGCAAGACGGTGATGGACGAACCGATCGTCTATCCGACCGGCGCGCCCGCGAAGGTGACGACCGCCATTGTCGAGATGGCGCCGGGAGCTGAAACCGGCTGGCACACGCATGGCGTCCCGTTAGTCGGACTCATTCTCGATGGTGAACTGACGGTCGATTACGGGGCAAATGGTAAGCGCGTCTATAAACAAGGGCAGTCCGTCGCGGAGGCGATGTCCGTGCCTCACAACGGAAAGAATACGGGTACCGGCGTGATGCGTCTGTTCGTCGTTTACATGGGCGCCGATGGTCTTCCGACATCAACGCGAGTGAAACCGTAATAGGCCGGAACTTCGCGCGATCCGCGCGCGTTGCCTTGCATGCCCCGAACGTCCCACTACAAACTGGCCCTGGCCGTCGCGTTGCTCAGCACCGCAATTGCGTTGGGCGGGGCGCTCGCGCATCTTTTCGAGCTTCCCAACAAGATCAAACTTTCGCGGGATGATTATTTCGTCGTGCAGGCGATCTATCGCGGCTGGAGTGAGCTGGCGCTGGTGCTTGCGATTCAGTTTATTTCGATCGTCGCCGTGATCGTGCTCGCAAAGCATGATCGCGACGTGCGCGTGCTGGGCGTGGCAGCGCTTATCTGTCTTATCGCTGCGCAAGTGTTGTTCTGGACATTCACATATCCGGCGAACGTCACGACCGACAATTGGACGACCATTCCCACGCACTGGCAGTCCCTGCGAATGAACTGGGAGTATTCGCACGCGGCTGGCGCCGTTTGCCAGTTGGCAGGCATGAGCGCGCTTATTATGGCGGCGCTGATCCGGTCGGACTCACCGGAACCGTAGCCGTGCCCGCTTGCCTAACGGGGGATCAACGCTTCGGGCTTTGCTGAATGAAACTTTCCGGCGTGCCGTCGCTCGGATCGATGAAGACGATGTCCTTGGGATCGCGGCGCGGCGCATCGATCGAAAGAAAAACCAGCGGTTCAGCGAGAATATCGGGCAGCGCGTGCACGGTGCCGCGTTCGAAAAAGAGAAGTTGGCCGGGCTTGAATTCGGCGACGGACGCTGGGTCTTCCATCCAGAACGTGCCGCGCCCTGAAATGACATACAGATATTCGTCCGAATTAACGTGGTAATGCGGCGGTGTCGGCTTGTAGACGCGGAAAACACGGGTGCTCGCCGAAGGCTTGTCGGTCAAATAGCGATCGACGAGCATGGTCGTTGCCGTTTCAGGCAACGAGGCGGCGACTTCGTGGATATCGAAGCGGCCGGTGGCGCGCGGCTCGGATTTATCCATGTCGAGATGAACTCCATCAGAGATGACTATGCGCAAATACGCATGGCTCGTACCGTTCCCAGTGGCAATTGCGGCACGCTTTCCAATTCCTTGCATTTCGCGGCGCGCGAATACCAGCCCTGCTGTTGCCGGAGATTTTGGGCTCGACTAGGGTCCGGCCGGGATTCACACCTAAAATTGTCGGAGGGGAATATGCGTTCGTTGAAACTTGGTTTGACGGTAGCTGCAGCCTTATGTGCGTTGTCGGTGACGGCGGAAGCCGGAAGCTGCCGGCGTGTTGGTGCGATCGGTGATGGACTGACACACGATCTGGCGGTCGTCATGTCAACGCATGGCCTTGCCAACATCATTGAGAGCAAGGGCCTGAAAGGCAAAGGTCCGGTTCACACGACATGCTCGCCGGCGTCGGTCCTTACCGAATGCCGCTCGTCGCAGCTGGCCTGCAAATAACGTTTGCGCGCCACGTATCGTGATTTGCCGCCATCGCACGCACCGCGCGCGGTGGCGTTTTTCATTCAGTGAAAATCGCGCGATTTCGGAATGATGCGCACGTTGCGCGGATGACGCGCTTTCGGGTGCGAAAAGCGCGGATGGGAGCTTTTGCCGTCGCGGGCCGGATGCGCGGAACCCGGCTCGGGATGCAGCACTTCGTCGGCATTGGCGAGCGGGGCCTTCATGTCCGCCGCCCATTCGGAAAGGCGCAGCAGCCAATCGCTTCGGTCAATGAGTTTTGCCGAAACGATATGAATGATATCGGCGTATTCGCCGGACTGCTTTTGCAGACGCCCGTGGATCTCAATCAGTCGCGACGTCATCACGACCTTGCGATAGCGCTCGAACGTCTTCGGCCAGATCACGGCATTGGCGATGCCGGTCTCGTCCTCTATCGTCATGAAGATGGCGTTGCCCGTTCCCGGTCTTTGCCTGACCAGCACCACGCCTGCAATTCGAACACGCTGCCCGTCTCTGGCGGCATGCGTCTCGCCGCACGATAGAACGCGCGCCTTGCGGAAATCGTCTCGCAGGAACGACATCGGGTGGGCCTTTAGCGATAGCCGGAGCGTCTGATAGTCGTTGACGACATGCTCGGACAGCGGCATTTCCGGTAAGCGCACGTCGGCTTCATGGCCGGCTTCCTGCGCGTCGCCCCAGGCGAACAGCGGCAACGGCGGCGCATTGGCGATGGCCTTCACTTCCCATAACGCCTGACGGCGATCCAACCCGATCGAACGGAAGGCATCGGCAGCGGCGAGCTTTTCGAGCATGTGAACGTTGCCGCGCTTCGCAACGTCCGGCATCTCTCGAAACCTCTTGTCCGTTTGCGTTTCCGTTACAGCATGAAGTGAAGGGAGGAGATGTGTTGTACTGCCTTTGCGCTGGTGACGCTTTTTCTTTGTTTCCTTTTCCGGCACCTCGTGGATGTCACGCTCCTGAAGTCCATCAATCAGGCGCAAACCAAGGCGAAGTGCGATTTCTCCTTCGGCCGTTTTTTCCAATGTGGAATCCCATTCGGAAAAATTGACATCGGCGTCGAGCACTCGGACTTTATTATCTTTTGCATTTTGTACGATCTGGGCCGGCGCGTAGAAGCCCATCGGCTGGGAATTCAGCAATGCACACGCAAACGCCGCGGGATATTTGCATTTGATCCATGCCGAGGCATAGACGAGCAATGCGAAGCTCGCCGCATGGCTTTCGGGGAAGCCATATTCGCCGAAGCCTTTGATCTGGGCAAAGCAGCGCGTCGCGAAATCGCGATCGTAGCCGCGCTCGACCATCCGCGAGATCATCTTGTCTTCGAGCTGGCCGATCGTTCCAGCGCGCCGGAACGTAGCCATGGCTTTGCGTAACTCGCTGACTTCCTTGTCATCGAATTTGGCGGCGTCCATGGCGATGCGCATCGCCTGCTCCTGGAAAAGAGGTACGCCCTTCGTCTTTTTCAGAATTTCCTTCAGCTCATTGGGCGGACCGTGCTCGGGAGCTGGCGACGGATAGACTTCTTTTTCGATCCCTTCGCGGCGGCGTAAATAGGGATGCACCATGTCGCCCTGGATGGGGCCAGGCCGCACGATCGCGACCTCGATAACGAGATCGTATAAATCGCGCGGCTTCAGGCGCGGCAGCATGTTCATCTGCGCCCGGCTTTCGACCTGGAAGACGCCAATCGAATCCGCACGACAAAGCATGTCGTATGTATCCTTGTCGTCGCGCGGCACGCTTGCGAGCGTAAGCTGCCTTCCGTGATGCTTCTCGATCAGATCAAACGCCTTGCGGATGCAGGTCAGCATGCCAAGAGCCAGCACATCGACCTTCATCAATCCAAGGGCTGCGATGTCATCCTTGTCCCATTCGATGAACGTGCGATCCGCCATCGCCGCGTTGCCGACGGGGACGACCTCAACGAGAGGGCCGCGCGTCAGAACGAAACCGCCGACGTGCTGCGAGAGATGACGCGGAAAGCCCATCAGCTCCTGAGCAAGCTCCATGACTTTCTTCATCGTCCGGTCAAGGGGATCGAGACCAGCCTCGCGGATATGCTTGTCCGGCGGAACGCTGCCTCCATACGTTCCCCATACCATTCCTGCTAGCGCCGAGAGCGTGTCTTCCGAGAGGCCGAACACCTTACCAACATCGCGTACGGCGGAGCGCGAACGATAAGATATGACCGTCGCGGCGAGCCCGGCGCGATCACGGCCGTAGCGCTTGTAGATCCATTGAATGACTTCCTCGCGCCGCTCGTGCTCGAAATCTACGTCGATATCTGGCGGCTCGTGACGAGCGGAAGAGATGAACCGTTCGAAGAGAAGATCGACTTCGGTCGGGTTCACCGCCGTGATGCCGAGGCAATAACAGACGACCGAGTTTGCCGCCGAGCCGCGGCCTTGACACAAAATGTTTTGCGAGCGAGCGTAAGCGACGATGTCGTGAACAGTGAGGAAGTAAGGTGCGTATTCGCGCTCTGCGATAAGCCCCAGTTCCTTTTCTATCGTCCTTCTGATTTTTTCCGTAACGCCATCAGGGAAATACTTTTTAGTGCCTTCCCAGGTGAGGTTTTCCAGATATTGCTGTGGCGTCCGACCGGGCGGCACCGGTTCGTCGGGATATTCGTACTTGAGATCGTCAAGGGAGAAAGTGCAGGCTTCGACAATCTCGAGCGTACGGGCGAGCGCCTGCTCAAAACCCTTGAAGATGCGCGCCATTTCCTCCGGGCTTTTGATGTGCCGTTCGGCGTTGGCTTCGAGCCGCAGACCGGCTTCGCGGAGCGTCGTCTTCTCGCGAATGCAGGTGACGACATCCTGTAGCGGGCGACGCTCTTTATGGTGATAGAGCACGTCGTTGGTCGCGATGATCGACGTGCCGCACCTTTCGCCAAGCTCCGCCAACGCGGCGATGCGGGCGCGATCATCGCCACGATAAACATGGGAGACAGCGAGATAGAGCGGAGCGTTTCCGAGCACTTCTTTCATTCGGTGCAGGGCTTGCTCAAACGGTTCGCGAGATGTCTGCCCCTCACCCTGACCCTCTTCCCGTGAAGAACGGGGAGAGGGAATGACACCCCCCACCCCTATCCCCTCCCCGCAAGGGGGAGGGGAACCCGTGGTTCGAGAGCGCCCCAGATCAAAGCGCAGAATTTGCGCGCTCGCGTCGCTTGATTCCCCGGCCCGCGATACTTCGCGCCAATCCCAGGCGTCAGGAGGAAGGGCGATGAAGATCTGGTCTTCCGCATATTCGGCGACGTCGGCGAGATGCAGGATACATTTGCCTTTATCCGCTCTGCCTTGTCCGAGAGATAGCAAACGACAGAGACGACCGTAGGCGGCGCGATCCTTGGGATAGACGAGCAGGCTCGGTGCATCTTCGAGATCGAGGCGGGCGCCGATGACGAGCCGAAGCGGCTTCTCATTCTTACTATCCTTCACCGCGACATAGGCTCGGACGACGCCAGCAAGCGTGTTGCGATCCGTTACGGCAATCGCCGAAAGCCCAAGCGCTCTGGCTTCCTCGACAAGCTCCTGAGCACGCGAAGCGCCACGCAAAAACGAAAAGTTCGTCGTGATTTGAAGTTCAGCGTAACGCAACGACATCTTCGGCTCCTACGCAAAAAGCCCATGCAGGAACCAAGTGGGGCGTCCGCTTTCGGCCTCGTCTTCGTAAAGGCCGTGCCGGAAGACCCAGTAGGCCGCGCCGTTCTGATCTTCGATCTTGTAGTAATCGCGGGTGCGCGGCTGCTTCTGGCCGGCATCGAGATACAGCGTGCGCCACCACTCCGGCGCGATGCGCTCGGGACCTTCGGCACGCGCCACGCGACGCTCGACGCGGCGCCATGTGAACTGTGCGGGAGGACCGTCCGGAACTTCCGCGATCACCTCGATCGGCTCGGGTCGCGCGAGCATGAAGGCTGGCCGCATCGCGCATTTGAAAGAGTCCCCGTCGGATGCCTCGGCAAAGTGAGTAGCGTCCGCCAACGCTTCGAGTGCGGGCACACGTACTTCAGCACGTTCTGGAATGTGACTGGCGAGCGGCCGCAAAATCGTGATGGCGCTCTTATTCAGGCGATTGGTGAGACGATCGACGAGGGCCGCCGGATGCCGGAAAGACGCATTTGCAGGTTCAGCAAATCCGTTCTGCGCTGCATCGCGTTTTCCGACACGCACGGCATCGAGCCGCAACATATCGACGCCAAATCCGGCATCGATACTCTCGAACTTCTCCTTGAGAAGCAGCATCATGTGTTCGGCTTTGCGGCACGGCACGCTCATCCGCGCGGCGACCGACCCTGCCGTGCCGTCGGCGCGATAGAACGAGAGCCGCACCACGCGAGCGCCGAGACCTTGCGCCTCTAACTTCTCGACAAGCTCATCGGCTAGCGCCCCCGCAAAAGATTCCAAAGCCTCCGACGAGATCAACGGCTCAGCGAAGGCGCGTGAAACGGACAGGATCGGCGGCGGCTGCATCGGTCGGCGTGGCTCCTCCGCCGATCCCAATATCTGATCGAGACGTCGCAAAACATCGGCGGCGATTTCGGAGGATCGGAAGCGGCGTTGCAGGCTATCGCGCGGGATATCGTAGAGCTGACCGATGCAGCGGAGGCCCAGTCGTTTCAGCAACAGCACGCGCGATGAGTCCAGCCGCAGGGATTCGACCGGCAAAGTTTCGATCACCTCGCGCGTCTGCCCCGAGGGCGCCATTGCCCAGCGCGCATCGGCGGGACAACCGAAGCGCGCGAGCGCGTGGGCTGCACCCAAGGTGTCCGCGAGACCCGCCCGCACAGAAACTCCGAAAGAAGCGAGGCGCCGCGTCATATCATCGAGCAAATTTTCTTCGCCGCCGAAAAGGTGCGTGACGCCGGTGACGTCGATCCAAAGGCCGTCTTCGCCATCGATATGGCGATTGGGACCATAGCGACCCGCCCAGCGCGCCAATTTCAGCAGTGCGATCTTGTCTTTCTGGGGTTCGGCGGCGCGCGAAACGAGGGCTGGATGCGCGGCGCGCGCGTCACTGAGCGCGGTGCCGGTCTCGATTCCCAATCGACCGGCATATGCGTTGACGGCCGTAATCTTGATCCCGTGCGTGCGGCTCTCAATAAGAGCGAAAGGCTGGCGCGCCGGTACAGCTTGCGGTTCGGCGCGTTTGAGCCGACAGATCGGCCACGACGGGAGCCAAATCGAAACGACGCGCTTCATCCGACCACTCCAAAACAAAAGGCCGCCGGGCTGCGCTTTCAGGCCGGGCGCGGCAGCGGTCGAGGGCGACTTCGAAACGGGAACATCCTGATGCCCGAGGATCGAAGCGGTGGGGGGCACTCGGCAGCCGCTTGATCCGCCAACGGGTTGCGGTGGCTCCGGCCGGTTCGGACGCCGGATGGGTGACGACCAGGCATGGCGTCGCCATCTCTCCAGCTGCGAGGCTCAGGCGGCGCGCCGGCATCAAATCGAGTTCATCGAGGACGCCGATGACGACGGCGAGACTCGCGGCCTTGAGGCTTTCTTCGATTGTATTCAGGGCGTCGCCGGAACGCGCCGCCTCGACGACGATCAGGCGCGCCGGATCGAGGCCCAGATGAGCGAAGCCCGCCAGCGACAGCGAACCAAATTCTCCGGCAATCGATTTCGGCCAGCACCACAGCACCCAGGGCTGGCTCATTGCGTGCTTTGTTGCCAGCGCATCGATCCGGCGCACGGCGAGACGCATGGCGAAGCCTACGCCTGCCATCCAGTCGGCCGCCGAGGCACCCTTGGCCACGGACGGCGTGCCCTTGATTTCGTGGACCGCATTCGCTTCCAGGCCTCGAGGAAGCAGGGCATCGCAGGCGGCGCAGCCAAGCCCCCAATACGGCGGCTGGCGCGCTGTCCCCGTATCGGCGGAGGGCGCGGAAGGCGTGTAACGGAGAGCATGACGCTCCAAGCTCTGGATGCGCGAGCGCAGGCGGGCAATGACGGCGGCCTGCCTGGAGGCTTGGCTTGGCCCAACAGAGAGACCTTCGGCCATGCCCGGCGCGGCATCGTCCAGACCATCGGCTGAGGCTCTTGAGCCCAAAGAAATGCTCCGCGCTGAATTCCTCGTTTACGAATGCCGGCGCATTCGTTCACTTTTTGTTCTAGTCTTTCGATCCGTTTTCGTCAAGGCCTGCGAGACAAAGAACGAACTGCTCCGATAGCGTCATCAAACGGCAACACAACGGGCGAAAATTTCGAAAACGCCAAGGAACTCAGCGGCACTGCAGCAATCGTGATGGAACTGTGACTTCCCTGCTCTGCCCGCAAAAACGGGACTGATTTATACCCAGTCTTCACTAATCGAAACCAGGATAACCCCCGTTACCCTGCATTTACTCTTTTGTCAGTGATTGGAGCATCCCCCCGATGACCTTGCCTAACCGTCTCAGTGGAATGGCCGTTGCTGCGCTTATCCTTGCCGGCGGCATGATCTCCGCAACCTCGGCCAAAGCCGAAGATCTCGTCGATTTCCTTTGGGGCGGCGACGCGGAGTTCGGCGGCGGACGCAGCGTCGTTGCCTTCGACCCGAAGTATAAGCCGAACCAGATCATCGTATCGTTCTCCGATCGCCGCCTTTACCTGATCACCAAGACGGGTGAAGCCATCACGTATCCCGTCGCCGTCCCGAAAGGGGATGCGCGCTGGCAGGGCGTGACCGTCGTATCCAACAAGCGGGTCAATCCTCCGTGGACCCCGACGCCCGAGATGCTGCGCGAAAACCCGCGCCTGCCGCATTGGGTGCCCGGCGGCCATCCGATGAATCCGCTCGGCATTCGCGCCATGTATCTGGGTTCGAGCGCTTACCGCATTCACGGAACCGACGCCCCTTGGACCATCGGCAAGGCCGTTTCGCACGGCTGCATCCGCATGACGAACAAGGACGTCCTCGATCTTTATCCGCGCGTGCCGGTCGGTATGCGCGTGACGGTGACGTGGCAGCACTTCACGACACATTCGCTGGCGTCGGGCGCGTCGTATCCGATCTATGGAGACGATAACGACTCGAAGCAGGCTTCGAATAACTCGACGCAGAGCACACCTTCCAGAAGCCGCCCGACGGACGGAAGTTTGAGCAGCCTGTTCTTCTGGGAAGATTCGGCTCCGACAGAATCCGCTCGTGCCGAGTCCCAAGAAAAGGCGCCGAAGAAAGCTGCGGAGAAGGCGAAGCCTGAGGAAAAGAAGAAGCCGACAGCTTCGGCGTCCGCAGCAAAGAAGAAACCCGCTGCTTCCGAACCGAAGAAATCGGCTGCGGCGGAGTCGCCGAAGCGCACATCCTTCGTTGCCGATCCGGTCAAGCCGAGCGAATCTTTGCTTTCTGGTCCGGTTGCGCAGAAGGCCGCGATCCTGGAGCAAGACGACGCGCCGGCTGAACTGGCCACGGCTTCGGCTGACGATAGCGTTACCGCTCCGAAATCATCGGAACAAATACAATAATAAAACGAAACGTCTCTTGCTCTGAACTTTACGGGCGGCTCTTCGGGCCGCCCGTTTTATTTGCGGGGACCGTCGTCCAGACTTGTCCGGCCCGCTGAGGTGGACCATCTCACAGGTGTGCCGCGACCGAAATCGGCGCTATCATGCGTGCCATTCCCCTGAGCTGAGTTGAATAGACATTGGTAACCCTGCTCAACACGACCGGTCCGAAGCCGCGCCTGCGGCATCCCGAAAAGGCATCGCGGCCGGATAGCCCGACGTTGCCGAAACCGGCTTGGCTGCGCGTGCGAGCGGCCGGATCGCCCGGCTTTGCTCATACGCTTGCAATCGTGCGCGATCACCGGCTGCATACCGTTTGCCAAGAAGCGGCGTGCCCCAACATCGGGGAATGCTGGGAGAAGCGGCACGCAACGATGATGATCATGGGCGATGTCTGTACGCGCGCCTGTGCCTTCTGTAATGTCGCGACCGGACGGCCGTCCTCGCTCGACTCTGATGAGCCTCGGCGCGTTGCCGATGCCGTCGCTCGCCTTGCCCTCGAGCACGTTGTCGTCACCTCAGTCGATCGCGATGATCTTGCCGACGGCGGTGCGCAGCATTTTGCCGAAACCATCGCCGCAATCCGCCGTTCGTCTCCTGGCACCACCATCGAGGTTCTGACGCCGGATTTCCTGCGTAAAGACGGAGCGCTCGAAAAGGTCATCGCGGCACGGCCTGATGTCTTCAATCACAATCTCGAAACGGTGCCGGGCCTTTATCTGAAAATCCGTCCCGGCGCCCGCTACTTCCATTCCCTGCGTCTGCTGCAGCGTGCGAAGGAGCTCGATGCGCGCATGTTCACGAAGTCGGGAATCATGGTCGGGCTCGGCGAAACGCGCGACGAAATTTTGCAAGTCATGGACGATCTGCGTTCGGCTGACGTCGATTTCCTGACGATCGGTCAATATCTCCAACCAACCCGCAAACATGCCGCTATCGAGCGCTACCTGCCGCCCGACGAATTCGAGGCGCTTTCCCGAGCAGCCTACGCCAAAGGGTTTCTTCAGGTTTCGGCGTCACCCCTGACACGCTCGTCGTACCATGCTGGAGATGATTTTCGTCGCCTCCGCGACGCCCGCATGGCACGACTGAGTGCCTAGACGATCCTTCTCACAGCGAGAGCCGATTTATGCCGAAGTTCGCGGCCAACCTGTCGATGCTGTTCACGGAGCTGCCGTTCCTCGACCGTTTCGAAGCAGCGGCATCGGCAGGATTTCGCGGCGTCGAATTTCTTTTTCCCTATGACTACGATGCGAGCGACCTTGCGGCGCGTCTGAAAGCCAATGGATTGCAGCAAGTACTGTTCAATTTTCCAGCTGGCAATTGGGCGGCGGGGGAACGCGGCATCGCGATCTATCCCAATCTCGCCGGAGAATTTCGCGAAAGCGTTGCCCGCGCGGTTCGCTATGCGAAGGTTCTCGGATGCACGCAGATGCATTGCCTGGCTGGAACTGCGCCTGCCGGGGCCGATCATCGCGCGATGCGAAAGACGTATGTCGACTATCTGGCATTCGCCGCACGCGCCCTAGCTGACGAGGGCATGACGTTGCTGATCGAGCCGATCAACACGCGCGACGTGCCGGATTATTTTCTCGATTCGACAGCCAAGGCGGTGGATGTGATCGAGAGCGTCGGCGCATCAAACCTGCGTCTGCAGTACGATGTTTATCACATGCAGATCATGGAAGGCGATCTTGCGTCGACGATCTCCAAGCACCTGCCGCATATCGCGCACATTCAAATCGCCGACACGCCGGGCCGAAACGAACCCGGCACCGGCGAAATCAATTTCCCGTTTATTTTCGATCACCTCGACCGCATCGGATATCGAGGGTGGGTCGGCTGCGAATATAATCCCCGCAGCACGACCTACGACAGCCTTCAGTGGTTCCGTGCCCTCAAATCGCACGCATAGTCTCGGAGGCGGTCAGAATGCGATCCGCACGCCCCCGATAACTTGCTGGAAAGAGTCGATCTGCACATTCGTCAGACCGCTCGCAAGATTGGCTTCGAGGTCGCCATCCGCGTGCTGGTAGAGCAGATAGAGCATCGCATCGGCAGCCTTGATGTATTGTATGGCTCCTGCAGACAAGAAATTGATGTCGGCGCCCTGCGTCCGTAACTCGCCACTTGCGTTCAGGTTAGAGCCCGGATCGTCGTGGCGGTATTCGCCAAAAAAGTTGGTCTTTCCGAGAGAATTCCATTTGTGCTCGATACCGGCCTGCACGAGCCAGGTCGTGTCGGTTTTATCGACGAGGCCAGGCTGGATTGCATATTGAGCACGTGAATGGTCGATCTGCTCGCCGTAGCTCGCAAGCACGAACATGCCGGTCGGCTTGTGTTGAACAAAGCCCGAAACGCCCCACCAGGAACAGTCGCCGTTGTCTCCCTGTGTCGGCAAGGTATGGCATGGCGTCGACGAGTCGTCGGTTGAATGTCCGTATCCGGCCCTGCCGTTGACCGTAAAGTCTCCGAACCCGCCCATGTATGCGAGCGTGGTGTCCCAAATGTCATCTTCACCCCAAGCGGCCGACGCCGTGAAGCCTCCAACGGTCGGGGAGTCATAGCGGACGATATTGCGGCGGGCGCCATTGCCTGGGGTCGAGTTGTTGTAGCCGCGCAGGACATCGTTCCAACGCAGAGGCGTGCTACCGCCCGCGTTGACGAAATTGCCGGACCTGTCGCGAATGAAAAACTTCGCCTGAAAGTCCGGCTCGGCTTCATCGTGATGGATCTTGCGCGTCATCGTCGTGTCGGATTCGGCCAGAAGGTGATAGGTCGTCAGCGCGTCATACCCGACCAGAATTCGTCCGTAGTTCTTATTTTTCAGGTACCAGCTGCTGCGGCGGACGGTCAGACCATTATCAGGCGTCGTCGCGCTCTTGCTGCTCGGGCCCGTTTGATCCCATTGTCCGCCGGGATTGCCGTTGACGCCGATTTCGAGCAGGTATCCCGCGGACCAATCTTTATCGATCTTGGCTTTGCCTAAGAATTTGAATCGCGATTGCTGGACAGGACTCGTGCCGACGTAGACGTCGCTCTGGGTGCCATCGTCCCAGAAAGCGATCTCCTCGTTCACCCAGCCCGTGATCGTCAGGCTGACCTTGCGATTTCCTTTACGGGCTGTCGTCGCTTCGAGTTCCGCAATCCGTCCTTCAAGATCCGAACAGCAATCGCCTCCAAGGTCAGCAGCGTTAGCCGGCTGCAGCGCCGCAGCCGACAAGAGGGCAATCGCGCCCATAGCCATCGTTCGGCTGCTGACCTTCGAAACCCATTTCATTTATTCCGACCCTATTGATGGCTGATTTCATTTTTGTTCCGTTTCTTGATTTCGGTTTCGGGAGTCAATGAACGCTGTGCGGCAGAGGAATTTTTATTATAGCCTAGTGACTATCTTGCCCCACAGACCGAGGGCCGCAATCGTGTCCCTAGCATGCGTAAGCCATTGGTTTCCTTGCAAATAAGGAAAGCGCGGCGTTAAGCTCATGACGATTGAAGGGACGGCGGCCAATCGCTGCCCGGACCGGCGGACCTGGCCAAGTATGGTCGATGTCGGGTCGAGTCAGATAGCGGCCGGCTTGCAGCCAACCGTCCCGACGATGACGCCGACGAAATCCATTTGCCGATTATTTTCGATCACCTCGACCGCATCGGATATCGAGGACGGGTCGGCCGCGAATATCATCGCAGCACGACCCAAGACAGCCTTCAGTGGTTCCGTGCATTGAAGGCGCGCGCCTCCGACGCGGATTAGAAATTCACCTTCACGCCACCGATCACCTGTTGAAGGGTATCCAGCTTGGTGCTCGCGACATCGTCGCCGAGCAACACGTCACCGTCGGCATGTTGATAGACGAGATAGAGCATCGTTTCGGCAGAATCCAAATACTGCGCCATGCCGCCGGACCAGAAATCGATATCGGCGCTTTGCGTTCGTAAGGTTCCGCTGGTTACGTTCGAGCCGGGAGCGTCGTGACGATAGTTGACAAAGAAATTCGTTTTGCCGAGCGACAACCAAGCATGCTCGATGCCGCCTTGGACGTACCAGGTGACATCCGACTTATCGACGAGGCCGGCGTCGGCGCCAGCGTCGAAAGCTCTCGTATTGTCGTTTTGCTCGCCGTAGCCCGCGAAGACGAAAAGCCCGGTCGGCTTGTGCTGAATGAATCCCGATGCGCCCCACCATTCGCAATCGGCGCGATAGCCGGTTGGTCCGGAGTGGCAGATATTGATCGTCTCAGAAGCCGAGTGACCATAGCCAGCACGGGCATTCACTTCGAAGTCTCCGAAGCCACCCTTGTAAATGAGCGCCGTATCCCAGATATCGCCCTCTCCAAATGAGGCGGTATAGCTGAAGCCGGCGATCGTCGGAGTATCGTATCGAACGATATTGCGACGGCCATTGTCACCGGGCGTCGAATTGTTGAAGCCTCTCATGACGTCGGACCATCTCAAATCGCCGCCGCCGGGCGCGGTGACGAAATTTCCTCCGGAGCGCACGAAGAAGGCCGCTTGATAGTCCGGTGCGCCTTCGCCGTCGAAGAAGTTCCTCGTCATGGTGGTGTCGGCATCGTCGAGAAGATGATAGGTCGATGTACCATCCTGTCCGACAAGCACTCTGCCCAGCTGCTCGTTCTTCAAGAACCAGCTGCTCTTGCGAACGGAGACGTTATTCGGGGTCGTTCCGTCTGGATTGTCCTGGTCCCATTTGCCGCCGTTAGCCCCGAAGATACCAAGTTCGATGACATAACCTGCGGACCAGTCCTTATCGATCTTTGCTTCGCCGATGAAACGAACGCGCGATTGCTCGACCGGGTTTGTGCCGACGTAGACATCGTTCTCGGTGCCGTCGTCCCACCAAGCAATTTGTTCGCTGACCCAGCCCGATACGGTCAGACTGACCTTGCGATTGCCTTTCCTGGCTGCCGTCGCTTCGAGTTCCGCGACACGCTCTTCCAGATCGGTGCAGCAATCGCCTCCAAGATCGGCAGCGTTAGCCGGCTGTAGTCCGGCCGTCGACAACAGGGCTATTGCGCCAAGAACCGTGCGGTTTCCAGCCGTCGATACCCATTTCATCTGTCCAGACCCTATCGGTGACTGATTCGTTTTTCTGTGTTCCTCCATTTTTTGATTTCGGTTTCGCGTGTCAATTGACGTGCGAGGGCAGAAAACATTTCTGCTATAGCGTCGTGGCTACGTTGACGCACACGCCGCGGGTCCGGCGATCTTGGCAGCGTACCTAACTGTCCGGCCGGCCTTCCGAATAATGCGGCGCGCGATTGATCTCATACTGATTGAAAGAATAGTGGACGAAAATGCCAAGATCTCGGAAACGGTCCACCGCCGGTAAAGAAGCCGGCGGCGATCCGAGTTATTTCGTTCGCGGAGCGACGCTCTCAGCCGTGATCGTGTAACCAGCGTCGGCAAGACCGGTGAACGCCACCGTCGTATTGATCTTGCCGGTAACGGTCACGGGGTCGAACTGGCCGCCGACTTCAAAGCCCTTGTCCGTCTTCACGTAGATGATCTGGTTGGCGGGCGGCGGCGGTACGTGAATACAGGCGCCAACGAACGGGACGAGCAGGAACTCCTTGACTGTCGTCGCGTCGAAATCGAGCGGCACGACATAGCCGCCGATCGAAACACGCTTTCCGTCAAGTTCCGGCACGACGGCCGGAGGGTGATCGCTTCCCGGTTGCCGCCGCTTGACGGACATGAACGTCCCCTCGGGGAGAGGTGGCGGAGGCGGCTCGCCATCCGGCACGGGCGTCGATCCACCGAAGAAGGTCTTCGACTTCAAGATCGTCGTTGCCGGCATACTCTTCGGCACCAAGTCCGCCCATTTAAGCTGTCGCGTCGCATCGTCCGCGATTGCAGGTGACGCTGCCGCCATCGCGAAAACAAGAAGCGCTCCCTTTAGCCCTCTCGTCATCTCCGCCTCCTTTCACTCAATGCGTTCGATCACGTCCGAACCATCATGCCGTCGGCAAGAGACAGCCGATAAGCTCTGATAGCTGGTAAAAGACCCGCGACGAAGCCCGCTAGAACAATCATTCCGAGCTTCAGCCACTCATCAGGTCGCGGCGGATCGATTGCGAGGCTAAGCCCGTAGGTGTGGTCGATGTAGGGTCGCGCCAGATAGAGGCCGACGTACAGCCCAACCGTTCCGACGATGACGCCCGCGAGCGTGAGAAGGCCGCCCTCGGCCGCCAGCAGGCCCAAAACAGTTGCCGGAGTCGCGCCGACGGAGCGCAGGATCGCCATCTCGCGACGCCGCTCGTTCAAGGTCGTCAGGATCATCGTCACCATGCCGAGCAGCGCCGTCACGACAACCATTGCCGATACCGCCGAAAGCGCCGATTCCGCTGTGCCGATCAGTCCCCACAATTCCTGCAGGGCGACACCGGGCATGATGGCGGACAGCGGCTCCTCCTCGTAGTTGTTGATGGCTCGCTGAATGCGGAAGGTCGCGAGTTTGGATTTGAGGCCGACCATCGCAGCAGTGATGGCTCTCGGCTTCAGATCCATCTTGCGAACCTGATCGGGTGAAATGCTCTGACCGGGTATCGGTGCTCCGTTCTGCCAATCGATATGGATCGCCTCTATGGCCTCAAGGCTGACATGAACCGTACGGTCGATGGGCGTCCCCGTTTTGGCGAGAATACCGGCGACTCGGAACGGCTTATCGGCATGCTCGATGAACGAGATGTTTCCGACGCCGTGCGCAATGATGATCTTGTCGCCGACCTTATAATGCAGAGCTTCGGCGACGTCGGAGCCGATCACGGCGTCAAACAGATCCTTGAAAGGGCCGCCGGCCGCGAACGTCATGCTTTGGCCGTGGCGAAATTTATAATGCGTGAAATAGTCCGTGTTGGTTCCCAGAACGCGGAAGCCGTGATGACTATCGCCCAATGACAGCGGCACGATCCACGACACCTCCGGCATCTTGGCGATGTCCTGATAGCTTTTCCACGTGACGTTGTTGGTGGCGTTGCCGATGCGGAAGACCGAGTAAAGCAGCAGGTTTAAGCTGCCGCTGCGGGCACCGACGATCAGATCGGTTCCCGAAATGGTGTCGGCAAAGCTCTGTTTGGCGCCGGTCCGAACCTTTTCGACGCCAAGCAGCAGCATGACGCTGACGGCGATGGCGAGGACGGTCAGCAAAGCCGTCACCCAGCGGTTACGAAGCGACTGAAACGCAAGGCGGGCGATCATCATTGGCGCGGTCCTCGCGTTGAAATCGCGATGTCGTCGAGCCGAACGACGCGATCGAAGTATTGCGCCAATCCCTCATCATGACTGACCATGATGATGCTCGCTTCGGCTTCCGCGCTCTGGGCGAACAGCAGCTTCAGGAAGGCACCTTCGGTATTGCGATCGAGCGCCGATGTCGGCTCGTCGGCAACGATGATCTGCGGTGCGCCGATCAAAGCGCGCGCGGCGGCAACGCGCTGCTGCTGACCGACGCTAAGGCTCGCGGCTTTGGCCGCCGCGATCACGCTTTCATCAAGGCCGAGAGCTTTGAGAAGGCGCTTGGCTTCATCGTCCGATGTACCTTCGGCAAGGACACGGGCGCGCCGGGTTGGTGAAAAACGCAACGGCAAAAGCACGTTGTCGAACAGGGAGCCGTAAGGAAGCAGGTTGAACATCTGAAAGATGATGCCGAAGTGCTCGACGCGAAAGCGATCGCGCGCCGCGCCGCTCAACCGCGCCATGTTGGTGCCGAGCACGTCGATCTCGCCTTTATCGGGGACGACGATCCCGGCGAGAAGACTGAGGAACGTGCTCTTGCCGCTTCCCGATGGGCCAAGCAGCAGAAGTTTTTCGCCACGGCCCAGGCTGAAGTTTTCGATCGAGAGCGTGAACGGCGACGATCCCGGCCAGGTGTATTGCACGTTGCTGAACAAGACGGCGTCGGGAGAGCCAACGCTCTCCCTCGGCTGTCCGACCTCTGCGGTCAGAAGATCCACCATCGCGCTACATCACGCCCGTCAGATCGAGCGCCGGCTTAGCTCGCGTCATCTGCGCTTGCGTTTGGCCCTTCGATGTCGTGACGTTGACGTTCAAGAGCTGCGCGCCGGCAAAGTTCTTGAAGTACACGGTCTCCAGACCTGTGACGTTCTCCGGAGATTCGCATTCGATCGAATAGGTCGCATGGAATTCAGAGTGCTGAGGCGCGCCGGGCTTGTCGTCATCATCGTCTTTGTCGCCGGGATGATGTGTTTCCTTGCGGCTCTCGACGTCCGCTGACGCCGTTTTGCATTTTGCGGCTGCCGGTAACTGGAAGACGCCGAGGACATCCTTCAGTTTCGCCTTGGCTTTCTCGACGGCGGCCTTCTGATCGGCGGTCGTTGCGACATGCTCGAAGCCGACGATATCCATGCCGGGAGCGACGAGTTCCATCGAGATTTTGTTGCCCTCGATGGCGATATCGAGAGTTCCTTGGCCATGAACGTGCGGCCCGAGTTGTCGATGCGCTGTTTCGTTGGCAAATGCCGGTGAAGTGAGAATGACCGCCGCCGAGGCGAGGCCCGCGAATGTCTTCAACATGATCGTCTCCAAGATTGGGATGAATTGCTGCTGTGCTCGCCGTGCGGTGCGGTTTGCCACGACCTGCGTCACGACGAGGCGGGTGCGCACCTTCGGTGCGTTCTGGTGTGCTAAAGGACCGGCCGCCGGTATGCCCGGCATGGCAAGGTTCCGTTAACGATCACGCAGCTTCGATGCTTGGAGGACCGCGAGCCTGGAAATGATCGCGGTGGGTCAATTCAATCGCAGATGTGTCGGCTGCGACGAACCGCACACCGGCCAAGATTTGCGGCAGGGGAACTTCCGGGCAAAGCGGAGGTTCGAGAGAGGCGGCGGCGATGGCAGAGGCCCAGCACAGCACGCAACCATCGTTGTCGTGCTTTTTGGAAGGGCTGCATGGCCGTTCGCTTGCCGGAGCGCAGAGTCCGGCTGTGACGGCGCGAGCCGAAAATCCCGTCCCGCGGTCGATGGCGTGGTGATGATGCAAAACCGCGACGGCAAGCTGCACGCTGAAAGCAACGAGCGTCAGCCAAACCAATCCGAAACGGTTTCGCGATATCGTCATTAAGCCCCGGAAGCGCGTTTTGCCCGACATGAGTCTTCTGATCTTGTGTCGCTATCGTGGCCGTCGACGTTGAGCCCAACGACGTAAATGTGCGGATGAGGCTGTCGCCATCGGTCCATCCTCGCAACGGGCGCGATGGAACAAAATGGCACCCAAGGCATTTAGCCCTAGGGGACGATTCTGGCATTTATATGGAATAATATAAAGTACGAAAATTGTGAATACTGCGCACCATGAGGAGTCAATCCCATCTCGGATGGCGGAGTACCGGGCCGCCATCAGGGCGGTTTCCGGCGCGAGATGGCGTGCGCTCGCTCTTCTTTCGCTGGCAATTGTCACATGGTTTGGTGTCGGCGCCTTCGTGATCGGCACGTTGGATCGCAACGCGCGGACATTGCTTGCCCACGATGCACAGGCGCGCGCGAGCCTAGCAGCCATACGTCTCGAGCAAAAAATTAACGACTTCATTCGTTCGAGCCGTGCCGATGACGCCAAAAGCGACGGCATCCAGTTTCGGTCCCGGGACAGCGCGTTGCAGCTCATTTCATCCTCGCATCTCGCAACGCCGGATGCGGGCGGATTGGATGATGCCGCCCAATCGGCGGCGAAAACGGCTCTCATGACGGAGACACCGCAAGCCTCCGCATACCGTAATGCGAGCGAACATGACCAAAGCGGAATCGATCTTTGGTTGCCATTGCAAAAATCCGGGGATGCCGCCGCCCTCACCCAGGTGCACATCCCTGGGCCCTCGCTCAACCACGCCATGAAGGGGCTGTCGGACGCGAGCTGGACCATGACCGTTACGAACGCCAACGGGGACGTCCTGGCCTCGCGGCGGACGATTGACGACCCATCGGCCGCGCAAGGCACGCGCATTGCGGGAAATGTGATCGAAGGCGCATCGGCCATTGCGCCACTTGGCATCGAAGTTCGGGCTGCGGCGCCGCTCGGCCCGCTGGAGGATTCCAATCTTCGCAACTGGGTATGCTTCCTGCTGGTTACAGGACTAATGGCGGCCACGATGGTCGCATTCAAACCGTCCTTGAATGGCCCTGTGAAGCATAAATCCGACGTGCCAACCGGCCGATCTAAAGCATCTCCAATCCCGCGGGACTGGCGGAGGTCAGCCGCGCCAAATTCGCGCCCCCGCGCTGAAGCGGCAACGGAATCGCATAGCCCCCCAGCACTGGATGACTCTGTGGACGGCCGTCTCCGCATGGCTCTTGAGGCAGGGGGCATGTGCGCGTGGGAGTGGCACTATCCCGCCGGCACCATGCACTGGAATACAGCATGTGCCAGTCTGCTGAAGGAGGCTCCGGGAGGCTCAACCGAACTAACAACGCGCGAGCTTCTTCGCCGTATCCTACCCCACGAGCGGAGACGCCTTCTGCATTTGGTCCGTGCCGGGCTTTCCGATGGGCGCCCTCTGAATATCGATGCGCGCATCGAGCGCTTCGACGGTGAAGTTCGCTGGTTTGCAGTTCGCGGTCAGCCGCTGCTCGATCACGCCGGAAGGTTTTCCGGATTTACCGGTGTCGCTCACGACATCACGGCCCAGAAGCAGAATCTGTCGCGAACCGATTCCCTGCTGCGAGAAGTTTCGCATCGTTCGAAGAACATGCTTGCGCTGATTCTCGCCATGGCGCGCTTGACGGCTCGGGACGCCGTCGACGTTAAGGCGCATCTCAAGCAGTTTGCGCTGCGCGTCGCGGGCCTTGCGGCTTCGCAGGATCTGATCGTGGCGGCGGATTGGGAGAACGTCGATTTCGGTACGCTCGCCGCCGCCGAACTCGAAGCTGTCGCCCGATCGGAGGCGACGCGGGTCAAGATTTCCGGGCCTCCCGTGCTGCTGACGCCGGAGGCCGCGCAAACGCTCGGCATGATCCTGACGGAACTCACGCTCAACGCGGTGGCGCACGGAGCCTTGTCCGTTGCGACAGGCGACGTCGCGCTATCGTGGCACGTCACGGAAAATGGCCGGATCACAATCTGCTGGCGGGAGATCGGCGGCCCTCCCTACGACGCCGCCCGCCCCAAGGGCTACGGCATCTCCGTGGTCGAACGCTTCTCCACCCAAGGGCTCAAATTCGACGCGGGCGCTTCGGTCGAACCCGACGGCTTTACCTGGAGCCTTACCGGCCCGCTTGGAAACATCGGGTCGCTCCCTTCCAACATCGTGCGCGAGACGCGCGCTTAGGTGCGGATCAGCACCGGGAAGGCGCAATGCCCCGACAGCCGTCCGGTAGACGGAACCATCGCCTATACTGGACGTTTTTTAATTCAACGTGCTGCGCATTCCGGCAGAAGGCCACTCACATCGACAAGCGAGAATAGGGGAGCGCCTTGAAAATCCTGATCACCGAAGATGAACCGATCCTGGCCGACGAGTTGGAAACCATCGTCACGGAATTGGGTCATCATGTGGTCGGGGTGGCGACGACGCTAAAAGGCGCTTTGCTATTGGCAGAGCAATCGGCCTGCGATCTCGCTCTCGTCGATGTTTATTTGCGTGATGGGATGACAGGACCGGAAATCGCGCGTCATCTCGCCAAAAGCCGTCATGCGGCGGTTATCTTTACGACGTCGAGCCCCGCCGCCTATCTCACGGACGATCCCGACTCGGCATGCGGCGTACTGGTGAAGCCGCTTTCTGAGCAAAGCGTCAAATCCGCAATCGACTTCGTCAATGAATGCCTCGATAGCGGGCGAGCGCTGCATCCCAAGCCCCGCGCCCTGCAGCTGTCCCCGGCCTATGCAGACCGGTGGAAAGTTGCATAGGGTGTCAGGCGCTATCTCTTGAGAGTGTCGAACTCTTTTCGTTCGGCGCGACCGGAGTGAGCGGCAATTCCGTTAATAGTACGGTTACGCGCGTGCCCGGACGTACGTCATTTCGACTTGCCGGCGCATAGGAGATGCTGCCCGCGAACTGCCGGGTCAGCAAATTGGCGATCTTTGTTCCAAGGCCCTCCTCCGACCCGGTATCGCTTGGTGCGGCTTCCGCGCCTTCTTCGGGCATGCCGCATCCATCATCTTCGATGACGAGCTCGGCAACGCCATCGTCCTGCTTTCGAAGACGCACGATAACTTTTCCGTTCGGAAGCTCATTGAAGGCGTGTTTTAGCGAGTTGACCACGAACTCCTGCGTCAACACGCAGATCGACGTCGCGACTTGCGCCGGAACGAGAAGCGCCGGGACGTCAACCACCAACGCGATGCGATCTTCAGCCGTCGCCGCGACAACATCGTCCATCACCGATTGAATGAGCGTATCGATCCGCACCAGTTCAAGATCGTTGGCGACATTGATGCGCCGCTGGGCGCTGGCGATGGCGTGAATACGGTCGCGGGCACCGGCCAGCGTTTTGAGCGAAACGGCGTCCGTCGTATGGCGAATGTGCAAATTGATGAAACCGACAACGAGCGCTAGCGTGTTTCCGATCCTATGCGTGACATCGCGCAATAGCGCCTCAGCGCGCTCGCGCTCGGCTTCGGCGCGGTCCCTCTCGATCGCGAGTTCTTCCGTGCGCGCCTGGACATGGGCTTCGAGCGAGCGATTTGTTGTCGTCAGCGTCAGTGCCGTCAGTTCGAGAGCCGCGACGCGCTGCCGTTCGCGGATCAAAGCGATCATCGCCAGACCGGCGCTGGCCAGCAGGGTCGCGAGCATGGCGGCCAGCAGCCAGAAACTTCGACTGCGGAATTGCTCAAGGCGATGTTTGAACCGATTCTGCTCTTCGTCCTTCGCGGTGGCGATCTGCTCGCGAAAGGTATCCATGAGCTTCTGGCCGGGACCATTGCCGGCGGCAGCCCCGACCGAGTCTCCACGATCTTTCAGGTCGGCTACGCTATCGTCAATGACGGCCAGCCGCTGCTGCAACGTTTTGCCTATGGCTTCAACGGTCGCCGACTGGTGGGCGTCACCCGAAACGAGCTTCGCCAAATCGGCATGAATACGTCCAATCGATTTACGTGCGTCGTTGTAGGGCTCGAGATAATTGGGATCATGCGTCAGGAGAAAACCGCGCTGGCCGGTTTCGAGATCTTGTGCTGCGCTCAGCCAATTCGATAGTTCTTGCTGCACGAGCAGCGTATGCGTCACCCCATGCGCCGCAGTGACCGTCCAGCGCCATGCTGCGATCGCCGCGAGGCCGGATAAAATTGCAATGGTGATCCAAACCGCGAGTGTCCGGGGAATGCTGGACGTGATCAGGGCCATCGGACTCCACAACGTTAGTCGGTAATTGCGACGCGGCAGACTTGGGGGCACCAGATACGCACTACAGGGCACGCCAGCGTCAAGATTGCTTTGTCCGGCCACAGGATCCGTCGACAAACGAATCCGTGAGTGAAAGCCAGGAAAGCCCGCTCATTAGAAGGCGCTATTGTCAGCAATGAGTCCGAAGCGCGAGTGGTGATGTGACGCAACGTCGGCGTGATCACCGAATAGTGCGTGTACCCGCGAGATAAACTCTTAATGATTGTTTCCGCCGATACGAGAGCAACGGCGTAACGCTCCTTTTATTGGCGCTTGCGCCATCGGCAATTTCGAAAATTTTCGCTTTGCGCCTGCCTGTCGCGGAACCGCTGCAAGTACCAGGCGTTTTTAGATGGTGACCGTGCCCAGCACTCCCTCCCACTCCCCCGTGGCCCAGGGTACGGCGCCTTCTAAAGAGCCCGCGCGCTTGCCCCCCGAGCGTTGCGGGCTCGCCCGTTTTTGCCGCCGTTGGGCATCTTTGCCATCGGGGAATTGATCATCGTACTGATTTTCATCCCGCAATCGCCCGGCAACGGAACCTGAGACAATTTGGCGGCGTTCCACTGAACACAAGCAAAGTGGAGATTCTGCTATGGGCAACCTTCTGCACTACGCCATCGTCTTCTTGATCGTCGCTCTCGTCGCGGCTTTCTTCGGATTTGGCGGCGTGGCCGGCACCGCCATGGAGGGTGCACGTTTACTGTTTTGGATCGCGATTGTGCTCTTCGTTCTAGCCCTCGTCGGTAACTTCCTACGACGAGCGTGACGAGCAGAAATGTAACGCTGCACGAGCGTTCCTTCGGAAAAACTTCGAGGCCGGGTTTCACAACCCGGCCTTTTTCCGTCTGACTTCCGAAATGCAAAAAAGGGCGCAGGAGATATCTCCTACGCCCTGCGTGTCTTTTCTAGAGCGTCGGCTTTCAGGCCGCGCGTTGTCCCGCCTTTGCGGAACGCAGGCCGAAGAACAGCGACTGGCTGATCATGGCTTTGACGACCGCCGGCTCGAAAGGCTTCGTGATGAGGAAGACCGGCTCTGGCTTCGTGCCGGTCAGCAGCCGCTCAGGGAAGGATGTGATGAAGATCACCGGCACGCTGATGCTTTCCAGGATTTCGTTGACCGCTTCGAGTCCGGAGCTACCGTCGGCCAAGTGAATATCGGCAAGCACGAGCGAAGGCGCCTTCTTCTCGACGGCTGCAACGGCCTCCTTGTGCGTGCGCGCGACGCCTTGAACGCGATGGCCGATATCGACGACCAGCGCTTCGAGATCCATCGCAATCAGTGGTTCGTCTTCGATGATCAGGACATCGGCCGACAGCTGTTCGGCGATTTCGGCTCCCGCCATTTGCAAAAGTTCGGTGATGTGCGCGGGCGTCACGTCAAGGATTTGCGCTGCCTCGGCGGTCGTAAATCCTTCGACGGAAACCAGCAAAAACGCCTGCCGGGGCAACGGCGTTATCGACTCGAGGCGACGCTCCGGAAGCGACTTCTCGGATGAATCTTCCGGCTCTTCTCCGACGCGGTTGACCGCGACCGAATTCCAAACCTTCGTAAAGGCCCGGTAAAGCGCGGCGCGTGGAGACAACGATTTATCGAAGGCGCTCGAGTCCTCGATCAAGGCTTCGAGAACGGCTGCCACGTAGTTATCGCCCGAGACCTGGCTCCCGGTGAGCGAACGGGCGTAACGGCGAAGATACGGCAGATGCGGCGCGATAGATTCGGCGATGGACATGATTTACCTCGCGAGTTCCCTACTCCAAGACGGCGGCGTTAAGCCGACGGTCAGCGATGTTCAAAAACATCAGCTGCGTAGAACAGTTTGGGCCGTTCGAACGAGCCCCATGAATTCGGTGTTCGAGTTGAAGTCTTCACCAGATTTCAAACCGAGCGATTTGGTCAGCGCGACCCTGGCGCGATTGACGCGGCTTTTGACTGTGCCAACCGCTGCGCCGGTGATTTCTGCAGCTTCCTCATAGGAAAATCCTTCCGCGCCCACAAGAAGCAGAACTTCCTTCTGGTCGTCGCTCAAGGTTCCGAAGGCTTTTTTGAAATCTACGAGATCCATGTGGACGTCTTGATCCGGAAGAACAGACATGCGTTCGGCGAACGCATTATCGGCATCTTCCACTTCACGCCGGCGTTTACGGAGTTCTGAAAAGTAGGTGTTGCGCAGGATCGTAAAAAGCCATGCCTTGAGGTTGGAGCCCTTCTCGAAGCTATCGAGATTGGTCCATGCCTTGACGAGCGTGTCCTGCACCAAATCGTCGGCGCGTGTCGGATCACCGCACAACGAATTCGCGAACGCGCGTAAGTTCGGGACGGCGCCAATCAACAATGTTTGCAGATCGTCCGTAGGTTTCGTCACGAAGCGTCCCCTTGCTCTTCGTCCGGATTTTGGTCCTCGCGTTTCTTCAGCTGCTGGAGAAGCTGAACAAAGCGGTCAGGAACCGGCTCGACAATCAGTTCGTTGTACGCCTCGCGGAGACGCTGCCCGATCTGACCCTGAAGTTCGGATGGCAACGGCGTTTGCATCGTCGCTATATCCCCCCGCTTGGAGGCACTGCTCGCGCCCATTTTTAGATAACCCCTGTTGGATAAGCCCGCCGCCTCACATGGGGCAGCGCGCAGATCATACTCGAACGTTCAGGTTTTAAATGCGTTTGAGGGAGGAAAAGTTCCATAACCGCCGAGGTTGCAATCGTCGTGAATTAATCAAATAATTCAATTACTTGCACGCGCACGTCAATTTGGGCGACGGATTTAGTCAATAAGGTGAAAGAAGGCGCCGGTGGTCAGGTTACGTCGGCTGCCGCTTTGGTCGAGACTACGGCCGTCGGAATCCTGCAATTTGAAGAGGGCATCGTCGGGCGAGGACAGGACGCGAGCGTAATGAAACTCGTGCCCGGTCAGACTGTCGCCGCGGTCGCCCAGCGCACACGGCTCAAGCAGCTCGGCCTTTCGGTAGCCGAGGTTCATCTTGCGTGCGGCGAAGGACGTTTCCAGTCCCAATAGTCCGACCATCTCGTGGCGCTCGCCCTGCGCGTCCACCAGACCCGCACCCAAAGTCATGTAGCCGCCGCACTCACCATGAACCGGCCTGGACCGCGCAAACTCCCGCAGAGCCGATTTGAAGTTTCCGGCCGCCGCAAGACGGCCCGCGTGCAGCTCAGGATAGCCGCCGGGCAGCCAAACGACATCAGCGCCTGGATCGGGTGCCTCATCCGCCAGAGGCGAAAACGTGACGATCTCGCAACCTGCCGATCGCCAAGCCGCCAGCAGGTGCGGATAGACGAACGAGAACGCCGCATCCCGCGCCAAAGCGATGCGTTGACCGGGCGGGCGGATTTTCGCCTTTTCCGAGACTGCCGCCGATCCTGGAACGGCCAGCGTTCGAATCCGCGCAACATCCACATGGGACTCGATGAAATCGGCGAGAGCTTCGAGACGTTGATCGAGTTCAGCCATTTCCTCCGCCTGGACAAGGCCGAGATGGCGTTCGGGCATGACGAGGTTCGGTTCGCGCGGCAATGCTCCGACGACCGGCAGTCCGACATCGGCGAGCGCCTCGGAAACGAAGCGGACGTGACGATCGCTGCCGACCCGATTGAGAACGACGCCAGCGATCGTGACGCCTTCGCGAAAATTTTGAAATCCGCGCGCGACGGCAGCGGCGGTCTGCGATTGACCGGATACGTCGAGAACGAGAATGACGGGCCAACCGGCCGCTGCCGCGAGGTCGGCGCTTGCGCCATTCCCCCAGCGGCCCATCCGTGAGACGCCATCGAAGAAGCCCATCAGTCCTTCAGCGATGACGATGTCGGCCCCATGAGAGCCGTCGATCAGCAGACCGGCGGCCAAGGGCCAGCGCATCGTCCAGCTATCGATGTTGTAGGACGGCCGTCCCGCCGCCGCGGCATGGAATGCGGGGTCGATGTAGTCGGGGCCGCACTTGAAGGGCTGCACCGCGTCGCCCCGGCGTTTGAGCGCGCGCAAAAGACCGAGCGTGAGCGTGGTTTTACCAGACCCCGATCGTGGAGCGCCAATGAGAAGACCCGGCGGCAATGGCGACACGTCAGTCATTATCCCGCTCATTCTTCATCCGCCGCGGAAGCGGCGCCGATAATCGACGCTATAGAGCGCGCTTTCCCGAAAATCGTCGCGTCCGAGAGCCTCGCCGACGAGGATCAACGCCGTGCGCTCGACCGCCGGCTCCGCCATTTGCGCAACGATGCTCGACAGCGTTCCGCGGATCACGCGCTCGTCGGGCCATGACGCGCGATAGACGACCGCGACCGGGCATTCCGGGCCGTAGTACGGCAGCAGCCGGCGCACGACTTCGCCAAGGACGTGGATCGAAAGATGCACGGCGAGCGTCGCGCGCGTCGTGGCGAAGGCTTCAAGTGTCTCGTTCTCCGGCATCGACGAGGCGCGCCCGGGCGTCCGTGTCAGAACGACGGATTGCGCAATCTCCGGCAATGTCAGTTCGCGCGCCAGCGCGGCGGATGCTGCTGCAAACGACGGAACGCCGGGTGTCACCGTATAGGCAATGCCGATTTGATCGAGACGGCGAAGCTGTTCGCCAAGCGCGCTCCAGATCGAGAGATCGCCGGAATGAAGGCGTGCGATGTCCTTGCCTTCGCGCGTCGCCTGTTCGATGCGCGCGATGATTTCATCGAGCGTCATCGGCGCGGTATCGACGATCTCCGCGCCCGGCGGGCAATGTGACAGCAAGGCTTCCGCAACCAGCGATCCGGCATAAAGACAAACCGGGCATCGCGCGATGAGATCGCGTCCGCGTATCGTGATCAGATCCGCGGCGCCGGGTCCGGCACCGATAAAGTGTACGGTCATCGGGCGTCTTCTTTCGCGTCCGCCGATCTCGCCGTCGCAACCGTTACGTGGCCGATCGTGTGTCTTGGCGTCAAAAGCTGCGATCCGGGACCGGCGGCCGCCAATGCCGAAGCCTCGGCGACCGACGCGATTCCGAGAAGATCGAGTGTCAGATCCGAGCGCGTGATGCAGTCGCCGTTCCGTTGTCTCAGAGCGGCGATCGCCAGCGGCCGGAATTCGAGGCCGTGAAAACCGGCGGCATCTTCCAGATCGACTGAGAACGATGTGTTCTCCAACGTCGCGACGACATCACAACCGTCGATCTCGCTTACGGTGCTCGCAATCACCGCGATGAAATCGTCGCGCCGGGCGCGGCTGTTGGCGCCAATTCCGATTGCGATCATGCGGCTGCTCCAGGTTTTCGTGCAACCCATTGCACCACCGGCAATGCCGGACGCCAGACCATGCGCCTGCCGACGGGCTCGGCGCGCTCAATGCCAAGCCGTGTCAGCGTACCGCCATGGGCATGATAGGCCGCAAGCAGCGCCAGTTCGGATTCGAGCGTCACGCTATTGACGACGATGCGCCCTCCGGGCTTCAGCGCCGACCAACACGCCTCGATCGTTTTTCCGCCAGCCGTGCCGCAGCCGATGAAGACCACATCGGGCGGCGGTAAACCGTCAAGCCCTTCGGGCGCCGCGCCGCGACGAATATCGAAGTGTGGGACGCCTAAAGACAACGCATTGCGCACAGCCCGAGCCGCACGCGCTTCATCGCGTTCCAATCCAATGGCACGATTTGACGGGTGAGCGAGCAGCCATTCGATCCCTATCGATCCGCTGCCGACGCCAATGTCCCACAACAATTCACCCGGACACGGCTGTAACGATGACAGCGTCACCGCGCGAACTTCGCGCTTCGTCAGTTGGCCGTCGTTTTCGAAATAGGAGTCGGGCAGCCCGGCGGCATAAGGAATGGGCGACGCCTGCGGACCAGCGAGGACGTCGATGCCGATGACGTTTAAGGGATCGACGTTCGACAAGGCGAAGGCTTCAGCCGTCGTATGCCGGATGTTCTCCCTTGGCCCGCCGAGGGCTTCCATGACGACGATTTTGCTTGGACCGTATCCGGCCGCCGTCAACAGACCGGCGACGTGCTTCGGCGTTTCGCCATTGAGCGCCAGCGCCAGGATTTTCCGGCCATGATGAACGTGACGGCGCAAGACCGGCGTCAGCCCACGCATGTTGAGGCCCAGGATCGTCGTCTCCTGAAGCGCCCAGCCGAGTCGCGCCGCCGCCAGAGACAGGCTCGAGGGCGCTGGAACGACGAGCATCTCATCGATCGGAATGGACCGGGCGAGCGTGACGCCCGCTCCGAAATGGAATGGATCGCCCGAGACGAGCACGACAACCGGCGACCCGCGATGCGCCAGGATTTCCTTGCTCGTTGCTTCCAACGGCGTCAGCCATCTCATTTTCTTGCCGCGCGTCTCGCCGGCCAATTCGAGATGGCGCTCGCCGCCGATGATGAGGCCGGCGGCATCGATCAGAGTATTGGCGGCGGCGCCAAGTCCGGCGCGGCCATCCTCCCCAATGCCGACAATGGACAACCAGCGGCTACTCATGGCATGGGCTCATCATCATGGATGCGATCACGAACCAGCCGCTCAATATCCTGCTGCTCGGCGGCACGAGCGAAGCTGTTATCGCCGCCCGACATCTTGCAACAATGCCAGGCATTGCGGCGACACTGTCGCTGGCCGGGCGGACGAACAAAGCTGCTCCCAGTCCACTGCCAGTTCGCATCGGCGGATTTGGTGGAATCGATGGGCTTGCCAACTATCTGACGCGCGAAGCCGTCAACCTCGTGCTCGATGCGACGCATCCGTTCGCGGCGCAGATCAGCGGCAATGCCATTGCTGCCTGCGCGAAAGCGAATGTGCCGCTTCTCGCGATCGAGCGCCCGCCTTGGAAAAGTATCGCGTCCGACGATTGGCGCGAGCATCGCGATATCGAAGCTGCGATTGCGGCGCTTCCCGACGCACCGCAGACCGTCTTCTCGGCTCTCGGTCGGTCGTCGATTCCGAAGCTCGTCGCAAAACCGCAGCATCGCTACATCATTCGCGTTGTCGATCCGATCGACCTGCCGTCCGAGCTGATGCAGGCGACCGCGATCGTGGCGCGCGGTCCGTTTCGCACGGAAGACGATATCGCGCTGTTTCGCGAACATCACGTCGCGACCGTTCTGGCGAAGAACTCCGGCGGCGATGCGGCTTATTCGAAAATCGAAGCCGCCCGACACCTGCACTTGCCCGTTTACATGGTCACTCGCCCGCCGATCGCGGACCGGCAGTCCGTTGCGACCGTGAGCGAAGCTCTGTCCTGGATCGCGCATCATCAAGCATCCCGCGCCGAGCGTGGCGTATAGATCCATGTGCGTCCCGCGTTGCCTTGAACGCGGCGTGTCGCGCTTGATCCAATGATCACGAGGGTGCGCATATCGCAAACGGCATTCGGCGCATCGGAAAGTGTCGTGACCTCGATGGATTCGTCGGCGCGGCCGACGGCACGCGCAAAGACAACGATCGTTTCCGGTGCGCGGACGGAACTCAGAACGCGAAATGCTTCGCAGATTTGATCGGGCCGCGCCTTGGATGCGGGATTATACAGCGTAATGACGAAATCGGCTTCCGCCGCCAGACGCAGGCGCTTCTCGATCATGGCCCACGGCTTCAGATTGTCGGAGAGCGAAATGGCGCAGAAGTCGTGCCCCAGCGGCGCGCCGATGCGAGACGCCGCGGCGAGCATCGCCGTGACGCCCGGCTCGACACGGACATCAATTCCGCTCGCCAACGCGGGATTTTCTTCGATGGCTTCGAAGACCGCAGCGGCCATCGCGAAAACACCCGGATCGCCACCGGACACCATCACGATGCGTTTGCCACCAGCCGCAAGTTCCAGCGCCCGCGTGGCGCGCGCCAGCTCCTCACGATTGTCCGAGGCTTCGAAGACTTGACCGTCGCGCGGCGTCAATCGCGCGAGATAAGGCACATAGCCGAGCACGATGTCCGCATCGGCAACCGCGTCGGCAGCAGCCGGTGTCATCCATTCGGACGGTCCGGGGCCGAGCCCAATAATGGTGAGATGCCCGCTCATGCGATGCGACGTCCTCGCCCGCCGGGTAGCAAAATGATGGAGAAGTACGGCACTGCGCCATCCTCAAGACTTGAAAGCGGCACGACGCGCTCGCCCTGCATGGTGCCCCGTTCGACGTAGATCGCGTCGGCAGACCGGCCTGCATCGTTCAATGCCGCTTTGATCTTCGGAAGGTTGTGGCCGACTTTCATAATCACCGCCGCGTCGGCATCCTTGAGACGGGTTGTCAGAGTTGTGCGATCCAAGGTTCCGGGAAGGACCATCAGCACGTCGTCGCCGTATGTGATCGGCGCCGCTGCCGCCGTCCAGCAGCCGGACATGCCGGTGATACCGGGAATGACCCGGACGGGGAAGAATTCCTTTACGCGATCATACATGTGTAGAAACGATCCATAGAAAAACGGATCGCCCTCACAGAGCAGGGCAACGTCGCGCCCCAGTTCGAGATGCTGCATGATCGCTTTCGCGCTCTGCGCATAAAAATCTCGGATGGCGTTAACATAAGCGTCGTCGCGAAAATCGATCTCGGTGGTCACGGGATATTCGAACGCGGCTTCGGTTGCTGAGCCATTCAGATGCGCTTCCGCGATCGTGCGTGCATGACCGGAGCGTCCCTTCTTGCGAAAGTGCGCGAAGACGGCCGCCGTTTGCAGCACGCGCGCCGCCTTGATCGTCACCAGATCGGGGTCGCCCGGCCCGAGTCCGACCCCATAGAGTGTGCCGCTCTTGTTGGCCGTCATTCGGCCTCGCTTGCGAGTGCGTTGACGGCAGCAGCGGCCATCGCGCTACCGCCTTTGCGCCCTTTGATGATTGCGAATGGCAGACGTCCATCGGCCGCCAACGCGTCCTTCGATTCCGCCGCGCCGACGAATCCGACCGGCATGCCGATGACCGCCGCCGGCTTCGGCGCGCCCTCATCAAGCATTTCCAGCAAGCGGAAAAGCGCGGTTGGTGCGTTGCCGACGACGACGAGCGCACCGGCGAGATGCGGACGCCACAGCTCCATCGCAGCGGCCGTGCGGGTGTTGCCAATATCACTGGCGATTTGCGCCACGCGCGGATCGCGCAAGGTGCATATGACCTCGTTCTTTGCAGGTAGGCGGGCGCGTGTCACGCCGTCCGCAACCATCATCGCGTCGCAGAGGATTGGCGCGCCGTTCCTGAGCGCTGCCGACGCAGACGCCGCGAAGTTCGATGACATGACAAGGTCACGCACGATATCGACCATGCCGCACGCATGAATGATGCGGACGGCAACACGTTCCTCTTCCGGCGTATAGCCCGCAAGGTCGGCTTCGGCACGAATGATCGCAAATGAGCGGGCGTAGATGGCCGCTCCATCGCGAATGTAGTCCTGGGTCTTCATGAAGTGTGCTCAACAATGAAACGTGCGACGACGGCGTCGATTTCGGTTGGGCTGATCCTCGACAGACTGACAGGTCCATCGGGGCCGCCATTGGCGATCAGGTCGTAATGGCCATCACGCGCCACAAGCGTCAAGGCCGCGATATCGCGCCGGGCGCATCCTTTTCCGCATCCTGAAACGTGCAGTGACGAAAATGAAAGCTGTCCTTGAACGGCCTCGGCGATGCGGCGGGCGTCGTGCCGGGTGTCCGTCGTCGCGTTCGGGCAAGCGGGAGCCCCTGGGCAAACGTCGAACACCAGCCGCAAATCGCCAATCTCGGTGATTAAACCCTGTCGTTTCGCCTCCCGCGCGATGCTATCGGCGTCCCGCTCGTGTTCAACTGGGAAGACCAGAACGCGCTGCGGACTCGTGCGCACCGAGGCTATAGCCGTTTCGGATGCGAGGCCGGCGATCGCCTCTAATTGCGGTGCTTCGATCCGGCCGAATGGCAATCCAACGCCGAAAGCGAAGACACGACCCGCATGCATCAGCGGTCCGACGGGCGGCGAGGAGCTCTTGTGTCCTGCATCGACAATCGCTCTGGATTCCAGCCCCGCCGCCGCAAAGATCGTGATACTGCCACGACGCGCAACGGCGTCTCTCATACGAGCGATCGCGGGGTCGCTGACGCGGAGTTCCAGAAATACGGCCGCCAAACGGCTCATCGCCTCGACGACACGATCGCCAGAAATGAACGCTGCGATTTCACCTGTTCCATCGAGCGAGACGGCGAAGGTTTCCGGAGCGTGTACTGAGACCATGATGTCGGCGGAACGGCCGTCGACCTCGGGTTCGACGGAGCCCGAGAAGCTGAAGCCGAACTTGCCGGGCAAGGTTCGGAAGGTTCTGTTGCGGGCGAGCATGTCTTCGAGCTGTGCGGCAAGCGCCCGAATATCGGTGCGCGCCGGATCGATGCCGCTCAGCGGATCGACGACGATATTGCGGACAGCTTCGATGCTCGCGTCGGTGTCGATTAATCCGGCCGCATCCAATTTAGCCAGGGCTTGCGGGTAGCTATCGGCGTTGAGACCGCGCAATTGCAGATTGCCGCGATTGGTCAGGTCGATCTCACCAGAGCCGAACTCAGCGGCCGCCCGCGCGATGGTGGTGAGCGCTGGCAAAGACAACGTGCCAAGGCGCGGCCTGATGCGCAGAAGGAGGCCATCGCCGGACTCCATCGGCCGTAACGCCCCTGGGCACCAGCCCTTGCGCAAGTGTACCCGCGCGGTCATTCGGCGGCCTCGCTGGATGACGAGGGCTTATCGGAGCCTGAGTTTTCCTGCGCCGCCGAAAGGATATCGTTGCGCCGTGGGCGCCAAAGACCGCGCGCGATCGCTTCTTCAAAACGCTTGCGCATTGCATCGATGGCTGCGGGATTCTCGCGCGCAAGGAAGGCCGCGACGACAGGATCCCCGAGATAGGCTTGATAGAGCCGCTCGAAGCCGCCGCTATCGACGGCGCGCGCCGTTGCGGCGAACGCGAATGCGGCATCGACGCTTTGCGCCATCTCGGCAGCGCCGCGGAAACCATGCCGCATCTGCCCATCGATCCATCGCGGATTCGCCGCGCGTCCGTGGACGACGCGCGCGCATTCCTCCGCAAGCGTCCGAACGCGCGGCGTCTCGGGAGCGCCGGTATCGCCGTGATAGAGTGAGACCTTGGAATTTCCGACGGCGGCAGCCGCAGCGGCAAAGCCACCTTCGTACGCGGCGAAGTCTCCGCCCGTCAGCAGATCAATCTCGCGATGATCCTGGATGTGGACGAAGGCGTCGGCATCCTTCACGCGCGATCGAAACGCATTTTGCGAAGCGGCTGATGTGCCATCGCTGCCGTAGGTATGGGCAGAGCTTTCAAGATACGATGCGCCGAGGTCTGCCTGGCTCGACCATTCGCCGCGATCGATCTGCTGCATGACGCCGGCGCCGAAGGCTCCGTCTGCCGGACCGAAAATGCGATCAAGGCGAGACTCGGATTTCGCGGCGGCGACCAGCGGATTGTCGTGTGCGTCTTCCGGCAATTGCGCGACGAGCGCGACGGCGCTGTCGAACAACGCGAGTTGGGACCCGAACATGTCACGGAACAAGCCGGAAATCCTGAGCGTGACGTCAATACGCGGGCGGCCCAGTTCAGCAAGCGGCTCCGTCTCGACGCCTGTCACGCGATAAGACTGCTTATCCCAAACCGGGCGAACACCCAAAAGGGCAAGCGCCGTCGCCAGTTCTTCGCCGCCTGTTCGCAGCGTGGCGCTGCCCCAAAGATCGAGCACGATGGCGCGCGGCCATTCGCCATGATCGGACGCATAGCGATCGAGAATGGCTTTGGCGGCGCGCCTGCCGTTCGCGCAAGCCATCTTCGTCGGAACCGCGCGGGGATCGACGCTGAAGAGATTGCGGCCCGTCGGCAGCACATCGGATCGACCACGGCTCGGCGCTCCGGCCGGGCCGGGCTCGATGAACTTACCGTCCAGCGCACGAACAATTGCATCGAGCTCAGTATCGTCGAGCACGTGAAGGCCATCGCGAATGCTGAGTTCTTTCACATCGCAAAGGAACGCATCGATGCGAGTCAAGGCGTCGGCCGTCGTCATTCCAGCGGACAGGCCGCATCGCTCGGCGATGCCCGCACTCATGGCGGCATCGACGATCTCGTCCGAAAGTGCCTTGCGGCGGCGGGGGTCAAGGCCATCGGCCGACGAGAATTCGTCAACTAGCCTTTCGACCTCGCTCAGCGGACCGGCAATGCCGGCCTCGGTCATCGGCGGGGGTTGATGTCCGAGCGTTACGGCCGCGACGCGGCGCTTGGCTTGCGCCGCTTCGCCCGGATCGTTGACGATAAACGGATAGATCATCGGCAGTGGGCCGAGTATGGCTCGCGGCGCGCAAGCTTCGCTGCCCGCGACAGCCTTTCCGGGCAGCCATTCGAGCGTGCCGTGGGCGCCGAGATGAATGAGCGCGTCGATCTTCGCCACGTGGCGCAGCCAAAGATAGAACGCGACATAACCGTGACGCGGCGGCGTCGAGGGATCGTGATATTGCGTCTTGCGATCCTGCGGCTGGCCGCGCTCCGGCTGCAATCCGACAATCAGATTTCCGAAATGTACAGCGCGAAACGCGAAGGTGCCGTCGGCACAGAACGTGTCGTCCTGCGGTTCGCCCCAGGCCGCTGTCACGAGGTTCTGGAAGTCTCGCGGAAGTGCCTCGAAAGCGCGGCGGTAATCGTCGATGGACCAGCGGATAGAGGCCGGTGCGGACAGCCGGTCGGCGATGACACGGGCCGTGCTCGGCGCATCGGCGATGCCGAATTCTTCGCTCTGCAAGCGGGTGATGATGCGTAGGGTACTCTCAAATCCATCGAGCCCGACGGCGTGTGCGATCTGATCGGGACGGCCGGGATAAGTTGAAAGCAGAAGGCCGACGCGGCGCTCGTTTCTTGGCTTGTTACCCAGCGCTCCCCAGGCTGCTGCGAGATCCGCGACGTGGGCAATCCCATGATCGAAAGGCACATGGCGGAGGAGCGACATGCCGCGATCGGAGCCAAGATCGTCCGATGCCTTGAATGAAATCACGCCAGCGAACAGGCGGCCATCGAGTTCGGGTAACACGACGTGCATCGCCAGATCGGACGCGCTGACCCCGCGCTGCGATCGGTCCCAAAGAGCTTCGGACGCATTGGTGAGCGCCACTTGTAGAACAGGACAGCCGGCAGCATCGAGCGGCGATCCACTCTCATTGTCGCGGGCGGCGAAGGCCGTAGCGTTGATCACGACCGACGGCGCGATGTGCTGCAATTCCTGCCGCAGCCACTCGGCAGCATCAGATGCTTTGAGGCTCGGCACGTAGATCGCCGTCGTGCGCAATCCGCGCATCTCCAACGCATCGACCAGTGCGTCTACGGGAGCAACGTCTCCGGCCAGCAGATGCGAACGATAGAAGACGACGACGGCGGAGGCATGCGCGGGCGATTTCTCGGTATCGCGATATATACCGAAACCGGGAATCGCATGCGCCTCAGGAATTGCTTCAGTCGCTCCCGAAGCTCGCCCAAGTAGGCTGCGCAATGCCGTCTCGGTATTTTCGACGCCTCCCGCATCAAGCAAGGCTTCGAGGCGCGCGAGATCCTCGCTTGCAACGGTTGACAGGGCCGCGAGCCGCATGTCCGGGCGGCCATCACCCGGAACGATCGCCAGCGTGATGCCGAGTTCGCGGCAGCGGCGGCTTAGCTGCTCACCGCCGTAGCGCCAATAGTCGAGACCGCCGAGCAAACGCACGAGCACGGCTTTCGAACCCTTCACCGTTTCGTCGATGAAAAGATCGGCCGACATCGGGTGACGCAAGGCGCTGAGATTGACGACGCGCAAGCTCGGCCGGTCAGCCTGTTGGACGCCACGGAATGCCGCGGCGGCCATCGCCAAATCCGAATCCGAGAACGACAACACCAGAATGTCCGCAGGCGAGAGCCCGAGATCCTGCACGGCGGCAGCCTCATCAAGCTCACGGCTCTCGCGGACAACGATGTGCATCAGGTGCTGCCTGCCAAAGTCCGGGCGATGGCTTCGCGATCCAAGCCCTTCTGCCCGATGACCACAAGGCGGCCGACGCGGTTCTCGTCCGGGTGCCACGCACGCTCGTAGCGGGTGTCGACGCGCTGACCGACGCCCTGCAACAGGAGCCGCATCGGCTTGCCGCCGATGGCCGCATAACCTTTGACGCGCAAAACGTCATGCGTATCGGCAATGGCTTTGGCCCGTGCGGCGAGGTCGTCGGGAGACGCAACCTCGGGCACCTCGACGATAAACGTCTCGAAATCGTCGTGGTCGTGCTCGGCTTCGTTATCGTGATGCGATGGGCGAGCGGCGAGATCGTCCTCGGCAGCGGCCGACAACCCAAGCAGGACGCTGGCCGGGACTTTGCCCTCGCGGGTCGCAACGATTTTAATGGCGCGCGGAACGCTGTTCCTGATCTCGTCGGAAATGGATTGGACTTCGTCGTCGGAGAGAAGATCGCTCTTGTTCAGCACGACGAGATCGGCGCAGAGGAGCTGATCTTCGTAAACTTCTTCAAGCGGGTTTTCATGGTCGACAGAGGGATCGGCGGCGCGCTGTGCCGCGATCTGCTCGGGGTCGTCCGCAAAGCGGCCCGCTTTCACAGCCGGTCCGTCGACGACCGTCACGACGCCATCGACGGTGACGCGATTGCGGATATCAGGCCATTCGAAGGCTTTGACCAACGGCTTCGGCAGCGCCAAGCCCGAGGTTTCGATGATAATGTGCTCGGGCGCGGGTTCGCGCGACAGAAGTGCTTCCAGCGTCGGCACGAAATCGTCGGCCACGGTGCAGCAGAGGCAACCGTTGGTCAGCTCGACGATGTTTTCTTCCGGACAGTTTTCGATGCCGCACGAGCGCAGGATGCTTCCATCGACGCCGACGTCACCGAATTCGTTGACGATCAACGCTAAACGGCGTCCCTCTGCATTTTCGATCGCGTGGCGGACCAGCGTGGTTTTTCCGGCTCCCAGAAATCCGGTGACGATGGTAACCGGAACTTTGCGTGCAACCATTCGGGCGGCTCCAAATTCAAATGCTTATTGAAACGGCGATTGACGCGGCTGCGCGAAATCGCCCGGCAAAATCGAGTTCAGCGTTAAAGGAGCGCACCCACTGGCGCGAGGAGATTGGCGTCTTGCATCTTAACCTTTCCGCGCCCCACCGGCGCCGGTTTAAATTGGCATGCGTGACGGCAGGTTTCCTGGCTCGCGGGTCACGGCATTCGGCAACCTTCCCGGGTTAACCCAGTGGTACATTTGCCTTGTGCTCGCCGCCTACAGTTGCGGGGGCAGCTGCGGAGTTAAACCGCATTCCCTTCAAACCCTCTTGCGAGGGACCGTCGGCTCAATCGATAAGTGACACCCCATGCTACGTCAATTGCCCAGGGCGCCTCAAACGCCGTTCGAAAGCTCGCCATGTCTGCCCTGACGCTTCCCCCGCTGACGCTGGTTCTGGGGGGCGCGCGGTCCGGCAAAAGCACTCATGCGGAGCGTCTTCTGACCTCACTACCGGGGCCGTGGGCCTATGTCGCGACCGCAGAAGCCCTCGACAGCGAAATGCGCGAACGGATCGATATCCACCAAGCTCGGCGAGGGCCAGGATGGCTGCAACATGAGACACCATTGGATCTTGCCGGTATTCTTGCGGGCGACGCCGCCGGGCAGCCGTGTCTCGTCGATTGTCTGACGTTGTGGGTCTCGAATCTCATGCATGCGAACCGCGACGTGGCAGACGAAGCCGAACACCTTATCGGTGCGGTATCCAAACGCACGGCACCCTGTATCATGGTGTCGAATGAAGTCGGGCTCGGCATTGTGCCCGATAACGCGCTCGCCCGGAGGTTTCGCGATGAGGCGGGGCGTCTCAATCAACGCATCGCGGCTGCCGCCGACCGGGTCGTGTTCGTCGCTGCCGGCTTGCCGATGATTTTGAAAGGCGAAAAGTGAGCAACAATTCCGATACGACGGCGGAAGACGCCGAACGCCACAAGGCCAAGATGGCGAAGCGCAAAGCCGTGCAGGACGCGGAGGTCGCGGGCAAGACGATCGAGAAGGGCGTGCTGCTCGTTCACACCGGTCCCGGCAAGGGCAAGTCGACGGCGGCCTTCGGACTGGCGTTGCGGGCGCTCGGGTATGGCTGGCGCATCGGCGTCGTGCAGTTCATCAAGGGCGCCTGGCACACCGGCGAGCGCGATGCACTGGAGCGCTTCGGCGATCAAGTCTCGTGGCACACGATGGGCGAAGGGTTCACCTGGGAGACGCAAGACAAGTCACGCGACATCGCGGCCGCGACAAGGGCCTTCGCGAAAGCGCGCGAGCTGATGGCTGATCCAACGATCCGGCTTCTCATTCTCGACGAACTGAATATCGCGTTGCGCTACGATTACCTACCGCTCGACGAGGTGCTGGATGCGCTTCGCAACCGGCGCAGCGATCTGCATGTCGTCGTCACCGGGCGCAACGCCAAACCGGAGCTGATCGCCTTGGCCGACGGCGTGACCGAAATGAGCGCGACCAAGCACCACTTCGCGGCGGGCATCAAGGCGCAGGAAGGCATCGAGTTTTGATTGCCGAGACGGCTCTTGAAACTGTGGCCCTGGATGGCCGGGTCAAGCCCGGCCATGGAGTGATTGTGAGAAAGCGATCTGGGGGATCATGCCAGCGCGGGCGTTGATGTTTTCGGGGACGGGCTCGGACGTCGGCAAGTCGCTCATCGTTGCGGGCCTGTGTCGTCTGTTTGCCAATCGCGGTGTTCGCGTCGTCCCGTTCAAGCCGCAGAATATGTCGAATAATGCCGCCGTGACCGCCGACGGCGGTGAAATCGGCCGCGCGCAAGCGTTGCAGGCGCGGGCGGCGCGGGTCGCGCCCACGGTGCATATGAATCCGGTGTTGCTGAAGCCGCAGAGCGAAACCGGCGCGCAGATCGTCGTCCAGGGGCGCATGGCGGGGTCGGCGGCGGCGCGGGATTTTCAATCGAAGAAACGCGATCTGATGCCGGCCGTGCTCGATAGCTTCGCGCGGCTCAAGGCCGACGCCGATCTCGTTCTGGTGGAAGGCGCGGGCAGCGCGTCCGAAATCAATCTCCGAAGCAACGACATCGCCAACCTCGGCTTCGTACGCGCCGCGGATGTGCCGGTCGTTCTGATCGGCGATATCGATCGCGGCGGCGTCATTGCCAGCCTCGTTGGGACAAAGCACGTCGTTGATGCCGAAGATGCGGCTATGATCCGTGGTTTCATCGTCAATAAAATGCGCGGTGACGCCTCGCTCTTTGCTGACGGCATGGCGGCGATTGCGCGATTGACAGGGTGGGCGTCTCTCGGCCTCGTTCCCTACTTCGCGGACGCGCGGAAACTTCCGGCGGAAGACGCGCTTGGTTTGCGTGACCTTCTGAAATCGGACAGCGGGCGCCGAGGCAAAGTCCGCATCGTCGTCCCGTGCTTACCGCGCATTTCGAATTTCGACGATCTTGATCCGTTGCGGAACGAACCTGAGGTTTCTGTCGATCTGACTGAGCCGGGACAGCCTCTACCAGTCGACGCCGACCTAATTTTGCTGCCGGGTTCGAAGGCAACGATCGATGATCTTGCCGCCTTGCGGTCCGAAGGCTGGGATATCGATATTTGCGCGCATGTCCGGCGCGGCGGCCGTGTGCTCGGGCTTTGCGGCGGTTACCAGATGCTGGGCAAACGCATCTCCGATCCGCATGGCATCGAAGGTCCGGCGCGTTCGGTCGATGGCCTCGGCCTTCTCGATGTTGCGACGGAGCTTGGCTCCGAAAAGCGATTGGCGGACGTCAGCGGCGTCCTCAGCGGTTCGAACGCCGGCTTCAAAGGCTATGAAATGCACGTCGGCAACACGTCGGGGCCTGATCTGGCGCGGCCGTTTCTGCGATTTTCAGATGGGCGGCCCGACGGTGCCATCTCTGCCGATGGACGGGCCGCGGGGTGCTACGTCCATGGACTGTTTGCGTCCGACACGGCGCGCGCGGCATTTCTTTCCGGGTTCGGCATCGAGATCGCGGACGAGAGCTACGAAGCGATGATCGACGATGTCCTGGATCGGTTCGCAGAGCATCTCTCACAGCACATCGATATCGAACGACTGCTCACGCTCGCACGATGAGCGCCGTGATCAGAATGATCGCAATCATGAGTCCCCACGCCGTGCTTGCAATTCGAAGCGCGCGATAGATGTCGGCGGCCGTCGCGTCCCGGCGGCCGTCTCCCATGTAGGCGTCCTCGACGCGCGTTTCTCCATAGACTTTTGGCCCGTTGAGCTTGAGGCCGAGTGCTCCAGCCATAGCGCTCTCCGGCCAACCTGCATTCGGCGAACGATGCTTCGACGCATCGCGATTCATCGCACTGAGTGCATTCTTTGCCGATGACCCCGGCACGATCCAAGCCGCCCCTGCGAAAAGCAATCCAGTCAATCGCGATGCCGGAAGGTTGACGAGATCATCGAGGCGGGCCGCCGCCCAACCGAACGCCGCGTGTCGCGGTGTCCGATGGCCAATCATGCTGTCGGCGGTGTTGATGGCCTTGTAGGCGACAAGCCCCGGCAATCCGAGCACGACGAACCAAAAGACAGGCGCGGCGATGCCGTCGGACGCATTTTCGGCGAGACTCTCGATCGAAGCGCGGGCGACGCCGTGTTCGTCGAGGGTTTGCGGATTGCGGCCGACGACGCGGCCAACCGCGCGCCGTCCGGCGTCGAGCCCCTCCGTGCCGAGGGCGCGCGCGACATCGCGAATGTGCTCATAGAGGCTGCGGCTTGCGATTAAGGTCGATGTCAGCAGCGCCAGAATGATCGCACCCAGCCAGCTCCCTGCGAGCGCGCCTTCGATCAGCCAAGCGATTGCCGCCGAGACGGCGATGACCGTTATTAGTGCGACGATGCCCAGCCCGCGACGCGCAGCATCACTGCGATCTTCCCGATTGAGCGTATCATCGAGCTTGCCGATGAGCGCGCCGATCCAGGTCACCGGATGTCCGATGGCGCGATAAAGCTGCTGCGGATATCCGAATGCGCCGTCGATCGCGAGCGCGGTGAGCAGAATGAAAAGTGTCGTCGCAAATGGCATGACCACGGAGGATTCCGGCTCGGCAAGCTAGGCAGGTTCTAATTATGATGCTGCCGGCATTTTACCGAGCGCCGTTGCGAGCGCGCCAGCCTCTTCGGCCACGCTTGCCGACGTGGCGTAGCGCAGCGCCTCTCCGATCATGATGAGGACTGGCCCATCGGGATGGGCGGCGTCGAGTGCCGCCGCAATCGCTCCGACGGAGGATACGAACACCTGTTCGTCGGGGCGCGTCGCGTTGGCCACGGCGAGCGCCGGCGTATTGGGATCGACGCCATGCGCGATTGCAATTTCGGTCAGTTCGGCGAGCGTCCGTTTCGGCATGTAGACGACGGTCGTGGCGGCCGTATCGGCGACGGCGCCCCAATCAATATCGGACGGGAGATGGCCGCGCCGGTCATGCGCCGTGATGAACTGCAGGCGGCGCGCATGATCGCGGTTGGTGAGCGACACTTTGAGGTTGGCCGCTGCGCCCTGCGCCGACGTCACGCCGGGTACGATGTCGAACGGAATGCCGGCTTCACGGCATGCGGCGATCTCCTCACCGGCGCGGCCGAAGATCAGCGGGTCGCCGGATTTCAGGCGCACGACCTTGAGTCCTTCGCGGGCCAGGCGAACCATCTCGGCATTGATGTCCGGCTGCTTGCACGATTTGCGATATCCGCGCTTGCCGACATCGATCAATCGCGCTCCGGGACGAACGAACGTGAGGATGGGTTTGGCGACGAGATCGTCATAGAGAACCGCGTCGGCGGACTGCAATGCCCTGACGGCTTTGACGGTAAGCAGATCCGGATCGCCCGGACCTGCGCCGACCAGTGCGACCGAACCCTTCGACGTGGCGTGCGGCTTGCTTTCGCCAGCGGAGGCCGCTGCCTCCGATCCTAATTCCGTGTAGCGCGTTTCGAAGGGCGTGCGCGCCTGCCATCCATGCCGTTCGAGTTCCGGATCAAGATGTTCTTCTTCGGGCCAGCCGATCAGCAGGTAGCCGACGAATTTCCAGTTTGGGGGGACGTCGAGTGTCGCCGAGACCGCCGCCGGATCGACAATCGATACCCAGCCGAGGCCGAGTCCGGCTTCGCGCGCCACGAGCCACAGCGTCGTCACCATGCACGCACATGAGGCTTCGAGCGTTTCGGGCATCGTCTTGCGCCCAAGCCCGTGCCCTTGGGCGGCGTCGCGATCGCAGAACACCGCCAGATGAACCGGGGCGGCGTCGAATCCCGCGAGCTTCAATTTGTTGTAGAGGCTTGCCTGTTCGCTATCGTAGGCTTCCGCCGAACGGCGGCGCTCCGCCTCGAAGTTGCGGACGACGGCGGCGCGAAGGCCGGCATCTTTGACGTTGAGAATGCGCCACGGCTGACTGTTGCCGACGGACGGCGCCAGATCGGCGAGCCGCAAGAGCCTGTCGACCAATGCCTCCGGCACGGGATCGGATTTGAAGCGGCGTACGTCGCGACGCCAGCGGATCAGTTGCTCCAGCGTCGCCGGTGAAGACTGCTCAGGATCAAAATTTTCAGAATCGCGTGTCGTCATCGACAAAGGGCTACCGGCTGCGACCCGTCCGTGGGCCTATCAACCTCATATAGCACCTTTCGCGCGACGAAAGAGAGGCCCGAGGTCGCAAGAACTCTGGCCTGCCGCATCCGAAATACCTTTACGAGCCAGTATCTTCGAGCAGGTCTGCCTGTTTCTTTGTCAGGCTGGTGACCTTGGCGGGCGGGATCTCGAATTCCCAACCATTGACCAGCTGAGACATGGCATCGGCCGCCTTCTTGCCGTCATCGCCGGTGCCCGATGGCTTGACCGTCACCCAGGCGCGCGTGCCGTCGGATTTGAGATCGAGTTCGACCTTGAGGCCGTTGTCGGTCTCAAACGTCGCTTTGCCCTTGTCCTGCATCGTTCCGGACGCGGCGGTCGCCTTGCGAACGTTCTGGAAATCCACGTAGCTAGCGGACTCGACGATTTCATCAACCGAGTTCACATACTTGAGCTTCTTGCCTGCCGGCATCTGGCTGAGTTTGAAATTATTGCGATCGTTGTTGTCGCGCTCGACCGTGTAGGCCGGTTCGCCAGCGACTTCTACTGTCACAGTTTTGATGGTGTTGGTGGGCACATCGACGACGCGCGCGTTTGCCCAGACCTTGATATCGGCCGTCGCGTCGATCGAGCGGTCGGCAAGCCAAGCCTGATCCTTGTCCGGCCTGCGGACGTAGGTTCCGTTCTTGTTGACGCCGAAGGCATCCGACTTTTTGTTGCCGGCGACGATCTCACCGATCGGAGAGCCCTTGTCGTTCAGGAAGCGGATCAGCCGCGACGACGCACCGGCGACCGTCGGGTCGCTCAGACCGAGCAATCCAAGTTTATCCTTCTTGGCAGTCTTGCGCTCCACGAGTTTGGCATCCGACGCGGCGAGCAGAAGCTTTCTCACGGTCTCGGTGTTGGCCGGGTAATCTTCTTGGGTCGCAATGACCCACTTGCCGTTCTTGTCGGTAACTTTGACGATCTTGCCGCCCTGATTGATTTCGATTGCGGCAACCTTACTTTCGTTTGGCTTAAGCGACGGAAGCATGGCTTCGGCAGTGCCGCTGGCTGACGACCATGGGCGGTGCGTGACGTATGCGGTCAATGCCACGGCCAGCGACAGAACGGCGGCGACGAGAAGAATCGCGAAATTTTGCGGTTTCATCTGACATTCTCCTCAGCGATCATTCTTGTTCCGGCGCCGACGCGAACGCCGCCATGACATTCCGACGGCGGCGGCCCCGAGCATGAGCGGGACAAAACCGATGTTGGCGAACTTCAACCATCCGTCGAGACTGTCGATGTCTTGACGCAGCGCCAGCTTGACCTTGCGAAGCTCACGCCGCGTGCTGACCATCTCGCCACGAAACTTATCGACGGCCTCCTGCTCCTTGTCGGTAAGGATCACGCCGTTGCCGCCTTGACCGGACGATTCGATCTTCTGAAGTTCGGTCTGCGCCGTCTTCAGCTTCTGCTCGAGCCCCTGCTCCTTGGTACGGAACTTCTGCTCGGCGCTGCGCTGCAAGTCCTCAACGAGCGTGAACGGGCGTTCCTTGATGCCGCGGCTGCGAAGGGCGATCAGCGCGTTGCTGCCGGACAGATTTTCCAGAGCACTCACGACGAACGCGCCGTTGTTGGCGATCGGGATGGCCACGTCCTGGCCCATCGCGTTGCGGTTCACCCAGAAACGGTCGGCGAGCAGGTCGGTATCGGCGACGACAATCGCGTTGATCTTGCCGGACTTGACCTCGGGTGCTTCGACCGGCGTGACAGCGGCCGGCTTTGCTGCATCGGCGGTTGCGTCTTTCTTATCCTTGTCGTTCGCTTTGGATTTATCGTCGGCCTTCTTATCGTCGGCAGGTTTCGGCGCGCCATCGGGGAAAGCTGATTTCGTCTCACCCGAAATGCGGGCGGCAAGAACGAGCTTGTGACCGCCCGGGACGTAGTTGCGCAACAGCGATACGGGGTCCGCCGCGAATCCGACTTTCTCCGGCGGGACGATTTCGGCCTCGCTGCTGGTCTGCAGGATCGGGGAGAAATTGATCGTCGCGCCATCGACCTTGGTCAATACACCGGCCGATGCGAGGTTCATCTCATCGATGCCGGCGGCTAGTACGTCGTTCGCATTGATGCTCGATTTGTCGAGCGCCAGCCAAGCGACGAAATCCGTTACCATCGGCTGGCCATCGGGGCCAACGCCGTTACCGCCGCCGAATTGCACGCGGCGCGCGTGACGGATATCGGTTGCGACTTGCTTGTGATCGAAGTTGACGCCCCATCCCTTCAGAAGTTTGGCGAGTTCCTCGCGGCCATTGCCCTTGTCCTGGAGCAGCTGCATTTCAGCCGACTCGGCGACGGGGTCGATGAAGGCGAGCAGCTTTCCGCCGTGCATCACATACTGATCGATGGCGTAAGCTGCTTTCGGCGTCAGCTTCGTCGGCTGGGCGACCATCAGAACGTCGATGTCCGACGGGATCTGCTTGACGTCCTGATCGATCGTGCGGACGTCGAAGAATTCGCGGATTTGGCTCATGATAAGCCACGGCGGGGTCGGCTGTTGCCGCATCGGCGATTTGCCGCCGTCAACAGGCAACGAGGTCATCAAGCCGACGACCCGTTTCTTCGGGTTGGCGAGGCCATATATCAGCTTCGTCACGTCGTATTCCAGGTACGACTCACGATCGGGCGAGAAGAACGGGATCGTTGCCTGATTGTCGGTCGCGTTCGTCGCCACGAGGCCGAAGTATCCCGTTTCGCCTTCAGCATTGAGGCGCAAGCCCTTGAGGCCGGCCGCCACTGCTTTATCCTCGGAGTCGGAAAACGGCTCCGGATCGACAACGGTGAGCCGCAGCCTGCCGCCGGAAATATCGCGATACTGCTCGAATAGTGTTCTGACGCGATCGAAATAGCGGGCGACCTGGGGGGAAGCGTCCGCGAGATTGCGCGAGAAATACAGTTGCGCGTTGATCGGCTCGTCGATGGATTTCAGTATCTGGCGCGTGCCGTCCGAGATCGTGAACAGCTTGTCTTGCGTCAGGTCGGCGCTCCAGGTCTTGAGTCCGATCGATGATGCCAAGTTGACCGACAGCAATATCACCGCCGCCAATGCCAAGCCGGACCATGCCAGCGTTGAGCGCTTGAGCTTTGCGCACCACGCGGCCAGCGGCGCGAGCGCGCGCTTCACGGGTTCGAATCGTTCACTCATGGCGGACCTCACTGCGCTTTCTTCTGGTCGATCGCGATCACGGTCGCGAAAAGCCAGAAAGCGATCATCGAGAAGAAGAAGATGAGCGTCGGAAGATCGAGCACGCCGCGCACGATCCGCTGGAAGTGTGTCAGGAAGCTCAGCGACGATACGGCGCTCGAGAAGAAGGCCGGCGTCCAGGCGCGCAGCGAGTTCTGCACGAGATCAAGTCCGCTCATTGTGAAGAGGAAGCAGATGAGCGATGCAACGATGAAGGCGATCACTTGGTTCTTGGTCAGCGTCGATACGAACGATCCAATCGCCAGAAATGCGCCGGCCATCAGGAAGCTGCCGAGATAGCTGGTAAAGATTACGCCGTTATCGGGGCTGCCGAGCAGGTTGACGGTGATCCAGATCGGAAAGGTCAGGATGAGCGCCAATCCAATGAATGCCCATGCCGCCAGAAATTTGCCGAGAATGGCTTCGAACGGCGTGATCGGCAACGTCATCAGAAGTTCGATCGTGCCGCTCTTGCGTTCCTCGGCCCAGAGCCGCATCGCGACGGCGGGAACGAGGAGCAGATAGAGCCAGGGATGGTAGGCAAAGAACGGGAATAGGTCCGCCTGACCGCGCTGAAAAAACTGACCGACGTAGAAAGTCAGCGCTCCGGTGAGTGCGACGAATACGGTGAGAAACACCAAAGCCAAGGGTGTCGCGAAATACGCGCGCAGCTCTCGCTTGGCGATGATCCAAGCATTGTCCCAGGTACTACGCATTACCGCTTCCCTCCTCGGGCATGGTGATTTTGCGGAATACGTCGTCCAGACGCCCGCGTTCGACGTAAAGCTCATCGACGGGGATGTTTTGCGCGCGAAGGACGGCGGCGATCTCTGCTGATGTCATCGTCTTCTCGCGGGGGATGGCGCGCAAAAGCATATGACCGTTCGGCTTGCCGACGGTTTCGACGCGGGCGACGATCGATGCACTCGACAGCGCCCGGATGGCGGCGTCGGCGCGATCGGCGATGACTTTCAACGAGACGGCGCCGTGATAATGCATGCGCTGAAGCAGATCTTCAGCCGTACCGTCGGCGACGATTATGCCCTTGTTAATGACGACGGCGCGCGAACAGACGGCTTCGACTTCTTCGAGGATGTGCGTCGAGATGATAATGGCCTTGTCGGCGGCCATATCCGTGATGAGTTCGCGGACGTGATGCTTTTGATTGGGGTCGAGACCGTCGGTCGGCTCATCCATGATAAGCACCGGCGGATCATGAAGGATGGCCTGCGCGAGCCCGACGCGGCGCTTATAGCCTTTTGACAGCGTATCGATGATCTGATCGAGCACAGGCTGCAATCCGGCGCGTTCGACGGCGCGATCAATTCGGGATTTCAGTTCCGCGCCGCGAAACCCGCGTATTTCCGCGATAAACGATAGGAATGCTCGCGTCGTCATCTCGCCGTATGAGGGGGCGCCTTCAGGGACGTAACCGAACTTGGCCTTCGCGATCTTCGGTTCTTGAAAAACATCCGTGCCGCAAATCTCGGCCTTGCCGGAGTCGGGTTCGAGGAACCCTGTAATCATCTTCATCGTCGTCGATTTTCCGGCGCCATTCGGGCCGAGAAAGCCGAGCACTTCCCCCTTCGCAACCTTTAGGGAAATGCCGTCGACGGCTTTGATTTCACCAAATCGCTTGTGAAGTCCGACGGCTTCAATAAGGACCGTCATGAAGACCTCCCGATGAAGTTGGATTACATTCGATGTTGGCTGGACTATTCCAACAGTCCTGTCGGCTCAAGGGGTTGAAACCCTTAAATTTCAGACATCAAAAAACGTTTGACGCCTATTCGACCGCGCGCGGCGCGATGTGCGCGCTCCTGTGGCGGCGCGAAATTTCCTCTGACGAACTGAAATGGAATTCGCGCGTCGCGCTTTATTCGACGGAAGGCCGAGCACGCTTATCGAGTGCGGTTGCATGAGCGTCTTTACAGGCGGCGCAGCAATTTTCCTCCGCGCCATCGCTGGCCGGCTGGCAGGGGCGCCCGCATTCATCGCATAGCCGATGGCGACCTTGACGAACACCATGCTCGAGCGCGACGCGCTCATCGAACACGAAGCATTCGCCTCGCCATAGGCTTTGCTGCGAAGGAATCTTCTCAAGATAATTCAGAATTCCGCCGTGCAGTTGGTACACGTTGAGGAAGCCTTGCGCGATGAGGTAAGCGCTCGCTTTTTCGCATCGGATGCCACCGGTGCAGAACATCGCAATTTTCTGCGATGGATCGGCTGCAAACTCCGCCGCAACGTAGTCGCGAAATTCTCCGAACGATCGCGTCTGCGGATTGCGTGCGCCTTCGAACGTTCCGATCTCGACCTCGTAATCGTTGCGCGTGTCGATTACCACGACGTCCGGTTCGGAAATGAGTGCATTCCAATCCTCCGGCGCAACGAGATGTCCCGTCGCGTCGGACGGCCGAGCGCTCGGGACGCCGAACGTCACGATCTCAGGCTTGATCTTCACCTTGAGGCGTTGGAACGGATGACCAGTGGCAGCTGAAAATTTGACTTGGAGATCGGCGAAGCGGGAATCGGAACGCAACTCGTCTATGAGTGCATCGACTTCGGCTTCTGCCGCGGAAAGCGTCGCGTTGATGCCCTCGCGTGCAATGAGGATCGTGCCGCGAACACCAAGACGTTCGCAGAGTTGGCGAAGCTGGTCTTGCAGAGCCGGCGGATCTTCAATGTCTACGAATTTATAGAAAGCGGCGATCTTCACGCGCATTGCGATATCGGCTTGTTCGTTTGGCTGCTTGCTTGTCATCGGGTACGTTCGTGGCGGACAGTGTTGCAATCTGGCTTGCCTATCAATCGCGACAACTGCTCATCGTAAACCGGCGTCGTCGCCGTCTTTGGTCGCTGCCGTCGCCACCGGCTCGGGCCAAATAAGCGGTACGAGAAGCTTGGCTGCGACAAGCCTTGCTCCTGAGACCGTCAGGTGACCGTCGTCGAAGTAGAGCACCTGGCCGTCGATATCGGCCTTGCATCGACCATTGTCGCAAAGAACCGACGATATCGACGCGAAGCGCGCATTTTCCGACGCTGCGATGCTTTGGAGTTTTGCATCAATATCCTGAAGCTTTTGCATGTCCGGGTGGAAGACGTAATCTCCCGGCTTTTGGCCCAGCATGGCCTTTCTCGCAAGCGTTGCCGGGACCGGCAATTGATTGGGATGCGGCGGCACCTGGCCCATCAGGATCACGCGATGCCCGGCTGCCGTCAGCGCGTGAAGGGTCGCCCGCAGTCCGCTCAGGTATTCTTTCTCATATTCGTCTGTCCATGCGACGGAATTTGCCGCGATGACGATTGTCTTCGGCGGCAGCGACGCGAGACGCTTAACAATTTTTGCATTGTACGCCGGACACTCGGGCCGGTTCGGGTATGTAAATCCGAGCGATGGCGGACAACCGGACGCCGTCAGCTCGCGCACGCTTTCGCCTCGCGATCGGGCGAGGTCGGCCAACGCGACGCTGAACTCGGCTCCGTGGCTGTCTCCATACACAATCGTCGCGGGTTCGACGTTGGCGCCCAGAACACAGGATTTGGAGAAGTCTCCCGCCAGTGAACCATCAAAGTGACATGCGATGCGTTTCGGGCTCGCATCGAGCGACGCCGCTTCGATTCTAAGGACGTCAGCAGGGAAGCGATTCGGCAATCCCTGAAGAAGTACGATCGCCGCCGCGCACGCTGCCAACGCGCCGAGGCTGCCGCCGCCGACTGCGAAGACTTTCCTAGCCGCCCCTACCGTTCCTCTGCGGCGGCGGAACGGTGTCTCGATAAACCGCCAACTCAAGACGGAAAGACCGAACGCGGCGGCGCTGATCGAGACTTGCTGCAACGGCGTCAGCGGCTGCACCAGGATAAGCTTCGCAAATACGATCAAAGGCCAATGCCAGAGATACAGACTGTAGGAGATCAGACCGACGAAGATCATCGGCCGAATACTCAACATGCGGGCGATTTGGGTTTGCCCCCCTGCCCAGATCACCAGCGCCGTTCCGACGCACGGCAGGAGTGCGGCGTACCCCGGAAATAGCGTTTTCTCGCTGAACATGAAGACCGCGAATGCGACAGCGGCAATGCCGACCCACGCAGCGACCTCGCGCTGCCAGGGTTTCTCCGACGCGGGAACGAGACCCAAGGCGATGACCGCCCCGGTCAGCAGTTCCCACATGCGGCAATGAATAAGAAAGTACGAGGACCTCGGATAGCTCGGGGTCAAGACGATGCTCAAGACGAGCGAGACCGTCAGCAGGCCCCAGACACAGAGCGCCACACGGCGCTGTCCAGAACGAAACGCCGCCCAAAGGAGCAGCGGAAAAAATATGTAGAACTGTTCTTCGACGCCAAGGCTCCACGTATGCAGAAGCGGTTGCGTGGCGGCGGCTGGATCGAAATAGGATGTCTGGTGCGCAAACCAAATGTTGCTGACGGAGAAAACCGTGGCGAGTAAACTCCTGGCGTACGTTTCCAACTCGCTCGGGAGCAGGATGGCGATCGCGGCCAGCGTACAGACGGCGCAGACGAAGATCAGAGCCGGAACGATTCTGCGGATGCGTCTCTCATAGAAATTCGCGATGCTGAACGTTCCGTCGCGAATATCGGCGGCGATGATTTGCGAGATCAGGAAGCCGGAAAGAACGAAGAAGACATCGACGCCGACGTATCCGCCGGAGAACGTTTTGATCCCCAGATGACAAAGCAGAACCGATCCGACGGCGATGGCTCGCAGACCGTCGAGCTCGGGCCGGTATTTCAGCGTTTGTCTCGCCAAGTGTCGAATTCCCTCGAACTGCCCTGCTATAAACGCGGATAACGCCTCTATCCTTCGCATCCCGCCGGGATCGGACCAATAAGGGATTATCGGCCATTGCGGAAATTCTTTTGACGTCTTGACGTCCTCACCGGATCGCTCCCGGGTGCGAACTGACGCAGACGATAGTCTCAGGAGAGTCGCATTGTGAAAGCGATGGTTTTTCATGGGCTCGGACAGCCGTTGCGGCTCGAGGAATGCCCCGATCCGACTCCCGGCCCCGGCGAAGTTCGCGTTCGCGTCGAGGCTTGCGCGGTGTGCCGAACGGATCTTCACATCATCGACGGAGACCTGCCTGATCCCAAACGCCCGGTCGTGCCAGGACATGAAATTGTCGGAATTATCGACCGGGCGGGCGACGACACTTTGGCGGCTCGGATTGGACGCCGCGTCGGCATCGGCTGGCTCGGGCATACTTGCGGTCATTGCCGCTACTGCCTAACCGATGCGGAAAACCTTTGCGATGCGCCGCGCTTCACCGGTTACAATCGCGACGGCGGGTTCGCGACGCATGTCGTCGCCGACGCCGCGTTCGCGTTTCCGCTGGCAGGCTTCGACGATACGGTTGCTGCGGCCCCGCTCATGTGCGCGGGCCTGATCGGCTGGCGATCCCTGCGGCTAGCGGGCGACGGCCACAAGATCGGCCTCTATGGATTTGGCGCTGCTGCGCACATCATCGCGCAAGTGTGTATTTGGCAGGGGCGCGAGGTCTACGCATTCACACGGCCTGGGGATGTCGACGGGCAACAGTTCGCGCGTGATCTCGGCGCGCGTTGGGCCGGGGGCTCGGACGAACGGCCGCCATCACCTCTCGATTCAGCCATCATCTTCGCGCCGGTCGGAGCCCTTGTTCCGGCAGCGCTAGCTGCCGTGCGCAAGGGCGGGCGCGTCGTCTGTGGCGGCATCCACATGAACGACATTCCAGCATTTCCCTATCGCCTGCTTTGGGAAGAGCGCAAACTTTTCTCGGTCGCCAATCTCACGCGGCGAGATGCGATTGAATTTCTCGACATCGTACCGAAATCGGGCGTCCGCACAACGACGACTGTTTATCCGCTTTCGGCCGCCAATGAGGCCCTTGCCGCTCTCCGGGAGGGGCGACTTCGTGGCGCCGCGGTGCTGGTCCCGTGATTCAAGCCCTTGTTCTTTTACTGATATGACGCTCCGCCGTCTTGCTGATCGCTTTCTCGCAATTCCTGGCTCGTACCCCGGCCGTCCGGTGGGAGGCTCGGCGTTACGCCGTCTTCCGCCTCGCTTTGCGTAACCGTTCCATATTTTTCCGAATCGCTTGGCTGGTTGCCAAAGCTGTAGATAAACATCGTCAGCGCCAAAACACCCACGATGAGCGAAGCCACAGGCGAGATCGACCAGCCTTGCTTCGGGCGCGGAACGCGAGGATCTCCTTCTCGCATCGATATCTCCTTTCCAAGATCGTCTCTTCAAAACTACATAAAAATCGTTGGGTTCCGTACGGCAAACCGGCGCGCCGGCCGTTCGGATAGCTGACGGCATGGCCGATCATAACAATCGAACGAGACGTGGCTATAACCAAAGTCGTCATAACGACCGCATCGTTGCTGGTTCGCTTGCTCCGGTGACTTGCTCATTTTGGTTCAACCCAGCTCAATTCATAAATGAATATGCCTGGGATTCACCGGATCAGCATTAAATTGCAAATTTCTTTTTACGCTTTCCATATCCCAAGAAAAACTATCGTCCCTTTTTTCCCTTTTTCCCATTTGATTATTTCTGATACCGCTTATCAATTAACCCATTATTTCGCATTCTGCGGATAAGCCTTGTCACGAGCGATGCGGCGCAAATGTGCCGGGGCATGAAGCCAAGTTCGCTCCGCCGCCTCAGGCGCGGCATTCGAGCCATCTTCCGATCATCCGTTCTCTCGCTCGTCGGCGGGTTTGGCCGCCTGACGTTCCCCGTTTTCACGCGGCATCAACAAAGCCGCAGCACGCACAGTCGTACAAGGAGTAAGGGCCCATGCGCCTGGAAGATGTCGCGCAGCTTGATAAGCGTATTGTTGAAATCACGTCCGATACCGATCTGCAGCCGCGCAAGAAGGCGCGCAAGCCCGCCGCGCCGAGAAAGAAGCAAGCCAAGGCGACCCCCGTTCTGCATTTCCTTTCGACCCAGGCATTCGCCAGCCCGTTCGATGTCAATATGGCCGTCGACGCGGGATACAAGGTCGTTATTCCGCATACGAACGCCCGGCTGGACGATACGCGCGGCCTTGTGCAAGACGCCATCTTTTCGCGCCCTCCTCATTTCGGCTCGCACACCGGCGTGTTCATTGGCGGCAAGGATGCGCTGCTGGCGCTCGATATGCTCGCCGCCGCAAAGTCGGCACTCGTACCGCCCTTCCAGCTTTCAGCTCTGGCTGATCCCGGCGGGTCGTTCACGACAGCTGCCGCGATGGTCGCCTGCGTCGAGAACGTTTACCGCAAGAAAACGTCGCGCACTCTGGATGGCGCAAACGTATCCGTTTTCGGCGGTACCGGGGTTGTTGGTTTTGCGTCAGCGGTCATCGCCGCGCTGCAGGGCGCAGATGTCAAACTCGTCTCGCATATGGGTCTGGCGTCGCTTCATCCGCTCGTCAGGGAAGCCAAGCGACGCTTCGGTGTAACGCTTACGCCCGTGCTCGGAGGCCGTGACGGCGACAAGGCCAAGATCGTCGCGAAATCGGATATCGTTCTTTGTGCGGCGGCCGCGGGCATCCAGGTCCTGAAGGCGAAGCATTTTGAAAAATCCAAGCGGACGGTCGTCGTTGCCGACGTCAATGCCGTGCCGCCTTCGGGAATTGAAGGCGTTGAGCTGTTCGATAACGGACGTCCGCTCGCCAAGACGGGCATTCTATCGGTCGGCCCGCTTGCGATCGGCGATATCAAATACAAAACGCAATCCGCACTTCTCCGTCGCATGATCGGCGCGGAAGAGTCTTTGATGCTTGATTTCACGCACGCCTTCGCGACGGCCCGACAGCTGGTGCGCAAGGCTGGAAAGAAATAGCGAGTATCGAGGCCATCATGTTTGCATTTTTGGCACTTCTGGCTGTCGCGCACCGCCGCCAACGGCGTGCGCGGCAGATTTTCGAAAATTCGCTTTAGACCTCAGTTCGAAATATGGGCGGCCGGAAAATTTCCGGCCGGCCGCACTGAAACCGCGGCGCTCCTCAACTCCGCTTCCCATTGCGCCGTCACATGGGGATCGCGCTATCCTCGTCGACCGCCAGCTGCTCCAAAGCCTGTTCAACCTCGTCTCGGAGCGCCGTCAGTGTCTTATGAACGGCGATCAGGTCTTCGCGGTTCAGACCGTCAACATCCAGCGTAACGTCCTGCAGGAACCAGAGTGCCTTTACGGGATTAATAGCCACGACATCCCTCCGTAGACTGATCGTGCCGAGTATATCCCACGGCCCCGACGTGCCAGGGTAAAAATCCGTGCTTAGGATTAAGTCGAATGGCCGTCCCCGTCACGCCGCTGCCGACTGTAGTCATTTTTGATCTCGAGCGCTTCGTCAAAGCGCAAGAGCCTGTCTTCGAGCGCGTGCGTGCGGAACTTCGTGCGGGCCAGAAGCAAAGTCATTGGATGTGGTTCGTGTTTCCTCAGCTTCGCGGTCTCGGAGCGAGTCCAACATCGGTCTATTACGGCATTGGCTCTATTGACGAGGCGCGGGCCTATCTCGCGCATCCCATCCTTGGGCCGCGACTGCGGGAGGTGGCGCAACTGGTTCTCGACGCCGAGGACCGTACTTTGGCGGACATCTTCGGCTCCCCCGATGACATCAAATTCCGATCCTCGATGACCCTGTTTGCCAGAGCGGCGGCACCGGACGGCGGTGTGTTCCAGACCGTGCTCGAGGCCTGCTGCGATGGAGCCGACAGACGAACGGACGCCTTGCTCGGTATCTAAGTTCGAAAGTTCGCGTCTCTATCCCGTTCGCATCGCACGTTTACTGTTTACCACCTGAACTCCGCATTTGCGGAAGACAGGAACAAGTTCGCGCCGGCGGGCGTTGCGCTCCATGACGTGAAATGGAGGATCGATCGCATGGGCGGCAATCTCATCTATTACGCCATCGCGTTTATTGTCGTGGCGTTGATCGCGGCCCTGTTGGGGTTCGGCGGCGTCGCGGGCGTGGCGATGTCAGGCGCACATCTGTTGATTACGGTGGCAGTGATTGTCATTGTGGCGGGACTGCTCATCAGTTTCATCCGCCGCGTATGATCGAATAATCGTTTTGTGCAAAGGGGAACCTGCTCGTGCGTGGCTCCTTTTTTGTGCGCCTGGCTTGCCGTTCGAACAATGGCGAGTCACGAAATCTATCAAACCGCCTCTGTCCGGTTGGAACGTGGGACACAAATCGGTTTTTTATTCGGGGATTTCCAAGACGGTTTTGGGCAGTGGTGCCCAGGGCCGGAATTGAACCAGCGACACTGCGATTTTCAGTCGCATGCTCTACCAACTGAGCTACCTGGGCTTGCCTCCGGCGGCCGTCGGCCCTTCGAAGTCCGGCCCTTATAGGGGGCACATTCGCGGGATGCAAGCGCGGCGAAAAGCGGCTCGGTCAGTGCCTGGTTTTGTCTTGATCCGGGGTGCCGTTTCCTTTCAGCGGATCGATGCCGTCACCTTCGTCCTCATCCCGTCCGGACACGGCGTAAGCGCCGCTGAACCATTTTCCGAGGTCGATATCGGCGCAGCGTTTCGAGCAGAACGGGCGATAGGCATCGACCGCCGGCTCACGGCAGATCGGGCATCTCACGGGCTTCTTGTTTGGGCGCGGGGACGACGACATTCCGGAAAAACCTCAGGCGCGATCGACTTCGGCGTAGCGCAGCCAATTATACTGGATCGGAAACTTCTCGGAGTTGAGGAGGCTCACGACCTCGGTCAACGGCAGGCCGACGACGTTGGTGTAGGAACCGATGAGCCGCTGGATGAAGCATCCCGCCAACCCCTGGATGGCGTAGCCACCGGCCTTCCCCCGCCACTCGCGTGAGGCGATATAGGACTCGAGCTCCGGGCGGCTGATGTAGCGGAAGCGAACGCGGGTATCGACGATCTTCGTCCGTACACGATCATCCGGTGTGATGAGGCAGACACAGGTCTGGACCTTGTGCGTGCGCCCCGACAGAAGTTGTAGAGACGCCATCGCTTCCTCGATGTGCGCCGGCTTCATCAGAACTTTGCGGCCCATTGCGACGACGGTGTCGGCAGCCAGGACGTAGGCGTCAGCGAGATCAGAATCGTTGGCGATCTGGTCGCGGGCCACTTCCGCCTTCGCCTTGGCCAGCCGCGTGACGAGCGCGCGGGGCATCTCTCCGCGCTTCGGGGTTTCGTCGATCGAGGCTGGACGCAGCGCGTCCGGTGTGACGCCGACCTGTGCGAGAAGCGTCACCCGGCGGGGACTGGCGCTGGCGAGGACAAGGCGCGGCCTCTCGATCTCCGCCTTCGATGCGCCCCTCTCGCGTGCCATCGATCGCCGTAGCGTTTCACGGCTCGTGGCGCCGGAGCGACCGAAGGTGGGGAGGAACGTGGATCTCAGTGACGACATCATGAGCGGCCTGCAGGGGTGCGAAACATTTCGACACCGAAAATGGATGCGCGGACAATGAGCAAGCCTTGGCCGTTTAGCAAGACCCGCTCGCGTTGCGGCGGACCACAAAACAAGGCATGAATAGCGCCGCAACTTCGCGGCTATGATGGCGATAATGGTCCTGAAAACAGACCCGGCCGGACTTCTTGCCCGAACCCCGCTTTTTAACGGGCTGGACGAGGCCAGCCGCAAGGCCGTCGCTGCCGAGCTGCGCGAAGCCTCATATGAACCGGGACAAGTCATTTTTTCGCGCGGCGACCCGGGGTCCGAGCTTCATATCGTCAGCAAAGGACGCATTCGGCTTTCCGTGCTGACCTCCGATGGTCGCGAGTTGTCGTTTGCTCATGTCGAGCCCCCATCGATTTTTGGCGAACTCGCGATTTTCGACGGCAGGCCGCGGTCGGCCGACGCAACGGCGGTCAACAGGGTCGAAACGCTAATGCTTTCGAAGGCGTCGTTCATGCGCCTGTTGGAATCGCGGCCGTCTATTGGAGAAGCCGCCGTGCGTTTCCTTGCCGGCCGCCTTCGCGACGCGGACGAACAGCTCGAAGCGATTGCGCTGCATCCGATCGAGGCGCGGCTGGCGCGTTTTTTCCTGGCTGCCGTCCGCCAGAAAGACCCTTCAGGAAAAGCCGAGAAGCTGTCCCTAGCCCTGCCGATTTCGCAAAGCGAACTCGCGCTTCTGGTCGGCGCCAGCCGTCCGAAGGTGAATGCGGCGCTCGGCCTTCTGGAATCGCAGGGCGCCATCGAGCGCCGCGGCCAGCAAGTGATATGTGACGTGGCGGTGCTCAATGGCATCGGCCGAATTGATGAAAAGGAGTGAGGGTGCCACCCTTCGTGCCCCCTCTCGGACCACCAGCATGACCGTTTCTGATCGACAGAAGCAGCCTGTTTCGCGCGGCGGCGATCTTCCTTTCATCGGCTCCCTCGTTCGTCCTGTGAAAGCGTTGTTCGGTAAAATCGCCCGCATCGGCATCAAAGATTATCCGCTGGACACGCAGCGGCGTCTCAAGATCGTCAACGTCTTCTCGGCCTTGGTCGTGGCGACGACATTCATCTACGCGATTCAGCTTTGGCTTTCCGGCGATGCTTCGATGCGGCCGGTCGTTCTCATCAATCTCGGACTTGCCATCATCGTCGCGTTCGTGCCGTTGATGCATCGCTTTAACGAAATGGCGGGCGGCCTGCTTCTCGTGATTGCCGAGTTCACCGCGCTCATCGCGTTCACCTCGTATTTCGGACGCTTGGGCGGGGCACCGCTGCAATACGTCGTGGCCGCTGCGGCTCCGTTCGTCATCTTTGAATCGCGCCGCTTCTGGCTGGTGTTCGCGATCGTCACGTCGGCGCTTGTTCTGCACCTGATTGCCTGGTTTCAGTTTCCGATGGAAGCGGCGCGGCTGCACGTCAGTCCCGCCGTTATCGACTCGCTCTACGTGCAGGGCGCTATCACAACGTTCGGATTGATCGCCGCATGCGTCTACTATGCGTTCGGACTTGTCGAGAATGCCAAGGCGGAAACCGAGACCGTCCTGCGCAATGTCCTTCCTGACGACGTTGTCGAACGGATCAAGTCGGCACCCGGCGAAAGCATTGCAGACGGGTTTTCGAACGCATCCGTCCTGTTCGCTGACATCAGCGGTTTCGTCCGGCTGGCGCGCAGTCTCGGCCCCGAGAAGACCGTTGCGCTGCTCAACCGGCTGGTGACGACGTTCGATGACCTCGCGCAACGGCACGGCGTCGAAAAGATCAAGACGATCGGCGACGCCTACATGGTGGCATCCGGCGTGCCGATCCCGCGTCCCGACCACATCGAAGCGTTGGCGGCGATGGCCCTCGATTTACTCACGGCCGTCCGCAACGTCGGCACAGCCGAAAATCTGGCCATAGATGTCCGCATCGGCATGGCCTCCGGCCCCATGATGGCCGGCGTGATCGGGAAGAATAAATTCAGCTACGATGTGTGGGGCGATCCGGTGAATCTCGCGAGCCGCCTTGAACAGGCGAGCGCGCCGGGCCGCATCACCGTCTGTCCCGGTTGCTATTCCGCCCTGAAAGATTCGTTCGTTATGGAATCGCGCGGGCTGATCGACATCAAAGGCGTCGGCCCGCAGGAAGCGTGGTTCCTGGTTGGACGGCGCGCGAGCGCTGGCGGCTCAGCCCTTCCAGTGCAGTGAGCAGACCAACGTGAAGAGCCGCCGGGCGGTGTCTTCATCGACGATGACCTTGGGCAGCAATTTATCGCGAAGCAGGCTGCTGCCTTCGTCATGCAGTGCTCGCCTGCTGACGTCGATCGCTTGAATGCGCGCTGGCGGCGCGGTCCGGACGGCCTCGTAATAGGATTCACAGACCATGAAATAGTCTTTCATGATGCGCTTCAGCGGCGTCAGCGCCACCGCCTGTTCGAGTGCGGCCCCGTCAGCTGCGGGAACGATATTCATTTGAAGACGATCTTCGACAACCGAGAGGTGCAGCTTGTACGGTCCCTCGTCCAGACCCTCGATACGGAACGCATTGCCGTCGAGAATATCAAAGATCGCGACTTCCCGCTCGTGCTCGGTGTTGGCGTTGGCGCGGCCGAGCGACTTCGTGTCCAGCGTGATTTCCGCCAGACGGTCACGACTTTTCTCGGCTGTGCTCACCTGTTGATCCATGCGGTATCACTTCGTTTTTGCGAGACGCACTTCCACCGATCGGCGATGGCCTTCCAAACCTTCGGCACGCGCCAATGTCATAGCCGCCGGGCCAAGCGCGGCAAGGGCGGCGTGGTCGAGTTTGAGAATGGACGTGCGCTTCATGAAATCGAGTACTCCAAGGCCCGACGAAAAACGAGCACTGCGTGCTGTCGGCAGGACGTGATTGGAACCCGAAACATAATCCCCGATGACTTCCGGTGTCGAATGCCCGATGAAAATTGCACCTGCGTTGCGGATACGCTTCGCAAGCTCCTCGGCGTCATTCGTTGCAATTTCCAAATGCTCCGCCGCGATACGATCCGCCAATGCCGGAGCTTCGCCTAGCGATTTCAAAACGATTGTGGCGCCGTAAGCGTTCCAGCTTTCGCCCGCGATATTTCCGCGCGGTAAAGTCTGCAGCTGGCGCGCCACCGCCTGCTCAACGGCCGCAGCAAAATCGGCGTCGTCCGTCATCAGGATCGACTGAGCGGCGGCGTCATGCTCGGCCTGCGCCAGCAGATCCGTCGCAATCCATTCCGGATTGTTATCGCGATCAGCAATGACAAGAACTTCAGACGGGCCAGCGATCGAATCGATGCCGACCGTGCCGAAGACCTGGCGCTTGGCAGCCGCGACGTAGGCGTTGCCGGGCCCAACAATCTTGACGACCGGACGAATGGTCTCCGTACCGTACGCCAGCGCGGCAACCGCCTGGGCGCCGCCAATGCGATAGATCTCGGTGACACCCACGATTTTGGCGGCAGCCAGCACGAGCGGATTCAATTCTCCGCCGGGCGCGGGCACGACCATGACGATCCGAGGGACGCCAGCGACTTTCGCCGGCACGGCATTCATCAGTACCGAACTCGGATACGATGCGAGGCCGCCGGGCACATAAAGACCCGCCGATTCGACCGCAGTCCAACGATGTCCCAACTCGACGCCGGCCGCGTCGCGATAGCGGTCATCGGAGGGCAACTGACGCTGGTGGTGATCGGCAATTCGGTCATGCGCGAAGCGAAGCGCGTCGAGCGTTTCCTCGGAGCATTCGGCGTAGGCGGCCTCGATTTCCGATGCGCTGACGGCCAGCCCCACCTTGCGCAGATCGAGACGATCGAACTTGAGCGTCAAATCGATGAGCGCAGCATCACCTCGCGCGCGAACGTCGGCAACAATGTCGCCGACCGCGTTGTCGACATCGACGGAGACTTCGCGCTTTTGCGAAAGCAGCTCCGCAAACTGCGTTTCGAAATTCTTGTCGACGCTCTTCAGCCGCATCGGCATCAGCAATTTCCTCGGAGCGTTGGGCTCGATTGAGTTCAGTCCGCGTCGTCGGGGTGCTCCGGCGAATGGCTCGTGGCCCAGGCCGCCCCAAGATCTTTGAGTTCAACCTCGACGCATTCAACGCTCAGCCGAATGGCCGCGCCGCCTGAGAATGTCAACGTGACATCGCCTTCCGGCGCCTCGGGGCTGCCCGCCGGCTCGAACGTCATCGCGAGAAGCGCCAGCGCGGCACGCTTATCGTTAAGATCGATATTCTGCAGCTTGGCGCCGTTGACGCGCTCGAAGCGAATAGCGGTGCGGCGACGCTCGAATTGCTCCGGCGCGCCAGCCTTTTTTTGGGCTTCGGCGGCCTTCGCCCAGTCGAACCGATTTGCAATCGCAACGAAGCGGCGCTCTTTCGGGAGATAAGTCATTTCTCCGACGCGCACGACAGCGTCCTGCAAATGCGCCGAGAGAATCCCAAGATCCTCCGCATCCAGAGCGATAAGTTTAAGATCGGCCATTGGTCGTGAAAATCTCCCGCGAGCCCCTGCGAGGCGCCGTGGCCGAGTGTTATCGACTGCGCTGTGCTCACGCAACATCGGTGGAACGAAATACCGCCGTTAGGGTCGCTGCCAAGCACCTCCGGTCCCAGGCGAATTTCAACACACGTACCCGATTACCCGCTCGTCAGGCGCTCGATCTCCGCTCCGCAGCGACTGAGTTTCTGTTCAAGCTGCTCGAAGCCGCGATCCAGGTGGTAAACCCGATTGATGACCGTTTCACCCTCGCCGGCCAGTCCCGCGATGACCAGGGATACCGAGGCGCGAAGATCGGTCGCCATGACCGGCGCCCCTTTCAACGTTTTGACGCCCTTGATCGAGGCCGTGTCGCCGTGGAGCTGAATATCGGCTCCGAGCCGCGCCAGCTCCTGCACGTGCATGAAGCGATTTTCGAAGATCGTCTCACGAATGACGCTGGTTCCCTGCGCGAGGCTCAAGAGCGCCATCAGCTGGGCTTGCAAATCGGTCGGGAAGCCGGGGAATGGCTGCGTCTCTATCGAGATCGGCTGAATGCCGCCGCCGTTGCGTGTGACCCGGATGCCGTTACCGGTCGCCTCGACCGTCGTGCCTGTTTCGATGAGAACGTCGAGAGCGGCTTTGAGATCGTCACCACGCGCGCCTTCGAGCAGCACGTCACCGCCCGTTGCTGCGACAGCCATCGCGAATGTGCCGGTCTCGATGCGATCAGGAAGAACCGTATGGACCGTTCCTTCGAGGCGGTCTCGGCCCTGAACGCGGAGGGTCGACGTTCCGATGCCTTCGACTTTCGCCCCCATCTTCGAGAGGCACGCCGCGACGTCGCCGATCTCCGGCTCACGAGCCGCATTTTCGATGACCGTTTCGCCCTTCGCGAGAGCCGCGGCCAACAGCACGTTGTGGGTGGCGCCGACCGACACCTTGGGGAAAACGATGCGGGCGCCGCGCAGCCCTTTCGGAGCGCGTGCAATGACGTAACCGGCATCGATATCGATTTCGGCGCCGAGTTCCTTCAGTCCCATTAAATGCAAATCGACAGGCCGCGTGCCGATGGCGCAGCCGCCGGGCAACGACACCTTCGCCTGCCGCATGCGCGCGATCAGCGGCCCAAGCACCCAAAAGCTGGCGCGCATCCGCGACACCATTTCGTAAGGGGCCGTCGTATCGACGATGTCGCGCGCCGTCAGATGAAATGTTTCGCCGAGATGCATCGCGGGGCCGGGACGCTTGCCGTCCACAGCAAGATCGACGCCATGATTGCGCAGAATGCGGACAAGCAGATTGACGTCAGCGAGGTTCGGGACATTTTTTAGGGTCAGCCGATCTTCGGTCAGCAAGCTGGCGATCAGCAGAGGCAGGGCTGCATTCTTCGCACCGGAGATAGGGATCGTGCCGTGGAGAGGTTTGCCGCCCGTAATCCTGATCCGATCCATATATGCCTATCGTCTCCAATGTGACGCAAAGCCCTGATGGCCGCGGAGATTCGCATCTCGACCTGTACGGCTGATTAACGGCTCCAAGGGCGCCCGGGCAAGCAACTTTTGCTCGCAGTTCCGGCGATTCACCGGTCTTCGGAAGATTGATTGCCGTTGGTGTTGTCTTTGCCACCCGTGCCGCCGCGCGTTGCGTCCTTGCGCCGCTTCAAATTGGCCCGCAGAACGTCTGCAAGGCGTTTTTCACGCGCCTCCTTGGCCGAAGGATTCGGACGTTTTTGTTTTATCGGTCGTTCGGTCATGCTTGGCGCGCGAGCCTATATTGGCGGAAATCCAAACGTCTGCGACGTCACGGCGGAGCTTGGCTTTCCGGCTTGCCCGCCGTCAAGCCTTGTGGCAGTGTCCGCCCCGCTCGCAGGCGCGGGCGCATCTGCGCGCCAGTTTCGTCGGCGCGCTTGCTTTTTCTGGGGCCCTTCCGGTACCCTCGAAGGCATCCAGGCTGCCGTAGCTCAGTGGTAGAGCACTCCCTTGGTAAGGGAGAGGTCGAGAGTTCAATCCCCTCCGGCAGCACCATAACGAAAGCGCGCGGGCGCGGCGCTCTCCTTCCTCCCCGTTTTTTCAGGTGGACCACTCGCCGCCGACAGCGCGGGATCAGTGCCGTGCATATCTCTCAAAGAACAATGCTGAGATTATTCTCCGTCGTCGCCGGCTTGTTTCCTCTGCGGCCGGACCGAGTCAACACTATGCTCCAAAGGAACTTTGCTCAGACACTTTCTTGAATGACGCCATGCCCATCAGGACTTTTGCTGCGTGTACGGCCTATTTGAAAATTCTGCTGACCGTCGTGCATTATGTCATCGGATTCTGAATACACCTTTTGAAGTACTCGGAAGAAATAATTTGGGCAAATTCTTTGAAAGCAAATCGGCGCCCATTACACATGTTCAAAAATTTATGACCCTGATTTGCTTCACAGAATAAAGACTCCCAAATCCATCGCGGTCGCCAATTTCCAGCAACCCCGCAATTCCCGGAACGGCCAATTCAAATTAGTCAGTTGAATGATTATAAAATTCAAATTAGAATACGAAAATGTAATATGTGTAATTTCTGCGTCTCTTGCGATGCTTCATCGCATTGGAGGTGTGTTGGTGCGTACTCCGTGATTCTTTGCCCCGTCGGCGCAGGGCTCAACATCACAACATTTTCCTATATGCGGGCGTCTTAGCCTGCATCCTCATTCAATAACTCCAATTGAATTTCAATGGGCCTCGCTCCGTTGGGAAACGACGGGCTGCGCCAAATCAATTCTGGGATGGGAGCTGACAATGGCAGTTACCGATATTTATGCTGGTCTTGACCAACTCATTGCGCGCCAGTCGAACGGAGACGGCAATACAGATGGCGGGCAGGTCGATGATGTTTATTTAAGAATCACGGCGGCGCAGTACGAAACAAACAACAGCGATGGCAGTTTTGGAGCGCCATTCGGCGGTCCTCCCGGCCCCAACGGCATGGTGCTCCCGGTAGCTCCAACAAACCCACCCCCTATTCCGATCCCACAAATCGGCTACACCGGCGACATGCCGCAAGCAGAAGCCATCTCCACTGCGGTGATGGACTTGGACGCGAACCATCAGAACAATCCAAGCACCGCCGGCGCCAATGAACTGTTCGACTTTTTCGGCCAAATCCTCACTCATGACGTGGCCGAAGCCTCGACACTCTCTGACGACGTCCCGCTTCTGATGGACGGCCTTCCGTTCCCGTTTGCCCGCACTCATGGCGAAGTTGACGAACACGGCGTGCGCCAGCAGATCAACGAGGAGACGAGTTTCCTCGACCTCGGCATGGTCTACGGCGACAACGACGCTCGCCTGGCTCTTGCCCGCGCCGACAACGCGGATCATACGCAATCGGCGAAATTGCTTTTGGGCGACAACGGTCTGTTGCCGACGATCCAGGACGTCGCCGACGATTCAGGGCTGACCGCGCGCCAAGTTCTCGGAATTTATCAGCAGCCCGGATTTGCTGGCCTGCCCGATCCCATAGCCGCAGCGGACGGTACATTCGAAGGCATTTATTATGCTGGCGACAACCGGGCCAGCCAGCAGACGCCGCTGGTGACTTTGCAAACGGCATGGGCGCGCGAGCACAACTATCAAGTCGATCAGATCGAGCATCATCTCAGCGCTACCGGCGTGTCGTGGACGGACGACCAGAAGTTCGAGGCGGCGCGCGCCATCACAGAAGCGGAATGGCAGCACGTCGTGTTCGACGAGTATGTCCCGACGCTGATCGGCGACAACGCCGACAACCTGCTCGACGCCTACAAGAATTTCATTGGGAATGAGACCTATAACTCGATCGGCGCCGGCATCATCAACGAGTGGACGACGGTCGCATTCCGCTTCGGCCATGATCAGTCGAGCAACGATTACACCGTGATCGATGCTAACGGGGCCGGTACCGTCATATCTCTGGCCCAGGCGTTCTCTGCGCTCGGAAACTTTTCACCGGATGCCCGCGCGGACACGACAGAAGGTATCGACTCGTGGATCCGGGGGCTTGCTGCACAGTCGGCCCAGGAGATTGACGGCAAGGTTGCGGACGGCAACCGCGAAGCGCTGTTCGGCGGCCTCGGCACGACCGTCGACCTTGAGGCTTTCGATATCCAGCGAGGCCGCGACCACGGCGTATGGAATTACAACGAGCTGCGTGCCGGGCTTGGGCTTTCCACGTACAGCAGCTTCGACGCGTTCGGAACGGCGAACCATCTCGATTCGACGGTCCTGGCTTCGCTGAAGGGCGTCTACGGCGACGACATCACGAAGCTCGATTCGATCGTCGGCGGTCTCCTTGAGGAGCACTACGGCGGCAGCCAGCTTGGCACGACATTCACACTTCTCAGCGCCATCCAGTTCGATCTGCTGAAGACGACCGATGCGTTCTATTACGAGAACCGGCTGGCCGACAATCCGGAGCTGATTGCCGACATCAAAGGCACGACGTTCGCGGAGATTCTCGAGCGCAACAGCGGAAGCACTGACCACAGCGGCACTGTCAGCCACTTGCATCTCGATTCCTTCCAAGTCGCCAACCTGATGGAGGGGAGCAACAAGGGCGATTATCTGCGCGGCGCCGACGTTATGTATGACGCCGACGGCAATGCTTTCCTGAAAGCCGACCTCATGATCGGCGGGAACGGCAACGACAAGATCTACGGCAATTCCGGTAACGACACCCTCTATGGCGATGCCGGGAAAGATTATCTCGACGGCGGTAAAGGAGACGACTTCCTGCGGGGCGGCGAAGGCAATGATTCCGCTTACGGAGGTGTCGGAAACGACAATGTCGCCGGTGAGAAAGGCAACGACTATCTTGATCTCGGCAGCGGGGATGACTGGGCCAACGGCGGCGAAGGCAACGATAAAATCGTCTGCGGCGACGGCAACGATATTGCTCTCGGAAAAGAGGGCAATGATAACATCTATGGCGGTAAGGGCTACGACGAGCTCTTTGGCGGCGACGGCAAAGACATGGTCAGCGGCGATGCTGGCGATGATCTTGTTTACGGCGGCGCCGGCAATGACTGTGTCTCCGGCGGCGCCGGCAACGACACCGTACACGGTGAAAGCGACAATGATCGCGTCTCCGGCGGCAATGGAAACGACTGGCTCTATGGAGACGAGGGCAAAGACACCGTCAGTGGCGATAGCGGCAACGATTTCTGCTACGGCGGCGCGGGCGACGATTGCGTGTACGGCGGTTCCGGAAACGATCTCATCGTCGGCGATGCCGGCAACGATCGGCTCTCGGGCGGTTCGGGCTACGATGTCTTCGCCTTCGGCATGGGATCGGACAAGGACAAGATCACCGATTTCAGCGTGAAGCAGGATAAAATCGATCTCTCCGAGCTGGCGCAATTCGATACGTTCTACGATGTCCAGGAAGCCATGACGTCAGGCCGGCACGGTACGACCATCAATCTCGGAGATACCGATGGCGATGGCTACAACGATACGATCGAGCTTGTCGGTGTCAGCCAGAAGATGCTCAAGGACGGCAACTTCATTCTCTATCACGACGATGTAATCACCTAAGCGTTCACATGCGAGCGCGATCTTCGGGTCGCGCTCGCGCAATGCATGTTTCGAATCTTTTTATTGTCCGCATTTGAAGTGACGAGGTTACGAGCGTGAGTGCGTCGCGAACGAATTCCCTCAGGCGCGCACTTTCTGCCGTTCGTGGCGGATTTGTCGTCGTTGGCCTGTTCAGCCTGTTTATCAACCTCGCGGCGCTGATCGTGCCACTCTACATGATGCAGATTTACGACCGCGTGCTCGCCGCGCGCAGTCGCGAGACGCTCATCGCGTTAACAGTGCTCGCCGTCGTCCTGCTCGTCATTGTCATGTTCGTTGAAATCGCTCGATCGCGCCTCCTGGTGCGGCTCGGCGCCGAACTCGACGAGATGCTCGGAGCGCTGCTGTTCGGAACTGCCGTCGAAGACCGTGCAGCCGGCCAAGAAGCAGCGGCCAGCCAGCCGCTGCGCGATCTCGAGACGATGCGCACGTTCATGACCGGCGCCGGCATCCTTGCCCTTTTTGATGCGCCGTGGACGCCGATCTATCTCGCCATCATTTACTTCTTGCATCCCTGGCTCGGTGTTGTCGCGACCGTCGGCGGCATCACAATCCTCTGCTTAGCCCTCGCGAGCGAATTTGCCGTTCGCAACCCTCTGCGGGAGGCCGGTTCCTCGATGCGCTGGTCGAATGAACTCGTCGATATTTTCGCGCGCAGCTCGAATTCGATCCGGGTCATGGGCATGCTCGGGAGGCTTGAAGCACTTTGGGAAAGCCATCGGCGAGACGGCGTCGCCTGGCAGGCGCTTGCCAGCGACCGTCTCGGCGTCCTGCAGGCGATAGCGAAGAGCGTACGGCTTACCCTGCAGGTCGCTATTCTCGGGGTCGGTGCGTTGCTGGTCATGGATGGAGCGACCACGGCAGGCATCATGATCGCGGCTTCCATCATCATGGGACGGGCATTAGCGCCGGTCGAGGCGGCAATGGGCCAATGGCGCGGCTTCGTCAACGCGCGTGCTGCGTACAGGCGCCTGAAGGCTGCATTGGAGAATACGGGGCAGGCAAACGATCGCATGGCGCTGCCGGCTCCGCAGGGACGTCTCGAACTCGACAACGTCGGGATGCGCCTTGCGCCTGTCGCACCACCCGTGCTGTCGGGACTCACATTCGCGATCGAACCTGGAGAAACACTCGGCATCCTGGGCCCAAGCGGTGCGGGAAAGTCGTCACTGGCGCGTCTGCTGGTCGGAATTAGTGCGCCAACGCTCGGCAGCGTGCGTCTCGACGGAGCCGAGGTTTCGGGTTGGCCCAGCGAGGAACTCGGGCCGTATCTCGGATATCTGCCGCAAGAAATCGAACTCCTTGGCGGCACGGTGGCTCAGAACATCTCGCGCTTCGGTAACGTCGATGCTCCTGCCGTTGTCGAAGCCGCGAAACTTGCCGGCGCTCACGACATGATCCTGCGGCTACCACAAGGCTACGAGACCATGATCGAGGATGCGGGCCGCAATATCGCAGGCGGGCAGCGTCAACGGCTCGGCCTGGCGCGCGCCTTTTTCGGCAATCCCCGTCTCGTGGTGCTCGACGAACCCAATGCCAATCTCGACAGCGAAGGCGAAACCGCCTTGCGGCGCGCCGTTGCCATTCTCAAAAGCCGCCGACGGACCATCATCATCATCACACACAAGCCACTCGTGCTCGGCACGGCCGACAAGCTCCTCGTTCTGAGCGAGGGCCGGATCAAACATTTCGGAACCACCAAGTCGGTCATTGCGGCAATGACCGGACGCCCGGATGAAAAGCCGATCCTTGCTCCGGTCGTGTCGGGCCCTGCTTGGCGTGGCGCTCCTCTTTCAGGGAATGGCGATGCAAAAGCTCGGTTCAATACCTGAACAAAAATCGCAATCCTGGCAAATTTCCGCCGCGCGTCCGACCCGGCGCCGCCGCACTCGCCGGCCCGCAATCCTGTTGGGCCTGGCCGCCATCGGCATCGCCGTCGGCGGACTTGGCGCATGGTCGGCAATGGCTCCGCTGGCAAGCGCGGTCGTCGCGTCTGGCAAAGTCGCGGTCGCTTCGAAGCGCAAGGAGATCCAGCACGTAGACGGTGGAACCGTCAAAGCCATCCACGTTCAAGACGGCGATATCGTCAAAGCCAATAGCGTTCTGATCGAACTCGATGATGGCAAGGCCAAGGTCCGGCATGCGCTCGCTCGGGCCGCCTATTTCTCATCTGTAGCAACCCGGGCACGCCTCGTCGCCGAGCGGGACGGCGCCGACACGATCGTTTTTCCGGACAAGCTTCTGGCCGAAGCGGCGCGATCATCGGAAATCCGCCGCACGGTTCTGGACCAGCAACGACTCTTTGCCGGCCGACGCCAGGAACTGGCAGGCCAGATCAAAATCTCGCTTCAAAAAATCGGCCAGCTCAAAGAGGAAATTACGGGGTTAACTTCTCAGCGCGCCTCGACGATCGAGCAATCCGATCTCGCCGCCAAGGAGCAGGCGGTCATAGAGAAAATGTTCACGCGCGGCTACGTCACCCGGCAACGGGTGCATTCGATACGGCGAGAGCACGTCCAGCTGACGGGGAGTTTGGGTCAGATCGATGCCTCGATCGCCAAAGCCCGCAAGGAGATCGACGAGACGGAATTTTCCATCCGGCAGCTGACGCTGAAGCGTCAGAGCGACATCCTGGCGGAGCTTCAGGATATCGAGCGGCGGATTTTCAACCTCAATGAAGAATATCAGGCTTCCGGCGACGAGCTTGCACGGCTGGCAATCCTGGCTCCGGTGGCCGGCGTTGTCGTCAATTCGCGTGTCCACACGATTGGCGGCGTCATCCGGCCCGGCGAAACGATCCTCGAAATCGTTCCCGGCGCCGATGCCCTGGTCGTGGAAGCGCGGGTGCGGCCGCTCGACATCGACGAGGTCGCCAAAGGCCAACCCACGGAAGTCCGATTTTCGGCTTTCAAGCAGCGGACCACCCCATTTCTGACCGGGAACGTCCTTCAGGTCTCGGCGGACTCGGTGACAGATCAGCGTACCGGCGAGCCCTACTACAGTGCGATCATCGGTATCTCCCGCACGGAATTCGAACGGCTTGGACATCGCCTGCAGCCGGGGATGCCCGCCGAAATTCTGATCAAGACCGGGAGTCGAACGCCTCTGACCTATCTCGTGCAACCGCTCATGGACAGCATGCACAAGGCATTGCGGGAGCAATAATAATCGGCTCGGCGGCCTTCGGCAGCCGTCCATCGATCAGTGCCTTGTTTAGCGAAAGACGTTGGGATGCCCACGAACGTGGTACTGGCGGTCTATGATCCACCGGCGTCGGGGTTGCCGTACCTCGCCGCCGTCATCATCAATAATACCTTCATCGGCGCGCTGGCTGCAGCGACGGCGGCCGAAGCTCTAGGTGTCGTTGAACTCATCGGCGACGAGCTGAGCCGGATCAACCCCACTCACTAATACGTCTCACCACCCGCAATATCGATACGGCCGTTCAGTCCTTTCAAAAAATTGTTGGGGATTACGGGTCCTTATGCGCAGCGTACCCCGTAAATACGCTCCGTAAACTGAACAGTGGATTTTAGTGAACGGTGTTTGGGTCGTAGGGATAGATCGTATGCGGAGGGATACGCAGGAAAATTCTCTAACACGAACTCTGTCGCTGTCCGGTGGCGCGCCTCCGGCTGGGACGCTTCTGAGCTTGCAAGGCATTCCATAGTCCGACCGAAGTCTTCTGCGTGCGGGGGTCCAGTCAATGCGCATTAGTAAGCTGCGTGCCTATCGCAACGATAGCGGCGCCAGCGTTGTCCAGGCCGATGTCGACGGCGAGTTGCTCTGGTTTTCTTCGGCCGATGCTCAGTTGACGGCAAGTCCTGAGGCATTCGCCAGCGCGCTGTTTGTACCAGCGGCGGCGCGCAACGAAGTCATCTTCCTCGATGAGCCTGTCGATCGGACGTGGCTCAGAAATACCCCGAAGATCGTCGAACAATTGAGAGAGTGGTGGGATCTCCCCGGCGCCAAAATCGTCGCTGCCGGAACCGTCGATCGCCAGCGCCATGAGGCCGGTAAAATCGCGCAGTGCTTCACGGCGGGCGTCGACTCATTTTACGAACTCATAACCGCCAAGCCGCCGCCGCAAGCGCTCGTGTTCGTGCACGGCTACGATTTTCTGCTATCGGATCGCGTGCGTCTCGACGCGGCCCTTCCGGGCTTTCGCGAAACGGCTTCCTCGTTCGGAGCCGATTCCATCTTGATCTCGACGAATTTGCGCGAACTCCGGGCGATGCGTAAATGCTCCTGGCAGAAGAGCCACGGCGGCGCACTTGCCGCGCTCGGTCACCTGTTGAGTGAAAACGTCTCTCTCCTCCGCATCCCGTCGAGCCTTCCCTATCATGACCCCTTGCCTTGGGGATCTCATTGGGATCTCGATCCGTTCTGGTCGTCGAGCATCATGACGACGGAGCATTGCGACGCGACGCTGACACGGACGGGCAAGGTCAAGGTCATTGCCGACAATCCTCTCGTGCGACGGCACCTGCGAGTTTGTCACGAAAATCTCAGACCGACCGGTAACTGCTCGCGATGCGAAAAGTGCATCCGCACGATGATCGCCTTTGCGAATGCCGAACAGTTAGAAAACTGTGAAACCTTTGATCAAACGCTCCCCCTGCGCAGAAGGATCGATCAGCTTCCGCTTGTGGAGCGCCACATGATTTCGGCATTCGAAGATCTGCGGAAGGAGGTGAGCGATTCCGGATTGGCGACGTCACTGGATGGCCTTTTGAGCCGGAGCCGCAGCATTTGGGCCGGCCCGCGCAAACGTCTTATCAAATGGAGCAGGCGCTACGGAATGGGTGATCCGCACATCTGACCTTTGAACGAAATCATGTTCGTATAATCGGTAGCAATGGGGGCACCATGCCGGCCGTGACCAAGATGCGCAAGTTCGCGTCCGACGCAGCGAGCGCGTATATTTCATCGCAAAAGATTGCACGGCAGCACTTACGGCAACTCCATGCACGCGCCAATCGCATGCGATGCAATGCGCGCATTGTGGCCGTGACCGGAAGTAGCGCCAAAACGACGACGGTCAGTCTGCTTTCACATATCCTCTCGGGAAATTCGCAGGTTCTGACGCAGGTGTTTGACAACGGCTTGCGTGACGCGGCCAAGACCCTGCGGCGAATGAAGTCCGATGACGACTACGTCATCATGGAAGCGGGAACCGGCGCAATCGGCCATATCCAACCAATTGCGCAACTTATGCAGCCCGATATCGCCATCGTTACGCTCGTGGCACTCGAACACTACAGCGCATTTCGGACTCTGGAAGCCGTCGCAAAGGAGAAATCAGAGCTGGTGCGCGCACTCTCTCAATCGGGTCTGGCGATATTGAACGCCGACGATCCGTTGACCCTCGCAATGGCCGAGATAACGCAGGCGCGGAAAGTGACTTTCGGCATCGACAATGGCGACTATCGCGTTCGCGATGCGGAAGTATCAACGCGAGGCACTCTCGCATTCAATCTCGCAAAGCAGTCCCAAGTCGTCCGCCTCGAAACGCGGCTCGTAGGACTGCACCATTGGCTGCCGGTTGCGGCGGCAGCGACCGCGGCGTTGGAACTCGGGTGCCCGCCACGACTTGTGGCGGAGCGCATTCGGACCTTTGATCCGATATTCGGCCGGATGAGCGTGCATCACATCGATAACGGACCGACTTTCATATTGGATACCGCGAAATCGCCCTATCACAGCATCCATCTGCCGTTAGAGGCTTTGAAAACGATCTCGGCACCACGCAAGCGCTTTATTCTGGGTCAGATCAGCGACTATCAGGGCAACAACGTCCCTCGATACCGCGACACTTTCAAAGCTGCAAAGACGATCGTGGACGAGGTCATCTTCGTCGGGCCGTACGGCAAGTTCGCACGCGCAACAGACGCCGACATTGCCGAGGGGCGATTCAAATCGTTTACCACCGTTGAGGCATTGGCCGAATACATCAAGGCCACGGCGATCCCTGAAGAAGTCATTCTGCTGAAGTCGTCGCAAGGCATGCATCTGGAGCGTGTCTTTCTGAATGCACTGGACCAGGTGCGCTGTTGGCCGGAGGATTGCGGGACCAGACTCACGTGCAAAGATTGCGGGCACTTCCAGACGGCGTTTCCCGAGCATCCTCTTAAGAAGCCGCCGGTGCATGTTCACTGCTACCGGCGATCTTCAGACGAAATTCTACAATGACGAAGGTCGCGTTGGCTTGTGCCTTCAGTTCCGTGGATACCGGAATGCATCGGCCGGCAGGGGGATGCGATGCTCGCCGTAACTAAGATGCGCAAGTATGCGTCCAGCGCAGTGAGCACGTTCAAATCGTCGAGGAAGGTCGCGCGGCAGCACTTACGACGCCTCCATCCGCGCGCCAATCGCTGGCGGTGCAATGCCCGCGTTGTTGCAGTAACCGGAAGCAGCGCCAAATCGACAACGGTAAGCCTGCTTTCGCATATCCTCGCAGGCCACTCGCAAGTGCTGACCCAAGTGCTCGCCAATGGTTTGCGCGACGCGACCAAGACACTGCGGCGACTGACGTCCAATGACGACTACGTCATCATGGAAGCGGGAACCAGCGGAATTGGCCAGATCCAACAAATCGCGCGTATTATACGGCCGGATGTTGCCATCGTTACGCTCGTGGCTCTCGAGCATTACAGCGCATTTCGGACTCTGGAAGCTGTCGCCAAGGAAAAATCGGAGCTGGTGCGTGCGCTCACTCAGTCGGGTCTGGCGATATTAAACGCCGACGATCCGTTGACGCTGGCGATGTCTGACGCCACACGCGCGCGAAAAGTGACTTTCGGCATCGACAATGGCGACTATCGCGTTCGCGATGTGGAAACGTCGTCTCGCGGCGCTCTCACATTTAATCTTGCAAAGCAGTCCCAAGTCGTCCGCCTCGAAACGCGACTCGTGGGCACGCACCATTGGCTGGCAGTCGCGGCAGCAGCGACCGCGGCGTTGGAACTCGGGTGCCCGCCGGGACTCGTGGCGGAGCGCGTTCGGACCTTTGATGCGATATTCGGCCGAATGAGCGTGCATCACATCGACAACGGACCGACTTTCATACTGGACACCGCGAAATCGCCCTATCACAGCATCCATCTGCCGTTAGAGGCATTGAAAACGATCTCAGCGCCACGCAAGCGCTTTATTCTTGGTCAGATCAGCGACTACCCAGGAAATCCGGTTCCTCGATACCGCGACACGTTCAGAGCCGCGAAGGTGGTCGCGGACGAGGTCATCTTTGTGGGTACGAACGCGAAGCGAGCCCGAGCGACGGAGACCGACATTGCCGAGGGCCGCTTCAGATCATTTACGAAGGTTGAGGCACTCGCCGAATACATCAAGACCACGGCGATTGCGGGAGAGGTCATTCTGCTGAAGTCGGCGCAAAACATGCATCTGGAGCGTGTTTTTCTGAATTCGATGGAACAGGTGCGTTGCTGGCCGAACGAATGCGGATATGGGGCCACTTGCAAAGGCTGCGGTCGCTTCGGCGCGGCGTTTCCCGAGCATCCGCTTAAAAAATCAACGACCATCGATTGCTACCGGCCGCCGTTGGGAGAGGTCCTACTGTGACGAAGGTCGCGTTGGTTTGTGCCTTCAATCCGGGCAATACCGGAATGTATTCGGTCGATCTGGCGGCCTCGCGCTTTATGAGGAAGCTCGGCGTTCCGCACACGCTCGTCAATTTCCAGAGGCGTCCCTGGCGACCGGTTCTCGGGTTTCGGTCCACGCGCGACGTGAGATACTTGCGAACGTTTACGCACCTCCTGTTCTGGGGCGATTTTCAGAATAACCCCGTCTACGGCACCAACGATTTTGCGAAGCGCGAGGTGAAATTCAAGTATGCGTCGTCCGACGAGGAAGCGATTAGCAACTGGTCGAGGCTGCATCTGGATATTTCCGACCAGTTGCAAGGGGTAAAAATCGCATCCGTCGGCAATTGCTTTCTCGGCGCCGGAGCCGCTGCGGCGGATAAAAGTCTCCGATCGTCGTTGCGCAATTTCGTGCGGAACGCCGCAGCAATTCTACCGCGCGAATCCCAATCCATGCGGCAACTGATGGATGCTTCGGAGCCATCGCACAACATCGCGACAGGACTCGACACGGCCTTTCTGTTGGAGGGTTCAAATCGGCAAGACTATCGCGATAAAAAGAACATCGGATTCCGTTTCGTACGATCCGGCGTTGTCGATATCGATGCAGGGATATTAGAACTCGCCAAGGCGACCGGTCTTTCGCCCGTCGAAATTCCCTGGACGACCGGCGATAGAAAAGCATCCTGCAAAAAAACTTTTGCCCAAGCGATCGACACGATCGCGACATGCCGTGTCGTCGTCACCGACGTTTATCATCTCGCGGTCAACGCAACAAATCACGGAACGCCCGTTATTTGCCTCAGCCGCGGCGATTACAATGCGTCGTCGTCCGTCGCCGATGCGAAGAAACATGCCCTCGCCGAGCAGATCGGCACACTCGATCTGCATGTCACATTGGCACCCGATCGCTCATTGCTCTCCACATCGAAAGCTATAGCCGATGCCTATCATTCGCTGATGGATGGGCAGATCGATTTCGAAGAGATCATGCAAGGCTTACAGACGCAGAAAAGCGGCTTTCGCGATCGGATCATCGAAATCATCGAAAGCTGAGGGCGATGCGGCGGAAGCGTTTGGGACTCCGCCTATTTGCCGTCCGTTGATACGTAATAGCGGCTGCGTATCCAGAACCCGCCAAGAAGGTTTCCCGCCGCCTTCGCCATTTTCAACGATCCGACAAAGAACAGCCGTTCTCCGGCGGAACGCTTGATCAGCCACGCGAACGGTGCGACGAGCAGCATGGCGCCGCCGCCAACTGTCCTTCGCAGCGCCTTGGGTAACAACCCAATAAATCCAATCAACGCCCCTCTTTGGATGCGAGAGACCTGCGCTTGAGAGGTCGCCACCATGTATTCTCGCGACAATAAACGCATCGGTTGGAGCCGAGATATCGGCACGGCCTCGTTCACGCTCGCACCATCGGCCCAAACGATACGGGCGCCGATATGAGCGGCGCGTTCAAAAAATTCGACGTCCTCCGATCCGGCCAGCAGCCGTTCGTCAAAGCGCAAGATCGGCCCGGTATCGGCCGCCAGTTGCGCTTTCATGAGGATATTATTTGTATGGGCGCCTTTCAGTTCATGGCCCGTCGGCCAGCTTCTATCGGAAGGACCAGGCCACCACTTCGGAGGTGATATCTCGTAGTCGCGTTTGACAGGACCGCTCACCACGTCGGCGCTGAAGTCTCTGCACGTCGCGTATAGGGTTTTCAGCCAATCCGGACCGGCGGTTTCATCGTCGTCAATCAGCGCGATCCAATCGGCGTCCAACGCCAGCGCGCCTCGGATGCCGGCATTGCGTGCAAACGGTATTCCGCCCTGCGGTTCGCGCATATAGGTCAGTTGGACATCGCGCGACTGTCTAATACCCTCAACCACCGCGAGGGACCGTGGCTCAACATCGTTTTCGACGACAACGATTTCGACGCTGCAACCATCCGGCTTCTCGAGCGCGGCAAGGCTTTCGAGACATCTCTTTAACATTTCCGGCCGCCGCATCGTGCAAACAACAACGACTAGCTTCGTCAAAGCGGTCTCCAGAAAAATAAAAACAAGGCTTACAAAATAACCCGGACGGTCTTGCGCGATCATCGACCGCCTTGGACGAAATTTATCAAACTCGGCGGCGAAGCCAGTCTTGCCGGGATATCGCCGCGCCGTTCAGAATTCAGCGAGATTAACTCCAAAACAAGGCAATTGGGAGGTGCATCGCCTTGCAAGGCCGTCCGCGCCGGCCGTTATCCACGCATTGCGTTGGGGTAATCCTTTTTCGGCGAATTCATGCACCGATTGCACCTCTCACCTCTGGCCGAGCGCCGGAGGGAGGCCTATATGTTAGCCATCCGCCGGCGAGGTTTTCTCGCGGGACCGGGGTGCATCTGCCTATGGCTCAGTCTTGGCATATTTCGCATCACTCCGAACTTGGAGCGCCACCCCTCGGTTCTGGCGCCGGCGGCAATTCCAAAAAGAAACGTCTGAAACAGCTAGGCCCGAACGGGCATACGTCAAGCCAAGGCGACCGCCGCCCTGCCGGGCAACAAGCACCTTTCGACAAAGGGGTTGTCCATGAACATCGCAAGCATCCTGCAGACCAAAGGTTCGGACATCCTGACTGTCCGGCCGTCCGACACCGTTCAGAACGCAGCGATGAAGCTGCGTCTCAAAGGGGTCGGCGCGCTGGTCGTCAGCAGCGACGGATTAGTGCTCAATGGGCTCATCACCGAGCGTGCGATTTCCGATGGGGTCGCCGTTCATGGCGGGGCCGTTAGCGGGCTGCACGTTTCCGATCTGATGATTACCGGCGTCTCGACCTGCAGGCCTTCAGATAGCATTGCGGATGTCGCGCGGTTGATGACTCGCCGTCGAATACGGCACCTGCCGGTGATGGACGGACATAGCCTCGTCGGCATTGTCAGTGTTGGTGATATTTTGAAGTATCGTCTCGACGAGGTTCTTCTCGAAGCTCACGTTCTGCAGGACGTCGCGATCGCGCACCGATGACGGCCTCATCGTTGCAAATTTTCTTCAAAAACGCATCAACTCGTTGCGTCGTCATTTGACGGCAGGCTCTGCGGCATCCATCTTCAACGAATGCCGCAGACGACCGTTGCCCAGTATCTAACCGAACGTCTGAAACAAGCGGGTCTCAAGCACGCTTTCGGCGTGCCTGGCGACTACGTGCTGACGTTTATGGATCGTCTCATTGCTTCCGGCATCGAATTCGTCGGGACCTGCAATGAACTCAACGCCGGTTACGCGGCCGATGCCTATGCCCGCATCAACGGGATCGGGTGTGTCTGCGTAACGTGGGGCGTCGGCGGATTCAGCGCCATGAATGCGGTGGCCGGGGCTTATGCCGAGCAGGTGCCGCTGGTCGTGCTGGTCGGTGGGCCGCGCACCACGCAACGGCGGTCATCCATGCTGCTGCACCACGGCGTCGGGGATTTCTCGACGATGCAACAGGCCTATGCGCACGTCACGGTGGCATCCGTGCTGCTCGACGATGCGGCCGACGCGCCGCAAAAAATCGATCGCGCCCTGATGCGCTGCATTTCCGAGAAGCGCCCGATCATGATCGAGATTCCGGTCGATATTGTCGATCGGGTTTGCCAGTTGCCGGGCACATTTGCGCCGCCTACCCGTCCCCCTTCCGATCCCGATGCGCTGAGCGAAGCCCTCGATGAAGTCATGGCGCTGCTCGCGACGGCAACGCGGCCCGTCATTCTCGGCGGCGTCGAGTTGCACCGCTATGGTTTGATGCAGGACTTCTGCCGGCTGGTCGAAGCCAGCGCACTGCCGGTGGCGACCACGCTCCTCGGCAAGACGGTCATCTCGGAACGCCACCCGCAAGCCATTGGCGTCTATGAAGGTCATTCATCGCGCAAGGAAATCCGCGACATCGTCGAGAACAGCGACGTGCTGTTGTGCCTCGGCGCATGGATCAGCGACATCAATTTCGGCGTTCAGACCGGCCGCCTCGAAGGCCGCCACATGATCCTGGCGAACTCGGGTCGCTTGAAGATCAGCCAGCACGTCTACGAGCCAGTGTGGATCGGCGACGTCGTGACGGGATTGACCGATCGCATGCCACCGGGAGGGCTTCCGCACCCGCCCTTCACGAGCGTGTCGAAACTGCTGGATACGACCTATACCGTGCAGCCCGGCCGGACGCTGACGGTCGATCATGTGGCGAAGCGGATCAACGCCTTCATCGGAGACGACACGACCGTCATCGCGGAAACCGGTGATTCGATTTTCCTGGCGGCTGATCTCGTGATGCATCACGACGTCGGGTTCATCGGCCAGGCGTTTTATTTGTCGATCGGCTACGCATTGCCTGCAACACTTGGCGCGGCGCTTGCCGATCCGGGTCGCCGCCCCGTCACCTTCATCGGCGACGGCGCTTTTCAAATGACCGCGCAAGAGCTGTCGTCGCTCTGCAGGCGGCAAAGCAACGCCATCATCCTGCTGATGAACAACGACGGCTATACGACCGAGCGCATCATTCACGAAGGCCCCTATAACGACATTCAACCGTGGGCTTATCATAAACTGCCGGAAGTTTTCGGCGGCGGCTGGGGACAGCGTGTCCGTACCGAAGACGAACTGGAGACCGCTCTCGAGGTCGCGCGTTCGACGAACCACGGACCGGCGTTGATCGAGATCATGCTCGAACGTTTCGATACGTCGGATGCATTGAAACGTCTCGGCGCCGCCTTGTCGCCGGATCGGCGGGACGCGGGCGCAGGCAAGCGTTCCTCAAAGCCGAAATAGCCGGCTTCACGCCGCCGCCGGACGGCCGATGAACGCACGCAATTCTTCCGCTCGCGCCAACGTATCGCGATAACCAAGCTCGATCAGCGCCCGGCAATAGGCCGGCTCGAACATCAGGTAGCTCGGCAGGCGCCAGTCCTGGCCCCACATTCCCAACCGGCGCAACAGCATCCGGACAGTCCAAGGCATGTCATCGGCATGAGCGCGCGCAATATCGCGAATGTCTTCCGACGGTTCCAGTGCGATGACTTCGATTTCGCGGAGCGACGTCTCGCTTAGCCGCAGTTCCGGCACGAGCGAAAGCGTGTGGTCAACGCGCTGCGCGCGCTCAATGTCGGCATCAACATTGTCCATGAAGATGATGTCGAGCATGCTGCCGCTGATCGCTCCCAGTGTCGGATACTCGATCTCGGCGGCGGCGATCGGCGGCTCGGGATTGCGGTCGCGAGTGGTCACCACCAGGATCTTGTTCGCGCCTGCGTGAATCGCGGGGCTGAGCGGCGACGTCTGGCGTAACGATCCGTCGCCGTAGTGTTCATTTCCGACCTGCTGTGCCGGGAAAATGTATGGCAATGCCGACGAGGCCAGCAGATGCTCGATCGCCATTGGCGTCGCGATGCCGTCACGGCGTGAGCGACTCCATTCGGTAATTTCCGGGGCTCCCTGAAAGAACGTGACGGCCCTGCCGCGGTCGTAGGACGAAGCCGTAATACAGAGCGCCCGCAACGCCCCCCTGTTCACCGCGTCCGCGATACGTTCGAACTCGGTATGCTCAGCCAAAAACTGACGCAACGGCGCGTTATTCAGAAGCGAGCGAGGATTGGGCAAACCCAACGACGCAAGTGGCGTCAGCGACAGAATCCAGTGCAGGCCCGCGAGCGAAACCGCCGTGAAGTCGGTCCGGTAAATGTTGTCGCAATGGAGGTTGCTCCAAAGTTCGACTAGTTTCCCGACGCCCTCATCGAAGCGCGCCGCGTTGGATGCGAGAAACGCCGCCGTGATGGCTCCGACCGAAGCTCCTGCGATGACCGGAAATGGATTGCCTGCGGACGGCGCCAATTCGGCAAGAGCTTTGATCGCGCCGACCTGATAGGCGCCCCGCGCGCCGCCGCCGGGAAGAACCAATCCCACTATCGCAGGTGTGAGTGCGGCCGTCATCGTCGCCCTTCAAACGTTGACTATTGTTTTTCCCCGGCCTTCGTCGCGGTGTCACTCTGCACCGAGACCGTGGCCGTCCGGCCGACGACCAGAGGAAGATCATCCGGCACCGTGTCGAGTTTGATGCGAACGGGAATGCGCTGCGCCAGCCGCACCCATGCGAACGTCGGGTTGACGTTTGCCAGAAGGTTGGCGCCTTGCGAGCGCTCGCGGTCTTCGATGCCGCCCGCAATACTCTCGACCCGCCCCGTGAGTTGGCGGTGATCCCCCATCAATTGAATGGTCGCCGTGTCGCCGACATGAATGTGCTCGAGCTTGGTCTCCTCAAAGTAACCTTCGACGCGCAACGTATCGCTGTCGATGAGTGCGAACACGCCACCGCCCACGGTTACGTAGGCGCCGGGCCGCAAATTAAAATTGGTGACACGTCCGTTGACCTTTGCTCTGACACTCGACCTTTCGAGATTGAGCTTGGCGAGATCGCGATCGGCGATGGCGCGTTGAAGGTCAGCGTCCGCTTGCAGTTGCGCCGCGCGTGCTTCCTCGACTTTTTGCTGGGACACGGCCGTCGCGGTCAGATGCGAATAGCGCTGGTAATCAGCGTTCTTTTGCTCCGCCACCGCCTTCATGCCTTCGACCGTCGCTTCTGCCTGGCGAAGAGCAATCTCGTACCGCTGCGGGTCGACGCGAAACAGAACATCGCCACGCTTGACGTCCTGATTATCCCTGACGAGGACTTCGGTCACGAGTCCCGAAACGTCGGGCGCGATAGCGACAACGTCGGCGCGGACGCGACCATCGCGTGTCCACGGCGCATTCATGTAGTAATCCCAAAGCGCGGTGCCGACGATAATGGCCAATACCACCATGCCGAGCGTGAGGACGACGCGGAAGACGATCGGGGAGATGCGGATCATGTGAGCCACTTGTTTGTGATCATGACGACGACCCCGATCAGAACGACAACGAGTGCGATGTCGAACAACGGCCGGTGCCAAATATACTTATAGAAGCCGATCTTCGCCAAGACGCGCCGCACGAAGATGCTGGCCACAAATCCCAGGATCGCCCATGCGAGCAGCGCCGGAATGAAGACGCCGTAAATGTCGAGTTCACCCCTCATGCGGCAACCTCCGTCGCGCTCGAGGCTGGTGGCGGCGAGCGAAAGCCGGGCGCCTCCATAAAGAGTGCACGTCGAAGTCCGACAAGGGCAAGGATGGTCGTCCGCTGAGCGGCGCTTTCCGGTTCTGCCAGCAGCATCTCCATCGTATCATCTATATTCTTCAACAGCAGCCGTTCGATCTCCAGCGGAGCCGGAGAGTGTTTGAAATACCGCGCCGTGTTGGCGAGGACATGTTCGATCGCGTGCGCCTCCGCGGCCGGAAGCTCGTAGCGCATCTTCCGCAGCTCGACGATGTTGATGCCGACGCGCACCTCCGCCAAGACATCGGCAATCCATTCCGCGTCATCAGCGGGGAGCGTCGCGAGCCGTGGCGCCATCAGCCCGACGCGATCCAGCATGAGAGCCGCGAGTTCGAGTCCGTGGTTCGATCCGCCGTGGCGTGCCGCATCGACGAGGCTTTCGCGATTAATTCGTTCCAATCGACGTGCGCTCCAAGCTGCGCCGACCGAGCGCACCAATCGGATAATCATAACAGACGACCAGATGCCGAAGAGCACGGCGATTGTCGAGTTTGCGAAGGGCGGGAAGTCGCCGACTGCCCCATTTTGGATGGCGATCATCGTGGCGGCGTTGACGGCCGTGATCCGGGCAATCAGCGCGGTCGACGGCTGCGTCATGAAGAGGCCGCACACGATCAGCCACGGTGCCAATGCCAGCGTGAGCATTTCGAAGTTGGTTGCGAGAGGCAGAATCGCAAAGAGATATATGGCCGAGCCGATGGCCCCGAGAATGGATGCGTATCCGAAACTGACCATAGAAGGCGTAGGATCGTCGAACGTGGCGAAGAAAGAGCAGACGATCGCCGCCATCATCGGCGCCGAAGCGCCATCCGGCCATCCGGTGAGAATCCAGAATATGCAGTTCACAATCACGGCAATGAAGGCGCCGACGGCCGATAGGAGCGCCATTCCGTGATCGCGATGGCGTATCGTGCGCGCCGCGGCCGTGTAGTCGAAAGCAAAGGGATGCGGCGGTGGTGCGCCGGTCCACAGGTGGCGTTGCAGAAGCCGCAGATCCTGCCGCAGATCGATAAAATCCCTGAGGCGTGCGAGGAGACTCGCAAGAATGAGATCATTCCAGCTCGATTTGATGTCGAGAGGAGGATCAAGTTCCTTGGCATCGCCGCGCAGTCGACAGGCTCGGTCCGGATCGATCTGATCCGAGCGCAGCCAGCTCGCAACCTCGGCCAGCAGGGCTTGCACGTGTCGATCGAGGCTGTTGGCGCGCTCCAGGATCTTAACGCGGTCGGACATCGCCGAAGCGATCGGAAGAAACATCAGCATGTGCTGGCGCAGGGTCGCCATTGCTTCGGCCGAGCGTCGAAATCCGCTCAGCTCGTATCGCAACGATGTTGTCAGGGCATCGAATGCGATGGCCTCGGAGGCAAGTCCCAGCCTCTTCGACTGGGAGTCGGACCCCACATTGCCGCGGCAGATGACTTGTATGACCCATTCGCGCGCGCTTCTGATCCAGGCATCCAGCCGCGCCGACATGACGGGCTCGGCGGACTGCGGGAAAATCAGAACGGATACGACACTGGCGCAGAAAATGCCCAAGGTGATTTCTTCGACGCGCGCAACCGCCGTATCGAATATCGTTCCCGGCACATCGACGGTCGGAAAGCTGATGATGCCCGCCGTATATCCCGCGAGCATGAGGACGTAGCTACGCGGCGTACGGTCGAGAAGGGAAAAATAGAGGCAGAATCCAACCCAGGCGGCGATCGCAAGCGAAAGAAGCACGGGCTCATTGACCAGATTGGGCACGAGGGCGATGCTGACCGCCGCGCCAAGTAGCGTCCCCAACACCCGATAGAGCGCCTTCGAGCGGGTGTCTCCGGCCAACACCTGGCTGGTGATGTAAACCGTGCTGACGGCCCAATACGGGCGAGGCAGATCGATCCATAATGCCAGATAAAGAGCCAGCGTGGCGGCGCCGAAGGTCTTGATCGCGAATGCCCAGTCACGCCAGTCCGGGAGATACATACGCTACGTCCGTCCGTCGCCGGGCCTTCCCGCTCTAGGAAAGAATGGCCGTCATCATTCGCCACGAATTGCGGATGTGAATCTAGTCCATAATCGCGGCGACCGCATTCGCGAATTAAATCATACGGCGCGTTGCAAGCACTTCCCCCATGCTTTCCGGCAATGAAGATACTTCTTGCCTTGACACGTGATGCCGATCGTCCCATGTGAGCCGCGCGGTTGCCGGCGCTTGCCTCGCCGCGTTTTCGAAGGAACCCGACCCTTGTCTAGCGACAGTAGCTGTCGAACTCCCCGGCCGTCGAGGCTCGTGGTCTGACCTTTGGGTCGGCTCGCCACGATCCGTTGCGACGGCGGATCGAGAGGTGAGCCATGGAAGAAATCCACTACACGCCAGGCGAGGACGTCGATCCGATCCTGCTGGTTGAACTGCTCGACGAGCACGATGCCGATATCGTCGCGCAGCTCAACGATCAGGAACTGGAAACCGCCGCCGCGATCCTCTCGCAGTTTCCGCTGGAACGCGCCGTCGAGATCTTCGACCGACCGGAGCTTTCCCGGGCCGGAGAGCTTATTCTTGAGCTTCCCGAGGACCTTGAGGGCCGCATCCTCAAGGGTATGTCGGCCGACCGCGCGGCGGACGTTCTGCGTCAGCTCGACGGCCCTGACCGCACCAGCCTGCTGGCGCGCGTCGATTTCGAAACGGCGCAATCGCTCAAGCTGCTGCTTGCCTATCCCGAGGGCACCGCCGGCAGCATCATGACGACCGAGTTCCTCAGCGTCCCTTCGACCTATACGGTCGCTGAAACCCTGAAGCATATCCGTGAAGTCGAGCATACGCGGGAAACGGTCTACGCGATCTATGTGCTGGACCCGAATACCCGCGAACTGCTGCAGGTCGTGTCATTGCGCCAGCTCGTCACCGGCGAACCGGACGAAGGCATCATGGACGTTGCCTCGGCGCGCGATCCCATCTGGGTCGATCCCGATGCGGATCGCGAAGAAGTCGCGCGATTGATTTCGATCCACGACCTTCTCGCCGTGCCGGTGCTCAACGCGCGCCATCGCGTGCTTGGCATCGTGACCGTCGACGACGTCATCGACGCCATTCTCGCGGAAAGTACGGAGGACGTTCAGAAGTTCGGCGGCGTCGAGGGTATAGCGGAGCCATATCTGGAGATCGGCTTTTTTGAAATGATCAAGAAGCGCGCTGGCTGGCTCTGCGCGCTGTTCCTCGGCGAGATGCTGACCGCAAGCGCCATGCAGCATTATTCGGACGAGCTTGAGAAAGCCGTGGTTCTGACGCTCTTCATCCCGCTCATCATGAGCTCGGGAGGCAATTCGGGATCGCAGTCGACGTCGCTATTGATCCGCGCTCTGGCGCTCGGGCAGTTGCGCTTGCGGGACTGGTGGCGCGTCGCGGTGCGCGAATTACCGACGGGCCTGACGCTCGGCGCCATCCTCGGACTCATCGGCATGGTGCGTATCGCGCTGTGGCAGACGCTCGGCATCTTTGACTATGGCGAGCATTGGAAGCTGATCGCGTTGACCGTCGGCCTTGGACTTGTCGGGATCGTGACGTTCGGCTCGTTTACCGGCTCGATGCTGCCGTTCATCTTGAAGCGGCTCGGCTTCGACCCGGCGAGCGCATCGGCACCTTTCGTCGCAACGCTCGTCGATGTCACGGGACTGATGATCTATTTCAGCGTCGCGCTGCTCATTCTACAAGGGACGCTGCTTTGACCGAAATCGAGGAAAGCCGGAACATTCCGGCTTCTTCAACCTTGTTTCAACGATCTGCGATACCAGATCTTTCGTGACGGACAAAAGTGGGCCAAACTTGGCTCGACGACCCTTTGCAATTCAAATCCCGAAGCTAGTGATCCCATGACCTCAGAAAAGAAGCCGACGCGCGCCGAAGTCGAGGCGGCAATCGAAACGATCATCCGGTGGACTGGCGACGATCCTTCACGCGACGGCCTGCTGGAAACGCCATCTCGCGTCGCCCGCGCATATGAGGAATACTTTCGCGGATATAACGAAGATCCCGAGTCGATCCTGCAAAAGACCTTCAAGGAAATCGAAGGCTACGACGAGATGATCGTGCTCCGTGGCATTCGCTTCGAAAGCCACTGCGAGCATCACATGGCTCCGATCATCGGCCGCGCCTGGGTTGCCTATATTCCGAATGGGCGAGTCGTCGGCATCTCGAAACTCGCACGCGCCGTCGATGCGTTCGCCAAGCGTTTGCAGATTCAAGAGAAGATGACGGCGCAGATCGCCAACGCCATTCAAGATGTTTTGCAGCCTCAAGGCGTCGCCGTCGTGCTCAAGGCGGAGCATCACTGCATGACGACGCGCGGCGCGCACAAGCCGGGAACCGACATGGTGACGAGCCGGATGCTCGGCGTATTCCGCGACAACCCGATTACGCGGCAGGAATTTCTGGCGCTCGTCACAGAAGACCAGAAGTCCTGTTAGGCCACATCATCCGCAGACATCGTTTCTATTCGTAATCGATGGCGACGAGATAGAGGCCGGACGCCGGGGCGACCGGCCCGCAGGCCTCGCGGTCCGCTGCATCGAGTGCGGCGGCCAACTGCGTGCGCGTCCACTTGCCATCGCCGACGAGTTTCAGGCTGCCGACCATCGAGCGCACCTGATGATGCAGGAACGACCGGGCCGAGACGCGGCATACGATTTCCTCGCCCTGCCGCGAAACGTCGAACACGTCGAGCGTCTTGACGGGCGATTTGGCCTGGCATTGGGCGGCGCGAAACGTCGTGAAATCGTGGTTGCCGATAAAGACTTGCGCTGCCTCGTGCATGGCGCCGGCATCGAGATCGCGCATCGTCCACCAGACATGGTTCCGCTGCAGGATGGGCGGGGCGCGGCGTGTCAGGATGCGATATTCATAATGCCGTTTCACGGCGCTGAAGCGTGCGTCGAAGGTGTCATCCACGGCCGATGACGAGAGCACCGCGATCGCATGCGGTCGCAGGTGAAAGTTCATCGCATCGCGAACGCGCCCCGGCTCCCACGCCTTCGCCAGATCGAAATGCGCGACCTGTTCCAGCGCGTGGACTCCGGCATCGGTGCGTCCGGCGCCGCGCACGCCGACCGTTTCGCCGGAGAATTTTTGGATTGCCGTTTCCAGGCTGCCTTGAATCGACACGCCCTCGGCTTGACGCTGCCAGCCGACGAAATGGGTGCCGTCGTATTCAATGGTAATGCGGTAGCGGGGCATTCCTAACTCGCGAGCGCGGGGATGAAGCGCCATCCCTAACCGTTGCCACGACGCCGCTCAATGGCGCTATTTCGCGCCGCCGCTGCCGAAGCCGAGGCCCGGACCCGCGCCAGCGCCCGCTGGGGATAGGGGCGAAAAGCCGTTGACGCGCGGACCTTTCCCGTGATGACCGCGCCCGTGATGGCCGGGGCCACGATGACCAAAACCGCGATGGCCGCTGCGCCAATAGCGTCGTCCGAAGGATGGATAGCTGTAGATCGGGCCATCTTCGTTGTACGCGCCAGCGTATCCGCGCACGGCATTCCCATAGCCGCCACCAGCCCCGTATTGGTAGATGCGCGTATCGCTGTATTCCAGCGACAGCGGCGTGCGATTGGGATTGATGATGACGTGGCGAACGGGCGGCAACGGACGGATGACACGCACACCGTGCTCGATGGTTGTCACCGCGCCGTAAACCGGACGGGCTTCGATCCGCGTCGTGAAGCTGTCGTCGGCACTCGCGGTTTCAGTGAGCGCGATGAGCGCGGCCGCCATTGCGATCAAACCCATTGCAGACGGGCGAAGCATCGTGATCCTCGGAACTGGTCAACTACCGGTGCGAGATTAGCGTTTGCCGGGGCCGGATCGCGGGACGTTTGCCGGAATGCTTAATTCAGCCGCCGACGAGGCTATTTCCGGGAGCGAGGCGCACGCCGCGAAGGAAATCCGATGCCGCCATTGGCTGCTTCCCGGCACGCTGAAGCTGATCGATGCGAATGGCGCCCTCGCCGCACGCGATGGTCATGGCATCGTCCAGCAGAGTGCCGGGCGCACCCTGCAACGAGCTTACGGACGCGCGAAGCACCTTGATACGTTCGGGCTTGCCGCCGAGGTTGGCTTCGAACCAAGCGCCCGGATAGGGTGAAAGCCCGCGAATGTGATCGACGACGGTTTGCGCCGATTGGCTGAAATCGATGTGCGTTTCGCGTTTGTCGATCTTCTTCGCGTAGGTGGCGCCCTCGGACGGTTGCGGTTCGGCTTTGAGCGTGCCGGCTTCAAGGGCCGTCAACGCATCGACCATCAGTTCGGCGCCAGCTTGAGAAAGTTTGTCGTGCAGTTCGCCGGCCGTCATATCGGATGGAATCGGGACGTCGCGGCCGAGGCAAACCGGCCCGGTATCGAGGCCCGCATCCATGCGCATGATGTTGACGGCGGTGATCGCATCGCCCGCCATGATGGCGCGCTGGATTGGAGCGGCGCCGCGCCAGCGCGGCAGCTTCGAGGCGTGCACGTTGAAGCAACCGAGCTTCGGTGCGTCGAGCACAGCGACCGGCAGCAGGAGGCCATACGCCACGACAACCGCGGCATCGGCATTCAATGCCGCGAATTCGGCGCGATCGGCATCCGCCTTGAAGGACTTCGGCGTCTTGACCGGCAAGCCGAGTTCCTCGGCGCGACGCTGGACCGGCGATTTGACTTCCGCCAATCCACGTCCGGCGGGGCGGGGCGGCTGGCTGTAAACGGCAATGACGCGATGACCGGCAGCCATGATCGCATCGAGAACCGGGACGGAAAAATCCGGCGTGCCCATAAAGACGATGTTAAGCGGCATACCAAGTCCTTCGTCTTCGCACGCTCTCGCCGCGCGATCAGGTCACGGACGCAAGAAGCGGCATCGGTTCGCACCAATGGCAGCCGAACGGCTAGCTTCGCTGTTCGCGACTCTGCTTCTTGAACTTGCGGATGATCATGTCGCGCTTCAGCCGTGACAGGAAGTCGATGATGAGCTGACCGTCGAGATGGTCGAGTTCGTGCTGAACGGCGGTGGCGAGCAAGCCTTCGGCTTCGAGTTGCTGCTCCTTGCCGTGCCGATCGACGTAGCGGACCGTCACGTTGGCGGGCCGCTCGATGTCGACGCGGACGTCCGGAATGGACAGGCAGCCTTCCTCGTGGAGCCGCGTGGTCGATCCGAGGGCGACGATTTCGGGGTTTGCCATCGCGATCGGATTGGGCGGCTCGCCGTCATCGGCGGCGTCGATGACGACGATGCGTTTCGGGACACCGACCTGAATGGCGGCGAGGCCGATGCCGGGCGCGTCGTACATCGTCTCCAGCATGTCATCCATGAGCTTGACGACGGCGTCATCGACCCGCTCGACCGGATCGGAGATCTTGCGCAGCACGGGATCGGGAATCGTTATGATCGGAAGAATGGTCATGACGCTGACATATGGAACCCTGTTGCGACGGTCAATGGCATGCGCTGTTCGATACCATGGCACCGTTATTCCGTGCCGCGAGCCAAGGCGGCGAGGGCTTCCTCGGTCGTCTCAGCAGGGGCCCAGCCGGTGTCTTTTAACCTTGCCGCGTCAGCGACGAGGTCGCCCGCCAGACGATCGGCAAATGCGGCTCTTCCAGACAAGCGAAGCGCGGCGACGACGGCGGCTTGCGGAACCGGCAGCAACCGTGGCGGACGGCCGCGCCCCTTTCGCAGCGCACGAATGACGCCGGCGACGGTAACGGGTTCGTTGTCGGCGACGATGAAGGGGGAGTCTTCGGCGGCGGGCGTTTGCAGGACGTGCTCGATCGCCGACAGCAGGTTGGCGACGCTGAGCAGCGAGCGGCGGCTTTTCAACGCCCCGAACGGCAAGGGATACGGCCCCTCCGCGAGACGCATCAACGCCGCCATGTTGCCTTTGACGCCGGGGCCGTAGACAAGGACCGGCCGCAGAACCGTCCAATGCGTGCCGGACCCGGCCAGCAGTTCCACGGTTGTGGCTTCCGCCATCATTTTCGAACGCCCATAGGCATCGCCCGGTGACGGCGGCGTCGCTTCCGTCACGACGCCATCATGGCGCGCGCCAACCAAGGCCCTTACCGACGACATCAATACGAACCGTTTGACCCGCGCCGACCGCGCCGCCCGTGCGAGCTGGCGCGTTGCATCGACATTGATCGCTGTGTAGGCGGCATCCGGAATTCCGGGGCGCGCGTGCGCCATTCCGGCAGCATGAATGACCATATCGACGCCGCGCACGACATAGTCGGCGGCAAACGAGCGCGACATGTCGCCCAGCGCAATGCCTTCGATATTCGGATCGTCGAAGATGACGGGCTGGCGGGCGGCAGCACGCACGCGGTAACCGCTGCGGGAGAGCTTGCGGACCAGGTGCTGTCCTATGAAGCCCGAGGCTCCCGTCACAAGTATTCGCGGCCTTGCGGTCGTCATCCCGCGTCCTCGCCTCCGCCGGCCGTACGTCGGCCTACGTCAGTTCGGATTCTATCACTTTGGCTTGCGGCTTAAACGTGATGCCCAACGATGCAATCAACCGGTAAGCGGAAAAAATCGCGATGATGCCAAAGGGGGCGCTGCCCACCATGCTGCCGGCCAGGACGCCTGCCGCGCCGAAATAATGGCCGCCCAATAGCGCAAACGGAACCACGCCGAGTGTGGCACGGCCCCAGTTCAGCATCGTCGAGTAATGGGCCCGGCCCAGCGTATTGAACGCGGCGTTGGAGACGAAAAGCGCTCCCATGAAGACAAACAGCGGCGACAGCCAGCGGCAGAAAAGCACGATCAGGGCGCGCGTCTCGTCTCCGGCGTGAAACAGAGTGGCAATGGCGTGCGCGAAGACGGCGAGCGCTATCCATGCGATCGCGGTGAACGCCGTCATCGTCAACAGCGAGAGCGTGAACACATCGCGCATGCGCTGTGCCGAACGCGCCCCATAGTTCTGCCCGATGATCGGCCCGACGGCGCCCGAGAGCGCAAAGATAGTGCCGAAAGCGACGGGGATCAGCCGCGCGAGGATCGCCCAGGCCGCAACGGCCGCATCGCTGTAGGCGGAGATCGCGTATGTGACGTAGCCATTGGCGACGGCCGGGGCGATGTTCGTCAGAACGGCCGGAGCGGCGATGCGAAGAAACGCCGGGGTATCCTGCCTGAGCGTTGCCAGCTTCGGCCGCCCGAGAAGATCGTGCACATTGACGACGCCGTAGAAGCCGATGCCCACCATCGTCAGCCTTGCGAAAAACGATGAGATGGCCGCGCCTTCGATGCCGAACCCAAAATGCACGATGAGGATCAAATCGAGAATCGTATTCACGATCGCGCCGATCAGCGTGACGAGCATGGCGCGCCGCGCGTCTCCGGCCGAGCGCAGAATCGCCGACGAGGTGATTGCAAGTGCCAGAAAAGGCAGCGTCGGGACGAGAATTCTGAGGTAGACCGTTGCAAAATCGAGCGCGCGTCCGCTGGCCCCGAGGAGCTCCAGCAATGGTTCGATCGCCGTCCACAGCACCACGGCGATCAGCGTCGAGACGATCAACGCCAGCATAAGCGCATTGGCCGACAGCCGCCGGGCCCGCATGCGCCGTCCGGCTCCCAATGCGGGACTAACGAGCGCGGTCGCGGCAATCGACAGGCCAATGCCGACCGACGTCGCGAAGAACAGTATCGAGCTGGCGTAGCCGACGGCGGCAACGATGGACTCGTCGCCCAGACGCGAAAGAAAATAAATGTTGGCGAGATCACCGACGAAGATCGCCATCAGACCGATGGCGCCGGCGGACGTCATGTTCAGGATATGGCGCAGAAGAGAACCGGTTACGAACTTCGGGCCTTCGGCTCCCCGGCGTGCGGTCTCGATTTCGGCCATCGACAAATGTTTCCAACATACGACGAGCAGACCGGCGCACGGCCGGCCGAGCATCGCTTTTAGAGTTTGCGCCGCGCCTTGAAGGCTGCCGCGAGCGTCCCGTCATCGAGATAATCCAGCTCGCCGCCAATCGGCACGCCTTGCGCGAGCCGCGAGACAGTCACGTCCGTCGATGCGAGCTGGTCCGAGATGTAGTGCGCCGTCGATTGGCCTTCGACCGTGGCGTTGAGCGCCAGCAGGATCTCCTTCACCTCCGGTGCCTCGGCGCGCGTCAGAAGTTTGGCGATGTTCAGTTGCTCGGGGCCGATGCCATCGAGTGGCGACAGATGACCGCCAAGGACATGGTAGCGTGCCGAGACGATGCTCGCCCTTTCGAAGGCCCAGAGATCGCCGACTTCCTCGACCACGACGATCAGGCTTTGATCGCGGCGCGGATCGGCGCAGACGCTGCACGGCGAGATGGTATCGAGGTTGCCGCAAACCGGACATTCCGCGATCTTCTCGACCGCTTGCTGCAACGCCTCCGACAACGGCAGCAGCAGATCGTTGCGGCGCTTCAATAGCGACAACACCGCCTTGCGCGCCGAACGCGGCCCAAGTCCCGGCAACCGCGCCAGGAGCTGCACCAGTCGCTCGATCTCGGGGCCTGCGATCTTACGGGACATCTTTTAATTCGTGGTCCGATTGCCGAAACTCTACCACTCCATGGCCGGGCCTGACCCGGCCATCCAGAGCCATATGCTCGCTGTTCGTAATCTAGCACTGGATGGCCGCCTCGGAGGGCGGCCATGACGTGGGAAGGGATGGTTCGAAGTGTGGCGACCTAGAACAATTTCATTCCCGGCGGCAAGGGAATGCCGCCCGTGATCTCCGACATCTTGGACTGCATGGCGCTATCGGCCTTGGCGCGCGCGTCGGCGGCTGCGGCGACGATCAGGTCTTCGAGAATTTCAGCCTCATCGGGCTTCAGCAAACTTGGATCGATGCGGACGCGCTTGACCTCACCCTTGCCGTCGACAGTCAAGTGCACGAGACCGCCGCCCGACTGGCCTTCGATCTCGGTGCGCGCCAGTTCCTCTTGCATTTCCTTGAAGCGGGCCTGCATCTGGCCCATCTGCTTCATCATTCCCATCAAATCTTTCATGTGTTCCTCTGCGTGGCGGCGAAACGCGATCGCGACGCTCAACCGGCTTCGCTCTCTTTATCGTCGTCGGTATCCGTTTCGCTTCCGGCGATTCGGCGCACTTCCATCTTGGCATCGGGAAACGCCTGAAGTACGGCGCGGACAGCGGGAAGCGCTTTCAATCGCTCAAGTTCGGCGGCCTCACGGGCGCGGCGCACCTCTCCGATCGCGGGCTGACCCGCCTCCTTCGACAGGACCACGACCCAGCGCCGGCTTGTCCAGCCATTGAGCTTTTCGCGGAGATCGTTGGCAAGCTCGGGCGGCGCGCCCGGCAGCAGAAACATATCGATCGATCCGGCGACGACGTCGAACTTAACCAGGCTGACGTGATCTTCGAGATGGATTTTGAGCTTGGCGTCGCGCTTCGCACCGACGAGAGCTACGACCTCCGCAAAGGTGCGAGGATTGGCGAGCGTCGATTCCCGCGCGGGTGCGGACTCCGACTGCTCATCGTCGACATCGACGATCCCGTCATCGAAGTCGCCATCGTCATCGTCGAAATCGAAGGCTTCGTCCGCGCCGCCCTCTTTTTCCTGCGCGGTCGTCGTCGTTGTCGTGACATTGACGGTTGGCCGCGACTCGGCGCGGCTTTCGCCTGCCGCCGGAGCAAGAGCTGGCCGGCGTGCTGAAATCGCGCCACCGCCAAGCGTACGAATCAATTCGTCCGGCGTCGGCAGATCGGCCGTGTACGCGAGGCGGATCAGGACCATTTCGGCGGCCGTGTGCGGGTTCGGAGCACGGCTGACTTCCTCGATGCCTTTGAGCAGCATCTGCCAGGCACGCGAGAGGTACGGCATCGACAGACGCCCCGCGAGATCGGCGCAGCGCTGCTTCTCTTCCGTCGTCATGCCTTCGCTGGCCGGCTCCTCGCCGACGGCCTTGACGCGCGCGATGGCGTGAACGGCTTCGGCGAGGTCGGAGATAACTTCTCCCGCCTCGGCGCCGTCGCGATGCAGGCTCGAAAAACCTCCGAGCACGTTCGGCAAGTCGCCGCGAAACAGCGCCTCGGCCAAATCGAAGATGCGGCCGCGATCGGCAAGCCCGAGCATGTCGCGGACGCTCGATGCCGTGACGTGGCCCTCGCCCATCGCGATCGCCTGATCGAGGATCGAGAGGCCATCGCGCACCGAACCTTCGGCGGCGCGGGCAATCAATTGCAAAGCATCGGCGTCGGCGCGTGCGCCTTCGGCATCGGAAATTTTCTTGAAGTGTTCGGCAAGCACCGGCTGATCAACGCGGCGCAGGTCGAACCGCTGGCACCGCGACAGCACGGTGACGGGGACTTTGCGGATCTCGGTCGTCGCGAAGATGAAGCGGACGTGAGCGGGCGGCTCCTCAAGCGTCTTCAGGAGCGCGTTGAAGGCGCCCTTCGACAGCATGTGGACCTCGTCGATGATGAAGACTTTCGTGCGCGCGATGAGCGGCGTGTACTGGGCGCTCTCGATGATCTCGCGGATGTTGTCGACACCGGTGTTCGAGGCGGCGTCCATTTCGAGCACGTCGGGGTGGCGGCCCTCCATGATGTCCTTGCAGTGGACACCGAGGCCCGGCAGATCGATCGTCGGCTTGTCGTAGCCGGGCGCTTCGTAGTTCAGCGCGCGTGCGAGAATTCTTGCGGTCGTCGTCTTGCCGACGCCGCGAACGCCGGTCAGCATGTAGCCCTGGGCGATGCGCCCGGACGCGAAGGCGTTGCGAAGCGTCGTCACCATCGCGGACTGACCGATCAGGTCATCGAAGGTGGCGGGACGATATTTGCGCGCAAGGACGACGTAGGGCTTGGCGGGCTCGGTTCCGCCCGTGCCTGCTCCGCCGTCAGACGCATCTGATTTCTTCTTCGCCATGATCCCGGATTAGCCAATTTTCGCCGCGAGGGCGAGGGAACAAGGCGACCCACAAGTCGGCCGCGCGCCCCTTGATGTATTTTGGGCTACGCCCCAAGGGCTTGGCAGCGGACCGTCTTGCGATCCGCATGCACTCGCGAGCGAGTAAAAAGGCTGGCGAACGACCCGACTTCTGATCGTTAGGGCTGCTTCCTTCCGGACCTGACCCGGTTGGCGACGAATTCGTCCGTCGCCAGCCCGTCCTTATAATGGGGCCAACAGCGTAGAAGTACAACCCCGTGATACTTCAATGACTTGGCCGTATTGTCGCCGTGGCGGATGGGCGGCTATCCAGAGCCGCTTGCCGCGCCGTTCCATCGAGTTGCCCTGGATGGCCGCCTCGGAGGGCGGCCATGACGTGGAAAAAAGCGTCGGGCGGACGGAAGCACGCGGTGGAGGATTTTCAACATCACGTCATGGCCGGGCCTGACCCGGGCATGCTCCGCATGCGTGGGCGGCCATGACGTGAAGAGGTGGACGGCTACGGAAGCCTCGGGCGAAGTTCGCAGGGAGATTTGTGACGGTGCGCTTAAATGCAGCGGCCGCCGTCGACTTCGATGGCGACGCCGGTGACGAAGGCGCTGGCGGGATCGGCGAGGAACAGCGCGACGTTGGCGATGTCGCGCGGTGTCGACATACGGCCGAGAGGAATGCCGCCGATGAACTTGGCGCGGTTTTCCGGCGTGTCGGGCAACCCCATGAATTGCTCGAGCATGCCCGTCTCGCCGATGACGGGATTGATGGCATTGACGCGGATGTTTTTCGGAGCCAGCTCGGCGGCCATCGATTTCGTCAGCGTGATCGCGGCGCCTTTCGAGCCGTTATACCAGGTCAAGCCGGGACGCGGGCGGAGGCCCGCCGTCGATGCCGTGTTGATAATCGAACCGCCGCCGCGCTTTTCCATCACCGGCACGACGGCAAGAGTCGTCAAATAGATGGCCTTCACGTTGACCGCGTAGATGCGGTCGAACTCATCTTCCGTGACGTGCATCAGTGATTGGTTCTTGTGCGTCACGCCGGCATTGTTGACGAGAATGTCGACGCCGCCGAAGCGATCGACGGCCGCGGCGATCATCGCATCGACGTCGGCGCGCTTGGTGACGTCGGTCGTGGTCGCGGCAGCATTGCCGTTGCCGATCTGATCCGCGAGAGCAGCGGCGGCCGCGCCGTTGATGTCGGCGATGACGACCTTAGCGCCTTCGGCCGCGAACAGTTCGGCGATGCCTCGGCCGAAGCCTGAAGCCGCGCCGGTGATGACCGCAACTTTTCCGCTGAGCCGCATGCCGATCAATCCTGGCGTTTCAGCGGCACCTGACCGGTGGCGGCGAGTTCGGCGGCTTCCTTGCGGTACGGGCTCGCCGGATAGGTGCCGAGAATCGTGATCTGCGTCGAGAAGAACGACAGCTCTTCGAGCGCCAGCTGCACGGGTCGATCGACCGGATGGCCTTCGATATCGGAGAAGAACATCGTGGCGTTGAACGTGCCTTCTTCCTGATAGCTTTCGAGCTTCGTCATGTTGACGCCGTTGGTCGCGAAACCGCCGAGCGCCTTGTAAAGCGCGGCAGGCACGTTGCGGACGCGGAACAGGAACGTCGTCATGACGGGGCCGTTGCCGGGCTCCGCATCGTCGGGGTCCTTGGCGAGAATGACGAAGCGCGTGGTGTTGTGCGTTTCGTCCTCCATGTCGCTCTTGAGGATTTTCAGGCCGTAGATTTCGGCTGCGAGGCGCGAGGCGATTGCCGCCGTTGTGAGATCGTCGCCTTCGGCAACGAGACGCGCGGAGCCCGCCGTATCGGCCTCGGGCACCGGCTTCAATCCAAGTCTGCGAAGCGCCGTGCGGCATTGTCCGAGGGCTTGCGTGTGGCTCATGACGCGCTTGATCGTGTCGAGTGTCGCGCCCTCTTTCGCCATCAGCTGATGGCGTACACGGAGAAAGTGCTCGGCGACGATGTAGAGCCCGGCGCCGGGAAGCAGATGATGGATATCGGCGACGCGGCCGGCGACCGAGTTCTCGATCGGGATCATCGCATAGTGCGTTTCGCCAGATTTGACGGCGGCGATGGCGTCTTCAAACGTCGGATACGGGACGGCTTCCAGATCGGGATAGACCTCGCGGGCGGCGAGATGCGAGTTGGCGCCCGGCTCTCCCTGATAGGAAATTTTTTCGGGACTTGCGGCGGAATCGGTTCGATGCGGCATGGCGAATGGGCGCCTAGGTTTGCGAGGTCTGTGGGAAAACGAGATGCGGGCGGGTCATGGCGCGATAAGACGTCGAGCGCGCTCAAGATCGGCGGGAGTATCGACACCGAGGGGAACGGTGTCAACGATTGCCACATCGATGCGCATCTGGGCTTCGAGCGCCCGCAACTGTTCGAGCTTTTCGCGCTTTTCGAGCGGCGACGGCGGAAGCCCGACGAAACGTTCGAGGCTGTCGCGCCGGTAGGCGTAGATGCCGATGTGATGGTAAAGCGGCCCGTCGCCCGCCGGCGCGGTGGCCCGCGTGAAGTAGAGGGCGCGCAGACGATCCGCGGCAAGCGGCGTCCCGACGACCTTGACGACGTTCGGGTTCGTCTTTTCTTCGGGGTCGGAGATGACGGCTGCGAGGGTCGCGATATCGACCTCGGGCGTCTCAAGCGGGGCGACGCAGCGGGCGACCAAGTGCGAATCGAGCGTTGGAAGATCGCCCTGTAAGTTGACGATAATACTTGCGCGGCGTTCCGGGTCGGCTTTGCTGATCGCTTCGAAAACCCGATCCGAACCGGACGCATGATCGGCGCGCGTCATCACGGCGTTGCCGCCTGACGCCGTCACGGCCGCCGCGATCTCCTGACTGTCGGTGGCGACGATGACATCGCCCGCATTGGCAGCCACGGCACGGCGCCAGACGTGCACGATCATTGGAGTGCCGCCGATATCGGCGAGGGGTTTGCCGGGCAGCCGGGTTGCGTGCATACGGGCGGGAATAACGATCAGGCGATCCTGGGGCACGTGGCGGGAACCAATGTTCGTGACAAACTGTCTCGCTGTCCTGGCGGCACGAGTTCGTTTGTGCGCTTGCATGAGAGAAGCGAGCTTATATACCTGCCTCACGTCTCGTTGTAGTTGAATTGCATGGTCTCATTACACTAGTTTGCGCATCACCGGTTGACCGACACGGGGGCTCTAGAATGAGAATTGACGAATTCGAGTTCATCAAGATCGCGGGCGCAGTGCTCTCGGCGCTGCTGCTGATCTTCGGAACCAGAACAATCATCGACATGAACGTCGGACATACCCCGGAAAAACCGGGCTTCACGCTGCCGGCGCCAACGGCAACCGCCGGAGGGGGCGCAGCAACGGCCGAAGCTGCTCCCGCAAAGGAGACGCCGGACGAAGCCGCCAAGAAAGTGCTGGCGCTGCTTCCCAAGGCGAACGCCGAAAACGGCAAGGCCATTTTCAAGAAATGCCATTCCTGCCACGTCGCTGAGAAGGGCAAGAAGCCGACGGTCGGTCCGAACCTTTGGGATGTCGTCAACCGCGACCGCGCTTCATATCCGGGATTTGCCTATTCCGACGCCATGAAGTCCAAAGGCGGCAAGTGGACCTTCGAAGAACTCGCGAGATTCATTCACAGTCCGAAGACCTATATTCCCGGTACGAAAATGGTGTTCGCCGGACTGCCCTCCGAGAGCGATGAAGCCGATGTTATCGCCTATCTGGCGACGCTTGCGGATACGCCCGTTCCCTTGCCCAAATGACAGCAAGTTAACTCGCTATACTGTATAAAGTTTGCGACCCTGCCGAGCCGTTGGCGGGGTCGCTTCGTATCCGGGCGCGGAGTTATCCCCGTGCCCCTTCGCTGTGTTAAGCTCCTCGCGGGCCAGAGAAAGGACGAAATCGAATATGCGGAAGCGCCTGACGCTGTTAACCGTTGCCGCTCTGGCGCTCCTGAGTTTCCTGCCGGCCGCGAACCGCGCCGCAGCCGATGAGTCGCAATGCCGGACCGCGCTGTCGCTCGTCGAGACTCCGAAGTACGGTCCGGATTTCAAAAATTTCGACTGGGTGAATCCCGATGCGCCGAAAGGCGGCGCGCTGCGTCAGTGGGCGGACGGGACATTCGACACGCTCAATCCGTTTTCCGACAAAGGCGTCAAGGCCGCCGGCGTCGGTTTGCTGTTCGACAGCCTGTTTGCAAGCAGTCCCGACGAACCGGCGACGACATACGGATTGATCGCGGAATGCGCATCCTACCCGGATGATTTTTCGTCGGTGACGTTCAAGCTGCGCCCGGAAGCGAAATTCAACGACGGAACGCCGATCACGCCGGACGACGTCATTTTCTCGTTCGACGAGTTCAAGAAGGTCAATCCGTTCTATGCGTTCTATTACAAGAACGTCGCGAAGGCGGAAAAGACCGGCGATCACGACGTCAAGTTCACGTTCGACGTCAAAGGCAACAGAGAGTTGCCGATGATCATGAGCGAGCTCAACATCGTTTCGAAAGCCTATTGGACCGGTAAAGACGCCAACGGCAAGCAGCGCAGCCTTGGCGAAACGACCGTCGAACCGCCGCTCGGAAATGGCGCCTACAAGATCAAGTCGGTCGACACCGGCCGCGGCATCGTCTTCGAGCGCGTGACCGACTATTGGGCAAAAGATCTGCCCGTCATGCGCGGACAATATAATTTCGACACGCTCGAAATCACCTACTATCGGGACAGGGCTCCGGCGTTCGAAGATTTCAAGATCGGAAAGATCGATTTCTGGCTGGAGAACCGCGCATCGGCGTGGGCGACGCAATACGGTTTCGACGCGCTGAAAAAAGGTCTCGTCAAGAAAGAGGCCGTACCGATCAAGCGCGTCGCGGGGATGCAATCGTTCGCGTTCAATACGCGGCGGCCGCAATTCGCCGACGCGCGTGTGCGGCACGCTTTCAATCTGCTGTTCAATTTCGAAGAGACCAACAAAAAGCTGTTTTACGGGGCTTACGTTCGCCTCGACAGCTTCTTCGCCAACTCTGACCTGCAAGCGAAGGGGCTGCCGCAGGGCCGGGAACTCGAGATCTTGAACGAAGTCAAATCGGAAGTTCCGCCCGAGGTTTTCACGACGGAGTGGAAGAACCCCGTCAACGCGAAGGAAGGCGATTACCGCAAACACCAGCAGGAAGCGTTGAAGCTGTTGGAGGCGGCGGGCTGGAAAATTTCGAGCGAGCAAGTGGATAGCGGCCCATGCGGCTATGTCTGCAAATTCATGCGCGCCGTCGGGCTGTCGTCGGTCGATACGGCGCGCGTGCTGCGCAACGCCAAGGGCGAGCAGATGACCGCCGAATTCCTGATCAACGGCGACACGTTCCAGAACATCATTCTGCCTTACGTTCAGAACCTCAAGGCGCTCGGGATCAATGCTTCGGTGCGGGTCGTCGATGACGCTCAATACAAGCAGCGTGAAGACAACCGCGATTTCGACATCATCGTCGATAATTTCGCGCAATCGAATTCACCCGGAAACGAGCAGCGCGACTTCTGGGGTTCGGCGGCGGCCGACAAGCCCGGCAGCCGGAACACGATCGGCATCAAAAATCCGGCGATCGATACGCTGGTCGATAAAATCGTGTTCGCGAAGGATCGCGCCGATCTCGTGGCCGCGACGCACGCGCTCGACCGCGTGTTGCTGTGGAACTATTACGTTGTCCCGCAGTGGTATTATCCCTACGAGCGGATCGCCTACTGGGATATTTTCGGACGGCCGAAAATCTTGCCGTCGCAAACAGCAGCGATGATGCAAACCTGGTGGATCGATCCCGAAAAGAAGAAGGCTGTCGAAGCTGCAAGGGCGAAATAGATCCGTGGCGGTTTCTTCTCAAACACGAACGGTCTTGACGTCGAAGCTCGGTGTGCTCGCGGCGATGGCGTTCGCGCTTTCGGGACTGGGCACGGGGGACGCCTTTGCGGAGCCCCGGCATGGTCTTTCCGTTTTCGGCGAGTTGAAATATCCGGCCGACTTTCAGCACTTCGATTATGTCAATCCGGATGCGCCGAAGGGCGGCCGGATGATCACGCTCGGAACGGGCGGCGCCAACACCTTCGACAATCTCAATGCGTTCATCCTGAAAGGCGACGCGGCTCAGGGCCTCGATTCGCTATTCGACAGCTTGATGGTGCGGGCGCAGGATGAACCCGATGCCGTCTATGGCCTGATCGCAAAGTCGGCCGACGTTGCGCCCGACGGCTTATCGGTGACGTTCAAGTTGCGCCCCGAGGCCAAGTTCGCCGACGGCACGCCGGTGACGGCCGACGACGTGGTTTTTTCGTTCAAGATTTTGAAGGAAAAAGGCCACCCCGCGATCTCGCAACCCATGCACGATGTGGTGTCTGCCGAGGCTCTGGACCCGCAAACGGTGCGGTACACGTTCAAAGGGACGCTGACCCGCGATCTGCCGATCGTCGTGGCACAGTTGCCGGTTCTCTCGAAGGCGTACTACGCGCATCAGCCGTTTGAAGAAACGACGCTGAAGCCGCCGCTCGGTTCGGGCCCCTACCGGATCAAGGATTTCAAGCCCGGCACGTTTATCACTTACGAGCGCCGCAAGGATTATTGGGCGAAAGATTTGCCGGTCAATCGCGGGCGATTCAACCTGGATGAAATCCGTTACGATTATTTCCGCGACCGCAACATCGAGCTTGAGGCGCTGAAATCGGGACAGATCGATTTCCGCGAGGAATTCTCCAGCGTCTCCTGGGCGACGGGGTACGACATCCCCGCAGTCCGAGACGGGCGTTTGATCAAAGCGTTGCTTCCCGACAATCGGCCGTCCGGTGCGCAAGGGTTTTTCATCAACACGCGGCGCGACGAGTTTAAAGATCCGCGCGTGCGTCTGGCGCTCGACCTGGTGTTCGATTTCGAATGGTCGAACAAGAAGCTGTTTTATGGGCTTTACAAGCGCACGACGAGCTATTTCGAAAATTCGGACATGAAGGCCACCGGGCTGCCGAGTCCGGGAGAGCTGGCGCTGCTCAATCCGTATAAGGACAAGCTGCCGGCGGAAGTCTTCGGTGAACCCTACACGCCGCCGGTGACCGACGGCAGCGGCAACAATCGCGTAAACATGAGGAAGGCGCTGGACCTCCTCACCGCGGCCGGTTGGAAGCCGGGCTCCGATCACATGCTGCACAATGCCAAGGGCGAGCGGCTGACGATCGAGTTCCTCGATTTCGAGGCGGCGTTCGAGCGGATCACGGTTCCCTATACGGAAAATCTGAAACGGATCGGCGTCGATGCGTCCTGGCGGCTCGTCGATCCGAGCCAATATGAGCGGCGCGTGAAGTCGTTCGACTTCGACGTCACGACGCAACGCTACTCCCTGCGGCTGACGCCCGGCATCGAGATGCGGAGTTATTGGGGGTCGGAAGCCGCGAAGCTCGACGGCTCGTTCAATCTTCCCGGCATCTCCGATCCGGTCGTCGATGCGCTCATCGATAAAGTCACGGCGGCGAAATCGCGTGAGGAACTAACGACGGCGACGCGCGCAATCGACCGCGTGCTGCGCGCCGGGCACTATTGGGTGCCGCACTGGTATAAGGCCTCCCACTCCGTCGCCTATTGGAATAAGTATTCCTATCCCGCCGTGCAGGCGAAATACGAACCGGGCGTGCTCGATACGTGGTGGTTCGATCCGAAAAAAGCCGAAGCCCTGGCTTCCGGCAAACCGCAACCGCAATCCCAAACGGCGAAGCCCTGATGGCCATCTATCTTCTGAAACGGGTGCTGCTGATCATACCGACGTTGTTCGGCATCATGCTGTTTTCCTTCATCATCATTCAGTTCGCGCCGGGCGGCCCGGTGGAACAGATGATCGCGCAGCTGACCGGCAATACCTCGTCCATCGTCAGCCGCATGGGCGGCGGTGGCGGCGACGCGCTCGGCGGCGGCAACTCCGCGACGGCGCAGCTCGGGCAAGGCGGCGAATCGTTTACGTCGAAATACCGGGGCGCGCAGGGCCTCGATCCAGCTTTCATCAAGAGCCTCGAAAAGCAGTTCGGGTTCGATAAGCCGGCGCCCGAACGTTTTTACCTGATGATGAAAAACTTCCTGACGTTCAATTTCGGCAAGAGCTACTTTCGCGACGTCTCGGTTCTCGATCTCATCAAGGAAAAGCTGCCGGTCTCGATTTCGCTCGGGTTGTGGATGACACTGCTGACCTATCTCATATCGATTCCGCTCGGCATCAGGAAGGCGGTGAAGGACGGCGCGCCGTTCGACACCTGGAGCAGCGCCGTGCTCGTGCTCGGATATGCGATCCCCGGCTTTTTGTTCGCGGTGCTACTGCTGATCCTGTTCGCCGGATCGTCGTTCTTCCAATGGTTCCCATCACGCGGACTGTTCTCCGACAACTGGGACCAGCTCTCGCTTTTCGGAAAGATCACCGATTACCTCTGGCATCTGGTGCTGCCGATGATCGCGATGGCGGTCGGATCGTTCACGGCAATGACCTTCCTGACGAAGAACTCGTTCCTCGATGAAATCCGCAAGCAGTATGTGGTGGCCGCGCGGGCCAAGGGCCTTTCGGAACATCAGGTTCTCTACGGCCACGTTTTCCGTAATGCGATGCTGCTGATCATTTCCGGTTTTCCGTCGGCTTTCATCAGCGCATTCTTTTCCGGCGCGCTGCTGATCGAGACGATCTTCTCGCTCGACGGCCTCGGGCTGTTGTCATTCGAAAGCATCGAGAAGCGCGACTATCCGGTCGTGTTCGCGTCGCTCTTTATCTTCTCGCTCATCGGTCTGGTCATCGGCATCATATCGGACTTCGTTTATACCATCGTCGATCCGCGCATCGATTTCGAGACGCGGGAGGTCTGAGGTATGGACCAGAAGACAGACGAAACGATCGAGACCGGCGTGGCTGAACCGAAAAAGCTGACGCGATTTCAGCGCTTCAAGCGGCGCTTTCGTTTATCGCCGGTCAACCGCCGGCGCATCGAGCGTTTCAAAGCGCACAAGCTCGGCTATCGCTCGTTTGTCGTCTTTGCCGTGCTGTTCTTCGTATCGCTGTTCGCTGAGTTCATCGCCAACGACCGGCCGCTGCTCGTCAGCTACAAGGGCGAAATTCTTTTCCCGGTTCTCGTCGATTACCCGGAAGAAAAATTCGGCGGCTTCCTTGCGGTGACGGATTACCGGACGCCGGAGATCGCCAACGAGATCAAGGCGCATGGCTGGATGCTCTGGCCGCCGATCCGCTATTCTTACGACACGATCAACAAAGATTATCCGGGCCGCATCGGCGACAACGGCATTTGCCTCGGCTATCCGGCGCCGCCTCCGTGGGCGTCATCGATGAAACTCTGTGACGCGCCCGCCGATCAATTGGCGCGCTTCAACGAGCTGGGGAATACGAACTGGCTGGGCCTCGACAGCCAGGGCCGCGACGTCGTCGCGCGCGTGATTTACGGCTTCCGCGTGTCGGTGCTGTTCGGCTTGCTGCTGACGATTGTTTCGTCGGCGCTCGGCATCGTCGCGGGCGCCGTGCAAGGCTATTTTGGCGGCAAGGTCGATCTGATCTTCCAGAGGCTTCTCGAAATCTGGAATTCAATTCCGGAGTTGTTCGTCCTGCTGATCCTGTCGTCGCTGTTCGTGCCGGGCTTCTGGACGCTGCTCGGCATCCTGATGATCTTTAGCTGGACGTCGCTCGTAGGATTGGTGCGCGCCGAGTTTCTGCGCGGCCGAAATCTCGAATATGTGCGGGCCGCGCGCGCGCTCGGGCTTTCCGATTGGCAGATCATCTTCAAGCATCTGCTGCCGAACGCGACGGTCGCAACGCTGACCTTCCTGCCGTTCAAGCTATCGGGCGGCATTGCAGCGCTGACGGCGCTCGACTTCCTCGGCCTCGGTATGCCGCCCGGATCACCGTCCCTTGGCGAATTGCTTCTTGAAGGCAAAAAGCATCTCGAAGCGCCGTGGCTCGGCATTTCCGGCTTCGTCGCCGTGTCCATCATCCTGTCGCTGGCGATCTTCATGGGCGAGGCCGTGCGCGACGCACTCGATCCGCGCAAGACATTCAGAATGCAAGGTAAGAGCTGATGGCCGATAACGCTCCGCTCGTTGATGTGCGCAATCTCTCCGTCGCCTTCAGCGACGACGCCGGCACCACGCGCGTCGTCAACGACGTGTCGTTCCATATCGACAAGCGCGAAACCGTGGCGCTGGTCGGGGAATCCGGTTCGGGCAAGACCGTTTCGGCGATGTCGATCCTGCAACTGCTGCCGAACTCGGCGTCGTATCCGACGGGCGAGATCCTGTTCGAAGGCAAGGACATCCTGAAGCTCAAGCCGGCGCAGTTGCGCGACATTCGCGGGCGGCGGATTTCCATCATCTTTCAGGAGCCGATGACGACGCTCAATCCGCTGCACACGATCGAGGTGCAGGTCGGCGAAATCATCAAGCTGCACCAGGGGCTGTCGGACAGCGAAACACGCCAGCGCGTCATCGAATTGTTGAGCAAGGTCGGCATTCGCGACCCGGAGAAACGGCTATCCGCCTATCCGCATCAGCTTTCGGGCGGACAGCGGCAGCGCGTGATGATCGCCATCGCGCTCGCCAACGAGCCCGATCTTCTCATCGCGGACGAGCCGACGACGGCGCTCGACGTCACGATCCAGGCGCAAATTCTGGAGCTGCTCAAGTCACTGCAGAAAGAAATGGGCATGGCGATGCTGTTGATCACGCATGATCTCGGCATCGTGCGGCGCATGGCCGAGCGCGTCTACGTCATGCGCAACGGCGAGATCGTCGAAACCGGAAAGACGGAAGACATCTTCACCGCGCCGAAGCACCCCTATACGCGGCACCTGATCGAGGCCGAGCCGAAGGGCAATCCTCCGGCCGTCGATATGTCACGCCCGGTCGTGGTCGAGACCGAAAATCTCAAGGTCTGGTTTCCGATCAAACGCGGCTGGCTGCAAAAGACGGTCGATTACGTCAAAGCCGTCGATGGCCTTTCGATGAAGGTGCGGGCGGGCGAAACGCTCGGCGTCGTCGGAGAGTCGGGCTCCGGCAAGACGACGCTGGGGTTGGCAATCCTTCGCTTGCTGTCATCCGAAGGTCCGATCGCCTATGTCGGCAATCGCATCGACGGCTTGACGAACAAGCAGATTCGGCCGCTGCGCAAGGAAATGCAGATCGTCTTCCAGGATCCTTATGGTTCGCTTTCGCCGCGCTTGACGGTCGAGCAAATCATTGAGGAAGGGCTGCTCATTCAAAACCCGGAGCTCGATGAGGACAGCCGCCGCGAGCGCGTCGCGACGGCGCTTCGAGAAGTCGGCCTCGATCCGGCGACACGCGACCGCTATCCGCACGAATTCTCGGGCGGCCAGCGTCAACGCATCGCCGTTGCGCGGGCGATGGTGCTGAAGCCGAAATTCGTCATGCTCGACGAGCCGACGAGTGCGCTCGACATGAGCGTGCAGGCGCAGATCGTCGATCTTCTGCGCGACCTGCAAAGGAAAAACGATCTCGCGTACCTGTTCATCAGCCACGACCTGAAGGTCGTCCGCGCGTTGTGCAACTACGTTATCGTCATGAAGAACGGCAAGGTCGTCGAAGAAGGCCCGGCGCGGAACATTTTCGATCACCCGCAGGACGACTACACGAAAGCGCTTCTCGACGCCGCGTTCAACATCAAGGTCACGCATCGCGCGGCGCTCGCAACCTGACATGAAAGAGTGGATCGCTTTATGAGCACACGGAAGCTCGTGCATTATCATGCGCCGAATACACGTTCGCGGACGATACGGTGGCTGTTTGAAGAACTCGGCTCGCCGCCGCACGAGTTGAAAGTTCTCAACCTGAAGAAGGGCGAGCACAAAACGCCCGAATATCTGGCCATCAATCCGATGGGCAAGGTGCCGGCAATCGTTCATGGCGACACGCCCGTGACCGAGGCGGCGGCGATCGCGCTCTATCTCGCCGATCTTTTTCCAGAAGCAGGCCTCGCTCCGAAGACCGATGATCCGCCGCGCGGCACCTATCTGAGGTGGATCGTCTTCAATCAGGCCGCCGTCGAACCCGCAGCGATGGATCGCGCCTTGAAGCGCGAGCCCGGTCCGGCTCAGTCGCTTTCCTACGGCTCCTACGATGCAACCGTCGACACGCTTGCCGGTGCGCTCGCCAAGGGGCCTTACATTCTCGGCGAGAAATTTTCGGCAGCCGATGTTGTCGTCGGCTCGGGTGTGTACTGGCTGACGTCCTTCAAGCTGCTTCCCGAGCGGCCGGAATTTATGAGATACGTCGAACGTATCACCAGCCGTCCGGCATTCATCCGCACCGCCGAGAAAGATGCGGAACTCGCGGCGTCATTGGCGCATTAGCTCCAGGCGCACGTCGCTGCCCCAAGACGCGGGATAGCGGGGGCATTCGAAGCGATCACGATCGCCAACAATACACTCTTGCTGATGCTTCTGCCCGGTGGCTGCCGCAGAAATGCCGTATCCAGCCCTCTTTTGCTAGCAAGAGTAATTCTCCGCAGGTTCGAGTCGAAGGGGCTGCGTGGCTTGCGGTAGCATTCGAGAGGAATTCAATGACTTTGTCCCGAAGGGCCACGTTTGCAGCGGCCTCGCTTTTATCGGCTGTTATTGCGATGCCGGCGGTTGCCCTCGCCGATAACAAGCCTCCGGCTGGTAAAGATTCAGCCAGCGATAAAGACAACAAGAAGCACGGCGACCATCGATCCAACGATCACGGCGATAAGAAAGAGATGCGGCGCGGAGGGCAGCCCTATACCGGCAACGCACCGCTTCCCGGCAATCAGCCACCACGAGGGTTTACCGGGACTCCTCCGCCGAAGAGACCGGCTGCGGAACACCACGAAAAGCAGAGGCCGCCGGCGAAGCCCCCGGTGATCAACGCGGCGCCGAAGACGACAACTCCGCCGGCCAAAACGTTGTCCAAAGACCGTGGTCCGGCGCAGTTCAAACCGGGCGACCGTAGGAAGCCGGACGGCGACCATGCGCGCGGCGACGACAACAAGATGCAGCGGCACGACGGCAAGCCCGATCGCGGGCAAGCCAGCGACACCGATAACAAGACGCGGCGTCCGGGCGGCAATCCGGATCGCGGTCACGCAAGTGACAACGACAACAAGTCACGCGGCCCCGGCGACAGGCGGGATCGCGATCACGCCGACGATCGCGACAATCAACGGCCGGGCGGAAAGCCACCGGCTGTCAATCCGACGATCAATCCGGCTCCGAACAATGGAGGCGCGTATCGCGGACAAGGACACGACGCGCGGAACAACCTGCCACGGCCGCCATCCGCCGCCGATGCCCGCAAGCGCTTCGACAATCTTCGCAAGAGCCGGACTGAAAAAGTCGAAGGCAACAGAACCTTCATCAAGGAAGGCGATCGCACGATCGTCAAGCAGAACAACCGCTATGTCATTCAGCATGACGAGCGGGATCGGCTGCGGCGCATCAATCCGAACGCACGTTTCGAGCGCCGCAATGACGGCACGAGTATTGCCGTCATCGATCGTCCCGGTAACGTGAAGATCTATTCCGAAACCGACTCCAACGGCCGGCTCCTCCGGCGGTACCGGCGTGGTCCCGATGGCCGCGACGTGACGATCATCGACAATCGCCGCAGGGGACACGGTCATCATCGCGACCACGGTGGCCCGAGCGGAAAGGACATCGCGACGGGTATCGGCATCGGCATCGGAGTCGCGGCCGGCGCCGCCATCCTGAATTCCGTCCTCGACGTGCCGCCGCCGCGTGTCAGCATTCCTCGCGATCGCTACATCGTCGAGTATGACGGCGCGAGCGATGAAGACGTCTACGATGCGTTGAGCGCGCCGCCCGTCGAGGATCTCCGCGAGCGCTACACGCTCGATGAAGTTCGTGCGACGGCCACTCTGCGCGATCGTATGCGCCGCGTCGATCTCGACGACATCAACTTCGAGTTCGGCTCGTGGGAGGTCGATCCAAGCGAGTACAACAAGCTGGAACGTGTCGCGCGGGCGATGAAGCGCGTCATCCGGGGCAATCCGAATGAGGTCTTCATGATCGAAGGCTACACGGACGCGGTCGGTTCGCCGGAAGACAACCTTTCGCTTTCCGACCGGCGTGCGGAGTCCGTTGCCGAAGTGCTGACCGAGGAATTCGACGTGCCGTTCGAAAACCTCGTGACGCAGGGTTACGGCGAAGATTACCTCAAGGTGAATACGGAGCAGCCGGAACGCTTGAACCGCAGAGTCGCGGTTCGCCGGATCACACCGCTGCTGGCGCGCGGCGGCGATTGATCGCCTGAAAATAACATCAGAGAAAAGGCGCATCATCCGGTGCGCCTTTTTTCATGCGTGATCGTTTTTTGTCAGTTGGGGGAAGCGGGACGCCAGCCGGCGGCGAGCGCCTCGGCTTCCGAGCAGAACCATCGTTCGCCGCGAGATTCATCGATTTTCACGCGGGCGTACCAGGGGCTCCACGGCATATGATAAATGTGCCCGTGCGATGAGATGTTGCCTTTGATGGGACAGTCTCGCGAGGCCGTTTTGGCGACTTGCCAAGTGCCATGCCGGAAGTCCCAAGGCGCTACGGCCGGACCCTGCCAGACGCCAACCTTTCGAGCCCGTGCATCGGCTTCGACGGCAACGTACTCTTTCGAGTATCGGACGAACGCCCACGCCATGCCGGCGCGGACCATCGCCTCGTTGATGCTGTCACCGTCCTGAAAGCAGATCGCGAGCGTGCGGCGATACTTGTCGGTGCCCGTGGAATCGCAGGCGACGTCCTTGGCCCGCACCAACGCGCGCAGAAAGGCGGCCGATACTTTCCCGCACGCCCAGATTTCTCCGGTCGCCGTCCGGCATGTCTGCGCCGTCTCGGGCGCGTCGATGCCTTCGAGGCGAACGCGAGTCTGGCCGACATCCAGCGTATCGCCATCGACGACGCGCCCCGGACCCTCGATGATGGCTGGCTGATCGGCACCCGGACCGCTGATCGTTGCGACTGCCGGATAAACGCCGCCGAGCGCCAAGACAAAAAGCGCACCGGCTGCTGAACCGGTGCGGCTAAGTTTGGCGGACAGGACGGACGCCACAAATGTCATGGCGTGAGGCTTGCTGAGTCGTGTGGCGCAACCGGGGCGGACTCGTGGTGTTATCGCGCAACCCTTTGTTGTTATCGCAACCGCGCTCACGAAATCTATTCGCGGGGTCTCTCGATCAGCGCGTTGCCGATAGGCCTATGGCGGATTGCAGGTCGCGGGCCGATCCCAGATACGCACCGGGGAGCTTGGCTCCTGCAAAATCAGTGGCGTCGAGGATAGCGCCGGTGAAATTTGCGCCGCCAAGCCGGGCACGGCGCAGATTGGCGTGCGTCAGGTCGGCGCCGGAAAAATTGGTGTTCTCAGCGTGATTTCCGCTCAAGTCCGCTCCGACCAAAATCGCGCCGCTGAAATTCGCCGCGTCGAGGGTCATCATCGGGGTGATCAGCACTTCTTCCCTGGGGTCGCGCGGACCGAAAAACGCGGACGTGAGATCGGCTTTGCTGAAATCGACGCCATCGAATCGCCCGTGGAGACGGGCGCCGACCAGGCGGGCGCCAGCGAACGTCAGGCCGGAGCGCGTCGTCGGCTTCATGTCCTGAAAGGTGTTCGGGCGCAGCAGGCTCGCACGCGATAGATCAGCCCCGGAAAAGTTGACCCCGATCAGCGTCGCACGATCCAGCCGGGCGCCGACCAGGCTGGCGCCGGAAAGATCGGCTCCCGTCAGATCAGAGCCATAGAGGTTGGCACCGTCGAGCTTGGCCTTCTTGAAATTCAAGCCGCTGAGATCCAAACCGGACAGGTCTTTGTTCGACAGATTCGGCGTGCTACCTGCGGGGACAGCGAAGAGAAAGCGCGTGACCTGACGCGCAGACATGTCGGCGGCCTCGGCACGCGGCACAGCGAACGCCGCACAGCAAAGCATGACCAAGAGTGTTGCTTTTTGCATTCAGGGACTGCTTTCCGCGGCGATTAAGCGCCCGTTCCGGCGTTCCGGATCATATAATGGCCCGATGTTACGCCTACCAGCGAATCATCACGTTTTCGAGGATTTGAATGGGACCACCCAATAATACCGCGCCTCCGCCGCCACCGATGCCGACATCTCGGCCTAACTACGTGCGAGCGCCGCTTGGGTCGGGTCCGCGCCGCCGCCCGCCGCCACCTCCCCCGCCGCGCCGCAACGGGCTTTTGCTCGGGGTCGTGTACTTCTTCCTGTTCGTGTTCCTTATCGCTGGAGCCGGCGTCGGCTACCTGTTCTTCAATCCTCCGAGCGATTTCATCCGGCAGAAGATCGCCGAGCAGGTTCGCGCCAGCACGGGACGAGAGCTGGTGATGGCCGGACCCGCGTCTTTCACGTTCTATCCAGAGATCGGCGTTTCGCTTCAGGATATCTCGCTGTCGGGACCACCGGGGATGGACGGGCAGCTCATCCACATGCAGGCGCTGGACGTCAGCATCGAACCGTCGACGCTGTTGTCCCGGAACGTCGAAATTCGTTCGCTGATTCTGAAGCAGCCGACGTTCGATTTCCGCATCGACAAGAACGGGCGGAACAATTGGGACTTTGCATCGCGCGCGACGCCGGTCCGCTATGCCGAGCTGCAGACGGCGAATACGCGCCGCGATGTCGAGCCCATCACCGTTGCCGCAGCCGATGCGACGCCTGCCGCGGCACCCAAAGCCACGATCAAAGATGTGCGGCTTGATCATGTCCGGATCGAAGGCGGCACGTTCCGCTTCACCGACGAGCGCATCGGCAAGGTCGAGCAGATCGGCGACGTCAACGCCAACGTCGGGCTTCCGTCACTCGGCGAGCCGCTCGTGGCGCGTGGCAACCTCGCCTGGCATGGCAAGCGCGTCGATTTCGACGGCAATCTGACCAGCGTCCTGGATCTCGCGGCCAAGAAGCCGGCGCGTCTCGCCTTCAACGCCAAGAACGATGTGATCGCCGCTTCATACGACGGCAATCTTCGGGTCGATGACGGCGTCTCGCTTGAAGGTCAGGTCACGGCGCAGTCGGACTCCGCGAGGGCGCTTGCGAATTGGTTCGGAACGACGCTGCCGCCGGTGACCGGCTTCGGGCCGCTGTCGATCCGCGGCACGCTGAAGACGAGCGGCAACGTCACCGATTTCGAGAATGCCGCATTCGGTCTCGACGGGGCGAACGGCAAGGGCACCATCAAGGTCACGACCGGGGGCGCGCGGCCGTTCGTCGAAGCGCGGCTGGCGATTTCGGAACTCGATCTCAACAAATACCTGACGAGCGCCGTAACAGGCGTGCTGGCGACCGAAGGCGGCGGGCCGTCGGCTCCGGCTGCCGCTCAGACACCGCAGCAGAATTCCACCCCCGACTCTGAGCAGAAGCCGGATGAAATCCAAAAGCTGCTCAACTCGCCAAAGACCAAAGTCTACGGCGCCATCCAGCGCGCCGGATGGTCGAGCGAAAAGCTCAATCTCGCGCTGCTCGGCGTCGCCGACGGCAATGCGCAGGTCAACGTCGGCAAGATCCACTTCAAGAACATCACCGTCGGCCGCTCCGCCGTGGCGATTGCAGTCAAAAATCAGGCGATGCAGGCGTCCTTCAGCGACGTCGAACTCTATGGCGGCCACGGCAAAGGCGTCGTCACGATCGACGGCTCGTCGGGAACCGCCAATCTCGGCGCCAATGTCAATCTGCAGGGCGTCTCGGCGTTGCCTTTCCTCAAGGACGCGGCGCATTTCGAGTGGGTCTCCGGCAAGGCCAACGTGACTTTGCAGCTCGCGGCCAACGGCCAGAGCCAGCTGCAGCTGGTCGAAAATCTAAACGGCAAGGCCAATTTCTACTTCGCGGACGGGGCGATCATCGGCTTCGATCTGCCGGCCGCCATAAACGGCCTCTCGAACGGCGACCTTTCCGGCTTGCGGAGTTCGCGCTCGGCGAAGACCGAATTCAGCGCGCTCGGGGCGACGTTCACCGTCACGAATGGCGTCGCGGAGAACCAGGATTTGCAGCTCGTCAGTCCGATGCTGAAAGTCACCGGCGGCGGCACCATCCATATGCCGGAGCGCACCGTCGATTATACAGTTAAGCCGAAGCTCATCGCGGCGCTGGACGGTCAACAAGGCAAGGCCGACGCATCGAGCCTCGAAATTCCGGTGCAGATCACCGGCTCCTGGGATCGGCCGACCTTCCGGCCTGAACTCAAGGGCGTGCTTTCCAATCCCGGCAAGGCGGTCGAGACGATCAAGGAGATCGGCAAGAAGTTCAAAGGCAAGAACGCCGACCAGATCGTCGACAAGCTGTTCGGCAAGGAGGACGGCGACGACGCGGACGGATCGGCAGCGAGTGCCAAGCGCCGCGCCAAAGCCAAAGCGCTGCTGAACAAGTTCCTCGGCAAGGACGACGACAACTGATTTCGTGCACGTTTGTCGCGGGCGCGCACTGAACGTCATCCCCGCCTAGGCGGGGATCCGTCCAAGCGTCAGTATTGGAACCAGCCTCTTGGCTTGCCTGGATCCCGGCCTTCGCCGGGATGACGGGAGAGGCGGATAGCGGCAGAGTCCGCCCCACATGACGTTAAAGAAATTCCGTGGCGCCGACTCCAACGACACGATGGCATTTTCTGCACGTTTGTCGCGGTTTTCGGCAGGAACCGGAGATACGCGCAAACACTTTCGGCGCGGGAAATGCGCGCGTGCGTGCCTGTGAAAAGGCATCAGTTAAGTCCAAGTGAAGCCAGCACGAAAAAAAATTCCGAGTGGGGCAAAAAAAATCTTGCGCAGGGGGGGCATAGGCCTCATATGCACCCTCTCTCGTCTGTCCACCTGCCAACATGGTCGAGGTTTCCCAGAACCAATGAGGTAAGGAGCGGGCGAGTCAAACCTATCTGCTGGTTGGGGAGGGTCACATGGCCTTTAATGACACCCTCTTCCAATTGGGGATGGACTTGACTCGTTCAAGCACCGCCCAAGAGGAAGATCACGCGCACGCTGCGTTCACTACCGACGTTGAGGATTCGGCGACGAGTCCGGTTACTGAGCCAAGCGTACCGAGTGCAGGGACTACGATCTTTATCGATCTCCACGGCGCCAAGCGCCTCGACGACGTCAAGTCGGCCGAGCGTGCGACGAAGCGTGCCGTCGAGAACCTGGGCCTCAAGCTCAAGAGCCTCCACCTCGATCGCGTCGCCGGCGGCGGCGTCTCGGGTGTCGCGGTCTTGAGTTCCGGGCACCTGTCCTTGCAGGCATGCTCGCGGACGGGCTTTGCCGCCGTTGACGCGCGTGGATGCGCCGGGCTGAAACCTGAAGTGGTTCTGCTCGCGCTCGCCGACGCCTTCGCCGCGCGCGAGGCCGTCATCCAGCGCCGACGGTCGGTCTCCGACCTCGACGTTCCGGCATTGCGCGTGGTCGCGAAAGCGCCGCGCCGAGCCCAGCGCCAGAAGGCCCAGGCGAAGGCGGCTTAATAGTTGCGCCTAGCGACTCCCTTTCGGGGAGCCCGCCGCTAGGCGCGTAGTTCGCCTCGACTGTCTCCGCTTCCAGTAGCAGGTGCCGCGATCGGGTTTCCCGATCGCGGCTTTCGTGGTTGGTTGCGTCACTCCACGCGCGCCAAAACCTGTTCGAGATTTCCGAAAAATTTCTGCCAGCCGAATTTGGCGCCTTGGTAAGCCTGATTTTGGTCCGGCTTGAAGCCCGACTGTTCCATGTGCAGATGCGTGCCGGTGTCCGTGCGCGTCAGCGTCCACGTCACAACGCTTTCGAGACCCATCGCTGCCCACGTGTAGGACAGTGTCTTGTTCGGCTCGATGGCCATGACCTGACAGTCGACGGCGCCCCAGTCTCCACGAAGTTGGAAACGATGCTCGGGGACGGCCTCGAAGTCGTTCTTCATCAGCCATTCCTCGATCAGATGCGGTTGCGTCAGCGCGCGCCAGACTTTCTCGGGTGGATAAGGAACGTCGCGTTCGATGATGACGGAACGTGTTTCGACAAGCGTATTCATTGGTCCATCCTTTTAAGCAGATCTTCGAGTTGATCGACGCGGCTTTGCCAGAAGCCCGTCATCTGGCTGGTCCAGTCCGCTAACGGCGCCAACGCGGCGATGTGGGGCCGGTAGTGCGTCTGGCGGCCTTCATGGCGGTCAAGCACCAGTCCGGCCTGCTTCAGAAGCGCGAGATGCTTCGAGACGGCGGGTTGCGAGATCTTCGCGCGCGCCGTCAGCGCTCCAACGGTTTGCTCTCCCTCGCGGCAAAGCCGCTCGAAAATTGCGCGCCGTGTCGGGTCGGCGAGAGATTTGAATATGGAATCGCTGGTGCTCGGCATCTCAATCAATAACCTCCTGGTTATTGATCTAATTCATAACCAACCGGTTATGTTTGAGTCAAGCGCGAAGTCCGCCCTAAAGCGACTCCTCGCTCATCCGCGCGGCGTCCTTGGCGGGCTCGGCGGCTTTCATAGCTTCAGTTGGCAGCAAAGACGCGCCGGCGGATTTCGAAAGCTGCATGAATATCAACATCGAGGACGCGGATATCGCCGCGATCAGGATGAAGACCGGCGGAAAATGACTTACGTCGAGGCCCTTGCCGCCCAACACCGTTTGCGTGAGTTCAAGGCCGATGGCGGCGATCGTCACGCCGACCGATCCGGACAAATTCTGACAAACCGAGGCGAAGCTCGTGGCGCGGCTCAGCTTCTCCGGCGACACGTCGGCGTAGGCGAGCGTATTCAGGCTCGTGAACTGCAGCGAGCGCGTCAGCCCGCCGGCCAGAAACAACGCGATAATGACATATGCCGGCGTCGCGATCGTGAAGAACGCCGGGGCCAGGGCGAACAAGCTGCAGACGACGGCGTTGATCAGAAGCACGCGGCGGAAACCGTAGCGCCGCAGGATCGTGGCGACCTGCGTTTTCATCACCATCGAGCCGATGCCGGTTGCGAAGGTCAGCATGCCGGATTGGAACGCCGTCATTCCGAACCCGGCTTGAAAGAGCAGCGGCAGGAGGAAGGGACTTGCGCCGAGACCGGTGCGGAACAGGAAGCCGCCGATGACGCCGGCGCGGTAGGTCGGGATCGTCAGCAATCTGAGATCAAGAATGGGTTCGGGATCGCGCAGCGCGTGCCAGACGTAAGCGACGAGCAGCACCGCACCCGCCAGCGTCACGAAAAAGATCGTCTCAGGAGTCGCGAGCCCGACGCCCATCAACGTGACGCCGGTGAGGAACATCGACAACCCGGGTCCGATCAGCAGGAAGCCGCGCAGATCGAAGCTGGACGGAGCTTCCTCGCGAATGTCGGGGATGTAACGTGTGATCAACACCAGACCGGCGAGCGCCACCGGAATGTTGATCCAGAAAATCCAGCGCCAGGTGAAATACGTCGTGATGAAACCGCCGAGCGGCGGTCCGACTACCGGCCCGACGAGCGCCGGGATCGACAGCCATGCGATGGCTCCGATGATCTCGGCTCTCGGAACGGTGCGCAGCACGATGAGGCGTCCGACCGGCGTCATCATCGCACCGCCCATGCCCTGGAGGATGCGTGCGGCGACGAGCGACATCAGTCCGGTCGAGAGCGCACAGGCGATCGAGCCCAGTGCGAAGACGACCATCGCGGCGCGGAAAATGTTCTTGGCGCCGAAGCGGTCCGCCATCCAGCCCGATGCCGGAATGAACACTGCGAGCGCCAGCAGGTACGTCGTCAGCGCCAGCTTGAGGTTAATGGGATCGGCGCCGAGATCCTTGGCAATCACCGGCAACGACGTCGCGAGCACCGTCGCGTCCATGTTTTCCATGAACAGCGCCGTGGCGACGATGAGCGGAATGAGGTTGCGGCGAAGGAGTTCGGTCATCTCAGCCTGTCTATCATGACTGGCAAACGCGCTGATCCGGGCATTCCGCCGCCTAATCCTCGCAACCCGGCTGCGGCAAAAATCCCCGCTGTCGGCCGGATAGTGTGCGATTACCCTCTTGAGTGGGGCAACGGCACCGGAGCTACGCTATTGCGCATGGGTCGGCTGACCGGCAACCTGTCCGCGATCGAACAAAGCAACAACCCCCCGATTTCAGTGGATGATCCTAAGTTCCGCTGATGTCGAGAGCGGGGCCACTCGGGGAAGCGCCAAAGCATGCTTACGAACAAAGTCGTTACGGCTGATGAAGCCATTGCACGTGTCCGTGAAGGCGATGTCATCGCAACAACCGGCTTTGTCCAGAGCTGCATTCCCGAAGCCCTGCACGCCGCGCTTGAAAAGCGGTTCGTCGAAACCGGTGCGCCGCGCGATCTCACACTCATCATGTGCGCCGGGGCCGGCGACAGCAAGGGCTTGGGAACCGGCCGTCTGCATCACGAAGGTTTGTTGAAGCGCGTCATCGCAGCCAATTTCGGACGCATGCCGAAGGTCGCCGCAGCGGCGCAGGACAACAAGATCCAAGGCTATAACCTGCCGCAGGGCGTGATCTCGAAGCTCTATCGCAGCTGCGCCGCGGGCAGCCCGGGGCTGTTCACGAAAGTCGGCCTGCATACGTATGTCGATCCGCGTCTCGGTGGCGGCAAGGTCAACTCCACGACGAAAGAAGATCTCGTCAAGCTGGTCGAGGTCGAGGGCAAGGAGTGGCTGTTCTACAAGGCCACGCCGCTCAACGTCGCGCTGGTCCGGGCGACGAGCGCCGATCCGCTCGGCAACCTCAGCATGGAAAAAGAATCTCTGACGCTCGACGTCATGGCGCAGGCGATGGCCGCCCATAACAACGGCGGCGTCGTCATCGCGCAGGTCGAGCGCCTCGTCGCCGACGGCTCGATCAAGCCGAAAGATGTCAAGGTCCCGGGCATTCTCGTCGATTGCGTCGTCGTCGCCGAAACGCCTGAGCTGCATCGCATGAACTACGGCGTCATGTACGATCCGGCGCTGGCGGGCGAAGTGCGCGTCACCGTCGACAGCCTGCCGAAAATGGAACTCGACGAGCGCAAGATCATCGCGCGCCGCGCATCGTTCGAACTGCCGCCGAACGGCGTCATCAATCTCGGTGTCGGTGCGCCGGACGGCGTTGCCAACGTCGCCAACGAAGAGAAGGTCACGCCTTATCTCGTCATGACGACGGAAGCGGGCGCGGTCGGCGGCGTGCTCGCGGGCGGATCGAGCTTCGGGTCTTCCGCCAACGCGCATTCGATCATCGACCAGAACCAGATGTTCGACTTCTATCACGGCGGCGGTCTCGATCTGACGTGCCTCGGCATGGCGGAGTGCGATAGCCTCGGCAACGTCAATACCAGCAAGTTCGGCGGACGTCTGAATGGCTGCGGCGGCTTCATCGATATTTCGCAGAACGCGCGGGCGGTTGTCTTCGCAGGCACGTTCACGGCGGGCGGGCTTGAAGTCGCGATCGAGGACGGCAAGCTGCGCATCATCAAGGAAGGCCGGGCGCGCAAGTTCGTGAAGCAGGTCGAGCAAGTGACCTTCTCGGGCCAGTACGCGGCGCAGAAATCGCAGCCGGTGATCTACGTCACGGAACGCTGCGTGTTCCAGCTCACCGAGCACGGCCTCGAACTGATCGAAGTGGCGCCCGGCATCGACATCGAACGCGATATTCTCGCGCACATGGCGTTCAAGCCGCACATCCACAAGCCGATCATGATGAACCCGGCGATCTTCCGCGACGAGCCGATGGATCTGCTGTCGGATCTCATGAACCTGAAGCTCAAGGAGCGCGCCAGCTACGACGCCAAGAGCAATTTGCTGTCGATCGACCTCAGCGGCTGGAGCGTGCGCAAGAAGAGCGACATCGCCGATTTGAAGAAGGCCATCGTCGAGATGTGCGAGGCGGCGGGACAGCGCGTCAACGTCGTCGTCAATCAGGATAGCTGCCGGATCGCGGAAGACCTTTACGAAGAGTACGCCGACATGGTCGCGTTCCTGAAGAAGAACTATTACGCGCGCATGGCGCGTTATGCGACAAGCGACATCACGCGGCACAAGCTGCAGGAGGCACTGCGGCGTCGCGGGCTGCAGACGCAAATCTTCGAGCGCGCCGAAGACGCCGCCGCGTCGCTAGAGCAGCAAGCGGCCGAATAAGCGCTGGTTCTTTATCGTCATCCCGGCGAAGGCCGGGATCCAGTCAAGCCCGCGGTTTGCTCAGACGCCGAAACTTGGGCGGATCCCCGCCTACGCGGGGATGACGGGGCGAGTTGTGGGATGACGTGAAGAGCGAGCATGACGCGCGTGGGCGTGGATGCCTGCTCGCAGCGCACTGCGCGATTGCCGCTCTTGATGCGCGTTCGCGGCATCGCCATCTACTTGACCCTCTCAATTATCGTCGGGTGGATCATGGAATACAGTTTTTTCCGCGTCCTGGACGAGTCCGGCAGCGAAAGCAGCTATACCAGCCCGGAGCCCGAACAGCGCAGCGATGCGACGCTGATGGACGCTTACAGCAATGCCGTCGTCGATGTCGTAGACCGCGTGGCACCCGCCGTCGTGCACGTGCAGGTTCGCAGCGAACGCAACGGACGGGTTGGTCAGGGCTCGGGCAGCGGCGTCGTCGTTTCGCCAGACGGACTCGTGCTGACGAACAATCACGTGATCGACGGCGCGCAGAGCATCAGCTTGTCGCAAGGCGATGGGCAACGGTTCGGCGCGCGGCTTATCGGACGCGATCCCGATACCGATCTGGCCGTCCTTCGCGCCGAGACGCCGGAACGGCTGAAATACGCGCGGCTTGCCGACTCGAAAGCGCTGCGGCCGGGTCAGATTGCGATCGCCATTGGCAATCCGCTTGGCTTTCAATCAACGGTGACGGCCGGAATCATCAGTGCCGTCGGGCGTTCGTTGCGCGCCGAGAACGGACGGCTGATCGATGACGTCGTTCAGACGGACGCGGCGCTCAATCCCGGTAACTCCGGCGGGCCGCTGGTCAATTCGGCGGGCCATGTCATCGGCATCAATACGGCGACGATCATGGGCGCGCAGGGCCTTTGCTTTGCGGTCGCCTCGAACACGGCTGAATACGTGCTGACGCAGATTCTGGCTCACGGTCACGTCCGGCGCGGCGTGATGGGCATCGTCGCCGAGCATGTCGTGCTGCCGCAAAGCGCCCGGCATCGGCTTGGCCTGACGCAATCGAGCGCGATCGGCATTCGCAGCTTGCAGAGCGGTGGGCCTGCGGAAATCGCGGGCCTCGTCGCGGGCGATGTTCTGATCGCGCTCGACGGAATGCCGACCGCCGCCGTCGATGACGTATCGCGGGTTCTCGATGCAAAGCGCATTAACCAGAAGGTCGCCGCCGAGGTGCTCCGAAACGGTGAGAAGCTTCAGTTTTCGATTGTGCCGGAAGAACGGGGCTGAAGCCGAATCCTGGAAGAGGTGTTCGCTTGAGCTGACGCCTCTTTCCGTCATGCCTGCCTTCGCCGGGATCGCGCGGCGATTGGGTTGCATAGACTGCAATTCAAGATCGGATGAGCAGGTTACAAACGCGAATGGCTCTTATAACTTCGAGAGCATCCGTGAGGGGCTGGCCATGCTCAGGCGAAAACTCACCATCGTTCCGTTCGTCGGCATTGCAATGGCATTCGCGATGCCGCGCGCTTGCCACGCGGATGATGCAATCGCGCCGACACGCGCACCCGTCCCAGCGGCGAAGACGCCCTGGATCGTTCCGGACATAAACAAGCTGCCGGATAATGTGTGGGGACGAACAGTCCGCTACGGCCGCGATCTCATTGCCAAGACGTCGTCGCTGATCGGGCCCGAAGTTTCCGATCCGTCACGCCGGTTCGCGGGAAACAATCTGGATTGCCAAAGCTGCCACATCAAAGCCGGAACAAAGCAGTTCGGGCTGCCGCTGGTCGGTGTCTACGCCGATTTTCCGACCTACTCGGCGCGCACGGGCCGGGTCGGGACGATGCAGGATCGCATTCAGGGCTGCATGAAGCGCAGCATGAACGGCAAGCCGCTTCCACCCGGCAGCCCAGAGATGACCGCCATGCTCTCGTATCTGAAGTTCCTGTCGACCGGCCGCCCGGTTGGCGCTCCGACGATCGGGCGCGGCAGCGGCAGCATGCGTGAACTCGATCGCGCTGCCGATCCGGTTAAGGGACGTACGATTTACGCGAGCACTTGCGCCGCCTGTCACGGCAGCGATGGGCAAGGGCAACGCGCCGGCAAGGTCGGAGATGCGAAGGACTATACATTTCCGCCGCTCTGGGGACCGGACAGCTTCAACGACGGCGCCGGAATGACCACACTCATCGATGCCGCGAACTTCATCCATAGCAACATGCCGGACGGCACGACGTGGAATAATCCGACGCTATCGCCCGAGGATGCGTGGGATGTGGCCGCGTACATCGACTCTCAGCCGCGTCCGGCAATGTCCAATCTCGATCGCGACTTTCCCAACAAGCTCGAAAAGCCGGTCGATATGCCTTACGGCCCCTATGCCGACGGCTTTTCGGCCGAGCAGCATAAATTTGGCCCGTTCGCGCCGATAGAAGCTGCCATCAGAAAATTGAAGGCTGCAGAGACGGCGCATAAGTAGCGCCGCTATTATTCGCGCCTCAGGTGTTCGGCGGAGAGTTCCTGCTTACGTCATGGCCGCGAAGGCGCCCATCCACGACGAGGATTAGCAGTCATCGTGTTGAGGCTTGCCTGGATCCCGGCCTTCGCCGGGATGACGTGAAGAAAGACAGAACCACGCTGCGGCCCATCTTCTAATTCATGGCCCGACCCTAGCCACCACTCGCGTCATCCCCGCGTAGGCGGGGATCTGTCCAGGTTTCCGCATCTGAGCGAGCCGTTGGCTTGGATGGATCCGGGCCTGCGCCGGGATGACGGGGAGGTGGGAACGGTGCGGCTCGGCCGAGGATGACGTCAGTGGCGGAGCTATCATGACGTCCGCTATTCGCGCGTCAGGCCCTTGGCGGCCAGTTCCTCAAGGTACTTGCCCCAGCGCGTGTCTTTCTCGCGGCCGAGCAGATGCAGATAACCCCACGTGTAAAGGCCGGTGTTGTGCCCGTCGTCGAACGCGATGCGCGTTGCGTAGTTGCCGACCGGCGTCATGCCGGTGATCTTGACGTGCTTCTTTTTCGGCACCGTGATCCGCTGTGACGGCGAATGGCCCTGCACTTCCGCCGACGGACTGACGACGCGCAGGAACTCGGCCGACAGATCGAACGTGCGTCCGTCCGGGAATGCCGCTTTGAGCGTCTTGCCGCCATCGGTCAATTCGAGATGCGGCGGCGGAGTGAGAGTGCCCTTGGCGCGCTCGACCTCGGCCCAGACGTTGGCGGCGAGGCCGCGAAAGATTTGCGCGTACGCACTTTCCGGCGCGGCAACGGTTACGGGTTTGCCGCTATCGGACGTCTCACGGATTTCCATGTGCAGCGGCACTTCGCCGAGGAACGGCACTTCGAGTTTGCGCGCTTCCTCGCGGGCACCGCCATGTCCGAAGACGTCGGAACGCTCGCCGCACTTGGGACACAGGAAATAGCTCATGTTCTCGACGATGCCGAGGATCGGCACTTCGACACGCTTGAACATCGCGATGCCTTTGCGCGCGTCGATCAACGCCAGATCCTGCGGTGTCGAGACAATAACCGCGCCGGACAGCGGAACACTTTGTGAGATCGTGAGCTGGATGTCGCCGGTGCCGGGCGGCATGTCGATGACGAGCACATCGAGATCACCGGTGGTGCCGGCCCAATCGGTTTCGCGCAGCATCTGGCTCAGCGCGGAGACGACCATCGGGCCGCGCCAAACGACCGGCGTGCCTTCGTCCACCAGGAAGCCCATCGACATGACCTTCAGGCCCCAGCCTTCGAGCGGCTTGATGACCTTGCCGTTGGCGACTTGCGGCTTTCCTGAAACGCCGAGCAGACGCGGCTGTGACGGACCATAAATGTCAGCGTCGATGATGCCGACTTTCAATCCGATCGCCTGCAAGCCGAGCGCAAGATTGACAGCGATCGTCGATTTGCCGACGCCGCCCTTGCCCGACGCGACGGCGATGATGTGCTTCACACCCGGAACGGCTTGCGCCCGGACAGCCTGTCCTGAACTTGCCGCAGCTTGACGCGGACCGGCACCGTCGCCGGTTGCGCCCTTGGCGCGCGCCGCTTGCACGCGCGGATGTTCGTTGCGTCCGATCGGCAGCACGGTCGTGTGCGGTTTGGGCTTCGGGGCCGCGTCGCTGGCTTCCGCCGTTAGAACGGCCGTCACGCCTTGGACGCCCTTAATGTCCGAAACGACCTTCTCGGCTGCGAGCCGTAGCTGCTCCAACTCCTCGGCGCGATTGGCCGGAACGGTGATTGAGAAGTAAACGCGATCATCCTTGATCAGAATTTCCGAAACGAGGCCGAGATCAACGATATTGCCGTTGAGGTCGGGGCCCTTGACCCTGCGAAGGGCGGTGAGCACGTCGGATTTTTCGAACGCCATCTCGGAGATCTCCAGGGCGCGGCCATCATCCCGCGCCGAACCATCTGCTGTTGCGCTCGATATACGTCCGCGCGACGGACGATGGAAGGCGTGGACGCCGGCAACCGGGCGAGTGGGACCAATTGCGCGTTGCTAATCGATCTTGCGGCGTCGCGGCAGGGCGCATATGCGTGCTGCATGGCGGCAGCGGCGCATATTCTCGGCGTTATCCTGGCAGGCGGCAAGTCGCGCCGCTTCGGCGGTGGCGACAAAGGATTGGCGGATCTCAGCGGACGGCCCGTGCTGGCGCACGTCATCGATGGCTTTCGCCCGCAGGTCGGACGGCTGATCCTGAATATCAACGGCGAACCGGGGCGCTTCGCGTCCTTTGGGTTGCCGCTCGTGGCGGACGGGGAAAATCCGGAGCTCGGGCCGCTGAGCGGCATCCTGGCCGCGTTCGATTGGCAGAAGCGTCATGCCCCCGATTGCATTGCAATCGCAACGGTTTCGACGGATGTGCCGTTCCTGCCCGCCGATCTCGTCGCCCGCCTTGATGCGATGCGCAACGGCGGCATTGCGCTGGCGACATCCAATGGCCGCCGGCATCCGACGGTTGCGTTATGGCCGTTGAGCAGCCGCACGGCGATTGCCGACGCGCTTCAGCGCCGGGCGCTCAGCGTCAATGCCCTAACGGAGCATCTCAACGCTGTTGCCGTTCCCTTCCCGATGCGCAACATTGATGGCAGCGCCGTCGATCCGTTTCTCAACGTCAATACCCCGGACGACCTCGCAATCGCGCGTGCCTTGCTCAGCAAGCCCTGAGAAAGAAAGAAGCCAATGACCAGCGCCCGTAAGTCCAATGTGCCTTCGATGCCCCTCTTCGGCATCGCGGGGTGGTCGAATTCCGGCAAGACGACGCTGATCGAAAAACTGGCGCAACACTTCGCGGACGCAGGATTGCGCGTCGCGACGATCAAACATACGCACCACAAGTTCGACATCGATGCACCGGGGAGCGACACGGCGCGTCATCGCGCGGCGGGCGCAGCCGAGACAGCCATCGTCTCCGGCTCCCGCGTCGCGATTATCGAAGAGATCGAAGCAGCGGGCGAACCGGCGCTGGAAGCGGTCGCGGCGCGTCTCGAACCCGCCGATATCATTTTGGTCGAAGGCTACAAATCGGCCGCCATTCCGAAGATCGAAGTTCGACGTGCAGCCGTGGCGCGCGAAAAAGTGCTGGCGGCCGGTGATCCGAACGTTTTGGCGATAGCGTCAGACTATGATGTTGAAGGCCACGGCAAACCGGTGCTGAGGCTTGATGATATTGCCGCGATCGCAGGGCTGATCGAAAACACGCTTGGACCGTTCAAAGCCCGGCAACAGCGTGCTTAATGGGCCGCATGGCGCCTCCCGGAGTGCCGTCATACCCTTGCCCTTGACGCCCCTACCTCCGATATGAAACGACGTACCGGAAGGTTTAGTAGAGGCTTCGATGCCGCTTAACACGTTGGATAGTCCGCAACCTCTGATCGACCCCTTTGGGCGGGGAATCGAGTATTTGCGCGTGTCCGTTACCGACCGATGCGATTTTCGCTGCGTCTACTGCATGTCGGAGCATATGACGTTCCTTCCGAAGCGCGATCTTCTGTCGCTGGAAGAGCTCGACAGGCTCTGCACCGCGTTCGTTCGCCGGGGCGTGAAAAAGCTGCGGATCACGGGCGGCGAGCCGCTGGTACGCAAGAATATCATGTGGCTGTTCCGCGCTCTGGGACGGCAGCTCGATAGCGGCGCATTGCAAGAGCTGACGCTGACGACGAACGGCAGCCAGCTTGAAAAATATGCGAGCGATCTGAAGGCCGTCGGCGTCGATCGCATCAACGTTTCGATCGACACGATCGACCCGGTCAAGTTTAAAACCATCACGCGGTGGGGCGATCTCGCGACCGTTCTGCGCGGGCTCGATGCCGCGGAAAAGGCTGGCATCAAGATCAAGATCAATGCCGTTGCGCTCAAAGGCGTCAACGAGGATGAGATCGAAGATCTGATCCGTTTCGCGCATCAGCGCGGCGCCGACATGACGTTGATCGAGACGATGCCGCTTGGCGACATCGGAGAAGACCGCACGTCGCAATATCTGCCGCTGTCGATCGTCCGCGCCCGCTTGCTGGACCGTCTGACGCTGGAGGAGAGCGCCTATCGCACCGGCGGTCCGGCGCGGTACGTAACCGTGAAGGAGACCGGCGGCCGCCTCGGCTTCATCACGCCGCTGACGCACAATTTCTGCGAGAGCTGCAATCGCGTGCGCCTGACGTGCACAGGTACGCTGTTCATGTGTCTCGGCCAGGAAGATGCCGCGGATTTGCGAGCGCCGCTGCGCGCCTCAGATAGCGACGACTTGCTCGATGCGGCCATCGTCGAAGCCATTTCACGAAAGCCGAAAGGCCATGATTTCGTCATCGACCGGCGGACGAAGAAACCCTCGGTCGCGCGCCATATGAGCGTCACCGGCGGCTGATTTCGATTTTATTTGCGGGCGTCTCAGGTCAGCGCGGCGCGCACGACCTGCTTGATCTGATCAAGCGTGAACGGCTTCGCTATCGATAACAGCCGCCGAACGCGAAGCGACGCGGCACGCTCAAGCTGATCGGTAAAGCCCGACATCAAGACCAATCCAATTCCGGGCTTCAGAGATAGCGCCTTCTCAGCGAGAGAAATGCCGTCGAGTTGCGGCATGTCGACGTCCGTTATGAGGAGATCGACCGTTGCGGCATGCGCATCGAGATAGTCGAGGGCTTCCAGGCCGTCCTGGGTAATGTGGACCGTGTGGCCTTCGGAATTCAGGGCGCGCTTGACGAGGTCGCGCACCGCCCCATCGTCATCTGCGAGCAGGATGGTCGCCATAGCACCGCACCTCTCCCTGTCCATTCGCTCATCGCGCTAGTCGATCAGCCGCCCGACGAAGGGCAACTCCCTGTAACGGTGCGCCACGTCCATGCCATAGCCCACGACAAACACGTCAGGACATGTGAAGGCGCAATAATCAGGATGGATCGAAACGGCGCGTGTCGCCCGCTTGTCGAGGAGCACGCACGTCTCGATCCGCTTGGCACCACGCGCCGCGATGAGATCCTTGGCAAACGCCAGCGTGCGGCCCGAGTCGAGAACGTCGTCGATCAGGATTACGTGGCGCTCGTGCACATCGAGGTCGAGGTCGCGCAGGATGGAAACCTGCCCTGAGGAGGACCGGCTTTTCCTGTAGCTCGACAGTGTCAGAAAATCGACTTCGGGCGCAAGACCTGCCGCATAGAGCGCGCGCAACAGGTCGGCGGCAAAGACGAAACTTCCCTTCAATACGGGGACAACAAGCAGATTTTTCGGCTGTTTCAAGGCAATCTCGGCGGCAAGCGCCTGCAACCGCTCCTGGATCTCTTCAGCGGAAAAGATCGTCTCGATGTTCCGTTCCGTACCTGTATTCATTCAACTACCTACAAAATCCCCGAAAGTGCTGCCGGTCGGGGACCTGGATCTGCCAAGCTAGCTTCCTGTGCACACGACCGCGCCACAATCGTAATCGATTGATCGGAGTGGCTTTAGCGTGTCTATACGCGCTTGAGCCGTAGCACGAGTCTGAACTTCCTACCCAAGGCTGATACCCCCGTGATTCGCTTCACGAATGTCGGATTGAAATACGACAATGGACCCGAGGTGCTGACGGATGTTACGTTCCACCTGCGCCCGGGATCGTTTCACTTTTTGCACGGGGAATCCGGTGCCGGTAAGACATCGCTTCTGCGGCTGATGTTCATGTCCTTGCATCCCGGCAGCGGCGAAATTCGCATGTTCAGCGAAGACGTCTCGCGGGTGAAACCGCAAAAACGTGCCCAGATGCGCCGGCGCATCGGTATCGTTTTCCAAGACTTCCGCCTTCTCGAACATCTGACTGTCTGGGAAAACGTGGCTTTGCCGTTGCAGGTGGTGGGCAAGAAGCCCGCAGACTACCGCGAGGATGTGACCGATTTGCTGCAGTGGGTTGGTCTCGGCGATCGAATGTATGCTAACCCATCGGTGCTTTCGGGCGGGGAGAAACAAAGGGCGGCGATCGCACGGGCCGTCATCGGAAAGCCTGAGGTGTTGTTGGCCGACGAGCCGACGGGCAACGTCGATCCGCAAATGGCGCGGCGGTTGTTGCGCCTGTTCGTGGAGTTGAACCGGCTCGGCACGTCCGTCGTGATCGCGACACACGACCATCAACTCATGCGGCAGTTCAAGGCGCCGCGTATCGAGGTGCATAGGGGCCATGTCCGGATCATCTAACCGCTATCCGGGACATGCCGAGCCTGCCATGCCGATGGCCGGTTATGATCCCTATGACGAGCCGCCGACAATGGTTCCGACGGGTTCGCCCACTTATGCGCGCCACGGCGCGCAAGCGCCCTCGGCCACCGCGCCGAACGATCTCTACGTTCCGGCCCGCGGCAGCGATCGCGGACGCAAGATGAAAGTGATGGCCCCGGTCGTGCCGCCGGGATCCGTCACCGGCCGCTCTCTGACGCTCGTTATCGCCATCATGTGCTTTCTCGCGTGCCTGACGGCCGGTGCCGTGTGGATGATCAAGGAATCCTCGGATGCCTGGCTCAAGGACATTTCGAGCGAGGTCACGGTTCAGGTCACGCCGCAAGAGAACGGCGATACCGAGAAGGCCGTCTCGGATGTCGTCGCTTACATTCAAAAGCAGCGCGGCATCGCCAACGTGCGTGCGCTCAGCCTTGAAGAATCCGCCAACCTGCTCCAGCCGTGGCTGGGCTCAGGAGATGCCCTTAAATCGCTGCCCGTTCCGCGGTTGATCGCCGTCGAGGTCGATCGCTCGCAACCGCCCGATCTCGGCGAGGTCGGCAAATCGCTCGAACGCGATTTCCAAGGCGTTTCGCTCGACGATCATCGCCGCTGGCAGCAACAGATCCGCGCCGTGACGCGCTCGCTGGCGCTCGGCGGCATCGCCATTCTGGTGCTCGTTGGCGCGGCCACCACCGCCATCATCGTGTCGGCGACGCGCAGCGCCATGGCATCGAACCGGGAAATCGTCGAAGTGCTGCACTTCGTCGGCGCAACGGATAAATTCATTTCGCGCGAGTTCGAGAAACATTTCCTGCGTCTCGGCATCAAAGCCGGAATCGTCGGGGCGACGTGCGCGATGATCGTTTTCATGAGCATGCCCGCCATCACCGAGCTGCTCGGCGGCGGGGCCGTCAGCGCCGTCGAGATGCAACGTCTGATTGGGACGGGATCGCTCGACGCCCTCGGCTACGTCATTCTCGGGCTGGTCGTCATCATCATCGCGGGCCTCTGCATGGGGACATCGCGCGTCGGGGTCCATCGCATCCTGAATGGCCGGCATTGACGGCAGCCGGGAAACGTCAATGGGGGTTGCAGCCTTTCGCAAAATGCGAAATGAAACTGGCGTCCGCCGGGCGTTGCCAGCTTGCGCCGAATTCGGTCTCGCACCGCGCGGAGGCTGGCGGTCCATTTTTGGCAATCTAGGCATCCACGATCTGCGATGAGAGCGTTTTCGCAAACGGTCGTTTTACTGCTGGCGCTGGCCTTTGCCGCGCTGACGTTCGGCTTCGTTCTTTTCGCCGTGTTCGTGACGCGGGATGGCGCGAGCGTTCGGGATAACGCCGACGGCATCGTCGTCCTTACCGGCGGCGACCTTCGCGTCGAAGCCGGAGCCAAGCTCTTGAAGGACGGCCGCGCCAGGCGGCTGCTGATCTCCGGCGTCAATCGCAAAGTCACGCGCGAGGAAATGCAGCATCTGCTCGGGCTCGACGCGAAAATGTTCAATTGCTGCGTCGATCTCGGCTATGAGGCGCTGGACACCGTCGGCAATGCCGACGAGACGCGCACCTGGGCCAGGAATAACAACTACACGCGGCTGATCATCGTAACGTCGCGTTATCACATGCCGCGCAGCCTCGCGGAACTGGCGCTCGCCATGCCGCACGTCACGCTGATTCCTTACACGGTGACGCCGCGACGCTTCCCGGAAACGGCGTGGTGGCTGCACGCTTCGACGACGCGGGTGCTGATTTCCGAGTACCTGAAATTCCTGCCGGCCGTGGCGCGACTGGCGGCGCAGCGCGTCATCAAGTGGGGCGATGACAAGCCCGTTTCCTCGGCAGCGGTGCCGACCCGCGATGGCTGAGATTGCAGAGCCCGGCCCCGGCCCTTTGGTGATTGTCCGTTCACTGATCTATTTCGTCGCCTTCTATGTGGTGACCGCGCTTTACCTCGTTCTCGGCTCATGGCTGCTGTTCGGTCCGCGTTCGTGGGCCATGAAGGGACTCGAATTGCATGGACGCACGTGCGTCTGGCTGCTGCGCGTCATTTGCGGCACAAAGCTCGATGTTCGCGGGCGCGAGAACCTTCCGGCGAGCGGCTGCCTGGTTATCGCCAAGCATCAATCGGCGTGGGACACGTTCGGACTGATCTCGCTCTTTCGCGATCCGGCCATCGTCCTGAAGGACGAGTTGAAATGGATTCCGTTCTACGGCTGGTTTTGCGTCAAGTTCGAGCACATCCTGGTGAAGCGGGAGAAAGCATCGGCGGCGCTGAAGGCGCTCATTCGCGATGCCAAGCAACGCATCAGCATCGGCCGCGAGGTCGTCATTTTTCCGGAAGGAACGCGAACGGTTCCCGGCGCGCCGCCGGACTACAAGCCGGGCTACGTGGCACTCTATGAAGCGCTGAACGTGGTGACCGTGCCGCTGGCGTTGAACTCCGGACTGTTCTGGCCGCGACGCAGTCCATGGCGATATCCCGGCACGATCGTCGTCGAGTTCCTGCCGCCGCTGCCGCCCGGTTTACCGCGCGCGGAATTCCGCCGGCGCGTCGAGGAGGCCATCGAGACGGCGAGCCGGCGGTTGATCGACGAAGCCGGACGCGCTCCCTCGCCTCCGCCGCTGGCCCGCACACAATCCAGCGCCGGTTGAGGATGCACGGAGCGCTTCGGCGTTATGAGGGGCTAGAAATTTTCATCATCACGATGCCCACGAGGACGAGCGCAGCCGCGAGCACGCGCATCGGCGTCGCCGCTTCCCCGAGGACTGCTATCCCGACGAGAAACGCCCCGGCCGAGCCGATCCCCGTCCAGACGACATAGGCGCTTCCAAGCGGAAGCGTCTTCATCGAGATCGATAGCAGGATGAAACTCGCGATCATCAGGACGAGGGTGATCGCCGTCGGCACGGGCAGCGTGAAACCGGCCGATTTCTTCATGAAGAATGCCCAGGCGATTTCGAGAAATCCCGCGAGAACAAGAATAATCCAGGCCATGACCCTCTCCCTATGAGGAGCCGGGCCGTCCCGGTCGCTGTTTCTCAGATGAGAGGTCGTCCTCTGATCCGGGACATACGCTCTGGGGCATGCGTGTCAATGCGGTTTCGTCTCGCTGGAATCCACGCTTGCATTCGGAATTTTAGAAATCCCATTGACAACGTTGCTCTCGGAACATATAGTGAACAATAATTGAAAACCGCGCCGGTGCGCCTATATTTTCGTGACCCCATGAGTGCGATTTTGTCAGGTTTGCCCGCGATTTCCGACGCCATCTGGCGGCGCAAGTATCGTTTTGCCGGATCATCGAGCGCAGCCGCCGACGAGACGCTCGAAGACACGTTCCGGCGCGTGGCTGCGGCGGCGGCTTCCGTCGAAACGAGCGCCGAGCAGCAGCGGCGATGGGCCGGCGCGTTTTACGATGCGATGGCCGATTTCGGCTTTCAGCCGGCCGGGCGGATTCTCGCGGGCGCGGGCACCGAACGCAATGTGACGCTGTTCAACTGTTTCGTACTCGGCGAAATCGCCGACGACCTGTCCGGCATTTTCGAGAGCGTCAAGGAAGCGGCGCTGACGATGCAAGCGGGCGGCGGCATCGGGCACGATTTTTCAACACTTCGGCCGCGTGGCGCACCTGTCAAAAGCATCGGGGCCGACGCCTCCGGGCCGGTCAGCTTCATGGACGTCTGGGACGCCATGTGCCGGACGATCATGTCGGCGGGGCAGCGGCGCGGCGCCATGATGGCGACGCTTCGCTGCGATCATCCGGATATCGAAGCGTTCGTCGCGGCGAAGGCCGACCCGCAGCGGCTGCGGAATTTCAATCTTTCGGTTCTCGTCACCGACGCTTTCATGGACGCCGTAAAACGCGGCGCGGCGTGGGATCTGGTATTCGCGGGCAAGGTCTACAAAACGGTCGAAGCGCGGGCCCTCTGGGATCAGATCATGCGCGCGACCTACGATTACGCCGAACCGGGCGTGATTTTCATCGACCGCATCAACGCCGCCAATAATCTCGCCTACTGCGAAACGATTTCAGCGACCAATCCGTGCGGGGAGCAGCCGCTGCCGCCCTATGGCGCCTGCCTTCTCGGATCGATCAATCTGGCGCGACTCGTCGAAGAACCGTTCACACCGGCGGCGCGCATCGATGTTGCGAAGCTCGAAGCCCACGTTGCGACGGCGGTGCGGTTTCTCGACAACGTCATCGATCTTTCGCGCTATCCGCTGGAGCAGCAGGCGCAGGAAGCGCGCGCCAAGCGGCGGATCGGTCTTGGCGTTACCGGACTAGCCGACGCCCTTATCTTTCTCGGTCTTTCCTACGGCAGCGCGGCGGCACGCGAGACGGCGGCACGATGGATGGCGATCATCCAGAACGCCGCCTATCGCGCCAGTGCGGCGCTGGCTGCGGAGAAAGGGCCATTTCCGCTGTACGACGCGAACGCATTTCTGGCGGGAGCGAACATCGCGCGTCTCGACAAGGACGTGCGCGACGCGATCGCGGCCAACGGGATTCGCAATGGCTGTCTGACGTCGATTGCACCGACCGGAACGATCTCCCTGCTGGCCGGCAACGTATCAAGCGGCGTCGAGCCGGTATTCGATTTCGTTTTCCGCCGGCGTGTTCTCGGCGAAAACAGCATGGCGACAGAGGAGACGGTCGAGGATTTCGCGCACCGGACGTTCCGCGACGCATTCGGCGATGACGTGCCATTGCCGGAAACATTCGTGACTGCGGAAACGCTGACGCCCTCCGAGCATGTCGCGATGCAAGCGGCTTTGCAGCCGTACGTCGATAGCGCGATTTCGAAGACGATCAATTGCCCGGAAGACATCAGCTTCGAGAGCTTCCGCGATATCTATCTCGCTGCCTATGAGTCCGGCCTCAAGGGCTGCACGACGTACCGTCCGAATGCGATTACGGGCGCCGTCCTGTCGCGGGACGTTCCCCCGGTCGAAGACGTGGCTGGCAAATCCGGCGCGGCCATGTTGCAGAAGCCATCCGGGGCCAAGTCTTTGAGCGAAGATCCGGAAACGCCCGGCGTCGTCTACATGACGAAGCCGCTTGAACGCGACGCGGCGCTGGAAGGCGTTACGTACAAGATCAAGTGGCCGGCGAGCGCGCACGCGCTTTACGTGACGATCAACGACATCGTTCGCGATGGGCGCAGGCGACCGTTCGAGGTTTTTATCAACACCAAGAACCTCGAGCATTATGCGTGGACGGTGGCGTTGACGCGCATGATCAGCGCCGTTTTCCGCCGCGGCGGCGACGTCGCGTTCGTTGCCGAAGAGTTAAAGGCCGTTTTCGATCCCGAGGGCGGGCGCTGGATGGGCGGGCGCTATGTGCCCAGCCTTCTCGCGGCCATCGGTGACGTTATCGAAGAGCATATGCTGCGGATCGGATTCCTGACCCGAGACGAAACGCATGGCGCGAACGATGCCGAAGCCGGACGGCTGCCGGTCTCAGCGCAAGTGTTAACCTCCCGCGCTGCTTCGGACCCTCAGGCTGCACGGGGACCCGGCGCCCTGGACGAACCGCATGCTGCTCCGATCTCAGGCGCGCGCGTCTGTCCGCGTTGCGGTGACCGGGCTTTGCGGCGCGTTGAAGGATGTTGGACGTGCGCGAGTTGCACCTATTCGCGCTGCGGCTAGCTTTCAAAAGCGCGCTTCAGAGTCTCCGAGCGCCATGAGACATCCCGCAGAGTCTTGATCGTCTCTTAACGCGAATTTCGCGAGCGTTAGCGGATCTTGATGATTGCACGCGCAATCCGGGCCAATGCTCAGCTTGAGTGTGCGCAATCCGCGAGCTTCTCAACAATTCATTGACCAAGGGGCGCGCTCAGTGGCGGGCCCGTCAAATTTTCGATCCAAAGTTCACGATTCCTCACGTCCTTGAGGGCTATCACAGACGCAAAACAAGTGTACGGCGAAATGCCGATCAGGGGTGTGCGTTATGAGTGCCGAAATCATCTGGCTTGCCGACGTTCGAGGGCGCCGTGCCAGCAAAGAAATCCAGCAGCCGGTCGAAGCGGCCGTTGTGATGGCTGGTGAAAATCCGCCGCGATTCCATTTTTGGACCGGGGCGTCCGGCAAGCGCTACGTGCACACCGTCTACAACATCTTCGATTGCCCGACGCTTGAAGATGCCAACTATATTCTGGTGCGCCGCGCCGAAACCGGCGTGCGTATGGTGCTGGCGATCGGCCAGCTCTCCAACCAGTCGCCGACGTTGAACCTCGCCGAAATCCGCCAGCATGCGTCGGCACTGGGCGCCGACGAAGTCCATGTTCACCTGCTCGCCGCTTCGGCGCAGGAAGCCCGCGCGGTCGAAGATGACTTGATCACCGCGCAATTCACGGTCGGTGTCGGTCCGCGCTCAGCGTAATCGCGAAAGGCAGCGCTCAGCCGGACGAAGGCTTGACGCCGCGTCCGGTTCTGCGGCCGAAATCCGGCTCGGCCGTATCCTGGCTCGCCTGGATGATGCCGCGCCGGACAGTCCGTGCGTCAGCGAACAGCTTCTCAAGCGTCTTGCCGTCTCCAAAACGGATAGCGCGCTGCAAGGTTACGAGATCTTCCGAAAAGCGGCCAAGCATTTCGAGAACCGCTTCCTTGTTGTTGAGGAAGACGTCGCGCCACATCACCGGATCGGAGGCGGCGATGCGGGTAAAGTCGCGAAAGCCCGCAGCCGAAAACTTGATGACTTCGCTGTCCGTCACGCGCTCGAGGTGCGACGCCGTGTTGACGATGTTGTAAGCGATGAGATGCGGCACGTGGCTCGTGATCGCGAGCACCAGATCGTGATGCTCGGGCGACATGATCTCGACGTGCGAGCCGAGCCGCTCCCAGAATGTCTTAAGCTTGGAGAGCGCTTGCGCGTCGGCATCGGCGTCGGGCGTCAAAATGCACCAGCGCCCATCGAAGAGTTCCGCGAAGCCGGCGTCGGGCCCTGACTGTTCGGTACCCGCAATCGGGTGGCCCGCAATAAAATGCACGCCTTCGGGCAGACTCGCCGCGATATCGCGTACGGCTGCTGCCTTGACGGAGCCGACGTCCGAGAGGATCGCGCCTTTTTCCAGATGCGGAGCAATCGCTTCAGCGACGTGCCTGAATGCCCCGACCGGCGTGCACAGGATGACCAAGTCGGCGCCCTTAACGGCGTCGGCCGGATCGGCATAGGCCTTGGAGACAAGACCCAGCGCTTCGGCTTGCTCGCGTTCTCCGGAGGTCAAGGCGCAGCCGACGATGTCGCCGACGAGCCCGGCGCGGCGCGCAGCATGGCTGATCGACGATCCGATCAGTCCAAGGCCGATCAGCGACAGGCGTTTGAACATCGGCGCACCGGTTTCTGCTGCAGGCTTTCCCATCACGCCGTGCCCTTCAGGTATTGCGACAGGGCGGCGATGGTGCGCCTGTTGTCGTCTTCCGAACCGATGGTCATGCGCAGCGCATTGGGGAACCCGTAGGCGCCGACCTTCCTCAGAATGACGCCCTGCGATTTGAGATATTCGTCAGCATTCGAGGCGGTTTTGCCTTCGAGAGTGTCGAAGTGAAAAAGCACGAAGTTGGCGACGCTCGGTGTCACGCGAAGTCCGAGTTGTTCCAGTTCGCGCACGACCCAAGGCAGCCATTCGTCGTTGTGACGTTTGGCGCGATCCATATGCTCCGTGTCCTCGATCGCGGCGGCTCCACTGGCGATCGCGGGTGCCGACAGATTGAACGGTCCCCGAATGCGGTTGAGCACGTCGGCGACGTTTTGCGGGCAGTAGGCCCAGCCGATGCGCAACGCCGCCAGCCCGTGAATTTTCGAGAACGTGCGCGTCATCACGGTGTTCGTCGTCGTCGCGACCAGTTCCAGACCGGCCTCGTAATCATTGCGGCTGACGTATTCCGCGTAGGCTGCATCAAGTACAAGAAGGATGTCGTCGCGCAGTCCGGCCCGCAGACGCCGAACCTCGTCGATCGGAATGTAGGTTCCCGTCGGATTGTTCGGATTGGCGACGAACACGACGCGCGTTTTCGGCGTGACGCACGCGAGGATCGCATAGACGTCGGTCATCAAACCGCGCTCGGGCGCGACGACGGGCGTTGCGCCGTTGGTCAGGATGGCGATGCGGTAAACGAGAAAGCCATGCTCCGTGTAGATCGCTTCGTCGCCGGGTCCGAGGTAGCCGCGCGCCAGCATGCCCAAAAGCTCGTCCGAGCCAGAGCCGCAAACAATACGTGCGGCATCCAATCCGTAACGCCGGGCGATCGCGTTGCGTAAAAGACTGGCCTGACCATCCGGATAGCGCTCAAGCTCGGCGGCGGCAGCTTGAAACGCCGCGATAGCCTTTGGGCTCGGCCCGAGAGGCGTCTCGTTCGACGACAGCTTGGCCGGCTTGATGTTGCCCGCGGTCTTGCTCTCACCGGGCACATAGGCCTCGATGCTCATAATCCCTGGGCGTGCAATTGGCGCCGTCGTTACCATATCTGTCCCGAGCTTCTGCGTGAATTTGCCATTAGCGGGCGCATTGATAGGGGCTTCACCCGTTGGAATCAAAGTTTAAAGTTGACTTTATCGGCTACAAGCCTAGCAAGCCGACAAACCCTTAACCCTCGGATACCGGCCGCACCGATGACCGCCGCATCCCCTGACGCTCTCGCCACGGTCGCACGGCGACAGTCGGAGATTCATGAGCCGTCGAGCCCCGTCGTCCATTTCGACGCGGGAGCACCGCTGCGGCTTGCCTGTCAGCAGGATCTCGCGCCCTTTTCCATCGCTTACGAGACTTACGGTACACTCAATGCGGCAAAGTCGAACGCGATCCTGATCTGCCACGCGCTGACGGCCGACCAGTATGTCGCGAGCCGTCACCCGATCACCGGCAAGCCCGGGTGGTGGGACAATATGGTCGGACCGGGCAAGCCCATCGACACGGATCGCTTCTACGTCATCTGCTCGAACGTGCTCGGCGGCTGCATGGGCTCGACGGGCCCGGCGTCGATCGACCCGCGAACGGGTGCTCCCTATGGCCTCAATTTTCCGCTCATCACGCTTGGCGACATGGTGGAAGCGCAAGCGCGGCTGATCGATCATCTCGGCATCGGCCAGCTGTTCGCTGTGATCGGGGGCTCGATGGGCGGCATGCAGGTGCTGGAGTGGACCTCGCGCTTCAAGGACCGCGTTTTCGCTGCCGTCCCCATCGCAACGGCCGCCTGGCATTCGTCACAAAACATCGCGTTCCACGAGGTCGGACGGCAGGCGGTCATGGCCGATCCCGCATGGGAAGCCGGCAACTACTATGCCTCCGGCAAGGTGCCGCGTAACGGCTTAGCGGTGGCGCGCATGGCGGCGCACATCACTTATCTTTCGGAAGAAGCGTTGCATCGGAAGTTCGGCCGCACCTTGCAGGACCGGTCGGAAAAGACCTTCTCGTTCAGCGCCGATTTTCAGGTCGAAAGCTATTTGCGCCATCAAGGTTCGACGTTCGTCGATCGCTTCGATGCCAACAGCTATCTCTACATCACGCGGGCGCTCGATTATTTCGACATGCGCGACAATGCCGGCGGCGTTCTCGCCAACGCATTTCGCGGCACCAAAACGCGCTTCTGCGTGGTGTCCTTCACATCGGACTGGCTCTACCCGACGCGCGAGAGCCGAAGGGTCGTGCAGGCGTTGAACGCCGTCGCCGCCAACGTCTCATTCGTCGAGATCGAAACCGACAAGGGCCACGATGCGTTTCTTCTCGACGAACCGACATTCCACGCGACGGTTCGCGGTTTCCTCAACGCCGCCGCTCTGAAGCGTGGCCTCGACGCGGCCGGGGAGCAACCGGCATGAACGCTCCCGATTTCATAGCGCCCATCGCCGACCAGAAACCGCGCGTCGACCATGTGTTGATTGCCGAGATGGTCGAAGCCGGTGCGCGCGTGCTCGACGTCGGCTGCGGCGACGGCGAATTGCTGCAGCTTCTAGCCGAGCGGCGCGGCGTCGATGGACGCGGCGTCGAACTGCAACGCGATAAGGTCAACGCCTGCGTGGCGCGCGGGCTTTCCGTGATCCAGGGCGATGCCGATCGCGACCTGGACAACTACCCCGATCAAGCCTTCGACTACGCCATTCTGTCCCTCACCATCCAGGCGACGCGACAGCCGAAGATGGTGCTCGAAAACCTATTGCGGATCGGACGGCGGGCGATCGTGTCGTTTCCGAACTTCGGTCATTGGAGGGTACGGGCGGGCCTGCTGTTCGGCGGACGCATGCCGATGACCGAAAACCTGCCGGATCTCTGGTATCTGACGCCAAACGCGCACCTTTGCACGATCCGCGACTTTGCCGATCTCTGCGAACGGGTCGATGCGACGGTCGAGCGGGCAGTGGCTTTCAACGACAATGATCGCCGCTTGCCGATCAAGTGGTCGCTTTCGATGCAGAACCTGTTCGGCGAAAAAGCCGTCTTCCTGCTCCAAGGCGACAAGCGGCCTTAGGCCTCAATCAGCGACGGCGAACACCTGCGGGTTTGCTCGTATCCACGGTCTGCAATTTCGGCTGCACGGGCGCCGCTTTTAGACTTCCGGAGACAGGCGACATGACCTCCTTGTGGGCTTCCACGAGGATGACCCCTGCGATGCCGATCGACATGCTGTTGCCAAATCGCTCGAGCGTCGGCGACATGCGCAGCAGAAGCCGATTGTTGATGGGCGGGAAATACAGCGCCTCCCCCCATTCGTGCGGCGAGAACAGCGCGTCGATCAATTGGGTTTCAAGCTGGCGGCGGCTGAACGGCAATCCGTAGCCAAAGGGCGTTGCGTCGGTGCGCGACCAGAGCCCACGGCGATTGGGCACGACCATAAGAATTCGGCCGTCGGGCTTCAGCACACGCCACATCTCGCGCAACAGCGGGCCGGCGCGTTCCGCCTGCTCAAGACAATGAACGGCGAGCAGCCGATCGATCGAATTATCGGGCAGAGGCCACTGCGTGTCGCCAACCAGAACGGAATTGCACTGGCCGGTTTTTGGCCAGACGAGCGCCCCCTGCCGCGCCGGCATCAGGCAAGCAAGGCGAAGCGCTTCGCTGCGGAATTGCCCGAGAAACGGCGAAGCAAAGCCTGCCCCGGCAACAGCCAATCCGCCGACGTTCCCCCAGCGCTGGCGGATGGCGGCAGACAGATGCCGCCGCGCCAGACTGCCAAGCGACGTGCTGTAGAATTCTCTCAGGCTTTTTGCATCCATGGATATAGAGCTTAACAGCCGAACTTCATCTCGATTTTGCCGACGCAGCCGGGCGCGGTCCAGCCCCATCGGATGTCGCGGCGGTACCATGCTGCGCGCCTGCCGCGTCGTTTTGTTTGACACGGACGCCGAGCCCTACCAGAGTCGCGGCATGGGAGTCCTCGACGTCGTCCTTTTACCTTGCCTGTCGGACAATTACTGCGTTCTTCTGCACGCGCCGGAGAGCGGTGAAACGGCCGCGATCGACGCACCGGATGCCGGCGCCATCCGGGTGGCCCTCAGCGAACGCAACTGGCGACTGAACGAAATTTTCGTCACACACCACCACACCGACCACACTGCGGGAATCGCCGAGCTTAAAGGCCTTTACGGAGCGCGCGTTACCGGACCGGAGGCTGAGGCGGATCGCATTCCGGGCCTGACGCGCCCGGTCGCGGAGGGATCGCGCTTCGATTTCGCCGGGCATCCGATCGAAGTGATCGAGACACCGGGGCATACGCTCGGTCATATCACGTATTATCTGCCGGACGACGACCTAGCGTTTACGGGCGACACACTTTTCTCGCTTGGATGCGGCCGGATTTTCGAGGGCGATGCGCAGATGATGTGGGACTCGTGCTCGAAAATCGCGGCGCTTCCCGGCGATACGCGCGTCTACTGCGGCCACGAATATACGCTCAGCAATGCCCGCTTCGCAGCGACGGTGGAACCGGAAAGCGAGGCCCTCAAGGCGCGGATCGCGGAGGTCGAAGTCTTGCGCGCCGAAGGGAAGCCGACGTTGCCGACGACAATCGACGTGGAGAAAGCCACCAATCCGTTCCTGAGGCCGCAATCGCCAGAGATCCGCAACCAGCTCGGCATGCAAATGGCGCGCGATTGGGAAGTCTTCGCGCAGCTCCGCCAGCTGAAAAACAAAGCCTGAGCGGGGCAAGACGCACGATGACGCCCGATCTTTCCGCCGATGCCGTCATTGCGCTGCTGCAGCTTCAGCCGCATCCCGAAGGCGGGCATTTTCGCGAGACTTTCCGGGATGCGTCCGACGCCGATGATCGCGGTGCTTCGACGGCGATCTATTTTTTGCTGAAGGCCGGCGAGCAATCCCACTGGCACGCGGTCGATGCCGCCGAAGGATGGCATTATTACGCGGGGGCACCGTTGATGCTCGAAATCTCCCCGGCAGGCGGTCCCATCACCGAGGTTCGCCTGGGAGCTGACCTGGCTGCCGGTGAACGCCCGCAAGCAATCGTTCCGAAAGATCATTGGCAGCGTGCGCGCAGTCTCGGCGCTTGGACGCTGGTTGGATGCACGGTCGCTCCCGGCTTCCAGTTTGCCGGATTTAGACTCGCCCCTCCGCAGTTCTCACCCGCCGATTGAGCGGCGTCAGAGCAACAGAGCAATGGCTTTTCAGTGATCATCCACACGCCGTCCCCAACCACATTTCGGCGTGCGTGGCGTATCCGCCTTCCATCCACGGCTTAATTGTCTCTTTGCAACATGGCTTAGCTGGGCCTGCTTGCTGGCAGCCTCAGACTCGTCAACAGTGACCCTCGAATCACGTTTGGATTCACACGGGGGTTGCAGTCCATGAAACGCGAGTCCTCAGGACCCGTCCTAACAACGGTGTTTGTCGACTACGACAACATCTACCTTTCGCTGAAGCGCAAGAATGAAGACGCCGCCAAGCGCTTCGCAAAAGATAGCAGCGTCTGGCTGCAAGGAATCATGTCGGGCGAGCTTATCACGCCGACGTCGCCGTTCATGGCACCTGCGGAACGGCGTATCGCGATGAACCGCTGCTATGGCAATCCGGTTCCGCGCCGCAATTCCCACGACAATTCGACCGACATGAACTCGTTCCCGTTCATCCGTCATCACTTCTTGCGCTCGGGGTTCGAGGTCATCGATTGCCCGCCGCTGACCGCGCAGCTCAAGAACTCCGCAGATATCCGCATCGTCATGGATATTCGCGACATCCTCAATCACGACACCTTCTTCGACGAGTTCATCATTCTGTCGGGCGATGCCGACTTCACACCGGTTCTGCACCGGCTGCGCGCCCATGCGCGGCGGACCGTGGTTTTCGCGAACGATCATACGGCGCAGCCCTATACGGCGATCAGCGACGGTGAAATTCGCGAGTCCAATCTCATCTCGTTGCTGACGAGCAGCCGCGCGATCTCCGGCGACAGTCCGCGCGAGCTGACCGCGCAACCGGCAGCACCGGTGATCGACGTCGAGGCGGCGCGCAAAGCGATCCTGACCGAAGTCGTCGATTTCGTTCGCAACGCGCCGCAGGCCGTTCCGCTGGAAACGCTTGCCGACCGCGCCGTCCGTGTGGTCGGCCGCGATAAGACGGTCGGCACGAACTGGGGCGGCTACGGATCGTTCCGCGATCTGCTTCTCGCCGACCTGCCGGACGATATCCATCTGAGCGACACGCCACCGTACACCGTTTTCGACGGCAACCGGCACATCAGCGCCTCGGGCCTGATCGCTCCACAACTCGCAGCGCCCGCTGCTGAGCCGCGTCGCCGTGACCTCGCGGGCGAAATGCCGAGCGAAGCACAGCCCGCCGAGCGATCCATCCTCGGCAACATGCAAATTCCGATGCAGACGGCTCCCCGCCAGCAGCAGACGACACCGTTGCAGCCGTCAGCGCCGCTGCAACAGTCTCCGGCGCCGAGCAGCTATCCGTCGGCTCCGCAGCAGCGTTATGCCGCTTCGAACAGTAGCGCCGCGCAGATGCCGCCCGCGCCACCACTTTCCGCTGGGCGCACGCCGGACACCGCTTCGCCGATGATGCAGCAAGCGCCGCGTCAGTCGCTGCCGCCGCAACAACGCGCCAACCCGCCACAACAGACGTCTTATCAGCAGGATCAACCGCGCGACGCCCAGCGGACTTCGATGGCGCAGACGCAGCCGCCGATGGGCCCGGCTTCGCCGGGGCGCAGTCCGGATCAGGCGACGCAGATTCAGCAGTCGATCGCGCGCATCCATGAAGCCTGCCAGGCTCCGGCTTTGGCACCGGCTGAATATCGCGTGCTGTTCGACGTCATGGCGCAGGAGATCACCGCGAACGGCCTGCAAGGCGCGCAAACGCTGGTCAACATCGCGCAGCGGGCCCGCGAATTCGGCCTCGACATCAAGCGGGACGATCTCCGATTCATCTACGATGTCGTCAGCGAAAGCGATCCGTGGTTTGAGCAGGGAACGTCGGCGACGCTGTTCGCCAGCCGCTTCCGCAACTTCGTCGTCGCGCGTTGCCGCAGCCAGGGCTTGAATCTTTCGGCCGACGAACTGGATCTGATCGAAGCCTGGTTCTCGGCGCCACAGCCTGCTTCATCCTCGCGCGCGCTGCCCTATGGCCGGAGTGCCGGCGGGTCCAATGCCCCGGCTCCCGCACAGCAAGCGGCGAAGGTGGCTGGTTCGGCGCCTCATTCCGGCGAACAGTGGTGGGACGGCGGTCGCCAGCAGGCCGGTCAACAGCGTGAAGCCGAGCAGCGCGCTGCGAACGCCTACAACCAAGCTCCGCCCGAAGAAGAATTTCCGCGCATCGTCAGATCGCGGTTCCGAGGCTGAGGAAGCGGGGCGCGGGGGCCCCGTTTCCAAAGTTCTTCGCATCTCTCTGATTACAAAAATGGCCGCCTCATCCGGGCGGCCATTTGAATTTCCAGAATAGTGTGAACCGGGTTAGCCGGCGAGGTATTGGCCGCCGTTGGCAGTCAGCGTCGATCCGGTAATGAAGCTCGCATCGTCGGATGCCAGGAACACGACGCAACGAGCAATCTCGCTCGGCTCACCGAGGCGGCCGACCGGGATATGAGGAAGGATGCTTTTGTCGAGCACGTCCTGCGGAATGGCCTTGACCATCTCGGTCGCGATGTAGCCGGGGCAAATGACGTTGACCGTGATACCGGCGCGAGCGCCTTCCTGTGCCAGGGCTTTGGTGAAGCCAATGTCGCCAGCCTTCGAGGCGGAATAGTTCACCTGGCCCATCTGGCCTTTCTGGCCGTTGATCGACGAGATGTTGATGACGCGACCGAACTTGCGGGCGCGCATACCTTCCCAAACCTGACGGGTGACGTTGAACAGGCCATTGAGGTTGGTGCCGATAACCTCGTCCCACTGCTGCTTCGTCATTTTGTGGAACATGGTATCGCGGGTGATGCCAGCGTTGTTGACCAGCACGTCGATGGGGCCAACGTCCTTGCTGATCTGCTGGATGGCCTTTTCCGTCGCCTCGTAGTTGCCGACGTCAAATTTGTAGACGGGGATGCCGGTCTCAGCCTGGAAGGCCTGAGCGGCGGCATCGTTGCCAGCGTAGCTCGCGACAACGCGATAGCCGCTGCTCTTCAATGCAATCGATATCGCGTGACCAATGCCGCGCGTGCCTCCGGTGACGAGGGCGACCCGTGCCATAACGTTTTTCTCCCTGGATTTTCTATTTGGTTTGGGTTGAGAAACGCGCAGCCGCCGTCATGTCACGGGGCTGCGCGCGATGTCTGCTTATCAATCGCGAGCGACGCACATGGCGACGCCCATGCCGCCGCCGATGCAAAGAGTGGCAAGACCCTTCTTTGCGTCGCGACGCTGCATTTCGAACAGCAAGGTGTTGAGGATACGTGCGCCGGAAGCGCCGATCGGGTGGCCGATGGCGATAGCGCCGCCGTTGACGTTGACTTTATCGGTATCCCAGCCGAGACCCTTGTTCACCGCGAGAGCCTGGGCCGCGAAGGCTTCGTTGGCTTCCACGAGATCAAGATCCTTGATCGACCAACCAGCCTTTTCGAGGGCCTTCTTCGAAGCCGAGATCGGGCCGGTGCCCATGATCGACGGATCGACGCCGGTCGTTGCCCACGAGACGATGCGTGCGAGAGGCTTGATGCCGCGCTTCTTGGCTTCCTCAGCGGTCATCAGAACGACGACAGCGGCGCCGTCGTTGATGCCCGAGGCGTTGGCGGCCGTGACGGTGCCTTCCTTCGGATCAAAAGCGGGGCGAAGTTTTGAGATACCTTCAACCGTCACGCCTTCCTTGATGTATTCGTCCTGATCGACGACGGTCTCGCCCTTCTTCGTCTTGATCGTGACGGGCGTGATCTCGTCCTTGAACTTGCCGGCCTTGCGTGCGGCTTCAGCCTTGTTCTGCGAAGCGGTGGCGAACTTATCCTGCTCATCGCGCGTGATCTGCCACTGGCGCGCGACGTTCTCGGCGGTCGTGCCCATGTGATAGTTGTTGAAGGCGTCCCAGAGGCCGTCTTTCACCATCGTATCGGTGAATTTCACGTCGCCCATCTTGGTGCCATCGCGCATGTGAGCAGCGTGGACCGACTGGCTCATGCTTTCCTGGCCGCCCGCGACGACGATCGTCGCATCGCCTGCCGCGATTTGCTGCATGCCGAGCGCAACGGCGCGAAGGCCGGAACCGCAGATCTGATTGACGCTCCATGCGGGCGAGTCCACCGGAATTCCGGCGCCGACTGAAGCCTGACGGGCTGGGCCTTGGCCCTGAGCGGCCGTCAGAACCTGACCGAGAATAACTTCGGACACGTCTCCGGGCTGCACGTTGGCTCTTTGCAGAGCCGCTTTGATCGCAATCTCGCCAAGTTTGGAGGCTGGCAACGAGGCCAGGGAGCCGTTAAAGGAGCCGACCGGCGTCCGTGCGGCGCTCGCTATCACAATCGTCGAAGAATCCTGGCTCATCGGCGGCCCCTCCCTGGGCTTCATTCCTTAGATTTTCGTCAGATATTCGTCGCATCCCTCGCGTGACGCCAACGTTGAACGGCATCAGCACAAAGCTCGAAACACTTTGCAACCTGTGGCTCTTTTCAGCAATTGCGACCTCTTGCCTAGACTGCCCATTGGCATTGGGAGCGTCCCGCCCAAAAGAGTGACAGAAACGTCTGGCGGGCGGGGGCTTTGGTGTGGTACGCTGCCGCAGTGCAGCAACAAGTGATCGAAGACGTTGAGAAGAGAACGCTAACGCGATGTTGAGCAACCCAGAACCACAGGCCCAAGCTCCCAAGCGCGAAGCGGTCGTTATAAAGAAATATGCCAACCGGCGCCTTTATAACACCGAAACGAGCACGTACGTCACGCTTGAAGATCTGGCGAAGATGGTGCGCGGCGATCGCGACTTCGTCGTTTACGATGCGAAGAACGGCGACGACCTTACCCATGCCGTTCTTACGCAAATCATTGTCGAGCAGGAAAGCCGCGAGGGCGGACAGGCTCTGCTGCCAATTCCGTTCCTGCGTCAGCTCATTCGCTTCTACGACGACAGCATCGCGCGGATGGTGCCGAGCTACCTGCAGTTCAGCCTTGAGCATTTGGCGAAGGAGCAGGTCCGCTTCCGCGAGCAATTTGCCTCGGCTTTCTCAAATCCCGCTGCCGCGTTCGAGTTCTATCAAACGCAGGCGCGGCAGAACATGGCTATGTTCGAGCAGGCGATGTCCATGTGGGCATCGTTCGGCACAGCGGCGAGCGGACAGCGTGGCAAGCCGGGCGATCCGCAGCAGCAACCGCAAGCGGGTGAGGCGTCCTCCGACGCATCGACGGCTACAGGCGGGCGAGACGAATTGAGCGAGCTCAAGTCGCAGCTTTCAGCCATGCAGCAAAAAATCGAGAAGCTGTCGCAATCGCGGCCGTAATTCCGGCACCGGTTTTTACCGAAGCATTCGGCGCGATAGCGGCGGTCGTCTCAGCTTTTCGAGACGTACTTCGCCGCGTCGATCGGGCTGCCGTAATAGAAGCCTTGCATGTAAGTGATGCCGGCTTCGGTGAGCAGTTCCACCGAACGCTTATCGCTGACCCATTCAGCCACCGTTTCCATGCCGAACGTGCGCGCCAGATCGATCATCGTCTTGATGAAGATCTGATCGCTTGCGTCGTTCGCAAGGTTTTTGACAAACACACCGTCGATCTTGACGATATCGACGTTGAGCAGCTTCAAATTCTTGAATGATGTATAGCCCGCGCCAAAATCATCGATGGCAACGCGGCAGCCGAATTCCTTCAGCGTGTCCACGAAGTTGATCGACTGGTCGAGATCCTCGATTGCGACGGTTTCCGTAATCTCGACGATGAGACGGTTCAGGAGATTACTCCGTCCTTCCGTCAACCGGCGCAGCGCCGCGATCCATTCCTTATCCGAACACGTCAATCCGGAAACGTTGAGGGAGAGGACGAGATCGGGATGCTTCTTCAAAAGATCGATGGTCAATTCGAGCGTTCGCCGGTCGATCAGACGCGACAGGCCCAATTGCTCGGCAACGGGTACAAACTCGCCCGCCGAGATGACCTTGCCGTCGGGTTTGTCCATCCGAAGCAGGCACTCGTAGATCTCCGCCTCACCCGTCCTGGCCGACACCATCGGCTGCAGAACGAGGCGCATGCGATTTTCATCGAGAGCGTTGATGACGCTGTCGGCAATCGCCCGATTCCGGACGCGGGCGCTTTCGCCGCCAGGCAGCGGTTCATAAAGCACAAAGCAATCGATCCGCTTCGATCTGGCGGAGTCGAGCGCACGAAGCGCGAAATTCATGGCGTCTTGAATGGAATTTGCCTGATCGGGGACGAGGACGCCGCCGATCGAAACGGTGACTGACAACTTCCCGGCAGATGTCTTGATCGTGGTCTCGCGGACGGCCATCAAGAGCCGCTCGGCCGCAACGCGGATCGCATCCTGGCCGCAGTGCATGATGACGATGCCGAACTTGTTGGACGAATAGCGCCCAAGGATATCGCCGCCACGCAGCTTGGCGCGAATGCGGCGCGTCACTTCCGCGATGGCTTCATCGCCGACGGTAATGCCGAAGGTGTCGTTGATGACCGCGAGGTTGTTCACGGCGACCATCAAAATCGCAACCGATTGGGGTTCGCGATCGATACGCTCCAGAACGGCGCCGAGGGCCTCGGTCAAGCGGATGCGATTGAGCTGGCCGGTCAGCTCGTCGAAATCGTTGCGAACGAGAAGACGCTGCTGTTCCAGGTATTCGTCGTGAACGATGCGGATCACACCGCGCGCGTGTGAGGGATGGCCATCGGACCCGGGCCACCACCGCCCCTGATCTTCGACGCGGATCGTTTTCCGGCTGCGTCCGCCGGCCGGGTTCAATCGATATTGAACACGGTAAGCAACACCATTGGCGCGATCGGGCGTGCCGCCGCGGGAAAAAACTTCGAGGCGCTTGTTGAGATGCTCGGGAACGATCAGCGCGTGGTAACCGGCGCCAGTCGATATTTTTGCCGTGTCGCTGATCCCCAGGACGGACGCGACGTTGCTACCCCACTCGATATGACCGGAACGGAGATCCCACGCATAAGCCGTCTCGTCGATAGAGGAGAGAATGCCAACGAGGTCGAGGCGATCGGTGTCCATTTCGTCATCGCGTTCGGAACCCGGGCCAGGACCGGCTCGCTTTCCATCATCCGTCTCGTGTCCCGGGTCATGGACGTCCGAGGAAGCCAAGTTCCAACCCTCGAATTTCGTATGCAGATGCTCGCCGAAAGCAAAACAAGGTTCAATGTGGCTGCGTTTCGGCGCTTAGATAGAATACGCGCGCGGTTACACTAATGGTCCTTGAAGAACTGTAACCAGCTGAAGCAACCTAACATAGATTTCGGGTCGGCACGCCAAAATCGGGCGGCAAATCCTAGTGGTCGGCGCCGATGTTAAGATCCCGCCGGGCAACCCGGATGCCAATCGTATAGCCACCGATGACGTCGATCAGCGTGGCGACCAAAATCAGGAAGAAAACAGAGGTCGCGGCCTGGGGGACGGTCAGGAACTCGGCGCCGACGGCAATGAACACAATCATCGACAGCGCGTGATCGATCAGGGTCGATGTCGTCGTGAATGTCGATTTGACGATTTCGATGAAGAGAAGAATGAGGGTCACGAGGAGGATGAGATCGCCCCAACCGAATTCCCATTCCCCGCCGCTCAACAGTCTCATCTTGAAGATCAAGTGCTGCGACTGATCCGTCACGACTTCGGGACCGAACGTCATGACGACCGCGTTGTAGAGGACAAAGGCGAGGACCAAGAGCGGGATGGCTCTAATCGACATAGGCGTCGTCTCCTGACATCTGGCCCGCCTGGGGCACGCCGCGCTTTTTGGCACGCTCCTACTGATTTGCCAAGCAATGGAGCGTGATCAAAAATCAACAAGGCCGGCACCTAAGGCACCAGCCTAGTCGGATTTATGGCGAACGTCCGTTTTGGCTTATTCTTCGGAAGCTGGCGGCAGGATCTGGCGGCCACGGTACTTGCCGGACTTCAGATCGATGTGGTGCGGGCGGCGGCGTTCGCCGCTATCCTTGTCTTCCACATAAGCCGGAGCTTTCAGAGCGTCGTGAGAACGCCTCTGGCCCCGCTTCATCGGGGACGTCTTTTTGCGCGGAACTGCCATCGTCTTGCTCCAAATTTGTCCCCGCGCCAATGCTGCGGAGCCGCCGTACATGCGGCGGGAACGCCGAACGTTTTATGGGTTGTTGATTGGCCGAGCAACGCCATACCGGCGGCGCTCAGGAACCTGAGCCGCGGCTTATACGCAAATTAGCCGCGAAACGCCAGTCCCCTGAAAATACCGTATGGCCGGGGAAAGTGCGTCAATTGCGACGCCCCGGCCGGGTGGGCAGGACACAGCTCGTGCGGCTCGCTGGGGTCCGGCGCATGCGTAGCTGGATCGCGCGGGCCATACGCTGCAATCCGGGGCCGGGTTTGGCCGGATTGCGCACCAAGGGATTGGGCAGGGCCACGGCGAGCCTGGACGCCTGGCCCGCGCTCAAGGATTTCGCGGACCTGTTGAAGCGATAGCGGGAGGCGGCCTCGATGCCGAAAATGCCCGGGCCCCACTCGGCGATATTGAGATAGACCTCCATGATGCGCCGTTTTGGCCAGATCAGCTCCATGACGAAGGTCAGCGGCATCTCGATGGCTTTGCGCAGATAGTTCCTGGACGGCCACAAGAACAGGTTCTTCACCACCTGCATCGAAATGGTGCTGGCGCCGCGCGTCGTGCCGTTCCCAATGTTGTCGACGGCATCGCGGAGCGCGCCGAAATCAACGCCATTATGTTCGCAAAAGCGTGCGTCCTCGCTGGCGATGACGGCGCGGACGATGTTGGGTGACATCGCCTCGATTGGCACCCAGGTGTTCACGACAGGCCGGCCAAAGAGCCAATGCTGCAGCATCAGCATCGAAGCGGGAGGATTGACGAAGCGGTACGCAACCATCAGCACGAGCACGACGGCGAGCCAGCCAGCGATGCACCAGGCCAGAATACGCGCGGCACGACGAAGAATGCCGCCACGGACATGTGGCGCAGGTTTCGCAGGCTGGGGCGTTCTTGCCGGGATCGTCGGCGTAACGAGGTCCGGACGGAATGGCCGATCCGGCACCAAGCCGTCGAACATGCGCGCGTGCGACCCGGAAGGCATTTCAAGCGTCGGCGCACCGCGCGGGACGATACTTCCAAGGTTCGGCGGCGGGGGTGCGAGCCGATCCGGAGGCTGCGTCGCCGGCGTTTCGATCGCCGTCAGCGAGCGCGAGGCGGCTTCGGCATCTATTTCCGACAGGACGGCGTCGACCGCCGAGAGCGGCTCTGCCGTTTCGATGCGTGGCGGCAGCGCCGGCTCTTCCGCCGGGACAGGCGGGTGCTCAAAGGCGGGGCCGGAGCGCAGAAAAACCCGGGGTGGCATTGGTGCGGGGGGCGGCGGCTCAGCGATAGGCACAGATCTCAGAAAGGCGGTCGGCGGCAGCGGCAGAGGCGGTGCTAGCTGATCTGCTGCCTGCGTGTGCCAGACGGGATCTGGTGGCGCAGCGATCTCGAACGCGGATGCCTCGGCCACAGCGGACACGCCGTCCGTCATAGGGGAAGCCCGGTCCTTTTCGTCCGCCGGAGCCGTGGCTTCGGACGTTGGCGCGTCGGCTGTTTGATCCGAAGTGTCCTGCAAAGGATCCACGCTTTGCTTATGGCGATGGCAATGCGATACCGCGTCGGCCGGTAACATTGAACCGTGGCCATGTTGAGTGCCGGCGGGGCCACACGAGGAAGGTACGGGGTAGTGTCACAATTTCTTGCCCAACTTGGCAATGCCGCAACAGCCGTCGAAGGCTTTCTATCGGATGCTCTGGCAGCGCAAGAAGCCGCAGGCACGCCCCCGCGACTGGCTGCCGCGCTCCGTCATGCGGTTCTGGCAGGCGGCAAGCGCTTCCGGCCGTTCCTCGTTTTCCACAGTGCCGAGCTTTTCGGAACATCGCGTGAGGACGCTCTTCCCGCCGCTGCGGCGCTTGAATGCATCCATTGCTACTCGCTGGTCCATGATGATTTGCCATCCATGGACAATGACGAATTGCGGCGCGGCCAGCCCACGGTCTGGAAAGCCTATGATGAGTGGACGGCCATCCTCGTCGGCGACGCGCTGCAGGCTTTGGCCTTCGAGTTGATCAGCGACGGCCGGCGGCAAAACGATCCGCATGTCCGCGCCGAGCTTGTTCGCGTTCTCGCCGTCGCTTCCGGCTCGATCGGAATGGTCGGTGGCCAGATGCTCGATCTCGAAGCCGGGAAACTCCCGGATCAGCCCGCCGCGTCGGTTGCCGACATCATGCGGCTGCAAGCGATGAAGACCGGATGTTTGATTGCGGCTGCCTGCGAGATGGGAGCCATCGCCGGCAAAGGTTCGCCGACGGAAATCGCGGCGCTCAAAACCTACGGCGAACATTTAGGTGCGGCGTTCCAGATCAGCGACGACCTGTTGGATGCCGAAGGATCGGCGGCCGATGTCGGCAAGGCAACGGGTAAGGACGCGGCGGCAGGCAAGGCGACGCTTGTCGGACTGCTCGGCATCGAGCAGGCGCGCGCGCATCTCGACAATTCGATCAACTCGGCAATTGCGTCGTTGAGTGCGTTCGGCACAAAAGCCGAGCCCCTCATCGCGGCCGCCCGGCATATGGGCCGTCGCGACAGCTGACGAGGGGCTCAACGTAATTTCAGCGAACGAGCTGGATGAATCAGAAGTGATAGTTCAGGCCGACGCGCACGGTCTGAACGTCATTGTTCACGCGCACGGAATCGCCATCGACGTTGTGAAGCGTCGAGTCACCCAGACCGAGATACAGATATTCGGCCTTGAGGCTCCATTGCTGAGCGAACGCCCACTCCAAACCGCCGCCGACGGCGTAGCCCGTCAACGTATCGGAGTCATGGAACGACGGCACGCCGACGAGGTTGACGCTATTGTTGACGTCAGCGATCGCGAGACCGGCCGTTCCGTACAGCAGCCACGGGCCGCTGGCGATGCCGATGCGTCCGCGAACAGTCGAGAACCAATTCATATTGCTGTGCGCGGTGTCACCATTGAACGTGAACGCGCTGCCGCTGATATCGGCGCCCTGGAAGTCGCCTTCTAAGCCGAATACGAAACGATCGCGCTGCCAGTTATAACCGATCTGGCCGCCTCCGAAGCCGCCTTCGCCTTCCGTCGGTTCCGCATTCGACCAGCCGTAGCCGCCGTTCACACCGATATAGGCGCCGTCCCAGATTGCCGGCTGATAGACCGGCGCCGGTTCTGGCGGCGGAGGATTGTATGGCTGATAAGGCCCCAAATCAGCCGCCATTGCACTGCCTGCAGCAGCAAAGAAAATAGCCGCGCTGCCAAGCAGCATGGACTTCACACTATGCGATTTCATTGATTTACCCCGTAATAGAACCCGTCATCGACCTGTTGCCCTCGATAACGCCTACCCGAATATAGGGTTCCATTTAGGCAGATCCGATGCGTGATTCGGATGCCTGCTATGTCGAAAAAGTTTTTCTGCGCAACGAGTATTTTAGATCGGCCTGAAAATTGGCTTTTCCATTGTTTCAATCTAAGCCCTAAGGGGGATGCGGCCTTTTTGACCGGCAAAAGCCTCTTTGCGAGCCATTCGTCTGTCGCGCAATTTGAGCAGCGGAAGCACCCAATGCGCGAAGCGAATTTCGCGACGGGATTTCTCGGGATCGACGAGATGCGTGGTCGGCAGCCGCTGCGTGAATGATTGCTCCATCAGCGTGCCGATGGGAAATTCAAGCTCATCCTGCATCGCGATCATGCGCGCATAGAGATCGGCGAGCGGCGTTATGAGACGGCCAAAGCCATTCCGTGCCTGCGCCCAGCCAACAATATAGAGACCGCGCACGCCGGCTGGAAATGCGCCGCCATAAACCTGCACGACATTATCTTTGACCGGGACGAGGCTCTCCGCCAGAAACGGAAACGATGCGTGAAAGCCGGTTGCGGCGATCATCAGGTCGTAGGCACCGGTCGTGCCATCGACGAACGTGACGGTGTTTCCATCGACATGATCAATCGCGGGACGTGCCGTCACGCGGCCGAGGCGTATCGCATTCAGAAGATCGGTGCCGAAGGCCGGGTGCCGCTCGAACAGCTTATGGTTTGGGCGTTGCAGACCATAGCGGCGATAATCGCCAATGCTCAATCTGACGATCGATTTGAGGATGGCGCGCTGTACGAAGATCGGCAGGCCCCAAAGCGGAATATCGGTCAGCGGGCGACCAAGAAACGTTTTCGGCAGATACCAATATCCGGACTTCAAGCTGATGTCGCAGCTGCGGCCGAAGCGGCCCGCGTCGCAGGCCATATCGACGCCGGAATTTCCGCCGCCGATGACGAGCACGCGCTTGCCGTCGATCTGCGAGACGTCGCGATAATCCTTGGAATGCAGCATTTCGCCCGCGAACGTGCCGCGAAAGGTTGGATAGCGCTTATCCCAATGATGGCCGTTGCAGACGATGACGCCTTTATATGTTCGCGCCTCTCCATCCGCGAACGTCACGGTCCAGCGTTCGGCGTCATCGGGGGTAGCTGACGAAACTCTTTTATTGAACTCGCAATGTCCGAGCAGATCGCGATCCTTGGCGAAGTCGGTGAGGTACGACAACATCTGGTCGGCGGACGGAAAATCAGGGAAGTCGGCGGGCATCGGATAGTCGGCATATTGCGTCGCCTTCTTCGAGGAGACGATGTGCGCCGAACGATAAACGCCGTGGAGCCAGTTGCCGCCGACGCCTGTCGCGGCATCGACGATGTCGAAGGGGATTCCACGATGCTTCAACGCCGCGCCCATCGCGAGCCCGACCGGACCGGCGCCGATGACAAGATGGCGTTGGGTCGTGCTGCTTCTATCGCTCATGCGGAAGGGCTTCCTTCGAGGCAAACGGCCGGAACACACCACCCTCTAGCAAACTTGCAGACCCCCTTAGGGGTCCATCTTCAGAGGTGGTAAGCGGCGCCTACCCAATAGCGCAGCGGCCGTAGCGGCGCGAGCGAACGATGGTCGCAAAACCGCATTGCGTTTCCGCCGCCACTATAAGACGTTGATTCACAAGGTATATTTTTCGAACCACGTAACCGCCGTTTACTCGGCGGCGCCAGTGTTCGCCATTGCCCGGCCGGCAAAACGCCGCGCGATGTAGTCCTCGACGATCGCTTTGAAGTCGGCGGCGATGTTCGGGCCGCGCAGCGTCATGGCTTTCTTACCGTCGATAAAGACAGGCGCGGCGGGAGATTCCCCGGTGCCGGGCAGCGAGATTCCGACGTCGGCGTGCTTGCTCTCGCCGGGGCCATTCACGATGCAGCCCATGACTGCGAAGTTCAACGTCTCGACGCCGGGATAGCGCGTTTTCCAGTCCGGCATGCGGTCACGGATCATGTCTTGTATGTCGCGCGCGAGTTCCTGGAAGACGGTCGATGTCGTGCGGCCGCAGCCGGGGCAAGCGGCAACGACGGGGACAAACGATCTCAGCCCCATTGTCTGCAGCAACTCCTGCGCCGTCCGCACTTCCTGCGCACGGTCGCCGCCGGGTTCGGGCGTCAGCGAAAAGCGGATCGTATCGCCAATGCCATTTTGCAGCAGAATTCCGATGGCGGCGGACGAGGCGACGATGCCCTTCGAGCCCATACCGGCTTCGGTCAACCCGAGATGCAGCGCATAGCGACTGCGCGCCGCAAGCATATGATAGACGGCGATCAAATCCTGGACGGATGAGACCTTTCCCGAAACGATGATGCGGTCGGCGTCCATGCCCATTTCTTCGGCGCGCTCGGCGGAAAGCAGCGCTGATTGCACCATCGCCTCGTGCATCACGGCACGGGCGGGCAGCGGATTTTGCGCCTTGGCGTTCTCGTCCATCAGATGCGTCAGCAGCTCGCTATCGAGCGAACCCCAGTTGACGCCGATACGCACGGGCTTGCCGTGACGCAGCGCCGTTTCGATGATGGCGCCGAACTGGCGATCGCGCTTGTCCTTGAAGCCGACGTTGCCGGGGTTGATACGGTATTTGTCGAGCGCCTCGGCGCAGTCCGGGTTCTCACCGAGCAGCTTGTGGCCGATGTAATGGAAGTCACCGATCAGCGGCACCGTGACGCCGCGTTTTCGCAACTGGTCGCGAATGTGCGGGACGGCCTTGGCGGCTTCATCGCGATCGACGGTGATGCGGACGAGTTCCGATCCGGCGCGCGCCAGATCGGCGACCTGCTTGACCGTCGAAGCGATGTCAGCCGTGTCGGTGTTGGTCATCGACTGGACGACGACGGGCGCTCCGCCGCCGACGGTCACGCCACCCACATTGACCGCGACTGTTTTATGACGCGGTTTCATCGCGATGCTGTCGCCAACCGACATCGGAAAACCTTTCAATGCCCCACGGCGACGTTCTAGCCTTGTCTGCGGCTTCCCGCCAGAAGCGATATGGCCGCGACAGTGCACATCGCAATGACGATGCTGGGACCGCCCGGTAAGTCACTGGAAAGCGACAGCCAAAGCCCGGCAGCCGTGCTGGCGACAGCGATGACGGCCGCGAGCAGGGCCATGCGCTCCGGGGTACCCGACAGCGGCCGGGCGGCAACGGCGGGCACGACCAAAAAGGCCATGACGAGCAAAACACCGACGATTTTCATGGCGACGGCGATGACGATCGCCAGCAGCAGATCGAACGCGGCGCGCGGCCAGCGGGGATCGATGCCCTCGGCCGTGGCCAGATCCTCGTGCAGAGATAAGCGAATGAGCGGCTTCCAGAGGATAAAGACCGCGGCCAGCACCACCGCGCCCCCCGCGTAAATCCAGATCAGGTCGGTGCGCGTGACCGCGAAGACGTCACCGAATAGATAGCTCATCAGATCGATGCCTGGCCCCTTTGCGAGGGAGATCGCGATGATGCCGAGCGCCAGCGTCGCGTGATGGGTCAGGCCGAGCGCTGAATCGAGCGGGACTTGGCGCTGGCGACCCAGCAGGGTCAACACGCCAGCGGCGGCGATCGCGGTGACGATGACGCCGAGCGTCAAATCGATGTGCAAGGCAAGGCCCAGCGCGACGCCGAGCAAACCGGCCTGCGCCAGGGTTTCGCCGACGTAGGACATGCGGCGCCACACGACGATGCAGCCAAGCGGCGCCGCGATCAAAGCGAGACCGACGGCTGCCAGAAATGCACGCCAGATGAAGGGCTCAGGCCAGGAGAACACTCAGGAGCCTCGCCCTTGAGCATCGGATTGGCCGAGCGGCTGGGTTTCGCCGGTCAGATCGTGCGCGTGATCGTGGTGGTGCCGGTAAACGCTGAGCGCAGCCGCACCCTTCGGACCGAAAATGCGGGCGTACTCGGCGTGCTGCGAGACGTGCTCCGGCTCGCCGGAGCAGCAGACGTGGCCATTGAGACAGATCACGCGGTCGCTCCTCGCCATCACGACGTGCAGGTCATGCGACACGAGCAGGATGCCAAGATTGTGCTTGTCGCGCAGCTGGCCGACCAGTTCATAGAATTCCGCTTCGCCGGTGAAATCGACGCCGCGTGCGGGCTCGTCGAGAATGAGCAGGTTGGGCCGGCGCAACAAGGCGCGCGCGATCAAAACGCGCTGCGTCTCGCCGCCCGAAAGATTCGAGAGTTGCTGATGCTCGGTACGAAGCGCACCGACTTCTTCAAGCGCACTTCTAATCTCGTTCGCTGACGCCGTGCCGCCGAGAGCAAGAAACGCCTGAACGGTCATCGGAATTGCTTGGTCGACTTCAAACCGTTGCGGGACATAGCCGATGCGCGTCGAGGGAGGACGGATGATCTCGCCGCGATCGGGGCGTTCTATCCCGAGCACCAGCTTGACCAAAGTCGTCTTACCGGCCCCGTTCGGTCCGATCAGAGTCACGATCTCGCCGCGGCGGACATCAAGATCAACGCCCGCGATGACGTCTCGATCGCCGCGCCGGAACCATAGGTCGCGACCGGAAATAAGCGCATCTGCTGAAGGCGGGGGCACCAGTTCGCGATCGCCCGCAGAATCGTGATCGTGGCCGCACGAGCAGGCTCGCGGGTCGGCCTGCATCGCTTGCGGCCGAGCGTGCGCGCGAGGGCGGAAAATTGACAAGTGAATGTCTCCTGTCGGGAGCAACAGCCTCAAGTCGCGTGCTTTGCGGCGCACTCGTGACACATGCCCGAGACTTCGGCGAAGCGAACGCGCGGCTCGAATTTGGCGCTGCGCGCGGCAGCGTCGATTGCCTTGAAAATGTCGTCGCCGTCAACCTCTTGGACGGTGCCGCATTTCTCGCAGCTCAAGAACATCGGGCGACGGCCGGTCCTCGGGCGGTGCAACTGGCGGCAGGCAAAATAGGCGTTCTTGCTTTCCAGACGGTGGACGACGCCAGCCTCAAGCAGTGCGTCGAGCGCGCGGTAGACCGAAATTGGCGCCAGGCGGGTCCCCTTCTTGGCCAGGCGGTCGAGAACCTCGTAAGCGCCGACGCTGGCATGGGTCGAGGCGATTTCCTCGAAGACCTTGCGGCGCAAGTCGGTAAACCTGAGGTTCTTTTCGGCGAAAATGGCTGTCGCCTGGTCGAGGGAGAGCTTGACCCGGTCCCGAATGCGCTGCTCGTCGGTTACATTTGCTGTCATGACAGTCCTTTGGACCGCGCCGGTCCGTTGACCCTTAGCACACCCTCGCGTTTGTCGGCGCGCGGACAATATAACATGTCGGGTCGGATGGGCTATTCCGTTAGGGGCGGCATCACGCATTTTGTGCGGTGCGGCTTGATCTTTGGCAAAGCTCGCCCACATGCGGCGGGAAACCCTACCCCTGCGCCGATGGGCATTTTTGACAAGATTTTCATGCGGGGAGCGAATTTGATCCTATTTTGCCGCCAATCGGCCGGTCATCTACGACAGTTTTCGTGACCGTGATTCGTTGATTCGCTTGCGCGATAGCTGGGATTCGACCTCGGATGGACGTCAAGTTTCTGATCGATACGCTGACCGAAAACGCCCGGTCTATCGGGACGGCGATTTTTCTGGCCGCCGCGTTCACGCTTCTCTTGCGGACGCGCGTCGCTCGCCGCCTCAGGGATACCATCGAAGAAACGGTCTTCACGAATTGGCGTCTGGCGCTTCTCGGCACGACCGGCATCGTGCTGTCGGCGGCCGCCGGATGGCGTACCTGGGAAGGGATGTACAATTTCACCGGTGAGGCCCTGCTCTCCGGCATGGTGACGTTCGGCATCCAGGGCATCATGCTGATCGTCGCATGGCTGATCGGCGAAACGTTCGCGACCGGCATGAATGCGCGATCGAGGCCCGGCGAGCCGACGCTCGTCAGCGCCGCGATGCAGCCCTGGCTCGGAAGCGTCATAGGGCTGTTGCTCTTCGTCACCGGCTTCGTGCTGTTCCTGCAATGGACGGGACAGGCGGACATCAAACAAACGAAGGTCGAGGATCTCGGCTGGTCGGCCGCTGGCGATAAATTCCTGATGTTCGGCGCCGGGATTTTGATGGTCGCGCTTTTCACGCTTTACGCCGCCAACGATCTCGTGCGGCCGTATGTGCAGGTCGTGCGCATCATCATCCGCAATTCGATGCTGTGGCTGATGTTTCTCGCCTGCATGGCAACGAGCGTCTTCTTCTCGTTCGATAGCTTTTTCACCGCCATCTTCCCGCCGTCGGAGCGCGTTCGCGCGGCCGAGCTTCGCGCGCAGAACCAGGTTTCGGGAATTGTTTCCGACATCGAACAGGCCCTTGCGGCGCGCAGCGCCAATCTCGCGGACGCGATTTTCACCACGGAAGCCTGGAAGGATTACGAGCATCAACTCGGCGCCCTCACCCAAACCGCGACGCAATCGCAGGGCGCCATCGAACGCTACGTGAACGCGCAGATCGAAGAACGCAGCCGGGCGATCAAGGAACAGCAGGAGCGGATTGCCTCCGCCGAGGCCGGTCAGGCCGGTCTTGCCGGGCGCAAAACATCTCTGACCGACGAAAAGTCGAGGCTAGCTGCGCAGCGCCCCGAGCTTGCAGCCGACTATGCGGCGAAGAAAAGCGATTACGATGCCAAGATGAAAGACATCGATGCCAAGCGCGTCGAGGCGCTGGCGGAAGACAAGGGTGTCGAGGGAACTCTCAAGGCGGGTCGCGGACCGATCTACCGCCAACGCATGAGCGAGCTGGCCTTGCTGCAGGGCGCGGCGCAAATCGCCAGCGAGCGGATGAAGGACGCGCAGAAACGGCTCAGCGGGGTGGAAACGCGGTTGACGGCGATCGATCGCGAGCTTGCGACACTCGACGGCGATCTGGCGAAATACAAGGGTGAGGCAGAAACGGCCAAGCAGCGCATTGCGCTGACAGATGGGGCCGCACAGGAAGACAATGCCGCCAAGATTGATCCGTCGCGGATCATGCCGGCGTTCGAACGCGCCAAATCGGATTTCCGCGCCGACCCCAATGCCGCGCGACTCGCAAGCATTCAGAGGATGTGTAACGACCTTCACGGTGCGCTGGCTGCAACGCCGGAGACGAAGGCGCAGTCCTCGGGCATCGATTGCGATCCCAAAGCCGTAGCTGATGCTGCCTCCGGTCTGTTCGCATTGCAATCCGGCACCAAGGTTTTCCAAGACACGTGTGTTGGCGGCGACAAGCTCGTCGAAAACAAATCGACGGACGATTTATTCGCCTTTGCGCGGCGCTGTCTTTCCGATAGTGCGCTTCCCAGCAACGACACGGCGGCGCTGCGGTCCAAGATCAACCACATCGAACTTTCGCGCGATGACAAAGCGCACCGCTTCGTCGTCACGCTGAATGCTTTCCAGGACGGCAACCGCTTAGCGTATCTGGCGCTCGCCATCGCCATCGGACTCGACGGGCTGATCTTCATGTCCGGCCTGTTCGGCGCTAACGCGGTGCGTTCGCCGCTTTCGGATATTCCGAGTTTCCGATCGCGATCTGGATCGCAGCTTGAAGCGACGATCAACGCGGCGCTCGGAGCGCACCCTTACGAAACGGCGTGGCTGGCGTTGACGACGTTCCGGCCGATTACCAACCAGGATGGATTTTCGGCGCTTGCGGACTTGAGCAACATGGAGCGTTCGCAAGCCGATCGCGTGCGCATGGTGCTGACGGCTGGTGCGGACATCGGCGCCGTCGAGACGGTCAGCCACAATCCCGAACGCTATCGGGTCCGCAGCGAACTCCGCGAATATCTGTCGAGCGTCGTCGACAAGCAGTTCAAAACGGACGCATCGGCTAAGGACCGGGCGCGGCTCGATCAACTCGTTTCGGCCGCACTCGCGCCGCATCCGCGCGAACATTCGGAAATCGTTTTGAACACGCTCGAGCCGATCCGCGAGACCGAAGGCTTTACGTCAATGGTGACGCTGACCGAGATCGCCAGCGATTACGAGACCCGTGTCGTACGTCGCGTCATGAACGCCGGATCGGCGGTCAAGGCGGTGGTGCCCGACGTCAATATCGACGATCGCTACTATATCCGGCCGACTCTCTACGAGACGCTGCTGACGATCCGCGCAACGGCTCCGGAATCCCCCGGTTATGAGTATGAGCGCGCCCGCTTCGAAGGAACGCAAGAACGTCCTCCGGCCATCGATGCGGGCACGCTCAGAACCGCGCGGCCGGAGTTGCCGAAAGATCAACGCCCGCGCGAACTCGAGAAGCCAAAGCCGGCGATCTCGCGTGTCGCTCAGTTATCGAACGAAGAACGCGCACGCCTTATAGGACAATACAGAGAGGCTCTGCTCGATGCGATCCATCTGAACTCCGACGTCGTGGACACGCGGTTGAGCTTGCCGCAATCACGCGATGCGATCCTGGAAGCTTGGAAGGCGCTCAACGAGCATCGCAAGAAGAATGAAAATCTCGGATTCATGCTGCGCGACTTTCAGAATGAACAAGACCGCATTCTTAGCGAGGTTTACTCTCGGCTGCGCAGCGAAATCGGCGGCGATGATCGCAAGCAGTCTCTGCTCGACGGTGTCGATGGGCGCGTTCGCAACGATCTCACGCTTTATATGCTGTTTCCGGAAACCGGACTCATCAGCTATCTGATTGAAGAGCTTGAGGCTGCCGCGCAACCGGACGACGGGCTCGTTCACGGCGAGCAGTTGCTGAAGGACCAGCTCAAGTACGTCCAAGAAGCGCTTGGACGATTGGATCTCGACAATCCCCACTCGTGGGATGAAATCCGTCAGCGGCTGGCGACGCATTCCGGCCGGGACATTCCGAATTTCCGATCGCCTCCCCGAGGCCACGACCTTCCAGAGGACGACGACGCTTAAGGAGATGGCGCGCCGCCCGGTCATCGAGCCGCGCGCCAGTTTCACTAACCCGGGAACGCAACGACTTTCTGCCGCTGCATGCCGAGGCCGTCGATCTTGAGCTCCATCACATCGCCCGGCTTCAGAAACTCCTTCGGATTTCTGGCCGTGCCGACGCCGGGCGGCGTTCCGGTAGTGACGATGTCGCCCGGTTCGAGAATCATAAATTCGGTGATGTAGGCCAACAAATCCGGGATTTTGAAAATCATTGTGGCGGTCGAGCCGGTCTGCTTGCGTACACCGTTGACGTCGAGCGACATCGCGAGATTGTCAGGGTCGGTCAGTTCATCCGGGGTCACCAGCCAAGGACCAATCGGACCGAAAGTTTCCGCCGATTTGCCCTTCACCCACTGGCCAGCACGCTTGCTTTGGAAACGGCGTTCGGACACGTCGTTACAAATGCAATATCCGGCGATGTATTGCGCCCAGTCCTTGGCCTCGACGTAACGTGCGCGCGCGCCGATCACGAAGGCGATTTCGCACTCCCAATCCAGGTGCCTGGAATTTCGCGGCTGGATGACATCGTCGTAGGGTCCGCAGATCGATGTTGAGGCCTTGTTGAAGAGAATAGGCTCGGCGGGAATTTCCTGACCTGTCTCCTTGGCGTGATCGGCATAGTTCAGTCCGATGGCGACAAAGTTGTGCGTGCCGGCGACGGGCGGACCAAGGCGTGCATCCGCCGGCGCCTTCGGCAGCGACGCCGGATCGAGCGCCGCGAGCTTGGCGAGTGCGGCGGGGGCCAAGTTGGGGCCGGAGAGATCCGGAATATGCTGCGAAAGATCGCGAACATTGTCTTCCGCGTCCAGGATGCCTGGCTTTTCGGCGCCTGGCGCGCCAAACCGAACGAGCTTCATTTTTTGAAATGTACTTTCTGATGCTTTCCCTAGCGAGATCGACCCACGGACATGTCTCGGGCCGATACTTCGGCGTCAGTTTCTTAGACGATGCTCGAAAATGCAACAATCGTTACGGCTTACGTCCTCAAGGCATCTCGGGGAGATTTGGGCCGCAATAATCTCGAATAAGGCTCCGCAATTTCACTCAGATCGCAAACAATCGATCCTTACGGAAAAGTATATCGGCCGCAAGAAAGCAGCGAAGTTTGCACGTCTATCTAGCGCGACCTGGGACTGATGACCCAAGGAAACGAAGGAGAGACACAAATGATTTCGAAGATCGTGCGCGGCGCAGTTCTCAGCGGCGTTCTGTTCGCCGTTACGGCCCCGATGGTTGCTTACGCTGCCGACGCTCCGAAGACGAAAGCAGCCTGCAAGAAGGCCAAGGACATGAAGTGGGACAAGACCACGAAGTCCTGCGTGAAGAAATAGGCGCGGAAGACGGTAATGTTCGCCGAGGCGGCGGGTCAAACCCGCCGCTTTTTTATTTTCTGCTTTCGGTAACCTCGTCTGTCAATTTGGACGCGAACGCCTGGCCGCCCTATATATTGCCGAGCGCGCCCATGCGGAGCGTGCTCAGCGTTGGAAAGGAGCGGATCATGGCGACAGGATCGAACATGCCTTCCGATATCCACGGCCTGACGAAGACGTTGCCGCTTTCAAGGCGTGGCTTCATGAGCGCATCGGCCGCGGCAGCTGCGGGATATACACTGGCGGCAGGGCCGGTGCGGGCAGATTCCATCACGACGGATACGACTGGGCTCGATGCAGGAAGCGCCAGCGTCAAGGTCGATGGCGGTCAAATGCCGATCTACTTCGCCCGCCCGGCGAACACGTCGAAACCGCCAATCGTTCTTGTCGCGATGGAAATCTTCGGCCTGCACACATACATCAAGGACGTCACCCGCAGGCTTGGTAAGCTCGGAGCGTTGGCAGTCGCACCCGACTATTATTTTCGTCAGGGCAATCTCTCGGATATCAATACGATCCCCAAGTTGATGCCTCTCGTCAACGCCAAGCCGGATGCCGAGCTTCTCAGCGATCTCGACGCCACCGTACAGTGGGCGGAGAGCCAAGGCGGCGATGCAAACCGGATCGGAATTATCGGTTTTTGCCGGGGCGGGCGCACGGTTTGGGAGTATTGCGCGGCGCGCGACAACATGAAAGCCGGCGTATCGTTTTACGGCACACTCGTCGATCCCGATAAACAGAAAGCCATATGGCCCAAGAGTCCGCTCGAGCTTGCGTCCCAGATGAAAGCACCGGTGCTCGGACTTTATGGCGCGGACGATCAGGGCATTCCTCCGTCGCAAGTCGAACAGATGAAAGCGGCGCTCGCCGCGGCTGGCAAGCAGGCTGAATTCAAGATTTATCCAGGAGTCGGGCATGGGTTTCATGCCGATTATCGTCCAAGCTACAATAAAGAGGCCGCCGAGGATGCCTGGCAGCAGATGATCGCTTGGTTTCGAAAATGGAACGTGCTCAGCTAAGTGTGCCGCGATCGAACGAGAATGGAGCGCCCATAATGAACTCTGCCGATCTGATCGAACTCGATAAGCGCATCGCCGTCATCCGCGACAACATTCGCGAGCTCGTCGAGCAGGCCGCCGCCTTTTCGGGTGCGGCAAACGAAGATCTGACAGCCGAGCGGATTGCGCAGCAAGAAGCACAACTGGCGGCGCTTCTGAAGGAGCGCGACGCGCTCACAGGTTGAGCGTAATCGGCTATTCGAGTTGTTTTCGGAAGCCGTTTTCGCCGGCAAACGTCTCCACGCACTCCTAAAGCCTGAATCTTGCCACGGATCGCAACAACATTCGCGGTCAGCGGGACGTGTACATGTCAGGTAGAGTGCGTACCAATCAATGGCCAATCAAAATCTCGCGTCGCCCGCCGCGCTGACGATCCCACGCAAAGCGTACATCGAAGGCACGATCGAATTTCCAGGCCCATTAATCATCGAGGGTACCGTTCTTGGCGGCGTCCGCTGCGCATCGCTCGTCATCTCTGAGCGTGGCATCGTCGACGGCTCGGTCATTGCCGACTCCGTTACAGTGCTTGGCGAAGTTTCCGGCGAGATTTTCGCGAACAATTTGACTTTGAAAAGCGCGTCGTCCGTTGCGGCCGACATCTTCCACAAACATCTATCGCTTGAGGATGGCTGCTACTTCGAGGGCAAATCACGTCGCCACGCCGACCCCTTGCAACTCGCGACGTAGATTGCTCACGAAGAGATCGGCAGAGGATTGATGTGGTGCGGACGGAGGGACTCGAACCCTCACGACGTTACCGTCTCAGGATTTTAAGTCCTGTGTGTCTACCGGTTCCACCACGTCCGCGCGTCGCCCTTATGCCGGGTCGGGGCCGTGAGCGCAACACGGCGCAGGCGCGTTTCCCCGCGCTTGGCAGGTTGTGCCAACAATGGCGGCATGCGCTTGCGACGTAGCTTCAGATGCGGTTCGGATCGGGCGTCGGCGTGGACGGCGACTGCCGGTCCATGCTGAAGACGCTGTGCGCTTTCTTCATCAATGCCAGGAGTTCGTCCGGCTTATCGGCGTTGAGGGAATGGGGATATTGCGGATCGGTCCCGACCAGCTTGTCGGAGACGTTGCCGTCGGAATCGATGAATAGCGTTCGCGGCACATAGGTGCCGTCGGGCGAAAACGCACCATTGATGTCGCGTTCGGCGTCCGCATCGACGAGGATCATCACGAAATCGCGGGACGCCGTGACGACAGCCGGATCCTTGAAGACGTTGCGGAACCGCTTGCACACCGAACACCAGGTCGCATGGAAGACCATGATGACCGGCCGTCCAGTCTGTGACGCTTCATAAATTCCGGAGCGAACATCGCGCCAATTGATCTCGCCGCCGTTCCAGTCGGCGGCGTGGTTGGGCGTTCGCGCCGCAGCCGCAAGTGGCAGCGTCAGCAAAAGACAAATCGCGCAGATGATCGGGCGAAGCATGGTTACGATCTCCGATTTCGCGTCCGGCTTTTCCCGCATCCGGATGGCGAGGGCGTGGCCAAGCTAACTGACACAGATTAACGTGCCGTCGCCTTTGCCGACAGTGTCAATTCATTCCGTTACCGGTGCCCTTGAAGGCCGTTCTGGTAAGCCTGAAGGTGGATATAGGCGATGTCCAGCAATGGCGTCTCGACGGCGTGCTCGCGGCCACGGCTGATCAGATCTCCCACGATATGGTCGGCCTCGATCCTGGCGCCCCGCTCGATATCGCGCCGCATCGATGCCGATATGTTCGATTTGGGGTCCGTCAACGTCGTGCGTGCGCCTGATTCCGCGGCCGGTCTCGGCGGGTAGCTGCTGGCCTTAGCGACGGCGCAACATTCATCAAGCATCCCGGAAATGAATTGCGTGCCGTTGGCGCGGACGATTTCGCCGATCGAGGCACGCATGAGGCACGTCGATCCGGCGAGCGTTGCCAGAAGTATCCATTTCTCCCACATCGCGCCGATAACGTTATCCGAATAGCGCGCATCAAAGCCGCCACGTGCAAGCTCGCTATGGAGACGTTTTGCGCCCTCTTGCTCAGCTGCTCTGGGGCCGAGCGTCAGTGATGCGAAGGGGCTGAGATGGCGTATCCGGCCGTCCGGCTCGAGAACGACGCTGATGTGGCATGTGCCGCCAAGCACACGCGATTTTCCGAACGCGGCGTCGAGATCGTCGAGATGATGCATGCCGTTGAGCAGGGGCAGAACAAACGTCTTTTCGCCGACAGCCGGACGGACCGTGTCGATTGCATCGGCTAGGCCGTAGGCTTTAGGACTGAGTATGACGGCATCGAAAGACCCTGCAATCTCGTCTTGCGTGATTGCCTTGACCGGCGTCGCGACATCGCCGTCACGGCTTTCGATTTTGAGACCGTCACGAGCGAGTTGTTCGCGTCGCTTGGCTCTCACGAGAAACGTCACGTCCGCGCCGGCCTTCGCCAGCAGACCGCCGAAGTATCCACCGGTCGCACCGGCACCGAGGATCAAAAGTCGCATCGGTAAATCATCTCGCATTGAACCCACGTCTCAGGGGTTCCTAGTCCTATCGATTGTTCGGCGCCAGTTTCATTTGGCCGCGCTTGAGAGCCGTTCTGCGACGTAATCGCATCGATCGCGCGTGTGTCTTTCCATTCCGTCATGGTTTTCACGCGATCTCGCGCATGTCCTCACGAGCCGGGTCCGTTTGCGCACGCTGAAGTGTTTGGCGATCGCAGCCGGCTCTTCCTACCTAACAAGAAGAGGGGGTGAGCAATTTCTAAAGAACATGGAGTTTGAAATGATCCGCACATTCGTTGTTGGCGCACTCGCCAGTCTCGCTTTCGCTGCTCCGGCGATGGCGGCCACCACATCTAGCTCGGCGAAGGAGGCTGGACTCGATCGCGTATTGAATAGTGCTGCGATGAGCCAGCAGATACGAGCACAGCTTATGGGCAATGGATTTACCCACGTCTCGACGATGGCACGTGGCCCATTAGGCCGCTGGCAAGGGACGGCGATCAAGGACGGGAAATTCGTGGCGGTTTCAGTCCTGTTCCCGCCCGCACCACAGTCTCAGCCCGCAATCGACTAATTTGAGTCCAGACTTTCCCCAAACGCGACGGTTCCACGCTCCCAACATCCCGCCGTCGCAGCCCGGCGCCCCTTCGAACATCGACGGGGCGCCAAATTTTTAGGCCTTCTTTTCAGGCGCGACGACGCGAATGGAAAGCTCGCGCAGCTGTTTCGGCGCGACGTCGCTCGGCGCGCCCATCAGCAGATCGGCGGCTTGCTGGTTCATTGGGAAGAGCGCGACCTCTCGGACCGTCTTGCCGCCGGTCAGCAGCATGACGATACGCTCGATGCCGGCCGCCATGCCGCCATGCGGCGGTGCGCCGTACTGGAAGGCGCGGAACAATCCGCCGAAGCGCTGTTCGACGACATCCGGCCCGAGGCCCGCGATGCCGAACGCCTTGATCATGACGTCGGGCTTGTGATTACGAATGCCGCCGGAGGCGATCTCATAGCCGTTGCAGACAATATCGTACTGGTAGGCCTTGAGCTTCAAACGCTGCTCGTCGGTCGTCGCGGCATCCAGTGCCTCGCCGCCGCCTTGCGGCATCGAGAATGGATTGTGCGAGAAGTCGACCCGCTTTTCGTCCTCGTTCCACTCGTAGAAAGGGAAATCGACAATCCAAGCGAGTGCGAACTGGTCTTCATTGACGAGCTTCAGCTCCTGGCCCGCGCGGTCGCGCGCAAGCCCAGCGAACTTGTAGAAATTGGCCGGATTGCCAGCGGTGAAGAACACGGCGTCGCCGTCCTTCAATCCGAGTTGGGCCTTGATTGCGCCAGCGCGTTCCGGCCCGATGTTCTTGGCAACGGGGCCCGCACCACCTTCCTCGCCTTCGCGCCAGAAGATGTAACCGAGGCCGGGCTGGCCTTCGCTCTGCGCCCACGAGTTCATGCGGTCGCAGAAGGCGCGTGAGCCACCGGTCGGCGCGGGGATCGCCCAGACACGCACCTTCGGGTCCTTCTCGATCATCCCGGCAAAGACCTTGAAGCCCGAGCCACGGAAATGCTCCGTGACGTCCTGCATTTCGATCGGGTTGCGCAGGTCCGGCTTGTCGCTGCCGTACTTGGCGATCGCGGTGTCGTAAGGAATGCGCGGCCAGTTGTTCGTCACCGGCTTGCTGCCAGCGAATTGTTCGAAAAGACCGGTAATGATCGGTTCCATCGTTCCGAAGATGTCTTCCTGCTCGACGAAGCTCATCTCGACGTCGAGCTGATAGAATTCTCCGGGCAGCCGGTCGGCGCGCGGATCTTCGTCGCGGAAACATGGCGCGATCTGGAAATACCGATCGAACCCCGAGACCATCAGCAATTGCTTGTACTGCTGCGGCGCCTGCGGCAGGGCGTAGAATTTTCCGGCATGGATGCGGCTCGGCACGAGGAAGTCGCGCGCGCCCTCAGGGCTCGATGCCGTCAAAATCGGAGTTGGAAATTCGTTGAAGCCGGCGTCGTGCATGCGCTGGCGAATGGCGCGCGTGATCTCCAGCCGCTTCATGATGATCGCGTGCAGCGTCTCGCGGCGCAGATCGAGAAAGCGATATTGCAGCCGCAGGTCTTCCGGATATTCGGGCTCGCCGAAGACCGGAACGGGGAGTTCCTTTGCCGCAGACAGGACTTCAATTTCCGTCGCGTAAAGTTCGACCTCGCCAGTCGGCAGATCGGCGTTAACCGTTCCCTCGGGACGATCGCGCAACTTGCCGTCGACGCGAATGACCCATTCGGAACGGACGGTTTCGGCCACCTTGAAAGCCGGGCTGTCCGGGTCGGCGACGACCTGGGTCACGCCATAGTGGTCGCGCAGATCGATGAAAAGAACGCCGCCATGGTCGCGGACGCGGTGCACCCAGCCCGAGAGCCGCACGTTAGCACCGACGTCGCTTTTGCGAAGCGCGCCACAGGTGTGCGAGCGATAACGATGCAGTTTAGCCTCGGCCATTGCCGGAAAACCCTTTGATCGATATGGGTGGAAATCGCCGCGGAAAAGCGCATGGGGGCGGGCGAAAGTCAAGGTTCAGGCCGTCCGGCGACGCCAGATAGCCGGTGCCGCGTTGATCCCGGGCCGCTATTCGACGTTCCCCAATGCCGGCCACCTTTAATCCACATTGGAGGGGCGAATCGAGGACAAATATCGCCGCGACCAAGCTGATGGCGACAACCGGGACTCCTTACGCTATAGGCGTGCCCCAATGCAGACGATTACCACCACCGCGGAACTGTCCGCGCTTTGCCAAACGCTCGCGAAAAGCGACTTCGTTGCCGTTGATACCGAATTTCTGCGCGAGCAGACGTTCTGGCCGTTGCTGTGCCTCATTCAGCTTGCCGGTCCCGAGGCCGAGGCGATCGTCGATCCGCTCGCTCCGGGGCTCGATCTGGCGCCCTTCTACGAGTTGATGGCGGATAGCTCGACCGTGAAAGTTTTTCATGCCGCGCGGCAGGATATCGAAATCATTTTTCTGAAGTCGGGCGTGGTGCCGACTCCGGTCTTCGATACGCAGGTCGCGGCAATGGTCTGCGGCTTCGGCGACAGCATCAGTTACGTCAATCTCGTAAAAAAGACGACCGGCACGAACCTTGACAAGAGTTCGCGCTTCACGGACTGGAGCCGACGTCCGCTGTCGTCGAAGCAGCTCGACTACGCGCTCGCCGACGTCACCTACCTTCGCAACGTCTACGACCACCTTCGCCAGGTTCTCGACAAAACCGGGCGGACGCCGTGGCTGCAGGAAGAGATGGGCATCCTGACGAATCCGGCGACCTACGACACGTCGCCGGAGAATGCCTGGCAGCGTCTCAAGTTGCGGGTCAAAGGACGAAAGTCACTGGCCGTGCTCCTTGAACTCGCCGCTTGGCGCGAGCGGTTGGCGCAATCGCTAGACGTGCCGCGTGGCCGCGTTTTGCGCGATGACGCCCTCTACGACATCGCCAATCAAGTTCCGACGTCAACGGAAGCTCTTGGACAGCTTCGGACGCTTTCCGACGGATTTGCACGCTCGCAAAGGGCGAAGGAAATCATCGAGGCTGTGAAGGCCGGGATCGAGCGCGATCCGAAGACGCTTCCCAAAATCGAGCGCAACGAAGCTCTCTCCGCAGAGGCGAGCGCGACGCTCGAACTGTTGAAGGTTCTTCTGAAGGCGGCCGCTGCCGAACATGGCGTTGCTCCGCGCATCATCGCCGACAGCGACGATCTCGAACAACTCGCGACGTCGGATGAGGCCGATATTCTGGCGCTGCAGGGTTGGCGTCGGGCGCTGTTCGGGGAAGCGGCGCTGAAGCTCAAGCGCGGCGAGCTTGCCTTGACGCTCGTCGGCGGCGAGGTGCGCGCGGTTCCGGCATCTTAGTTGCGGTTGGCGACAGTTCTTGGCTGCGGTCGGCGACTCGCCTCCGGTGAGCCGGCCGCCGACCGCGAAGGGGTGTCCGCTATTTGCGGCCTGGATCATATCCGTGCTTCTGGCGCCACTCGGAAAAGAAGTACGATAGGCTTTCGTCGATATCCTGCGGCAGCACGATTTTGACCGTCACGAGTTGATCGCCGGTTCCGGTCTTCGTGCGCACGCCCTTGCCCTTGAGGCGGAACGTCTTGCCGGAGCTCGTGCCCTTTGGAATGGTGAGCTGTACGCGCCCCGCCGGCGTCGAAACTTCGACGCGCCCGCCGAGCACGGCTTCGTCAATCGTTATCGGCAGTTCAAGGAGAATATCATCGCCGTCGCGCCGGTAATCGGGATGCGGCCGCACCTTGATTTCAATGAGCGCATCGCCCCGCTCCGATCCGAATGACGGTCCTCCCGTGCCCTTTCCCTTGAGCCGCAGAACCTGACCATCCGTCACGCCTTCCGGGACCGTGAGATCGAGGATGCCCCCGTCAGGCAACGTCACCCGTTTCTTGGCGCCGAGGACGGCTTCCAGGAAATCGACTTCGAGCGAATAGCGGAGATCCTGCCCGCGCGTGGCGAACCCATAGCCCTCGCGCCGAGGAGCGCCGCCGTGACCGAAAACATCAGAAAAAATGTCAGAGAAGCTGAAATCCTCAAAACCGCCCGCTGGCCCGCCCCGGGCAGCCTGAGGACCGCGGCGCGCACCGGCCCCTGCTCCCGCTCCGGCATGCCCCCAGAACGGGCGCCGAGGATCGCCTTTGGCGTCGATTTCCCCGGCATCGTACTGGCGGCGCTTTTCAGGATCGCTGAGAATATCGTTGGCGGCGGTGATTTTTTTGAAGCGTTCAGCAGCCGCCGTATTACCGGGATTGACATCTGGATGGCTCGCTTTCGCCTGTTTGCGAAATGCGCTGCGGATTTCCTCGTCGGTCGCGCGCCGTGAGACGCCCAAAATTTCGTAGAGGTCTTCCGCCATGGAGGCTGTCTTTATCCTGCGAGCTTGTGTCTGCACTTTATCAGAATTTCTTGCGCCGCAATCGAGGCGAACTGCCTCCTTTACCCGCTTATTCTGATTTTGGCTTTTTTGCCGACGAGATCCGCCAATATATCGAATCGGCGGCGTAGTCTCTCGCCATCAAGTGCCGCATAGGCCGGCGGAATGGTCAGAACCAATGTTCCGTTTTCGAAACACAGGGGCGTCTGGTCGATGATGCCGGCCATGCCGATGGACAGCATGTGTGCGGTCCTCAGTGCCGCTCCGACGATCCGGGCGCGACGCTGGGCCCGCTTGCTGACGAGGCTGCGGAGCCGCTCGGACAGCTGATCCCCATTGCCTTCGGACGTTTCGTGCCTGTGGAAAACGGAGAGCGCCAAAAAGATGCGGTCCTGGTGATCGACGCCGCCAAGGCCGGAATGCGCAATGGTGTTGAGACTTTGCTCACCGCGATAATCGGGATGGGCGCGCCAGCCGACATCGGAAAGAAGGCATGCGGCATGGCGCAGGCGGCGCTCCTCTTCCGTCTCTTCGAGCGCCGGATCAGCGAAGAGCTGGTCGGTCCAGCGGCACAGCTCCCAGGCATGATCAACGGAGCGGGCGCGCAGGGTTGCGTAATCTTCGCAGAAGCTGATCAACGGATCCCGCATCTGCTCTCGCGGCGGCAGCAGCCCGTAAATCATTCCTTCACGGATGCCGAACACCGAGAACACGACCTGACGCGGCTGCATGCGCTTGACGAGGCGCTCGAGGACGAGGGCGCCGAACGGCAGTACCTCGCGCCGAGCTCGGGCAATGCCGGGTAAATCGAGCTTCTTCGACTTTCGAACCTGTTCGCAAAGATCGAGAATTTCGCGCGACGTCAGCTTATAGCCCTGCATGACGCGCAGAGGATAATTGATCTGATCCATGTGGAGCTTCGCCAGCGCGCGCCACGTGCCGCCAACCGCGTAGAACGTGCGACCCTCGCCGTTCGCAAGCCACGGCAGGCTCGCCAATGCGGTGTCAATCACCTCGGTCGCCCGTTCGATCTTGTTGCCGGTCGTGTCGATGAGGCGAAGTCCGCCGAGCGGCAGAGTCGCGGCTTCCTTGAGCCGATCCCGCGCCAAATCGACGAGTTCGAGACTGCCGCCGCCGAGATCACCGGCAATGCCGTCGTCATCGACAAAGCCCATCATGATGCCTTGGGCGGCGAGTTGAGCCTCTTTCTGCCCGGACAGGATTTCTATGGGAACATCGAGGATGCGCTCGCCGCGATCAATGAAATCGCGACCGTTGCTCGCATCACGGACCGCAGCGGTGGCGATGGCCTTGAGATTTTTGACACTCAGAATGCGAGCGATCACTTTGAAACGCGCGAGCGCCGCGAGGGCGCGTTCGACGGCCTCGCTTCCGAGGCTGCCGGTCGTCGCAACCGACCGTCCCAGGCCACAAAGAATCTTCTCATTGAAAACCGGCGTCAGCGCGCGAACGGCGCCTTCATAGACGACAAGACGCACCGAGTTCGAGCCGATATCGATAACGCCGATCGGCTCCATTTCCTTGATGCGTTCGTTGGCACCGGAGATTTCTTTCCATCGCGTCAAGCGCAGGCCTCAACCTCGACTTGGCTTGCGAAAGCGCAAAGGAAAACTCTCCTTGAGAGATTGCCCCCGGCCCGAAAGCGATGGATTTGTCATGAAGTATTTATGCGCGTTGAAGGCTTCTTCTCCGGGACCAGGTTGAATGCGCGTCGCACTTCCGTCGGAGTTGATCGTCCAGCTCTGCTGGTTATCTCTCATATTCGCAACCATGATCTGATTGAGCACTTGTTCGTGCACCGTCGGGTTTTTCACCGGCGCCATGGCCTCGACGCGACGGTCGAGATTGCGCGGCATCATATCAGCGGAGCTGATGTAGACGGCGGCCTTGGGGGAAGGCAAGGGCTCTCCATTTGCAAAACAGTAAATGCGGGCGTGTTCCAAGAAGCGTCCGATGATGCTTTTGACGCGAATGTTGCTCGAAAGGCCGGGAATCCCCGGCCGCAAGCAGCATACGCCACGCACGACGAGGTCGATCGGCACGCCCGCGGCGCTCGCGTCATAGAGGGCGGAGATGATCTGCGCGTCGACGAGAGAATTCATTTTCCACCAAATGCCGCTCGGCTTTCCGGCCTTGGCATTGCGGATTTCCTCGGCGATGTGCGTCATGATCCGGTTGCGAATGCCGTGCGGGCTGGCGGCCATGCACTCAAGCTCGATCGGCTCGCCGTATCCGGTGACGAAGTTGAAGATGCGTGTGATGTCCCGCGCGATCATCGGATCGGTCGTGAACAGCGAAAGATCGGTGTACACGCGCGCCGTCTGCGGATGATAGTTGCCGGTGCCGATATGGCAGTAACTCGTCAGCTCGCTGCCTTCGCGGCGGACGATAAGGCCGAGCTTGGCGTGCGTCTTGAGTTCGGTGAATCCATAAACGACATGCACGCCCGCACTTTCGAGATCGCGCGCCCAACGGATGTTCGCCGCTTCATCGAAGCGCGCCTTCAACTCGACCACGGCCGTCACCGACTTGCCCGCTTCGACGGCTTCCTTCAGGGCTTGGATAATCGGGCTGTCGCGCGACGTTCTGTAGAGTGTCCATTTGATCGCCATGACGTTCGGGTCGGCGACGGCCTGACGCAAGTACTGCACGACAACGTCGAAGCTCTCATAGGGATGATGGACGACGATGTCCTTCTTGCGCACGGCGGCGAAGCAGTCCCCACTGAATTCGCGAATGCGTTCGGGAAACCGGATCGGGAACGGCTTGAACACCAAATCCGCTCGATCCGCGACGATCAATTGCGACGTGTCGGCGATCGCCAAAATACCGTCCTTGACGAAGACGCTTTCCTCTCGCACCTCCAGCTCTTCGACGACGAAATTGCGCAAGCGCTCGGGCATGCGCGATTCGATTTCGAGACGGATCACATTGCCCCGGCGCCGCCGCTTCAACTGACTTTCATAAGAGCGGACGAGATCTTCGGCTTCCTCTTGCAGTTCGATGTCGCTATCGCGAAGAACGCGGAACGTGCCCTGGCTCTTGATATCGAAGCCTGAGAAGAGCTCGCCGATGAAAAGACTGACAACGCTTTCGAGCCGAACGAAGCGGAGATTTTTTGGGTTCTCCGGATCGCCTTCCAGGCGAATGAAGCGTTCGAGCTGCCCGGGGAGCGGAATGAGACCGTTCATCGCCTTGCCGTCCGAGGGGCGGACCAACTCGACGACGATGGTCATGGCCTTGTTCGGGATGAAGGGGAACGGATGCGCCGGGTCGACCGCAATCGGTGTCAGGATCGGAAAGATATGGGCGAGGAAAAGTTTTTCGAGCCAGTCGCGCTCGGCGGCTTTGATCTCGTCGGATTGAACGACGAGAAGACCGGCGTCCCCAAGCTCCTTCCGAAGCGTCCGCCAGAGCGTCTGTTCATCGGCGACCAGCTTCGCGGCGAACTTGTTGATGGCGGCCAGCTGCTGCATCGGCGTGGAGCCGTCCTGCGACAGCGTCGTGATACCGGCGCGGATCTGGCCATACACCCCCGCCGCGCGGACCATGTAGAATTCGTCGAGGTTCGCGGCCGCAATCGACAGGAAGCGCAACCGTTCAAGCAACGGATGCTGCTCGTTAGCCGCCTCTTCCAACACGCGGCGATTGAATTGCAGCCAGGACAACTCGCGATTGTAGAAACGATCCGGCCCCTGCGGGACCTCGTGGGTGTCCTTGGCGCCGCTTTTGCTTTTTGCCGTTGCCATGTCCGGGGAGGGCTCCGAGGTCGGTCGAGGTCAAATGCTTGTTACACATAAATTGCGAAATGAAGATAAATCTCGGGCCTTATCCTTCAATAGCCAAGGGTATCAAGCGCCGCGCCCGCGATTGCCCTTGTCACACGGCGCTGCAGCACCAGAGCCTGGCGGTCGGCTTCCGCAACGAACCGCTCGGCAGCCGACATGGAACGTTCCATCCTGACCAGAACATAGTCGATAACGTGTGGTTCGACGGTTAGCTGCCGGTCGGTAAAGAGCTTCACCAGGACGGCACGCAAAAGGGCATTATCCGGCAATTCAATGGAGGCCAGGGGGAGTGCCTTGAGGCGTGAATGCAGATCCGGGAGGGTAACCGGCAGATCGCCGGGAGCCGTGTCCGTTGTCAGAAGGACTTGAAGGCGCTGCTCACGAACGAGATTGAGCAAATGGAATAGCGCTGCCTCGTCGGAAAGTGACTGGATATCCTCGATGATGACAGCGTCCGCCGAGGCGACGGCCGGGACCCCTTCGCGGGTCAGCGTGGACGCAGCGTGGGACACGGCCGACGTTCGTAGCTGCCAGACGGTCGCCAGATGCGTCTTGCCGCTTCCTCTGGGGCCGACCAGGACGGCGGCGCCGATCGGCCAATCGGGCCAGCGATCGACGAGCGCCACCGCGGCGACGTTCGAGTCTGAAACGAGAAAATCTTCGAGCCCCATCGCGGCGCGATGCGGGAGTTCGAAGACGAGTTGCTCCGGCGTATTCGACATGTCGTGCTTGATCGCTATGCTTCCGCGCTACCGTCGCCCTTGTAGACCGACGAGGAAAGATACGTCGTGAGCGCGAAGCGTACGAGCACGCCGATTGCGGCGGAAACAGGCACGGCCACGAGAAGGCCGAGAAATCCAAACAGATAGCTGAACGTCAGCAGCGCGAAGATCAGCCAGACCGGATGCAATTCGATTTCGGAACCTATGATATTCGGCGTCAGGACGGCCGATTCCAGCGCCTGGCCGACGAGTAAAATCGCGATCACCAACAGGATGCTCGAACTGTCGGGCCAAAATTGCAGGATGGCCAGAGTGATCGAGGTGAAGGCTCCGAGTGTCCATCCCACGACCGGAATAAACGCCGAGAGCCCCGTGAACAGTCCGACAAGGAGGCCATATTCCAGTCCAGCGAAACTGAGTGCCGCTGCGTAGTAAAGCGCCAAAACGATGCAGACCGCACCCTGGCCACGGATGAACGCCGAGACGCGGTGATTGATTTCGACTCCGAGCGCCCGCAGCTGATGAACGTTGTCGCGCGGCAGCCAGGAGTCGACTTTCGCGATAATCTTCGGCCAGTCCCGCAGCGTGTAGAAGAACACCACCGGCGTGATGATAACGAACGATACGAAATTGAATGCTGCGGCGCCTTGGTTCCAGAGGCTCTTGGCGACGCCAGCAAGCAACGACGGCGCCGATACGGTGAAAGCATCGAGCGCGCCCCGCAGGGTGGCTTCCGCCTGCGGATAGCGCGGCCCCAGATAATCGCGGGTGCCGGTTTCGAGCATGACCTTCAAGCGACCGATCTGCCGGGGCGCAGCCTCGACCAATCCGGCGGCCTGCTGCACCAATATCGGCACAAGGAAGACGAGGCCGACCACGATCACGAAGGCCAAAAAGCTCAAAAGCAGAATCGAGGATGCCCAGCGCGGCAGACCGATCCGATGCAAGGCATCGACCACGGGGTTGAAGAAATAAGCGAGCAGCAAGCCGATCACGAAGGGCAACAGGACAGGCGCCAAGACCTGAAGAAGATAGGCGGACAGCAGGGCGGTTACGGTCCAGAACAGCGCATGCCGCTCAATCTGCATCGTCTAACTATCCCCCGTTCGCGCTGGTCGAATCACCCATTAGCACGACTCTGGCCGCTTATGTCTTCGAGGTCGTCGATTCAGAGACCGTCATATGGCGGAGCCAAACGCGCAGATAGGTGCCGAGAGACGCGAGTGTGGTGGCGGCCGTCAGTAAAATCAGCAGCTGAACGGGACCATTCAGCCTGAGCGAAAAGGCTTCATCGGCGAGCACCGTGGCGGCGAGCACGATTTGCACAACCGTGTTCATTTTACTGACAGCCAGCGGTTTCATCGGCGTTGGATGGTCGAGCAGCCAGGAGAGGACGACGCCAATGATGATCAAGACATCACGCGAAACCACGAGAATGACGAGCCATGACGGCAGCCGCCCGGTCACGCCCAGCGCGATGAAGATACAGACGATCAACAGTTTATCGGCGAGCGGATCGAGATAGGCGCCGAGTTCGGTTTCCCACCCGAAGCGCTTGGCGAGAAAGCCATCGACGGCGTCGGAAATGCCGGCAACCACGAACGCCAAAAAGGCCGCCCGAAGTTCACCCGTCAACAGGAGCCAGAAGACGACAGGTACGAGAATGACCCGGCCAAGCGTAATGAAGTTCGGTATGCTCACGCCGAATTGGTTCCTGTCCTCGAGGCTATCCCGCGCGCGGGAGCGCACCTCCGTCCGGAGTGCGCGAATCTAACTAACCTCTCGAGGTTCATTTCGTCGAGAACATCCTCCGTCGCGGTGCAAAAACATGCGCGCACGGAGGGATCGATCAAAGCCCTCATGCTTGAGGGATATCAATAATTTGACCGAAGAACCCAGCCGGACCGGGAATTCATGAGGACGAGCCCACGCGCACCGAGAGCGCTGGCCAAACGTTGCGCGCCTCCCGGATAGGTCAACGATACGTTGGCGTCGTGGTCCGATACGGAAAGGATGTTCAGGGCATCAATCCCAGGCGTGTCGAGCAGCTGCGAGCGGATCTGGTCCCATTGTCCCGGACCTGAAAATTCGGCGATGAGGGTCACGTCTTGGCCGTTGCCCGTCGTCGCGGCTTCCCAAACCGGCACGCCCGCGCCAGCGGACGGATTGATGCCGCGTTGGGACTTAACGGCTTTCCAGCGTCCCTCAAGCACCCCAAGGGCGACGACGGCGGCCAGCTGCGACGCATAATCGAGATCGCCATCGGAGACGCGGTAGGTTCGCTTCAAGAGCAGGGTGCCGACGTTATCGCGGCCGGCGAGCGTGACGGTCAATTTCTTGGCCGCCGGATCAGGCGCGGCGACGGCCATGACGATCAGTTTCGTTCCATAAGCATCGTAGAGCGCGCGCAGGCCTTGATCGTCGCCCGCCAACAGCTTGTTGACGGTGTCGGTATGAACGTCCGGCTTCAGGTCGGCGATTTTTACCGGCGTGATGGTGTGGTCGAGATCGAGGCCGGTCCAGGCGCGGCGCCAGACCCCATTGTCGTTGACGGCGCTGGCGGGATTGCCCTGCAACAGGGTCGTGATGATCGTCACCGGCGGGGCCTGCTCATCGACAAACGGAATGCCCTGTTGGGACAGCATCGATCGGATGGACTCCGGCTGGAAAGCGAAGTCGAGGCTGGCGATGTACTCGGTTGACGAATTCCGCTCGGAACGCACTGTCACGCCGGATACGAGATCGGCGGCCTTCACGCTTGCAACGCGGGTGAGCTGCTTATAGTCGGTTACCGGCACGATGCGCTTGAGCAGCGAGCGGAAGGCGGCTTGCTGGCCATCGGCCAGCGCCTGCTGTTTGGCGGCGACGGCATTGGCGGCGGTCGCTTCGACAGGATAACTTCCGATCGTGTAGGCCGCGTCGGCTCCGGCGGCAGCCGCTATTCCGGCGCTCGCCGCGATGACGCCCATCGCCAACGTAAGCGTGATTGCCAAGCTGATACCTCGGCGCACGCAATCCCCCATCGTCTTGGCCCCGACTGGAATGGTTTACCTTTCTGAGGCTTCGTTGCCCTCACTCGTAAGGGCTGCTACGACCCCTATGACGGGTTGGCAATGGGGCAAAAGTGAGTTTAACCGCACGTCGCCATGCCGCTACCCACAGAGATGCAGAGACAAAGGTCTCTGATACGCACGTTTCGAGGATCGATGCCTTCGACCAAAAATGACTCGTCCACACCGATCACCTATGCCGACGCGGGAGTCGATATCGACGCCGGCAATGCGCTGGTTACCGCGATCAAGCCGCTTGCCAAGGCGACAAGCCGGCCGGGCGCCGATGTCGATCTCGGCGGCTTCGGCGGCCTTTTCGATCTCAAGCGCGCCGGTTTCCGCGACCCGATCCTCGTCGCCGCGAATGACGGCGTCGGCACCAAGCTCAAGATTGCGATCGATAGCGGCCAGCATTCGACGATCGGCATCGATCTCGTCGCGATGTGCGTCAACGATCTCGTCGTGCAGGGTGCGGAACCGCTGTTCTTTCTCGATTATCTGGCGGTCGGCAAACTCGATGCCGGCGTCGCCCGTGACGTGATCGCCGGTATCGCCGATGGCTGCCGTCAGGCGGGCTGCGCCCTCATCGGTGGTGAAACCGCAGAAATGCCCGGCATGTACAAGAGCGGCGATTACGATCTCGCCGGGTTCGCGGTCGGCGCGGTCGAGCGTGGCGAGGTTCTGCCGCGCGGCGATATCGCTGTCGGCGACGTGCTGATCGGCCTGCGCGCCTCCGGCGTCCATTCCAACGGCTACAGTCTGGTTCGAAAGCTCGTTGAGCACGCCAAGCTCGACTGGGGTTCCGCAGCGCCTTTCGCAGCCGGAAAATCTCTCGCCGAGGCGCTGCTGGCGCCAACCCGCATTTACGTCAAACCGCTGCTGGCGGCGATCCGCGCGACAGGCGGATCAGGTCCGACGGGCGCCATCAAAGCGCTGTCGCACATCACCGGCGGCGGGCTCTCGGAGAACCTGCCGCGCGTCATGCCGAAGGACGCGGCGGCTCGGATCGATCTTTCGGCGTTCGAGGCTCCGGCCGTGTTCGGCTGGCTGGCGAAGACCGGGCATCTCAGCGATGCCGAGATGCTTCGCACCTTCAACTGCGGCATCGGCATGGTGGCTGTCGTCTCGAGAGCGCAGACGGATCATGTGATGTCGGCGTTGAAGGCGGCTGGCGAAGATCCGATCGTCATCGGCGATATCATTCCGCCGACGGGCGAAAAGTCGGAGGCGAAAGGCAAGGGCGAAGCCTGGGCCGTCAAATACGACGGACGGCTTCGTTTCGGCTGACAGGTTCGATTCAGATGCGGCCCTAGGGCAGCGCAAACGCCGTCAGCGAACCTCCGGTGGCTGTATAGGACGCTAGGCTGGCAAATCCGCCGACAGCGCCTGATCCATCTTCGGGGTCGGTCAAGCCGGCTGCGAGGCCAATACCCGCCCAGCCGCCGACGCCGGAGTACACCGCAACGTATTGCTTGCCGTCGTGCATGTAGGTCATGGCGTTGCCGACGATGCCGGACGGCGTCTTGAACTTGAACAGCTCCTTGCCGGTCTTCTGATCTACGGCTTTGAAATAGCCTTCGAGCGTGCCGTAGAAAGCGACGCCTCCTGCCGTCGTCAGCGCACCGGACCAGACGGAAAATCGCTCGGGCTTCGACCAGACGATTTTTCCTTTGGCCGCGTCCCAGGCGATGAAATTCCCAAGATTGGGCGTATCCGGCGCCGGATACATTGTGAGGGTCGCGCCGACATAGGGCTGGCCAGCGTGATACCGCACTTTGAACGGTTCATAGTCCATGCACACGTGATTCGTCGGGACGTAGAACAGGCCCGTGAGTTTCGAATAGGACGCGGGCTGCTCATTCTTCGCGCCGAGCGAGGACGGACAGATGCCCTTCGTCACCTCGTCCGTGCCGGTTTTGTACGGTTCGTATTTTTCGACGAGCATCGGACGACCATACGCCGGGCTCGATTTATCCATGTCGATGCCCGACGACCAGTTGACTTGTGAATCGAATTTCCCGGCATCGAGCAGCTCGCCCGAGGCGCGATCCCACGTATAGGCGAAACCGTTGCGATCGAAGTGCGTGACGGTCTTGCGCTTCGTTCCGCCGATCATCAGTTCCGCGAGGATCGGTTCGTTGATGCCGTCGTAATCCCATTGGTCGAACGGCGTCATCTGATACGCCCATTTCGCGACGCCAGTGTCGGCATCGCGCGCAAACATCGTCATGGCCCATTTCTGATCGATCGGTTTGCCGTCGGGGCCTGTGCGCTGCAGGGGGTTCCACGTCGATGGATTTCCGGTGCCGTAATAGATCAGATTGAGATCTGGATCGTAGGCCATGTAGCCCCACGTCGGTCCGCCGCCGATCTTCCACTGATCGCCATTCCAAGTCTTGAGCGACGAATCTTTTCCGACCGGCTTACCGAGCGACATCGTCTTTTCCGGATCAACGAGGATGTCGGAGTCCGGCCCCATCGAGTAGGCGCGCCAGATTTTCTTGCCCGAGTTCAGATCATATGCGGTGATGTAACAGCGGACGCCGAACTCGCCGCCCGAAACGCCGATGATCACCTTATCCTTGACGATGAGCGGTGCGCCGGTTCCGGTCGCGCCTTTCTTCGGCTCGCCGTCAACGACCTTCCAAACTTCCTTGCCGGTCTTGGCGTCGAGCGCGATCAGCGAGGTATCGGCGGCGTGAAGGAGGATCTTACCCTCCGCATACTGGATGCCGCGATTGACCGTATCGCAGCACATGACTGCTATGACCGAGGAGTCCTGCTTGGGTGTGTAGGACCAGATAATTTTCTGCTCGTTATTGAGATCGAGCGCCATCACCGTGTTCGGAAACGGCGTATGAACGTACATGACATCGCCGATCACGAGCGGGCCGCCCTCATGTCCGCGCAAGACGCCGGTGGAGAAGGTCCAAGCGACCTTGAGTTCGCCGACGTTGGTGGTCGTGATCTGATTGAGCTGAGAATATCGCGAGCCTGCGTAGTCGCCCGACTGAATGACCCAGTTTGCCGGATTGCGTGACAGCTTGATGACGTTCTGGTTGGCGGCTGCCGGCGTTGAAATCATCACGCCCGCGGTGATCGCTGCGTAACGTGCCCAATCGATCATGCTGTCCTCCGGCGGCGTTTCTTTCTTCTGCGCTTGGAGGCGTCCAGCAATCCTCTGAGTCAATTAAAAACTGCGCTCTTGCTCCATATTGCCGCAAGAGTTCGCAAAGCGCCGGATTGCGCGGAAGGCATGCGCGATGCGTCGCAATACTGCCATCGAACTGAAAAAATTCTCGGGTAGTGGAGCGGGATCAAACAACCTTCCCCCGGAGGTTTTAGATGACTAGCGATACATCGAACCTTGTTGTCGGCGAGATCATTGAGATCAAGTATCGTGTGCCTCGCCCGTCAGCAAAAAACGAGTCTGCGCCGAACCTTGTCTACCGTTGGATTATTGCGGAAATCGTGCATCAGGACGACGATGCACCGCCAATGGCCCGGCTTTCGGACGGACAACTGACGGACATTCGCTCCTACATGGTCTGGCGTAGAATTCCAGGATTAAGCGGCGATCAAAGACACGCTTAGGCCATGCTTCGGTGTGAGCGGTCGCGGCCAGCCGGCATTTCATCCGCCTTGTCACACAGACGAAATGAGGCGACGTCAAAAAGCAAAGGCGTTCTAAGAAAGATTCGGAACAGCCTTTGCCCCAGCGCTGGCAGCTCGCTCGATGCCCTTCCGGTAACGCTCGCCGTTGCCGGGTCCGCTCTGTCGATGGCGCAAGACCGCGCGTCGGACTCTCGCTCAGCCACGGAGTCGCGCGATGCACATTCTAATCGCAACCGACGCTTGGAAACCGCAGATCAACGGCGTCGTGCGGACATATGAAAATCTCCGCCGCGAACTGGAACGCTTGGGCCACTCGGTAACCGTCCTCTCGCCATCGAATTTCGCGACGCTGCCTTGTCCTGGATACCCGGAGATCCGGCTGGCGCTCCCGAGATTTTCCCATGTCGCTGATTATGTTTTGCGCAGCGGCGCCGAGCACGTCCACATCGCCACAGAAGGGCCAATTGGCTGGGCGACCCGCGCAATTTGCCTTCGCCATAGAGTTCGCTTCACAACATCTTTCCACACCCGATTTCCAGAATACATCGAAGCCTATACCGGCTTACCCGCCGGGATGAGCTATGCGGTCCAGCGTCGATTTCATCGCTCAGGCATTGGAACACTGGTTGCAACGCCCTCTCTCAAGAATGATCTGGAGCGGCGCGGCTTCGATCGTCTCATGCTCTGGTCGCGGGGTGTCGACACGCTTCAGTTTCGGCCGCGAGATTACGGAAGCGCCAAGCGGAATGAACCGACATTCCTCTATGTCGGCCGTGTATCGCGCGAGAAAAACGTCGAAGCGTTTCTCAACCTCGATTTGCCGGGCGGAAGGTTGTGGTCGGAGACGGCCCGCTGCTGGCAACGTTGCGGAAGCGATATCCGCAAGCCAACTTCAAAGGCGCAAAGACCGGTGAAGATCTCGCCCTCGAATACGCAAGCGCAGACGTCTTTGTCTTCCCAAGCCGCACGGATACGTTCGGGCTCGTGATGCTGGAGGCTATGGCCTCCGGCCTGCCGGTCGCCGCTTATCCGGTCATGGGTCCGGTCGACGTCGTGACGCATGGCGTTACCGGCATTTTATCCGATGACCTTCGGGGCGCCGCGCTTACCGCGCTGTCACTCGATCCAGCCACCGTGCGCGCCCAAGCGATACGGCACGACTGGTCGCTTGTTGGTGCGAATTTTCTCGACCTCGTTTACGAAGCGCGTCGCGCCGCCGGGTATGTCAAACCGGCCAGCCGTTTGCCCGTTGTAAGGCGCAGTCCGAGGCCCATCGCATAGGAAACGCGGCCCCGCCCCTCGCCCTCGGCGCGCGTGTTGTGCTAAGTGGCCCGCATGACGCCCAGGAAAACCCGCACCGCCATCCTTATCTCAGGCCGTGGCTCGAACATGCAGGCTCTCATCGAGGCCGCGAGCGCGCCGGACTATCCTGCTGAAATCGTGCTTGTCGTTTCAAACCGGCCGGACGCTCCCGGACTTGCATGGGCACAGGAACGCGGTGTCAAAACGCTTGCGATCGATCACAAGTCCCATGCGACGCGAGAGGCATTCGAAGGCGCTTTGCAGGACGCGCTTGAGGCCGCAGGTACGGAACTCGTGGCGCTTGCGGGCTTCATGCGATTGATGACTCCCGGCTTCGTCGAGACATGGCGGGATCGGATGATCAATATCCATCCTTCGCTGCTGCCGAGCTTCAAGGGATTGCATACGCACGAACGGGCTCTCGCGGCAGGAATCCGGATTACCGGATGTACGGTCCATTTCGTCCGGACCGAGATGGACGAGGGTCCAATCATCGCCCAGGCTGCCGTTGCGGTGCGTAATGGTGACACCCCGGACGCACTTGCCGCACGTGTTCTCGAAGCTGAACACGGGCTTTATCCCTTGGCATTAAGCCTTGTCGCCTCCGGCCGAGTTCGCTGCAATGGCGAAAAAATTATTATGGATCAAGATACTAACCTCAATCCTCCGCTTTATTCACCAAGCCTTTGAAGTGGAAAACTACCCTCTGGTTACCTTGCGCTGGCCGTCGCATGGACAGTCCCCCCCCAAAGCATGGTATTTCAAGACTGTCCGGAGAGGGATATCCGGTGAATTGAAGTGCCGACCCGAGAATCGCTGGCTGTCTGAACGCGCCTAACGGCTGCGCTCGCAAGTGCGGGTTCGTTGCTCCGAATGGAGGCATCGTATGGAAACGACACCGACCCACACGCTGGGGCTTGGCGAGGAGTCAAGCATCTGGTTCAAACTCACGCCTCTACTTCGGGGCGATCCCGAGAACCCGATGCGCATCCTGATGCAGATGATGGATCGCTATGGGCCGGTGCTGCCAGTCAACATGGCGAACCAGCGTATCGTTCTCATTTCAGAGCCCGAGTATTTCAAGCACGTCCTCGTGACGAAGGTCGACACGTACATCAAGTACTTCGACGGTTTGAAGCCGATTTTCGGCAAGTCAATGATCACGAACGATGGCGCGCTCTGGCAGAAGATCCGCATGCCGCAGCAGCCGGCGTTCCATCCGGATATGTTCGCCGAATATATTCCCTACTTCCTGAAAGCCATTCAGATGAAGATGGGGATCTGGGCCGATCTGGCGAAGAGCGGCGAGACGGTCGAGATGGTGGAGCAGACGTGGACGCTTGCGGCGGACATGATCTGCAAGGCGCTTTTCGATCGCGACATGCCTTTCAATCCGCATGTCGTCTTCAAATGCGTGAAAACCTACACAGACGTCATGAATCATCGCGACATCCGCTTGCGCAAGCAGGCCGGAGAAGTCTTCGAGATGACGGACCAGGACGCCGCAAAAGCAATGGCCGTCTGGGCCAGCGTGCCGCCGGAGGTCATCGCCTCGGATCCGCGCGAGCAGCGCGAACGCACGCTGCTGAAAATGATCGAAGCGGCGGTGGATGACCCGTCGATCCCTGAGTTCGACCGGCAGCAGGCCGTCGACGAGTTGAAGCAGTATCTTTGGGCCGGTACCGAAACGACCGCTCTGACGCTGGCCTGGGCGCTCTATGAAACGGCGCGCCGTCCTGAAGCCGCTGAAAGAATTCGCCGTGAAGGCGAAGCCGTCTACGGCGATCGGGAGCCGACGGCCGCCGATTATTCCGGGCTCGCCTACACGCGCGCCGTCATTCAAGAGACGATGCGTATCTATCCGCCGATCTGGGGATTGATCCGCGTGGCTGTTGCTGAAGACGAAATCGGCGGCGTCAAAATCAATCCCGGCGACCGCGTTACGCTGTTCGCGTATGGCGCGCATCACAATCCGAAGTTCTGGCCGGAGCCCGAAGCCTTCCAGCCGGAGCGCTGGATGGCGGGCAACGCCAAGAAGCAAGTCAAGTACAGCTACATTCCGTTCGGCGCGGGCAAGCGTTCGTGCATCGGCGGTGCGATGAGCCAAGTCGAAAATACACTGGCGCTGTCGCTGCTGCTTCGCCGCTTCCGGCCGGAGTATGTCGGCAAGAACCCCGCCGGTCTCAACGCGACGGTGACGCTCACTCCCAAGGGCGGACTGCCGTTCCGCATTCGCGAGTTGAGCTGAGTACGAAAGAGCGTCGGCGGGCGTACATGCCCATTAATAAAAAGTGATCTCCGGAAAACCGTGCCGCGCGAGCGATTCGGGCGGTTTTCCACAACTTCTTTCGCGCTGCACCATGCGCTGATCCTCCCCCAAATGCTCAAAGAAATGCAATCCAGGTTGTAGAGGGCTCGCACCTGCGAGTAAGGGCCGTGTTCACGTCTGGTTAATGCTGCCATACTCATAGTGCATTAGAGATTTGATAAGGAATTCAGCGCGTCATTGGCTTGTAAATACCTCGCGTGCATTCCCAACTCCAGGAGGCCCCCGACCATGGAGTCTGTGAAGACAGTCGTTCTTGGAAAGCCTGTGTTCCTGCTGACAGGCGCACGATCACGCAAAAGAAAGGGTGGTGCTTCGATTTCGCTCGAAGTCGAGGCTCCCGAAAAGCTCATCGAAACTGCACGCCGCAATCCCGATGCCGTAGCCTTCGGGTTCGTCGCGGGCAGTTGGGTAGCGGCCGCCTAAGCGCCGTAACACCGCCCAGCCAGCCGCCGTGGTCCTCCCCGTGCCGAAGCTGGGCGAAGCGCCCCGAGGGCATCAGCGCGTATCTCGCGCTTGGCCCTCGCGGCGGTTTCAGATTCTCCTCAGACCGCAAATCCTCCGCGACCCGCTTTCGGGGCCGGACGAACGGCATTAAGAAGTCTGCTTTTGCCGGAGGTACGGCCGCGAGGGCAGACACGGTATGCAAGCAGGCCAGGATCGAACCGTTATCGGCAAGCCGCGGCCGTTCTACACGCACCTCTACTTTCAAGTCCTCGCCGCTATCATTCTCGGCGTTCTTCTCGGATATGCATATCCCGCCACCGGCGAGGCGATGAAGCCGTTCGGCGACGGCTTCATCAAGCTCATCAAGATGCTCATTGGGCCGATCATCTTCGTGACGGTCGTTCACGGCATCGCATCGATGGGCGACCTCAAAAAAGTTGGCCGCGTCGGCGTCAAAGCTCTCCTCTATTTCGAGATCGTCACCACGCTGGCACTCGTCCTTGGGCTGACGGTCATCAACATTTTGCAGCCCGGCGTGGGAATGAACATCAATGCCGGCGCTCTCGATACCAAAGGAATCGAGAGCTACATTACCCAATCAAAGGAAGAGTCGGCCGTCGGATTTATCCTCGGCATCATTCCCAACACGTTCTTCAGCGCCTTTACCGATGGCAACATTCTGCAAATCCTGCTGATTGCGCTGCTGTTCGCCTTCGCCCTGCAGTCTCTCGGCGCGCGTGGCAAACCGGTCCTGACGCTTATTGAGCAGATCAGCGAAGTGCTGTTCAAAATCGTCGGGTTCGTGATGCGGCTGGCGCCTATCGGCGCCTTCGGTGCAATGGCATTCACGATCGGAAAATATGGCATCGATAAACTGTCGAGCCTGGCGTTCCTGATGCTCACCTTCTACCTCACATGCCTGCTTTTCGTCTTTGGCGTGCTGGGTTTCATCGCGTGGCTTTCCGGATTCTCGATCGTGCGGTTTCTGTCGTACATTCGCGACGAACTGCTGATCGTGCTCGGCACGTCGTCCTCGGAAAGCGTGCTGCCGCGCATGATCGGTAAAATGCGCCGGCTTGGCTGCGAGGAGAGCATCGTCGGGCTTGTCATTCCGACGGGCTATTCATTCAATCTCGACGGCACGTCCATTTACCTGACGATGGCCGCTATCTTCCTGGCCCAGGCGACGAATACGGAGCTTTCGATCTGGCAACAGCTGGGCATTCTCGGCGTCCTGCTGCTGACGTCGAAAGGGGCCGCGGGCGTAACCGGATCCGGCTTCATTACGCTTGCAGCGACGCTCACTGCGACATCGCATATTCCCATGGCATCACTGGCGCTGATCCTCGGCATCGACCGCTTCATGTCGGAAGCACGGGCGCTGACCAATCTCGTCGGCAATGGCGTCGCGACAATCGTCATCGCAAAATCGGAAGGGGCGCTCGACGAAGTGACGTTCGCGCGCGAACTCGGATCGCGCGATCGCGCCATTCCTGAACCGGCCTAGGTCAGCTGCCCGAACGGCAGATCAGTAATGCCGGGCTTCACTCCGAAGCCTGTGAGCACGGCATGAACCTGACCGCGATGATGGGTCTGGTGATTGAAAATATGCGTCAGAATGAGGGCTCGAGGGTTCGTCACTTCTCGCCCCAGGCCACCTGAAAACCAGGTGAGATCGCCTTCGAGAGCCGACCCATCGAGGCTGTCTGCCCAGTCTTGGATGAGGGCATCGAAACGGCGGCGTTCGTCCGAGAGCGCATCCCAATCGCCGTACTGGGCCGCACCCTCGGCAATCGATTTGGCCGCCGGTGACGGCGCCGCTCCGAAGCGCATCAGCCACATCTGATCCGCCCATAAGATATGATTGAGCGTGGCGTGGATCGATCCGAAGAAGGCGCCACGATCCTCCTTACGCTGCGCATCGCTCAGACCGGAGGCGGCGCGATAGATGTTGGTGTTCTGCCACGTGTTGTAGCGGGCCATCGTCTGGATATAGGCGGGTGAGATCATCGCTCAGGCTCCTGCCCTCTACAGAGAGAGGCGGCGCCGATAAAGCGCCGCCCTTTATCGGGTCGTGAGGATCGTTCAGCCGACAATCTCGTCGAGGCGGAAGTTCAGCGCGATTTCGCGATCCGCCGCCGCCGGGCTGTCCGAGCCGTGGGTCGAGTTCGAACCTTTCGACTCTGCGAAAAGTTTGCGGATCGTGCCTTCGGCGGCTTCCTTCGGGTCGGTGGCGCCCATAACTTCGCGATACTTCGCGATGGCGTTTTCGCCCTCCAGAACCTGCATAACGATGGGTCCCGAGGTCATGAAATCCACGAGTTCGCCGTAAAACGGCCGCGCCTTGTGTTCTTCATAGAACTTCTCGGCCTGCGCCCGCGTCCAGCGCACGCGCTTCTGCGCGACAACGCGCAAATCCGCACCCTCGATCACGGCATTGATCTTGCCGGTCAGGTTGCGGCGCGTCGCGTCCGGCTTGATGATAGAAAACGTGCGTTCCACGGCCATAAGTCTGCCTCGCTTTGGGGTTTCCTGAGAGTTGGGCGGCTTATAGCGGCGAGGGATTACAGCGGCAAGCATGTGACGGCGGTCGAGTTGAAGCAGCCAGTTGCACGTCGCACGAAATTTAAGGCGTTCACCGTATAATCGCCCGATTGACGGGCGCAATTGCATATGAACAGTGTGACCAGCGCGATGACGCCTGGTCGGGGGAACGGGTAGACGGACCCGCGTGTGCGAAGACAAAGAGCATGACCGGACAAGCCAACGACATTCAGTGGTACATTGCACGGGATGGCAAACAGCACGGTCCGCTGACCGAGATCGAGCTGCGCACATTCATCGCGCACAATTACCTTCGGCCGACGGATCTCATCTGGCGTCCCGGCATGACGGAATGGCAAGCCGCGCCGGGCGTATTCGCGGATGCTTTCCAGGGGGAGGGGCAACAGGGCGCGCCCGATGTGCAACCCGTCAAAGCCGCCTCCACGTACGCGCCACAGCAATCCGCCCGTCCCGCGCAAAACGCATCATACGCAACCGATTTTGATGCCAGCAGCGGCGGCCGGCTAGACAATCCTCTCGTCAAGCGCCTGGCTATCGCGAGCGTGGCCCTTACCCTTATCGGCGGTGGCACGTTCGCGCTCGCAACCTATCACGAACCGCTGATGGGCATGATCTCGGGTTCGTCGAGTTCAGCAAGCAACGACCAGGCGCCCGTCGTGACCGCCGAGACCGACACCAAAGTTGCCGATGCCGACCCGGCTGCGTCCCCGTCCGCGACGGCCGATGCGGCAACGGGATCCGACGCCATGCCCCGGGCTGATGCCGAGACAACCGCCAGCACTGCTAACGACGTTATTCCCTCGGCTCCGCCGCCCGACACAAACCAGCAGCCGGAACAACAACCGCCGGCATCGACGCCGACGACAACCGCGTCCGTTTCTCCAGCGGCTGCTCCCGACAGCGCTGCGGCAACGACGCCGGCAGCGCAGGTTGCAGCCATAGATCCGCAACCTCCCGCATCGCAATCGCCGCCTGCGGTCGATGGTTCGGAACTTGACGCACGCCTACAGAAGATCCCGGTTTGGGAACTGCTCAAGAAAGAATATCCCGACTGGTACACGACGGAGATCACGACGGCGAACAAGATGGTTGCCGATAAGAAGCCCGACAGCGACGTGGCGATGCTGCTGGCTCAGGGTCTCGTCAATCTGCGACGGCAGAACGCCAACAAGGCGCTCGCTGCCAGCTCGGAAAAGCTACAAGCCATCGCCGTTGCGTTCCTTCAGCATTTGAAGGCGTTGCGCGCGCAAAGCGTCAGCGCGTGCTTCGGTTTCATCTCGAAAGGTGAGACGAGCCCGGCTGTCGTGCAGATGATGGAACATCCCGAGACCGCAACGGCGCTCAACGCGCAGACGGGCGCGATCTTCGAAGCGATATCCGAAGGCGCGAAAAATCCGGTGAAGCACGACTCCGCCGTCAAAAGCGATTACGATGTTCTGATCAAGGAACTCGCCAAGCTCGGCTGGAAGGAAGAAGACTTGCAGGTGTTCTCCAATCCGAAGCTGCTGGCCAAGCGTGAACCGCAACAGGTCTGCAAAATGGTTCAGGAGTGGTTTGTCGCGCATCTCGCCGTGGAAGACGCGGCTGTCCGCGATCGCCTGCTCTACGAAACGCTTAAACCTGTCGTTTCAGGCTGATCCCGTGCTCTACGCCGCGATCAAAGTTCTGCTGACAGCAGTTCTGGTCGTGGCGATTTCAGAAATCGCTAAACGATCGAGCTTGCTTGGGGGCATCATCGCATCCCTGCCGCTGACATCGGTTCTGGCGCTCATTTGGCTCTATGGCGAGACCGGCGACACGGCAAAGGTCGCGAGTCTGGCTTCAAGTATTTTCTGGTACGTTCTGCCGTCGCTCGTCCTGTTCATTCTTCTGCCCGTCCTCATTTCGAAGGGAATGGGCTTTTGGCCGAGTCTTTTCGCCGCTTCGGCTGCGACGTTTGCGGCCTATCTTCTCATGACGGCCGTGCTTGGGCGCTTCGGGATTGCGCTCTGACGTGACAGCGGCGTTCGGACGGGCTATCGGCTTCTCGCCATGCTGCATATCAATGACCTCACCTACCGGATCGAAGGCCGGCCGATCCTGGAACAAGCCACCGTTGCCATTCCCTCCGGGCACAAGGTGGGTCTTGTCGGGCGCAACGGCGCAGGCAAGACGACGCTTCTGCGGCTGCTGAAAGGCGAGATCGCGCCGGACGACGGTTCGATTTCGATCCCCCGCAACGCCCGCCTCGGGCACGTGGCGCAGGAAGCGCCGGGCGGCGACGATAGCCTGATCGACTGGGTTCTTTCAGCGGATAGCGAGCGCGCCAGTTTGCTTGCCGAAGCCGAGCACGCGACTGACCCGCAACGGATTGCCGAAATTCAAATGCGATTGACCGACATCGACGCGCATTCCGCGCCGGCGCGCGCGGCGCGGATTCTGTCGGGACTTGGTTTCGACGACGAGGCGCAGCGGCGGGCCTGCCGCGAATTCTCCGGCGGTTGGCGGATGCGCGTGGCGCTCGGTGCGATCCTGTTTCTGAAGCCCGACATCCTGCTTCTCGATGAACCGACAAACTACCTCGATCTCGAAGGCACGCTCTGGCTCGAAAACCATCTCAAGACGTATCCGCATACGGTGCTGATCGTCAGTCATGACCGCGACCTGCTGAACCGGGCCGTCGGTTCCATCCTGCATCTCGATCGCGGCAAGCTCACGCTTTACGCGGGCGGCTACGATGACTTCGAGGAAACGCGCCGCGAGAAGCAGCGACTCGAAATGAAGCTGAAGAAGAAGCAGGACGAGCAACGGAAACATCTGCAGGCCTTCATCGACCGCTTCAAAGCCAAAGCGAGCAAAGCCGCGCAGGCGCAGAGCCGCGTCAAGGCGCTCGCCAAAATGCAGCCGATAGCGGCGCAGGTCGATGATCGCGTCGTGCCGTTCCGCTTTCCCGATCCGCAAAAGGTGATCGCGAGCCCGCTTCTCCGCATCGAAAAAGCCAGCGCCGGATACGATCCGGCCACGCCGGTGCTGACCGGTCTCGATCTCAGGATCGACAACGACGATCGCATTGCGCTGCTTGGCCAAAACGGCAATGGCAAATCGACACTCGCGAAGCTCATCGCGGGTCGCCTAAAGGCGCTCTCGGGATCGGTGTTCGGTGCGCAGAAAATCGAGGTTGGATTTTTCGCCCAACACCAACTCGACGATCTGCTGCCCAACGCCACGCCTTACGATTACATGCTGAAGCTGATGCCGGACGCGACGGAAGCGCAGCGGCGCACAAAGCTCGGCACGTTCGGTTTCAGCGCCGACAAGGCGGATACGGCGAGCCGCAATCTGTCGGGCGGCGAGAAAGCGCGATTGCTTTTGGCGTTGACGGCGTTTCATGGCCCGCACGTTCTCATTCTCGATGAGCCGACAAACCATCTCGATATCGATAGCCGTGAGGCTCTGGTGCATGCGCTGATGGAATACAACGGCGCCGTCATCCTGATCAGTCACGACCGGCATTTGATCGAAGCGACGGCGGACCGGCTTTGGCTCGTTCGCAATGGCACCGTGGCACCCTACGACGGCGACATGGACAGCTATCGCGCGCTTCTGCTGAACGAACGCGGCGCGAGAACGACGGAGCGGCGTGACGAATCCAACGGCGGCGATTCGAAGGCCTCTCGTACCGATCAGCGCCGTGCCGCTGCGGAACGTCGCGCCGAGCTTGCGCCGTTGAAGAAGGCCATGCACGCAGCCGAGCAGCGCATCGAGAAACTGGCTAAGGAAATTGCGGCACTCGATGCTTTGCTGGCTGATCCAGAACTCTATGCGAAGGATCCGCAGCGGGCTCAGAATGCGGCGCAGCAACGCGGGCAATTGAGCAAACAGCAGGCGGACGCGGAAGAAACGTGGCTTGCGGCAACGGAAGCCTACGAGGATGCCTCGGCGACCGCCGACGCCTAAGTCATTTTATGAATTAGTGAATTTCCATGCGGCGAATGTTTTCGCCAGCGGCACGGTCGCATTCGTCGCAATATCCACATCTGGACGAAATCAAAACCGGAACCCAATTCAATAACGTGACGTTAATGAGGCGCAGGATCCGTGCTCCCCCTTTACCTGCGCAACGGGTATCAGCCATGAGACAGGAATTCGTCTACCACGCACTGGCACGCCGCGACTCGCGTCCCCGCCAGGCTCGTGTTGCCGCCGCCGACGCAACCGTCGCGGTGAAGGAGTATCTTGCTTACGTTGCCATGCTTTCGATAGCGGTCATTATCGCGATCATCACATTCACGTACGCGGCGAGCATGACCGTGCGTTGGCTCGATACCGCCGCCAAGCCGGGCTTCCTCGCCCAATCGCAGACGGTTTCGCCACAGGTCGATAAGCTGGCGATGCTTCCGGCGGTCATGCCGTTCAAGAAAGCCGACTAACTTTCGCGTCGTCGGTTTGCTCGCACGGTTAGGATGCGTGAGGATCAGCCACTGATCTTTGAGAAGTCGGCGACGGTCTGCGTCGCGGCGCGTATTTCCGACAAGAGCCGGAGACGGTTTTCGCGGACTTTCGGATCGTCGGCGTTGACGAGAATTTTCTCGAAGAACTGATCGACCGGCGCGCGCAATTCCGAAAGCGCGCGCATTGCCCCGGCGAAATTCTCGACCGCTATGGCGGCGACGGTATCCTGCTTCGTCGCCTCGATAGCCGCCGCAAGAGCAGTCTCTTCCTTTTCCGTAATCAACTTGAGATCATACGGGCCAGCGTAGGATTTTTTGTCCTTCTTTTCCTCGATCGCGAGGATGTTCGCGGCGCGCTTGACGCCCGCGAGCAAATTCGTGCCGTCGTCGGTTTTCAGGAACGCATCGAGTGCTTCGACGCGGCGAACGATCAACGCGAGGTCATCCTGACCGCCGAGCGCGAACACGGCGTCGATGAGATCGTGACGTTTGCCCTGATCGCGAAGGAAGACTTTGAGGCGGTCGGCGAAGAAGGAGAGGAGATCTTCGGCTAGGACGTCCGGCGATTTTTCCGCAGCCGTTTGAAGCGCAAGGCTTTCTTTGATGTGTTTGCCCAGAGGCACACGCAGGTCATTTTCCAGCACGATTCGGATGATGCCGAGCGCGGCGCGGCGGAGCTGGTAGGGATCGCCGGAGCCGGTTGGTTTTTCGCCGATGGCCCAAAAGCCGACGAGCGTGTCGAGCTTGTCGGCAAGTGCGACGGCGACAGCAACAGCATCGCCTTGATCCTCGCGCGGCACGGTGTCTGTCGGGCCTTTGGGCTTGTAGTGCAGCTCGATGGCGCGGGCGATTTCGGGCTTGGCGCCGACATGCTCGGCATAATAGCGGCCCATCAATCCCTGAAGCTCGGGAAACTCGCCGACCATTTCGGACACAAGATCGGCTTTGCAAAGACCGGCGGCACGGCGTGCATCCTCGGGCACAGCATCGCAAGCGCCTGCCAATTCAAATGCGAGTTGCTCGATGCGCTCGACGCGATCTTTCTGGCTGCCGAGCTTCTCGTGGAAGGTAATGCCCGCCAGCTTGCCCGCCATTTCACCGAGCGGGTGCTTGAGATCCTGCTCCCAGAAGAACTTGGCGTCCGCCAATCGCGCACGAATGACCTTTTCGTTGCCCGAGATGATCTGGGCGCCGCCATCCTTGGCGACGAGGTTCGAAACAAGCAGGAATTTATTGGCCAGCTTCTTCGTTCTGGAATCGCGCATAGAAAAGCACTTCTGATGCGTCTTCATCGAGGTTGTGAGCACCTCGGCCGGCACGTCGAGAAAGGTTTTGTCGAAGGAACCCATCAATACGACGGGCCATTCGGTGAGGCCGGCGTTCTCCGCCAGCAGCGCGTCGTCCTCGATCAGTTCGAGCTTTGCTTCCTTGGCGAGCGCATGTGCCTGTTCCGAAATGACTTCGGCACGCTTCGCGGGATCGAGCGTCACATGATGCGCGGCGAGCTTCGATTCATAATCGGCGAAATTCTTGACCTTGAACGGGCCGGGTCCAAGGAAGCGGTGGCCGCGTGTCTCGTTGTTCGCTTCCAAACCTGCAATCTCAAACGGCACGACCTTGCCATCGAGCAGACACAGAACCGACTGCAACGGCCGGACCCATTGGAACGATTCCAATCCCCAGTGCATCGACTTCGGCCAAGGAAACTTATTCGCGACTTCAATGACGGTCTCGGCAATGATCTCGGCTGCGGCGCGTCCCGCCTTTTCGATTTTTGCGACGTAATAGTCGCCCTTTTTCTCGTCCTTGACGATGGTCGCATCCTTGATCGACGCGAGACCGGCAGATTTCAGAAAGCCTTCGACGGCTTTCTCCGGCGCGCCAACGCGCGGACCCTTCTTTTCTTCCGAAATTGCGGGAGATTTCGCAGGCACGTCCTCGATCACAAGCGTCAAGCGCCGAGGCGTCGAATAGGCACGCGCCTCACCCGTCTCAAGTCCGCGAGACTTCAAGCCATCGACGACGAGACGCTTCAAGTCGTCCGAAGCACGCAGCTGCATGCGCGCGGGGATTTCTTCCGACAGTAGCTCAAGCAGCAATTCGGACATTCAGATCAAATCTCTCGGAAAAGCGAACGGCCCTCGCCCCGTGAACTTAGCATCACGGGGCGAGAGCTGATGGTTGTTATGGGTTCGTCGCGGGTGGCGTTTGCGACGGTGCAGGCTCAGTCTGGCCGCCAGCCGGAGGCGTCGATTCCGGAGCCGGAGTGGTCGACGGTGCCGGGGTCGATTCCTGCGCGGGAGGCGTCTCAGGCGCTGCAGCGGGCGGAGTTTCCGGCGGCGTGGCAGGCTCGCTCGACGGCTGCTCAGGAGCCGGTGTCGCGGGCTCTGCCGGCGGCGTCGTTGGCGCCATCGCCGGAGCTTCCGCAGGTTTCTCCTCGGGCGTCGAAGCAGCAGGCGCGGCCTCGTGCGCCTTGCGCGCTACGACGCCTTCCGGAAGCACGGTGCGAACGTTATGGCCAAACTCGCGGACTGCGCCGGTCGTCTCCAAATATCCGAGCCCCACGGCCAGAAGAGCGACGAAGAACGCGAAAATCCAGGGCAACCGCCGCAGGATCAGAAAGCCGATAATGAGCAGCGGCACTGCCGCTGAAATGAGACCAAGTGTCGTGTCGTTGACGTTGATCACGCGCGTCCTCCATCGGTTTTTAGCCACGCGGCGCAACAGGCTTTCGCCAGTTCACGAACGCGCAGGATGTAACTCTGACGCTCCGTTACCGAGATTACGCCGCGAGCGTCGAGCAGGTTGAAGATATGGCTCGCTTTGATGCACTGGTCGTAAGCGGGCAGCGCGAGCAAGTGCTCCCCATCCTTTTCCCCCTTCCCAAGAAGTGCCTTGCATTCAGCCTCGGCATCCCGGAAGTGGCGAAGCAGCAATTCCGTATCTGCGTGTTCAAAATTGAAGCGGGAATACTCCCGTTCCGCCTGTAAAAACACGTCGCCGTAGCTCAGGCGCTTGTCGTCCGCGCGGCCATTGAAGTTGAGATCGAAAACCCGATCGACTCCCTGGACGTACATCGCGAGCCGTTCGAGGCCGTAGGTGATCTCGCCCGCGACGGGATTGCAGTCGAAGCCGCCGACCTGCTGGAAGTACGTGAATTGGGAAACTTCCATGCCGTTGCACCAGACTTCCCAGCCCAATCCCCATGCGCCGAGCGTCGGGCTTTCCCAATCGTCCTCGACGAAGCGAATGTCATTCAGCGACGTGTCGATGCCGATGGCGTCGAGACTCGCCAGATACAGCTCCTGAATGTTCGCAGGCGATGGCTTCATGATGACCTGGAACTGATAGTAGTGCTGCAACCGGTTGGGATTTTCGCCGTAGCGCCCATCCTTTGGGCGGCGAGACGGTTGTACATAAGCAGCCGACCAGGGCTTCGGGCCAAGGGCGCGCAATGTGGTTGCTGGATGAAAGGTTCCGGCGCCGACTTCCATATCGTACGGCTGAAGGATGACGCATCCCTCCCTGCCCCAGAAGGTTTGCAGCGTAAGGATCAAATCCTGGAAGGCTTCCTTAGGGCGCAGCGCGGAAGGTCGTGCGGCCTTGGTCGAGACCGTCGTCGTCGTCATTGTCTGGCTCTTTCCGGCTCAAGTCGCGGCGCAATATACGCGCTACCGGTGCCTTGTCACGCCTTCCCGGCCCTATTTTGCCAAGACTTTGAGCATGATCCCGTGAAAACTGAGGAGTCTGGCGACTGGAGTGCGTCCCGGGTCAGCGTTCCCGTTTCGTCGTCGGACGATAGACCCCGGCGCCCTCATCCCATTCGAGATTGCCAAGGTCGCGCTCTGTGGCGGCGCGCCGGCTATTGCGTGCCCGGGCTCGCGGCGGATGCGCGCCTCCCAGATAGCCGGACAGTATCCGGTATCCGGCAATTCCAGCGGCGCCGACGAGCGCAAGAAACATTACTGGCGGCATTTCGAAGCCCTCCGGGCCCTACCTATAGGCCGAAGCGTGACCAAAGGGTGCGCGCCTCCACAGCCGACACCAGATCATCGGCAAAAGCAAGAGGCTGGGGGCTGGCACCCAGCACGCCCGGCGATCTTCTCAATCGTGCGAGCAAACCCTTTTTTTCGCCTTCGATCAGCTTCAGCCGGATCTTATCGCCGAAGATTTCGCGCATTTTCGAGCGGATATCCGCGATACCATCGACGAGGCCGAATTCGGCGGCTTTCGAGGCCGACCAGAATGCCCCCGAGAACAACTCGGTGTCCGGCGCCTTCAGTTTGCCCAAGCGGCGTTCCTTGACGAGGCCGATGAAGACGTCGTGCACGTCCTGCTGGATGAGTTTGAGGCGGGCAACGTCGTCATGGTCTTCAGGAAGAAACGGATCGAGCTGGTTTTTGTTGGCTCCCGCCGTATAAACGCGCCGCTCGACGCCGAGTTTCTGCAAGAGTTCAACAAATCCGAAGCTGCGCGAAACGACACCGATCGAACCGATGATGGACGACGGATCGGCGTAGATTTCATCGCCGGCGATCGCGAGAAAATAACCGCCCGAGGCCGCGACATCCTCGCAGAAGACATAGACGCGCTTTTTATTTTCAACGGCGAGCTGACGGATCCGCTTGAAGAGCAGATTGGATTGCACAGGCGAGCCGCCCGGCGAATTCACGATCACCGCGACGGCGGGCAATTTTGACGCGGAGAAGGCTTTGTCGATCGCGTTTGCGTATGAGGCGATCGTTACGCCGGGACGCAGCGGAGTCGCCATGCCGATAGGACCATGAAAGCGTAGGACGGGCACGACGGGTCGGCGCGAAAATGGCCACATTCAAAAGGCTCCTGATGCGTTCCGTTCTAAATTGGGGCGCAGCCCGTCTATTGCAATCGGGCTTCAGACACCAGCCCTGATCAGCCTCTGCATGACGCCGGGAGCGCCGCGCCAAAGCGGAATATCGCTTCGACCTCCGGCACGAAATTCTGCCCCGGTTCGTGCAATACGAGGCCCGGCTTAAGAGTCATCGGCGCGCGGCTGCCTTTGATGCCTTCGACGATCACGCGGATGGCCGGCTCACCGGCGCGCGAATAAATCGGAAGAACGGCCATTGACCCAAAGCGCCCTTCGAACGCGGACAGAATGCGCGGCAGGGCATCGGCCTTATGGATCATCGCGACGCGGCCTCCGGGGGCCGCCATGCGGCACATGAAGCGCGCCCATCCCTCGAGCCCGTCTTCAGGCATTTGATGCGAGACGGTTTTCAATAGGCTTCCGGCCGCGGTGCTTCGCCGGTCATCGTGGTAGGGTGGGTTGGCCAAAACAACGGCGAAGGTTTCGGATTCTATTTCAGCGCGCTCCAGCGCCAAGGTCGCCCGCGTGATATCGGTTTCGACAACCGTGACGCGATCCCTCAGGCCGTTGCGGTCGACGTTGCGGGATGCCAGCCCGGCCAGTTGAGGATCGCGCTCGATCAGCGTGACGTGTGCGGCGGGACATCGTGCCGCGACACAGAGACCGACGACGCCAACGCCGGCGCCGACGTCGATCACCGGCCCCGCTGCGACGGTTTCAGGGGTTATCAAGGCGGCGAGCAGCACTGCGTCGGTCCCGGCCCGGTAACCATTCCGAGGCTGCCGGATCGTCAAGGCACCGCCTAGAAAAAGGTCGTCGCTCATCTGTTCGGCAGTCAGGAGGCCGGACTCAGAGCCGCTCATGTTCGATCACCCACTCGCCGAGACCCGCGTCCCGCAAAATGCGGCTCGCCCGCAGCCAGGACTCCTCGGATACGACCACCCGGCGCGGAAATGCCCCGATTGACCCTTCCATAAGACTGATATTTCGATCAAATACCACCGCCTCGATGCCCTGATCGGAGAGCAATGCCTCGACGTAGCTGATAAGGACAAGGTCGTTCGTCTTGATCAGTTCGCGCATGTCACCACTCGCCGGAAAGCAAAAGGGGCCGGACGCGGAGCCGCACGGACGGCATCGCGGATTCCGCCTATGTTAGCATGGCAAATTCTAGAATGGGGACCAACTTGGGCCGCGTCATACCACTTGAAGACGTTCGCGAGACGGGCCAGCGGCTGCAGCCGCTCCTCGATCTGGTTGCCGATGACCTGGAAGCCATTAACCGCATCATCCTCGACAAGGCGGTTTCCGATGTCGAGATGATTCCCGAGCTGGCCCATCATCTCATCGACAGCGGCGGCAAACGGCTTCGCCCCATGCTGGCGCTCGCCTCGGCGAAATTGTGCGGCTACACGGGCAGCGGACATATCCGCACCGCGTCGGCGGTCGAATTCATGCACACGGCGACGCTGCTGCATGATGACGTCGTCGATGAGAGCGCCACACGGCGTGGCCGCAAGACGGCGCGCATGATCTGGGGCAATCAGGCGAGCGTGCTTGTCGGCGACTTCCTGCTCGGCCAAGCCTTCAAAATGTTCGTCGACGTCGGTTCGCTGGCGGTGCTTCGCATCATGTCGAACGCAGCGGCGACGATCGCTGAAGGCGAGGTCATGCAGCTCGCCGCCGCCAAAAACACGTCGACAACCGAAGACGAATATCTGGCGATCATCAACGCCAAGACGGCGGCTCTGTTCACGGCGGCCGCGGAGTCGGGCGCTGCCTTGACGCAACGGCCGACGGAAGAACAGGCGGCGCTGCGATCGTACGGAAAGAATCTCGGCCTCGCCTTCCAGCTCGTCGACGACGCGCTGGACTATGCCGGTGACAGCACGCGGCTCGGAAAGTCCGTCGGCGACGATTTCCGCGAAGGCAAAATCACGCTGCCTGTCATCCTTTCGTTCCGGCGCGGCACGTCGGAAGAGCGCCAGTTCTGGAACCGCACGATCGCGGAAGGCGACATCGCGGAAGGCGATCTCGAACACGCCATTGCGCTGATGCGCAAGCACAAGGCGATCGAAGCAACGCTCGAACGCGCCCGCTCCTATGGGGCGATCGCACATGATGCCTTGGCGATCTTTCCGGCGAGCCGTGAAAAAGATGCGCTCGAGCAAGTGATTTCGTTCTGTATTGGCCGCTTGTACTAGCCGAGCAGTGTCGACCGGACCCACCAGTCTGGTTGGCGTTGACTTAGCGTCGCGGCGGCCGCGGCGGCTGCATGTTTAGATTCAAATAACGCAAAGCACGTCGGCCCAGCGCCGGATAGCTGAACGAGGCGGTTGCCATCGAGCCCGCGAAGTTCGGCGATCACCGTTTCGATAACGGGAAACAAACTTCGAGCCGGCGCTTCGAGGTCGTTACCCCGCGCTTTCGCATAGGCGACGACGTCCGATACGCTTGCAAATGCGGGGGGTGGCTCAGCAGGCGGCGCGCCGGTCAGCGAAGCCGCGCCGAGCTTGGCGAAAACCTGACCGGTTTTGTTTGCCGGAACACTTGCGAGCGGGTTGGCCAGCACTGCGTACAAATCGCCTGGTAGATCGATATCTTCGAGATGCTCGCCCGTTCCGGTCATCATAACGGACTTGCTCGCCAGGCAGACGGGCACGTCGGCGCCGAGGTTGCGCGCGATCGCTGGCCAGTCGAGCGGGGCGGTGCCCGGATGTGCGCTTGCCAGAAGCCGTAAGACTGCGGCTGCGTCTGCCGAACCGCCGCCGATCCCACTGGCGACCGGCAGGTCTTTGCTGAGCAATAGGCGACCAAGCGCCATGCCGGGCATTCGTGCCCTGACCGCAGCCACAGCCTTATCGACCAGATTGGGTCCGGTTATTCCAGCCGCGAACGCACCCGCTGTTTCGCCGCCGGAGAAGACTCCCGGCTCGAGCGTCAGCCTATCGCCGACGTCCTTTGCGAAGACGACGAGACTGCGGAGTTCGTGGTAGCCATCCGGCCGCCGCCCAAGGATTTCGAGCGTCAGGTTGATTTTGGCCGGCGCGAATTCGGATTTTGTCATGAATGTGGATCACTCGCGCAGACGAAAACGGGCGCCATCGGCGCCCGTCTTTTGTCTCGGATTGTAGCGGCGCGCAACGTTACTCCACTGCGCGGCTGCCGGAGCCAGCCTTGTTTTCGCTGCGCCGGCGTGCGGTGTCCATGCTTTGCACCTGGCGTGTCTTCTCGGCGTTCTTGGCTTCGGCCTTATCGTCCAGCCCGCGATCCAGCTTCGCCTTGATCTTATCGACGTCCTCCGGTTCCGGATTGAGCGAGAGTGCCTGGCTCCATTGGAACCGCGCCTCACGCTCACGCCCGACCTTCCAGAAGGCGTCACCCAAGTGATCGTTGAGCGTCGGATCTTCAGGCTTGATCTCGACAGCGCGTTCAAGGAAGCGCACGGCCTCCTTGTAGTGGCCCTGCTTGTAGTGCGCCCAGCCGAGACTATCGACGATGTAGCCATCGTCCGGCTTCAACTGCACAGCCTTCTCGATCAGCCGCGTGCCTTCTTTCAGATTCTTGCCCTGATCGATCCAGGAATAGCCGAGATAGTTGAGAACGAGAGGCTGATCAGGCGCAAGTGCCAAAGCGCGCTTCAGATCCGATTCCGCTGCCGGCCAGTTCTTCAGTCGCTCGTAGGACGTACCGCGAGCATAGTAGTAGCCCCAGTGACGCGGATCGTTCTTGCGGAGTGCGGCAAGGGCGCGCGTGAAGTATTTGACTGCCTCTCCATACTGCTTGCGGGCCCTCAAGATATTGCCCATCGCTTCCAATGGACGAACGTCCTTTGGCTCTTTCGCGACCAGCTTCTCAAGAACCGCCTTCGCTTCATCGACGCGATCAAGCGAGTTGAGGTTGAAAGCCTTGCGAATATCGATGGCGCTCTGAAGCGGCGTGTCGGTCGGGATTTTATCGTAGGTCGCGATTGCGTCCTCGTAACGCTTGGCCGTTTCCTGAGCATTGGCCAGCGCCGCAAGGGCGAACGCATGGTCCGGCTTCACATCGAGAGCGAGACGCAAATAAATCGTGCCGAGGCTGACGCCGCCTTCGCCGGCCAAGGCTTCGCCGAGGCCATAGAAGAGCTCCGCCATACCCTCCGGCGCGGAAGCGACGAGAAATGGAGTCTTTTCGCGCTTGCTGATGCGTTGGAGCATGTCCTTCGCCAAGGGATGTGGATCGCCTTGGGTCTTCGAAACCTGAGCGCGCATGATGCGGCGCGCTTGCTTGAAGTCGCCATAGTGCGCCGCGTGCTGCGCATAGGCCAAGGCCGTGCGCAACGTCCGGCTATCCTGACGGAACATCTTTTCGAAAGCGGCCGACGCAACGGCCTTGCGACCGGCGATGTCGGCGATGAGCGCGCGATGATAGCGCAGGTAGAACTGCGCCCAGTCCGGTTGCTTGGGCAGATCGACGGCCTGCAAGGCACCGTCGACGTCGCCTGCAGCCAGTCGCGTCCATCCCAGCGCAATGGCGCTGGTCAGCTCGCCGATCGGATTTTCAGACGCTGCCTTGAAGTGATCTTCGGCTTCCTTGTAGTCAGCCGCCTTGAAGGACGTGACGCCCAACAAGAACTGCGACATGCGATGCGAGCCGTGCGTGTTCGCCAACTGCTGGGCAAGCGGAATGGCTTTCGGCCAGTTGCCCGACATGGTCTCCATTTGGAAAGCCTGTTCGAGCAGCACCTCATTCGAAGGGTCGCGCTCCAGTGCGCGGCCGTAGAACGTGGCGGCATCATTCGTGTCCTGCGCCGCGCGCGCGAACCGGCCCGCCAAATAGTTGCCGAGAACAGATGTCTCGACATCATCTTGCCCGGGGAGCTGATCCTGGGAGCGGGCCGGGGCCTCGCTAAAGAAGCCAACGATCGTCAACGCGATCGCAGCCACTCCCACGCTCAGCGCACGTCCGAGGGATCCCCGCATTGAAATTTCCTCTTGTTACCGGAGCCGCAGCGATTCCGAAGGTCCGAGCCTAGCAAAGATGATATGCGTTTGGCGACACGCTTTAGGTGAAAAATCGGAAATGAGCGGTGATGACTGGGGGCTCACGGCTCCCCATAATCCGGCTCAATTCGTCGAGCGGCGCGCTGCGCAATCGTTCCCTTCGGGCCAACGGCGGGCACACCTACACGTCACATTCCGGCATAATTGGGACCGCCGCCGCCTTCCGGGCACACCCAATTGATGTTCTGGCTCGGATCCTTGATATCACACGTTTTGCAGTGGACGCAGTTCTGCGCGTTGATTTGGAACTTCGGCTGGCCCTGCTCGTCCTGTACGACCTCATAGACGGCGGCCGGACAATACCGCTGCGCCGGTTCCGCATAGAGGGGCAGGTTCACGGCGATCGGGATTTCCGGATCGAGGAGCTTGAGGTGAACCGGCTGATCTTCCTCGTGGTTGGTGCCTGAAAATGAGACGTTCGTCAGGCGATCGAACGTCAGCGTACCATCGGGCTTGGGATATTCGATCGGCTTGAAATCGGCGGCTTTGCCGGTGGCGGCGGCGTCCGTTTTGCCGTGCTTCAACGTATAGCCGAGTCCAACTCCAGAAATGATGGTGTTGAGCCAAAGGTCGATGCCGCCGAGCGTCACGCCGAGGGCGGTGCCAAATTTCGACCAGTACGGCTTCATATTGCGAACGCGCTTCAGATCGCGCGCGATTTCTCCGCTGCGGACGTCGGTTTCGTAGCTCGTGAGCGCGTCGTGCTGTCTGCCAGCGGTGATTGCGTTGAAGGCCGCATCGGCGGCTGCAATACCGGACAGCATGGCGTTATGGCTGCCTTTGATGCGGGGCAGATTGACCATCCCGGCGGCGCAGCCGAGCAGGGCCCCGCCCGGGAACACAAGATCGGGCATCGATTGCCAGCCGCCTTCGGTAATCGCGCGGGCGCCGTAGCCGATGCGCTTGCCGCCTTCGAAGACACCCCGAATGGCGGGGTGCGTTTTGAACCGCTGAAATTCCTCGTACGGCGACAGGTACGGATTGGCATAATTCAAATGGACGACGAATCCGACCGACACGAGGTTGTCGCCATAGTGATAGAGGAACGATCCACCGCCGGTGCTATTGCCGAGAGGCCATCCGAACGTGTGCTGAACATATCCGGGCCGGTGCTTCTCGGGCGCAACGCGCCATAGCTCTTTGAGGCCGATGCCAAATTTTTGCGGCTCGTGGCCTTTCGCCAGATCGAAATGTTTGATCAGTCCCTTCGACAGCGAACCGCGAGCGCCTTCCGCAATCAGCGTATATTTGGCGCGTAGTTCCATGCCGCGAACGAAAGCGTCCGTCGGCTTGCCGTCGCGGCCGATGCCCATATCGCCGGTCGCAATGCCGACTACGGCGCCGGACTCGTCATAAAGAACTTCGGTGGCTGCGAACCCTGGATAGATTTCGACACCAAGTTCGGCAGCCTGCTCGCCAAGCCATTTGCAGACGGAACCGAGACTGACGATGTAGTTGCCGTGGTTTTTCATCAGAGGCGGCATCGGCCAGTTCGGAAGACGCACGTCTCCCTCAGGGCCGAGGACCAGGAAGACATCCTCGGTCACCGGCGTATCAATCGGCGCGCCGCGTTCTTTCCAGTCGGGGATGAGCTTGTTCAGGCCGATCGGATCAATCACGGCGCCCGAAAGAATATGGGCTCCGACCTCCGAACCTTTCTCGACGACGACGACGGAAAGCTCGGAACCGGCCTCGGCGGCCTTCTGTTTCAGGCGAATTGCGGCAGCGAGACCCGCAGGCCCTGCGCCAACAACCACCACATCGAAATCCATCGCCTCGCGCGGCGGCAAACCGGCTTCCTCCGCGGCCATCGTCAACCTCTATCCATTTTCAGAAAACCCATTGATTTCGATTAGGTCGCCTATCCTGATGCGTCAAGTTGGTCCGATATCGGCGAGCAGCGGCGCGCCGACGCGCGTGCATTCGCGCCGCAATGCCTCTAATCTCAATGCCGATGAGCGAACCGGCGTCCCGAAACGAAATGCTTGCACTGCTCGATTGGTTTCACGCCGTGGGCGTCGATGCCGCGGTCGGCGATGTGAGTTGCGACTGGCTCGCCCGAGGTCCGACGCCTCCGGGCGCCGATTATACTTGGCCCGACCGGGATGTTGCGGCGCCAGCCGACGAACGCGGTACGCCCTCGCCGAGAGTTGCAACACAAACGCCAAAGCCGCAATCCCCAGGCACCACCACGCGGCCCCGCGCCGCGACGCCGCTCGGCGCCAGCGAGGCGGCAATCGGTGCGCGGCGCATCGCGCATCAAGCCCCATCGCTTGAGGCTCTCGAAGCGGCGCTGGCGGATTTCGACGGCTGCGGCCTGAAGGCGACCGCGACGAAACTCTGTTTTTATCGCGGGGCCCCGAAGGCGGACCTGATGATCGTCGGTGAAGCGCCCGGGCGTGACGAGGACTTGGAGGGGCGTCCGTTCGTCGGCCGCGCCGGACAGCTGCTCGACAAAATGCTGGCGGCGATCAACCTCGGTGAAGGCGATGTTCACATCACCAACATCGTTTATTGGCGACCGCCGGGCAACCGAACGCCGACCCCACAGGAAGCCCTGGCGTGCCGGCCTTTTCTTGAACGGCAGATCGAACTCGTCGCTCCGAAATTTCTGGTAGCGGTCGGCGGGGCCGCCGCGAAGGAAGTTCTCGGCGTGACTGAAGGCATCATGAAGCTGCGTGGAAAATGGCGGGAGGTGACGATCGGCGACCGCAAGATTCCCGTCATCGCAACGCTCCACCCCGCTTACCTGCTGCGAACGCCGGCTGCCAAGCAATTGGCTTGGCAAGATCTGCTCCAGATTCGCTCCAGACTCGGCGCCGAGGCCAACGCGCCATCCGGTTGACGCTTCCTTTACCCTCAACAGACGTCGCGAGCCGCACGAGCACTTTATCGCGAGTTGCCTCAAATTTTACGTATTAACTTAAGTTGGTTCGCAGCGCTCGTGCGTTACGATGACTACAGATCATTCGTCCACGTTATTTCGAGGACAGCTCCGAACGGGGCCGGCATTTCGATGGATAACCCGCATTCGGTATTGATCTATCTGCGCCCGATGCGTCTCGTTTGCGTGCGAGAAAAGGGACGCTACGAAGATACGATCCCGAAAGCCTGGGACAAACTCTTTTCGTGGCTGGACGCCAACGGCTGGCATGCCTCGTTCGGACGCGGCTACGGGTTGGCACGCGGCAATCCAATGGAGATTGGCCCGCACAACTGCCGGTATGACGCATGCGTTGAACTTCGGCCGGAGTTCGAGAGCCGGGCATTCCGGGAACTCGGCGTCACGACACTGCCTGGCGGGGCTTATGCCTGCCGCAGACTTTCCGGAAATTATGATCTCGTGCGCTCCGAAGTTGCCGATGTCTATTCGAGCTTTGTGCCGCTTCCGGGGCTTTCCTTCGACGAGAACCGCCCGATCATTTCGATCTACTTCGACAATCCCGATCACATACAGAACCGCGATCTTCGCGCTGATATCTGCGTTCCGGTATCTGCGCGCGACGAAGCGCTCTCGCCCCGGATCGCCGTGGCTGCCCTGGCGTCGTAATCCCCTCTGGACGAACGTACTGCCAGCGGCCAATGTCCGGCGCACTGACAGCAATACAAAGGTTGTTTGCATGGCCGGCATCGACCCCGATCGCCCGTTCCTGCCCGTTCGCATCGCCGTTCTGACGATGTCCGACACGCGCTCGGCGAAAGAAGATAAATCCGGCGATCTTCTCGCCGCTTTCATCAAGGACGCAGGACATGTTCTGGCGGACCGCAAACTCGTCCGAGACGACAAGCACGCTATTCGGCAAATCGTCGAAGGGTGGATCAACGATCCGCAGGTGGATTGCGTCATCACGACCGGCGGCACCGGATTTACCGGGCGCGATGTGACGCCGGAAGCCGTCAAGCCGCTTTTCGAGAAGGAGATCGAGGGCTTCGCGATCCTCTTCCACACGCTCTCGTATCAGAAGGTGGGGACGTCGACGATTCAGTCGCGTGCCTGCGCGGGCGTGGCGCGAGGAACTTATATTTTCTGTGTTCCGGGCTCACCCGGCGCTTGCCGCGATGCTTGGGATGGCATCCTAAAATATCAGCTCGATGCGCGGCATCGGCCGTGCAATTTCGTCGAAATCATGCCGCGACTTGAAGAGCATCGGAAGGCGGCAGACTAGGGTGTCGATTCCGATCGGTAGAGCCGCGCGACGAGGTTCACCGGAAATCCGAAGCCATAAAGCATATGGCACGCCTGATTGCGCAATGAGCGAAGCAGGTAACCTTCGCGCCGGTAGGGTTCAGGAGAGGTCACGGCATCGGCGTCGAGCATAGCCAGCCGTCTGCGTCCCAAGCGGCGCGCAAGATCGATGTCATCCATCACCGGCAGGTCTTTGTAACCACCGACCGCATCGAACAACTGTTTCGGTATAAGCAGACCCTGATCGCCATAAGGCTGGCGCAACACTTTGCAACGCCAATGGACGAGGCGTTCGAGAAAACGTGGCGCGAAGCCTTTGTCATCGAGCCGAAACGTGAAGGCGCCGGCAGCAGCGCTGCGTTCGCCGCAATCGATCCGCCGCATGAAGGCCACGGCGCTGCGCTCCCAGCCCTCGTTGAGGACGGTGTCGGCATTGAGAAACAGCAGCCAAGGGAAGCGGGCGTGCGCCGCTCCGTGGGCTAGCTGACCGCCGCGCCCGGGAGCCGTCGAAATCACATCCGCTCCGGCGAGGTCCGCGATCGTGGTTGTCTGATCGGTCGAGCCGCCGTCAACGACGATGACCTGCCTGACGATTCCATCGACCGCAGACGGCACGAGCGCTGAAAGCGTCGCCGGTAGTGTGCGCTCCGAATTCTGCGTGGCGATGATAACCGAGATCATGGACGTTTACTGGCACGGACCCCTTTTCCCGACAAGGCGCGCGCGCCGCTGGCAATTGGCCTCTAACTGGACCGTCTGTATTTTTGTTCTTTATTTGTTCTCATTCCTGGGTTACGCTCCCCTATCCTCAAAATCATGAGCCGCAGTGACATCGACCCGTCAAATACCGCCCGCGTCGCCGGACCAAGAAAACCGTCTCGTTGATGGCGAGCGGAGGCGTGGCCGTGGCGCGCGGTCGAATGCGACGGGGCGCTTCGAAAAGTCTGTTCATGAGGCCTTTGACGACGGATGGGAAAGCCTCGGCGACCTTGAGGCTTTTAAAACAGAAGTCTTCGAGGACACGGCAAAGTCGATCATCGCCCGCAACGACAGTCCCGATATTTCATTCGATGCTTCGATCAATCCCTATCGCGGCTGCGAGCACGGCTGCATCTATTGCTACGCGCGTCCGAGCCATTGCTATCTCGGGCATTCGGCGGGGCTCGATTTCGAGACCAAACTTTATGCAAAATCGGATGCGGCGGCGCTGCTTGCGCGGGCTTTCGCCAAGCCGGGCTACCGGCCGTCGACCATCGCGCTTGGCGGCAATACCGACCCCTATCAGCCGATCGAGCGCGAGCGCCGCATTACGCGATCGATCCTGGAAGTAATGGCGCGGACTCATCATCCGGTCGGCATCATCACGAAGTCGGCGCTGGTCACGCGCGATATCGATATTCTGAAACCGATGGCGGAGAAAAACCTCGCCAGAGTCGCAGTGTCGATCACGACACTCGATCGCCAGGTGGCGCGGGCGATGGAGCCCCGGGCAGCAACCCCCTCGCGCCGACTCGACACCGTGCGGCAACTGACCGAGGCTGGAATTCCGGTCACGGTGATGGTTGCGCCGATCATTCCCGGTCTCACGGATCACGAGATCGAACCGATCCTTGAGGCGGCAAAGGAGGCCGGCGCCCGCGATGCCGGTTATGTGCTTCTGCGTCTTCCGCTGGAGATCAAGGATCTCTTCCGCGAATGGCTGGCCGAGGAATTTCCGGGCCGCGCCGAGCGCGTCATTTCGCTTTTGAAGTCGATGCACGGCGGGCGCGATTACACGCCGGAATTCGGATTGCGCCAAGTCGGGAAAGGCCCATACGCGACGCAGATCGCCTTGCGCTTCCGATTGGCGAAGCAACGCCTTGGGCTTGGCGGCGAGCGCCGTCCGTTGCGCGCAGATCTCTTCGAACCCCCCGGAGTTGGGGGAAAACAACTGAAGCTGCTTTGACGAGGCCCGGCGCGATGCTCAAGCTCGCGCATGAAGATTTCCGATTCGCGCATCCGACCGACGTTCGAGCTGGAAGCGGCTGAGCATCAGCTTGGCGCGCGACCGATCGCGGGCGTCGATGAAGCGGGCCGCGGTCCGTGGGCCGGGCCGGTCGTTGCCGCCGCTGTCATTCTCGATCCTGACAAGATCCCGGCCAACATCGACGACAGTAAAGCTCTCGACGAAGATTCTCGCGCCTTTCTTTATCGGCGCATTATGAAAGTCGCTCGTGTCGGTGTCGGCATTGCCGACGTCGAGCGGATCGACCGCGATAACATTCTCGGCGCCACACTGTGGGCGATGGCGCAAGCGGTCGCTCAGCTTGCCGAAGCGCCGAAGCTCGTTCTTGTCGACGGCGACAAGATTCCCCGCGTCTCGATGCCGGCCCGAGCCATCGTCAAGGGTGATTCAAAATGTCTCTCCATCGCCGCAGCGTCGATCGTCGCCAAGTACACCCGCGACCGATTGATGATGGATTTGGCACGCACGTATCCGGGCTACGGCTTCGAACGCCATAAAGGTTACGGCACGCCAGAACATCAGGCGGCAATTCAAAAACTTGGTGTTTGCGCCATGCACCGGCGGTCGTTTCGTCCGGTGCAATTGGCGTTGGGTCTCGTCGATAATGTGATCCCGAAACGCCGGTCGCAACTTGGATTCAGGTTGCAGGTCGAATCGAAAATATAAATTTTTCAGCGTCTTTTCACGTATTCCCACGCCCGTCCGATCATGTACAAAGATCATCGGCCTGCCGCTCGTTGTCTCGCGGGAAGGTCTCAGTATTTCGTAGCGTTACAGGTTGTGTGCATGGCGTCGCGTCGCGTGAAGGGCCGCTCCGGGAGCGGAAAGATTCTCGTTGGTGATTGCATCAGCGAGCTAAAAAAAATTGCTACCGCAAGCGTCGATCTGGTCTTCGCCGATCCACCTTACAATTTGCAGCTCGCAGGCGATCTTCTCCGCCCGAACAACACCAAGGTCGATGGCGTCGACGACGCCTGGGACAAATTTCAAGACTTCGCCGAATACGATGCCTTCTGCCGCGCGTGGCTCGCCGAATGCCGCCGCGTCTTGAAGCCGGATGGCGCAATCTGGGTCATCGGCTCCTATCACAACATCTTCCGTCTCGGCGTCGCGATCCAAGATCTCGGCTTTTGGATTCAGAACGACGTGATCTGGCGCAAAGTGAATCCGATGCCGAACTTTCGCGGCAAGCGTTTCACGAACGCGCATGAGACGATGATCTGGGCCGGTCGTGATCGCAAATCGCGCGTCACGTTCAACTACGAAAGCCTGAAAGCCTCCAACGACGATTTGCAGATGCGGTCGGACTGGCTGTTTCCGATCTGCTCCGGCCCGGAGCGATTGAAGGATGACGGCGGCCGCAAAGCGCATCCGACGCAAAAGCCGGAAGCGCTTCTGCATCGCATCCTGATCGCCTCAACGAAACCGGGCGATACGGTTCTCGATCCCTTCTTCGGCACGGGCACGACGGGTGCGGTCGCCAAAAAATTGGGACGCAAGTTTATCGGCATCGAGCGTGACACCGATTATGCACGCGCCGCCGACGAGCGTATTGCGAAGGTGCGTCCGCTTGGGCTCGATGCCATCGAGACGTTGCCGTCGAAGCGCAGTGAGCCGCGCATTCCATTCGGTCAAATTCTTGAACTCGGCATCCTTGAGCCGGGGCAGAAATTGTTCGACCTGCGCCGCCGCGTGCGCGCCGAGGTTCGTGCAGACGGAACGCTCGCCTGCGAAGGTCAGCAGGCGTCCATTCATCGGCTTGGCGCACTGATGCAAGGCAAAGCCGCCTGCAATGGCTGGACTTACTGGCACTTCGAAGCCGAAGGAAAGCTGAAGCCGATCGACGTGCTTCGCGGCGAAGCCAAGCGGCAGCTGGGTCTAAGTCGTTCGATGGCGGCGGGTGTCGCGGGCTAATCTCGGCTCAAGCAGCGTTCAAGCTCATGCCGTGCGCGATAACTTTCTTCATCACGCTCGGCAGAGCTTGGCCATGAAGATCGCGCCGATGCACCCACCGGCAGCGTTCCTGCTCGGCCCACAGCGTGAAGCTCGCATCGACCGGAACAAGCGCGCGGTAAACGACGAGTTCCAGCCGGAAATGCGTAAAAACGTGTACGACCGAACCAGCGACGGGCAGCCATGATGTCGTGACGGGAGCGGCGCGCAGCGCTTCCTTTTTCGCGGGCGGCGCATCGCCCCACGGCGTGGATGGGACTTCGAGCATTCCTCCAAGCAAGCCTGCCTCAGGACGCTGGCGCAGCAGGATCGCACCGTCCTCGCGCTGCACGAGGAACGCCACGCCATACCGCGATGGGCGCGCAGACTTCTGAGCTTTGATCGGTAAAAGCTCCGCAATGCCCCTCGCACTCGCGGCACAATCGCTTTGCACCGGACAAACGAGGCATGACGGGTTTCTCGGCGTGCAGATTTCGGCGCCGAGATCCATCATCGCCTGCGCGAAATCTCCCGCACGGCGCGCTGGCGTCAGCGTTGCGGCGAGGTTTCGGATTTCCGTCTTGGCGGCGGGAAGCGGTTGCTGAACAGCAAAGAGCCGCGACACGACACGCTCGATATTGCCATCGACGGGCGTGGCCTTTTCGCCAAATGCAATCGCCGCGATCGCCGCCGCCGTATACGGCCCAATCCCCGGAAGCTCTTGCAACTCTTTTTCGGTCCGCGGAAAGACACCGCCAAAATCGCGAACCACAGCATCGGCACAGGCTTTGAGATTTCGCGCCCGGGAATAGTATCCGAGCCCGGCCCAGACCTGCAGCACCTCCTCGAGCGGGGCAGCGGCAAGAGCGGCGACCGTTGGCCACCGCGCCACGAATTTTTGAAAATAGGGAATGACGGCTTTCACCGTCGTCTGCTGCAGCATGATTTCGGAAAGCCAGACCCGATAGGGATCGGCTTTCTTGCGTGGCCCATAGCGCCACGGCAGATCGCGGCGTTCGGCTTCGTACCATTGCAGCAGCGCCTGCACCGTCTCCGGTCCGGCTGGCCGCAACGGCAGTTGCTTCTGCTTTTTTTGAGGCACGCTCATGCGTCCCCTGATCTTTGGTTGCGCCGGACTTTCGAATCGCATCGACAATGGTAGTTGTCCTGCAGGGCACCACAAGCGAACGTGAGACACCAGACGCGATGAAAGTCCAACAACCCACAGGCGCGGCGCGACCTCTGCCGCCCGACCGGCGGACGGGCAAGGGCTTTTTCGGGCGGACCGTCGGCGCGTTCATTCCGAAGGTTGTAGCCCCCGCGTTTGAGAAGTTCGGTTTTCACACCGCCGAAATCATGACGTCGTGGGAAACAATCGCCGGGGTCGATCTCGCGCGGATGACGCGCCCGGAAGCCATCAAATGGCCGCGCGGTACCAAGGCGCGCAGCGCTGTGGACGATGACGGCGCGCGCGCGGCGGGTGCGACGCTGGTGATTGCCTGTGATCCGGCGTTCGCGCTCGAAGTCTCGTATCGAACACAGGATATTATCGATCGGATCAACCGGTATTTCGGCTATCGGGCCATCGCTCAGATGCGGGTCGTTCAAACGCCGCAAAAAGCCGACGTCTCCATCGCCCGGCAGCCGGAACGGCCGCAGTCCGTGCGCTCCGCGCCGCGACCGCCGGGGGGAGATGACGCCGACGGACTATCAGCGGCACTGGCGGCCCTGCGGGACAGTGTTATTGCGGTCAGGCAAGCGCGCTGAGCGGTTCAATCTCCGAATTATTATACGTTCAGTTGCCATTCACCGCGCTTTCGGCTTATTCGAGCGCCGGAACCGTGCTAGTCGGCGCCCGAGCGGGTGCCGGTCCGGTCGAGACATCCCCCGAGAGGAGCCAGGTCGTGAGCGCATACACATCCCACTTTTCGAGCCGTTCCTGGTCGCGACGCGCCACGTGGCTCGGTCTCGTTGCCGCGTTGAGCGGTTTGGCGGTGCTCGCCTCGACGCCGAGCTTTGCTCAGCGCAAGTCGGGACCGGCCGAGGTTCCGGTCGATGAACTGATGAAGCCGACCGAGCTGCCCGAGCTTTCTCTTGGATCGGCGGACGCTAAAATCACCGTTGTCGAATATGCCTCGATGACGTGCCCGCACTGTGCGCACTTCGAGAACAACGTCTTCGACGAGTTCAAGAAGAAGTATATCGATACGGGCAAGGTGCGCTTCATCTACCGCGAATTCCCGCTCGATAATCTTGCCGCCGCCGTTTCGATGCTGGCGCGATGCGCGGGCGGCGACAAGACATTCCCGCTGATCCAGACCTTCTACGCGAAGCAGGCGGATTGGGCTTTTACACAGGGCAATCCGGTGCCGAAGCTGTTCGACATTGCCAAGCAGGCCGGCTTTACGCAGGAAAGCTTCGATAAATGCCTGACCGATCAAAAGCTCCTGGATCAGATTACGGCGGAGCGGAAGCGGGCCAGCGAAACGTTTGGCGTCAATGCCACACCGACGTTCTTTATCAACGGCAAACGCCTGCAAGAGGCGCCAGAGCTGCCGGCCTTCGATAAGGTCATCGAACCGCTGCTGGCGGAGAAGAAGTAGCACCAGGATCCGCAATGCCGCTCGCCCGTAGTTTGACCCTGATCGCCGCCGCAGTCCTGGCGGCGAGCTTGGGTGCGTGCGGCGCCTCTCTTCCACAGACGGCGAGCATCACGAACGACGCGAACGCAGCGGGCGCGGCTTATCCATCCACGGGCGCCACCACGCCCGATGAAATGCCGAAGCCTTTTTCGAACGCGACAGGGCCGACATCGTCAGGGCGCGAGGTGATAGCGCAGCCGACGGTCGCCGACATCATGGCGCCGAGCCCGTTACCTGAGATGAGCTGGGGCAGCCCGACGGCGCCGGTGACCATCGTCCAGTATATGTCGCTCACTTGTCCGCACTGCCGGCATTTTCATGAGACGGTCTATCCGGAGTTGAAACGCCGTTTCATCGATACGGGACAAGTCCGTTATATTCTGCGCGAGTTCCCGATTGGAAAAACATCGGGGAACGCAACCATCGTGCTGCGCTGCGCGGCGCCCGATAAATACCTGGAACTCTACGGAAAATTCATGAAGCAGCAGGCGTCGTGGGTGTCGCTGGAAGTGCGGCTTGACCCCATTTACGCGGTTGCACAACAGGTGGGGATGACTCGCCCTCAGTTTGACGCTTGCTTGCAGAATCAAGGCATGATCGCGAACCTCAAGTGGGTGAAGGATCGCGGGCGCAAGCTTGGCATTGTCGGAACTCCGAACTTTTTCATCGGTACCAAGCTCATCAAGAAAGAGCTGACGATTGCTGAGATTGCCGACTACGTTCAGCAAGCCGAACAACATGGCGGCACGCCGACAGCAGCGGCTAACCCGTAAGTTCCGGCTTCCGCACGGTCCCGAGCCCACTGAGACGGCATCGAGGACTACAAAGACGACATGAAAATCACACGCCTCCGGCTTCTCGGATTCAAGTCTTTCGTCGATCCGACCGAGCTCGTCATCGAGCCGGGCCTGACAGGCGTTGTCGGCCCGAACGGGTGCGGGAAATCGAACCTGCTCGAAGCGCTTCGCTGGGTGATGGGCGAGACATCACACAAGTCGATGCGCGCCGCGGCGATGGACGACGTCATCTTTTCCGGCTCGAACGCGCGACCGGAACGGCAGAGCGCCGAAGTCTCAATGTTCCTCGACAACAGCGCTCGCAAAGCGCCCGCCGAATTCAACGGCGGCGACGTCATCGAAATCACGCGACGCATCGAGCGTGACGCCGGTTCGGCCTATCGCATCAACGGCCGCGAAGTGCGGGCGCGCGACGTCAAAGTCCTGTTCGAGGACGCGGCGACCGGCGCGCGATCGCCGGCGCTGGTCCGGCAAGGACAGATCGGAGAACTGGTCAACGCCAAGCCCGAACAGCGGCGGCGCATCCTCGAAGATGCGGCAGGCATCGCCGGCTTACACACGCGGCGTCACGAGGCGGAGCTACGCCTCAGAGCGGCCGAAACCAACATTGAGCGCGTCAGCGATGTTCTCGGCCAGCTTCAATCGCAGGCCGAAGCCCTGAAGCGGCAAGCGCGGCAAGCGCGTCGCTATAAGGAAATATCGGGCGAAATCCGCCAGCAGGAAGCTCTTGCCCTGCACCTCGCCTGGCAAGATGCGCAGCAGAGCGTCGAGCGCGACGAAGCCGAACTGGCGAACGCGATGGCTCGACTGGGCGCGGCGACGGAAGCCGAGGCAAGAGCCTTCAACGAAGAGCTGCGACTCGGCGAAGAATTGCCGCCGCTTCGCGAGGCCGAGGCGGTCAAAGCCGCCGCCCTTGCTCGTTTCAAAGTCGAACAGGAAAATCTCGATCGCGAAGCCCAGCGCGCCGCCGATCGCGCCCGTGAACTCGAAGCGCGCCTGAAACAGCTGGAAGCCGATCTCACACGCGAAAGCGGATTCATCCGCGAAGCCAAGGAAACGCTGGTTCATCTCGAAGCCGATCTCGTCGCCATCAAGGATGCCGAGGAGAAAGCGGTGGGAGAGGAAGCGACCGAGCGCAACAATCTCGAAAAGGCTGAAGCGCATCGCGTCGAGACGGACGCCCGCTTCGCCGACATCACGCATCGCGCCGCCGAAGTTCGCGCCAAGCTCAAGAGCCTGGAAGAAGCTCTCAAAGAGCGCAAGGATCTTGTGGCGACGATTACGCGCCAAGTCGCTTCACTCGATACGCAAATCGAAGACATCACCGCCAAGGCGCCCGATAGCGAGCAAGTTGCAGAAATCGCGGATCGCGGACATGCCCTGGCACAGGAGATCACCGCGACCGAGGCGAAAACTCTCGCCGCTGAAGAAGCAGTCAGAGATGCGCAGGCCGAGGCGAAATCACGGCGCGACGAAGCGCAACGTGTTCGACTTGCCGCGAATGCCTTTTCGACGGAACGCGAAACGATCGCGAAGCTGCTCGCCGTTGCTGACGAAGGTTCGTATCCGCCCGCCGTCGATCAAATCCGGGTGTCGCCGGGCTACGAGACGGCGCTCGGCGCGGCGCTCGGCGATGATCTCGAAGCGCCGCTCGCAACCGAGGCCAGCGTTCATTGGCGGCATCTCGACGTTCCGGCGGAAGATCACGCTTTGCCAGCGGAAGCCGAACCGCTGGTCATGCACGTCAACGCACCGCAGGAACTGACGCGCAGGCTACGGCAGATCGGTGTCGTTCATCGCTCCGCCGGACCGCTTTTGCAGCCACACTTGAAACCCGGGCAGCGGCTCGTTTCGCTGGAGGGCGATCTCTGGCGGTGGGACGGATTTGTGGCTGCGGCCGGTGGCGTTACGCCCGCTGCGCAACGTCTCGCGCATAAAAACCGGCTGCTGGAACTCGACCGTCAGGCGCAAGCCGTCCTGAACGAAGCGAAGGATACGATCGACGCGGAACGCGGCGCCGCCGAGGCTGCGCAAAAGGCCGAGGTGGAAGAGCGACGTCTGCGGCAACTGTGGCGCGACAAGCAGAACGAACTGGCGCAAGTTCGTCAGCAATTGACGGCGCTCGAAAAGCTCCAGCGCGAAAGCGAAACGCGGCTTGCGGCCGTGACGGCGCAGAGGTCACGCGCCGACGAAGACCTGACCAATGCGCAGGCTCGCCATGTCGAGATCGAAGCGCACATCGTCACGATGAGCGCCGGGGAGGATCTCGAACCGCAGCTGAAGACCGCGCAGGCGGAAGCCGAGCAAGCGCGGCGCGAGGTCGCCGAAGCGCGCGTGAGGGTCGGCAGCATCGAACGCGATCGGCAGATTCGTGCCGAACGAATCCGCCACGCGAACGCCGACATCACACGCTGGCAGGCCCGGCATGCAAGCGCCGAACAGCAGGTCGAGGCGCTCGACGCGCGCCTGCAGGAGACACGCAGCGAGATCGAAGCCAATGCCGATCTTCCCGAACGCATCGCCGCCCAGCGCGAAACGTTGCTTTCGGCTCTGTCGCGTGCCGATGACGAACGGCGCGAGGCCGCCGATACACTCGCCAGCGTCGAAGCGGCCGTGCGCGCGGCGACGGAATCACTGAGAAAAATCCAGGCGGATGTTTCCTCGGCGCGCGAAGCCAACGCGCGGATCGAGACGCGCCTCGAAGGCGGGCGCCAGCGCCGCCAGGATACGGCGCGGCATATCCGTGAGACGTTTGAAGTCGCGCCTGAAGATTGCCTTGCGATCGCGGCTGTCTCCGAGTTCACGACGATTCCACCGTTGGCGGACGTCGAGAAACAACTTTCAAAGCTCAAAGCGGACCGGGAACGCCTCGGCGGCGTCAACTTGCAGGCGGACGAAGATCTCTCGGAAGTCGCCAAGCAGCTCGAAGGATTGACGGCCGAGCGCGACGATCTCGAACAAGGCATCCTGAAGCTGCGCAACGCCATTCAACAGCTCAACCGCGAAGGCAAGGCGCGGTTGGACGAAGCGTTCACGACCGTCAACGGCCATTTCGAGCGGCTGTTTACGCATCTGTTCGGCGGCGGCGAAGCGCGTCTCGAAATGATCGAGAGCCCGGAAGACCCGCTCGAAGGCGGACTTGAGATCATCGCGAAGCCGCCGGGTAAGAAGCCGGCGACCTTGTCGCTGTTGTCAGGCGGCGAACAAACACTGACGGCGCTGTCGCTGATCTTTGCCGTCTTTCTCACGAACCCGTCACCGATCTGCGTGCTCGATGAGGTCGATGCTCCGCTGGACGACGCCAACGTCGACCGGTTCTGCCGACTGATGGAGCAGATGGCGAGCGAGACCGCGACGCGCTTTCTGGTCATTACGCACCATCCGATGACGATGGCGCGCATGAACCGTCTGTTCGGGGTCACGATGGCCGAGAAAGGCGTTTCGCAACTGGTCTCGGTCGATCTGCAAACGGCACAGAGTTTCCGCGAAGCCGGTTGAACTCAAAACCTAACTTGCACCTCTCTTGGCGACGGTTCGGGGAACCCGATTTCACCCGAATGCGTTTCCATTTCTAACGGAAATGGAGGCCACTCGTGGCAAGGCAACAGTATTCGCCAACAAAAGGCGAGGTTTTGGATCCGACGGAAGCGCGGCAAGCCAGTCCTCGCAAGACGAACTTCCGCGTTTTGCTGATTTCGACGGCACTCATTATTGCTATTTTTGCTGGGTTCGTCATTGCGTTCCTTTACCAGACCCCGCCCGAGCTATCATCGTCGCCGGGAAGCGGCAGCGACGGCCAGCCCGCGGCTACGACGATCCCGCAGACCAGTCAGCAGCCAGCGCCCCAAAATCCCGGATCGGGCAACCAGACACCGTAAGCGCCTTATTCGGAATGAACGCTTTTCAAATCGCCGGCAGAGGCGCATGACCATCCGCGAGCGGATGGCTGCGCCTTTTCGCCGTACCCGCTAGAGCGGGGCCTCATGCCCATTTCCTTGACACCCCCAGACCCCCTAACTATGGTCCGCGCCGTCTATCTCCCGCAGCGGCCGGTTTTTCCGCAATTCTGGATGGTTTGAACCATGTCAGACAATGGCAAGGATCAATCGCCGGATAACGGTGAAATCAGTCCCGAAGACCGTGAAGCAATTCGCAAACGGTCTGAAGTGCTCGGCCGGAAGCTCGATGCGCTCAAGGTGCAGCGGGCCAAAGTCGAAAGGCCTAAGGCCGAGCGGGGCCGGGCCGATTTCGGAGCAGCTTTCAAGTTTGCTGCGGAGTTGGTCGTCGGAGTTGTCGTTGGCGGCGGCCTGGGATGGGCGCTCGACAGGCAATTCGGCACGGCGCCCTGGCTCATGATCGTTCTGGTCATCCTGGGCTTCGCTGCAGGTCTTTTGAATGTTGTCCGCGCCGCGCAAGAGGCACAGAAGAAAAATGAGCCGCTGCAAAGAGCAGCGCCGTCAGTCAAAGATGACGACGAATGAGACGCAGGGGGTAGAGCTTGGCTGCTGAAGTTGCTGGTGGAACTGCTCATCACGGACCGATGGAGCAGTTCGAGATCCACAAGATCTTCTCGCTCAATCTTTTCGGGCACGACGTTTCTTTCACGAACTCGGCGCTGATGATGATCATCGCGCTGGTTTTGATCTCCGTCTTTATGATTTATGCAATGCGCGCGCGTTCTCTCGTGCCGTCGCGCATGCAGTCGCTGGCCGAGATTACGTATGAATACGTCGCCGGCATGGTCAAAGAGAACCTCGGCGAAGACGGAATGAAATTCTTTCCGTGGGTCTTCTCGATCTTCATCTTCATTCTGGTTTTGAATTTCATCGGCCTGATTCCGGGCGTCTTCACGGTCACGAGCCATATCATCGTCACCTTTGCTCTCGCGGCGATGGTCTGGATCACCGCAACCCTTATCGGGTTTTGGAAGCATGGCGTCCGCTACCTCAAGCTGTTCGTGCCCGATGGCGTGCCGTTCTGGCTGCTGATCGTCATCGTCCCGATCGAACTTATTTCCTACTTCATTCGCCCGATCAGCCACTCGGTCCGTCTGTTCGCCAACATGATGGCCGGACACACGATGCTTGAAGTGTTTGCTGGCTTCGCGGTGATGCTGCCCTGGTGGGGCAAAATTGCTCCCACGGGTTTCATGGTTGCGTTCACGGGCCTCGAAGTGCTCGTCGCATTCCTGCAGGCGCTGATCTTCACAGTTCTGACCTGCATCTATCTGAACGACGCCATCCACATGCACGACCACTGATCCGGTCGGCAGGTTAGCGCAGAATTTCGAACACAAAAGCTACAGCAAAGGGAGACTTTAAATGGACCTTCAATCAGCGAAGATGATCGGTGCGGGCCTCGCCTGCAGCGCGTTGATCGGCGCCGGCGTCGGCATCGGCAACATCTTCGGCAACTACCTTTCGGGCGCGATGCGCAATCCGTCGGCAGCTCCGGGCCAGTTCACGAACCTGCTCATCGGCTTCGCTCTCGCTGAAGCAACGGGCCTTTTTGGACTTCTGATCGCGCTCATCATTCTTTACGGTTGAGACTAGGCGCGGCTCTATAACCGGAGGCAAAGATGTTTGCCGGCACGACACTGTTGTTCGCGGTTGCTGCTGAGGCTGCCGAAGGCGCGTCCAAATCCGAGGGCTTGCCGCAGCTCGATCCGAACCACTTCACACCACAGCTCTTCTGGCTGGTGCTGTCGTTCATTGCGCTGTTCTTCGTCATGAGCCGGATCGCGTTGCCGCGCGTCGGCGACGTCATCGATGAGCGGCGTGACCGGATCAAGCGCGATCTCGATGCTGCGGGCCGTCTCAAAGACGAGACGGACAAGGCCCTCTCAGATTATGAGAAGGCTTTGGCCGATGCGCGTTCCAACGCATCCGGCATCGCCAAAGAGACGCGCGACCGTCTCGCGGCCGAGACGGATGCGGAACGTCAGCGGGTCGATGCACAGCTCGCCGTTAAACTGCAGAACGCCGAATCTCGCATTGCCGAGACGAAGTCCAAGGCTGTTTCTGCGATCGGCGAAATCGCCACCGATACGGCACGCGCCGTGGTGACGAAACTCATCGGCCAGGACGTTTCGCCGGATGAGGTCAAGAAGGTGCTGCAGCCGGCCCCGGGCGAGTGAGGATAAGCAATGTTAGACCCAAACAATCCGCTATTCTGGGTTCTCGTCGCCTTCCTGGCGTTTGTTGCGCTGGTCATCTACTACAAGGTGCCGGCAGCGATCACCAAAATGCTCGACGACCGCGCCGATGGCATTCGCAAAGAGCTCGATGAAGCCCGCAAGCTGCGGGAAGAAGCGCAGGCTCTGCTTGCGGACTATCAGCGCAAGGCGCGTGAAGCCGAAACGGAAGCCCGCACCATCGTCGATCAAGCCAAGCGTGAAGCTGAAGCCCTGGCGGCGGACGCTCGCAAGTCGTTGGCGGAAAGTCTGGAACGGCGTTCCAAGATCGCCGAGGACAAGATTGCGCGCGCTGAAACTCAGGCCTTGAGCGAAGTGCGTGCGACGGCCGTCGATAGCGCGATCGCAGCGGCGCAGGAGCTTCTGAAGACGCGGGTGAAGGGCGATGTCGGCAATTCGCTGATCTCTCAGTCGATCAACGATCTTCGCGGCAAGCTCAACTGATCACTTCAAAGTGCGATATTAAAAAAAGCCGGGCCATCGCGCCCGGCTTTTTTGTGTTTGGACTTGTACTGGGCTCATCATCGTGACGTCCGAGCAAACGTCGGCGAGCGCAGCGTTCTCAGCCGGAACCTCCGGACTGGCTATTAAATCCGATGATCATCTCGAATTCGCCCGGCCGCGATCCCTCCGGAATAGGGAAGCTCACGGTATGCACGCCGGAGAAATAGCTGATCGGTTTGTCGGTGCCGATGTTGACATCGACTTTCGTCGTGTCGGTCGTCACGCGCTGCTGCTTTGAATCATTGACGACCACGATGATCGGCAAGGTCACATTTCCTGCCTGCCCCTTCGGTCCAAGCAGAACGCGGCCCGAAAATCCGTATTTGACGACGACGCGGCCTTCCTCGATCCGGCATTCGCGCGCGGTTTTGGTGATCTCACCGCGTTGCGCGACCGAGAGTGCATCGCCCACGTGGCCCTGTTCATAGAACGTGATGTAGTTGTCATGCGGCGCAATACGAAGCCGTGGGCATCCTGCGTCTATTTCCCCAACGCCGGTGCTGCCAGTTGCGCTCGAGTCGGACGATTTCGCAGCGTCGAGAAGCTGAGCTTCCGAAACGTTTGAGCCTTCCGAACCGCCGCTGCCGAACATGCCGCCGCCCAATCCGGACGTCAGCGACGACATTCCGCAGCCGCCAAGCGCCGCAGCGGAAATGCCAAGCGAAACAAGCGCGAAAGCCTGTGCCGGCGCGAATTTAAAGCGGCGTAAAATCTTCGCACCCCCTTTGTCAGGGTGCCAACGACCCGAATTGTGCAACAACATCCCCCGCAGTTGCGAACCCCGGCCCCTTGTATTGTCAGAAAAGGACCGTACCATCCGACTCGACCGGCATCCAACAGCATTTTCAGGTGCGGTGGATGAGTATAAAGAACCTCGTTCTGCCATATCCGGCCTTAACCAATCGAAGTGACCGTGCAAAAGCCACCGCTCAAGATTCTGCTCGCTGCGCCACGTGGCTTCTGTGCCGGCGTGGATCGCGCAATTCAGATCGTAGAACAGGCTTTGACCAAATTCGGCGCTCCCGTCTACGTCCGACATGAAATCGTACACAACCGCTACGTTGTAGATTCCCTGAGAGCCAAAGGTGCCGTTTTTGTGAAGGAGCTGGACGAGATTCCGGATACTGATCAACCCGTGATCTTTTCAGCACACGGGGTCGCGAAGACCATTCCGGAAGCCGCGAAAAATCGGAACATGTTCGTAGTCGACGCGACTTGTCCACTGGTCTCGAAAGTCCACATGGAAGCGGCCCGCCACCATGAACAGGGGCGCGAGATCATCCTGGTCGGACATCGTGGTCATCCCGAGGTCGTGGGGACGCTCGGACAATTGCCAAAGGGCGCTATCCACCTTGTCGAAACCGTCGAAGACGCGCTCGCATTCGAGCCCCGCGATTCCGGCAAGCTCGCCTTTGTAACGCAAACGACGCTGTCGCTCGATGACACCGCAGAAATCGTTGCTGTTCTCAAGGAGCGTTTCCCCGGCATCGGCGGTCCGGTGAAGGAAGACATTTGCTACGCCACGACCAATCGGCAGAATGCCGTCAAGGCGATCGCACCGCAGATTGACGGCCTCATCGTTGTCGGCGGTCCCAAGAGTTCGAATTCGCTGCGGCTTGTCGAGGTTGCCTCAAAAGCCGGCTGCAAATTTTCATTCCTTGTCGAGCGCGCAGCGGATATTCCGTGGGCAAGTCTCGAAGGTGCGCAGGCGATCGGCATCACGGCGGGCGCGTCGGCGCCTGAGGTGATCGTCGAAGAGGTTGTCGAAGCCATCCGCGAGCGCTACGACGTGACGATCGAGATCGTAACGACCCTTGAAGAGCGCGTCGTCTTCAACGTGCCGCGCCAGGTTCGGCTCGCACAAACCTCGGCTGGACAGCAGTAGACCTCCATTTCGGCGTACGGGAAGATCATGGCGGTCTATACGGAAGTCAGCGACGAAGAGCTTGCGCGCTTCATAGCGCCCTATCAGCTTGGCAATCTGCTCTCGTGCAAGGGAATTGCTGAGGGCGTCGAGAACACCAACTATCTGCTGCATACGACGACCGGCGCATTCATCCTGACGATTTACGAGAAGCGGGTCGATCCAAAAGATTTGCCGTTCTTTCTCGGGCTGATGGAGCATCTCTCGGCGCGCGGCGTCACTTGTCCGCTGCCCGTGCGCGACACCAATGGCCAGGTCTTGAACGAGTTGGCTGGGCGGCATGCCGCTCTCGTGACATTCCTCGAAGGGATGTGGCCGAGACGGCCAAAAGTCGAGCATTGCCTTGAACTCGGCAAAGCGCTGGCGCGCATGCATGTGGCGGGCGAAGATTTCTCGCTCCGGCGCGACAACGCACTCGGCCTGCGCGGCTGGCGGCCTCTCTTCGACAATTTTGCTGAACGCACCTCCGAAATATCGCGCGATCTAAAACCGCTCATCACGGACGAATTGGCCTTCCTCGAAGCGTCGTGGCCGAATGATCTGCCGCAAGGCGTCATTCACGCCGACCTCTTTCCCGACAATGTGTTCTTCATCGGCGACAAACTTTCGGGCCTGATCGACTTCTATTTTGCGTGCAACGACGCGCTCGCCTACGACATCGCCATATCGCTCAACGCTTGGTGTTTTGAACCCAATTGCCAATTCAACGCCACGAAGGGGCGCGCGCTTCTCAAGGGCTATGACAGCGTTCGCAAGCTCAGCGCGGCCGAACGCGAGGCATTACCCCTGCTGGCGCGCGGAGCCGCGATGCGCTTCCTTTTGACCCGCAGCTACGATTGGCTGAACACGCCGAAAGATGCCCTCGTCGCCCGTAAGGATCCACTCGATTACGTGCGGCGGCTTCGCTTCCATCAATCCGTCGCTTCGATCCGCGACTATGGCTTTGAAACTCCGTGATGACCGCCAGTGCTGCAAAAATTCTGATCTATAGCGATGGCGCATGCTCCGGGAATCCAGGCCCCGGCGGCTGGGGCGCGGTTCTCATCTCCGGCAACCACCGCAAGGAAATCAGCGGCGGCGAGGCGCTGACGACCAACAATCGTATGGAATTGATGGCCGCGATTTCAGCGCTCAATGCTTTGAAGAAGCGCAGCGACGTCGCGCTTTATACGGATAGCGCCTACGTGAAGAACGGCATCACCGGCTGGGTTCACGGCTGGAAGAAAAACGGCTGGCGAACGGCCGATAAGAAGCCAGTCAAGAACGTCGAGCTATGGCAGGAACTCGACGCCTTGCGCAACAAGCACAACGTCGAATGGTTTTGGCTCAAGGGCCACGCGGGTCATCCTGAGAACGAGCGGGCCGACGAACTTGCGCGCATTGCGATGGCGCCGTTCAAGCTGTCACGCCGGCCTGCCGATCCGGTGCAAGACTAAAGCGAGCGGTCAATCATCGAGCAGAGCGTTTCGGCGCTCGATTTATCCGCGACCGGCGGACTGTCCTCGACGTTCAGGACTTTGACGACGCCGTTATCGACCAGCATCGCATAGCGTTTCGAGCGCAGGCCCAGTCCGAAGTTCGAAAGGTCGATGTCGAGACCGATCGCCTTGGCAAAGTCGCCGGAGCCGTCGGCAAGCATCTCGATCTTTCCGGTGGCGCCGGTATCCTTGGCCCAGTTCGTCAGGACGAACACGTCGTTGACCGCTGTGCAAGCGATCGCATCGATGCCCTTGGCTTTCAGTTCATCAATGCGCGAGACGAATCCCGGCATGTGCTGATTGTTGCACGTCGGCGTATAAGCGCCGGGTACCGCAAACAGCGCCACCTTTTTTCCTGAGAAGACCTCGCTGGTGGTTTTGGGCTCGGGCCCGTTCGCGCCCATGACCGTGAATTTTCCGTCCGGCAGCTTGTCGCCGACCTTGATCGCCATCGTATTCCTCATGCTCTGGAATTTTTGTCAGGGAACTGTAGCGCGGCGTGCGCCCTACTCAAGTGTGATCGTCGTTTCCGACTGGCCCTTGCCGTCGATCATCGTGATGGTCAGCGGCTTGCCTTTAAGATCCTTTATGTTGACGCCGTCGGTGAGATCGACTTCGAATTTCGCCTTGCCCGCTTCGTTCGCGATACGTTTGGGAAGCGGAATATACGTCTCATCCGACGCAACAACGAAGGCATCGGCGCTTTCGGACGATCCCGTCTCGACGTTGAATATGAGCTTTGGCTTCCCGGAGGATTGATCCACCCGCCAGCCTGCGAGCTTCGGATCGAGGCCCGCGCGAGGTTGGTCTTGCGGAACGCGCGACAGCGATTGCGTCAACTCGGCCGAGGTTCCGACATCGGGCGGGATCACGACCTGGAATTCGGCTTCGGCGGGAATGCAAATATCCTTGCATAGGCCGTAGTCCACCTTGCCGTGCAGCACGATGGGTTTGGCGGCATCGGCAGGTTTCACGAGCACGGGAAATATGACGCCGCCTTTGTAACCCACGGCATCGCCGGCCTTGTCGCTCAAGCGATGCGGAGCCGGGTAAAGCACGCGCGCGGACTGCAAGTTCTGCGAGCCCTTCCAATCGAACTCCGGAGGCACGCCGCCCGCGTCACCGGGCGTGCGCCAGTACGTCTTCCAACCCTGCGGCATGGCCAGTTCGACGCCGGCGTAAAGCGCCTTTTGTCCGTCACGAACGGCATGGCCTGCGACGAGACGGGCCTTCGTGTTGTAGCCCTGGACCCAATCCGAGGTGACCGGCGTTGCCGAATTGGCAAGTGCCGCCGTCGTGCTGAGCGCCAGGAACGCAAAGGTCAATCTCATCACAATCCGTCACCTTCTCGCATTTTGGCGTGTTGCACGCGGTCCTCCGCTGGAGAGGTATTCAACCACCTTCAATATAGGGTCCCGGAGCCCAACTTGTTACATCAATTCGTTTTAGGCACGTTCGAACATCTTCACGCCGCGGCGCTATCGGATTAGTCTCCTGGATATGAAGTCTGCTCGACAAAAAAGCCCTGCGGAGGGCTCGGACATCAAGCTCGAAGGGCAATTGCTCATTGCCATGCCGGCGATGTCCGACCGGCGCTTCCAGCGCTCGGTTATCTACCTGTGCGCCCATTCCTCGGAGGGCGCTATGGGCCTCATTATAAATCAACGTGCCAACCACATCACTGCTCCCGATCTGCTCGAAAGGCTCGGAATCTCGGCGCGAAACCCGGAGGACGAGATCACCAGCGAGGTCTTATCGCTGTCCATCCAGGTCGGTGGCCCCGTCGAGACAGGACGCGGCTTCGTTCTCCATAGCTCCGACTATTTCGCCGAAGATTCGACGCTTGAGATCGAGCAGGACGTTTGCCTGACCGCGACGATCGATATCCTGAAGGCGATTGCACAAGGGCGCGGTCCGGCGCGGGCACTTCTGGCGCTCGGCTATGCGGGATGGTCGCCCGGCCAACTCGAGACCGAAATCCAGGCCAATGGCTGGCTTCATTGCCCGGCAGATCCCGACATCATTTTCGATGAAGATCTTGAGAACAAGTATTCGCGAGCACTGGCCAAAATCGGAATTGATCTTTCGCACTTGGTGAGCGACGCCGGCCACGCTTAGGCCAGCTTTTTATCCCTTCGACGCAACCTTCGGCTCGGATCTTGATGGTGGGCCGCCCATCGTCTTCGGCGGCGGCTCGCCTCCGGCCAAGCGTGCCAGGCTTGCCGCGATCGACGGCGGTAGCGTTGAGAAATCCGGTTGCTGGGTCGATTCATTCGGAGTTGGCAGCGGCGGCGCAGCGTTGACGGGGGGCGGTTCCTTCGCAGGCGGCGGCGCATGGCCATTTCGTTGAGACGTTCCCGCCGGGGCCGGTCGCCCGGTCGTTTGCGGCGTATTCGAAGCGCGCGCCAGAGCTTCGGACAGAGGCGCCATGATGTTCGGTCCCGACAGCGAAGCGGTACGGTCGGCAACCGGGGTCGGCAATGGTCCCGGCGCGGACGGCTTCGGCGCGCTCTGTCCGTGCCCTTTGCCCGACGGCTTTCGCTGCGCCTGCGGAGCGGATCCGGATGTACGCTCGATATTTTGCAGCAGTTCCGGCGGCAGAGCTGGCATTGCGCCAGGAACGACGGGAGCAAGCGGATTGCCCGGCGGGCCCCCGTTTGTGACGGCGCTGCGCAGAGCTTCGGCAGCTTTCGGAGGGGCTGCGGATTTTGCCGGCATCGCCGCGGCGACCGGAGGCTTCGCGGCGACAGATTTGTGGCGCTGACGGACGATCGAACCAACCGGCAAAGCTGCTGCTACCTTGGCCAGAGCCTTTGGCGGCGCTGTGATCGCTTTCTGGTCGCCTGTAGCGGGTGACTTATCAGGCGCTGCGATGGCGGCGCGCGCGACCTTTGCTTTGGCTTGCTTTCCGATGCTGCGGAACTTGGGACGGAAAAACCCGCGCGGCTGCATTTTGCTTTCGGAGCGGCGGACCATCTTCAGCAATTGAAGCACGGCGCGCTCGGGGATCGGCTCGCCGAAATGGTAGCCCTGCGCATATTCGCAGCCGATCGACCGCAAGAACGTCGCTTCGTCGGCCCGCTCGACGCCTTCGGCGACGACCGTCTTCGACAACTCGTGGGCGAGCGCCACCATCGAGCGCACAATCGCGGCGCCAGCGGCGGTGCCATTCGAGCGGACGAGTTCGCGCGAAATCTTGATTGTATCGAATGGAAAACGGTTGAGATACGCGAGCGAGGAGTAGCCCGTACCGAATTCATCAAGAGCGAGTTCAGCGCCCGAGGCGTGCAGAACCTTCAGAACTTCCGCCGCCTGCTCGGGATTGCTCATGACAAGGTTTTCGGCGATCTCGAGCCGCAACGTTCCTGGCGGCACGGTATTGCGGCCGAGGATGTGGCGAATCTCCTGGATCGATTCCGGCTTGAAGAGCTGCGGACAGGACATATTGACGGAGACGAATAGAGGCCGCTCAGGGCGCGGCAACTCAGAAATCCATTTGGCGGCGTCCTTCGCAGCGCGCAGCAACAGAACGCAATTGACCTTGATCAATGCATCCGATGCTCCGTCGGCATCGACGAGCGAGGCAGGGTTGACGAGACCTAGCTTCGGATGCTCCCAGCGGACAAACGCCTCAAAGCCCGCCAGCTCCTTGGTCGGCAGGTAGACGATGGGCTGATAAAGTACGCGAAGCTGGCCCTTTTCGATGGCCTTGCTGAGTTCGGCACCGGCGCTCTGCTCGCGATCGCGGCGCATGCCGGGATCGAAAACCTCGATCCGGTCGGCGCCGACCCGCTTGGCACGGTACATTGCCAGCTCGGCGTCTTTCAGCAGATCATCGTCGGCGGCTCGCGTCTCATCCCAGACCGCGATGCCCATCGATCCGGTCAAAACGACTTCCTGATTGGCAAGCGGAATGGGCGCCCGCAACGAGCGGCGCACGCGCTCCGCAAGCGCCGCAAGATTTCGAGCTTCGCGTTCGCCGGTGAAAAGCATCGCAAACTGGTCGCCGCCAACGCGCGCCACGGTGTCATGCGCCCCAAGGTGACGCTGCAGACGGCGCGCGACGGTCAACAGCAGGCTATCGCCCCGAACCAGTCCAAACGACGAGTTGATGCTCTTGAACTTATCGAGATCGATGAAAACGAGGGCAGGCTTGACGCTGGTATCCGTCTTCGCACGCACAACGGCGCCCTTCAGCCGGTCAAGGAATAGCTCACGATTGGGCAGTCCGGTCAGGCTGCAATGAACCGCATCATGCAAAAGGCGCTCGTGAGCCCGTTTCATATCGGAGACATCGCGCAGAAGGCCGACGCAACGCAGTGTGCGGCCGTCGGAATTCGGGACGCTTGCGGCTTCGAGTTCGAACCAGCGCCAACTGTTATCGGAGTGCCTCAGGCGGAAATCGGTCCTGATCCGGACCCCGGAGCGCTCCTGCACCGACATCAGCATGACGCGGAACCGCTCTTTGTCGGTCGGATGCACGTGCCGTAGAAAATCGTCGACCTTCGTCGATAGTTCGCCGGGCATCAGCGACAGCGCGATTTCGACTTCCGGGCTGACCTTGATTTCATCGCGGCGGATATTCCATTCCCAAACGGTCGAACCGGAGGCCGCCAACGCCAAGGATCGTCCTTGCAATTCCGTCGGTGCCCCGGCGTAGGCCGCATCGGCCGATCGGAACGCGAATTGGGTGACCGTGAAGCCCATCAGGATGACGACCAGCACCAGGCCGGCGATGAGGCTCGACACGACGACGTCGCCCGACATGCGGCCGCTGAGCGTCATGCCCGTCGCGAAAATCCAAACCAGCAGCAGCAGCCACGTCGGCACCAGCGACAGGGCGCGATCCTGGCCTTTGAACGCCAGGAAGACGGTAAACAAACCGCCGACGCCGCCGATCATCAGGAACGACAACCGCGCAAACGTAGCGGCGAGACGCGGATCTATGACGGCGACTGCAATGAGAGTGAGTTGCGCCACCATCCAGACACCGATCATCATTCTGACGATGCCGTGCCAAAGCCCAAGACGGAGGAACGTCGAAAGGAAGATGACAAAGCTCGACGCCATCGCCGCTTCGCCGGCGGCGCGATAGACCGCGTTGTCCTCCGGTCTGAGGTTGAAGAGTTTATGGAAGAAGCCGAAATCGACGCAGAGATAATTCAGCACCGTCCACGCGACGAGGGCAGCCGCCGGGAAAATCAGTTTATGATTGGCCGCGAAAATCGACGTCAGGAAGATTGCCAGCAGGCCGGTCAGGCCGAGCATCGCACCGTTGAAAAGCTGGCGGTCACGGCTCTTGATTTCGTAGTCGATCGGCTTCCAAAGATAGAGGCGGGAAAAGCGCTCGCCGGCGAGTTCAGCGACGTAAGTGATCGTCTGGCCCGGCTCCATCGTGATGCGGAAGACGTCGGCTTTGTCGTTCTTGATGCGCTCGGGCACGAAGCCAACGGATGGTGTGACGCTCTCGATCCGCCGCGCATCGAGGTCCGGCCAAACCGTGCCCGATCCAACGATGGAATAGCGATCGGCCGTCAGCAGGCGTTCAAGTGACTTGTCCGTTTTGTTGGTCAGCGAGAAGACCATCCAGTTCGGACTCGTTCCCGGAACGGACGCTCTGACGGTCATGCGGCCGGACACGCCATCCTGACCGGCTGCCGTCTCGACCTGGAGGCTATCGCCGCGTCCTTCATAGGCCTCACCGAGAGTCGTGATCTCGATGCGATCCTGATCCTCCTGGACAGGGATGGGCGTCAGCGCCTCGGCGCGAGCGGCGAGCCCGAACAGCGACAGCGCAACGACGACGAAGGCCGTCAACCACGACGTCGTCCGATTTGATTTTCCCCACCCCCCGAACGTCATTAGTTCCCCCCGCCCGGTCTTGGCTCAGCAGCGAGAGGCACGCCGATAAGACGCGCATAAAGGAGGTGATCTTCCCAGCGCCCGTTGATCTTGAGGTATGAGCGCGCAAGTCCCTCGCGCTCGAAACCGCAGAACTCAAGTACGCGGATGGAGGCCGCGTTATGAAGCATCGTCGCAGCTTCGATCCGATGCAGCCGGAGCGTTCCGAACGCCGTCGGAAGAAGCGTCGCAACGGCCTCGCGCATGTAGCCGCGTCCCGCGTAAGGTGCGCCCATCCAGTAGCCGAGCGATGCCATCTGCGCTGATCCGCGGCGGACGTTGGACAGCGTCATGCCGCCAACGAGGTTTCCAGCCGCGCTATCGAAAATGAAATAGGGATACGAGACGTCGTCACGCACGTCCTTCGCGTAGGCGCGAAGACGGCGGCGGTACATGCTGCGGGATAGATCATCGGCCGCCCACGTTGGCTCCCACGGCGTCAAGTGAGCTCGGCTGAGGGCCCTCAGCTCGGCCCATTCCGCATAGTCGGCCGCCACCGGCTGGCGCAACACAACCTTGCGGCCGCGGATGACGTCGATATCTTCTTCCGGACGGACTGCGCGAAGAAAGGCCACGGCGTTGCTACCTCGCTCCCTGTCCGGTCATAGCATCGGCGGTGGCGGGCGTGAACAGCGCCGCAACACGCGCAGCCTGCGCCGACGATTTTTTCCCCGAACCGATCACCGCGACGGACGCGATTTCGGATCGAAGGTCACCAGCAAATTCCTTGATACGGGCATGGTCGACGTTTTCGACCTCTTCGACCAATTCAGAAACAGTCACAAGGCGCCCCTGCGCCAAGAGTTGCCTCGCCATCTGTTCGGCATTGACCGACGAGCTTTCGAGAGCCATCAGCAGACCCGCCTTGAGCTGGGCCTTAGCACGCAGCAATTCCGCGTCCGTGGGGCCGGAATCGGCCAGCGCCTTAAGCTCCTGCGCGACCACAGCGGCAAGCTCCTCGACCTTCTCAGGCGCGGTGGCGGCATGCACAGCAAGCATTCCGGTATCCTTGACCCCCCAAACGCTCGAATAGATCGAGTAACACAGACCTCGATCCTCTCGGATCTCCTGAAACAGGCGAGACGACATTCCACCACCGAACAGGCCGGAAAAGACCTGCGCAGTATAGAAGGCCGGGTCCAGACACGACGGCGAAGGCAATCCGATCAGAACGTGGCTTTGCTCGAACGGCTTGGCCGACGCCGCAAATCCACCCCGGTAGTCCGCCTGCGACTCGGCTCCCCGAAGACCCTGAGTGAGCCTCCCGAATAGGGCCTGAACGTGGCGGACGATCTCGTCATGGTGGACGGCGCCGGCGGCCGAAACGACAATATCATCAGGGAGATAGTGTTCTTCGAGATAGCCGTTCAGGTCGGCGGCGCGAAATCGGCCGACGCTGGCCTTGGTTCCCAGGATCGGACGGCCGATCGCCTGATCGGGAAACGCCGCGCTTTGCATCAGATCAAAGATAATGTCGTCGGGACTGTCGTCGGTTGATGCGATCTCCTGCTGAATAACGATGCGTTCGCGATCGAGATCATGCGCGGAGAATTTGGAATTCAGCAAAATGTCGGCGATCAACTCCAGGGCGACACCCTCGTCGCCCTTCAGAACACGCGCGTAATAGGCGGTCGTATCGAGGCCGGTGGCGGCGTTGAGATCGCCGCCGACGCTTTCGATTTCCTCGGCGATCATTTTCGCGGACCGGGATTTGGTGCCCTTGAACGCCATATGTTCGAGGAAGTGCGACAGCCCATGCTGGTCGTCGCGTTCATGCCGGGAACCGACAGCGACCCATAGACCGAGCGACACGGTTTCGAGATTGGGCATCCGGTGCGTCGCGACGCGAATGCCGTTGGCGAGCGTCGTCAGCTCGGTTGTCATGAAGATGTTCCTGTGGTCACGCGGCAGTGCTTCAAGATGAAATCCTGAACGGCGGAAAGGCTATTCGGCAACGTCTCGAACCTTTCGGCATCGCTCATCAGATGGGCCATATGCGCCGGGAGGCCCGGCCGTGCGCCCGTGATGGCCTCGATGGCATCCGGGAATTTAGCCGGATGCGCGGTGGAGAGCACGACCGTATCGCCCGCGAAGGCGATCTTTTCCGCTGCGACCACGGCGCAAGCCGTGTGCGGATCGAGAATATAATTGTCCTTGTCTTTCGTCCGTTTAATGACGTCCGCCACGTCCTTTTCCGATGCCGATACGGCAGCGAAATCGGATTGCAGCTGAGGCCACACGCGGCCGAGTTCGAAGCGGCCCGTGGCAATCAGGGACGCCATCGCGCTTCCCACGAAATCGGCGTCCCGGCCCGAAGCCTCAAACAGATAGCGCTCGAAATTCGAGGAGATCTGAATGTCCATCGACGGCGATGTCGTCGCGATGACGTCCTTCATCGCGTAAACGCCGGTGGTCACGGCGCGCGGCAGGATATCGTTCTCGTTCGAAGCGATCATGAGTTTGTCGATCGGCAGTCCCATGCGCTTGGCGACGTAGCCCGCAAATATGTCGCCAAAATTACCCGTCGGCACGGCAAACGAGAGCGGCTTCCCGGCGCTGCTCAGTCGCGACGCTGTCCAGAAATAGTAGGTCACCTGCGCGACGATGCGGGCCCAGTTGATCGAGTTGACGCCGGAAAGCTCGACACGATCGCGGAAGGCATGATCGTTAAACATGGCTTTGACGAGCGCCTGGCAATCATCGAACGTGCCCTGAACGGCGACGGCGTGAACATTCGTCTCTTGCGGCGTCGTCATCATCCGGCGCTGGACGTCGGAGACACGGCCCTCGGGGAAGAGGATCACAACATCGACGCGCTTGGAGGACCGGAAGGCCTCAATGGCGGCACCGCCGGTGTCACCTGAGGTCGCACCGACGATCGTGGCGCGGGCATTTCGTTTTTGCAGCACGTGATCCATCAGACGTGCCAGCAGCTGCATGGCCACGTCTTTGAACGCCAGCGTTGGGCCGTGGAAAAGTTCGAGAATTGTAAAATCCGAGCCGAGGGGAATGAGTGGCGTCACCTCGGGCACGTCAAACGCGGCGTAAGCTTCCGACGCCATACGGTGAAGCTCGCCGCGAGAAATCTCATCGCCCGTGAACGGATGAATGACTTCGACGGCAATCTCGACGAACGACTTTCCGGCAAACCCGGCGATGATATCGGGCGTCAGGGTTGGCCAAGTTTCGGGAACGTAAAGTCCGCCGTCACGTGCAAGTCCGGCCAGCAGGACATCTTCGAACCCAAGCGACTCCGCCCGGCCGCGCGTAGAAATGTATTTCAATGTCACGATCTCACAAGCGACGACTTAAAGAAGCGACCCCAACCTACCGGCCGCAATGCAATGGAACAAGATTGGCACGGGGCCTGCGGCGGCAGGCGTTTCCGGTTGCGTTAAAGTTACGGAGCCTTGTCGTCCAGCTCCTTCAAGCGTTGCCGGGCAAAGACCGCGAAAACCCCGATCAACGCCAGCGCCGTGCCGTACCACGTTATGACGTACTGCAGATGCGAGTTGGGCAGATGGATCTCCGTTGTTCCGCCTTTGGGCCAACCGCCCGGATTTGCAGGCGTTGCGTCGGCATCGATCGAGAACGGCGCGTAAGCTTGCTCTTTGTCGGAGGAAAACTGGAGCGCGGGCGGTGGTCCGTCGGCGCCCCATCGCATGGCGTCGAGATCGCGCCAGAACCACCGGTTTCCGGCATAATCATTGTCGGGCGTGAACCAGCCTTTGTGTTCCGGCAACCGCACCAAACCCGTCACCGTGACCGGTCCGGCGACGTTGCCTTCAGCCCGTTTTGATGGATCCTTCAGATTGTCGGGCACCCATCCCCGATTGACAAAAACCGGCGGCAGTCCGCCTTGCGGCTTCAGCAGCGTGTAAACGTGCCACCCCTGAGACTGGGGGGTCGGGGCATAGAGATGACGCTCGTGCGTGTAATCGAACATGCCTGTCACGCGGACGTGCAGATACTCGACGTCGCCGTCCTTGACGTATTTCGCCAATGCAACGGGATAAGAAACCGGCTCGGCGGTGCGCCGCGCCTCGACCTTGGCAATCAGATCCTCTTTCCACGCTTTGCGGTGCCATTGCCAATTGCCGAGCCCGATGAGCACGGGCAGCAAAGCAAGGGTTAGAAGCGATGGAATGATGAGACCGGCTGCACGCCAGCGCGCAAACATCGTTACTCCTTGGCGAGACGACCTTCCTCGGCCTTATTTTTGAACTGAAGGGCGATAAGCGTCGATTTCAGAAAGCGCAGCAGGAAAACAGCAAAGACGGGTGTGAAAATTCCCCAGAGCAGGACATGACCCCACCAGGGAACGCCGAACTTGAACTCTGCGATGAGCGCGCCGCCGACACACAGAAAGCCGAGAATGAAAATCGCGAAGACGGCTGGACCATCCCCGGTGTCGACAAACCGGTAATCCAGTCCACATTGATCGCAGCGCTCGCGCATATTGAGCATGTGGGAGAACAGCTTGCCCTTTCCGCAACGAGGACACCGGCATTTCAATCCGGCCTCGAACGGCGAAACGGGTGAGCCTGAGCTATGCACGCGAACCTCGGCTTTCCTCTGCGAGAGCGCGCATGAATCTTGCGCATTGCAGGAGCGAGTTCAATTCCAAACAGCTCTAAAACAGGAGAGGCGACCCGAGGCCGCCTCTCGCAAAACTTCGGTTTTCTCTTGGCTCTTCGCCAAGCTGCCTATTCCGCGCCCGGAACGAGCGGACCGGCACCCCAAACGTAGATGCAGGCGAAGAGGAACAGCCAGACGACGTCGACGAAGTGCCAATACCAAGCCGCTGCTTCGAAGCCGAAGTGCTGTTGCGGAGTAAAGGCGCCGCGCGTCGCGCGAACAAGGCATACCAGCAAGAAGATCGTGCCGATGATCACGTGCGCACCGTGGAATCCGGTCGCCATGAAGAACGTGGCACCGTAGCCGTGGCCCGCGAAACTGAAGCCCGCGTGGCTATATTCGAGAGCTTGCAATCCCGTGAACGTCAAGCCGAGCAGCACGGTCAGGACCAGACCGATAACCAGGCCGCGCCGGTCGTTCTTCAGGAGCGAATGGTGAGCCCAGGTGACGGTGCAGCCCGACGTCAACAGGATGAGCGTGTTGACGAGCGGCAGACCCCACGGATTGAAGGTATGCTTGAAGAAGCCGGGAATGTTCGCCGCGGTCTCTGCAGGGATCGGCGGCCATACACCACCAAAAACTTCGTTGCGCGTCGTCAGGCCGACCATATGGCTCGTGTTGTTCAAGAGCCCGCGAACGTCCCCAGGGAAGAACGCATTGTCAAAGTAAGCCCAGAACCAAGCGACGAAGAACATCACCTCGGAGGCGATGAACATGATCATGCCGTAGCGCAGATGGAGCTGCACGACGGGCGTCTGGTAGCCCTGGTTGGCTTCGCGAATGACGTCGAGCCACCACGACCAAGCGCATGCGATGACCGCGACCGCGCCAATCGCGAACAGGTAAGGCCCCTTAATGCCGAGCACGCCTTCGCCATCGACATGCGTTCGCATCCACGCAATGGCACCAATCGCCATAACCAGCGCGCTGACGGACGCAAAGAGCGGCCACGGGCTTGGGTTCACCAAGTGATAGTCGTGATGTTTCACATGCGTATCTGCCATTTCGGTCTCCGTAGTCCCCGTTCGTCTCCCAGATCGAAACCTGAACTTGCTGGGGCGTCGCTGCCCCGCCGGCCAATTTTCGATCTCGTTTCTTGTGTTATTTGCTTAACTTCACCTTCAAAACTTGCGGTCCCTCATCCGCCCGATTTCACGGGCTTGGAAGAGTTGTCGGCCGTCGCCTTCGCGACGGGATAGAAGATATACGACAGCGTCACATCGTTCAGGATCGTCGTGTCCGGATCATCGGCCATTTTCGGGTCGATAAAAAACGTCACCGGCATTTCGACCGTCTCGTGCGGCTTCAATGTCTGCTCGTCGAAGCAGAAGCACGCGATTTTCTTGAAGTAAATGCCTAATGCCTCCGGCGTGACGTTGAACGCTGCCTGCCCAGTCACCGGCTTGTCTGACAAGTTGGTGGCGCGGAAGAAGGCTAGGGACGTCTCGCCGATCTTGACGTCGATCGTGTTAACTTCAGGCTCGAACTTCCACGGCAGGCCCTGCGCGACGCTGCCGTCGAAACGGACCGTCATCGTGCGGTCGAGAACTTTTTCGTTGTTGCTTTGAACCCGCTGAGTCGTTCCGCCGTAGCCGGTGACGCTGCAGAACATACGATAGAGGGTCGGCGAATAGGCCGTGATCCCCCCCATCACAACGAGGGCGCCAAGGCAAACTGCAACGACTCGCTGATTGTTGCGAGCGGCATTACCGGGCTTTTCGTTGTTCGGTTCCAACTTCCTGCTTCCTACCGAATGTTCATGGCGTTGCCGCCGAGGCGGACAAACGTGGCGACGTAAAATGCGACAACCATGAAGGCGAGTGTCAGCGCGATCGCAATCGAGCGCCGACGCCTGATTTTCTCGGCCGCGAGATCCGCCTGCTTCTGGTTTTTGGTTTCTTCGCTCATCAGTTCACGCCTCAAACCACAAACCGATGAACCAACGCCTCGACGAAAATCGTGGCGAACAGCGCGTAGAGATAAAGGATCGAGAACAGGAACAACCGGCGCGCGGCCGTATCGGCCTCGCGGCCTTCCGTCGTGACGTAAACGCGCACGGCGAGGGCAAGAAATACCGCGCCCAACACCGTCGACAGTACGAGATAGGCCACTCCACCGAGCCCGACGAAGTAAGGCACAACAGCGAGCGGAACGAGAAGAATGGAATAAATCAGGATATGGCGCCGCGTTGCCTGCGGCCCCGCAACGACCGGCAGCATCGGAACACCGACACGCTCGTAGTCGCGGCAGCGGTAGAGCGCCAAGGCCCAAAAGTGAGGCGGCGTCCACATGAAGATGATCAGAAACAGAAGAAGGCTCTGCATGCTGATGTCACCGGTCACGACCGCCCAGCCGATCATCGGAGGGAAGGCACCCGCTGCACCACCGATAACGATGTTTTGCGGCGTCCGGCGTTTCAGCCACATCGTGTAGACGAAGATATAGTAGGCAATGGTCAGCGCCAGCAGCGCACCAGCGACCCAGTTAACGAGCACGCCGAGCGTCACAACAGAGCCGACGGACAGGACACCGCCGAAACTCAGCGCCTCATCGGCCGTGACCCGGCCTCGCGGCAGCGGACGCGCTGCGGTGCGCGCCATCCGCGCGTCGATATCGGCGTCGTACCACATGTTGAGAGCGCCCGAGGCGCCCGCGCCGATCGCAATCGAGATGATCGCAATCGTTCCCAGAAATGGGTTGAGAGCCCCCGGAGCGGCCAACATTGCAGCCAAAGCCGTGAAAACGACCAGAGCCATGACGCGCGGCTTCATCAACTGAATGAAGTCGCCGACGCTTGGTTCCAGAACCAGATCAGCCTGACTTATTTCGCCTTGGATGCTCATTGCGCGTGGTGTGCCTGCATCGATCGTGTTCGCGTTGTCAATTTGTGAGAGCGGCGGGCCGCATTCTGCTCGCCCGCCGCTCCGTTACTTGCCGGTACCGATCAGTGATGATCGGTTGCCGCAATGCGCGGCAGCGTTTCGAAGGAGTGGAAAGCCGGCGGAGATGGAAGCGTCCATTCCAGCGTCGTTGCGCCGATACCCCACGGATTGCTCGCGGCCTTCTCCTTGCGAATGAAGTAGGCGTAGAACATCGCGAACAGGAACACGACGAGACCGGCGGTCGTGATGTACGACCCGATCGACGAAACGAAGTTCCAGTACGCATAGGCTTCCGGATAGTCAGCATAGTGACGGGGCATGCCAGCCAATCCGAGGAAGTGCTGCGGGAAGAACAGGACGTTGGCGCCGATGAAGGTCAGCCAGAAGTGCAGCTTCCCGAGGAACTCGTTGTACATGTAGCCCGACATTTTCGGGAACCAGTAGTACCAACCAGCAAAGATCGAGAAGACGGCGCCGAGCGACAGCACGTAATGGAAGTGCGCGACGACGTAATAGGTATTGTGCAGCGACCGATCGATACCGGCGTTGGCGCACATGACGCCCGTGACGCCACCGACCGTAAAGAGGAAGATGAACCCGAGCGCCCAGAGCATCGGCACGCGGAGCTGAATTGAGCCGCCCCACATCGTTGCGATCCAGGAGAAAATCTTCACGCCCGTCGGCACGGCGATGACCATCGTCGCGAACATGAAGTAGGCCTGGGTATCGACGCTCAGTCCGGCTGTGTACATGTGGTGAGCCCACACGACGAAGCCGACCAGGCCGATCGCCACCATCGCATACGCCATTCCGAGATAGCCGAAGATCGGCTTTTTGGAGAACGTCGAAACGACGTGACTGACCATTCCGAAGCCCGGCAGAATGAGAATGTAGACTTCGGGGTGACCGAAGAACCAGAACAAGTGGGCGTAAAGCAGAGGGTCACCGCCACCGGCCGGATCATAGAAGGTCGTACCGAAGTTACGATCGGTCAGCAGCATGGTGATCGCGCCAGCGAGAACCGGCAGCGAAAGAAGCAGCAGGAACGCAGTCACGAGCACCGACCAGGCAAAAAGCGGCATCTTGTGCAGCGTCATGCCGGGCGCGCGCATGTTGAAGATCGTCGTGATGAAGTTGATCGCACCGAGGATCGACGACGCACCGGCCAAGTGGACGGCCAAAATCGCGAAATCGACTGCCGGGCCGGGATGACCGACCTTACCGGACAGCGGAGCCACCAAGATCCAGCCGGTGCCGACACCGTCTGCGTCAGCCGTGCCCGGAACGAAGAGCGAGATCAAGAACAGCGCGAACGCAGCCGGCAAAAGCCAGAAGCTGATGTTGTTCATGCGCGGGAAGGCCATGTCGGGCGCGCCGATCATCAGCGGCACGAACCAGTTACCGAAGCCGCCGATCATCGCGGGCATGACCATGAAGAAAATCATGACCAAGCCATGTCCGGTGACGAAGACGTTATAGACGCCTGGATTGGCGAAGTACTGAAGGCCCGGATCCTGAAGCTCCAAGCGCATCATCACCGACAAGAACACGCCGATGCAGCCCGCAAAAATCGCGAACAACAAATACATCGTTCCGATGTCTTTGTGGTTCGTTGAACAGAACCAGCGCCTAAAAAAACTCGGCGCGTGATCGTGACCGTCGCCCTCTGCGTATGCCGTGCTTCCCATAGTCCTACAGCCCTTGTCCCGGAAGTTTTTCTTTGATTGTGTCCACTGCACTCGAGGCGGCCGGCTCAATAAAGCCCGCCGCCCTGCGGAATGACTATTGCGCCGTCGCTACCGCCTGATTGGCATGCGCGGCCGCATCGTCATCCAAGATTTTCTGCGCCTTCTTTCTGTCCTTCGCCTTCATCGCCGTTATCCATTCATCGTAGACCGGCTGGTCGACGACGCGAACGACGATCGGCATGGCCGAATGCAGCTTACCGCAAAGCACCGAGCACTGTCCGTGGAACGTGCCGAGCTTCGTCGCCTTGAACCAGACCGCCGAGGTGCGACCCGGCACAGCCTGCATCTTCACGCCGAAGGACGGGATCGTCCACGAGTGGATGACGTCGTTGGAGGTCACGAGAAGGTCGACGACCTTATTCACGGGAACCGCAATTTCCTGATCGACCGCGAGCCGGCGCAACTTGTGATCTTCGGCCCAGACCGGCAGCGAATCCTTATAGAGGGCCTCGGTCAACGCGACACCGCTCAGAGCGCCATATTTCTTCTCGAAGGCGTCGTCGCCGATCTTGGCGCGCAGCACATCTTCGTCATTGACCATATTGGTCGTGACGGTGAACTTGTCGTCCAGGTACTCGTGCTCCCAGAACCAGGCGTTGCCCGTCACCTTGATCGTCACGTCGGGCTTCGGAAACGAGTACTGATTGAAGAGCAGATGGAACGACGGGATTGCGATCCCGACGAGAATGAGGATCGGGACGATCGTCCAGGCAACCTCAAGCATCGTGTGGTGCGTCGTGCGCGACGGAACCGGATTTCTCTTCTCGTTGAAGCGATAGATCACCCAAAGCATCAGAACGAGAACGAAGAGGACGATAATGACGAGGATCGAATTGACCGTCCGGAACAGGGTGGTGATCTGATCCATGATCGTCGTTGCGGAGGACTGAAGGCTCAACTCCCCATTCGTTGGCTGCCCAAGGGCGGCGAGCGCCGGGGTCAAGTCGCCAAATGCCGCCGCTAGGCAAGCACCCGCCATTATGGCGAGCGCGCCAAACATCCTCTTAGACATTCCTTCGCTCCCAATTTGTCGAGCCGGCTCCAGCCGATCCGACAGTCTCCCATTATCTTGATACGCCGAAAAAACCAGCGCACCATTCCCCGTTGATTATTGCCCGGTTTCCCGACCGAGAATGCCTTCGTGGATGCGCAACATGGCTTCGTCACACCTGCTAAGGCAGGTTGATACAGAGCACAAGCGCTTCGAAAGACTCAAGTCAAGTTTGTGCGTCATTTATTCGCGAAACGACGCACACCGATATGCGAATCAGTGTGCCATGCGGAAAGAAGAGGTTGGTTGCAGGAACAGAATTCGGCCGAATTCCTGGCCGACGTAGCGGCGTCCCGTTCCTCCAAGACTCCAATTCTGCGGACATCCCGCAAAAGCAAGGACACCCACTTGCCAGCTTCCCGACGATCTTTCCGACCCCAAGGCTTGCGTTCGCCCCTATTGGAAAAGCGAGGCAACGCGATCGGCCAGCGCGCTTCCTTGCTCACGGCCGCGATGTTGTTCGCAGCTGCACAATTGGTTCTGGCGATGGTCGCGCCGCAGCCGGCCCTCGCGGTCGACGCGCCGGAAGGGACGGTCAAATCGCAACACGGCGATTGGCAGGTGGTCTGCAAGGATCCGCCCCCGGGCTCGAAGCACGCCGTCTGCGCCCTCGTGCAGAGTGTTACGGCCGAGGATAAGAACAACATCGGCCTGACCGTCTACTTTCAGAAATTTTCGAATGGGACGCGCGTGCTCCGCGTATTCGCGCCGTTGGGCGTGCTGCTACCGCCGGGGCTGGGTCTCAAGATCGACGACAAGGACGTCGGCCACGCGCCATTCCTGCGGTGTCACAGCTTCGCGTGCTACGCTCAGGTGGTAGCCGACGACGCGCTGGTCGAACGGCTGAAGACCGGCAAGACGGCGATCTTCATCATCTTCCAAACCGAGGAAGCCGGCATCGGCATCCCGATTTCGCTGAAAGGGTTCGGCGAGGCTTTGGACGATCTCAAATGATCCCCGAGCACATAAGCCCCTCGAGCGGGTCTTATGCGCTTCGCGTCGAAAGTTGTGGGTCGAAGCAGGGTCAGGCGACCCGGCGTTCAGCCTCGACGTTAACGGGGCCCTCGCGATCGAGAAGAATGAGCGTATCCCTGGATTGCTGTACCGGGAGCGTCAGCACGGCCGACGTTGTCGAGCGCGTCACGGAGTTTGCTGCCGCCGCAACGCGCGGTGCCGCTTCGGCGCAGTTATCAAGCATTGCCTGCCACAGCTGAGCGTTGGCCTGCGCGAAATCCATTGGAGAGGCGGGCCGCATGACCTGATGCGCCCAACGGACGAAGGCTTGTGCCTGACGTGCTTGCAGACCGGCGACTTCAAGCTGGCTGCTTCCGACAGCCCTCAGATAGGGCTGCCAAAAGAATGACGTGGTATCGATCGTTTCAAACAGGATTTGAAAATACGAATAGTAGGGTGAAGTATTTTTTGGAGCATGCTCCGCAATAATCATTACTGCGTCCTCCCAGACACGAAACGCTCTGCCGCCATTCGCTGGCTTGCAATTTTCTTACGCGGTTTTGGGCACGCCCGCGGCTTCCGCCAAACTAACATGGTCACTTCGAACTGCATTTCACAGGTGCGTGCGCTGAACGTGTATATAGCGCAGCGGCATGACGGATTTTAGAAGGGCGGCGTTCAAGTTCGCCGTAACACAGATCAACACTGCGCCTTGCACTGACGTTTAGAATTTTGCACTCACCGGAAATGAAAAACTCCTGCTGCGCTGCATTAATTGAACGCGCTTTGTTCACCTTGACCATAACGCAGAACCCCGGCGTTATGGGCGCCATCGTGCGTACCTTTAGTTTGCGATTTTTTGAGTTCGCAGATGTGGCCGCGTTGGGGCGTAGGGGAATGGTGGCGTAGCGTGACGATCGCGGGGGCGATCGTCGCTGGGACGTTCATTTCTGCAAATCATGTCTCTGCGCAATCGCTGACCGACGGACCTCCTGCCGATGTTGACGTTCCGGTCTACGGCTGGCGCGAAACCTGGGCTGGCGTCGATGTCGCCCACGATCAATGGCTCTTTTATTCCGGCCTGACCGTTGCCCCGGCAAGCCGCGATATCTACAGCGACGGCTGGCGGTTGCGCATCGGCGGCGGCTACGGACAATACGGCTACGATGGACTGGCTCCACGGCAGCCGTGCGGGGATGCAACCAAGAACGATCGCTGCACGGAAACGGATCGTCCGACACAGCATTACAAAGTCAGTCGCGCCTATGCCGAACTGCTGCTCGGCTATTATTTGCGACTCGGCGCGCTGACCGCGAAAGCGTTTGCCGGTGCCTCCCTATCCGACGAGCGCCATCTGGCCGTCGATCCTCAGAACGACGATGACGGAACCTACGTCGGAGCCAAAGGCGTCCTCGAACTCTGGCTGAATGTGAACGAACAAACATGGACATCGCTCGATCTCAGCTACGCCACGGCGCGCGATGAAACGTCGGCGCGATGGCGTGCCGGCTGGCGGATCGAACCGCAACTCTCCATCGGTCCCGAGCTTCGCTACGACAAGAACATCGAAACGGCAGACGGCGAATGGAACGGCCGCGCCGGGTTGTTCGTGCGCTACGAATGGACGGGCGGAGAGGTTTCGCTCGCTGGTGGGTGGTCCAGCCGGATCGAAGACTGGAAAGCGCCCGATATGTCGCCCTACGGCACCCTCAATGTGCTTTTTCAGTTCTAGTATAGACGTTCATCGTGCGGGTGGGTTGCCGGCCAAGAGGTCGTTCGACGGGCAGGGGAAGAATAAAAGATGGCCAAGAGCATGATCGGAAAGAGTCTTGGCGTCTCTGTCCTTTTGGCGGCTCTCCTTGCCTCATACCCGGTCCAAGCGGACAACACCTGTTCGGAGACATCGATTGTGGCGCGCGGCGAACAGGCTCGTTACGTCTGGCTCGCCAAAGTCAAAGCTCGGGCTCTGTGGCGGAGAAAGGTGCGGTCTATTCCTGGGCTCGGCCCGGATTATGCCCGTTGGGCCCGCGCGCAAAATACCGAAGAACGTTGCCTCAGCGGCGGTGCGGGAACTGTTTGCATCTTCACCGGCACGCCGTGCCGCTCGTGATCGACGTTCTTTCTGTATCCTCACGCCGGATTGCTTGAACTTCGAGCGCAAGCCACCAGATGATCCGACATCCGATGGAAAAGCCGATGCTCGCCGCTTTCGCGACAGGTCGGCTATGCCTGCATCTGGTGAGTCTAGGAAATGTGAATGGCGTAACAGCGGACGACTCGATAGCTCTCGTACCTATTATGGCCCTGCAGCGCGGCCCCGCCACGATGAGCGGCTGGCGCAGAACCTGATCTCTTGAGCTTTGGAATTTCGCGCGGCTCATGCAGCCTCGCGGATTGAGAGAGGAGCGGTGGGCTGCGGGACCTACTGCTCCTCTCTTGCTATCCACAGGTTGCATTGGCACTCCCTCTCCCGCTTCTGGGGCCTCCATTTCGGTTATTCCGCATTTTTTGGACCCGGCGGGTGTCACGCAGGGGACAGACACGCCCTCCCAAAACGAACAATTATTCGCCTTGACGTCACCGCAATTGCGCGACAAACAGAACGCGCATTCGTTTTTATATTTATTGCCGGAACACGTGTCTTCCAAATGCCAAAACTCAAGCCCGATACCCAGCGCGCGAGACGCGAGCACATTCTCGATGCGGCATTGACCTGCTTCGCTCGTGGCGGATTTCACGCGACGACGATGCAGTCGATCTGCCGCGCGGCGCATATCAGTCCTGGCGCTCTCTACGTTTATTTCGACAGCAAGGAAGCGCTGATCGCCGGACTTTGCGAACGCGATCGTGCGGAATTTGCGGAACGCCTGGCCACACTTGCAGATGCCCCCAATTTCCTCGAAGCGTTAGCAGCGATCGGCGAACACTACTTCGTGCAGGAATCGGCCGAGAAACAACGTTTCGTCGCCGAGATGGGCATCGAAGCGACGCGCAACCCGCGCATCGCCGAAATTTTCATGAGCGTCGATACGTACTGTTCCGAGAGCTTCGAGGCTCTTTTTCAAAGGCTCAAGGACGAAGGCCGCATCACGCCGACCGTCGACATCGCAACCTTGTCCAAGGTTTTCAGCATTATCGGCGACGGCCTGTTCTGGCGCCGTGCCATTCATCCCGGCACAGACATGCGTTCGATCCTGCCCGTCGTGATCGACATGTTTGGGACGCTGCTTCATCCAGCCGGATCGACCGCTCAACGCAACGAAGCATCTCTTATCGAGGTGCGCCGATGACCTGGAGAAAGTTCTTGGCGGCACTTGCTGTCGTCGGTGCTGCTGCCGGCGGGTGGCATTTCTACGTCCAGAAACAGCATGAGGCTGCGATCCAGGCCGGACGCCTGGAGGCTGCGACGCCGGTCGCGGCTCCTTCGATCACCGTTTTCAAAGCCAAGAACGAGAACTTCATCGAAACCGCCTCTGTTTCGGGCTCGCTGGTTCCGCGCGAAGAGATTCTTGTTTCTCCAGAGATCGAAGGCCTTCGCGTGCTTGAGCTCCTCGCCGACGAGGGAGATCACGTCAAGAAAGGGCAGGTGCTGGCGCGACTGGTGTCCGAACAGATCGATGCTCAGCTGGCACAAAACGAGGCCAACTTGGCGCGTTCCAATGCCGCCATCGCGCAAGCTGAAAGCCAGATCACCCAAGCCGAAGCGCAGGCAAAAGAGGCAGCGGCGCAGCTCGAACGCGCCAAGCCGTTGAAGAAATCCGGTTATCTTTCAGGCTCCACTTACGATCAGCGGGAAAGCGCGGCACGCACAACGGCCGCCCAGCTTGTCGCGGCGCGCGACGGCCTAACCGCGGCGAAGGCCGAGAAGGCCCAGGTCGAAGCTCAGGGCCGCGAGATCGAATGGCGACGCAGCAATACGAACGTGACCGCGCCTCAGGATGGCATCATCAGCCAGCGTACGGCGCGCATGGGTGCGTTGGCGTCGTCGATCGGCGAACCGATGTTTCGCATCATCCAGCGGGGCGAAATCGAACTCGACGCTGAAATTGTCGAAACAGAGCTGAAAAACGTGAAGCCCGGCCAGAAGGCAACCGTCACGGTGCCCGAGGTCGGCACGTTCGAAGGCACGGTTCGGCTTGTTTCGCCTGAAGTCGATAAAGCGACACGTTTGGGTCGGGTCAAAATTTTTCTCGGAGCCAAGCCGCAGCTTCGCATCGGAACCTACGCGCGCGGCCATATCGAAACAGCGCGGAGCTATGGACTGGCTGTTCCGTCATCTGCCGTCACGTTCGATCATGGCACGGCTTCGGTCCAAGTCGTCCGCAACAAGACCGTCAAGCAACATGTCGTAACCGTCGGCCTGGCCGACGGCGATCTCGTCGAAATCAAAGACGGTCTTCAGGAAGGAGATTTCGTCGTTACGCGCGCCGGGACATTCCTGCGCGACGGTGATGTCGTTCGTCCAATTCTGCCTGAGGCGACGTTGAGTGAGGCGAAATAATGCGCATCAACGTCTCCGCATGGTCGATCCGGCGCCCGGTTCCCGCAATCGTCCTGTTCGCGGTGCTGATGCTGCTTGGCACGCTGAGTTTCAAACAGCTGCCGGTGACGCGCTTCCCGAACATCGATATTCCGCTCGTCTCGATCATCATCACGCAATCGGGGGCCGCGCCCGCGGAACTCGAAACGCAGGTGACGAAAGTCGTCGAGGACTCAATCGCCAATATCACCGGCGTTAAACACATCACCTCGACACTGACGGACGGCACCTCGACCACCGTCATCGAGTTCCGGCTTGAAACCGATACCGATCGCGCCTTGAACGACGTCAAGGACGCCCTGGCCAAGGTGCGAGGCGATCTTCCGCGCACCATCGACGAGCCGATCATCGAGCGTATTGATGTCGAAGGCCAAGCGATCCTGACATTCGCGGCGACGTCTCCGGGCATGACACTCGAACAGTTGTCGTGGCACGTCGACGACGTCATCAAGCGCCGCTTGCAGGCGACGAAGGGCGTCGGGCGTGTCGAACGCTTTGGCGGCGTCGATCGCGAAATCCGTGTCAATCTCGATCCGGACAAGCTCCTTGCCTACGGCATCACCGCCGCCGAAGTGAACACACAAGTGGCGGCTACGAACGTCGATCTCGGCTCGGGGCGCGGTGAGGTCGGCGGACAGGAACAAGCGATCCGCACACTTGCCGGCGCGCGCCGTGTCACGGCTCTTGCCGATGCCAGGATCATTCTTGCCGGCGGGCGCGAGGTTCGTCTCCGGGATCTCGGCACTGTCGTTGACGGCGCCAGCGAGCAACGTTCTTTCGGGCGTCTCGACGGGCGGCCCGTCGTGTCCTTCTCGGTCTTCAGAACGAAGGGCACCAGCGAGCTTTCCGTGTCGGATGCGGTGAATGAATCGCTGAAGGAACTCGAAGCGGCGTATCCCGACGTCAAGCTGACCAAGATCGACGACGCGGTTTCCTACACGCGCGGCAACTATGTTGCAGCGATGGAGGCCCTCATCGAAGGCGCCGTCCTCGCTGTTCTGGTTGTCCTCATCTTCCTGCGGAATTTCCGCGCAACGCTGATCTCGGCCATCGCGCTGCCGCTGGCCGCCATCCCGACGTTTTGGGCGATCAGCGCCATGGGCTTCTCGCTCAACCTCGTCAGCCTTCTCGGCATCACGCTGGCAACGGGTATTCTCGTCGATGACGCCATCGTCGAAATCGAGAACATCGTCCGCCATATGCACATGGGGAAATCGCCCTATCGCGCCGCGCTCGAAGCGGCGGACGAGATCGGGCTGGCGGTCATCGCAATCACGCTTACGATCGTTGCCATCTTTGCGCCAGTGTCGTTCATGGGGGGCATCGCCGGTCAATACTTCCGGCAGTTCGGCATGACGGTGGCGGTCGCCGTGCTGTTTTCATTGCTGGTGGCGCGTCTCATCACGCCGATGATGGCTGCCTACCTGTTGCGACCCATCGAGGAAAAGCCGCACGTCGACGGCGCTTTGATGCGCTTCTACACGCGCTTTCTCGCTGCCACTTTGCGCTGGCGCTATTTCACGCTCGTCACCGGCGTCGCACTTTTTTCTGCGTCCATCTACGCAACGACGCTGCTGCCGACCGGCTTCGTCCCTGATGAAGATACGTCTCGCGTTGTCGTCGCGATCGAGCTGCCGCCGGGCACTCAGCTCGACATGACCAAGACGAAGACCGATCAGATGGTCAAACTTCTCCACACGATTCCGGAAATCTCGCAGGTCTTCGTTCTCGGCGGCACGAGCCCCACCGGGCAGCTCGACATCCGGCGCGCGTCGCTTTTCGTACAGCTCGTTCCGAAGACGAAAAGAATTCTCACCCAAAAGCAATTGCAGTCGATCATTGCCGCCAAGCTCGCGGACATTCCCGACAGCCGCGCGTGGTACATCAATGAACGCGGCGAACGCGAACTGTCGTTCTCGATGCTGTCGCGCAGCGGTGACGATCTCAACCGTGCCATCGGCAAGGTCGAGGGCGCATTGCGCACTGTCCCCGGCTTCAGGAACGTCGCGGCCACAGGCTCAACCGACCGGCCGGAAATTCAGGTCGTGCCACGCCTCGATGCGGCAGCGCGTCTTGGCGTTGCTCCGGAAAAAATCTCCGAAACCATCCGCGTCGCGACGATCGGAGACGCGGACTTCAATCTTGCGAAGTACACTGTCGGTGATCGCCAAGTCCCGATCCGCGTGCAGCTCAATGAAGAAACACGCACCGATCTGGAGCAGCTCGAGCAACTGCGCGTCACGAACATGGCCGGCAAAGCCATTCCGCTGACCGCTGTAGCCTCGGTTTCGTTCGGACGCGGACCAGCTTCCATCGAACGCTATGACCGCCTTCGCCGTGCCGTGGTTGGCGTCGATCTCGATCGCGGTGTGCCGCTCAGCGTGGCTCGCGAACGCTTCCTGCAAGTGATCAACGATCAGCACTTGCCAGCAAGCGTCAAGCTGCAGCCATCGGGCGATGCGGAGGTTCAAGACGAAGTTGCGAACGGCTTCATCACCGCGATGGGCACCGGTATTCTAATCGTCCTCGGATTGCTGATCGTACTGTTCGGAAGCGTTTTCCAGCCGATCACAATCCTATTGTCATTGCCGCTCTCCTTCGGCGGCGTGGCATTGAGCCTGCTGGTGACCGACAACGCGATCAGCATGCCGGTCTACATCGGGCTCCTGATGCTGATGGGCATCGTCACCAAGAACGCGATCATGCTGGTCGACTTCGCCATCGAGGAGATCGCACACGGTGTCGAGCGCCGCGAGGCCATTATTGACGCCGGGCGCAAGCGTGCGCGCCCCATCATCATGACCACTCTGGCGATGGCTGCCGGCATGCTTCCGAGCGCCCTGGCCCTTGGTGACGGCGGCGAGTTCCGCGCGCCTATGGCCATCGCAGTCATCGGCGGACTTCTGGTGTCCACCATGCTGTCCCTGATCTTCGTTCCCTCGTTCTTTACCGTGATGGACGACTTCGGCTGGCTGATGCAGCGCATTTTTGGGCGTTTCATCGGCCCAAGGGACGAGCCGGATACCGTTTCGTCCGCACACGCCGGTCGCTCGCCTCCCACGCACCGTCCGCTGCCGCTCGCCGCGGAATAAAGTGGAAAGGATATTCGAAAGGGGAATTGTAGCCGACAGGCGCGCTCCTTACCTGTTGCCCTAGCGATCGCAACGGAAGGACCCCCCGCTATGTTCGACGCAAAATCCATTCTCGAAAACATCGTTCGTGGTGCCGCACCTTCGCAGCCGTCCAGTGGCGGCGGCGGCTTTGGCGATCTCCTCAATGAAATCGGTAAAAGCCTCTCGCAGGGGCAAGGTGGAGCGACCGCCGGAGGGCCCCAGACATCCGCCCCCAATGCGCCTGGAGGCAGCATCGGCGATATTCTCGGTGATCTTGCGCGCCAATTCGGGCAACAGCCGTCTTCGCCCAACACATCGGGAGCCGGCGCACCGCCGGCCGCTGGCGGCGGGACCGATTTGGGCGACGTTCTTGCTCAGCTCAAGGACAAACTCAATCAAGCCGGTGGCACGGTGACCGACGGCGGCAGCATCACCGACATACTCGGCAAAATTTTCACGCAGGCGACACAAGGCGCGCGTGAGGGTGCGTCGAAAATCGGTGACGCGACCGGCGCAAGTGATGCGCTCGGACGGGCCGCGGCAGATCCTCGTACCGCGCAAATCCTTGAACAGCTGAAAGGTGTTCTGCAGAACAGTCCTTTCGCGACCGGCGCAGCTGCCGGCGGCCTTGGCGGCCTCGTGCTCGGTACACAAACCGGCCGGTCACTCGCGGCAAGCGCTGCGAAACTCGGCGCACTCGCGATGATCGGCGGCCTGGCTTACAAGGCGCTGCAAAACTACCAAGCGGGTAAGCCACTCATTACTGGCGCAACGACGCCGACGACGGCCCCCTCGGGTTCGGGCTTTGAACCCGCGGCCGCCACCAACGACGCGGCGCTGCACTACATCCAGGCGATGATCGCGGCGGCAGCTGCGGATGGGCGCATCGATTCCGATGAGCATGAGACGCTCGTTGGAAGTCTCTCTCAAGCGGGTTTTGGCGACGAAGCCGAGGCATTCCTGGCGAAGGAGCTCAATAGCCCGCGCTCGATTCAGCAATTGGCGGCGTCCGTCGCTTCGCCGCAGGAAGCTGTTCAGCTCTACACGGCCGCGCGGATTGCCGTTGCTGACAATTCTCCAGCCGAAAAACAATTCCTCGCCAATCTGGCGGCAGCTCTCGGTATCGATCCGAAACTCGCGGCGCATGTCGATGCGACGACGAAAGCTGCTGCCTGACGCCGGTTGAAGTTATCCGCATTAACGAAAAGGGCGCCGGCTTGCATAGCCGACGCCCTTTTTCTTGGTTTCACAAACGATCTTGAGGTTCAGTTCGTCTTCATCGCGCTCGCAGGTGAGGCCGAAGCCTGATTGCCGCCGTCGAGCTTGAAGAACGTATCGACGCGCATGCCGGTGAACAGCGGCGGGTGACCGTCCAACGCGACCATCACCTCGACGACTTCGAGATCGTTCGGACGACGCGGCCCGCGCGTTGCAATGCGTGGCGCAGCGAGCGACTGCGAAATCGAAGTTACTGTGCCTTCGAACGTCTTGTCGGGGAAAGCATCAGCCTTCACGACGACACGCTGTCCAACATGGACCTTAGCTGCGTCCCGCTCTTCGACTTCGGCACGCAGTCTGAGGCTCGACATATCACCAAACGTGATGAGCGCACTCTCGGGAGAGGGCATGGCCGTCTCGCCGACCTTACCCATGACGTTCAGCACGGTTCCATCGGTGGGCGCCCGGATTCGCGTACGCTCAAGAGCCAGTTCAGCAGACGTCAGATCGGAGCGCGCCAAAGCGAGAGACGATTCAAGTCTTTGCGGCAACGGCATGCCGGCCTTGGCGTCGACGTCAGCGAGCTTGGCCTTTGCTTCAGCAAGCGCATCCTTTTTCGCAGCCAGATCCTTGCGCGCGGTTTCGACCGCGTCTGCGTCGCCGCTGCTGGTTTTTTCGGCGCGATAGGCCTTATCGAACGCTTCGTGAGCGGCGAAAATATCGCGATGCGCCTTGGCGACCGCATCCTCGGCGTTGCGGCGGTCGAGCGCGAGACCCGTCACCTGCTCCTCAGCGCGTTCACGCTCACGGACGCCAGCCTCAGCAGCCGCTGCACTGATCTTCGTATAATAATCGGCGTCATCCAAGCGGATCAACAAATCACCCGCCTGCACCTGATCGTTCGTCTTGGCGAGGACTTCGACGATCTTGCCGGCCACCTCGCTCGCAATCCGGATCTCGCCGTCTTTCGGTTCGACGCGGCCGGTCGCGGAGGCCGCCCATTGCGGCACGGGAGCCGGCGTATCGGCGCGGGCGGTACCCGCGAGATCGGTCAGCGCACTGTGGTTGCCGATCGACTGAAGGCCAAATCCGGCCGCGATCGCGATTGCGGCCGCAATCAAAATGGTCGAGACCGCGGGATCAATCTTCTTAAGCATGCAGCTTTCGCCTCTTGGTCAAATCGGTAATTTCGGGAGCGTTGATGCCTTCCGGCCGCCGCTCTTCACCGACAATCTTGCCATCTTCTATCCGCACCACGCGGTCCGCATATCCAAGCGTTCTGGGATCGTGCGTCACCGCAAGCACGCTGCGGTTCTGCTCTTTGGCGATCCTCGAAAGCAGCGACATGACCGCGTGGCCGTTCTCGCTGTCGAGAGCCGCGGTCGGTTCGTCGGCCAGAACGATCGACGGCGAACTCGCAATGGCGCGCGCCACCGCGACGCGCTGCTGTTCGCCACCCGAGAGATTGCCCGGATAGTTGGTCAACCGATGGCCCAAGCCAACCTCACGCAGGGCTTCTTCCGAACGACTGGTTGCGGCGAAGCCCTTTACGCCTCTGACGTCGAGCGCGATGCGTACGTTCTCAAGCGCGTTCAACGTCGGAAACAGATTGTACGACTGGAAAATAAAACCGATGTGGTCACGGCGGACCTTCGCCAGGGCTTCGGGCGATAGTCCGTCAATTTTCTGATCGGCGATGCGCAGACTTCCGGACGTCGGCTTCATGATGCCGCCGAGAATGGAGAGGAGCGTCGTCTTGCCGGAGCCCGATGGGCCCATCAGCAACGTCAGCTCACCTGGAACGAGTTCAAGGGACACGCCCTTGACCGCGACCACGAGGCCCGCCCCGGAACCGAGTTCCTTGACGATGTTGTCTGCTTGCAGAACGGAGGACATGGTCATCTCGAGAACACCGTGGCCGGATCTATTTTCGTGACCTTGACGATGGCCGAAAGCGCCGAGATCGCACACATAAACAGCGTCAACGCGAAGAGCCAGAACGCCAGGCCCGGCGTCATGACAAGGGGCAGCGAAGAGTTTCGGCTGGCATAGAGTATCAGCAGGGCAATAATCATCCCTAGGATGTAGCCCATGACCGCACTAAGGCCCGCCTGAGCCAAAATCACCTTATGGATGTAGCCCTTGGACGAACCCAGCGCACGCAAGGTCGCGAATTCGTGAATGTGATCCTTGGTGCTTGAATAAAGCGTCTGGGCGACGATGACGGTGCCGACGAGGCTACCCAGAATAGCGCCGCCGATCAGCGCCAGACCAGCGCCCGTGCGGAACAGCCATTGTGTCAGGCTCCGGCTTTCGAATTGGTCTTTCGTCAGGACGTCGGCGGAATCGAGCCGGTGCGCGAGATCAGCCTGCACCTTGGCGATATCGGCGCCGGGCGCGAGTTTGACGAGCAAGAATGTCGAGTTGTCGTCGTCGACACCGAGCAACTGGCGGGCGCGGTTCAGCGTCGTGTAGGCGTAGGGCGATTGCGTGAATGAACGGATGCCTTCGGTCAGGGCCTTGATCTTGACGCGCCCGGTCGCGACCTGGGCCGTGTCGCCGATACCCGTCACGCCCAATTCACCCAGATAGGAGCGATCGATGGCGATGGCATCGGGAGACTTAATATCGTCCAAGGTGCCCTGCGTAAGCGACCAGGGTATGAGACCGTTATCGTCGGGGTCGGCGCCGATAAGAACGACGCGCGATGAGCCGCCTGAGGGCTTTCGCCATTCGGCAAACGCAACGACCAGCGGCACAACCGATTCCACGCCCGGCGTTGCAAGCGCCTGATGACGTTCGCGATCAGACAGCAGGACACCGCCATCCTCGAAACTTTTCGCGCCGTAGGTGGTAATGAAAAGGTCCGCATTCGATCGAGCGATATTGGCGGTGATCATGTTACTCGAACCGAGATACAGCCCGAGCTGGACCGCGACGAGAACGATCGAGAACAGAATGCCGATCAACGTCACGGCGAGACGAACGCGGTCATGCAGCAAGTTGCGAAGCGCAAGAGTAAAAACCATTTGCGTGCGGATCTCTTATCTCGAATGATCCCGGCAGAGCCAGCGATGGATAACGGGGTGGCGTCGTCTATAAATATTCGGCCATCATGTGAAATGTAGGGTCGTATAACGCCTTTGTCGTGTTGCGGCCAGCGCGCCCCCCAGCGACCGGGCGCAGCAGTTGAAGCCTCAATGGCCCTAGTTATCGTGGATCGCCCTGCGACGACATTTGTTTACGAAAGTCTTAGCAGCCGTTTAACAATTTGACTTCAATGTTTTGCCGTTTTCGGGGCATAGGAGTAGTAAACTTGAACCTTCCGCTGCGGTTTATTGTCATGCGTAACACCAATACTTCCGGTCGTTCGGATGCCTCGCTCCGTATCGTTACCGCTTTGGCGGCCTTCGTGGCCTGCGGAGCGCCTGCCGATGCGACGCCGCGGGAAGCCGGGATCTGGTACGACGATACCGGCAAGGGCGCCGTTAAGATCGAGGTCTGTACGCCAACGACGCTTTGCGGAAAGATCTACTGGCTCAAAGAGCCAATGACTCCCAAGGGCGAACCGAAGATCGACCGCTACAATCCCGAACCGACGATGCGGACACGTCCGATCTGCGGACTACCTGTGCTTGGCGATCTGCAACAGCTCCGCGAAGGCGGTTTCGACAATGGCTGGGTGTATGATCCCAAGGAAGGCAAATCATACAGCGTCGCCCTGGATCTGATCGGCCCGGACAAATTGAAGGTCACGGGCTACAAGGGCATGCGATTTCTAGGCAAGTCGTTCATCTGGACGCGAGCCCCAGACGACCTGCCTGCGTGTGGAGGCGACGCTGCGGCGACGCCGGACGACGGAGTGGACAAAGCCACGATCCAAAAACCGCCGGCACCGAAGCCCGCAAAACGGCCGAACCACAAAAGCAAAGACAAAGTGACGGCAAAGAAATCCAGCAAAAACACGGCCAACAAGGCCGGGCGTACTGCTACTCCGCCGCCCCCAGTTGCTTCGAATTAGTTGCCGACTGCTTCTGGCCTGCCTTGGCGGCTTCGGTCGCCAGCAGACGGTCGACGAACTCCACCGTTCTATCGACGACGTAGCCGCGCTGACGGTCTAACGTCACGAGGTGATAGCTGTCTTCGAGAACGGAGACTTCAACCCTGCCGCTCAGCTTGCGCTGAAGAACCATCGTATTCTTGATGTCACTCTGGTCGTCGTGACGCGGATGGAAAATCAGCGTGTGGAGCTTCACGAGCGAAAGCATGGGCCGCACATTGCGGACCAGCGAGAAGAATTCATAGACGGTGCCGCCGCCGCGCAGCGTAACATCGGCGGGCATATTGTCGGCGCCGCGCATCGCTTCCAGTGCGAAATTCCGAACGCGCTCGTCTTTGATGCCGTAAGGCGCCGGCGTGCGTAGCTTGAAGAGTCGTGCCGTCCACTTGTCCGTGACGCAGTGGAACAGTTTGATCACTTTCGGAATCGCCCAGCCGTTGACGGCGAGCGTCGGCGCATAAAGCATCAAACCAGCAGCCTGATCCTGACGATATGCCGCAAGCCTGAGCGCGAGTATCGAGCCGGCCGACGCACCGCCGATAATGACCGTGTCGCACATGCTGCGAAGATCATCGAAGGCCTTGGAAACGGACTGATACCAGTCATGCCAGGTGGAGAGGCCGGAGACGTCGGTTCCGAATGTAAGACCCGGCACCACTGGGCAATAGACGGTCATTCCCTTGCGCGAGAGGGCGTGGGCCACGGACTTCATCTCGAGTGGCGAACCACCGAGTGAGTGGACCAACAACACCCCCGAAGTGCCCCCAGGAATGAACAGACTGCCACGAGTGGGCTGAAATTTCTCTTTATTTTTCATTAGCTACTTGCACTTGCTGTGACTCAGCCAAACGCACGCTGTTTACGACGCAGTCGCAATCGATGCTAACGCAACTTTGTCGCGCCGCCGTAAATTTTAGACGTACCCTCGACTTTCCCGCAGTTGAGAATTGGTTTCCGAAGCTATTACGAAGCCGCTGAAAAGACCATACCTTTCAAGTTCGGGTTAAGACCACTTGGTAAACAAAGGCCTGACAGCGCAACGCAATGACTTCGAAAGAAAATTGGTTTGTCCGTCTTCGTTGTGCAATGCGGCATAAAAAGGATCGGTAGCTGCGGCTAAATGAAGTAGCTGCATCCATGAACCTCCTTCCATGCCCGGGAGCGCTATGTGAGCCCGCGTTGCCCTAGAGACCTAACATGCAGCGGTAAGCAATGTTCCCAGCGCGCATGATCCGGCGAACGGTCGTTGAAATTCCGGGCACGCTGGCGGGTCAGTCACTGTTCGCGCGCAATCTATGATTTATACTTCGGATAAAATTTACCGGACGCGCCACCGGCGCTCTGCCGATGGGATAGGGTTGAAGTGAACGCCTCACTACGCGCCGCAATTTCCATCCTGATTTCCGTCGCGGTCACTTCGAGCCAGTTTTCCTGTTCCGCGATCGCCACGGAAATGAGCCGGACCGAATATGAAGCGTGCCAGGCGCGCGACGATGCCGGTCTCAGAGCAGCCATAACGACGGTCGCCGCCAACGCGATCATGACCGGCACGAAATCGATCGATTATAAAGCTCTCGTCGATCAGCAGTGGCACGACAGAAATCTCGACCAAGTCATCGATAGCCGCGTCGACATTGCGGTGGCCGAGATCACCAATGAGACAAGCTGGTCCGAGCGGCTGCAGACTTTGGCCAACAACGAGAAAGCGCAGCAGCTGGCGACCGCGGTTGCCGAGCGCGTTTATCGTTCAGACGCCGTGAAGACCGCGATGGAGGAGTTAGCCTCCGGCGTCGCAAAACAGGTCGGCAAAAGCATCGAATTCGCAAGCTCGGACGCGACCGACTCCCTTCTGCAATGCCTCAAAGCGTTCGTCGGGCCGCGCTATGGCGGGGCGGTCGCGGACGCGCTGGCGGGAGACGCGGGTCAAGGCGTGCTGATCGATCCGGCCAAAGGAACCAGCGGCGTGTCGGCGGGCTCGGTACTGGAACAATCGACCGGAGGTCTTGCCGGGGCGACCATCCTGATCGTCCGGCGTCAACTCGCCAAGCTCGCCGAGCGCGTCGGCCAACGGCTGGTCGGCAGCATCCTTTCGCGCCTGGTATCCGTGGTGGCGGGCGGCGTCGGACTCGTGCTTATCGCCAAGGACCTCTGGGACTTCCGTAACGGTGTTCTGCCGATCATCGCCACCGAGATGAAATCTCCGGCCACCAAGGAGAAGGTCCGCGAGGAACTCGCCAACACGCTCGCCGCACAGATGAACGACCATGTGAAAGAGATCGCGGCGGCAGCGGCCGATCAGGTTGTGGAGGTCTGGCAGACCTTTCGCCGAGCCCATGCCCTCGTTCTCAAGATCGCCGATCAGAACGCCGAATTTCGGAAATTCCTTGATGGGGTCGGCCCGCAGTCGTTGCCGCGGCTCGATGAGGTCGTCTCTATCCTGGTCACGTCGGAAGGTGAGCCCGCGATCCTGAGCCGGCTGCGGGACGGGACGCTGAACGACGCCGTCCATCTCATGCCAGAGAAAGGCATGGAAATCGCTCGCGATACCAATTCGATTTCTGCCGGGCTCGCCTGGACGAAGCTTGCCGGAGATCACCTCGGTCAGGTGGTCGACTATGAGTTGCACAGGCGGATGTCGCCCAAGGATCTGACGGAAGCGTCTCTGAACCGCATCCTGGCCCTCAACGACCGCGCCGCCATCGTCAAGATCGCGAGCCTGCCGCCAGCGGCACGTGATTCACTGTTCAACCTCGATGCGAGCGATCTTAATGTTCTGCTCCGGGCGCTATCGGAGCACGAACTCAAATCGCTGGCCGGTTACCTCGACGGGCTGCGGCCGGGACCGCGCGGCAGGGTGCTCAAGGCCATCGCAGCCAACCCCGCGAAAATGCAGTTGCTTGCCTCACCGACGATCCGCGAGCGGATCATCGCCAGCCCGGATCAAGCCGCCGCAGCCGACATGATGCTTGCGTCTTCCGACGGGCTTTCGCCACGGCTTGTCATTCACGATGCCAAGCTCGTATGGGAGGGACGTGTCGCACCCCTTCTGCTCTGGGACAAGCACCCCCAAGCCCTGGTTCTGGCAGGTTTTTTGGCGTTCATTATTCTCGCATGGCTGAGCCGGCTTTTCCGTCCGCGCAGCCGTCCCCAGGCCCCTGCGACAGGCGCCTAAAGGGGCAGTGGCAAATTCGCCTTACCTAACGGCTGTCCACATCCAAAAGGGCTCGTTTCGTCGCAAGAGTTCGGCCTCCTGCTATAAGGATTCGCCGGTCAATGATGGACCCATAGCGAAGGGGGAACGATCATGCGCATGCGGTTCAGAAACGAAGAGGGAGTGCGTGATATGGGATTGAAGGCACCGGGCATCATTACTTTTATGCTTTCGGTCATCCTTACCGTCATTGTGCTGACATCCAAATTTTTTGGCGCCAGCATTCCCGGACTGACGGGTAATGAGTCCTGGGCAATGCTCGTTTCGTACATGATCCTTATGCTCGGCTGCATGGTGCGCGGGATGTGATGGTCGACCCATCTTCATTTGCTGCAACGCACGCTCGGCTATCGCCGGCCGGCCCCGATACCGATCCTTCGGGCTCGACGATGTGCGCTCCTGTCGCGCGGCAACCCGCGGAATGGAGCCCTGTTGGGCAGCTCATTATCGATCAAAATATGCAGCACGAGATGCCTGAAACGTTTGCGCGGCGGGCGCGCCTTTCTTCGAAAGCCATCTTGGCGGCTGTCGCGTTGACGTTCGCCGCTCTTGGCGCCATCGCCATCGCTTCCCGGGACACAACTCCTGCCGTCGTGAAGACCTTCAGCCCGGTTTCGCAAGAACCAGCCGCTGTCAGCTCAGGGCTGCTTCCGGTGGTCAACCGCTAGGCGCGGAACAAGCGGTTCGGCTCGCACCAGACCGCGAACGGAGTTTCCAAGATAGATTTCCCCCGGCCCGTTCAAATCCTGAATGGTTAAGCGGGCTTCGGTCGCCTTGCCATCATCAATGAGCGCCGCTCTCAACGTGCCCGGCAGAACACCGGCTGCAAGATGCGGTGTTAAGAGCTTCCCGTCGCGCTCCAGGAATATCGTCGTTCTGCTGCCTTCGGCGAGTTCACCGCTCTCGTTGATATAGATCACTTCGTCAGCGCCGAGCGTGTCAGCGTAGTGCTTCCATTCGCGATCATAGAGATCGCGCCGTGTCGTCTTGTGATAGAGGAACAGATCGCTGCTGTTCAGGCGGGTGTCCGAAATCACGTAACGCATGACGGCATCGTTTGCCATCGCGGGCTGCGGCGTGGCTGTAACCGTCACGCCACCATCTTCGTCGAGCAGTAGCCGCACGCGGAGCCGCTCATTCGACCGAGCGGCGATCGCCTCCTCGATGGCGTCGTGCACTTTGCGAGCATCGAACACAAAATCGAAATAGGCGGCGGACGCTGCGAGACGCGCAAGGTGATAGCCGCGGAGCCAGATGCCCATGCCAGGCTCGTGCAGCATCGTTTCAATCAGCTCGAAGCGCCGCACAGGATCGGTCAAGAATTTCATCTTGAGCAGGCATTCGGCATATTCCTTGACGCCGTCGGAATCCGCGACGATGCCCGAACCAATCCCCATCTCTCCAGCGCCCCGGCGATCGATCACCGTCGTGCGGATCGCGACATTGAGAAGGGCCGTCCCGTCCGGCGAGAAGCGGCCAATGGCGCCGCAGTAAACCCCGCGGGCCTCCGTTTCGAATTCGCGGATCAGCTCCATGGCGCGGATTTTCGGAGCACCCGTAATGGAGCCCGGCGGGAAGATCGCCTTCAGGATCTCGACGATTCCGATCCCCGGCTTCAGTTCCGCCGTAACGCCTGACGTCATCTGGTGCAGGGTCTTGAACGTTTCGACCGTGAATAGGTCCGTCACATCGACCGAGCCGAGATCGGCGATGCGGCCGAGATCGTTGCGCATCAGGTCGACGATCATGAGGTTTTCAGCGCGGTTTTTGACATCCTTCGAGAGCACGTCGCGCACGGCAGCGTCCGCTTCGAGCGTTCCCGCACGCGGTGCTGTGCCCTTCATCGGGCGCGTCTCGATCAAACGGCCTTCCTGCTTGATGAAAAGCTCGGGAGACGCCGAAAGGATCGTGACATCTCCGGTATCGACCAATCCAGCGTAGGCAACGCGCTGCTTCAGGCGCAAATCCCGATAGAGCGCCAGCGGCGATCCCTGAAGATTGAACTTCGCCTTGAACGTCAGATTGAGCTGATAGATATCGCCGCTGCGGATGTTGCTCTGAACTTCCTCAAATCGTTTGAGATAAGAAGCGCTATCCCAGCTATGAGCCAGCTCTCCGAGCGTCGGATTGCCGATCGCTTCCTCGTTCAGCCATTCCTGCACTTCAGCGCCCGTCAGCTCTCGCGGAGCGCTATAGAGCCCGAACCACAGAAGCGGCACCTTGCGGTCCGGCGGAAGAAGTCCCACGAGTCGCGGCTCAAGCAGATACCCAAGCTCATAGGAAAAGAAGCCGGCGGCGTGTAGACCGCGCGACAGCGCTGCGCTCAGTGCATTCAACGCGGCTTCGACCTCTTCGGGTCGATCGGCGCGAATGATCTCGACCGGATGCTCGAACAGTTCCGACACGGCTTCGAGGCTCGTGCTGTTGTCGAGCAGGACGAAGCCTTCTGCCAAGGCCGGAGATTTGTGAAGGATCGATCCACTTGAGCGACCGCCGACGTCGGTCGCCGGGCGGGACGCAGATCCGGAAGGTCGCGATGTCATTGGCTGCTTCTAGCCCGACCTCGCGTTGATTGCCACAGAAAGGCTGCCCGACCGGACGTCGCATCCGTCGTCCCGACAGCCGCCTAGGCATTACGTTGGAGCGTTTGCCGAGCTATCCCTGCGCCCAACCGTCCATCTTGCAGAATTTCTGGCACAAGGGGTTTCCACGCGAAGTTTTTGTGCTATTAGGCGCGTTCGGGCCGCTCGGAAACGAGCGGCCTTACTCATCGGGACAGCACGAGCTTTTCAGCACGTGCTTTGGTGACGCGGGGTGGAGCAGCCCGGTAGCTCGTCAGGCTCATAACCTGAAGGTCGTTGGTTCAAATCCAGCCCCCGCAACCAGTTTTTACAGATGACATAGCGAGGGCATCACGCTAGGGCGATTGATCCGTCTTGTTCCGTGTCGCCGCGCTGGATTAAGACGAATATTTCGTCGGGTATCCACAACTCAACTTCGATCAGGGCAACCTCTATCCACTACGGGTAAGCCCATCTCTCTATTCCGTCCCATGTACTCAATGTAGCGTTCTGGTTGGGGAATGGAGGGGACCACGATGGTTGACATCGGAGCCGGATACGCGGCGCTTCAGGCGGCACTTGGCATTGCCAAAGGACTGAAGGACATAAACGACCAAGTGAAGCTCAATGCCGCGATCATCGAGCTACAACAGAAAATCCTAGAGGCCCAAGCAGCCACGACCGACGCACGGCAGCAGCTTCAAGAAATGGAAGCGCAGCTTTTCGAGCGCAAAGCTTGGGACGCAACGGCGGCCAGGTATGTCCTGAAGGACTTTGGCGGCAACACTTTCGCCTATGAGCTTCGGCAGGATCACGCTAACGGCGAACCTCTTCATCGGCTATGTCCTAGCTGCTTCGAAGGCAGGAAGCGTGGCATCCTTCAATTTCAGTTCCGTAGCGACAACGGACAAGATCGTTATGAATGCGGCTCCTGCAAACGTGAATTCGCATTTGGATCTGGGGGCGAGTATTCCAGCCATCGAGTTTCGATGGATTACGATCCATGGAGTACATGACGCTAGGCGATAAGATCGTGGGGAGGCACGTGTGTTGGTCGGGTCACTGATTGCGACGGCGTTCGAAATCGCGCGATCCCGGCAAGAGGCTTTGGTTTCGCGTTGGATCGCAGCTTCGGTAAGAGTTGGGGGTCTACTACCGCGATCGACGCTGATGGTATCCGTTCAACGCGTCGGCGAACTTGACGTTGTTCTGCGGTGCATGGAGGAAGAAATTACGAACGGCAATTCCGCAAGTATCTCTGCTCCGAATTATTTAATGGATTTCGCCGAACTATGGATCGGTTCCATCTACGAGATTGTGAGAGTAATCAATTCAGATGGCATCGGACCAGATAACGACGAGTTGAAAGCGCTCGGTCACGAATTGCGCCTCCTCCGCGTGCCACTGGAAAAGTTCCAACTCGCTCAGGACGACAAGTTGAAGGGAGCATCGCTTGCCTTGGTTAGACGCCCGCCTAACGGCGACGATACCGACGAATACGTCTATTCGCGCGATGACAAGCGACGTTCGCATGTCTTGCCGAGGGCTATTTCGGGTCGAGGTTCGGCAATGTGGGGCGTTATCGACATAAAGAATAGACGGGAATTTTGGTTAGAACGGCGGGATATTTCAGATCGGTTCCTTAAAATGTGGTCGCCGTTAGCCACAGTTGCGTAGCTCCGTAAAAACGGCAAAAAAGGCGGAGTGGACGGTGGCCCGGCGCGCGTCCAACGAGAGAATCAGTATGGTTGGTTGCGGGCTAAACAGAGAACGAATTCAGGCGGCTGAAAAACAACGGAAAAAGCCTAAGCTTCACAACGAAAGTCGTAACGCCAGCGATTGTTGCGGCCCCCGCAACCAACTTAAAAGTCAATAAATTCGGAAAATTTCGAACTTGTATACGAGTGAGCTAGTCGCCGCTCGGTGACTGCGGTACGCAAACTCGCAGCCGAGCAGCACTTTGCGGTCTCGCGTCTCAATCTCGATACGCGCGACATGGGATCAATGCGAGGCGCAAACGTTCAAGCCGTGATGTCGTGCGGAATAAACGCTGAATTTTTTCTTATGCATATCGGCTACCGACGGCAGGTTATGCCGTCGGCATTTGGGCTCTTTCCATTGCTCACGCCATCACCGCAGCCGAGGCGGCCGGTTGATGAACCGAGACGACACTCAGTTTATGAGGCCGGCTGTCCCTGCCGCGGAACATCATCACCTGGCCCGGCGACAGGCCGATGAGCGCGGCGCCGATGGGTGTCAGAACCGATAGCCTGCCTTCGTCGAAGTCGGCATCGATTGGAAAGACAAGTTCCATTGACCGCGGGCTGCCGCCATCGATTTCAAACTCGACACGTGAGCCCATGCGGACGACGTTTTCCGGCATGGCGTTGTCCGAAACCACATCCGCGCGCTCCATCTCGGAGAGAAGAGTCTGTGCGACCTCCTCGGATCGGCGCGTCAACTCCGCGCCGGTCGCCAACAAAGTCAGCAAATGCTCTTCCGTCTCACTGACAATGATCGGCGGCAGCATATTCGCGGGTGAATGATGAAGCATATTGAAACCTCGTTGGTGGAAGTCACGCATAGCGGAAGCGACATGCGCGATACGCGCACTGCTTTCCGCAGGTGGTCAGATCGATGAATGATGCTTAGAGAGCAGGAACCCCGGCCTGGGGCGAAGACGGCAAAAACCAAGCCGGGGCTAGACGCCCGCGACCTCGGTCCCCTCGTGGGGGAGTTTCAGATGAAATGCTGCCAGTCTCAACATGGTACTACTATGGGAACCCCGCGCCTCAACGTCAATGGGATGACTGACGACGCGGCGCCGGAACTAGGCAGAATGTCCAATTATCGGTGCGCAGTCTGGTCCCCATATTAATATATGGGTACGCTCTCGCTCAGCTGAGTGCCGGACAGCACAAAGGATCTTTGTCATGACCCCAGCAGTACTTGTTGTTGCCGCTGCATCCGCGAGCCTTTTGTTGCTCGGATTAAAGCGTCGGTTTTCGAGCAAGCTTAAAAGTGTTCGCGCGCGAAAGTAGCAGGAACGCTCTTGTTCAAGGCGCATTCTGTGCTCGCACTCGATGAAATGGCGAAATCATCTGCTGCGCTGCGCCGTCCACGCAATTGCATGATCATCCAGGATCATTGACCTCATCCGGTCCGACGCCGCGTTGAACATCGGAGGCTATCGTTAACGCCCGTGTCCGAGGACTAAGCGCGGTTGCCTATGTTATGTCAGGCTGGCGCGTGGCATACAAAGCCGCACAACACGAGCATAATCCCCTAAAAATGGGGCGGCCAATGCCGATGGAGAATACCCATGCACCGTTACCTTCCCCACATCGCCGCGCTCGTCATCTTCGTCGCCATCGTGTTTGTGGCAACACAGTACCAAATCGTTCAATGGGGCGCGGAACAGGAAGTCGAGCAGAGCCACTGATCGATAACTCGCGGCGGAGCGACGCCCAGAATTCTTGCGATTACCTGCGGCGCGGCCAAGCGCCGTCAGGTTCTTTGATCGCGTTTTGCCTGAGCCCTCGCGTTTGCCTTGAGGACGCTGCCCACCTTGCTGCGCGGCGCGCGAAGACGTTTTCGAGCGATGCCCTTATCCTTCTGCCCAGGGTTGGCACTCGGGCCGGCTTCCGGATGATGGGTAAATTTCGCAGCGCGGTGTAAAGCCAAGGCGCGATGCGCCGCATCAACGTTTGCGGCTCGTGTATCCAGGTGAAAGAGACGCGCACGCTCTTTCTTCACACGCTTCAACGCTTGGGCAAAAACCTGCTTGCGTCTTTGAGGATGATCGGCCGTCCCGGGAAAACTCTTGCCGCGAGGCTCGGAAGTCCCTTTTGTTTCGCGGCGTTTTTGGCGTGCGAACGTTTTCGCCTTATCACGGTAGGCTTCCAGCCGTAATGCCAGGCTGCGCAGCCCGTCTTTGTCCAAGCTGTAGATCGCGGGATGGTGAGCCGATTTGACGGCTTCGTATTCCTCGTGGCTCAACAAACTTTGTTCGTCTTTATTGGAATAGGACATCACGCACCTCAAACTTCAACGTGAGACGATGAAAGTCGACGCTTGGCGAAAAGCCTATCCAACAATCAGCTTGCGAACCTATCCGCCGAGCATCGTCGTTAATGCAGACTGAACGGCGGTGTAGTGTGGATTATATTTTCAATTCTGCAAAGGCCGAGCTTTATCGGCGTAACCGGCTGGCTTAGCGGGCGGCAGCCCTTGTTTTCTCATTCTTTCTATTTTCGATTTCAAGGACATTTGCAACGACGCGGAAATGCTTCATCAGTCTTTCCGAGACGTCACGCTCGAAGGCCATGCTGTCGACGGCGCGCTGCATGCACAAAAGCCATGCGTCACGCTCTGCAGGTGAGACGTCAACATGCCGATGCATTTCGCGAACATCCGAATGCCCGTGCTTTTCGGTGTAGAGCCTCGGCCCTCCGAAGAACCCCGAAAGGAAATTGAATTGCTCGATACGGGAGTGTGCAACGCCATGCCCGCGGAGATGGAGCAAGTTCAAACTTTCTCCGTCCGAGTCGTTCTCGATAAGGTCGTAAAACTCGTCCACAAGCTTACGGAGCGCATCGCCGCCGCCCATCCGCTCGTAAAGGGTTGCGCCTGCCGTCATGGCTCACTCCTTTCTCTTATAGTCTCGGCGCACGCACCGCTGGGTTTTTCCTGCCCTGTCTCAGTTCATTCCGTACGCGGCGTGCTCACGTCCGGCTGTCGGGAAAAGTGGCTGGGAGCCAAGCTCCCAGCCAAGTTGGCGCACAATTGGGATGAATAACGACTATGTGCGCTCTGATGTCGGATGCGTTCGCAAGCGCAACGGATCGTAGAAGGGCATCGTCACGACCACGCCCTTGTGCTTGTCGCCGTCGTTGATCGTGACTTCGGTGCCAAGCTTTGTGAATTCGGGCTTCAGCTGCGCCATCACGAGCGATTTCATAAGATGGCGGCTGTACGTCGAGCTACACACAACGCCCGCAGGCTTTCCATCGACGCTGATCTTGGTGCCGGGCTCTATGGCGTCCGAGTGCGCAACTTCGATACCGGCGATAAAGGATCGCTCTTTCCCCTTCTTGTCGACGAGAGCTTTTTTGCCGACGAAATCCGGCTTGGACAGATCCGTTGTCCAATCCGCACGCACCTCCCAGGGTGTCGTATCTTCATGCGTCATGTCGAATGGGAAGAAGAGCAGGCCACCCTCTACGCGAACGATATCGAGACACGACCACGAGACAGGCTGCACGCCGTGCTCCTTGCCGGCGTTCAGGATCGAGTCCCAGATGAAAGGCGCATCCGCCGCCGTGCAGAAGACTTCATAGCCGCGCTCGGCGGAATAGCCGCCTCGACTGATCGATACGGGCTTGCCGAATAACGTCGTCTTCTCATGATGGAAGTAGGGCAGCCCCGCCAAATTCATCGGCGTATGCCGGGCTAGGGTCTCGAGTGCCAGCGGTCCCTGAAGCGAAAGAATGTGCACGTCATTGTCACGCTCAACCGTGACTTTGAACTTGCCCTTCTCGGCTGCCGCCGCTTCCTCAAACGATCCACCTCCGTGCGAGACGCGATAGTGATCGGGACTATCAACGTAAACAAGCACGTCGTCGATCAAGCCGCCGTTGGCATTGACGATATTGCTGATGTGTGAATCGCCGGGCTTCGCCTTCGTGATGTCGCTTGTCAGCAAATGATTGAGAAACGCCTGCGCTTCCGGGCCGGCGACATTGACCATCTTCAGCGCAGATACGTCGAACAAACCTGCACGATAGCGAACGGTCTCTGTCTCGTCGTACGGGTTCGTCGAATAGTTTTGCGGGATGGGCATGTCATTCCACCCTGTCGATAGATCGGACCCCAGTTTCCGGTGCCGATCGTTCAAAGCGGATTGGCGCGTGAAGGACATCGAGCGTTTCCTCTATTGATATATGACCCAAGCTCCGCAGAACTTGCGCCTTGCTTTCGTTGTTATTGGAACAGGAAGCCGACGGGCGTCGGTTCGCCATCGTCGTATTTTTTGAGCCAGTCGCGGGTCGGCTCGTGGTAGCGCGTCAGGCCTTTGTAAGCGGCGAGCTCCGGCGGCAGCGACTGAAGGATGCGATGAAACCGCCGGGCTTTATCGAGATCGGCCACGAGCTCATTCATCTTGATGAGATAGGCGCGGATCGAAAACAGGACCGCGTTGGATCGTGGCAAGCGCCACAAGGCCTGCAGTTCAACACGTAAGTGAACTTTATCGCCAACGTTCTCCGGCGTGACCGTTACACGATCGGCACCCCACTTGTGGTAGTTCTCGGGGCTGGTATCGAGGCGCGGATTGATCGTCATCGTCCAATTGAGACGTCGGACCGGTTTGCCGAATTGAAGCGCCAAAAGGAACTTCAGCGCGCGATCGAAGACTCCAGCCTCATGCGCCAGCGGGACCGGTGCGTGCCATTCCATGAAGTTCATGCCGATATCGAAATCGAGCGACCAATCGGCCTGCGAGGTGGCGATTCCCGCATCCATCCAAAGATTGTTTTGCCGCTGATCCAGAATCGTGAAGTCGCCCTGGCACTGCCTGGTGATGTATTCCATCGGCTCATAAGGAAGCGTCGATGGGTCTCCGAAGCGGAATCTGTTTTCGATATTCAGCGGACGGTTGATCCAATGCCAGTCGTCGCCATCGCGCTTCAGCGTGAAGTGCTGCGGATAATCGCGCGCCAACGAGGTCATTATCAGTTCCAGGAGATCCCATTGCGCAAGCATCATGTGCGGGAGCGCCTGGATGCGCAGCGGATCTTCCTTCAGCACAAGCGCGCGGTCGCGCATGTCCGAAACATAGTGTTCGTCGATATCGAACGGAAATTCGTAGACCGACCCCTTGGGGCCCGCCACGTGCGGCTCGATATTCACGGAGTAGCGATATTTGTCTTCCCAAAACGGGAACGGAAATCGCTTGATCGCCTGGGGGCTATTCGAGAACGTGAAGTCTTCCCGGAATGTCTCATCTTTGAAAATCGTGTTCATGGAATTTCTCCTTCCACGGATCTGGCGCTAGAGGTCGAGGGTCAAAAGGCCGCCGTCCATGCGCGATACGCACGTGGCGATCCGTTCCCCCCGGCATTTTTCTTCGTCGGTGAGATAGTGATCGTTGTGGAGGATCTTGCCGTGTGCATCGACAATCGCGGTTACGCACTGGCCGCACGCACCACCCCGGCAGAGATAGGGGGCATCCACTCCCGCCTGCTCCAGGGCCTCCAAAATACTTTGATGTTCGCCGACGCGAATTTCCCGGCCCGACTTTGCGAGCTTGACCAAAAATGACTTTCCGGGAGGTGGAGCGTTGAAATGTTCGTAGTGAACGTTTTCGTCCGGCCATCCTTCTTCGCGCGCGGTCTGCAACGTCCAGTCGATCATCCGCTGCGGCCCGCACACATAGAGATGCGTTCCGAGGCGCTGATTCTCAATGATCGTCGCCAAAGGAATCCGCTGCTCTCTGTCCGAGCGATAAATGTGAATGCCGGGGATATCTGCTGCCCGCAACCGATCGAGATAAGCGCCTTCGTCGGCCGATCGCACCGCGTAGTGCAGCTCGAACGCCGTGTTATCGCGTTTGAATTGCGCCACCATCGCCATGAATGGCGTGATCCCGATGCCGCCGGCGATGAGGATGTGTTTGTGGCCGGTTCTGACGACGGGAAACAAATTTACCGGCTCGCTAATCTCGAGCATCGCGCCGGCTTCGACGCTCTCGTGCATGAAGGATGATCCGCCGCGCGAATCCTCAACGCGCAAAACGCTGATCTGATAGCGATCGGTGTCATAAGGCGATCCCATCAGCGAGTAGGGATTTCTCCAGATGCGATCGCCCTCACGCATCGTGACGATGACGTGCGAGCCTGGAGAAAAGAACGGCAATGGCTGTCCGTCGATCGGAACGAATTCAAATCGTTTGATGTTGTTGGCGACACGTTCGAGCGCATCGACGCGCACGCGTCTTGATGTGGTCGTCGTCATGAGAACTCAACCTTTGCTTCAGGAATTTCTCCGGGCACCTCTGCATCGATACAGACGCCCTGAAACGCACCGAGGCGTCGCGAATAGTGATCGCGCACCAGCAGGGTCAGCCCACAGTGAGCGCATCTCACCGGATTGGTCGTGACGTTCTCCGTACACCCTTTGCAGTGCACGCATTGAACTCGCCGGCGGAGCGATCCGCGATGCTCGGCAATGATGGAGTCGTGTACAACGCCATGATGAAGAGCGGTTTTGATCACCGAGCCGATCAGCGGTTCACTTCCCGCTACATAAATCCGCGTTCCCATGCGCGAAATCGAAAGCACGCCGTCCAACCTTGCGATCATCGTCTCAAGGGTTGGAAAGAACCACAAGTTCCCAGGGTTCAATGCGTTCAGACGTTCAGCCGCGTCGCGCCCATTCGATGGACCTTTGACGAGTAAGACCGTCGTCTTGTGAAGAAAGTCACCGGCCACCGACCTTGCCATATCCAGGAAGGCGTCACTGCCATCCGTATCCAGAATGACGATATTGCTCTTGGCAAAGCGATCCGCTTTCAGACCCGGATAAACCGGCCGGCTCTTGATACTAGGTTGGATCATCGGACTTCAAAATCTCCTACCTATGAGGACGTAACAAACTGACTATCTGCAATGCGCTGTCGATATTATTGGCCAGGGCAGCGATGGAGGACGTCGCCGCCCTGGCTTTAATCGCGAGACTGAAACAAGCGCTATCCCTGTTCAGCCCGCAAGCGTGAAGAACCAATTGGCGATCAACACCACGACAACGCCGGCGATAAGCGTGAGATAAGGAAGGATCCCAGCTTTGCGTGTCTGCAAGTCATCGGCCGTCAGGTTCAAATCTTCGAGCATATGATCGGGGAACCGGCCTTTGTCCTGAACGTAATGACGGAACAGAAAGACCGGAATGATCAACGCGGCTGCTATTGCGGCAGAGGTCAGGGCCATCGGATTCCACACTTTCGCACCGGCGCCCATGAAGACGGCGTTGACGAATGCGAAGGACGTACCGAGCACCAACAGAATTGTCGGAGCCTTGAACGGCCTATGAATGTGGCCGTTGTCGACCCGATGCAGCCAGCCGGAGTTCAAATTCAAGAAGTTGAAGATGATGTAGCAGCAGTTGGAAACAGCGAGAATGAAGAAGAAGCTCGTTGCATCCGCCGCTGCAATCGCGAGCAGCCCGAGATTGAAAATCAAGTCGGTCCACATCGCATGGGTCGGAGCGCCGTGATCATTGACGTGATCGAGATAGCGCGGCAACCAGCCGTCCACAGAGCCCTGATACAAGGTGCGTGACGACCCTGCCATTGCCGTCATGATCGAGAGCATCAGCGCCAGGATCATCATCATGACCATGATGTTGACGAGGAAGCCGCTACCGCCGACCATTTTCGCCATCGCATCGGCGACGCCGGAACCGTCAACAATTGGGCCGGCCAGCATGCCGTCGAGACCCAGAACGCCCTGGAATGTGAACGGAACCAGCGCGTAGAGGAGCAGGCAGAGAAGGCCGGAATAAAAGATCGCCTTGAACGTGTCCGTTTTGGGATCCTTGAATTCACTCGTATAGCAGATGGCCGTCTCGAATGCGTATGTCGACCAAGCCGCGATAAACATGCCGCCAAGGACCAGCGTCCAACCGTTGATATCCCAGGAGCCTGCCGCCGGCGCGTATGCCGTTTGCAATGGAACGAGCGGCGAATAGTTAGACCAGTCTATCTGGCCGGTGATGATCGGCACGACGCCGACGATCAGCATCGGAATGATCACAAGCAAGCCGATGTATTTCTGAACGCTGGCCGTTCCGAGAATGCCGCGATGCTGGATCGCGAAAGTGATCAGCATCAGAATCGCACCGATAAAGAACACGGCATTGAGAGAGAATGTCACCGGACCCAGGCTATGCGTGAAGAGGGTCCAAGTGCGAATTGTCGGGGTCAATGCAGCGACGCCATCCTGCGCCAGAAGCACATTGATCGCATCGGATGCGGTATGACCCGCGTTTGCGGCCAACCACTCGACAACACGCGGACTATCCGGACCGATGGACGCGGCGTGTGCTTTGATCCATTCAAGAACTGCCGGCGAATCTGCGGCCGGAATCGGCCCGACAGCATTCAAGATGTAGGCTGCGGCGATCGAACATCCGAGCGACAACACCGGCGTCCACGCCAACCAATTGCACCAGACCGACAACGGCGCGATCAGCTTCGAATAACGGACCCAGGCGGCAGCACCATAAATAGATGCGCCGCCCGATTTGTTCGGAAAGAGACCGGCGATCTCTGCGTAGGTGAAGGATTGAATAAATCCCATCACCATCGAGGCCATCCAGACAACGAAGGCGACCTTGCCCGTCGTTCCCGCGATACCTCCGATCGAGAAGAGCACCAGAGCCGGCACTCCGCTCGCAACCCAAAATGCGCCTCGCCAATCAATGGATCGGACGAGTTCGCCGGAGGCTTGCCCCCTCGGTATGTTTACGGCCTCGACTGTCATAAAATTTCCTCCGCCGAATTGGCTTTTCCAGCCGCGCTTATTTTTGAGCTTCCGTCGGTGGGAGCCTTCCCGCCCCACCAAATTCGACATTTATCGACCATATTTTACATTTTGCGATCGATGGTCGCAGTATTTTAGCAATAATTCGGTCGAGGCAAGCGAAAAATCATTCTAGATAGGAAAAAAATTTGCCCTCTCGTTCATTGTGCACTGCGCAAAAACTATCGATATTTTGGGTACTTTTTATTTCCTCTTTGGGAACGCTTCAATTTTTAATTCATCTGCCGTGTTTGGTTGTTTGTGGTTGATTTTTGTCGATCTGATGGGTAGCCTCTTGTTTGCGACTACTTGATCGATGGACCGGGCCAAATATCGATATGTCATTGATGGCGTCTATGAGCGGGCTTGCGAGACGCTGGCTACCGAGCACGCTGTCGGCTTTATCCGCAGCGAAGACTTCGCGTGCTCATCTTGCGCCGCTGCTCTGGCAGAAAGCCTACGTGTTTTCGCTGCAGTTGCCCGCGAATGATCCGAGGCGTGCCTCAGCCCTACATAACGCCGGGTTGGCTCATCTCATTCTCGGAGACCGTCAAACATCTCGCGAATTGTTCGGTGCTGCGCGCCAGCAATGGCAAAGCGCTGAGGTCTGGGTGCGCTCGGCCGATGTCCCGCTCGCCGGCCATAGCTCGTCGTTTCATATGTTGTTGGCGTCAAAAAACACCGAGGTGCTTTTGCGCCTGCGCCGCGAAACGTACCTTAAGCTTTGCGACGGCGCCGCGTCGATTACGGGCGCGATTTCTCAGTATCTCGATAGCAACGAAACTTCTCGCGACGACACGCCGAAGCACATTCGTGTACTCCGCGATGCTTTTGGCGACGAATGCGCGGAAGCTCGCGCCTTGGAGCTGCTCGCGTCGTGCGCGGTGCCTGATTTCTCCGAGATCACGCAGCCGAGCCTGGATGAACGGTGGCGCGGCCTATTCCGAAACACGCCGGCCGAAATCAGACCATTGCTCGACGCCGTCTATCTGACTGCCGGCCTCCATCCCAAACATCTCATTTGGCTACATCAAGCAGCGAACGCCACCGCAGGCACCGCCGCTTGCAAGACGACGCAGAGGAAGACGATATGAGCGAGGGCACGCAACACATTGCGCCATGGGAGGTGGAAGGCGCTGCGCCTCCCTTCGCCAAAGAGAAAGTCAAGGCTGCTGCGCACCAAATTTTCGAACGGATCGCCTCCGGAGACTATTCCTTCGGGTCGCGTCTAAGTGCTGAACGCAATCTCGCAGAGCAACTCGGGATCACGAGGACAGCGATCCGGCAGGCGGTGGAATTTCTGGAAGCGTATGGCGTTGTTGTCCGACGACCAAACGGCGGCACATACGTCGTCTATAAAGCGTCGCCGCCTCCAGCGAGCACGGCGGCCAAACCCATCGAGGCTCTCGACATCCAGTCCATTGTCGAGACCGCGTCGCCGTTCGAGATGAGCATCGTCTGTTCGCTTCTCGAGCCTGAGATGGTGCGCCTCGCGACTTTGTATATGTCGGTTCGCGACCTCAATGACCTACGCACGTTGCTTGGCGAAATCGAAGCGATCGTCGCGGATGCGATGAAATTCGCGCTTCTCGAGAAGAAGTTTCTTATGGCAATCGCCGAAGGCACTCACAATCGATTGCTGGTTACGATGTATCGGATCGTCGGAGAAGTCCGGTGCCAGCCGCACTGGCTTGCGACGCGCGTTCAATCTCTTTCTCCGCAGCGCATCAACGAAAGTCAGAAGCGCTTACGGTCCCTCTTTGAAGCCTTGGAAAGCAGGGATATCGAGAGCGCTGCCGAATTCATGAAATTGATCATCGCGAACAATCAAGAGGATCTCATGTATGCGCCGTGACGCGATCCTCGCGGCTAAACGCCGTAACGGCTCTCGGTGATCTTTCCTTCGCGCTGATCCCACATCAATCCCATTTTTCGCATGTGCTTGATCAGGGTTTCGCTATGTGCGTTCCACCAGTCCAGGATCGAGCCGTATTCGACGATCCGGGCGCGGCCCTTCTGGATCGTGACGACAGGCCAATAGCCGACAAGCGCATTGTTGATTCCAAAGAGCTCGCGGCCCCACCATGTGGCGTCTCCGAAGACGTTCTTGCTCTTGCCGCCGACTTTCATCATCGCCATGACTGTCGCCGGCTCGAAGGAGCCTGAGCGCTCGACGGCGGTTTTCCAGAGATCCAGCACCGATACGTACTGCCAGGACACCGCGCTCCACGTTCCTGGAAAGCGCGCACAGAATTCCTCGTAAAAGAGGTTTGGGTCGTGAAAGTTGATCTGCGGATCGTTGAGGCGCGGATCATCGAAATCGGGAAACTGAAAGACGAAGCCCTCCATGAACGATGGCGACGTACGGTCGATCAACTCTCGATAGTTGTCGCAGGTGCAGGAGATGATGCGGCCGCGATAGCCTTGACGGTACGCCTCAATCGTCAGCGCATGAACGAAGGGCTCGTAGGCGGTATCCCAGCACAGGATGTCCGGCTTCGTAGCGAGCAGATCTTTGACGATGCCGCCAAATTCGGACGTCTCTATCGGAAACAGGCGCTCGGCGACGACGGTGATGTTCGCCGCTTCGAAGGCGGCCCGATACGTGGCGATCGAAGGAAGGCCGTGAGCGTCGTCTTGCGTGCACATCGCCACGGTCTTGAGACTGGGCTGGTCGCGCTTCAGCCAATCGACGCCCGTTACATTGTATATCGGATGCACTTCACTCGGCGCGATCAGCGTTCTGGCGTCCGGCGACAGGTCGCTCGGCAGAGCCGTGCTGACCAACGTCCGTTGCCGATTGACGAAATCCCTGAGCGGCCGTGAGAAATCGTTTCCTCCGACCATGATCAGGAATTTAACGTGGTCTTCGAGGACAAGTTTGCGTGCCCCTTCCAGGGCTCTCTCCGGTTGGAACTGCGTGTCGAACGGAATGATGTCGACGAGATAGCGGCGGTCGCCGATCAGCAAGCCGCCTGCCTCATTGATTCTCTCCTTCCAGATCAGGCAGCCGTGGTAGCCAGGCCCCGCCCAGGACTTCAGCTTTCCCGACAGCGGAGCGAGAAAACCGACCTTAACCTCCTTCTTCGTCTCGATCTTCAGACGCGGCATCGCAAGGGAGAGTGCCGAGAAGAGAGGCGAGTTGCTCTTGGCCATTCAGAAGACTTGTCCAGCGTACCTATCGCGCCGTCGCTCTGGTGCGGACGCGAATGCTCATTGGATCTAAGCTAATGATAGGCGGGCGGGAAGCAAGATCGATCGCGACATCAAGAACGCCGGTGCCGGGGCGAGGCCTCAAGGCAAAGGCGCGAGGGCAAGGACCCGTGCATTAGAAGTCGCATCGTTGCCCGTCCTAGGAAGGCAACCGGCGCCGCGTGTCATCTCTCTTTGGCGCGCTCGCGCTCGACCATCATCTTAATGATTTCAATTGCTGTCTTTGAGGCTTGCAGATGCTCTTGCGTCCGGACCGAATGCGCCGCCATCCGCTCGGCAAATGGCGATTTCTGGTGGGCGCGGATATCTTTCGAGAGGCGAAAATCGACCCAGATGACATTGTCCGTGTACATGGCTCACACCGCATCCAAACCCGCCCACCTTCCGTCGGTAAACGAACGGGCAAGGCAATACGTTCAATCTGAGACACGCAGGTCCAGATGAGCGTTCCGCCGCACATATTTGCAACGATCGTGCCGATTTTTTGAGGCCATTCTACTGGCACATCCGCCAGCCATCGCGCCACGGCAGCGATCTTCCACTCAATTCTCCCGTGCCCGTGACGCTATCGTCGCGGGAAAGCACGGGCTAAGCGGCGTTTTTCAAAACGGCATCACGCAGTTTGCCAGGATCCCTCTCGCCGTGGTCCGCAAGCTCGAAGACCTTTTCGATGATGTCATCGACGTGAATCGCTACCGGGCTCCGACGCGCTTCGGAGATGATGTCGTCCAGAACGCGACGAAGTTCCTTTAGCTCATCGGAGCTGTATGGACAGAGCATTTGCGAAATCCCCCGGGCAAGCCGATTCAGTCGCCGCTGGAGGTTTCAACGCGGTGGAGTCCTGTTGGTTCCCGATGCCAGATCAAGTTTGTTCGGGTGCTGAATGAGAAAACCCCCGGCCGTTTTCTCAACGGGCCGAGGGTTCAAACGGGCAAGGGTCGAAACACTAGCCAGCAAACAGTATAGCGATTCGACTATACGCTCCAGAATACTCCCAATCAGTATTTCCGGCGCACATAGCGGAACTGTTTTCATGCTGACGTGTTCGACTTGAACACCTGCAATATAGATTTCGAGTGATGGCGCGTAAACAAACACCCTGGATTGTCGTTTTCATCGAAAACACCAGTCCGCGTTTGAAAGAAGTAATCAATGACGGAATGGATTGGACTCCTTCCGCCATTATCCTCGATCGCCTCAATCGATTGCGCGATCTTGAAGCGCGCCGCGCCTGACGCCGCTTCCGGTCAGTATGTGCAATGATCGTCGAGGTGGGACGCCGCAATGCGATCTCGCCGCGTCCCACATCAAGCATCAATCGTCGTAGCCTGTCAGCACCTGTCCCGTTTCCGGATTAGCGTGACCTTCAATGCGGACGCCGTTGGCGTTTGTTGCATCGAACTCATAGACGCCATCGTCGGCCTCGATTTTCGTGACCGCATAACCTTGTGCTTTGAGCTTCTGAATGACGTCAGAGGCCGAAAGCCATCTGTCGGCCGGGATGTTCAGGCGAGCACCGTGATCATGGTCAGCCAGAACCGGTGTCGCAATGCCCAACAGGACCAAGGCTGCTGACAACTTGAGGGCGTTATGCATATGCGGATCTCCTTAAATTTCAATTCCGCCGGCAACCTCGTTTGGGCCGGCGTACGCACCTTGGCTGATCGGCCCTGACGCCGCTCTGATGCGCTTCGTCAGCGAATTGTCAGGACGTCCGCTGCAAAATCCTGCATATGGATCGCATCATGAAACATGTCTCTTTTCTCTTGCTGCCGGTGTTACTCCTTGTGGGCGCCTCCGCGATAGCTAACGCCGACGATGACGATGCGCTCGACCACGAACGCGCGCGTCAAGCCTTGAGCGAAGGGCGTATCCGGTCTCTTTCCGAGATTATGGACGCCTTCAAGGCACAGTTCACCGGAAAGATCATGGGCGTCGAACTCGAAGTTAAAAAGGGCACGACCTTTATCTATGAGTTCAAAGTTCTGACGCCGGATGGCAAACTCAAGGAAGTGAAGGTCGACGCGAAGACAGCGAAGATCATCAAAATCGAGGACGACGACTGATGCGGATTCTCCTCGTCGAGGATGAGCCGAAAATTGCAAGCAGTATCGCGGCGGCTTTGACCGCCGCGCATTATTGCGTCGATACCGTCGGCGATGGCGAGGCAGCCTGGTTTCAGGGCGACACCGAAGACTATGATCTCATCATTCTCGATTTGGGGCTGCCGAAAATGGATGGTCTCGCGGTTCTGAAGCGATGGCGCGCCGGAGGCAAGACCATGCCCGTCCTTGTCCTAACGGCGCGCGGTACCTGGCCGGAGCGCGTCGAGGGCATCGATGCGGGGGCCGATGACTATCTCGCCAAGCCATTCCAGATCGAGGAAGTGTTGGCGCGCGTGCGCGCTCTTATCCGCCGCTCCGCCGGTCACGGGTCCGCCATGCTTTCCGCCGGTGCGCTCATGCTCGACACGCGGCAGATGCGGGTATCGATCGACGGCGCGGCAATTGCGGTATCGCCGCTCGAATATCGTTTGATCGACTATCTTATGCATCACAAAGGCCGCGTCGTGCCACCGTCGGAGCTTATCGAGCATCTCTATGGTGACAACGATGCCCGCGATGCGAATGCGCTTGAGGCCGTGGTGACCCGGCTGCGCAAGAAGCTCGGGCAGGACGTTATCGAGACGCGCCGTGGGTTTGGCTACCTCGTTGCGGATCAACCAGCATGAGCCTTGGCTCGCTGCGCCTGCGCCTGCTTCTCGCCGGTGCGCTCTCTATCCTTGTCGCTCTGAGCCTCGCTGCAGTCGGCTTAACGCTGCTCTTCAAGCAGCATGTCGAGCGCCGCGTCGATGCGGAGCTCACCGTCTACCTCAATCAGCTTGCGGCCAATCTCGCGTTATCGCCGTCGGGTGAACTGAGCATCGATCCTCCGCCCGCCGACCCTCGTTTCGATGAACCGCTGTCCGGCCTTTATTGGCAAATCACCGTTGAGCCGAACGGCAAATCATTGAGGTCTCGATCGTTGTGGGACAGCGTCCTTACCCTGCCGCAAGAGGCGGCGGTCGATGATGTTTCGCATCGCCATATGATCGCGGGTCCGGGAGGTTCGGAACTCTATCTTTTGCAGCGGCGCATCCAGCTGCCTCCCCGGCTCGGAGGAAAAACCACGCGCATCGCCGTTGCCTGGAACGCCGAGGAGGTCAAGAAATCCGTCGCCGACTTCAGATCCGCGCTTCTGCCATTTCTCGCACTGATCGGGCTTCTGCTGATTGCCGCATCGTGGGCGCAAGTCAGCATCGGCTTGCGTCCGCTCACTGCCGTTCGGCAAAAACTGGCGGCGATACGATCCGGGAAGGCCCGCCGTTTGGAAACGGGGTTTCCGAATGAAGTTCTGCCTCTGGCAGAAGAGATCGACGCTCTTCTCGATAAGCAGGAAAACGCAGTTGAAAAGGCGCGTGGCCGCGCCGCCGATCTCGCGCATGGATTCAAGACGCCGTTGCAGGTGTTGAACGGAGAAATTGAACGCCTCCGCAACAAGGGGGAAAAAGAAATAGCCGCGGATATTTCGTCAATCGCCGAGACGATGCGCCGGCACGTCGATCGCGAACTTGCGCGGGCGCGTCTTTCCTACGCGGCAAAAGATGCGACCGCCAATGTCAAATCAGTCGTTGATCGCATCGTTCGCGTTATGGAGCGCACACCGAATGGTCGCCGGCTGTTGTGGACCGTTGACGTCCCCGCAGACCTCAGCGCGCGGATCGATACTGACGATTTGGCGGAAGCTCTTGGCAACGTCGTCGAGAATGCTGCCCGACATGCCAAAAAACTCGTTTCGATCTGCGGGAGTCACGACGGGCAAGACGCGGTGGTGACCGTCAGCGACGATGGGCCCGGCATCGCTGCGGAACGGGTATCCGACGTGTTACCACGCGGCGCCCGGCTGGATACCAGCGGCAGCGGGGCGGGCCTCGGGCTTGCGATCGTCACAGATATTGTGGACGCATGGAACGGAAGACTTAGCTTCGATAACGGAAGTCCTGGGCTTATCGTGACGATGCGATTGCCACAAGCCCCGGCTGTCTAGCCGGTTGTTCTTCGTTCTTAGTGCGTCAGGTTCAACGCTGCATCGTAGATCTGCACGCCGAGAAGGTAGGCGCCAAGCCATAGCAGCACGACGACACCTCCGAGGATCAGCGCCCATTTCACAAGCGCCGATGATTTCGAAGCCGGGTTTTGATTTTGATCGACCATTGCGCGCTCTCGAAAAAATTCAAAGCTCAGTGTGATTTTTCCGGCGACAGGGACGCGCCGTTTTGCTTTTCAAATGTCTTTGACGCCTTGAGTTGGACCAATACCTTTTCGAGCAAGCTTTCCATCAAGGTGCGTGCACGGCCATTCAATGCCTGATCGCTTGTTTCGGTCAGCGATTGGCCTTGATTATGCGCGGTGCGGTAACCCGCGCGTTCGGGAACTGAGCCAAGCAGCGCTTGGTAACCGGCCGTCTCCACATATTTCCGTGCCGCGTGCTCTTCGCGCAATTCAAGAAGCCGGCAGAGAGCGACGGCAAGACGCTCCTTCGGAATTCCCATCTGCTCAAGCTCATAAAGGAGCAGCACCGTCGGATAGAGGTCGTCCGTGCTTGCACCTGTCGGCAGGACGACGACATGCGAAGAGCGCGCAATTTCCAGCGTCTCGGGGCTAGCATGGCCAGGCGTATCGACGATGACGATATCGGCGCCTTGGCTTCCGGCAAGCGCTTCCCGCATCGTCGCGTAGGGTTCCGCCTCCACTGGATGCGAATTGCGTCTCGCGACCCGTATTTTTGCCCAGCGCACAGACGTTTGCTGGTTCAGGTCGAGATCAGCCAGCTTAACCTTTAGCCGACCGCGCGCCGCGACGGCCGCGAATGCCCGGGCAAGGGTACTTTTGCCCACTCCGCCTTTTTGACCCACAAACGATACCGTAACCGGCATTTGCCCCTTCCTCATTCCGGGCGGCGATCGGAAACGCAAATTGCCGACCAGAGGCCGTCACTTTAGCACGCCGGTGATATATAGCGACTGGCTTGCATTCGGCTATTTGCATAATCCTTTCCAATTCGGCCTGGGACGGCCGTTGCCAGGTGCATCGCTTGGGGGACATTCCAGGGCGATCTGCTCAGTGCCAGAAAGCCGGATTGGTCAAAAAGCCGATTAAGCCAGTGTTCCAGCCCGTCCATGCACCCGGGACGTCATTGGATGCGAGACGCTCCGGAGCTTCCGAAGGACCATGACGCCCGCCGCCCCGCCCGAGCTCGCGGCCGGCGCTTCCGCCTTCTCTGGATGTCGTTCGGCGCGAATGGGTCGATACCCGCTTAGCCCTGGCGGCGCCTTTCGGCTTTTCCAACGCCACTTTGGGTTTCGTAGACTTCTCTGTCGCTTGCGGCTTGCCCGCAACGAGCACCGCAACGTGAGCGTTAACTGACGACTCGCGCGGGTCAGGAACGGCTCCTCCGAGTTTCGATGGTGGCATTTCATCCGTGTCGGGGCGCGCATCCGCAAATTTCGCGCTGAGGGCTTCGGCTGCTTCGCGGGCTTCGGGCGGGGTGGCATTTGCCTCCCGTGCCGATTTCACGACTTCGTCCCGTACGGCCGGCGACACGAATTGAGGAAGGTTCGCATCCTGATGGCGAACCGTCTGAGCGGCGGCCGGCGCGATTGTCACCGCGCCTATGACAAAAAGAATAGCCGGAGCTTCGATACGCATTACACTGCCCCTTCTCCCCACGGTGAATTTCATCCCCCGACAAAGGCAGCAGAATGGCCGATTTATTCGTCGTCTGATGATTTCAACGCGAGTTCAAGAGCTTCGATTGCAGTACGCGATTCAGCTAATCGCGGACGAATACGGCGAAAGCCATTTTACCGAAGCGACGCCCTTCGGTTTGAGGTCTGGGCACGCCCGCCGTCGAGAAACGCATCGGCCGCAGCGAGTGCCTCGCGAATTTCAGCGGATATAAAACAACGGCGCTGAAGTTCGCCTTCTGCCGTCATCAATGCGTCCCGCAGCTGTTGCACGAGAGGCCGAAGCATCACATCCGGCATGTTAATGGTTTTCTGCACCCCAAACTCCTGCACTTAAATCAACGCGCTATGACGATCTCGCCGATTTTCAACTGGCGCCGGCGGGTCGCCCGAAGCGCGCAGCAACCGTCAAATCATGGACAAGGTGTGGCGGAGGATATGAAATTTTGGGTAACGCAGGATTGCTTTGTCTGCGGCCGCATTATTCGATCACTTTTGGAGCCTATCGACGCGGTGACTTCGCCGCTGGAGAAGCACGATGACTCATGAAAAATCGAAGTTAGAGCTGGACCATGACCTTGATGAAGCTCTGAAGGAGACATTTCCGGGCAGCGACGCGATCGCCATCGACGCCACCGGCGACAAGCCCAACCGGCCCATCGGGCGGCGTCCGCCGCGGCTTGACAAGGACTTGATCGACGAGCTTGCGCGCGAGGTGAAGAAAAGACTCGAGGCCAATAAAAAGGTGAGTTGATCGGCCCGCTGCCGATCACTTGCCTGTGAGTTGCGTCGCCATTGCCGCGATGGTGCGCTGGTAGACTTCAGCCTTATTCCACGATGCAATCACGCCGTAGTTCGCAGAACCCGGCTGCCACGAGCCCCCGCGTTGCCAGCCGTGCTTGGCAAGAAAGTTTGCCGTCGAAGCGAGGATGTCTGGAACGCTATGCACCAAATCGCGATGTCCGTTGCCGTCGAAATCAACTGCGTAGCGAACGTATGGCGTCGGCAGAAATTGCGTCTGGCCGATTTCTCCGGCCCAACCGCCGCGCAATTGATTTGGCGATAGATCGCCTCGACCAACGATGCGCAGAGCATCCAGAAGTTGCCCCGTAAAGAACTCGGATCGGCGGCAATCGTAGGCGAGCGTCGCAAGCGATCGAATGATCGAATAGCGCGACGTCGCGTCGGCTCCGTAGTGTGTTTCCAGTCCCCAAATGGCAACGATCACAGCACCCGGAACGCCATAGCGCTTTTCGATGCGATCAAGCGTGCCGCGATGCGCACGCATCAGCGCCTTGCCACGATTGATCAAAGCGCCATTGACGCGACGCGCATAGAATTGTTTGAAGCTCAGCTTGAACGAATGCTGCGAGTGATCGAGGCGGATCACCTTTGGGTCATAGGTAACGCCGGCGAGCGCGCGCGAAACCGTCGCGGCGCTGATGCCCTGTGCGACCGCCCTTTGTTTGAAACCCTGCAACCACGACTGAAAACCACCCGGACCGTTGCCGCACTGAGCGGCTGCGCTTGGCGCAGCCTGGACTAGCAGCAGGGCCAGAACGGCTGCAGTTCTTCGCAAGATCGTTTTGTGGTCGAACGTGATGCTCATGGGAATTGTGTGTCCAATCGAGCGACAGCGCGGCGCTAACTACCAGCCGCGATAGCATATGACATGGACAGCCATATCGTAGCCGTTGTCGTAATAGCAACCCGGCGGCGGTGGCGCAGCCCTATAGTAACCCTCGAATGGGGGCGGTGGCGGCGGAGGTGGCAACGGCGGCGCGAAGGCGACAACCGGACGGGCCCGGGGCACACGACGAACCTTATGTGATTTATGAACCTTGTGAACCTTACGCACGCGACGCCGGCGATAAACCGGAGGTTCGGCCGGCACTCTCACCACCGGAACAACGGGTACCACCGGAACCTCGACGATTGCATAGCCGTAGCATCCCCGGAAATCCGGCGGATGGTAGCCATAGCGATCGAAGCCGCAACGGCGATTTGCCTCTGCCGTCGCCGAGAACAAAGCCAATGACGATAGCGCCGCGACGGTCGCGACGCCGTATCTGACGCTGATCACAAAGCTCTCCTCTGCCTGCCCCACATCATCTCGATAACAGGGATGATGACGCAGGCAGAGTATAAGCGAAATTGACTGATTTTTCCTGTTCCGATGGAACTAGGATTAAGAATAACTTTGAGCGGGTGCCGGTGCTTTTCGCATTATGGTTGCCAACCCGTTAAGCCGAACAGCCTTCTGAAAAAACGACGGCTGCCGCGCGCCAGACGCTGCGGCAGCCGGATGGATTCTTTTCTCGTCACTCTGACTTTACCAGCGGCCGTCGTGACGCCAATGACGATGACGGAAACGGGGGTATGGTACTGGATACGGGGCCTCGTAGTACGTGACCTCCGGCGCATCATCGTAATAATCGTCAGCGGGCTCGTAATAACGGCGCTCAATAATGCGCTCATGCTCGACGACCGGCGCGGGACGCTCGATCACCGTATCCTCTTCTACGTAGCCGCCGAAATCGGCAGCCGAGGCGACGCTCGGCGCTAGACCGGCAACGGCGGATGTCGCCAATACGCAAAGCAAGGTTCTCATGGCATTACTCCCATTCAACTGACGTCAGAAACTCCTTTCGGCGTGAATGGTTGCTGAATGCAGATCAACGTTCGTGCGAGCACCGCCCTGCAAGGCCCGCCAACGTTCAGGCGAGCAACGACCGTGTCATTGAGGCGCGCCGCGCAATCCGCATATTGCTCTCCCTTGAACAAAGCGAACACGGTACGCGCTTCAAATCTTACTTCGTGATGCGTCTCATGCGTTGTTTTTTTTGGCGTCGGCAACGCGCTCGGTGAATCGGAAAAAAGCCGTTCGACTTTGTTCCTCTCGCTGCAGCTTCATGCGCACGCGCATCAGATCCTTCCAGCCGACATATCCAACAAGCCTGCTGTCGTCCCGCGCGATGACGGGCAGATGTGAAACGTTGGCGCTGTTGAGCTTTTCGGCCAAAGTCTCGATAAATTCATCCTCATAGGCCAGCATCACGTTTTTGCCGGAGAGCAATTGACTCAATGGCACGTGGCGATGTTCCCCTTGTTGCCGCCATCGAAGAACAGCAGGAGGATCGATAACGCCGAGTACACGTCCATTTTCGTCAATCACCGGAAACGTCGGATGGCGCGTCTCGGGACTCGCGAGAAAGCGCGCGGCTTGATGCAACGTCATCGTCGCCGGAACCGTATCGACCTCGGTAGTCATGACCTCGGCGACGCGCGTCAGAGCAAATGGATCGGTACGATATTCGCGGACAAGATGATGACCGCGCCGCGCCAACTTTTCGGTGAGGATGGAACGGCGCATCATCAGGACAGTCACGCCATACGCCGTCACGCATGCCGCGATAAGCGGCACCATGACGCCCGTCGCACCGGTGAGCTCGATGGCAAAGAACGTCGCTGTCAGCGGTGCGCGCATCGTCCCGCCCATCGTCGCCGTCATTGCCAGAAGCGGCCAGAACCCTGGGGCGGCCGTCGGCATCACTCCGCTCAACACGGCGCCCATCGCACCGCCGATGATCAGGAGCGGCGCAAGAACGCCGCCGGACGTACCGGAACCCAGCGCGACCGACCAGATGATCGCCTTTACGAGCAGCAGAATAAGCGCGCTCGTGCCGATGATCGATCCGTTCAACATCTCGGCAATGTTCGTGTAGCCGACACTCAGCGCTCGCGGATCAATCAGGCCGCCGATGCCAACAACGAAGCCGCCAAGCATCGGCCACCACATCCAATGGATGTTCAACTTCGGAAAGAAGTCCTCGGCGAGGTAAACGAGCTTTGTAAGACAACCGGACAACAAGCCCGAGAGAGCGCCGACCGCTACCCAGCACAGAAGACCCGCCGTCGAAATCGATGCGTGGCCCACAAAGGGAAAAAGCGGCGACGGCATATGGAGGGCCGTGCGGGCCACCTCGGCGACGATCGCGGCTACCGCGACCGGAATAAAGCTGCGCGGGGTCCATTCAAACAGGAGCAATTCGACCGCGAGCATGACGGCAGCGATCGGCGTTCCGAACACCGTCGTCATACCTGCTGCTGCGCCGGCGACGAGCAGCGTCTTTCGCTCGTTATCGCTCACCGGTAACCACTGCGCGATCAGCGATCCGATCGCGCCGCCGGTCATGATGATCGGGCCCTCGGCGCCGAATGGTCCGCCGGTACCGATCGAGATGGCCGACGACAGGGGTTTCAGAATCGCGACCTTGGGATCAAGCCGAGAACGGCCCAGCAGAATGGCCTCGATGGCTTCCGGAATGCCGTGTCCCCGGATTTTCTCGCTGCCGTACCGCGCCATCAACCCGACGATCAGCGAGCCCACAACGGGGATGAGCACGACCCATAGCCCGAAGGGCGACATCGCGAGATCGGCCGTCTCCGTCGAAAAGCGCCCGAAGTAAGCGAGGTTCGTGACCAAGCGAATGAGATCAATGAGCGCAAAGCCCGCGACGACACTCCCCAAGGCCACAAAGATCGCGATGACCGCGATGAGAAGAACACGGGGATTGGTCGTAAAATCGCCGAGCCGGCGAAGTTCGGCGCTCTCAGCTTTCATTCGGTCTCCACAGGGATTTGGATGGCCTCTACCCAAGCACACCGGCGGCGAAGCGGGCGTACTTCGGCCGGTCGCTATATCGTAATACGATATAATTGATCAAGCTGCGCTGCCTTCCTTGTCGCGGACGTGGCGTCGCATGGCAGAATGACCCTTTCATCAACAGGTTGGAGACTTTTCTGCTTTTTTCCGCATAACTACATTATTGTTATCCCCGGAACCGATCGGAGAGCGCCTTGAGCGAAGCACATTCGGCGACACCGAAAACCCCGAGGAAACCACGCAAGCAATCCGCCCTGACAAAGGCGGGCTATGAAGCCCTGGCGGAATTTCGGAGCGAGCTGCGCGCCTTTCTTGCCTTCAGCGAAAAAGCGGCTGTGGAAGCGGGCCTGACGCCGCAACAGCATCAGCTCATGCTCGCGATCATGGGAGCGCCCGGTAGAGAGTCACTCAGCATCGGCGAAATTGCCGAACGTCTGCTGGTGCGCCATCACACAATCGTCGAACTGGTCGATCGTCTCGTTGATCTCGGCTTGGTTGCCCGTGCCGCCGACCCATCGGATGGACGCAAAATCCAAGTGGTACTTACCAGGAATGGAAAAGCGACGATCGACAAGCTGTCATCCATTCACGTCGAAGAGCTAAACAACATCAAACCGACGTTGCGGAAGCTCTTAAAGGTCGTCGAGACGCGGCCGCGAACGCTTTCCGACGACTGACTGCGATGCGGCAGCAGATAGCGCTTCGCGTTAGTCGTCCTCGTCGCTTTTGGCTTTGGTCAGCGTCGCCCCTGCCGGCTTTAGCTTCATGAGATGCGCGTCGTCAGCGGCGCCCGGCACTTCCGCGACGACACCAAACGGAAGCGGCTCGTCCTGGGCGTAGCGCTTTCCGAGCCGATACGCGATCTCGGCGCGGGCGGTTTCGACGCCAAGATAAAATGCGTGCGCCGTGTCGGTGCCGAGATCCATTTTCTTATAAAGCTTGAACGGATCGTCGGACACGTGATGCCCGTCGCGATTGTACATATGGATGCCATCTTCCGCGACCTCGATGCGGTAGTTCCGATCGCGGATGTGGGGTGCGAGCGCCTCGATCTCAGCAGAAGTCGAAGCAAAGCCCCGGCGGTCGCGCAGCGCCATCAGCCCCATGCCAAAACCCTGCGGCAGCGCATTGACCTTGCGGGCTGCAAAGTATTCGCGCCGGGCGCGGTCGAATTCCTTGATGGCCGTGCGGCAGTGCGGGCTGACCTGGACCGCAAGCACAGCCGTGATGTTCAGCTCGGAGCACATCCCCATCAGCAGCGCGTTGATGCCGGTCGTGTCGGCGTCGGTCAGCTCGGTGATATTGCCGATACCCATCAGAATCGGGACGTCCGGACGGCGACGGCGCAAATCGTAGTAGCGGGCGATCGACGCCGTAAAGCCGAAGTGGATGGGATCGAGAATCGGGTCGGCGTAGAACGGCTTTCCTTTTGCGATCATGATGTCGATGACGCGATCGAGCGAGTCCATGTCGGCGGCACCCGCCGAAACGAGAACCGGAACGGCCGGCCCCTCATCGGCGATGGCGATGGTCTTTTCCGATAGGCTGAGCAGGTAATCGGCCCCTGCCCGCGTCGCGCGCGACAGTTCTTCAGCATTAAAGGAATCGACACTGACCTGAACGCCATCCGCGTGGAGTGCCGCGATCGCTTCTTCGAGGTGTGGAAACGGGCTATCGGGCAAACAGCCGAGATCAATGACGTTGGCGCCATCGGCTCGCAAGCTGCGCGACCGCTCGACGATCTGATCGACCGTCATCAAAGTTGCATCGACTATTTCGGCAAATATCGTGACGTCGTACTCGGAGAGATCGACCTTACGGGCGTCCTTGCCGAGGTACTGCGGCAGGTCGGCGATTTCTTCGGGGCCGCGCTCAAAGCGCGTTCCGAAGTGGTCCGACAGGCGCTCAAGGTCGCCGCGAAACCGGCCCGGCAAGATGACGCGGTCGGCTCCCTCGGGCAGCTTCAGCCGACGTTCGACGATATCGGATGTCATCAACGCGGCGACTTTGACGCCGATGTTGGCGACCACCGGGTCGATATCCTTATCGTCGAGTTCCTCGACAATGCGCTTAACGCGTGGTTCTGCCAGAGATCCGGTGACAAAAACGATGCGCTTGGCCATTGGCCGGCTGTTCCTTCCAAAATCGATACAGGTGGATTGGCATTGAACTGCCGTACTTGCAATCTCTCCGTCAAACGGTCATCGACAAAGTAAAGAACGAGGCTGTTTGGGCCGTGACTCTGGAGACGTGTCTGGAATGAAGAAAGTGCTCATCATCGGCATCGGCGCCGGAAATCCGGATTACGTGACGATGCAGGCGGTCAAGGCGCTGAATGAAGCCGATGTCTTCTTTGTCCTCGACAAGGGGCAGGCGAAACAAGACCTCGTCAATCTCAGAACCGAAATCTGCGAGCGCTTCATCACAGATCGATCCTACCGCATCGTCGAGGCGGCGAGCCCCGAACGGGATGCAGGCACGCCCGACTACAAGACGGGCGTTCATGCCTGGCACAGCGACAAGGCCAAAGTTTTCAGCCGGCTGATCAGCGAAGAGCTCAACGAAGATGAGGTCGGAGCTTTTCTCGTTTGGGGTGATCCCTCACTGTACGACAGCACGATCCGCGTCATCCAGCAGATCCTTGCCGAGGGGCATCTTACGTTTGATTACGAGATCATTCCCGGCATCACCAGCGTTCAGGCTTTGACTGCGCAGCATCGCATCGCGTTGAATACGATCGGCGAACCCGTCCACATCACGACGGGACGCCAACTTCGCGAAGGACTCCCCGCCGGCGTCGATACCGCGGTTATCATGCTCGACAATGGATCGGGGTTGCGGGCGCTCGTTGACGAGGATGTCGATATTTACTGGGGCGCCTATCTCGGTACGCCGGATGAAGTGCTCATTTCCGGCAAGCTCAGCGAGCGGATCGACGACATCGAGCATGTTCGTGCACGAGAGCGGTCGCGCAAGGGCTGGATCATGGATACCTATCTTCTTCGCCGCACATCAAACCGCGACGAGGCCTAGCTTTTGGCTTCGAAGTTGTCCCATGCGGGCTTCTTGCCGAAGCGATCGACGAGGAAGTCGATAAATACGCGCGTCTTGGCGGCCAGATACCGGTTCGGCGCGTAGAGCGCGTGAATTGTGAGATCGTCGGGGCGATTATCCGGCAGGACGATCTTCAGGCGCTTTTGGGCAATGTCATCTCCAACGATGAAGGTCGGCAGCCGCGCTATGCCGATGCCTTTTACTGCCGCGTCACGCAACGCATCGCCGTTATTGGACGACAAGCACGCGCCGATGCCGACCGAAATAGGCTGGCCTTTTTCAGTGAGATGCCAGCGTTGCATCGACGTCGTGTGACCGTAGCTCAAACAGCGATGGTCGGCGAGGTCTTGAGGGCTTTGCGGCGCGCCATGCTTCTTCAGATAGTCGGGCGACGCCACAAGTACGATGCGCGCCGGAGCAATGCGCCGCGCGATCAAACTTGAATCGGACAACGTGCCGATGCGCACCGTGATATCGACGCCCTCCTCAAGGGGATCGACAAATCGATCCGTCATCGTCAACTCGACCTTCAGATCGCCGTAGCGGATCATGAAGTCGGCGACGGCATCACCGAGATAGAGCGCTCCGAACGACATCGGCGCGTTAACCTTCAGCAGTCCCTTCGGTTCGTCGTGCAAGCGAGAGATCTGTGCTTCGGTCTCCTCGACTTGGGCCAGGATCGCCAGGCAACGCTCGTAGTAAGCAAGACCCGCTTCGGTCGGTGTTACCCGGCGCGTGGTGCGGTCCAGAAGGCGAGCGCCGAGTTGCTGCTCAATTTCCATCACGGCCTTGCTGACGGCCGAGCGCGTCACGCCAAGGCGCCGGGCAGCCTCGGCGTAGCTGCCGCTGGCGACAACCTTCACGAAGGCGTTCATCGCCTCAAGCTTGTCCATTTGTATCCATTTTGGAACCAGACTGCTTGAAACATCGCATATTGAGCAAATTTCATCAACGAACGATATTCCAAGTCGACAGTTCAAATGCTGATTGGAGCAGACCATCATGACCAAAGTTCTCGTTCTCTACTATTCCAGCTACGGCCACATCGAAAAGATGGCGGAGAGCGTCGCAGCCGGTGCACGCGAAGCCGGTGCGGATGTCGTCATCAAGCGCGTGCCGGAACTGGTGCCGGAAGAGATCGCGAAAAAATCGCACTTCAAGCTCGATCAACCGGCTCCGATCGCGACGGTGGACGAATTGCCCGAGTACGACGCCATCATCATCGGCGTGCCGACGCGCTTCGGAAACATGCCGGCGCAGATGAAGAACTTTCTCGATCAAACCGGCGGCTTGTGGGCCAGCGGCAAGCTGATCGGCAAAGTCGGCAGCGTGTTTTCGTCAACCGCCACGCAACACGGCGGCCAGGAGAGCACGATCCTTTCGACGCAAATCGTGCTCCTGCATCAAGGCATGGTCATCGTTGGCTTGCCCTACTCGTTCCAGGGACAGATGGGCGTCAAGGAAGTGACTGGCGGATCGCCTTATGGCGCAACGACGATCGCCGACGGCGATGGCTCGCGGCAGCCGTCCGACAACGAACTCGCCGGAGCGCACTTCCAAGGCCGCCACGTGGCGCAAATCGCGTCGCGCCTGAAAGCCTGACGAGTACAGATATTGTAGCTCATCAGGAAACTGTCTGCGCTTTTTCGTGAACATTGAAGCACAGACGCGACACGCCACATTGCAGCTAACAGCGTCATCCCGTGCGAACGGGAGAAAGGACATCCCATGTCTGGAATTCATCACGTCACCGCCATTGCGGGTGATGCGTCCCGCAATCTGGATTTCTACACGCGCATCCTCGGTCTGCGGTTGGTCAAGAAGACAGTCAACTACGACGATCCCGGCACCTACCATTTCTATTTCGGTGACGAGGTCGGCCATCCGGGAACGATTCTGACGTTCTTTCCGTGGGCGCACGCGCCGAAAGGGCGAGGAGGCGTCGGCCTGACGCAGCAGACGATGTACCGTGTCCCGGAAAGCGCGATCGGCTATTGGGCGCATCGGTTCGTTGAAAAGGGCGTACCGCACGAAGCCATCGAGAAGCGTTTCGGTCAGTCCGTGCTGGTCTTCACCGACCCGGACGGCATGAGCCTGGCGCTGGTTGGCGTCGCGGGCGCGGAAGCTGAGCCTGCCTGGCAGGGGAGCGATGTGCCAGCGGAGAATGCGCTGCGCGGCTTTTACGGCGTCCGGCTGCTGCTTGACGACGCAAAGGGAACGGCGGCCATTCTGACCAACGTGCTCGGCTTCAGTGAAGCCGGCGTCGAGGGTCCGGTCACGCGGTTCGTCGCAAGCGACGCGACTGCTGGCGGCGTGGTCGAAATCCGCGAAGCAAAAGGCTTCCTCGCCGGTCGCATGGGTCGAGGCTCCGTCCATCACGTCGCGTTCCGCGCGGCGACGGACGAGGCGCAGGCCGAGATGCGCCGCAAGCTTGTCGAGGAGCACCGCCTACAAGTCACGGAGCAGATCAATCGTTTCTACTTTCGATCGATCTACTTCCGCGAACCGGGCGGCATCACCTTCGAGATTGCGACGGACCAACCCGGGTTCGCGATCGACGAGCCGGTGGCATCATTGGGACAGGCATTGAAACTGCCGGCGTTCCTCGAGAGCCAGCGGCAGGAGATCGAAGCGAGCCTGCAACCCTTGGAGAAGGTGGCATGACGACGGCAGCGTCCAATGTCATCCGCGCGGGCGCGCCGATTGGTGCCGCCCGCGCGGCCATCATCCTGGTGCACGGACGCGGCGCCACGGCCGAGAGCATGCTCGGCTTGGCGGATGCGTTCGCGGCGCCGGACCTGGCGTATCTCGCGCCCCAGGCTCCGAGCGGGAGCTGGTATCCCTATTCGTTCATGGCTCCAATCGCCGAGAATGAACCTTCCCTCAGCGCAGCGCTTGGCACGCTTTCGCATCTCGTCAGTGACCTCGACCGGCAGGGCGTGCCGCCGGAGCGCGTCGTCGTTTTGGGATTTTCCCAAGGTGCTTGTCTGGCACTTGAGTTTGCGGCTCGCAATGCGCGGCGCTATGGCGGCGTTGTGGGATTGAGCGGCGGATTGATCGGCCCGCCACATACGCCACGGACTTATGCGGGATCGCTTGCGAACACTCCGGTCTTCATCGGATGCAGCGACGTCGACTCTCACATTCCGCTGGCGCGGGTGCATGAGTCGGCGGACGTGCTGGGTAAGCTCGGCGGTGACGTAACCGAGAAGATCTACCCCGGCATGGGTCACACCGTCATCCAGGATGAAATCGATCACATCAAAAATATCCTGCGTGACGTCGGATAGTCCGGCAAACAGGTGGTGCTATGGAATTCGATTTCGAGACGCTCGCACCGGATGATCGCTATAAAATCCTGACGAGCACGATCGTCCCGCGACCCATCGCCTGGATTACGACAGTCTCCAAGAGCGGCGTCCGCAACGCGGCGCCGTTCAGCTTCTTCAACGCCATGAGCAAGACGCCGCCGATCCTCGCCGTCGGCATTCAAGCCAATTCCGACAGCAGCATGAAAGACAGCGCCCGCAACATTCTCGATACGGGAGAATTCGTCGTCAATCTCGTCACGCGATCGGTTGCCAGCGCGATGAACCTCACGTCAGTCGAAGCACCAAGCGACGTCGATGAGATTGCGCTCGCTGATCTCGATACGCTGCCATCGCTGAAAGTTTTGCCGCCGCGGCTTACCGCAAGCCCCGTCGCCTTTGAGTGCAAGCTGCATACACCGATTGAAGTCGCAAAGAGCCAACTCATTGTTCTCGGAGAAATCGTTCAAGCACATGTCGCCGATGCATTCGTTCTCGATGCTAACAAACACTACATCGATACGCCGGCGTTGAGTCTTGTGGGCCGCTTACATGGCCGTGGGTGGTACGTGGGCACGAAAGACAGCTTTCAAATGGAACGGCCCGCACCATTCTCGACGGGGAAGCGATAGGCCTACGTCCGTTCCAGATCAGCTTCCGCGCGCAAACTTTCGAGATCGCGTGAGACCGTGGCGACCGCCCGTTTCTTACCGTCTTCATAATACGTCACTTTGCAGTCGTGCGCCGCCGGGTCGCCCTCGATATCAACTTTGTCCCACTTTTCCGAGTGTCCGACGTATGAAATGGTCACGTCGAAATGCTGGCTCCAGAAGAACGGCGCGGCGTCGAATGGTTGACGGCCGCCGAGGATATTGATCGCGGCTGTCTGGCCCTGGCGCTCGGCCACGACCCAGTGTTCGACGCGGATGGGTCTGCCGCTATGAGGATCCGGCCAGCGGGCGATATCACCCGCCGCGTAGATTCCTGGGATGTTCGTCTGCAGGTATTGATCGACGATAATGCCGTTGTCGACATTCAATCCGGCCCTTTGCGCAAGCCCGACGTCTGGGCGCACGCCGATACCGGCAACCACGAGATCGGCGAGAATACGTTCACCCGACTTTAATGTTACCGCATCTTTGTCGATCGCGGCCGCCGTCGTTCCGAAGTGAAAAACGACGCCCTTTTTCTCATGAATTTCCTTCACCATGTCTCCGAGCTCTGGACCCAACACCCGTTCCAGAGGTCGTGACTGCGGACCGATGACGTGCACATCGAGGCCTCGCGCACGCAATGACGCCGCTGTTTCTAGTCCGATGAAACTGGCGCCGATAATCACGACACGCTTCGAATCCTTGGCCTTCGCGATCACGGCGCGGCTGTCGTCGAGCGTCCGGAGATAATGGACGTGCGGAAGATCGGAGCCGGGGATATCCAGATGTACGGGGCTTGCCCCAGTCGCAAGCAATAATGCGTCGAACGTCACGTGGCTTCCGTCGGCAATCACGACGGCGCGCTCAACCGGGTCAATCGACGCGACGCGGGTGCCGATCCGCACATCTATCTTCTGCTCCTTGTAGAAGTCGGGCGAACGCAGGGGAATCCAGTCTTCGGAAGCGTTCCCTGCCAGATAATCCTTCGATAGATTGGGCCTGTCATAGGGCAGCGCATCGTCGGCGCTCATTATCGTTATGGTGCCCTCGAACCCTTGCCGCCGCATCATCTCGGCCGCCGCATTTCCAGCGCCGCCGCCCCCAACGATGACCACAGAACGAATGTGAGAATCGGGCTTTACTTGTTGTTTCGGCGCGACGTCGATTTTGCCGCGAACAAAAATTCGGCCATCGCTTTCTTCGATGCGAAAGCAGGGCACTGGATTCAACGCGGGAGCGCGCAATGCCTCTCCCGTACGCAAACTGAAGCAGGCGTGATGCCAGGGACAGCGAACCGTATCGTCAACGATAAGGCCTTCCGCGAGCGGCCCATTATAGTGGGTACATGTGGCGCCGATTGCGAACAGTTCCGCGCCGCGTTTGACCAGTAAAATCGCCTCGCCGTCGGCATGGCCTAGCAGCATGCCACCGTCGGAAAGCTCGGTCGCGGCGATGCCTTCTTTAAGATCCGGTCCAGATAACTGCTGATCTTGTGATGACATCGGCCGCTCCGATTAACAGGCTCTGCGTTTAAGTCTTAAGCACCGTTCGGGCTATTGCGGGTCGCCTCAAACAGGAACCACACGCGACGCTCAGTTTCGTCGATCCAGTTTTCGAGCAAGCTCGCGGTCGCGACGTCTTTGAGCTCATCGCAGAGGCCGTGAACTTCCTGCATCCACTTGACGAGCTGAAGGTTGTCATCTCTCAATTCCGCCAGCATATCCTCGGGTGAGACATAGTCGGCATCGTTGTCGAGAATGCGCTGCATCTTGCTGATCTGTCCGATCGATCGAAGGGTCGTGCCTCCGACTTTGCGCGCGCGCTCGGCAATGTCGTCCGTCATGTTGTAGATCTGCGTGCCCTGCTCATCGAGAAGCAGGTGGTAATCGCGAAAGTGGGGACCCGACATGTGCCAATGGAAGTTCTTCGTCTTCACATAGAGCGCGAACACATCGGAAAGGAGAACGGTCAGCGCGCCCGCGATATCTTTGATGGCGTTATCATTGAAAAGCGAGGGCGTAGAGAGGGGAGCCTTGCGCCGGGCTTTGACCGATTCTGGCTTCATGGGACTGTTCCTTTGCAGTTTGCTTCCGGGGGAGGGAGAATGCGTTCGACTATCGGTTGGGATAACGCACATCGAGCCCAAACGCTCCGCGCTGCGACACTATCCTTTGGATAGCGGTCATGCTGTTGCCTCGGCCGTCACGGCTTTCAGTGCCGAGGCCATTTGAGCGACAAACCCTTGCGTTACCTCGGCAATCCCATATCGGCCCGCAAGCCAAGCTGGATCAATGTAGGACAGCCAATTTCGCTGCGCCGCGTCTTGCCAGGCGAGCGCGCGGAGGGGCAAATCGATGCCGATGAGCTGCGACGCTTGCATTAAGAGCGTCCCGGCTCGCGGATTACCAAATATCAAAACTTCGGTCGGCCTTAAGTCCAAGCCGGCCTTGGCGGCCGCGCCGGCGTGATCAATCCGGGCCATCACCGTCATGCCATGACTCTCAATGGTGGCCGCCAAACGATCCAAGGTTTCTTTCGGAGCGTACGGACTTGGAAGCGTAATGAGGCCTTCGGGACTCAGGGCTGCAGTCGGAGTCTCAACCATCGCAAACAAGCTCACATGGCGGAAGATACGCTATTGCAGGTCGGAAGGGTTGGCGGCGCGCTCGTGACCGGAGCGACGCCGACAGTATGCCTCGGCCGCAATCATTGTCCATCGATCAGTTCCACTACAATGCCGCACGGCCCCGGGGGATGGCCGCAGAACGGCATCCGTTCCTCGTGGTAAATCAATTGCTGATGCGTGCCCTGTTGCGCGAGCGGCGGTCCTTGAGAATGGCGACGACCAACTTTGCAGTTGGGTACCTCCGGGGGTTTCGGGGGCCGTCACAGGACTGTCGCGTACGGGCCCTACGAGATTTGGCTGCTCTCGTTTTCGTGACGCCAAACCATAGCTAGGTCCGATGCCGACTCGCCTTTTCCTGCTGCCTTTCCTTGTTCTCATTTTCGCGATCGCACCTGCTTCGGCCGACCCGTCCCGCCATAATGTCATCCTGTTCGTCCCCGATGGGTTGCGCGCGGAGATCGTGACGCCCGAACTTGCGCCGACGATCGCCGACATTCGCGACAAGGGCGTCCATTTCGCGAACAGCCACTCGCTTTTTCCGACGTTCACGATGCCCAATTCGAGCGGCATGGCCACCGGCCATTACCTCGGTGACACCGGCGTTTTCGGAAATGTTCTGTATGCCGGATTTCCGATCAAGAACGCCAATGCGGCGCGCATCGCCTTCATCGAGAACGACGTCATCATCGGCGACATCGACGAGCATTTTTCCGGAAACTTCATTGACGAGGAAACAATCCTGCATGTCGCGCATCGCGCGGGATTCAATACCGCCGCCATCGGCAAACTTGGGCCGACGCTCGTCTTCGATCATACGTCGCGCGATGGAGCCGCAAGCGTCATCGTGGATGACGCTACCGGTTCAAAGGTTGGGATTCCTCTGGCGCCCTGGGTCAGTGATGCGTTGACGTCGGCCGGACTTCCTATCAAGACCCCGGCGCGCGGCGACAACGGCAAGCATGGTGATGCGAACCAGCCTGGAACGACGATCGCGAACGTCACGCAGCAGTCCTATTTCTCCGATGTGCTCACCAAAGTCGTCCTGCCGAAATTCAAGACAGACGGAAAGCCGTTCGTTATCGTTTTCTGGTCGCGCGATCCTGACGGCACCCAGCACAATCAAGGCGACAGTTTCCTGACGTTGGAGCCGGGCATCAATGGGCCGACATCGATGGCCGCAATCCGCAACGCCGATAACAATCTCGCAGCGATCCGCACCACGCTTAGTCAATTGGGCTTAGCGGATACGACCAACATCATCGTGTCCTCGGATCATGGGTTTTCCACGATATCGAAGCAGAGTGCGACCAGCGGCGCCGCAAAAGCGGACTATGCCGGTGTGCCCAATTCGGCGCTGCCCCCGGGGTTCCTCGCAATCGATATCGCCACCGCTCTGAACATGCCGCTGTGGGATCCGGATAGCGGCAACGAACGCATCACAGGTGGCATGCACCCGAAGGACGCGAACGGATATATCGGTGATGATCCAGACAAGCCGAAATTGATCGTCGCGGCGAACGGTGGCTCGGATTTCATTTACGTGCCCGATGGCGATCGGGATCTCGTACAGAAGACCATAGATGCGCTGCTGGCCCAGGATTATGTGAGCGGCCTTTTCGTCGACGACGCTTTTGGCAGCTTTCCAGGATCGCTCCCGCTTTCGGCAATCAATCTTAGCGGAACCTCGTTGGGGCAGCGGCCATCCATCATCGTCAATTTCAAGAGCTGGGCGACCGGTTGCGCGAAACCTTCGATTTGCGGCGTATTGATTTCGGACACCGGACTGCAACAAGGCCAGGGCATGCACGGCAGTTTCAGCCGCGCCGATACGGCGAACTTCATGGCTGCATACGGCCCAGACTTCAAATCCGGATTCGTTGATCCGGCGCCCGCGAGCAATGCCGATATCGGCAAGACGATCGTCGCCATCCTGGGATTGCTGCCGATGAGCCACGGCAAGCTCGTCGGGCGGCCGCTTGCCGAAGCCTTTCCCAACGGCATCGTGCCGCCCTTCGAAAAGAAGACGCTCGTTTCCGAGCCATCGCCCACCGGCTTGGCTACAATTCTCAACTATCAGACAGTCGGCGATACGAAGTATTTCGATGCCGCGGGATTTGCCGGCCGCACGCTGGGCTTGAGTGCTCCATCAACGGCAAGCAACAGCGACTGAAGCTCCCCGCGACGCAAATGTGAGCGGATGCAATGCGCTTATGTATATCCGCGCTGTCGCGTCAGTTGGCGTTGCTGAACATTGCCAACGCACGGCGTGTCGCGCTTCGCTCCGCGTCGCTATCCTTGGCGACGCTCATGTCGTTTCCGCGCCAGACGAAGGTATCGCCGATCCAACCTTCGAGCCAAACGGCCGGCAGCAGGAGGTCGCGCATCATCCAGGAGAGCGGAGACAGCCTGCTCAAGTGCCAGCCGGCGGCCCAGGCCAACAGCGCTTCCGATCCAAACCATAGTGCCGCAAGCGATGAAACTGCGAGCAGCGGCTCGATGCCATAGCCCGCCGCCGCCACGCCGCCTGCGAGGATCGGAAAGACGCTACCGGCGAGGATTTCAGGAACATAGAACACCCGAAACGTGGCGCGCCGCAGCCGAGCCCACCGGACTTGCCGATCCCAGACCTGCCGCAACGTTCGTGGCCCGAGCGGTTGTTCAAACGGCCTATCGACGAGGCGTACGTTCAAACCATGGGCACGCACGATCTTCGTCGCGGCGGCGTCCTCGGCAATTTCACTGCCCAGCGCTTCGATACCGCCAGCGGCATCGAGAATATCGCGCCGCCACAACATCGATTTGCCCTGTGCAAATCCGAAGCCGACGGTATCCGCCGCCGATTGCCATCGCGCCTGATAGGTGTTGAGAAACGCACATTCGAGTTCGGCCCAAAGACCGACGGGATGACTGCCGACAGGCGGAGAACACACCAATCCGACATCCGTCTCGAAACTCGCGAACAAATCATCGAGATAATCAGACCGCATCAGCACGTTGTTATCAGCGAGCACGATCCAGGGATATCGCGCGGCTTCCCATCCCTTGACGATGTTGTTCAGCTTCGGATTGCTCGTTGGCGTGTCGTCTCCGATGAGCAGACGCGCCGGAATTTCCGGGTGCTGAGCCATCAGCATACGGACGAGCGGAACGGCCAGATCGCTTTCACGCGCGGCGCAGAATATGATCTCGTACGGCGCGCCTTTAAGGCCGAACGTCGATCGAAGCGTCAAGTTATCGAAATGATCGAGCCCGCAGACCGGCCGGATGATCGTAACCGGTAACGCACGTAACCCGCGCCGTTTTCGATGCGAAAGGAGTCGCCAAACCGCAAGTGCGATCGTGACGAGATGCGTTATCGTTGCAAGCGTGCAGAAAATCAAAGCCGCCGCAGCCAAATCGGCCATAGCTCCTCCGTCACCGGGACTATCGTTGAATTTCAGGATTTGATGAAATATCGACGACGGATCGGCGACAGTCGCGTGACAAGCCTCGGGGCGCGAGCGCTCTGCTCACCGCTGCGCCCCGCACCGCCAATCATAGTCTTCACGGTCGGGCTATTTGTCCGTGGTTGAAGCACCCGTGATTTGGCGGGCTATGTATACGGCGCAAACGGCGCCGAGAAATGCGAGCACAACCAGACTGACGACCGAGACAAGGCCTTCATCGAAGCCGAAGGTCACCGAAGCCCAGTATGCGATTGCGGATCCGACAAGTCCCCCCAGCGTTCCGGCGACAATGTTAACCAGCCCCCGTAACGACAGACCGTACAGCAGACCGACAATCAGACCGGGATATAACGCGGGCCAAAAATGAGCCTCCATACGCATGTCTCCGCACGTTGGAATATGCCGGCGGTGATGCCGCCCTTCCCAATCGTCGATTGCTGCGTTTGATGTCAAGGCAGGACGAAACGATGCCTCATATTTGTCGGGCAACGGCGCGCGCAAAAAAGCCGACGCCCGAAAGCGCCGGCTACAGTTTCCAAGACTAGGGTCTTGCATTCCAGTTTCGCGATTGAGATGGCGGCCGCCGCCGGCGGGAGACTGCGTGCGCGATCGCCGCTTGCTCCGCTAAGAACGGATTGGCGAAATGGCGTCCTTCAAGTGCGTTGTAGCTCTGAAGGGCGGCATGGAAGCGATATTGCTTCTCGCCGTCTTCGCGAATGACAAGGCCGGCCTGGTCGTCGCCGACCTCGATAACGTAAGATTTGGACATGCTTCTTGTCTTGCCGGCTTAGTCGCCGGCATCCTCTGACAATTGGATTTTATGGATGAGTGCCGAAACGGCTTTTACGGGCTCAGCAGCAGCAACAGCACCGCATCTCGATGCGGCGGATGCCCGTCGTGGGCTGCTTAACGAAACGGCACATTGTCAGGTCTTTCATAGCGGTCTCCATATTGCGGAGCCCACGCATCGGCGTGGAGCTTAGCGTTTGATGACGCGGCGCAAGTCGCTGTCGAAAATCACCGCGGCCGGCCCGTGTGGGTGCCGACGAGATCAACAAACCGCACACGAGGAAAAAGGTCAAAGAAGGAAAATTGCATTGCATTTCATGCCGGTTCTGATCGAAATCGGCGCGGGAATTGAGCGGGGTCGCGCGACACGTCCGCTCTTGCGTGCTAAGCCCTTGTAACGGGGCGCATATTTTACGCGGCTAGGGGAATTCAAACATGAAGATTTGCATGATCGGAGCGGGCTATGTCGGCCTGGTTTCGGCCGCGTGCTTTTCAGATTTCGGGTGGACGGTCACCTGCGTCGATAAGGACCCCAACCGCCTCGCCGACCTCAAAGCGGGCCGATCTCCGATCTACGAGCCCGGGCTCGAAGACTTGATGGAGCGCAACGTCAAAGCCGGACGTCTTATCTTTACGGACGTGCTTGGACCGGCGGTGGCCGACGCCGACGTGGTGTTTCTCGCCGTCGGCACCCCCATGCGGCGCGGCGACGGTTACGCGGACCTCTCCTACGTTTTTGCGGCGGTCGAAGAAGCCGCGCAGCATCTCGACGGCTTCACCGTCATCACCACGAAATCAACAGTGCCCGTCGGCACGAGCCGGGAGATCGAGCGGCGGCTGAAGGCGAAGCGGCCCGACGCCGATGTGGCGATCTGTTCCAATCCCGAATTCCTGCGCGAGGGATCGGCGATCCAGGACTTCACGCATCCCGACCGCGTGCTCGTCGGTTCCGACGATGCGCGTGCTCAAGAGATCATGGAGCGCCTCTATAAGCCGCTGGCGTTGCGCGGTTCGCCCGTCATGTTCGTCGAACGCGAATCGGCCGAACTCGCGAAGTATGCGGCCAACGCCTTCCTGGCGCTCAAGATCAGCTTCATCAACGAAATTGCCGATGTGTGCGAGGCTGTCGGCGCCGACGTGCAGGAAGTTGCATCGGCTATCGGCAAGGACCGCCGCATCGGCGACAAGTTTTTGCATCCCGGTCCGGGCTACGGCGGTTCATGCTTTCCAAAAGACGTTTCGGCGCTCATCCGTACGGCACGCGAGGCACGATCGCCGGTGTCGATCATCGAGCAAGTCGAGCGCGTCAATCACGAGCGCAAACTTGCAATGGCCGTGCGGATCGAAGCGGCGGCGGGCGGCTCGGTACGTGGCAAGACCGTTGCTGTCCTTGGCGTGACGTTCAAGCCCAACACCGACGATATGCGGGATGCGCCAAGCCTGGTGATCGTGCCGATGCTGCAGGAGCGCGGCGCAACCGTGCGAGCGTGCGACCCGCAGGGCCGACGTCAGGCTGAACCGCTGCTTCCGGGCGTCGCTTGGTGCGATGGCGCCAACGAGGCTGCCGACGGCGCCGATATTCTCGTCATCCTGACCGAATGGAACGAGTTTCGCGCCCTCGACCTTGAGACGATCAAGGCGCGCATGGTCGGAAACACCATCGTCGATCTCCGCAATGTGCTCGAACCCGACGTCGTCAGCAGCGTCGGCATCGGTTATTCCGGCGTCGGACGGCGACGAGCGAAAACGTCATAGAACATTGTACGAGCAACGGTCTCCCACGATCCGCTCGATACGTGGCGGGTCCAGCACGTCGCGTTTTTGACTTTGACCGGCAGGTGGTTGTAGGTGCCGCAGTCGCAGAAATGCGTGGCGAGGAGCGGTAAATTGGCGGCATTCGCGCAGATTGCCGCTTTTCCACTCCGGCGACGACCTCGCGCAAGGTTCAGATTGCAAGCTCTCCGGCAGCGCGCAGCGTCGGGGACCTCTTTTTTATGGCAGCTACAAAAACCGCAGAGAGCGGCATTGAATTCGCTTTAGGCCGACGCGATGCCGGACTGGCCATCGGCGTTGTCGCCATTCTGACAATTCTCTTCCTTCCGCTTCCCTCGTTCATGATCGACCTCGGGCTGGCGCTCTCAATTGCGCTTTCGATCGTGATCCTGATGGTGGCCCTATGGATTCAGCGGCCTCTCGAATTCTCTGCATTTCCGACGATCCTGCTGATTGCCACCTTGCTCAGGCTGTCGCTGAACGTCGCGACGACGCGGCTCATCCTCTCGCAAGGCGCCGAGGGTCCGGGAGCCGCCGGTCACGTTATCGCGGGCTTTGCTCAATTCGTAATGGGCGGCGATTTCGTCATCGGCATCATCGTCTTCATCATTCTCGTCACCGTCAATTTCGTCGTCATCACGAAGGGTGCGACGCGCATCGCCGAAGTCGGCGCGCGCTTCACCCTTGATTCGCTGCCCGGCAAGCAGATGGCGGTCGATGCCGACCTTTCGTCGGGCTCTATCGACGAAAAAGAGGCCATCCGGCGGCGCAAAGAACTCGAAGAAGAAAGCCAATTCTTCGGCGCGATGGACGGCGCCTCGAAATTCGTCCGCGGCGACGCGATCGCCGGTCTCATCATCACTGCGGTCAATATCTTCGGCGGCATTATCATTGGCGTGACGCGCCACGATCTTCCGTTCGAACATGCGTTGGACACGTTCGTAAAGCTGTCCGTTGGTGACGGCCTTGTCACGCAGATGCCGGCGTTGATCGTTTCACTGGCGGCCGGCCTGCTCGTTTCGAAAGGCGGCACGCAGGGTTCGACCGAAGGCATCATCATCAGCCAGTTCGGCAACTACCCGCGGGCGCTGATCCTTGCGGGTGGAGTCATGGGCATTCTTGCACTGGCTCCCGGCTTGCCGCTTCTCCCGTTCGCGGCTATCGGCGGGACGCTGGGGTTCATGGGCATTGGCCTGACGCGCCAGCGCGAAGCGGGCGCCCGGGCGGCCGCGAACGCCAAGCCGATGCAGACGTTGTCCGCCGAGGAACAATCGCGGCAATCCATTCGCGAGCAGCTGAAAACGAACGAAATCGAGATTTGCTTCGGCAAGCAGATCTCGACGGTGCTGATGCGCCCATCGAGCGATCTACCGCAGCGCGTCGCCAAGATGCGGCGCAAATTCGCGAAGCAGTATGGTTTCGTCGTTCCGGAAATCAAATTGGCGGAAGACCTGTCGGTTCCGACCAAGAGCTATCAGATCAAGGTGCATGGCACCGTCATCGCCAGCGCGGAATTGCGTCTCGGCGACGTTCTCGTGGTCGTCGGCGATGGCCCGAAACCCGAAACCCCAGGCGACGAGACGCGCGAACCGGCGTTCGGCATGAAAGCGATCTGGGTACCGGACATCTTCACCAACGCGCTGAAACGCGACGGCTTCGTGCCGGTGGAGAACACATCCGTGCTGCTCACGCACGTTGCCGAGGTTATTCGCAACAGCCTCGCTCAGCTTCTTTCCTATCGCGATCTGCGCGCACTTCTCGACCGGCTTGATCCCGAATATCGCAAGCTGCTCGACGAAATCTGCCCGTCGCAGATTTCCTACTCCGGTCTCCAGGGCGTGCTGAAAATGCTTCTCGCAGAACGCATTTCGATCCGCAATTTGCATCTCATCCTGGAAGCGGTGGCGGAAATCGCGCCGTTCTCCCGCAAAGCCGAGCAGATCACCGAGCACGTACGTATGCGTCTCGCTTCGCAAATCTGCGGCGACCTCAGCGACAACAATGTTCTGAAAGTCGTCCGTCTCGGCAACAAGTGGGAGGTCGCGTTCCATCAGGCCCTGCGGCGCGACGCCAAGGGCGAGGTCGTCGAATTTGACATCGACCCGCGCCTTATCGAGCAATTCGGTACCGATCTCGCCAATGCCGTCCAGCCACTGATGGATTCCGGCCATCAGTTCGTTCTGGTTACGGCCGCCGAAACGCGCCCCTACGTCCACACCGTTACCGAACGGCTCTACGGCACGTTACCGGTGCTCTCGCATCTCGAAATCAGCCGCGGCGTGCAGATCCAGTCGCTCGGCGCGGTTTCATGATCGAATTCACGCACGAGAGTCTTCTCGTCCCACTTCTGATCTTTTGCCGGATCGGCGCCTGCTTCATGGTGTTGCCCGGCATTTCCAGCGAACGCATTCCTGTTCAGCTTCGTCTTTTCATCGCCATTGCGGTGTCACTGGCCATAACGCCGCTCGTCTACGACGAGGTCCGGCCAATGACAAACGGGCCTGCGGACAGCCTTATCTCGCTTATCGTGACGGAGAGCCTTGGCGGCTTTTTCCTCGGCTTCATGGTGCGGATTTTATTTCTCGCCCTTGAGTTTGCGGCAATCGGCATGGCGAATTTTGCGGGTTATGGATCGGCATTCTCGCATGCGATGACCGGCAACGATCCATCGACGCCGTTTTCTGAGTTCATTACGATGCCCGCAGTGGTTCTGTTTTTTATCACCAATCAGCACGTGACGATCATTCGTCTGCTGCAGAATTCATACGATGTCCTGAAGGTTGGCTCACAGTTCGCCGTGCCGCCCAATCTCTTGATGATCGTTTCGACGTTCGGATCGGCCTTCAAGCTGACGCTTCAGCTCAGCGCATCACTGGTCGTCTATTCGATCATGGTGAACCTGGCGTTCGGGTTTCTCAACAAGATGGTGCCCCAGGTTCCGTCTTATTTCGTATCGACACCGTTCGTCGTGCTCGGAGGCCTCATCATTCTGATGCAGATCGACGGATCGATCCTGCAAATTTTTTCATCGCTGGTCGCGCAAGCGATCGCGACGCTGGGGCAACATGGCTAAGCCGACGAAAAAGCTGCAGCGCCTCGTGGATGTTTTCCATGATCTCGAAACGCTCGAGCGCGTTCGTGTCGGCGAGCTGACACAAGAAATGGCGACGCACCGCGCGGCGCAAGAAGATATTCTTCGCAGTCTCGAGAATCCGGCCCCAATCCATGGCCTGTTTACGGCTCTGTTATCAAACAGGGTTGGACGGCTCGAACGTCGCATCCAAAAACTGGCGCGCGAACATGAAGTATCACTCAAGCGCTATTCAGAGGCCGCCGCGCGAACCCGGAGCGCCGCCGAGCTTTTGGCGAAGGCCCAGGGCGAGGAGAACCGCAAAAGCGAGCAATCGGAGCTCGAAAACCTGCTGGAATTCCAGGGAGCGATCGCCGCGCAAGGCCGGGGTAAGTCTCCGCGTTCATTCTAGCCGAACTGTCTTATCCTCAATGATATTTGGCGATGCCTGCAATCCTTCGATCTCCCGCACCCGATTTGAGCACTTGGGCGACTCGACAGTCTCAGTCCGCGCCGTCGGCTGCGGCCGGCCGAAGCGAAAGCCCCGCCAACAAGCGTGCGGTCGACAAAGCGAAGGACGTCGCTCAACAGTTTGAGGCTCTTTACCTGAAACAGATGCTCGATGCCTCTCTCCCTAAAGATTCCGAATCGCTTTTTGGCGAAGGCACGTCGGGAACGATGTGGCGCTCAATGTTCGCCGACACGCTCGCAACGACGATCTCCAAGACCGGCACGATCGGTATCGCAGACATGATCTACAAATCCGAGCTTACCCGGACCAAGGACAAATAGTATGACCGCCACCGCGCTCAGCAGAAAAAGCATACCCTCCGAGACGCCGGCAGCCGTGCCGCTTGTTGGGCGCCGCTATACGTCAGCGGGTCGCGGCGTCAGTCAGGACCCCGATGCGGCGCGCGCCGTCGTCTTTTCGGTGATTACGTGCATCGAAAGCTATCTCGATGAGGAGACGGCGGCACTCAACTCGACGCTTACATTCGACTTCAAGACGTCGAACGATCGCAAAAGCCAGGGGCTTCTCGACCTCAGCCAAGCATTGCGCCGCCTGCAGCAATCCGACATCAACGACGATCTGAAGCTCCGTCTCATGGGCTTTCGCGAAAAGCTCGCGATCAACCTGCGAAAGATTCGCTTGCATCTCGATGCCGTGAAAGAGATTGCGTCGGTGCTATCCGATGCCATTCAGAACGCGGAATCGGATGGAACTTACAGCCGTAACATCGGGCCTTACAGGAACGCCCCGTGATCCGGGTTATTCTGCTCAGTATCGTAGTTTGCCTTTCGACGGTTGGCGGCGTCTATGGCGGTATTTCCTGGAAAGCCAGCACGGCGGAAACAGCGAACAAGCCGGAATCACCAAAAGTTCAAATCATGAAAAGTCCGATGGTCAGCGTACCGATTTTGTCGGACGGTGAAGTGATCGGATATATTGTGACGCGCCTGCAATTCACGGCCGACACGGAATTGCTCAAAGGCGGCTCAATGCCACCCGCGCCGTTCGTCGGCGACGAAGCGTTTCGGCTGATCTTCGAGCAAGCACCCAACGACATCAAGTCCAGTCACAATCCGGCGCTTAGCAAGCTGAGCGCAAACATCGTAGCCGGCGTCAATAAGCGGCTCGGCCGCGACGTCGTCAAAGATATTCTTTTCGAGAGTTGGACCTACGTCACCAAGCAAGACATGATGAAAAAGCAATGAGCGCATCAGACAAACTCTTTACGTTCGAATCCGTTCTACGCGAATCCACGATTGCGGCGGTCTTCCACCGGCTTAGCGCCAGCAAAACGAGGGCTCGACATTCCAAGCCGGTCTCCCGGTCGAGTGGATTCGCAGCGATCGCCGTTTTTGCGGGCTTCGCCATTGCTTCAGCGATTGTGTTTGTCACCGGGTATTCAGCCCTGCTCTCGGATACGCCGGGCATCTGGATACATCGATTGATGGCGCTCGCGGTCGCCCAGAGCATGCTCATCGCGCTCGTCGCGATGAAGCTCCTTCCGCTAGGCGAGCGGCGGCAAAATTTTCTGCGTCTCGGTCCGAGTGCAAAGGCGCGCATAAGCTCCACCGAAGAGCAGGAACACATGGCGCGCAGTGAACCGCCGCCCCTCCCCAAGCCGGTTCAGCGAACGCCCGTTTCGGGCGGAACGCTTGCCGGGCGCGAGTTCATGGAATTCGACGATGGAACGATCGAGATCGACACGCTCGTCGGGCGACGCCGGTTCATTTCCATTGACGCAGCGCGGGAATTCGTTGGCGGCTAAGGACGCCTCACGGACTCAATACGAAATCTTCGAAATCTCCGGCTTCGCCATGCGCGTCTTGCGACCGCTTGATGCCACGCAGGCGCTCGACGATTTCCGCTAACTTCACGTTTTGTGAGGCCGCAGCGACGTCAATCTTCCAGGTCGACGAGGACAGATTCGAGACGCCACTGAGATAATCCGAAATCGCTTCGAGGCTCTGCCAAATCCGGTCGATGGATTGCAGTTTGTAAATCGAGTTCGATCCGCCAAAAGCACCGGCGACAACCAGGTTACTGACGAGTTCCTGCAGGTCGTTCATTTCGCCGGCAAGCAACCGCACTTCGCCACTCAGCGTCTCCAGAACCTCCGGCATCGGGATCATCATCGCTTCCGTTTTTTTGTTTTTATCATTGATACTCATGACTATCCCCAACGTCTCCAATTGCCTTCAGAACAATTCCAGCTCACCCGCATTGCTGAGCACAGATGGCGCAGGCGCGACGCTCGGCCGTTCGACTTCTGCGGTACCGGCGAGCAGAATCTGACGCGCGCGCCCCGATACGGGCCAATACTGAATGCGCCGTCCTCGCAGTCCACCCGTGCTTCCGCCGACGTATGCAATGCCTTCGTCACGCAGGAAGCGTTCGGCGAATGCAGCGTTGTCTTTGCCGATGTCGTTGTGGCCGCGTACCGTTCGCGCGCCACCGAAAAGTTTCGCCTCAAGGCGTTCCCGGCGCGCACCGTGTTTCAGCAGTCCGTTGACGAGCAACTCCATGAGATGAACGCCCAAGCGTTCCGCCTCAGCGGCTTTCACTCGGCCATTGGTTCCCGGAAGCAGGAAATGATTGATACCTCCGACGCCGGCGAGCGGATCGCGAATGCAGGCGGCGACACACGACCCCAGGATCGTCGTGACCATGACGTCCTTGTTGTCCGTGACGTAAAATTCGCCCTGAATAATGTGGACTCTGTTGTCCCGCTGTATCGGCGAGGTCATGTCAGCTTTCCGACGACCTGCTCGATGCATGTCTTCAGCGCGGGTATGGTGAAGGGCTTCGCCAGGAAATTGTTGAGGCCCCACTTCTTGCCCTCATCAATCAAGGCTTTGTCGCCCTTACCCGTTACGAGGATGAAGCCGATCCTGCTCGTCGGAGCGTGCTGGCGCAAAGCCCGCAGAAGCTGGATGCCGTCGATCTTGGGCATATTGAAATCCGAGATGACCAGATGGCAAGGCGCGGTCATCATGATCTTCAGGGCTTCTTCGCCATCCTTCGCGACCTTGTAGGATCTGAGGCCGATTTGATCGAGGCCGTCCGTTAAGAGCGCGCGGCTGACGGACGTATCGTCGACAACCATGACTGAGAGCTGCTGCATAGATGGCATGATGTGCCTCCTAATTCATCTTGATCGTTGACGTTTCTGACATTATCGCAGCCGCCAGGCTGTCGAGCGGCAATTGTCTAACCACGGCGCCTATGTCGTACGCCGCCTTTGGCATGCCATAGACAATGCACGTCGATTCATTCTGGCCGAATGTGTGCGCTCCGGCCTTTCGCATTGAAAGCAGACCGTTTGCGCCGTCTTTTCCCATGCCCGTTAGAATGAGGCCGACAGCATTGCGTCCGCAGGCCCGAGCGACCGATTCAAACAGAACGTCGACGGACGGACAATGACCGTTGACGCGATCACCTGGCTTCAGCCGGCAATGCAAATCGGACGTCGCGGAAACCTGGAGATGCTGGGTTCCGCCCGGCGCCAGATAAATCCGGCCGGGCTGCAACTTCGCTCCGGTATAGGCTTCCTGCACCTTTGCTGCGCAGATGCGGTCGAGGCGGCTGGCAAAACTGCGCGTGAACGACGCCGGCATGTGTTGGGTAATGACGGTCGGAGGACAGTTCGCCGGGAAGTGCGACAGTAGCTGGATCAAAGCCTCGACGCCTCCCGTCGAAGCGCCGATGGCGAGCAAACGACCATCGGACTCGTACTGAGGGTGAGCTGCCTTGTCATGCGCAGATGCGTCTGGCCGGGCGGCCGGTCTCGTCAGCGGCCGGACTTGCGCGGTCGCGGCAATCTTGACCTTGAATGGCAGCTCTTCAAAGTTGTGTTCGTTACCGGGCCGCGGCTTTTCAATGCAATCGACGGCGCCGATCTCGAGTGCCCGTACGGTTTCATCGGCGCCACGACTCGTCAGCGTCGACACCATGATGACCGGCATCGGACGCAGCCGCATGATCTTTTCGAGAAATTCGAGACCGCTCATGTTGGGCATTTCAACATCGAGCGTCACGACGTCAGGATTGAGAGCCTTGATGGCCTGCCGCGCTTTCAGCGGGTCTTCCGCTTGACCCACGACCTCGATCTGCGGATCTCGCGAGAGCGCCGATGCAATGAGTCCACGCATGGTTGAGGAGTCGTCGACGACCAGGACTCTTATCTTTTTCATGATCGGCCCCCGGTTTTTTTCCGGTAGGTCGTTATGCCGGCGGCTGCCAGCGCATTCGTTGCCGGCCCCGATACGCGCTCGGAGTGGCCGATATAGAGAGAGCCGTCATTGATCAGGAGGTTGGACAAGCGTCTCCAAATCATGCCCTGCGTCTCGCGATCGAAATAGATCACGACGTTTCGGCAGAAGATGGCGCTGAACGGCCCTTTGAATGGCCACGTGCCCATCAGGTTGAGTTCGCGGAACGAGACGAGGGAGCGGGCTTGCTCGCATAGGCGCATGCTGTCCGATTCACCCGGAACCGCCTCCAGCCACTTGCTCCGCATATTGGCCGGAATATCGGCAACTTCTTCCTTGCGATACTGGCCTTTCCTACCGTGCGCGACAACGTGCGGATTGAGATCCGTCGCGAGAATCCGCACATCGAGTTCCGCCGCGTTCGGAAAGACGGAAAGCACAGTGAGCGCCATCGAATAGGGTTCTTGACCGGTCGAACACGCGGCTGACCAAAGTCTCAGACGGCCGCCGTCTCGCACATAATCCGCTACCGGCTCCAGGACATTCTTCCGGAGATGCTCGAAATGATGCGGCTCACGGAAAAAGCGCGTCACGTTCGTCGTCAGCGCGGCGATCATGCGGCCGCGTTCTTCTCCGTCGGTGCTGACCGTCCTGCAATAGTCCTCAAACGTCGCCAGGCCGAGCGCTCTCACGCGCTTCGCAAGACGCGAATATACGAGCGTTGCCTTCGCCTCCGGCAGATCGATACCGGCGTCGGCCTTGGCGATTTCGGCGATTGCATGGAAATCGGCGGCGAGGAAGTCAAATTCCCCCGTAACGAGAGCCTTTGACGACCTCGTTGACGAACGCGCTCGTGCTTCGATCATGCCGCAGCCTTGGCACTAATCGGCAGAACGCTGTCGAGCGTCACGATGCTGATCATTCGGCTATCGACGGCGTAGACGCCCTTGACGAATGTCTTGGCCATGTCGGAAGCGATGTCGGGGGTCGGTTGCATCGATGCTTCCGAGGACGTCAAAATATCCGACACGGCATCGACAAGAAGGCCGACGACCTGCTGATGGATGTGGACGACGATGATGACGCTCCTCGGCGTCGGCTCGGTCGGCCCGAGTCCGAAACGCAGCCCGAGATCGACGATGGGCAGCACGGCGCCGCGAAGGTTGATGACGCCGCGCACGTAGGATGGCGCATGCGGCAATGGCGTCGCCGGTGTCCATCCGCGGATTTCGCGAACGCCCATGATATCGACGCAAAATTCTTGCGCGCCGACGCGGAATGCGACGAATTCGTTGTTAGCCGAGTTGGCCGTCAGGTCGTTATTTTGCATGACGCCTATCCTCCCGTTCCATAGTGTAATTCACCGACCAGCGTCTCCTCGAAGGATTTAGACACCAATGCATCCACATCGAGGATGAGCGCGACGCGCCCATCTCCAAGTATGGTTGCGGCGGCGATTCCCGCGACTGTTCCGTAGTTGGCTTCCAAGCTCTTGATGACGACTTGCCTCTGATCCTGGATCGAATCGACGAGGAGCGCGTTGCGCGCACCGCCGCCCGTTTCAACCAGGAGGGCGACGCTGTTCTCCGGCTGCGTCGGGGTTTCGCGAAAGCCGAGCTGCGTGCCGACATCGATCAAAGGCACGAACGTATCGCGGATCGACATGACCCGGCCATCGGATCCAAGCCCGTGCACTTCGGACTTTTTAGGTTTTAATGTTTCAACGATCGCCGTCAGCGGAACGACAAGCGTTTGTCCCGCGACGGAAACGGCCATGCCATCGAGAACCGCGAGCGTCAGCGGCAAGCTCATCGAGAACGTCGAGCCGAGACCCGGGCGGGACGAAATCGAAATGCGGCCCCCGAGCGCCTGGATCGATCGCTTTACGACGTCCATGCCGACGCCACGCCCCGAAATGCTGGAAATTGTCGCGGCGGTCGAGAAGCCCGGCAGAAACAGCAGATTGTCGATGTCACTATCGGAAAGCTGCATATCCGCCGGGATCAGCCCCTTGTTGATCGCGGAAGCGCGAACTTTCGGGCGATTGATGCCGGCGCCGTCATCGGAAAGCTCAATGACGATACGTCCGGACCGATGCGCGGCCGTCAGGCGAACCGTGCCTTCGGCGGGCTTTCCGGCAGCGAGCCGTACCTCTGGCGATTCAATGCCGTGATCGACGGCATTGCGGATCATGTGCGTCAAGGGTTCGGCGAGCCGCTCGACGACGGTCTTGTCGACCTCGGTCGCTTCGCCTTCCGTCTTGAGCTTCACTTCCTTGCCCGTGGCGTCGGCCACCTCACGGACCATGCGCGACATCCGCTGAAACAGCGGCTTCACGGGCTGCGCGCGAATGGCCATGACGCTTTCTTGGATTTCGCGTGTCAGCTGTTCGAGCTCTTCAAGCCCGATAACAACCGAAGACGATCCGGCGAAATTGGCTTCGATTACACGCTGCGAAAGCATGGCCTGATTGATAACGAGTTCGCCGACGAGATTGATCAGGCGATCGACGCGATCAAATTCGACGCGAATTGTCGTCTGTGCGGGAACGACGGCTGCTTTCGTATCCGGCTTGGACGATTCAACGGCTTGCATGGGGGCAACCGCCGGTTCGACATCGGCCGTCTCCGAGCTGGCGGCGACAGGTGCCTGCATCGTGCTGATGGGGATGACCTCGGCGCTCGGCTCCGATGCATTGGCGGTATCGGGGGCCGGCGGTGTCCCGAGAGCCTGGGCCAACAGAGCGGCGATATCCGCGTCCGAAACTTCGGCTTGGCCATCGCTTTCGATCGTCAGATCGGCCTCACCATCGACGAATTCGAAGACCTCGCGGACGCCCGCGATATCTGCTTCCGACTTCAGTTGCACAGCCCAGGAAAAATACGCGCCGTTCGGATCGATATCATCGAGCGACGGAATTGCAGCGGCGTCGCAGAAGGCCTGCATGGCGCCGAGCCGGTTCAATTCGCGGAATATCAGAATCGTTTCGTTGGCGTTGGCATAGAGCTCAGGGCGCGGCGCAAAGTTGATGCGGTACTCATGCTCTTGGCTCGCCGTGGGCTCCGGCTCGATCGCAAGTTCCGGCATTCCGAAATCGATGACCGTCGGCTGAAAGTCGATCGGCTCTTCGACTTCCTCAACTCCATCGACCGTCGTCAGCGCTTTGACGTCCGCCGCAATGCTCGCGTAGTTGGCTTCGTTGATTTCCCGGCCATCACGCGATGCTTCCACCAGATCAGAGAGCACATCGGCGGCGCGGAGCATGATCTTCATCATTTCCGGCGTCGGCGTCAGCTTGCCGCTGCGGACATGATCGAGGGCCGTTTCGAAAGAATGAGCAAACTGCACGAGTTCCGTGAGCTTAAATGCTCCGGCTCCGCCTTTGATCGAATGAACGGCGCGGAAGACCGCATTCACCGTTTCCGAATCGGCATTGCCTTCGTCCATTGCGAGCAGGCCAAGCTCCATTTCCGAGAGCTGCTCCTCGCATTCCTGGAAAAAGGTCTGCCGGATTTCTGCCATTGTATCCAAGATCGTCACTCCACTGCGCGTTAGGCTGCCACGCGCCGAATAGCGGCGATGAGTTTCGTCGGCTCGAAGGGCTTTACGATCCAGCCGGTCGCGCCTGCTTCCTTGGCGCGCATTTTCTTTGCGGCATCGCTTTCCGTGGTCAGAACAAGGATCGGAACTTTGCGATAGCGGCTATCCTTGCGCACGGCCTCAATCAAGCCGAAGCCATCCATCTTCGGCATGTTGATGTCCGTGACGATGACGTCGGGGGGAGCCGATGCCTGGAGAACGTCGAGGCCATCGACGCCATCCACCGCTTGCAGAACGTTATATCCCGCTTCAACAAGCGCCATTTTCAGCATGTCGCGCATCGTGCGCGAGTCATCCACGGTGAGTATTGTCTGCGTCATTGCTGGAATCCTTCGAGCCGCAATTCTTCGTGTGGCAACCCAATTAATGTGATGGCGTCGAGAAGCTCGGAACTCGAATTCGTTACGCGGTAGCTTTGCCCGTCAGACTGCCACGTGCGCGCCGAAGCCACGAGGATCTGAAGCGACTGCACACCGACGCGACGGACTTGACTTGCATCGATCACGAGGGCGCTTCCGCGCCGTGCCTGCAGCGTCTCCTTCAACTCGAACGCAGCGGATGCGTCCAAGCAATCGGGAAGCATCAGGCACTCAGATTCCGGCGGAGTAGCCGACGTATCGGCCTCAGTGATCGTATCGTCCTGAGCCGTGAGTTCCACGCCGTCCATCTGCGAAGTCTCCACGGCGTCCAGGATTTCCGGCAATTGATCTGCCGCGGCATCTGCCTTCGCGCGGCTCGCCGGCTTCCGCCGGCTCTTGGAGCCGGCGGATTTTCGGGTTGCGCGGGGCATTAGAATTCCTCCCAACCCGCATCGGCGGAGGCAGATTGAGCGCGGCCGCCGCCGTTCGCTGCGACCTTCATTTTAGCCGACGGCCGAGCCGAACGAGCAGCCGGCTTCGGGCTTTCCCGGCGTGACGCCATATCGACGACAGTTTCATCACCAGTTCTGAAGCGGCTGACGAGAACAGCGAGTTCTTCCGTCTGCTGCGCCAGGGTCTGGGTTGCGGCTGTCGCCTCCTCGACCATCGCGGCGTTCTGCTGGGTTACCTGGTCCATCTCGTTGACGGCGGTGTTGACCTGCTCGAGGCCATGCGCCTGCTCATTGGCGCTGGTCGCGATTTCCGTCACGATCGAGTTGATTTCCGCGACCTGAGTAACGATGCGCGTCAAGGCAAGTCCCGTCTCGCCGACCAGCTGCACGCCCTGAGCCACCTGGCCCGTGGACGCCGAGATCAATCCCTTGATCTCCTTGGCGGCTTCGGCCGAGCGTTGGGCAAGCGCCCGAACTTCGGACGCAACCACCGCGAAGCCACGTCCCGCATCGCCAGCACGCGCCGCTTCGACGCCTGCGTTCAAGGCGAGCAGGTTGGTCTGGAAGGCGATCTCGTCGATGACGCCGATGATCTGGCTGATCTGCTTCGACGAACTTTCGATGCCGTTCATTGCGTCGATCGCCTTGCGGACGATTTCGCCGCTCTTCTCAGCATCGGCTTTCGCAACAGAGACCGTTTCGCGAGCGTGGGTCGCCCCATGAGCCGTTTTGTTGACGGTTTCGGTGATTTCCTTCACCGCCGCCGCCGTCTCTTCGAGGCTCGCAGCCTGATTCTCCGTGCGGCGCGACAGGTCGTCGGACGCCTGAGAAATCTCAGTCGTTCCGAGCTTGATGCTTCCAGCTCCCTTCTTGACGAGGGCGATGGTGCTCTTCAGCGTCGTTGCCGCCGAGTTGAAATCGGCCTTCAGCTTCGCGAATTCCGGCGTGACGTCGATATCGAGATTGGCTTCAAGATTGCCCTGAGCCAATTCGGACAAGGAGTCTCCGAGTGCCTCAACGACCAGATTGATCTGTCTCTCAGCTTCGATCTTCCCGGTTTGCGCCTGCTCGAGCTGACCCATCATCAGGTTCATCTGGCTGATGATCGGTTCGTACTCCTGAATGACCTTCTCGACGATCCGGTGCGAGAAATCACCCCGAGCAATGCGATCGGCAGCGCTCGTGAAGGCGTCCATGAACTTTTCGTGCTCACGGGCGTAGTGGTCGCCTTGTTGCTGCTGCTCACTGGCTGCAGCGACTGCGGCATCGGTCATCGCCTTGTTCTCAATGGCAGCCTCTTTGAAGCGGCCGAGCGCCTGGGCGATCTCACCGTTTTCATTCGAGTCCGTGAGATAAGGCACCTCGGCGGTCAGATCCTTGCGGCTGATCTGGTCCATGACGCGAACCAAATTCGAAAGCCGATTGGTGATGCCCTTTGACAGCAAGGCAACGATAACCACAGCGATCGCTGTTGCGGCGATAAGCAATGCGAGCGTCGTGTAGAGAGCGTTACGACCATCGTTCTCGTGGCTGTTCGCGAGCCGAATGAATACACCGGCTGCTTCGGTCGCCAGAGCGCTTGTCGCGGTGCTGGCTTTGCGGATTGCCTCGTCCGTAGAAGCGCTGATTGGCGTGCGCTGATAAATGGACGTTTTGACGTCGGCGCCAATCGCTTCGAGCTGGCTCAGAAGTTTGTCGCCAGCGGTTCCAATGATCGCCTTGCCTTCTCCGGAAGCGTCATTGGCAACGAAGTCTTCCAAGGGCTCGCGAAGATTTTCGGTCGCCGCCTGCAGCGCGCCATAGCCCATCGCCTTTTCCGCCTCGGCATTCTCGGATGAGCCGGTGGCGTCAATAAGCGTTGCAAGAGCGACTTTCACGCGAGCCAGACTCGGAATGAATATTTCCTGAGCGTGGAACGTATCCTTCGATGGGTCGCTGGGAAGTGCTGCGGCATTCGCCACTTCATTCAGCAGATCCGCTCCGAGCTTGGCTTTTTCCAGGCCCGTTTTCGCATTGACGAAGGAATTGATCTGCGATTCGACGCCAAGGTCGCGGCCGGTGCTGGATGCGAGCGTCGATAGCTCGCCGCTGGCCATTCCGGGATTGGTCGCCTGGTCGGCGGACATATCTCCCCAAATAGCCCGCGCCAGCTTAGCGCCTTCGATCTCTGTCTTTATGTGTTGGCTTTGCGCCAGTTTGTTATCCGCGAAGATGTACAACTGCGCAAAGGATGGGATGAGAAAAATCGCCGATATAAGAGCAAGCCGGCGCGGCATTGACCATTTGCTATTTATGTACCCGATGACCATGGCTATTGACCTGTTTCAAGTGACTGTTGATAGGGTTCGTAACGATCGACCGGCGGCTCTACAGCAGACGGCAGCGCGGCTCATGTCCGGCTATTCATCAGACGTTCGATGGGGCGTTGAATTTTGAGATTATTGCCAAACGGGCGGCGCGCGGCGCGTCCGACTGCGACGGCAATTAGCGAGATACCGGCGGGTTGCGGCCCGCCAAGTCGCCAAATGCGATTCGGTCGTTGTCTTTAATCCAGCAAGCGCCATTGGCGTGTTCCTGCTTCTCAAAAGCCCGGAACATGTCGGCTTAGATTCCGACTCGGTTGCGCGGCGTCATGCCTATGATTTTTGAATATCAAGCAACCGTTCACCAAAACTAATCCGCAATTGTATCGAATTCGTTTATGCTCATTCCAGAAAGTCTATTTCGGAATTTATTTTTGAACATTGATATTGGACCGATAGATCACCGGTCGCGCTTTTCGCAGTTCCGCAGGGGGGCTGCCGAGCGGGCTTGGGGACTCCCAATTCGCCTCCCGAAGGCTGCGCCCATGATTCTCTATATATGCGCGGCCGATTCCCGATCCGCTTTACCGCGAGCTATCGCTTCCAGGATATACGGCGGGGGGGCTTTATAAAGCTGACACCGAGCGAAACCTCCTCGGTGTGCATAATTCGGCAACGAACGACGAAATCGTCGGCGGGTATTTCGAGGTCGAATTCGCTTTCGGCGAATTCGATTTTTGCAAGCTTGATTCGCGCCCCGGCGTCGGAAAAATCGATTACCGCGCATGCAAAACGCCGGCCGTCATCCAAGACGATCTCGGCTGGTTTAAATACCTGCCGCCGCCCAAATTGCCTTCGCTCTGGCTGCTTCTTTATCGGCAAATCGCCCTCGACCGGAAATCATTTTCCTGCACAAATTTACATACACCCGAAGAATATAATTTTCTCTGCTATTTGCCGACGTTTTCGTGTTGCATAAGAATCTCGTGTTATTCGGTTCTTTTCCCTAATACTTTCCAACTCTCAAAGGAATTGAGTTTTTGGTCTCGAGATTCGTGGGGTGCTGCTGACGTTCGTACCAATCGGGGCGCAGCCGAATACTAATCCTACATTAAGACATTTAGTTCAAATTGCGCGGAACGGCAGGCTGTGACCGTCTAACGCGGCTGGCAGAGGCATGAAGCCATTCCTGACGTACCAATCGACGTTGGCATGTTTCGCACACATTCGGAAATGACGCGGCTTAGCCCCGATTCGTATCGCGCCCCTTCGATGGGCCGGCCGTCTTATCGGTGCAACTCCGGTCGGTAATCGCGCCATGGCATTCAATCTCGATGGACTAAGCTCCGCCGTTCCTGCGCCGCTTTCGGCGACGCGGAAAAAGGCGCCGGCGCCCCTGCTGGGCACGTCGTGGGGCATGAAGGGTCTGATTTCGGCTCTGGATCACATCGGCGTCGTATCGATAACAGCGCCGGACGGCAGAATTCTTCATGTCAACGAAGCGTTCGTCCGCCTCAGCAAATATCGGCGCGATGAACTGATCGGCCAAAGCCACGCATTGTTGAATTCGAAGCATCACACGGCCGACTTCTGGAGCGACGTCTATGAAACGCTCAAGTCGCATGGGACGTGGCGCGGCCAGATCAAAAATCGCGCGCAAGATGGCACTTTCTACTGGGTCGACGCGCTGATTATCGCGCTCAAGAGCCGTGGCCGCGTCCGCGGCTATGTCTCCATTCAGAACGACATGACGGAAGTCGTTGCTCTGCGCCATGCGTTGCAGGAGCGAAATGACATTCTGCAGGCCATCCTGGATCGTTTTCCGGGACGCATCACTGCCTTCGACAAGAATCGAAAGCCCATTCTATTCAACGGCTCGCGACGACATTTGCCCGACGAAGCCACAGGAGGTGGGCGTTCCGCTGCCGCGCCCGCGAACCGCTTTATCGTCGATCTTGAGAAATACGTGCTGGGTGATATTCCGCACTTCGGTCTCTCTAAGGATGAGAGTGATCGCAGTCCAGATTCTGAAACGATCGAGCGCCAGATCGTCAACGGACGTACGATTGAGATTCAGTGCACGCCGTTGCCGCATGGTGGATTTCTTTCAACCCATCGCGACGTTACGGACCAGGAACGCAATCTCGTCGCGATCGAGCAACGTTCTCAGTATGACGCCGTGACCGGCCTTCCCGGCCGCATGCTGTTTCGAGATCGTGTCCAGTCCAGACTCGCGGTCCTTGGCGATCGGATTCTTGCGCTGCATTGTATTGCCATCGATGGCCTTCGGCCAGCCCGCGACAAGCTGGGTCAAGCCGGTATCGATCAGCTGCTCAAAATCGTTGCACAGCGGCTAACAACCGTTCTTAGCGAGTCCGACATGGCGACGCGCTTCGAAAGCGATGATTTCGCTGTTCTGCAGGCCAACCCGGGCTCAATCGAAGACGTTGAATCACAGGCACGGCGGATCGCCGATACCGTGGCGGAGCCGTTTGTCATTGGGGATCTCAGTATTGCGCTGGCCGCCAATATCGGCATCGCCGTTGGGCCGCTGGACGGAAGCATCGCCGAGGATCTGATAGGGAACGCCCAAACGGCGTTGGCGCGAACGAGATCCTCGGGATGCGAGACGTTCGGCTTCTTCGAGCCATCACGATACGAACGCTCATTGCGGCGGCTAAAAATTGCACAACAACTTCGCGAAGCCATCGCCAACAACGAGTTCGAGCTTCACTACCAGCCGATCATCAACATCAAATCGCGTAAGATTTCCGGCTGCGAAGCCCTCATTCGCTGGTCGCATCCCGAGCACGGACTTGTCCCGGCGTCGGAGTTCATTCCGATCGCCGAGGAGTGCGGCCTTATCGGACAGATCGGCGATTGGGTTCTCAAGACAGCGTGCGCGGAAGCGCGGGATTGGCCGGATGACATCTGGATCGCCGTCAACATTTCGGCGGCGCAATTCGAAGGCCAGACGCTTGTCGATAAGGTCTTGAATTTTTCGAAGGGCCTTCCGCTTTCTCGTCTGGTTCTCGAAATCACCGAAACACTTTTGATGAAGAACCGGGACGCCGTCGCGATCACCCTGGAGAGCCTCAAAAAGCTTGGCGTTCGCTTTTCGATCGATGATTTCGGAACAGGTTTTTCGTCGCTCAGCTATTTGCAGAGCTTCCCGTTCGATAAAATCAAGATCGATCGATCGTTCGTGTCAAACACCTCGAACCAGAAGCGATCCGCCACTCTGCGGCGGTCGGTCATCCAGCTCGGATATAATTTGGGGATGACGAGCGTCGCTGAGGGCGTCGAAACCGTCAAGCAGCTCGACATGCTTCGCGCCGAAGGCTGCATCGAAGCGCAAGGCTTTCTGTTTTCCCCGGCCGTTCCCGCCGCCAAGATTCGAAATCTCCTCCCCGTGCGCTTCGATTGCTGACGCCAAGGATCGCAAGCCCATGTTGAGCGCACTGCTGAAATCGTCCGGTCCGGCCAAGTCACGCACGCCGTCAGTCGTTGCCAACGAAACTCTCGAAGGCAATGCTCTCTTCGAGGCGCTCATTTGCGAACTTCACTGGACGGCTTTGCAGATCGGCGCAATTACGTGCTGCATGAATGCCAGCCTGGCGTCGCGCCGTAGCTGGATGCTGCGCGCTTGCAGCAATCTCGTGCCCATCGAGTCGCCCGTTGTCAAAGCCGGCCTGAAGGCTTCGGATGACGTCGGATTGCCCCGCGACCTCAGCGCCGCGATCCGGCGCATCTATCTGGATCTCGCCGACGCCAAGAAGGCTGCTCTGCCTTTGATCCACAATGCCGGCGTGTTGGTCGCGCCCCGAATTCCGCTCGAAAAATTGGAGCAGATAGCGGCAGTCTGGCGGAAACTCTCCGAGGATTGCCGCAACGTCGTCTTTGATACCGAACCTGAGACGCGCTGGCGGCTTGCCGACACCTACACCGGCAACTCGCTGGTCCTCAGCAAATTCCTCAGGGAAGCGGCAAGCGGATCGCGAACCTGCGTCAATCACTACGGAGAGGTTGCGTTGCCTCTCCTGCCTCAACGACGCCGCCTATCGAGAATTCGCTTCCATCAGCCGTGCAAAATTTCATGGCGAGGCATCACGTCCATTGTCGCCGCGCGAGAACTTTCAAAAAACGGCCTCGCCCTCAGCTGCGAATTCGATCTCAAGTTGAAAGAAACGATCTCGATTGAATTGCGAAGCGGCCGAAAGTTCAGGGGAGTCGTTGTCTGCTGCAAGGCGGGCAAAGCTGATGTTCGCTTCGAAACGCCGCTCTCCGAGACCGATATCCTGTTGACTGGCTGACAGCGGCGGCAACGTCACATCAAGCCGTTTCCGACACGCACACAATTGCGCCCGGCCGCCTTTGCCTCATAGAGCTTGGCGTCCGCCCTTTCCAAAAGCGAGTCGTGATTTTCATTCGCTTGTAATTGCGCAATGCCAAACGACGCCGTAACCGTGCCGATAGGCAAGCCGGTTTTGTGGTGCATCCACTTCTTGTTCTCGAGTTCCGAGCGGATCAGTTCGCCCAAGTCGCGGGCGTTTTTGAGATCGGTATGCGGCAATATCAAAACGAATTCTTCTCCGCCAAAGCGCACGGCGAAATCTCCCGCTTTTATATTTTTGGAGAGCAACTCGCTAAAGCGTCGCAATATCTCGTCGCCGACGGCATGACCAAACGTATCGTTGATTTTCTTGAAATGATCGACATCAGCCATAATCAAGCTGAGAGGTCTTTCGTTCTCCGACGCTGCATTGACTTCCCGCGGCAGGTTCCTCTGAAGCCAATGCCGATTTTTGAGTTGTGTCACCGCGTCGATCATGCCGAGCGACTGACTCTCGATGAGGGCGGCGCGCAGCTTCTCTATTTGCGCTTGTGAGTTCTGCAGGCGCGCGTTGAGAGCGTCCACCTCGCTCCTGGTTTTCTTGTTATCCGACATCAGTCGCTGCACGATCGCGCGAACCTGCTCAATCGAGGTTGCGCCGGGCAACGCCTTATCGACGTTCTCCAGCATTTGAGAGTGCGTGCTGCTTAAGTTGATGTGCTCCCGTAGCACCCCCATGAATGCAAGAACTTCATCGTCCAGCTCCTGTCCCACTTTGTCCAGGCGATTGGATATTGCGTCGTTGGTCCGCTTGCGGATGATCTCGTTTCCGGTCAAAAACTGCCAAGCACCGGTTGCAAAGGCCATAAAACACACAGTGACCAACCCGATCATTGTGGCAATGGCAAATGGATGCGGACCGAGACGGATAATGCGCCCGCGTGAATCGACTTCGGCAATCTGCCAACTGATGTCCGACCAGGCCGATATCGCCGTCAGATCGAAATCCGTTCGCATCCAGGCGTTCCAGATGACGTAAATCAGGAACAATGATCCGATGCTGGCCATCATGAGTGCGATGGAGATCGGAATTTGCTTCGACATTGTCGCGCTCATCAATTCCTACTTCATGCAGACGCGACGCCGATCGCTTGCAATGCTTTTTAGATAGACGTTTTCTAACTACTTAAATCCGGTGGCGATCTTGATGTATAATTGCTCGGTAAAAACCTTCATCAGACTGCCGCTGTAGCTTCCCGTCATCAAAATAATCAGGAAGCCGACGATGATCTTCGGCACGAACGTCAAAGTCATTTCCTGGACTTGCGTCAATGCCTGGAAGAAGGCAATGCCGACGCCGATGACCATCGCTGACGCAACGACGGGTCCGGCCAGAATGATCGTCAGCCAGATAGCCTGCTGTATGATTCCGAGCGCATCACCCTCGGTCATTGGTAACCCAGCGTGACGCCGGACGTAATCGGAACTTCCTTGCCATCCGTCAGCACCGCAGTCGCGCCATTCGATGCGACCTTCACGGATGCGATCGTCCCCGTGATCGATCCGTCGGCAGACGTCAGCGTCAGGCCGATCATCGTACTTGCCTGCGAGATGCTCGAATTCACGAGAAGCTGGTCGAGCTTGGAGTTCATATTGATGCTCTGCTCGACACCGGAGAACTGTGCGATCTGCGACATGTACTCAGTCGAATCCGTGGGATTCAATGGGTCCTGATTTTGCAGCTGAGCCACCATGAGCTGCAGGAAGTCGTCATAATCGAGCGTCGACCCGCTGGTGGAATTGTTCGTTGAATTCGTGTTCTGGGTGCCAGACGCACCGGTTCCTGGAACGGTGGTCATGCGACCTCCTTGTTGAGTTCCTGCATTTTGGTGTTCGCCGCTTCCAACGGAAGAAGCGTCCTGACCTTCTTCAACGCCTCGAAAGCCCGGTCGCTATCCAACAACTCGGCTGCCTCGAGAACCCCTTGGCGGATCTTACCGTCCCTCACGGTGGCGACGAGATTGGCGACGGACTCCTTTGCCATTGTCAGCGCTTTCATATGAAGCGACGGATCCATCAGCATCATCTGGATCATGAAATAGAGCTGACGCAGGGGCGTCGTCGTTTCTTCCGGCTTCATCACGTGCTGCTCGAGAAGAAAAATCACATCATTCATCAGCTCGATGCTGACCTTGCGATCGACCTTGAGAACGCCGCCGTTGACAAAAATCCTCTCGCCGGCGCGCAAGGTAATTTTTAGCCCACCGCCCATCACAGACCTTCCGCAATTACGTTCGAGACATCGATCAGTCCGTTGAAGTTACGCGACCTTCCATTGCTTATGGATTCCGCTTCCTTCAGCATCCAAATGCCGATGGAAATGAGCTTGGCGCGGATGTCGTCGGGCAGTGCGTTCTCGGGCTTCACCAGATCCTCGAGCAAGAAGCTCCACAGGCGGTTGAGAAAGCAGATTGCGTCAACGGCCTCGCGTGAGCTTGGGCCCGCCTTCTGAGCGGATTTCAGCATCGCAATGGATTGTTCAATCGCGAGTCGCTCGTTCTCGCGCTTGCGTCCGCCCGATTCACTCAAGGTCTCTTCATATGAGAACTTGTACATTGCTCTTTTCCGGTCGCTCGATGCTGATCGCGTTCAATTCTTTAGCTGATGTAATCCATGATGCTGAGATTGCTCAGCCGATTGGTGACGCTGTACGCCGCCTCTAGCGCTGTCGATAGGTCCGAAATTTGAGACAACACCGACGTCGAATCCACGCCTTCCAAGCCATCGATCGATTTTGTGAGAAAAGTGACCTGCATATCGATCTGGTCATTGGCATCGGAAACACGTTGCTGGGTTACGCCTAGAGACGCCTGAATTTTGATGAGTCCGGCTTTTCCATCGGTGGCGAGTTGGGAAGCTTGCTGCATCACGACTTGCTGGGTGGCGCTGTTGAGATTTGCAAAGCCAAGCCCGGCGACCATCGTGAACGCCTGCGCCAAGTTCCGGATCGATGTGTTGTTCGCCGTCGCCGAGGTGTTGGCCGTCTCAGTTCGCGAAATGCGGCTATTGACCGGCTTATCCGACGCAGGAGACCAGTCGGCAGACCAGTTCGCATCCGAGAAGAGATCAGCAAACTCATTGTCGAGGAAGCTTTGCATGTCGGCGGGCGAGATCGAGGACACGTTGGGATCGTCGGGACTCATGCCAAACTTCGTCGTGAAGGCGTTTGTTACGGCCTGGGCCGCTGCCGAGGGCGGATCGCTAAAAAAATCGTCCATCGGCCTGACGTCGGAATTGATGCCCGCGAAAAGATACTGCCCATCGAGGGACGTATTCATCTGATCCTGGAGCGATTGCATCGAGGATTTGGCTTGCTGCAAAACCGACTCCGGCATCGAGCCACTCGATTGCGCAGGCGTCAGAATGTCGAAGAAATTCTGACTCACTTGAGCGAGTGAATTCAGCGCCGCCTGCGAGTTCTCCATGCGCGTCAAAACGATCGTGTTCGTGTCCTTGATCGATTTGATTTGGTCCATGTCCTGGCGCAGCGACACGGACACGCCCGTCTGTGCGCCAAGCGTCGCCCCGACATCCGCATGCCGGCCCGTGGCAAGCTCCGTTTGAGCATCAGCGAGACGTTTCTGAAGCGTAGCGATCGAGGTTTTAGTTTCCCTCGATAACGAAGCCGTCGAGATAAATGTTGCTGTGATCATCTGACTAGCTGAATGCTTGGATGAGCGTTGAGAACATATCGTCGACAGTGCTGATCAACCGCGACGACGCTTGGAAGGTGCGTTCCAGGTTGAGAAGATTTGTCATCTCCTCATCCAAGTTGACGCCGGTGGCTTGCGAGAGCGAAGCGGCGGCGCGCTGCGCAACGGTGCTACGGTAGTCCGCTTCGGAGCTCGCCGATTGGCGTAGTGCTTCCAACCAGGACACCGAATTCTTGGCGTAATCGGTTAGCGAGGACGACGGGCTGAGCTGCGTCGACGGATCAAAGCTCCGCGTCGCTCCGAGATTGTCGATCAGTTCCTGGATTCGATCGGTATACGATGCTGCATTCGAGGGGTTGTACGTGTAAGCGGGGTTGCCCGGATCGGAGATGCCGCCGTCTCGGAGGAGTTCGGCGTCGCCGCCTTGAGCGGGATCGACGTTCGCATTGACTCTGATGGCGCTGGCCAATCCCGGCACGACCGTGCCGGCCGGAGGGACGGCCGGACCGCCCGAATATGTGAACAGGCCCGCTGCGTCCGGCAGGGTGGGCGTCGCGGATTGATCTGTTTCCGCGAACGCGCTGATAAGCGCGCCCGCCATCGAATCCAGTTGGCTCTGATAGGTAACGGCAACGTCGTCGCGTACGGAAATAAGTCCTGCCAACTTGCCGGACTGAATCTCCATGACGTGCGGTGTTCCAGCGACCGGAACGCCGTCAGCGTAGACAGCGGCCCCGGTGCCGCCAGCGCTCAGGTTTGCTGTTGTCTGAAACGTGACTTGGCGTGGAACCCTGTCGAACAGCGTTACGCCGCTGTCGGTATAGATCGACATTCCGCCGTTATCGCGCGAGATCGTTCGAATGCCGATTTCGCCGGAAAGCTGCTTCAGAACGGCGTCGCGCGCATCGAGGACATCGGTAAGGTCCGTGCCGCCGCTCGCTCCCTTGATGACCTGATTGTTCAGACTCTGAAACTGCGACAGCAAATTATTGATGTTGGCGACGGAGGTCGCAATATCGGCATCGGCCTGCTGGCGAACCTGAGTTACCGTTGCCGACGCTGAATTCAGCGCGTTCGACACATCTTTTGCAGCCGAGACAACACTGGCAGCCACAGACGAGTTCTGTGGGCTGCCCGAGTATGTCTGAAGTGCCGCGCTGAGCTTGGCCATCAAGGCCGCAGGCGAACGCTCATCATCCGTATCATCGACGGTCGCCTGCAACCGATCGAGTGCGGATGAGATGGCCGTCTGCGTCTCGTTGCCGGAATTGGCGTTCAGGTAAGCATTGAAAAGGAGTTGGTTCGCCGTCCTGTCGATCGACGGAATGCTGACGCCAACGCCTGGTCCACTGACAACCGTCGCAATCTTCCGTGTCGCATCGGGATCATTGATACGTGCGATGTTACGCGACACGACGGAGATTTGGTCGGATGTTGCCTGGAGACTCGAGCGCGCGGTGTCGACACTCAGTGTAAGCGACATCAGTTGTACCTCTTCCTATTTCGTAGTGTGCTAGCGCACCAGATTCACGAGAACGTCCAGCAATTCCGTGCCTGTCTGAAACACCTTCGAGTTGGCGGTATAGCTCCGCTGCGCCTGAACCATCGTCGTCAGTTCGGAGGCAAGATCGACACTCGATTTCTCAAGAGCCGCCGATACGATTTTCCCGACCGAGCCGCTATTGGCGGTTCCAAGTTGGAAATCGCCCGAGTCCTTGTTCGTCGCGAAAACGTTTCCGGAAATCGCCGTCAAGTTGTCAGGGCTCGGCACGGTCGCGAGGGGGATTTTGAAGGCGTCGACTCGCGATCCGTCTGCATAGACGGCGGTCACGATGCCATCATTGCTGATTTCGAGACGATCTACTGCCGACGGCGGATTGCCATCTGAATCGATGTTGACCGGCGTGTAGGCCATCGCGAGTTCGCTTGTCTTGCTGATATCGAGGTTCACCGTGGCGCCGTTCGGTATGTTGATCGATAGCTTCCCTGTTGTCGGCGTCACCAGCTTGCCGGTCGCACTATCGAAGGTCAGGGCCTGCGTCGTCATCTGCGATCCAGTGGCATAAGGGAAGCCGCCGCCCGCTGCGGCGCCGTCATGGTTGTAGACGGTCATTTCCCAAGCATTCGGTCCGGTCTTCGCGGAATAGACGTCGAGCGTATACTGATGCCCGAGATTGTCGTAGGCGATGACGGAGGTCATGCCCGAGTAGACGGCGCCAGCCGCGTTCGCCGACGGAAGGCTGGTCGAGACCGCGTCATCCAACGGAAGATTGACGTTGAACATGCCTGAGGTCGTCGGCGAAGCTTTCAATCCGAGACTTGTTGTGCCGACCGGCACCAAACCGGCGGCGCTGTTGACCACAGAGGTGCTGCCGCCACTTTGGAGATCGTAGCCGAGCAGTGTAAATCCAGCGGCGTTGACGAGTTCGCCGTTGGTCGAGATGAAGCTGCCGGCGCGCGTCAGAAAAGGCGTTCCTGACGGACTGCGAACCATGAAGAACCCGTTGCCGCTGATCGCAAGATCGGTCGGCGACGTCGTGTAGCTGAGATCGCCTTGGTGCGTGATGGCGCGGCGCGCGATCGTCGATACAGAGCCTGGGACATATGATGCGACATGCCCTTCGGCTACCAGCGTTGCAAACTCGGCGGTGGCTTCCTTGTAACCTGTCGTATTGACGTTCGCGATGTTGTCCGCGACTGTCCCCATACGGTCAGATTGAACAGACATGCCCGAGATGCTGGTAGTCATTAGTCCGTAAAGGCCCATCGGCACTCTCCTGATCACGAATGATGCTTTGCGGAATTGAAGCATCTGAGCCTTGCACGAGGCTGTTTGTTGCCTCTTCGGACGTGGACGAAGGCTCGTCTGCAAACTCCTTCAAGCGGTAACCGAGGAACCTCTGGGAATCGATCGGATCGTAGCCAAGGCGCTGCTTCAGCCGCTTACGCAAACGGCTGATATGGCTTTCAATTACGTTCTCGTGAATCTCGTCGTTGAAAATGCCGTAGACGCGATTGAATATCTGCGTTTTCGTCACTCGCGTATTGCGGCTGAGAACGAGACATTCAAGAATTCGCCGTTCGCGACGGGGTAATGGCAATACTTCACCATTCACCAAGGGATCGCGTCCGTCGAAAAAGATGCGAATACCCGCAATGTCGACACATTGCTCGATCATCTTCATGCGGCGTCGAATTGCGCCGCTGCGCGCCAATACCTCGCGCACATGAAATGGCTTCGCTATTACGTCGTCGAAACCGAGGGAAAAAAGATCGAGCGTCTCATTCAGAGCTCTTGCATCGATCAGTCCGATGAGGGGTGCACGGCACCGTGTCCGGATTCGCGCGGTAATCTGCCGGCGCTGCTCCACCGAGCCGATGACGAAGCCTTCGACGACGGCCACATCGGCATCGTTAACCAATTCGAACCATTCGCAAAATTCCGACGGATCCACTGAAATCGCGGCAATACCGTCCCGTTCGAAGCACGCAACACAGCCGTCCGCGACCGAAGATCGGTCGTCCAGAACCACAAACATTGATGTCCCCCGCCCCGCAAAGTCGTTTGGTCTTATTCACCGAAATACAGTGATTCATGAGCATTATTAACAACTATTTCATAGTTGCATGGGACCGAATCAACACGCCAAACCGATCCGGCTCTATCGAAATGCAGCTACATTTCCGCCGAATCGAACGAGCCCTGCAGGCCCTTTCACATCACGCGCGATGACCGGGATTGAGACCCGGATGCGGGCCAATTTGTTTATTGCCAATCATTTAATTTTACTCGGTAATTTTGCTCGAATTGCATAGGAGTATTGTAAGTTTATTGGGCTTTAATCGGCGGCGCCGAATTCGCCCTTCAGCGCGCGATTTCGCACCATTATAATCTCTGCGCTGACGGATCTTCGCACGATGAGACAAACAAAAACGCGCAAGTTCCAGTCAGAGCCGTTGCGCCGGGATATCGTTCCCGCGGAAGATATTCAGCCCGGCGACCGCCGGCAGGATTTCCGGCATTCGGCTAATCAATACGTCGCCATGACGTTTCGAAATACGACGCGGATTTGCGACCTCGTCGATTTGTGCGAAACGGGCGCCAAGTTGACCATTCTCGACGGAGCTGTGCCCAACGTCGCCGAACAGCTCGTCGTGACGCTTTTCGATGGCACAACGATTGGCGCCCGCGTGACGTGGGTCGGAGAGCGGCACATAGGCATCGAGTTCATCGATCCCGTGACCAACGTCGATGATCGTCTGGACTTCGAAGATCTGGGCAGCGCATATTTCGGACGCGCGGTGTCATTGCAGAAATCGGCTCGCCGATCGTAATCCCCAACTCGGATGCAAGCGTTCGGCAAGGCGCCGGTGCTAAAGGGAGGCTTAGCCCTTTCTTAACGCACGATTGACACAGGATGCGCCTCCGGACGCCATTACCATCGAGCTTTGAAACGCTCATTTCGGATTTGTTAGAGGCTGCGGACGACGCCGAAGTTCCGCGGCCATCGCACCCGTTCTCACTCAACAGTCTCGAAGCCGCGTGGGAAGCCGCGGCAAGTGCCCGCGCCGCGCCGAGCGGCAAAGGCGGGGCTGAGGCAACGCCGCGCCGCGCACCTTATAGTGACGACGGCAACGACGTCCCGAACGGCAGCTTGTTCGATCCGCATAAAATCCGGAGCGAGCTTGGGCTTCATTCCGGAGCATCGGAAGCGGAAATCGTAATACTTCGGCGAGAATTTGCGCTCCGAAATCATCCAGACCGGGTTCCGGCGGAGCTTCGGGATGTGGCGACCCGGCGCATGATGATCGCCAACGATCTCATGGACCAGCACATTGCGCGTTTGCGGCGATCGACGGACTGATCGCAAAAGTCAAAGTCGATAAAATTCGAAATTCTCCGTTCGCGAACTTGCGACCTTTATCCGGTATTCTCCAATTGTGCCGAGAGACGGCCATGTCATGCGTTTACGGGGATTGGAATGAGCGACTTTTATTGCGACGTGCAGATGCTTCGCGCACGTATGGCGGGTATCGGCGAATCCCTGGACGGCGCCTGGTCGGACAAACTGCGCGATCATCTTCATCTCGATCGCGGAAGCAAGGAATGCGCTTATTGGCATTCCGGTTATCATCAGGCGCTTGCCGATCTTCTGTGCCTAATGGAAGGTTCGCAGCCTATCGTCGGCAGCTCGGACATGTCCAATCGCTACCGTGCGGCCGGCTAGGGTGAAGGAAATTGCCCACCGGCATGAACTGGTGAAACATCTCGCATTCTTTCTCGAATGCTTGCCGCTGCTGGGTGAAGTGCTTGAACTTGAACTGCGGCGCCGTGCCGATCCGCTCTTTCAAGGCTGACTTCAGATCTTCGCCGGCGCTGCCGACAAACGTTATCGAGAACCTGCCGAGCTGGTCGATGAAGCCCAGCGCATAGGCGCCTGGGCAATCGTCGACGAGTTCCCCGTCGATCGCATCGGCGGTCAACGTAAAGGGGCCGCGCAGTCCCGTTCCAACAAGTTCCTGTTGCGCCATTTCAATAGGCCCTAAATGTAGATTGCATCCGACTGGCGTCGACCGGCGACATCTGGCGCGGGCGCGCCTTTCCGGCCATCACCGCGAGGCTGCTGTTGCTGGGATTGGTCCGGCATAGCACCGTCGCGGCGGCCCATATTGCCATCCTGCCGTCCGGAGAAATTACCGCGCGCCTGGCTGCCGTCCTGGAACGATTGTCCGTTGCCATTCGATGAACTGTTCATGTTGGCGCTGTTGCTGGCTGAAGCATCAGCAATCTTCATGCTCTTCACGTCATAGCCCGCATCGCGCAAACTCTGCTCCAAGCTCTTGCGATCGGAATCGAGCAATTTGGCGGTGGAGGCTTTCGATGTCTCGGCGTCGATGTCGAGCGCGTTGGATTTGAGACTGAGCTTCAACCTGACGGTCCCGAGGTCCGGCGGCGACAGCGTGATATCGATGGATCTCAGAACCTGATTGGCTACGGGGGGGCGGTCCGGCGTCAATTGCGAAGTGCTGGGCGCGCGCGAACCGGGGTCAAGATCGGCGAGGGCTTTGACGATACCCGTGCGGACTTGCTGTGTTGCGCCCTGGGCGGCCGGCGGCGCGTCGGGAACGTCGAATGACGCGCGGTCCGAGGACGAGGCTGCGGACGCGTCGGCCACCTGTCGCTGGCTCCGATTTCCAGCCAACATTTGATCACGGCTGTTCCCGCCGTTCGGCTGGCGGCCGTCAAATGCCTGGCGCTGTGCGGCGTCCCCCGAAGGGATCGCCTGCGCCGTTTGCACGGGTGATGACGGCAGCGTGCCGGAAGCCGACTTCCCGTCACCTTTATCCGGACTGGCCGTCAGAACCTGGGCCGCATTCAACGTGGTGCCGGAAGCGGGCGGGGTGCCTTTGTCCTGCAATGTTTCGGCGACTCGTGCTGCGGCAGTGTTCGCTGCGTTATCGAACAACCAGTGCGACTGACGCGCATTCACCGTGGCCTGCACAGTCTCGGGTCCATTGCGCGCCACATTATCGTTGCCGCCCTCTTTGAGTTTCTCCGCCAAGAGAAGCCGCTGCCTGGCTCCGAGCAGCGCTTCGACACTTTGCTGTTTCAACAAACTGCCGGGCAGGACCACGGACTTAGTATCGGTCGGCGTCGCGGCATTGCCGGCGTCGGTCTTGGTTTCGCCCTCAGTCTGGGGATCGGTGTTGCCGACATTCCATCCCGTCGGCAAAGCCATCGTTGCCGCAACTTGGACCGGCTTGTCGGACGACTCTTTCGTTACGAGCTTATCGATCGTGTCCTCGAAGGATTGATCCTGATCATCCTTCTTTTTTCCGTCGTCGTCCGATCCCCGGTCTGTTTTCCCGGCTCTGTGAACCGTCTGGCGCTTCACGGGCGTGTCGCCGTTCTTCGCGTTTTGAACGGAGCTATCGTCTTGCCGGTCGTCGGAATTTTCCGTGGTGTCCGGCTGACGCCCGTTATTGGCGCTAGCTTTGTTCACCTGCGCAGCAGACTTCGACGTGGCCGCACCGGCGATCGAGTCGATCACGCTTGGGCGCTGTGGAGCCCCACCAACCGCATCCGTCATTCGTCGTTCCCCGAGATGAACATATTGGCTTTTTTCAACGCGGCGTCCGCAGTTTCGATCGCACTTGCGACCCGCCCCGGCAACGCAGGTTTATTCGATACTGTTTGACTTGCGATCTTTGGCTTCGGCGGGACCACGTTGCCGATCCTGGAATCAGAAACGGTCCGCGCAATATAGCCGGCGACTTCATGGAACTGCGCATCGTCTTCGGAAAGGCGATCACTGGTGATCTCACTCAACGCCTGCAGCGCTTCGGCGGCATGCAGAGTCGGTGCCTCGGCGGCCGCCTTATAAAGCATCGCTTTCCGGCGCTCTTCGCTGGCGTCCGGTTCAATCACCAAGACCTCGCTTGCTGCAGCCTTGGCGACGGCAATTCGCCCGCGTGCGAGCGACTCGGCTGCAAGATCCAGAAACAAATTTGTTTTGACTTTTGGGTCGGCAGGTTTCGTCTCCGAAACCAGTTCCGCGACAACGTCGGCATTGGCGAAATCGGCGCTCTCGGCGACGACACGCGCAAAATCACGAAACAGCTTTGCGGCGTAGATCGATTTGCCGAATCGCCGGACGTAATCCGACATCAGCATCATGGCCCGGCGCGATTGCCCCGCTTTGACGAGAATCGGGATTTCTCGCCGCGCGGCTGCCTCCTCGATCGCGGTATGTGGCAATGTCAATCGGGCGTCATCCAAGCGCGCAATCGCCTTGGCGTCGTCTTGGCCGATATAGAGCGATGCTTGGGCTAGCGCGAACGGCCCGACAAGCCCGACATCGAGCGAACGGGGGTCGATGTCGCCGAGCAGCTCCTGCGCTTCACTGACTTGCCCTCCGGCAAATTGAATGATGCCATGCGCCAGCGCGCGATCGGCCTCGGAGAGTGTGTCGTCCTTCGTCAGGCTTACCAGCGCGTGATAGTCGCCGCCGCTGAGCACGTAGATGAACGCCGCCCGAACATTGGCGTAATCATTCCAGTCCTGCTTTTCGAAGTTCTGCAGGACGCGGGATATTCGTTGCAGTAGCCGGCGCTGCTCAGCCAATGCGCCGTGGTCGCCATAGATGATCCTGTCCTGGATGCCGCCGAGCTTCTGGACGAGTTGAAGGAGATCTTCGCCGTCACTCGCCTTTTTGTTCGCCGCCTTCGTCGCGACAACGGTTTTGTGGTGTGAGGCTGTCGCGGCTCCCTCGGAATGCGCGAACAAGCGCGGCTTCAAATAGAAGAAGGCGCCGCCTCCCATACCACCAAGCAGCAGAACGGCGGCGGCGATCAGCGCAATTCGTTTCATTTCTGATCCTCTTTGATGAGGATATCGATACGGCGGTTTTGGGCGGCCGTCGTATCGGATGGAACTTTGGGATCGCGATCGGCGCGGCCTTCGATTGCGGTGAAGCGGGACTCCGGAATGCCGCCGTGACGCAGCATGTGATAAGCCATTTGCGCCCGATCCGCCGAAAGCCGCCAGTTGTCGTAGCCGTGGCCTTTATAGCCGCGGCTGTCGGTATGACCCCGGATGACGATGTTGCCGGCTTCGTCCTTCAGCACGTCGCTGATTTTGTCCATGACAAGCACCAGCTCGGGGCTCGGCCTGGCTGAACCGATGTCGAACATTCCGAAATTCGCGTCATCAAGAAGGCTGACGAGAAGGCCCTCGGATGTCGCCTTGACCTCGACGTTGGGCAGCATCGTCTTGAGCTCTGCGAGAGCCTTCCCGATATCGGTCTGCAACGTCTTGGCTTTGGCGTCGGCAAGCTGTTCTTTGGCTGCTTCGGGTGCAGGCTTGGCTATTTCGGGCGCAGGCGGTTTTGCTTGTGTTTCGTTCGGTTCTTTTTGCACAACCGGTCCGGACGGCTGCTCTTTTTCTCCGACCGCCGCGATTGCCGCCGGTTTTTCGTCGGGGCCAGTGAACGTTCTAGCTGCAGGCTTTTCGTCGGGGCCGGTGAGCATTCGGGCCGCAGGTTTTTCATCCTTGCCCGTCAGTTGACGCGCGCCCTGCGTGACGTCCTTGCCCGCGCTTCCTTCTGGCGGCGTGACCGTTTTCAGAATTTTTGTTTCAGCAACCGGCGCAATGGGCTCCGGTTGGGCGGCGGGTTGTTTGGTGTCGCGCGATTTCCCGGCCTGCCTGTTGACGCGATCAAATGGGTCGCTGATGTTGCCTTCGGCAGGCGCACCAGCCATCGCTTGTTTGGCCTGCGCCTCTTTTTTGAGGTCGTTCAACAGCTGGCCGGGATTCTCGAACAGCGCCGCCTCTTTTTGTGCGTCGCTACCGCCCCCGCCCGCAGCGCCGCCGCCCGTCTTCGTCTGCTTCGCCGCGGCGCCTTCTTTTTTCTTTCCCGCTTTTTTGGAATGATCGTCTTTGCTGGTCTTTTCCTTGGCGTCGGCTTCCGTCAGATCGTCGAGGCCCTTCGGCAGCATGTTGCGGTCGGTAAGACGGATCGGATTGAAGTAGGCCGCTACCTGCACGATGGTCTTTTTGTCGGCCGCATTGATGAGCCACATAACAAGGAAGAACGCCATCATCGCGGTCATGAAGTCGGCGTACGCAATTTTCCAGACACCTCCGTGATGCCCTTCTTCCGTATTGCGTCGCCGCCGTACGATGACCAATGGCTGGGACGAAACGTCTTCCTGGCCGTTACTCATTCTGTCAGTGCCTCAAGCTCGGCCACCCAAGTCGAAATGTTCGCTTCGATCTCCGTGTCTTCGATGTGCGCCCGAATGTCCGACGTCGCGCTTTCGGAATAGCCGATCTGAAACCCTTCAGCCGGCAAGCGGTCGCGAAGGTAAGCCAAGACGTCGGCGGGGGCTTCGATATGAACCTTCGCACCGCCGCTCAGGGCTTTTCCAATGGCACTTTCCAGGCCCTGCATCGCGCGCACGCGAAGTTGCTCGACGAGCCACGGACGAAGATAGTCCGCCACACGTTCGGCAACCGCTCGTTCGATTTGCGACATGGCCGCGTCGAGGCGTGCGGCGAGGACTTCGGCGCAATCACGCTCGAACGCCTGGCGGTCGGCGTTCAGCTTTTCAGCGTGCAACGCCTCGCTTTCAGCGAGCTGCAGTTCGGCGTCGGCCTGAGCTTCCGCACGTCCCTCGGACAAGCCCTGCTGATAGCCGTCGTCAAAGGCGCTCTTCAGCTGCACTTCAGGATCAGGCTGCTTGAATTCGGATTTCTCGCGGCCGAAATCAGACAGCAGAGAAAAGGCCGAACTGTGCGCTCTGGCCATCATCCGTTTTTGACCCAGTGCTTCATGATCGCCGTTGCCTGCTCTTCATCGCGGGCGATGATGGCGCCGAGTTTCTCGACGGGCCCGAATGCCAGCGAACGGCCAAGGGACATCCCGTCACCCGCAAAGCCCGACGAGCCGAAGTCCGCCGTGTCGAAGGGATTGGCTCCAGGCTCTAGAAGCGGAGATGACATTTCGGGCATGTCGAGAGGTACGGTCGCACCTTCGGCCAAATTCGGAGCCGCCAGCGTCGCCATCGCGCTATCGCCGAAGGCCGCGGTTCCGCTGCCCGAAAGCAACGTCCGCATCGCAGGCCTGAATCCGGCCATGATGACGATCGCGACGACAAGCAAGATGGTGATGGATTTGATGGCTGTTCCTGCGAGAGTCATCAGCATCGTCGTCCACTCGACGCCCGCCTCCGATCCACCGCCGAGCGGAGACGCGGCGAAATCGACGGCTGCGACGCTGATATGATCGCCGCGCTTTGTATCGAGACCGGCGGCGGAAAGCGCAACCTTCTGAATCTCGGCAACCTGCCTGTCGATATCCTCGCTCTTGGCGTCCTTGCCGATAATCTCCTGAAGGCGCTTTTTATTGACGACAACGGCGAGCGATATGTTGTCGATCTTGTAGCCTTCGCTGGTCGTCGACGCCGACGTCGAACTGATCTCGTAATTCGTCGTCTCTTCCTTGCGATCCTGAGCGCGTTTCTTCTCGCTTTTTCCGGGTTGGGCGGCTTCGTTCGGAATGTTCTGATCGACGCTGACTTCGGTTTTCCCGGAGCCGTCGGTGGAGCTTTGCGCTTCCTTGATGACGCGGGTCGAGCGTTCGACCTTGGAGTCCGGATCGAACTTCGTTTCGCTGCTTTTGTGCTTGTCGATATTCAACCGCGCCATCGCGCTGACTTCGAAATTATCCAAGCCGAGATACGGCGAGAGGGCGCGGCGTACACTGTCGCGCACCTGTTTGGAGACCGTGCGTTCCAGGTCCAGCATCTGGACCGGCACGTCGCCGGCAACATCACTGGAGCCGCCGAGGATACTTCCGTCGGTACCGATGACTTGCACGTCATTGGGCTTCAGGTCGGGAATGGCGGACGCGACCAAGTGCTTGATCGCCGGAGCGGCAGTCGCATCTCCTGATACGTCCGTCCTGATGACGACGGACGCGGAGGGCGCTTCCTTGCTTGTCCGTAGCGCATTCTGATCCGGCAGGAAGAGGTGCACGCGCGCGGCGCGCACGCCCCGCAGATACTGGATCGTCCGCGCGAGTTCTCCCTCGAGCGCCCGGACGCGCGTAACTTCCTGCATAAACGAGGTCAGCCCAAGCGGGCCGAGCTTGTCGAAGAGTTCGTATCCGGCGTTGGGACTCCCGGGTAGCCCTTTTTCCGCGAGGAGAGCTCTGGCCTGATCGGCTTGACCGATGGGCACGCCAAGTTTGGTGCCGTCCAGACTCGATTCGAACGGGATGTTGGCTTCCGAGAGGACGCGCCCCATGCTGCTGATGTCAGGCGGCGTGAGCCCGACATAGAGCGTCTCGAAGTTCGAGCGGGAGGCGAAGTAGCTGCCCACGGTAATGAGCGCAAATACGAGAACGCCCGCCGCTCCGAGAGCGATCAAGCGCTGACGTCCCAGTCCCTTGAGACTGTTGTATAAGTTCTGGAATTGACTCCAATCCATCTCTCGGTCCTGACGGCACGGTTCGGCGCCGACGGTAGAGAGTGAACCTTGTGTAAAGGTGACGGGCCGGCGATCGAAGCCTCGACTGCAAGCAGCCAAGACCGAGATCGCCGACCCGCCTCAGGATCGGATCGACAAGGCCCGACGGCTAACGCCGGGCCTTATTTGCTTAGCCGCGGAAGAGCGACAGGATGTTCTGGCTCGACTGGTTGGCAATGCTGAGCGCCTGGACGCCGAGCTGCTGCTTAACCTGGAGAGCCTGCAACCTGGTCGATTCCTCGTTCATATCGGCATCGACGAGCTGCGAAATGCCGGTGGTGATCGAGTCCATCAGCGAGGACACGAAGTCCGACTGCAGGTTGATGCGGGTCTGGTTGGCGCCAAGGCCCGTCGCGGCGTTGGTCATTTCGTCGAACGCCTTGGAGACGCTGGCGATGTAACCGGCCAGCTTGTCCTGGTCGGCTTGGCTATCCGTGAGCGTGCTGATGTCGATGTCCATGATCGACGTGCCGCCCGTGGTGACAACGGCGCCGGTCGAGCTACGCTGCGAGTCGAGGATGCCGCCGGCGCTGGCGCCGGTGCTGGCGTCGAACAGAACGGCAGTCGATGTATCGACCTTGATGTAGCCGATCGAAACCGAGCCATCGGCGCCGCGCGTGAAGGACGAAACGATCGACTTCGTCGCATTGTAGCCGGACGTGGCGGAGTCGACCGAGAGCCAGTTCTCGCCCGAGAAGCTGGCCGAATCGGCGACGCCCTTGAGCTGGTTCTGGAGTTCGGTGATGTCCGACTGAATTTTGCTGCGATCGACGCCCGGTCCGAGAGCCGCCGTCAACTTCTGCTTGATGCTCGACACGAGGTCGATGCTGCTGTTCATCGCCGTATAAGCGACGTTCACGGTGCCCTTGCCAAGACCAAGCGCGTCCTGGACGGTCGAGAGCGAGTCGTTGTCCGAACGCATCGACGTCGCGATCGACCAATAAGCGGCGTTGTCGGAAGCAGAAGCGACCCGCAGACCCGTCGAAATACGGCTCTGGGTCGTCAGCATGTCCTTGGAGGTCTGCTGAAGCGACTGCAACGCGGTCATCGCCGCAACGTTGGTATTAATGCTATTCATGCCCATGTCCCTGGTCCTTTTTACTCAGCACAAAGTACGCGCTACGGGGGACATGCCGGATTTTCCGGCCTGGCAGATCGGCGTCATGCCTGTGGTCCAATAAAACCACTCTGTCATGCGCCATGTCTTATCGAAGAGTTCTTTCCGAATGGTTAATGAGGGTTAGGAAAGCACTCGCCGACGGCGGTCGAAAATGGTGAGCAACCGCTGAAAATCATCGATATTTCGGAGTATTGGATTCAAGAAAAGGATTTAACGAGCGCGCCGACGAGCAAGCTCCAACCGTCAACAAGAACGAAGAACAAAATCTTGAGTGGTAGCGACACCACTGTCGGCGGCATCATCATCATGCCCATCGAGGTCATGATTGTTGCAACGACAAGATCGATGACGAGAAACGGTAGCGTTACGAGAAAGCCGATTTCAAAGCCGCGGCGAAGTTCAGAGACCATGAAGGCGGGGATCAGCACCCGCAGATCGTCCTCGCTGGCTTTGCCCTGCACGCCCAGCCGCTCGTTGGCCATGTCCTGAAAAATGGCGACGTCCTTCTCGCGCACGTTCGCCTTCATGAATGCGCGGAACGGTTCGGTCGTACGTGTATAGCCATCTTGCTGGCTGATTTTGTTCTCGACCATCGGCTTGACGCCGTTTTCCCAGGCGGCCTGGAATGTCGGCGCCATGACGAACATGGTCATGAACAGCGCAAGGCTGACGAGAATGAGATTGCTCGGAGTCGTTTGCAGACCGAGACCCGAGCGCAGGAACGACAGCGCGATGACGAATCTTGCAAATGACGTGACCATCATCAGCAGCCCGGGGGCGACCGACAGCACGGTCATTACGACCAGAAGCTGAACGATGCGGCCGGATACCGACGCATCGCCGGCCGGGAAAAGCGTGTCCAGATTGATCGTCTGCGCCAGGGCGACGGTCGGCGTCAGGAGCAGCAGGCCGAGTGCCAACGTGATGCGTTTCGCCGTCATTCGACCAGGAATCCGCCGATTAATATGCCGAGGATGGCGCCTCTCCCACGGATCTTGGCGCGGTCGTCAAGCTGTTCGCGCAAGTTCTGGAAGCCGCGCGCGTCCTGAATGTCGGCGATGCTCAGCCCTTTGAGATACGCGATGACGTCCTCCCGGACTTCGTCCTTCAGGACGCCCGTTTCGGCCGTGCCGTGAACAGCGATGATCGAGAGATCGAGACGAATCCGTGGGGCTGGCTCGCCTTCGAGATCGACAATGATGGACGGAATTGGGATCTCGCGCGCGTCGCTCGGGAAGCGGCCCGGCGCAGGAGCCAGCGGCTCCTTTTTCGCGGCGGGGCTTTCTTCTGTTGCCAGCGGGGCCGGCTCGTGGGCCGGCATAGCGAGATAACCGAACGCGACGCCGCCTGCTCCTCCGAGCAGAATTGCGATCGCCATCGACTTGATAAGGTCGCCGGCGCCGCCCGAAGCCGGACCATCGTTCGCTTTTGTGAGTGCCTGCGCCATGTCCCGCCTCGGCTCTAGAACGGAGCCACGATGTCAAGGATTTGCTGGCCATACGCCGGCTGCTGAATTTCCATCACGCGACCACGGCCACCATACGAAACGCGCGCTTCAGCAATCTTGTCGTACGAGATCTGGTTGTCAGTCGAGATGTCGCGAGGCCGGATGACGCCAGCCACGCTCAACACGCGAACCTCGAAGTTGACCCGTACTTCCTGCGTGCCGCTGATAACCAGATTGCCGTTCGGCAAAACCTCGGTCACGACGGCGGCGACGAGCAGATTGATATTCTCCGACCGCGTGATGCCGCCTTTTGAGTCCGTCGAGGTGGTGCGATCGAGATTGCCGTCGAGCTTCCCGGACCCGGCCGCCCCGGTACCGCCGAATCCAAAGTCGAAATCCAAAGCCGACGTCAGGCCGACACTTGCATCGCGCGATCGCTGGAGCGTGTTATCCAACGATGCCTGATCCTTGATCTGGATATTGACGGTGACGACGTCGCCAATCTTGAAGGCGCGCGCATCGCGGAAGAGGTCGGCGCCGGTATCGCGCCACGTCGAGCTGCCGGAGTTGTAGGCGGCCTTCGTTACGGGGAGCTGGATGTGCGGCACGCGCTCAGGAACCAAACCGCTTCCGACGGGCGAAAGAGCCGGTTCCCGGCTGACTTCCTTCAACTGATCAAGCGCACATGCCGGCAGCAACAATGCGGAGCATGCCGCGAGCAGCGGAGCGAGCTTAAACCTACTGCTGGTGCGCATTCGCCATCGCCTCCAGCTTCGTTGCAACTTCGGCCGCCCCAGCGACAATCGCCGTGAGACGTGCCGCCTTCTCCGCATTCATCTCGGCCAGCATCAGGCTGCTGACCTTCGGCGAGAGCTTCGATGTGATGGCGGCCGCGGTGAGTTCGTCCATCGCCGCCAATTGATTTGCAGCCGCGTCAGGTTTCATTTTGCTGTAGATTTCGACAAGCTCGTCGGTCGCATGCGAGGTGAAATCTTCACGCTTCTTGACCCATTTTTTCAGCTCTTCCGTCTTGGCCGACAGCAATGCGACACGCTCATCGATCGTCTTTTTAGCTTTCTCTAATTCTCGCGTTTGCTGGGCGATCTGGGCCGCTGCCGCCGCATCGATGACGTTCGAGCAATACTGCTCCGCCGGACTGAGGTGCACCGCTGTCGCCGGTGGCGGCGGCAGCTCATCAACCGCCTCCTCCTTGCCGACGCTGGCCTTGCCATCTTCCGATGCGATAGCGGGAGCACCGGCCAGCATCGCGACGCCGGCCAAGCAAGCCAACCAGCGGCATCTTTCGGCTGGTCTCCATTTGCGATCGTGCGGAAGCGCGGCCATTATTGGATCACCAGTTCGGCTTGCAACGCGCCGGCGGTCTTCATCGCCTGCAGGATGGCGATGATCCCGATCGGCTTCAGGCCCATGCGATTGAGGGCTGAAACAAGCTCGCGAAGGCTTGCGCCGCGGACGGTCGTAACCTGTCCCCCCGCCTCATCCACATCGACCTGGGTATCAGGCACGGTAACGGTATGCCCTCTGGCGAAGGGAAGCGGCTGCGAAACTTGCGGCGTTTCCTTGACACGAACGGTGATGTTGCCGTGCGCGACCGCGACGGTCGAAATCTGAACCTCGGCGCCGATAACGATCGTGCCCGTTCTCTCGTCGATAACGACGCGAGCCGTCTGATCGGGATCGACGCGCAGTTCGCCGAGTTCCGCGAAAAGGCGCGGCGCCGAAACGCCTCTCGGGCGGCGAAGTGAGATGCTCTGAAGATCTTCGGCTTGCGCCAGCTTCATGCCGAAGCGATTCATCGAATAGGCGTTGATCGCATCCATGATGCGCACCGCAGTCGTGAAATCCGGATTGCGCAATTCGAGTTGGAGCGGCATGCCCTCCAGTGAGGACGCCGGTGCATCGCGTTCGACGATGGCTCCGTTAGGGATACGGCCGCGCGTCGGAATTCCGGAGGTGATCGATTCCGCCGCGCCTTTCGCCAGAAAACCCGAAATCGCAATTGAGCCTTGCGCCGCGGCGTAGATCGTTTGATCGGCGCCCGCGAGCGACGTCATGATGAGCGAGCCGCCAGCCAGCGATTTGGCATCGCCCATCGATGCCACGGTAACGTCGAACCGGGTGCCTTTTGTCGCGAATGCCGGCAGCTCCGCCGTGACCATGACGGCTGCAACGTTGCGCGTATTCGGAATATATTGAGAGCCGCGAATGTTGACGCCCATTTTGTCGAGCATCGCCTGGATGGACTGCTGCGTGAACGGCGTGTTCCTGAGAGTATCGCCCGTTCCGTTCAATCCCACGACGAGACCGTAGCCGACGAGCTGGTTCGTGCGAACGCCTTTGACGTCCGTAATGTCCTTGATGCGCGTCACCGCTCCGGCGGAACCGATGCCGAAAAGAAAAAGCAGCACTGCGAAGCAAATTCTCATTGCACATCGACCGTTAGCGTTCGATCCGGCAGCACGCGCGCCTTGACGATCATGCCGCTCGTCGGATTGCGCACCGAGATGATTTCTCCGACGGCGCCCGACTGCAGCGGCACGCCCGTGCCGACGATCGAAATGAATTCGGAATTGTAGGTCATCTTGTAGGGCCGGCCCTGGCGGATAACGTCTTCTGCACGCACCGCCGAGCGCGGCACGAACTGGCCGGCAATCAATGTCCGGCGTGCGACCTTGCCGATGAGATCCTTCGGGTTTTCACCAAAGAAGGCGTGATTTTCGAGGCTGCTGCTGACTTGACGTTCGACAAGCGCATCGGCCGTGATCACATCGCCCGGATAAATGACATTGCGCGGAACAAAGACCGTATGCATTGCGTCCGCGTGCGCTGCGCCGCATATGCCGAGAATGGCGGCGGCGCAGGCGAACACCAAAGACGCTTTGCCGTGGCGCGGCTTCACGATCATGGCATGTTCTTCGTGATGGTGCTGTACATGTCGTCGGCTGCGGTGATGACCTTCGAGTTCATCTCATAGGCACGCTGGGCCCCAATCAGCTCAGTGATTTCCTTCACCGGATCGACGTTCGAACTTTCGAGATAGCCCTGCTGGATCGTTGCAAATCCCGGATCGCCCGGATTGCCGATGATCGCGTCGCCGGAGGCCTGTGTTTCGCGGAAGAGGTTGCCGCCCAAAGCGTCGAGGCCGGTCTCGTTGGCAAAGTTCGCGAGCGACAGCTGCCCGAGAAGCTGCTGCTGCCCGGTGGCTCCGATGATGGCGTAAACCTGACCGGCCGTGTTGATCTGGACGTCGGTCGCCGTCGCCGGAATGGTGATGTTGGGAATGACGAGGTTGCCGTCCAGCGTCACCAGACGGCCGTTCGGATCCTTATTGAAGGCGCCGTCCCGGGTGTAGAGAATTTCATTGTTTTCGCCCTGAACCTGGAACCATCCGCTCCCACCACTGCTCAGCGCCAGGTCCAATTTATTGCCGGTTGGCGCCAGAGCGCCCTGCATGGACAAATGCCGGATGGCGACGGTGCGGACGCCGAGACCAACCTGATTGCCTTCCGGGACGACCGAATCATCATCCCGTGCCAGCGTGCCGGCTGCGCGGTCCGTCTGATAAAGCAAGTCGCTAAACTCGGCGCGTGCGCGCTTGAATCCCGTCGTGTTGATGTTGGCGACGTTGTTGGCGATGACTTCAACGTTGGTCTGCTGGGCCGCCATTCCCGTCGCGGCAATCGAAAGTGCTCTCATGGATTACGACCTCAAATCTGCATCCGGCTGATTTCCTGATAGGCGCTCACGACCTTGTCGCGAACGGCCACCACCGTCTGGAGTGTTTGGTCGGCCATCATGACCGCCTGTACGACTTGCTGAAGGGACGCCTGACCTTTCATGCCGGCCGTCGCCGTCATTTCGCCGGCCTTGATCGTCGAGATCGCATCGGTCGCCATCGAGGCCAGGGTTTGTGCGAAATCGGCTTGCGGAACGGGCGCTCCCGACGCCGGCGCTGAAACGGACGGCGCACCGGTTGCCGCCGACCCGGTGGCGCGATCAATCGTCGGCGCCAGCATTGCAACGGATAGACTCATGACTGCCTCATTAGATCGATGGTCATCGAGACGAGCTCGCGGACCTGTTTGATGACCTGGGTGTTCGCCGTATAGGAGCGGGACGCCTCGCGCATGTCGGCGAGTTCAACCAGCATGTTGACGTTCGGCATCTTGACCATGCCCTTGTCGTCCGCCGCCGGATTTCCCGGCATGTATTCGGTCTGGAACGGCGTTTCATCGCGCGCGATCTCGTCGATCTTCACCAGATCGGCGCCGCTGTTGTCGTCCATTTCGCTTTCGAAGCTGATCGTCTTGCGCTGGTAGGGATCGGAGCCCGGCGTTTTGCCCGTCGTCGATGCGTTGGCGATATTTTCCGAGACGACCCGCATGCGCGAGGACTGCGCAAAGAGGCCGGCGGCTGCGGACTTCGCCGATGAGAGGAGAGGATCACTCATATCTTAGCCCTTCGTCACGGAGTGCAGCATGCTGTTGAAGGTTTTCAGGATCTGGGTGTTCAGCGAGTAGCTCCGCATCACCTCGCCAGACTTTAGAAATTCGTCCTCGAGGCTGACGTCGTTGCCGGACACCAAAACTTCGGCGTCGCTCGAATCGCTGTCGTGCGCGGGCACGGTCCCGTCGTCCGGAGCGCCAAGATGATTGGCGTTCGTCTGCGCCATCGGAATGGACCGGCGCATGACGTCCTCGAAGCTCTCGACGTCCCTTGCCTTGTATCCCGGCGTATTGGCGTTCGCGATGTTCGACGAAATCACCGACTGGCGCTGCGCGAGCCATTCGTTCTGGCGAAAAGCAAGATCGAAGAGTTGCAGGGGGGGCATGACATATCCTTTTTATGGCCTCCCCTTTTTGCGCCCCTTCGCTTGCGTCGGACTGGACAGCGGCTCAATTGGACGACGTTTTTACAAGAGGAAGAAAGCGCCTGCCGCTAATTCAGGCGCGCTTCACCGAGGGCCTCATGCAGACGGGTCGTGTTCTGCTCCGGTCCGGCCGATTCGCCTTCGAACGATATGTACGTGATCTCGACCCCGGCTTCCTCGGCATCGAGTTGCAGCCGGAAATAGACATGGATGGCCTGATGGTGGAATTCCATGTCGAACGACACGCACGGCTCCGTTCCCCAATCGAGGAATACGTCGCCCGAGTAGCCGAATCTCAAGGTCTCCGGCTTGAACGAGAGCTCGATCGACGCCTGCACAAGCGCGCTGACGCTGCTGATCTGCCCGCTCTTCAGGTACGTCACGATATCGGGTAGCTCGATCAGGCGAAGGTCGGCTGCGACGCTTCGGATGCTCTCGCCGAGAATTTTTTCACGTTCGATAGAATGATCGATTCGATTAAGCCGCATGAACCAACATCCCTTAGGCACGAACAGGATTTGATCTGGACCGTCGCGACTGCAAACGGAGCAGAATTTCCGCGATAGCTCTGTAGAACTCGACTGGTATCATTTGATCCACTTCCACTTTTGCATATAGGGACCTTGCAAGAGCCTTGTCTTCGATGATCGGGATGCCATTTTCTTCAGCGATCTTACGAATTTTGAGTGCGATGAGATCCTGACCCTTGGCGACGACGCGCGGCGCACCGCCTTCCGACCGCACATAGCGAAGCGCGATCGAGAAGTGAGTCGGATTGGCGATGACGACGGTCGCCCGCAGCGCGCCCTTCAACATTCTCTGGCGTGAACGCGCGCGAGCGATCGACTGGCGGCGGGCCTTAAATTGCGGATCGCCTTCCATCTGACGGCGCTCGTCCTTGATTTCCTGGCGCGCCATGCGCAGCGAGCGTCGCCAAAGCACGCGGGCAACCGGAAGGTCAAAGATGAGCAGCGTAAAGGACAACAGCGCCAGCGTGACGAGCAGCATCGCGACGCTTTTTTGCGACAGCGTCAGGATCGCCGCGGGATCGCTCCAGATCGAGGTCGTGAAATCGTGCCACATGTAGATCAGGATCAATACGCTGGCGGCGGCGATGACGATGATGCGAAGCGACAGCTTCAGGAATTCAACGAAGCCCGAAATGCTGAAGATGCGCTTCAGCCCCTTTGCGGGCGACAAGCGGCTGATATCGGGCATGATCCGTTTCGCGATCAAAGCCGGCGGATTCTGAATGACGGAGGCCAAGACGCCGGCTGCGCCGAAAACCAGGATGATCGGCGCTGCGACCGCGGCCGCGGCTTTGCCTACGACATTGAACAACATCATCGCGTCGCCGGCATTTTGAAGATGAATGGATCCGACGTTTGAAAGAAGCCCGATGAGAAGATCGGTGAGGTGGGCGGTGAACGCCTGGCCGAGGACCACGATGACGAGCAGCGACGCCATCAAGTAGCTGAAGTTCGGAACCTCTCGCGAAACCGGGACGTTGCCGTCGCCCTTCGCATCCGACAAGCGCTTGTCGGTGGCTTCCTCTGTCTTGCTTTCTTTGTCCTGCTCGGACATGAGGGCTTCCTATTCCCAGTCGTCTAGGCAGACTGACTTGGAATTTCGATCGTGCCTTCGGCCGAAAGCCGCAGTACCGAGTCGACGATCGCGCGACGTGCCTCGGCAATGTCGCGCTGCGCGACGTTGACCGGACCCTGCAGCTCCGCTTCCGCCATGCGGCGTGCGCGTGGCGACAAGGCTGCCAGAACCTTGTCTCGCAGGTCCGCCGGGGCTCCTTGCAACGCGATCACCGTGCGCTCGACGGGGATGCCGTCCATCAGCACGGTCATCGCCTTGGGCGCCAGCTTCAAGAGATCCTCGAACTTGAACAGCATCTTGCGGATGGCTTCGGCGTCTTTCGGCTTGATTTGGCTGAGAAACGTCAGGACTTCCGCCGCTTCCTCTTTCTCCATGTTGTTGAGGATGCCAGCCATCGTGATGTGCTTATCCGACGAGCGGCGATCGTTGTCGAAAAGCCCCTCGTGCAGCGAGGTTTCGAGTGCCTCGATAACTTGCGGAGATAGTTGGCCGAGACCGAGAATGCGATTCATCAGGTCGTTGCGCTCGGCGGGCGAGAAGGTCTTGAGAAGGCTCGACGCACGTTCGGTTCCGAGGCGGTCGAGATAATAGGCTGCAATTTGCGGCGATTGGGAGCGGAGATGGCCTTGCAGCACATCGTCGGGCAGGCTTGCGAGCCGTCCCCAGATGTCCTGGCGCGCGACGAACGAGTCGCTGGCTTCCGACGATGACTTGTTCTCGGTGATGACGTCGATGACCAGACGCTTCACGTCTTCCGGGCGCCCGACGAAGGGCGTACCCAAGCCGAGCTGGCTTTCGAATTCCTCGACGATGCCTTCCAGATCCGAGGCGGTAATCGTCGGCATGACCTCGGTTGAACGAACGATGATGTTCAGTTCTTCCGGGTTGAATTTTTTGAGCAGTCCGTTGGCGCGCTCTTTGCCAAGCGCGAGCAGGAGGACGCCGACTTTTTCGGCTCCCGTCAACGGACGCGACGCTCCATACCCGTTTGCTGGCTGCGACATCATATGTGCCTGCTATTTCGCGGTGGGGGAAAGTTTGCCGACCTGAGTCAGCACGACGCCGAAGCGCGATTGCGCTTCATTCAGGACGACGACCTCGCCGCGCGCGATCAGGCGGCCATTGACGAGAATATCGACGGAATCGCCGACCATCTTGTCGAGCTTGACGACCGAGCCTTTGGTCAGCTTCGCGAGCGTCGCGACCGGCATTTTCGCCGACCCCAGCACGACTTTCATCATCACCGGAAGCCCGGCGATCAGCGCGCTATTATCGGCTTCGGCCGTCGCGTCGTGCGCGTCCGCCGCGTCATCGGGCTGGCTGTGCATCAACTCCGAAAAGCCATCGACCTTTCCACCCTCGGAAAAAGCCGACGAAGCTATTCCGGCAAAGGTTTGCTCGAAGTCGGGAGCGGTGGCGGCTTCGCCGCCGTGCTCCATTTCATCCGTTTCGTCTGCCGTCATTTCCGAATGCCTTCGCCGTTAGGGTCACTGATTTGCGATTATCGCCGTTGAAACGTGCCGGAGCCTTGTGGGACGCGACATCTACAGCCCATAGAACTCATCCACTGCATCTTTGCTGTGATCGAATTCGTCCTCGACGCGAAGTGTCAGCGCGCCGTCGGTCTTTCCAAGTTCGCACCAGAAGAGCGGCACTTCGTCGGAGTCCAGACGAACGCGCGACATCGACGGGGACACCAGCTCGACGACCGTTCCGACAGCAAACTTCTGAACCTCTCCCAAGGGAATGGGCCGTTCTTCAAGAATGCCGCTGAGATCGATGAACGCGCGTGCAATCTCGTCGGCGAGTTGTTTCGACCAACCAGAATCGTTGCTGGGACGCGGCGGAGACCCGGCGCTCGCCATCGCATCGGCCGTCGTGGCATCAGCCAACTGATCGCGAATCGGATCGAGCGCCATCTGCGGGATGATGATCGTCACGATGCCGGCATGGCCGGGATATTCGATCGTCAGGCGCGCAACGATGACCGGCGACGACTTGCTCAACTGAGGTTCGAGTTCGATCTTATCGACGACGTTCGTCACTTCGAACGGGATATCGACGAGCAGCGAAAAGGCACCCGTCAAAGAGCGCGCCATGCGCTTGAAGAGAATGCGGACGACGTTCGCGTCCGTTTTCGTCGGCTTGCGGACGGACGGGCCAAGCGGCGAAAATCCTTCGCTCCCTGACGCGGCTTCCACGAACAGCGCGGTCGTCATGTCGTCGGCCAGGAAATAGAGCCAGCTGCGCCATCTCTCGGCGCGAACGACGCCCGCCAATGCATTCGGCGGCAGATCACAGGATTCCCCGAGCGTCGAAGCCGTCAGATCCAATAAGCGGACCTTCAACGGCAGAACAGACAGATTGCCGATTTCCTCGACCATGACGCGCGGCAACTGGCCGAAGATCATCTGCAAACCGGGCAGCCGGTCGGGACGGTTTTGTCCGGCGGACAGGGCGCGCTCGAGAGCTTTATGCGCGGCCGCCATCTCGGTTGTTACGTCAATGCTCACGGCACGATCCCCAATCGAGGAAGGCTGCATTGGCGCCGACTGCGTGGGCCGCCGATCGTGAACATACGCGGTGCTTCGCGAGGATCATCAGGCCGCCTTTTTGCTTTCGCGTGCGGCGGATGCGGCGCCCCCGCTGATGGTCGCGGCTTCGACCTCGTTGATCGTCGGACGTTCGTAGGCGGAGATTGCCTTGCGGCCGTGCTCGATCGCCACCTGCGGCATCGCACCGTTCATGAATGCCAGCAACGACTGCTTGACGATGACGTACGACCGAAGACGCTTCTCGCGCACGATCTTGACCTTCGTCGCGAGCGGTCCGACCACGGCATATGAGAAGAAGATACCGGCGAATGTCCCGACCAGGGCCGACGCAATGAGGTGTCCCAGAATTTCGGGAGACTGATCGATAGCGCCCATCGCTTTCACGACGCCGAGCACCGCCGCGACGATGCCGAGTGCGGGCAAGCCATCGCCGACGGCGACGAGCGCATGATAGGTCTTCATCTTATCGTGGCGGACCGTCTCGATCTCTTCGTCCATCAGAGCTTCGATTTCATGGGTCCGGGCGTTGCCCATGATGATCAAGCGGAAATAATCGCAGATAAAGGTCGTCAGCTCTTCGTTCGCCGTTACGCTCGGCGAGCGATTGAAGACTTCCGCTTCCTGCGGCGCGTCGATGATCATTTCCATTTCGGCGCGGGACTTGTCGCGAAGCTCGCGCATCATGAAGAACAGCAGCGACAGCAGCTCGATGTGCTCGTCCATCGTGGGCACGTCATTGCGGAAGGCCTCGATCGACGCCTTGCCGGAATCCTTAATCGTTTTCATCGGGTTGGCGACGACGAACGTGCCCAGCGCGGCGCCGCAGATAATGACGTACTCCCAAGGCTGCCAAATCACCCACACATGGCCGCCCATGGCTGTGAAGCCTCCGAGCATGCAAGCCAAGGTGATGAAAAGTCCGACAATGATTGTCACGCGCGGCGCCCCTGTAGGTTATGCGGAACCCTACTAAGCACCGCGTCGGCTTGCGTGGGACTTGCCCGCCCGAACGCGAGCGCTCCCCGGGGCTGGGCCGTCAGTCCCCCACAAGCTCGTATCGCTAGCTTGCCAGAATCAACGGTGAAATAGCGCCCGCGACAGCGCGCGAGCGCCCGCAGGACTATTGAGCAATGCAATCCAACATCTACGTCGGCCTTTCAGCGCAGCTTGCTTTGCAGCGGCGGCTCGACACGGTTGCCAACAACGTCGCGAATGCCTCGACCGCCGGTTTCCGGGCGGAGGAAATGTCATTCGAGGAGCTGGTGACCCGAAACGGCGAGAACGCCGTCAGCTTCGTTTCCGATGGCGAAACGCATCTCTCGACCCAAGGCGGCGAGCTGACCCAAACGGACAATCCCCTCGATATCGCTATTCGCGGCGACGCCTGGTTCGCGGTTCAAACGCCAACGGGCACCGTCTACACACGCGACGGACGCATGCAGATGCGCAAGGATGGCGTGCTGACCAACCTCATGGGCGATCCCTTCCTCGATGCGGGCGGAACGCCGATCCAACTCGATCCGCAGGGCGGACGGCCGGCCATCAACAAGGCCGGAACGATCGAACAGGACGGCAATAACCTCGGCGCGTTCGGTCTTTATATCATGCCGCAGGGCGCGAAGCTGTCGCGCGCGGCAGGCGCCGGCGTCGTCTCGAACGAACAGCCCGTGCCGGAAATCGACTTCCTCAGGACGGGAGTCGTTCAGGGCTATGTCGAAAAATCGAACGTCAATCCGATCCTCGAAATGACGCACCTGACGACGCTGCAGCGCAGCTTCGATGCGGTTAGCAACGTGTTGCGGGAAACGGAATCCTCAATGCAAGATTCCCTGAAAACGCTGGCTGGCTCGTGACGATCGAAGCCTTAGCGGCCCCGTTCGAGCGGCTTGACGCCATGCTGGCCTACGCTGCCCAGCGCGGTCCGGCGCATCGCGTATCAGGAAAAGTCGCGCGGATCAGTCCGAGCTATATCGTCGTTTCGGGCCTTTCGAAGTTCGTTTCGATCGGCGACGCCGTTTCGATCGCGGGCGTTGGCGGGTCTGTCCTCGCCGAAGTCGCGAGCATCGAGGCCGAGACAATCAATGTTACGCCTTTCATCGCAGATCATAGAGTCGAACTCGGCGGCCGGGTGACGGCGATGTCCGGGCAGTTGACGCTCGCTCCCCACATCTCCTGGCTGGGACGGACGCTCAATGCCCTCGGTCACCCGATCGATGACGGTGAACCGTTGCAGGCTGGAAACCACCCTGTGCCGATACAGGGAAGCCCTCCGGCCCCGATGCGGCGCAACCGCCTCGGCGAGCCGTTGATCACCGGCGTCAAAGCCATCGATCTCTTCACACCGATCTGCGCCGGGCAACGCATCGGGATTTTTGCGGGTTCCGGCGTTGGCAAATCGACATTGCTGGCGATGCTCAGCCGGGCGCCGTCGAGCGATGTCACGGTTTTGGCCCTCGTCGGCGAACGAAGCCGCGAAGTGCGCGATTTTCTCGACGATACGCTCAGCGCCTCGCGCGACCGGGTCGTCACTGTCGTTGCGACGTCGGACGAAAGCCCGATGATGCGGCGCATGGCACCCAGCACCGCCATGTGCATTGCCGAATACTATCGCGACCAGGGCAAGAACGTCTTGCTGATCATCGATTCCCTGACGCGCTATGCGCATGCGATCCGGGAGCTGGCGCTCGCTGCGAACGAGCCTCCGGTGGCGCGCGGCTATCCGCCGAGCGTCTTTAGCGCTCTGCCCCGCCTTCTCGAACGCGCCGGGACGGGCGAAGAAGGCGCCGGTACGATTACCGCGGTTCTTTCAGTGCTGGTCGATGGCGATGACCATAACGACCCGATTGCCGACGCGACGCGCGGCATTCTCGACGGCCACATCGTTCTCGACCGTGCGATCGCCAGCCAGGGCCGCTTGCCGGCCGTCGATCCGCTCGTTTCGCTGTCCCGTTTGGCGCCGAAAATCCGGACAAAGACACAGGCGCAGTTCGCGACCCACCTCGTTGAGCTTGTTTCGCGATTTGAAGACACCCGCGATCTTCGCGCGATCGGCGGTTACAGAAGCGGCAGCGATGCGACTCTCGACCGGGCGATGGAGGTCGTGCCGCGTCTTTACGATGCGCTAAAGCAGAATCTGGATGAGGCGCCAATCGAGGATGTCTTTACGCATCTCACTCAAGTGCTGCAGAACGCGCCGCGTTCGAACGCGACTTCGCCACGCTAGATTCGGGGAGAGGACAAGGGCCGGAGATCACTGCCGTTTCTGAGCGTTGGATCGAGCCAGCTTGAGGTGCATCGAACGTGGTCAACAACCCGGAAATTGTCAGCCGATTGCTGGCCAACACCGCCCTTCTCAGGGGCGAGCGCGAGCTTCTTCGCCAGCCCGAAAAGCCGCCGGCCCCCAACGAAGAGTCGAAGTCTGCCGCCCAACCCAATGCCGGACCAATCGAAAACGATTCCCGCACGGTTTCGAATGTCTTGCTGGCGTTGCTCGACGAACGACTCCAGGCGGCGGGACCGGCATCCGCACAGGCAAGACTTGCAGGAACGCCGACCGGCGACGGAGACGCCCAACGCCGCGTCGCCGCGCAATACGCGGCCGATGGTCTGATCGCGCGCGATGATGTCCCGCCGCCGCCCGCGCCCGTCGCGCCCGATCCGACGCGCATGCCGAACATGACGCCTGCCGCGTCGGCGGATCTGCAAACATTCATGCAGCGCTTCGCCGCGATTGCGCTCGGGCGGCCTGTCGATGTCGATCCCGAGGAGAGACGCGCAAAGCGCGCATCGGGCCAAGGCTCGCCGGCATGGGGAAGCCTATCGGTGCTTCGCCTTGCGGGGATGGCTGCGGTCGCGGGCTGGCTTCTTCTACTTATCGCGCAATGGGCGATGCATTAGACGCGCGACGCCTGCTCACGCGGCCTCAGGCGGACTGCATTTTCGCGGCGAGGCTCGCCTGATGAAACTTGGCGGTCTCGTCATCGTCGGAATTGCGCGTCGGCTGGCTTTTGCCGACATGGGCCAACAGCGCCAACAACGCCGGATCGCTCCCGAGATCGGTGAACGGGCGAGCCGCCGATGACGGGATGTAGCCGCCGGTTGTCGCCATCCGCACGACGCTGGCGGGATGGACGGCCGACGGGAGCAGCACGGTCGATGCCGATGCTGCGGCGTCCGGCTCGGAAACGACGTTCTGCGCGACAGCGGTCGGCTGAGTGTTCGGCGTGGAGGCGGCTGGCGCGAACCACGTGACTTCCTGCAACCGGCGCTGAACGAGCCCGTCGACAACCGATCCGCCGGCCTTGTTGTATTGGAGGAAAAGCGAACGAGCCTTGTCCATATCGCCGTTGGCGATGGCGTCGCCGAGGCCGCTTTGCGCCCAGGCCGTTCCGGTGTTGTAGGTCAACGACGTCAACGCCGCCCTGCTGCCGTCGTCGAGGCCGGGCGCGAACGTATCAACGAAATCCGCTGCTTTCTTGATTTCACCCTGAAAGCGCCGGTCCGCTTCGGCCTTGTCGATGACCTCGCCGGCGTAACGGGCGCGCGTGCCGTAGCCATTGGAATTCTGAGCGTAATCCCAGCGGGCTTCGGACGAATAGCCTTCAAATTTCTTGATGGCGTCGAGATAGCTTTGATCCAGCATGGCCCAGTGAATGCCATGCGGAGCTTGCGGCAAGCTGGTGGCGGCGCTCACAACGTTGTAGCGACCTGGATCATCGCCGGGCGCGGGCGACATCCCTCAGAACGCTCGCTTCGAGCCGGACTTCGTCCAGGCGATATTTCAGCACGTCGCCTATACTTATGAGACCGACGACGACACGATCGACGACGACCGGCAAATGCCGGATTCGGCGTTGGGTCATAACGCTCGCGACCATGCCCACGCCATCATCCGGAGCACAGGTGACGACGTTGCGCGTCATCAGATCGGAGACGCGCATTTCCGGCAGACCCGTGCCGAATTCATCAATTCCGCGCGCCAAGTCCCGTTCCGAAATGATGCCTTCGAGTTTGCCTTCGGCGTCGAGAACCAACATGGCGCCGACGCCTTCTTTTCTGAAGCTCTGTGCGAGCGCCCGCATTGTCGCGTTCGGCTCGATCGTCTTCACGGCCGATCCCTTGGCCTTCAGAATATCCGAGACACGCATTGAATGACTCCAGTCCAGATCCGCCAGCGCTTTGCAATTGCCGGAATGCAAGCGTTGCAGTGCGGATAATAGGGATGCCCGATCCTCGGCGGTCAGCGGATCGAGAATGGTGTGGTCAGGGCTGATCAGATTCGTCAGATCTTCGACCACGACGGCGCCGACGGTACTGAATACCGGCGTTTCCTTGCAGAACGCACTTCGCGTCGTAAGAACGGGAAACTCGGCGGCCTTTGCCGCCTGCGCACCGGAATTGCAGGCCTCGACGACGATGCAATGCGTCGGGTCGATGCCGATCTTGTTGCGCGTATCCCCATACAAACGTTCGAAGTCGCCGCCGTAGCCAGATTCATCGGCAACGACCAGATCGAATACCTGCCGGCCGCGCTGACCGAGAACCGATTCCAGGAGGGCCTCGGTGTGACAGCGCTTGAGCGTCGACACGAGCACGAGGCGGAAGCCTTCAGCACGCGCCGTGACGATCAAATCGCGAACGCCGGGACGCGGCTCAATGCGAGAACTTGCCAACATCTCGCCGAAAATTTTCGACGCACGCCGATGCATGGCGCGAATGAGAAGGGTGAAATCCTCAGTCTCCGGCCGGCCACGAAGAAGCGCGCGAACATAATGCGCCATTCGCGCTTCGCTGCTGCCCATCTTTGTGGTGAGTGCGAAAGCCTCGCGGTCGCACGGCCATGCGTAATCCGACTCGGCGAAGGCCTGCGCGAAGGCGCGCCAGCGTACGTCCTCGGTTTCCGCGAGCGCACCGTCTGCTCGAATAATGACGACTTGAAGAGTCATTTACTGCCGTTCGTCCATCAAGCGCCTCTGGGGGTAGGTACTCCGTCCCACCCCTTCCGCCAACGCGACGTAAAGTCTGTGAAACCGCCGTTGGACTGGGCACGGGAAAGAAGGCCGCCGTTAGACTAGGCTTCGCGGCGCAACACCGCAGCCGCAGCATTTCGACTGTTCGCAATTCCTTGCGGCGTGTCTCATTTTTCATCAGCCGCCCGGATCAGTTGAGCTGATCGCGAAGCCACGGCATCGCCTGACGTAACCGGTCCAGAATGGATGTCTCGAGAGCGGTCTTGCAGGCACGGGCCAGATCGCGCGGGAGGGTGCCAAGCTCTTGTCTTCGGCTGACCAGCGTCAACGTCCGCTTGAGGCTCGGTCCAGGAAGCGGCGCGCTGCGAATGGTGTTCTCGTCGATCCCCGCCTCGGCGATGCAGATCGGCGTTGAAATTGCGAAGCCTTTGCCGCGCGCCACCATATCCGTCACGCCGAACGGCGTATCGAATTCTAGGCCGGGAGGAAGATCGAGGTTGAGGCGGCGGAGGTGGCGCTCGATCTCGATGCCGGTGCGCGATCGGGCCGTGTACCGCATGAACGGCAGCTTCGTCGCAGTCTGCGCGAGATCCGTCACGGTCCGTGGAATCCGGGTCTTGGGCGGCAGAATCAGAATGTAGGGCTCCGTTACAATGTCGAAACGGTCGAGACCTTCGACGTCGCTCATGTCGTCGACGCCGATAAAGAGATCGAGATTGCGGGTCAGCAGGGCCCCGGCGTGTGAGGACGTCAGCCCCGACTGGATCGAAACCTGGTCGGCATGATCGACGAGAAACGATGCGACCGGCCCTGATAATGCGCGCGATAGACTGTCCACCAACCCGGCGCGAATGAGCGCCAGCCGCCCGAGCGCCGTGTGCCGGATGGCGGCGGTGATCTGGCGGGCCTCGGAGATCAGCGCGGAGGCGCGCTGGCGCATGACTTCGCCCGCCGGGGTCAGCGCCAGGGGGCGAACGCTGCGGTCGAACAATTTTACGCGCGTGCGCGCCTCAAGATCCGCAATGGCTTGCGAAACAGCGGGTTGCGTCAGCGCCAACTTCTTGGCGGCGGCCGCCATCGAGCGCGCTTCGCAGACGGCGAGGAACGCCTCAAGCGCGTGCAGGTCGAACGGCAGACGGCTAATGCGAGTGCTCATGCCCACACAATAAGTATGACTTATATTAAGGTCAATTATCGGGTGATGTATAAGTCAATCATAAGCTCAGGGACGATCCGGGACATCCGCGTCGAGGATTAATAGAACCATGCCGTCCGATCGCTATTCCATATTTTCCGTGCTCACCGAGGCGTTTCGCGGCCAGACCGGCTGGCGTCAAGCCTGGCGGAGCGCCAGTCCAAAACCCAGCTACGACGTGGTCATCGTCGGCGGTGGCGGGCACGGGCTCGCGACAGCCTACTACCTCGCCAAGCGCTACGGCATCTCGAACATCGCCGTCATCGAGAAAGGCTGGATCGGTTCCGGCAACGTCGGGCGCAACACGACGATCGTTCGCTCGAACTATCTGCTGCCGGGCAACATCCCGTTCTACGAAACGAGCATGAAGCTCTGGGAGGGCCTGGAGCAGGACATCAACTACAATGCGATGGTCTCGCAGCGTGGCGTGCTCAATCTCTATCACTCCGACGGCCAGCGCGATTCCTATGCGCGGCGCGGCAACGCCATGCGGATGCACGGCATCGATGCGGACCTGCTCGACCGAGATAACGTCCGCGCGATGTATCCGTGGCTCAACTTTGACGACGCGCGCTTTCCGATTAAAGGCGGCCTGCTGCAAAAGCGCGGCGGCACCGTGCGTCATGACGCGGTGGCCTGGGGCTATGCCCGCGCCGCCGATCGCCTTGGCGTCGATATCATCGAGAACGCCGAGGTCACGGGTTTTCGCATCGAAAACGGACGGATCAGCGGCGTCGAAACGAGCCGCGGTTACATTGGGGCTCGTAAAGTTGGCCTCTCCTGCGCCGGCAATTCCTCCCGCGTCGCCGCGATGGCCGGCTTGAACCTGCCGATCGAAAGTCATGTCCTCCAGGCTTTCGTTTCGGAAGGCATCAAGCCGTTCATCGACGGTGTCGTGACGTTCGGCGCAGGACACTTTTATATCAGCCAGTCGGACAAGGGCGGCCTTGTCTTCGGCGGCGATCTCGACGGCTACAATTCATACGCGCAGCGGGGTAATCTGCCGGTCGTCGAGGACGTCCTTGAAGGTGGTATGGCGTTGATGCCGCGCATCGGCCGGGTTCGGCTGCTGCGCTCTTGGGGCGGCATCATGGACATGAGCATGGACGGCTCGCCTATCATCGACCAGACGCCAATCGACGGTCTCTATCTCAATGGCGGCTGGTGCTACGGCGGCTTCAAGGCGACGCCGGCAGCAGGTCTCTGCTTCGCGCATCTGATCGCACGGAACGAGCCCCACGAGGTGGCGCGCGCTTATCGCCTCGATCGCTTCCGCACCGGCCACATGGTCGATGAAAAAGGCATGGGCAACCAACCCAATTTGCACTGAAGGCTAAAAACCATGCGCATCCGATGCCCGCATTGCGGCGAACGTCCCAACGACGAATTCACGTACCTCGGCGACGCCAGCGTCACGCGCCCCGACCCGGCATCCGCCGATGCCAAGGATGAATTCTACAACTACGCCTACATCCGCCGGAACGTCGCCGGGCCGACGCAGGAGCTCTGGTATCACCAGGCCGGTTGCCATGCCTGGCTCGTCGTTACGCGCGATACGCGCACACATGAGATTTCCGAAGTGAAGCTCGCCCAGGACGTAGCTCTGGCGCGCTCCAAGTCGACCACAGGTGCAGCATGAGCGGTAATGACCAGGCCTTCCGGATCGCAAATCGCGGCGTTGTCGATCGTTCGAAGCCGATGCGCTTCACGTTCGACGGCCTGCCTTACGAAGGCTTCGCCGGAGACACGCTTGCCTCGGCGCTGCTCGCCAACGGCGTTCATCTCGTTGGCCGCTCGTTCAAATATCACCGGCCGCGCGGCATCCTGACGTCCGGCTCGGAAGAACCGAATGCGTTGGTCGAGCTGCGCACCGGCGCACGCCGCGAGCCCAATACCAAGGCAACCACTATCGAGCTTTATGATGGGCTCGAAGCCAAGAGCCAGAATCGCTTTCCGTCGCTGCGGCTCGATCTGATGTCGGTGAACGGCCTTCTTTCGCCGGTCTTTTCCGCAGGCTTCTACTACAAGACATTCATGTGGCCGGCGGCGTTCTGGGAAAAACTTTACGAGCCGATCATCCGTCGCGCCGCTGGTCTCGGCAGCGCCGCGAAGGAAGCCGATCCGGACACCTACGATAAAACCAATGCGTTTTGCGACGTTCTCGTCATCGGCTCGGGTGCAGCCGGATTGATGGCAGCGCTTTCGGCGGCGCGTGCAGGCGCAAGGGTCGTGCTGGCGGATGAAAGTTTCACGTTCGGCGGGCGGCTTCTGGCGGAAAGCCGGACCATCGACGGCAAGACCTCGGCCGAATGGGCGAAAGCCGCCGTTGCGGAGCTTGCGTCTCTTCCCAATGTTCGGCTGTTGCCGCGCACGACCGTCTTCGGCGCCTACGACGGCGGATCGTTCGGCGCCGTCGAGCGCGTTTCCGATCATCTCGTTCAACCCGCGGCGGGCCAGCCGCGCCAGCGCCTGTGGCGCATCATTGCGAAACAGACCATCGTCGCGCAGGGCGCAACGGAACGTCCGATCGTTTTCGGCAACAATGACCGGCCGGGAGTGATGCTTGCCAGCGCCGCACGCAGCTATATCAACCGGTACGGCGTGGCGCCGGGCCGGACGGCCGTCGTCTTTTCCAACAACGACGACGGTGCATCCACGATCAACGACCTTACGGCTGCGGGGATCAAGGTCGCGGCGCTGGTCGATACCCGGCACGCGCTGCCGGAGGCCATCGAAGCGCGCGCCGAAGCTCTCGGCATTCCGGTTTACGAAGGCGGCATGGTGACCGACGCAGTCGGCCGCCTGCAGGTGAAAGGCGCGCGCATCGTCAACGCCGCCGGGTCCATCACAACCGTTCCCTGCGATCTCATCGTCGTATCGGGCGGCTTCAATCCGAACATGCAGATGACGACGCATCTCGGCGGACGGCCGCAATGGAATGATGAACTGGTCGGGTTCGTTCCTGGAACAATGCCGAAAGGCATGGCGGCAGCAGGTGCTGCAAACGGCGCATTTTCGCTGGCGTCGTGCCTTGCCGAGGGCGCGCGTGCGGGAACCGCTGCAGCGACCGCCGTGGGACTCGAAGCGAAACCCGTCGTTATTCCAAACTCCGACGACGAGGCGACGAGCATCAAGCCGTTCTGGCACGTTGAAGAAGCGACGCACAAAGCCTTCGTCGATTTCCAGAACGACGTTACGGCGAACGACGTTGCGCTGGCGGAGCGTGAAGGCTTCCGCGCCGTCGAACATCTGAAGCGCTATACGACGCTCGGCATGGCGACGGACCAAGGCCGCACGTCAGCCGTCAACGGTCTTGCCATGCTCGCCCAACTGACGGGCAAGACGATCCCGGCCACCGGAATCACCACGGCACGGCCGCCTTATACGCCGGTTTCCATCGGCGCGCTGGCGGGCGAGCATCGCGGCAAGCACTTCAAGCCGGTGCGGCTGACACCATCTCATAACTGGGCGAAGGAACAGGGAGCTGTCTTCGTCGAGGCCGGACTTTGGATGCGGGCGCTCTATTTTCCGAAGCCGTTCGAGGTGGATTCCCAGACGACGGTCAATCGCGAAGTCGAGACGGTCCGCAACGGCGTCGGCGTTTGCGATGTCTCGACGCTCGGCAAGGTCGAAGTTCACGGCACGGACGCCGGCAAGTTCCTCGATCGTCTGTACATCAACATGATGAGCACGGTGCCGGTCGGCAAGGCACGTTATGGCGCCATGCTGCGTGAAGACGGCATCATGATGGATGACGGTACGGCGGCACGCTTCGCGGACGATCGCTATTTCGTCACCACGACGACGGTCAACGCTGTCAAAGTCGTGCAGCACATGGAATTGTGCAAGCAGTGGCACTGGCCCGAACTCGACGTCCAGATCATCCCATCGACCGATCAGTGGGCGCAGTACGCCGTCGCCGGTCCTCGCGCGCGGGAGTTGGTCGCGCGCATCGTCGACAAGCCTTTCGACGTTTCGAATGAAGCCTTCCCTTATATGGCTGTCGCGGAACTCACCGTGCTCGGCGGAATCAAGGCGCGGCTTTACCGGCTGTCGTTCTCGGGCGAACTGGCTTACGAGGTCGGCGTTCCGGCGCGATACGGCGAGCGGCTGATGCGCGAACTGATGGAAAAGGGCAAAGACCTCGGCGTCATACCGTACGGAACGGAAGCGCTCGGTGTCATGCGTATCGAAAAAGGTCACGTCGGCGGACCGGAGATCAACGGCACCACGACGGCCACCGACGTCGGTCTCGGCAAGATGGCTTCCAAGAAGAAAGAGTTCGTCGGCAACGTGCTGGCGCAACGGCCGGGCCTCACCGATCCGGAACGCCCGCGTCTCGTCGGCTTCCGGCCGGTCGACAAGGCCACGAGGTTGCGATCTGGGTCGCATTTCGTTGCACGTAGCGCCGAACCGACAGCCGCGAACGATCAAGGCTACCTAACATCGGTCGCCTACTCGCCGTCCCTCGGTCACTGGGTCGGACTCGGTTTCCTGAAGGGCGCTGAGACGCGGATGGGCGAGATTGTCCGCGCCTACGATCCAGTGCGTGGCGGCGACACACTCGTCGAGGTCGTTTCACCCGTATTCTACGATAGCGAAGGAGCGAGACTCCGTGTCTAATCCCGCAAACGAAGTGGCTTTGAAGCGCAACGGCCTGACGATGACCGAGCGCAAGGACATCGCCGTCACTCACATTGCACTGCGGCGTGGCATGCGTGCCGATCTTGAAGCACGCGCCAGTGCGGCGCTCGGGGTCACGCTTCCGTGGACGCCGCGCGTCGTCGAAGCAGCCGGTAAAATGGTTGTGTGGGCCGGGCCGGAGCAGTGGCTCGTCATCGAACCTCGGACGGGCAACAGCGATCCCAGCGCGACGCTCGCGTCAGAATTAAAAGGCGTCGCGTCCGTCGTCGATGTCAGCGACAGCCGCGCGATGTTCCGCGTCACCGGAGCGAAAGCATCCGAAGTGCTGTCGCCCAGCATGGGCATCGACTTTCACACGAGCGCGTTCACGCCCGGCGATGTTGCAATTACACATGTTTCGCACCTCGGCGTGATCGTCTGGCGGCTTGCCGACGGTCAGAGCTACGATTTCGCTTGCCCCCGGACCTTTTCGGTGGATTTCGGGAATTGGCTGGCCAACGCCTGCGGCAGATGACGCAATCGCGGTAAATTTTCCAACGATTTCTTGCTGGCTATAACGCTTCAGCGTGACTGGGTGGAAAAATTCTTTCAGACGTGCCAACCTGCGGAACCTTCAGCCATTCTTCATGGCGTGATCTCCGTGTGGAAGGCCTTTCATGGCAGACAAAACTCGTAAGTCTTCGGTCGCACTCCTTGAACCCGAGCCCCTGGCGACGGGTTCGAGCGCTCCCGGCGCCGCAGAACATACGCTTGAACAGGCCATCGGCCATCAGGTTCGCCATCATCGCAAGCACGCCGGCCTAACCGTCGCCGAGCTTGCCGTGGCGGCGCAAATTTCTCCCGGTATGCTCTCGAAAATCGAGAACGGACAGATCTCTCCGTCGCTTAGCACCCTGCAGATGCTGGCGGCGGCTTTGAACGTGCCGCTGACGGCGCTGTTCGCTTCGTTCGAACAGCGGCGCGACTGTTCCTATGTCCCGTCGGGCGAGGGGGTCGTGATCCGCCGGCGCGGCACCAAGGTCGGGCATCAATACCAGCTTCTCGGCCATTCCCTCGACGGCGATGTCGTGGTCGAACCCTATCTCATCACCCTTTCCGACGATGCCGTTCCCTACACCGGGTTTCAGCATGAGGGCGTCGAGTTCATTTTTATGCTCACCGGCGAAATCGAGTACGCGCACGCCGACCGCAGCTATATGCTAAGCCCCGGCGACGCCATCCTTTTTGACAGTGCTGCACCGCACGGTCCGGCGCGCCTGATCAAGACGCCGATGACCTATCTGTCGATCATCATCTATCAGCGCCCTTAGCCGCCGCCCGTCCGGTGCGGCTTTCTCAATGGGAAAACAAATTTCGTGCGAATTGACAGATCGCGCGGGTGCCGCTTAGTCTCGAAAATATCGTTGAGCCGGAGCCTTGAGACGATCCATGAGCGGCGTTGTCGGACTCCTCCTGAAAAAACCGAAGGCGGAAAATCTGCTGAGCGAGCGGACGCGGCCAGCGGTGTGCGAACGGCATCGAGACTCTGCGAGCATCGATAAGGCGACGATCTCTTCCTGCCAGCGTTGAGCATCCATCGGGGGCGCGACATGCGAACGATCGACTTGGCCCAAAGCTCTTTGCGCGATCTCAACGCGGCGCTGCATCGGCAGACCGATGGCTCCAACGAAGCCGACTGGGAAGTTCTGCACCCGCGCGGCGCACACGCGGTCGCCGTTGGCATCGATGCGCCGATCCGTGTCGATGTGCGCGGCAGCGTCGGCTACTATTGCGGCGGCATGAACAAGAAGGCCACGATCGTGGTTCACGGCTCGGCGGGCCCGGGCGTCGCCGAGAACATGATGTCCGGCAAGGTCATCATCAAAGGCGATGCCAGCCAATACGCGGGCGCAACAGGTCGCGGCGGCTTGCTCGTGGTTGAAGGCAACGCCTCATCGCGCTGCGGTATTTCGATGAAGGGCATCGACATCGTCGTGCGCGGCAATATCGGCCACATGTCGGCTTTCATGGCGCAATCCGGTCACCTGGTCGTTCTCGGCGATGCGGGCGATGCGCTCGGCGATTCGATCTACGAAGCCAAGCTGTTCGTGCGCGGCAAGGTGAAGAGTCTCGGTGCCGACTGCATCGAGAAAGAGATGCGAGCTGAGCACATGGACCAGGTCGCCAAGCTGCTCGCGGAGGCGGGCATAACCGACGTCGCCGTGCGCGAATTTCGCCGCTACGGCTCGGCCCGCAAGCTCTACAATTTCAACATCGATAATGCGGACGCTTATTGATGGCACAGTCCAAAATCTGCCGTGCGATCCCACACCAGTCTCATGGCGTCAACGAAGCCTGCGCAAAGCGCAACCTTCCGCAGACTGATGCGCTTCTCTTCCTTGGGACGTACACTTTTTCGATTGTCAGGGCGGCGTCCAAGCCGCCCTTTTTTTGTGGCCCGTTCAAGCCATTCGGTTGAAACGCAAGCGTTAAGGGACAAACAGCATGGCCCAAGATCTCGCACAGTTCGCGAAGGACCGCGGCATCCGCTACTTCATGATTTCCTACACCGATCTTTTCGGCGCACAGCGTGCCAAGCTGGCTCCGGCCTCGGCAATCGCTGACATGCAGAAGGACGGCGCCGGTTTCGCAGGCTTTGCGACTTGGCTCGACATGACGCCGGCGCATCCCGACCTTTTTGGAATGCCCGACCCGGCCGCTGTCATTCAGCTGCCGTGGAAGAAAGATGTTGCGTGGGTGGCGGCCGATTGCGTGATGGAAGACAAGCACGTCAACCAAGCGCCGCGCGTCGTTCTGAAAAATCAGGTCAAGCAAGCGGAAGACATGGGTCTTTACGTCAAGACCGGCGTCGAATGCGAATTCTTTCTGATCAGCCCCGACGGCTCCGAGATTTCCGATGGCAAGGATAACGCCGCCAAGCCGTGCTACGACCAGCAGGCGCTGATGCGACGCTATGATTTGATCGCTGAAATTTGCGATTGCATGCTGGAACTCGGCTGGCACCCCTACCAGAACGACCACGAGGACGCGAACGGCCAGTTTGAAATGAACTGGGATTTCGACGATGCGTTGACGACCGCCGATCGCCACTCATTTTTCAAATTCATGACCCGTTCGATCGCCGAGAAGCACGGCTTGCGCGCCACGTTCATGCCGAAACCATTCCCGACGCTGACCGGTAACGGCTGCCATGCGCATATCTCGGTCTGGGACAAGGATGGCAAGACGAACGCATTTTTCGATCCCACCGATGAATTGGGCCTGTCGCAGCAGGGCTACCATTTCCTCGGTGGCATCATGAAACACGCCGAAGCGCTTGCCGCGATCACCAATCCCACGGTCAATTCCTACAAGCGCATCAATGCGCCGAGGACGACTTCCGGCGCCACCTGGGCGCCGAACTCGGTGACGTGGACCGGCAACAACCGCACCCACATGGTGCGCGTGCCGGGCAAGGGCCGCTTCGAGTTGCGCCTACCTGACGGCGCCGCCAATCCGTACTTGCTGCAAGCCATCATTATCGCCGCGGGCCTCGACGGCATCCGCTCCAAGGCGCACCCCGGCAAGCGGCTGGACATCGACATGTATCAGCACGGCCATACGGTTAAAGACGCGCCACGCCTGCCGCTGAACCTTCTCGATGCCATTCGGGCATTCGATAAAGATGCGTCGCTGAAGAGCGCTCTGGGTGACGATTTCGCAGCCGCTTACATCAAACTCAAGACGAACGACTGGAACGCCTTCACCTCTCACTTCACCGAGTGGGAGCGAGATCACACGCTCGACTGCTAAGCTGCTTACGTCCCGCGAGAGCATACCCCCGGTCGCCAAGTGCACCGGGGGTTAATTTTTTGCGGAGCACTATGAGGCCATTGACCTGTCACAAAAGGCATGTCCCACTTCGCTTCCGGCGCATAGCACCGTCGGGCGTTGATTTTTTATTTTTTGCGTCCAAGGCGATATGACAGCTGACCCCATCGCGAGCAAGCAAGCCTCATCGCTGTCGCGTGTCAGCATTCGCCCCTTTGGCACCACGCTCTCTCCAAACGTAACGTGGAGCGCGATTGCGCTCATTGCGCTGGCGTTGGCCCTTTATCATTGGCGGTTTGAAGGGTGGCGCGAGACGATCATCTTTTCCGGATCGGTCACGGCGGCATTGATCTTTGCCTTGCTGTTCGTTTCGCGGCGGGCGCTTTTCTCGATTGTCCTGATCGGGCTCCTCGTTACGAGCATCGTCATCGCCGCGGACGTCAAGCGGCACTACATCGAGATGGTGCTGCACGCCTATGATGTCGTCTTCTATCTGACGTCGTGGTCGACGCTTGTGTTCTTGTGGGCCGATCATAAGCTGATGCTTCTGGCCATCGCCGGCATGGCAGCGCTTATGGTGGGCGCAGGCCTCGTTCTGTGGCAAGTCGATGGAACGCGAATCTCGCGCGCGGTCAGCGGCGGACTTCTGATCCTCTGCATTGCGATTGCCGGTTGGGCGAGCCATGCCAAGGGCGAGCGGCGCAATCTGCTGTTCTTCTGGGACAATCAGTATCTCGCGTCCTTCTACTCATCGTGGTCGGAAACGCTCGATACACTCTGGCGCGGCCAGCTCCTCGACGCATTGAAATCTCAGCCGCAACCGCCGTTCGTCATTCCGGCGTCGTGTACGCCCGCTGAAAAGCCGCCCCACATTATTTTAATCCATCAGGAAAGCGCCGTTCCTCCGTCGTACTTTCCGAAGGTCAGCTACGATCAATCGCTCGATTCCTTCTTCAAATCCTTCGACGGCCGTTTGCACAAACTTCGCGTCGAAACATACGGCGGCGCCTCCTGGCTTACCGAATTCTCCGTGCTGACAGGCCTATCGACCTATTCGTTTGGCGGCATGCGCACGTTCGTTCAGTCGTTGATGGAAGGCAAAATCCACGGAGCAGTGCCGCAGATCCTGGCACTCTGCGGCTATCACAACAGCCTCTTCTATCCCGTACCGAAGGACTTCGTAGCCAGCGGCCGCTTTTACGCGACGATCGGGCTGTCGGATATTTTCGATTACAAGGCGCAAGGCGCGAAGCGTTTCAACGAACGCGACAGCTTCTATTACGCCAATGTGCTCAACAACATCAGCCAGCACCTCGCGCGCTCCGAAGGTCCGCTGTTCACGTTCGTCGTCACCTCGGCCACGCATCTGCCCTATACGAAAAAATACGCGCCGGACGTCGATGTGCCCGGCGGCGGCCCCGGCACCGATCCGGAGATGAACGAATATCTTCGCCGCCTTGGCTTGGCGCACAGGGACTATGACGAGTTCCGCGCCGCGCTCGCGAAGCGGTTTCCCAACGAGCGATTCCTGATCGTTCAATATGGCGACCACCAGCCCGTGGCGACGCGCATGCTGCTCGGGTTCGACAAAACGTCCGCCGCCGAGGACATTCAACTGACCCCGGAAAGCCGTGGGCTGCTGACGTATTACGCCGTCGATGGGGTTAATTATGATCCGCCGCCGCTGCCGGAGGAGGACATCATTGAAGTTCCCTATCTGTCGGCGATATTGCTCAAGGAAGCGAAGCTCCCGCTGCCGGACTCGTATCAGGCGCGGCTGGACTTCATGACCCTTTGCGACGGCCGCTACTATACGTGCTCGAAGTCGAAGAAAATCCTGGCTTTTCATCGGCGATTGATAGATTCGGGCCTTATCGACGCTCAGTAGCCGTGCCCGCGAATGCCGTCGTTGCCGCGATTTTGCTCCTATGGCAGGTTTCGCGGCAACGCCAACCAATAAGATACAAAGCCGCCCGCAGATGGCGGCGCATAGATCCGGACTTTGAATGACCACGAAATCCACGCGCGCCGCTTGCGGTATTCGTGCTGTTGCCAGTTCCCTCAGCACGCGAGAAGCCGTTGCCGCCGCACGCGCAGAGCTGACCGGAGAGATCCTCCAGCACATCATCGTCTTCTTTTCGACGGAGCATAATCCCGAAGTCCTGATCGACGCCTTGAAGAAGAATTTTCCGGAGACGACCGTATCGGGCTGCAGCACGTCCGGCGAGATCGGTCCGCTCGGCATGATGCAAGGCGGCATCGTCTTCATCGCCATTCCCGAATCGGGCTTCCGCTTGATGAGCGAAGTGATCCCGGAGATCGACAAGGGCGGTGTCGAGCGCGCCTCCGAGATTGCCCGCCGTCTACGGATTCAAATGATCGGCGGGGCAAGCCGGTCCGCCAAGGAACATCTTTTCGCGCTGGTGCTGGTCGATGGCCTGTCGAACGCCGAGGAATCTCTGATTTCGGCGCTGACGCTATCCCTCGACGGCATCGAGCTTGTCGGCGGCTCGGCGGGCGACGGCCTCGCGTTCCGTGACACCGTTCTCATTCATCGCGGCAAGATCATTCGCCGCGGCGCCATTTTGTTCGTCATCGAGTCGGCGCTTCCCATTCGCATTTTCAAAACGCAGAATTTCGAACCGACTGAGACTAAGCTCGTGGTGACGGCGGCCGACACCGAAAATCGTGTCGTCTACGAACTCAACGCGGAACCCGCGGCAAGCGAATACGCGGCAGCGATCGGTATCGATCCGGCAGAGCTCGGGCCTTACAGCTTCGCGTCTTACCCGCTCGTCGTCAAAATCGGCGGGAACTACTATTGCCGCTGCGTTCGCAGCGTGAACCCCGACGGCAGCCTCTCGTTCTTTTGTGCCATCGACGAAGGTCTGGTTTTCACCGTCGCCCGGCCGCGTGATATGTTGCGCACGACGATCGAGGCGCTTGAAGCGGTCGATGCTTCCCTCGGTGGAACAGATTTCGTGCTGGGATTTGACTGCATTCTGCGCCGCCTCGACGCAGAGAGCCGCCAGGTTCGCCATCGCGTTGAAGAAATCTACCAGCGATTCGGCATCGCCGGCTTTCATACCTACGGCGAACAATTCAATGCCATGCACCTTAATCAGACGCTGACGGGCATCGCATTCGCCACCAGCCTGCACAGTCCTAAGGAACCATGACTAACGGCCCGCCACCCGATCCTGTCGCGCAAGGTCCTTCCGATCTCGGACGGGCCGTCGACAAGCTGCGCAAGATCAACGAGGCGCTGATGAAGCGCGTCGAACGGTCGATGGATCAGCAGGCCAATGCGTTTTCTCTCTTCCAGACGGCGATCAATCAGGAAGAGCAGATCCGGGTCCGGACGGAAGAGCTGAACAATGCGCTGACGAAGCTGGCACAAGCGAACGTCGAGCTCAGCGAAGCGCGCGATGCCGCCGAACGCACAAACGTCTTCAAGACCCGTTTCTTTACCGCCGTCGGCCATGATCTCCTGCAGCCGCTGCACGCGGCGCGCCTGACGCTCTCCGAGCTTATGGACGTGCAGACCGAGTCCGATCACAAGCTGCTGGCTCACAACATCTCAAGCGCGCTGGTCACGATCGAGGAATTGCTGACGAGCATTCTCGATATTTCAAAACTCGAAGCCGGCGTCTTCGTGCCGAATATCCAGACGGTGGCGCTCGGCGCGATCTTCGAGCAGCTCGCCTGCAACATCGAACCGCTGACGCGACGCAAGCGTCTCGATTTCCGCTGGCGTCCAACTTCGCTCGGGGTCCGTTCCGATCCGTTGATGTTGCGGCGGATCGTTCAAAATCTGCTAGCCAACGCCGCTCATTACACCGAGAGCGGCGGCGTTCTGCTGGCGGCGCGGCGGCGCGGCTCTCTGGTCGCCATCGACGTCTGGGACACGGGGCCCGGAATTGCACCGCAAGAGCGCGATCGCATCTTCGAAGAATTCCAGCGAGGCGCAGCATCCGAGCGCACCGGCAGCACGGGGTTTGGGCTCGGCCTCGCGATTGTCCGCCGCATGGCGGATTCGCTCGAGCATGAACTCGAACTTGAATCGCGCGTCGGGCATGGCTCTCGCTTCCGCGTCGTTGCGCCGTTCGCCGCGCCGGCGTCAAAAGCGGAACCCGCGACGGCAACGACGGCTTTGGGCAACAACCATCTGGTCGCGAAGCCGCTGATCGTCATCGATAACGATCTCAGTGTGCTTGGCGCGATGCAGACGCTGCTCTCGCGTTGGGGGGCCGACGTGCGCCTTGCGCGCGACCTCGATGACGTCAACGATATCCTCGCCGATCCCTCGTTCTCGCCGGCGATCATTCTTGCCGACTATCATCTCGACGGCAGCGTGCTCGGGGTCCATGCCGTCGAACGAATCCGGCAGAGCGCGCGGCGCGCCGTTCCCGCTATTCTGATCACGGCCGACCGGGATCAGACGACGGCGACGGCGGCACAGCAATTCAATTGCGAGCTGATGCACAAGCCGGTGCGACCGGCGGAACTGCGCGCCCTGATGCAGCACCTGCTTGCCTGACGTCAGGGCCTGTCGTCGCTTTCGCCCACCACGGCTTCGAAATCGATCTTCTGCGCTTCGATGACCGCCTGCGTGCGCGACGATACGTTGAGCTTGCGCAGGATTTCCGAGACGTGGGCTTTGACCGTCGTTTCCTCGATCTGGAGTTCGTGTGCGATCTGCTTATTGAGCAAGCCCTGCCGCAACATGCGAAGGACGCTGAGTTGCTTCGGCGTCAACGTTTTCAATCTCTGGACGAGGTCTCCGTGCGCCTCCGACGATGGCGGTGCTTCCGGCGGCTTGTAGCCCTTCGGCAAAGTCAGCGACCCATCCATGACCTCTTTCAAGGCTGCGGCGATCTCGGATCGATCGGCGGATTTGGAGACGAATCCGGCGGCCCCATAGCGCATCACATCCTGGATGATGCGCGGATCTTCGAGCGCCGAGACGACGACGATCGGAAGACTCGGATGCAGTTTGCGCAATTCGAGCAATCCGTCGAAGCCGCGCGTTCCCGGCAGCGCGAGATCGAGCAGGACGATATCAAACGGCTCCTTGCTTTCGAGCACCGTCTTTGCGGCCTCGATCGAAATCGCTTCGCGTGTCGCCGTGCCCGGAAAGGCGCTGACAATGGCGCGTTGCAGGGCTTCGACGAACAAGGGATGGTCGTCGACGATCAGTACACGTGCCGGTGCGGCCAAACTTCACCTCCAGGATAGCGAGCCCATCGTCCGTTTACGCCGACTTCGGCTCGCCCGACCAGCCGCTTTGTGCGGCCGTCCATTTCATGCTCTCATGCCCCGGTTGGCAAGCTGTCCAAATTCGACTTTGGTCGTAACCGTTTGCAGGTCAGTTCTTTATCCACGAGTGTGGTTTACAGCTGCGCGCTGAATACCAGCGTGGCCCCCACCCCGCCTGCCCGCAGCTGGGCAAAAGTGTTCTGTACGAGCCCTGTCGCGCTTGCGGTCAGCACGACCCAGGTGCCGCCATAGGCCAGCGATATGCTATCGATATCGGGGTTCGAGCCATTGACGAGCGTCCAAGAGCCGATTTTCGTCACGGACGGTGTCTTGCACATTTGCGCCGGCAACTGCATGAAAAATTGCGCGGCGGTCGTCGATACGGCGGCCCCCGGCAAAAGCCGCAGAATGGATGTCGCTACAAACGACCACAGATAGCGCAGGCATTTGCTCAGATCATCATCCGGCGCGGGCGGCTCGAAAACTGCGGGGGCTGAGGCGCCTGCCCCGAACCAGACGTTGCCGAGATCGAGCGTGGCGTCCTGCGCCTGTGCGGAGTCCGTCCAAACGAACAGCATCAGGTTGTTCATCGAGGAGGAAATCTCGCCCGCGAGGTCGATCGTGGTGAGCGTATTGGCGCTGAGCGCCTTGGAACCCGACGCTGCGATTTTGATATTTGACGACTTGAAGAAATGGCCGGGCGTAAAACTCGCGTCGGTCCAATCGTTGACGACGTCGAGCACCAGATTGTCGGCAGGGCCGGTCCATTCAACGATGGCATACCGCAAGGTGGCGGCGGCGGACGTGCGCGCGGCGAACTGAAGCGCAACCGCTTTCCCCCGAAGATCCCGAACGGCGCTGGCTTCGAGCGGCTGCAGCCATCCCATGCGCTGAGCGGCGGCATTCGTCTGCGTCATCCGCATCATGGTCGCGATATCGTTGGAGACATCGACAAGCTGCGACGGCGTTACGGCATTCGTCTGTGTGAGTGCGACCCATTGATCGAAACCAGTGTAATTTCCATCGGCCGTCGATGCGAGACCGGCTTGCGTGATCGCCCCGCAAGGGTTGACGACGCGGTTGCGATAACTCGGAAAGCTTCCGGTATTTGGAAAATTCACGCGGCCGGTGGCGCGATCGATTTTAATTCCCTCGTGCCACGCCGCTCCATCGGCGCTGACCTTGAAGTGAAAATCATCATCGCCCGCGAGACCGATTTCAGCGCGTCCCGAAAAGCCGTTTTGAAAGAGGAACGACGCCGTATCGCCGGCGCTGTTTTTGTTGACCTTCACCTGATGACCGTTACCATCGTGGTTGAACAGCGACGCCGGACTGGCGACCGCGAGGCGGTTCGTGGTGTCGGCGGTGGCGTTGATGCCGATGGCCTGCGGATCGATCGGCATGTAACGCGCATCGCCGCGCGCGTCGGTGTGATACTGCGGATGATCGTCGTCCGAGAGTCCCATCAGCAGGCCGTGATCGGAGACGCCGCCGCTGCCACCGCCGCCGCTTGGCAATGCCGACCACGTGCCCGCTGCATAGATGGCAAGCACGTTTGCGCTCGTGACCCATGCGAGCCAGCCCTCCTTCGGCGCGTAAAAGGCCCAAGCGCCATCCTGATAAGCGGCAATTTTATTCGTCTGGTCCGACCAATCGCCGGAAGCCGCGGACGGCACGATGTAGCGATCGCCTTCGGCGGGCGTCGCGGGCGGCGTTGTCAACGTCTGGCTGATAACGGCGAGCTGCACCAGGCAATCAAGGGCGCGGATGGCCTCATTGTGCGTCACATGCTTTTGGGCCTGAGCGGCGAAGATATAGGGTAAAGCGAGGTTCGGCGTATCGTTCATCGGCAGCACACAATCCCAAAGCAACCCCTCCTCGCGAGACAGAATACGGTCGCCGGAGTGCCCGGGGATAAGTTTTTTTGCTTTGCCGCCCAAGCTGGCGGCGGACCTCCTCCGGTCGCGATTGACAGTGCGAGCGGAGCCACTAAACCCCGACAGGCAAGAGGAGCGAACGCATGAAATTCCTGGTGACCGGCGCCGCAGGCTTTATCGGGTTTCATACCGCCATGCGCCTTCTGGATCGCGGCGATACGGTCATCGGCGTCGATAACGTCAACAGCTATTACGATCCGGCGCTGAAGGAAGCCCGCCTCGCGAAGCTCGAGGGACGCAACGGCTTCACCTTTCATCGCTTGAACATCGCTGACGTCCTGGCAATGGCGGATCTGTTTCAGACCGAACGGCCCAACAAGGTCATTCACCTCGCGGCGCAAGCGGGTGTCCGCTACGGGCAGGAGAATCCAAACGCCTATATCGAATCGAACATCGTCGGCACGCAAAACATTCTCGAAGGCTGCCGGCACAACGGCGTGCAGCACCTCGTGCTGGCGTCATCGAGTTCCGTCTACGGCGCCAACACCGCGATGCCGTTCAGCGTGCATCACAACGTCGATCACCCATTGAGCCTCTATGCGGCGACGAAGAAAGCCAACGAACTGACGGCGCACGCCTACGCGCATCTCTATGGCCTTCCGGTTACGGCATTGCGTTTCTTTACGGTCTATGGACCGTGGGGGCGGCCGGACATGGCGCTCTTCACCTTCACGCGCAAAATTCTGGCGGGCGAGCCGATTGACGTCTTCAACAACGGCCATCACGCGCGTGACTTCACCTACATCGACGACATTGTCGAAGGTGTTCTCCGCACGGCCGATAAAATCGCTGCGCCGAATCCGAATTGGAGCGGCGCAACGCCCGATCCCGCGACCTCGACCGCGCCTTACCGGCTCTACAACATCGGCAACAACAATCCGGTGGCGCTGATGGATTTCATCGCGACGATCGAGAAAGCTCTCGGACGCGAGGCAAAGAAGGTGTTTCTGCCCTTGCAGCCCGGCGACGTTGCCGAAACATTTGCAGACGTTGATGACCTCGTACGCGACGTCGGCTTCAAACCGGCGACGCCCCTCGACGAAGGCATCGCGCGTTTCGTCTCCTGGTATCGTGGCTATTACGGCTGAGGGGGCAACGCTCGCCGCTCACGTGCCACGCGGCTTGGCGCGTGCCGTCGGCTTGGCATTCGCCGGATCGTCGGGCCAGACGTGCTTTGGATATTGCCCGCGCATGTCGGCCTTCACCGCAGCCCATGATCCGGACCAAAAGCCCGGAAGATCACGCGTGATCTGAATGGGCCGGTGCGCGGGTGACAACAGGTAAAGCGTTAGCGGTAGACGGCCGCGCGCGATCGCCGGATGCTCCTTCAATCCGAAGAGTTCCTGTACGCGGATGTGTAGCGCCGGTGCGCCCGAACCCTCGTAATCGAGCGCGTGGCGATTGCCGGTCGGCGCTTCGAAGTGCGTCGGCGCTTCCGCATCGAGCCGCTGCCGCATCGGCCACGAAAGGATTGACGAAAGTGCCTGATCCAGTAGTGCAGCGTCGATTTCGCTGACGCGTGTCTTGCCCGCGAGATATGGAAGCAGCCACTGCGAAACGCTTTCCGACAGAGCCGCATCCGAAAGGTCCGGCCACGTATCGTCGCCTGTGCGCAGAAACCCGACGCGGCTGCGCCATTGAAGTTGCGCTTTCGACCACGGCAGGATGCCAACGCCAAGATTCGCGATGCCTTGCGCGAGAACGGCGGAGGCGTCCTCGTCGGCACGCACGGGACGTGACTCACTTCTGAGTTCGATGGCGCCGAGACGGCGCACAGTCCGCGCCTTGACGGTGCGCGTGTCGCGATCGAAGGCCAGATCGTCTTTGGTTTCCAAACGATCGGCCGCGAATTGCGCGACCTCCGTTTCATCGGCGACCGCGGCGAGCATGATCCGCGTCGCAGCCGCGCGACCTTGCAGTTCGGCGACGACAACGTACGGCGCGGCGGCGAGCGGATGCGCCCGGTCGATCAATCCCGCCCTACCATTGGCCAACAGGAAGCTGCCGCGCTTGCCGCGATTCTTTGCGATCCGGTCCGGATAAGCCAAAGCGAGCAACGCGGCGGGTGAAGGTTTCTCCGTTGAGGCGCCGGCTTTTGCCGTTGCGGTTCGCGCCCATTGGCGTGCGAGCGCGCGCATATCTTCGGCACGGCGCGCGCGATCGCGGCGAAAATTTTCAAGACGTACACCAAGGTCGAGATCGTTGCCGCCCATGCCGCGTTCGACGAGCACGGCGGCGACATCGGCGGCATCCTGCGCCGCGCCATGCTCGCCCGCCTTCAGGATCATGCGCGCCAGGCGCGGGGGCAACGGCAGAGCGCGAAGGCGGCGGCCTTCAGCAGTGATGTGCCCATCATCGGCAAGGGCGCCGATGGCTTGCAGACCCGAACGCGCGGCCGCGAGCGCACCTTCCGTCGGCGCGTCAAGCCAGAGGAGCGAGCGCGGATCGTTGGTTCCCCATTCGGCGCAATCCAGTAGAAGTCCCGAAAGATCGGCGGAACGAATCTCGGGTTCGGCAAACGGCACGAGACCTTGCGTTTCCGGCTCGTCCCACAACCGGTAGCAAATCCCCGGCTCGGTTCGTCCAGCACGGCCGCGACGCTGATCGGCGGAGGCGCGCGATACACGCACGGTTTCAAGGCGCGTCACGCCGACGTCCGGCTCGAAGCGCGGCACACGCGCCAAGCCGCTGTCGATAACGACCCGCACACCTTCGATCGTAATCGATGTCTCGGCGATGGACGTGGCGAGAACGATCTTGCGGCGTCCGCCTTTGGCCGGAGAAATGGCGCGATCTTGCGCGGCGGGATCGAGCGCGCCGTAGAGTGGAACGATATCGACGTCAGGTGACGTCACGTTCTCGCGGAGACGTTCGGCGACGCGCGTGATCTCTCCCTGTCCCGGCAGAAAGACGAGCGCCGATCCCGTGTCATGCGCGACGGCGCGCATCACGGCATCGACCACGTCGTCGTCTATGCGTTGCGCACGCCGTCCCAGATAGCGCGTCTCGATCGGGAAGGCACGGCCCTCGCTGGAGATCACCGGCGCATCGTCAAGTAACTTCGCGACCCGCGACGTATCGAGCGTTGCCGACATCACCAAAATCTTCAAATCCGGGCGAAGCGCGGCGCGCGCGTCGAGCGCCAGCGCTAAACCGAGATCGGCGTCGAGCGAGCGCTCGTGGAACTCGTCGAAAAGAACCGCAGCGATGCCGCTAAGCTCCGGATCGTCGAGGATCATGCGGGTGAAGACGCCTTCGGTCACGACTTCGATGGCGACGCGCGGGCTGGTCTTGGACGACAATCGCGCCCTGAGCCCCACGTCCTCGCCGAGACGGCTGCCGAGCGTGGCCGCCATACGTTCGGCGGCGGCGCGAGCTGCGATACGGCGCGGCTCGAGCACGAGAATCTTGCCGCCCTTCCGCCACGGCGCATCGAGCAGCGCCAGGGGCACGCGGGTCGTTTTACCGGCACCGGGCGCCGCGACGAGTACAGCGGTTCCGCGTTCGGTGAGCGCCGCACGAACATCGTCGAGCACGGCATCGATCGGCAACGGCGCAGAAAATGTCAGACCGGCCATGACATGAGGGCGTTAGGCGGATTCAGCGGCTTTGCGGATCGCCGCAATGTTTTTTGCGTAACTCTCTTGCGAGCCGCCCTTGAAGACGGCCGAACCTGCTACGAGCACATTCGCACCGGCCTTGACGACGAGCGGCGCGGTCTCGGGCGTTACGCCGCCGTCAACCTCGATGTCGATCGGCCGCGACCCGACGAGCGCTTTCACGCGGCGGATTTTCTCGACGACGGGCGCAATGAAGGACTGGCCGCCGAAGCCGGGATTGACCGTCATCAGCAGCACCAGATCGAGCCGATCCAGAACGTATTCGATGACGGATTCGGGCGTCGACGGATTGAGCGAAACGCCGGCTTTCTTGCCCAGCGCGCGGATCGCTTGCAGCGAACGATCGAGATGCGGGCTGGCTTCAGCGTGAACGGTGATGATGTCGGCACCGGCAGCGGCGAAGTCCGCGAGATAAGGATCAGCGGGTTCGATCATCAGGTGCACGTCGAAAATTTTCTTCGAGGCTCCGCGCACGGACTTGATGACCGGCGCACCAAACGTGATGTTCGGGACGAAGTGGCCATCCATCACGTCACAGTGGATCCAGTCGGCGCCGGCCGTATCAATCGAACGAATCTCGTCGGCGAGCTTGCCGAAGTCGGCGGACAGGATCGAAGGAGCGATCGTTACAGGGCGCGTCACGGATGGACCTTCCAAATCTCGGTTCAAATCACGTCAGACGACGCGACGGCGCCGCTCGACCAGCTGCAGGATTAATGGCGTCAGAATGAGTTGCATTGCAAGGTCGAGCTTGCTGCCGGGAATGACAATCGAATTGGCTCGCGACATAAAGCTGTCGTGGAGCATCGACAAGAGGTAGGCGAAATCAATTCCGCGCGGCTCCTTGAAGCGAATGATGACCATCGATTCATCCGGCGTCGGAATCCAGCGCGCGATGAACGGGTTCGACGTATCGACCGTCGGAATGCGTTGGAAATTGATGTCCGTCTGCGTGAACTGCGGGCAGATATACTGCACGTAATCCGGCATGCGGCGGAGGATGGCTTGCGTCACCTCCTCGGTCGTGTAGCCACGCTCGCTGCGGTCGCGCTGGATTTTCTGAATCCATTCGAGATTGATGACCGGTACGATGCCGATTTTGAGATCGGCATGTCTCGCGACGTCGATCGTCTCGGTTTTTATGGCGCCGTGCAATCCTTCGTAAAGCAGAAGATCGGTATCGGATGCGATTTCCGTCCACGGCGTGAACGTCCCGATCGCAGCGCCGCTTGCGCGCTGTTCCTCGGCGTCATGGATGTAACGGCGCGTCAGACCTTTGCCGGAATCTCCGTAGGTCTGAAAAAGTTGCTCCAGTTCATCGATGAGATTCGCTTCCATGCCGAAGTGGCTGAAGTGATGATTGCCTTTGGTCGCCGCGGCCTTCATCGCCTTTTCCATGTCGCAGCGATCATAACGGTGGAAGGCGTCGCCGTGGACGAACGCGGCCTTGACGTGCTCGCGACGAAAGATGTGCTCGAAGGTATGGCGCACGGAGGACGTGCCCGCACCTGACGACCCGGTGACCGAGATGATGGGATGCTTGATCGACATGTATGGGTTCAGACCCTCGTTGCGCGCGTGTAACTTGTGGCCGTCATGGCAGAGCCCGGAACAATCCGCGACGGCCAAACAACGGCGAGCGATCGCCCTTGAATTCCTGGCCACTGTAGATCCGCATCACTCTATCCACCTCGTCACGTGAACCGCAGATCAGCGGCGTTTTCTGATGTAGAGACGTCGGGACGACGTCAAGAACACGTTCGCGCCCGGTCGTTGCGCGCCCCCCCGCCTGCTCGATAAGCCAGCTTATCGGATTGGCTTCGTAGATCAGCCGAATGCGGCCCTGTTGGAAACCTTTTCGGCGATCTCCAGGGTAGAGGTAGATACCGCCCCGCGTCAGAATTCGATAGATGTCGGCCACCGGCGAACCGGTCCAGCGCATGTTGAAGTCTTGGCCGCGCGGCCCGTTGGCGCCGTTTTCACAATCGTGAACATAGATCCGGATCGGATCGTCCCAATGTCGCGCGTTCGACGAGTTGATCGCGTATTCCGTCGTCTCGGGCGGCATCGACAGGGTGCGCGCCGTTATCCGGTATGTGCGCGTTTCGCGATCCAACGTGAAGACGTGCGTGCCGATGCGGAGCGTCAGCACCATTACGGTTTGCGGACCGTAGACGACAAAACCCGCCGCGAGTTGATGCGAGCCAGGGCGCAGGAAGGCAGCTTCGCCGGTCGATGATGGGTGGCTCGGAAGAATCGAAAAGATGGTGCCGAAGGACACGTTGGCATCAACGTTCGACGAACCGTCGAGCGGATCGGTGGCGACGAGAAGCGGTGCATCGGGCTTAAGGACGATCGGCGCCGGCGACTCCTCCGATGCCAATGCCGCGACCGGCGCGGTTTTCAGCGCCTCGGCGATCATGCCGTTGGTCAGCAGATCGATTTCTTTCTGCTCGTCGAATTCACCGGCGCGCGACACCACCCGGCCGAGTTTGGCGCTGAGCGCGCCCCGGCCAACCACCTCGGAGATGCGAACGCTGGTTTCCGCCAAGGCGAGCAGGGTATCGGCCACCTGGACGCGCTTACGCTCCTCAAGCGTCCAGTTCGACAGATACTCCTGTAGTGTCGCGAGGCCCATCGCATCCTTCCCATGCCCATCCGAGACGCGCTGCGTCGCGCCCATCTAATCCTAGTTGGATCGGAGAAGCGAGCCATGACGGCGACGCTGCAATGCATAGCCAGTTGCGTATAGAATTTCGGAAATGCGCGATATAGACGGCGAACTGACCGTGCGACGCCTTATCAAGTTTCTGCGCCATCGCCTTTGTAAACGTTAACAGAATTTTTGTGCGTGGACGCAGGAAGAGCGGTGCTGGGCCAAGCCGCTTCGACGTGCCTAATCCTTGAATTCCTCGATGCTCGAGAAGGCATGCCGCAATGCGTCCGACCAAGCGCTCGACAGGCGGCGGAAATACTCGTCGTCGACGCCGATCCGCATTTCGGTCCGCACATCGGGGGCGTCACGCTCGTAGATCACCAGATCGATCGGCAAACCGACCGACAAGTTCGATCGCAACGTCGAGTCGAACGACAGCAGGATCAGTTTCGCGGCTTCCCCCAAACGCATGTCGGACCGGGCAACGCGATCGAGGATCGGCTTTCCGTACTTATGCTCGCCAATCTGGAAGAACGGCGTGTCATCCGTCGCTTCGATGAAATTCCCTTCCGGATAGACGAGGAAGAGACGCGGAACCTCGCCCTTGATCTGGCCTCCGAAAATGAAATGCGTGTTGAAGCCGAGCTTGCTGAATTCGAGAGCCTCACCATCGACACGCCGCGTTTCACGAATGGCGTCGCCGACGACGCGCGCGGCGCGATACATGTTCGCCGCATTAAAGAGGCTCGACGTTTCGGGGTCGGAATTTGTCAGCTGTTCGTTGAGAAGACTGACAACAGATTGCGTGATCGCGAGATTGCCGGCGCTCATCAGAACCAGAACGCGGTCGCCGGGCCGGCGCCAGAGCTGCAGCTTCTTATATTGCGCGATGTTGTCGACACCGGCATTTGTGCGCGTGTCGGCGGCAAACACGAGGCCCCGGTCCAGGCGGAGCGCTACAGCATACGTCATCGTGATCTCCGTTCGGGCAGCTTCGGCTGCTTGATGCTCTGCTGCTGAACTTCGACCACCACGTCAAGGTCTTCGTCGGCAATTCCTTGCCTCATCTCGCGCATCGGTCGGCAAATGATGAAATAGAGGCCCGAGCGTAGACGCTGAGTGCTCGTGAATCTGCCAAATCGCTGTCATCGCAGAATCAGGCTGCCGCGCAATTGGGCATGCTCAGTTCATTGGCAGCGTTGATGTTGCGCGTTGGTCGCCGAAAGCAGCGGCGACAAACAATCCAGATTCGTCACGTCGATGTGGATCGGGGCACAGTCAAATAGCCGACGAGCGACTCGCTGAGGTTTGACTGGATCCCGGCCTTCGCCGGGATGACGTTTGGATAGCGTGTGTCGGCCATCCACCATTCGCGAGGAGTTCTGGGTCCCGGCGCTTCGCGCAGTGAAGCGCCGGGATGACAGTGTGCGGTTTTAGAACAGGCCCTGGATCTGGCCTTTTTCGTCGAGACGAATCGAGTTCGCGGCCGGGACGCTGGGCAGGCCCGGCATGGTCATGATCTCGCCCGTCACGACGACGACGAACTCGGCACCGGCCGAAAGTCTCAGCTCGCGGATCGGTACGACATGCCCCGTAGGGGCGCCGCGCTTGTTGGGGTCGGTTGAGAACGAGTATTGCGTCTTCGCCATACACACGGGGAAGTGCCCGAAGCCACCGGCTTCGAAGTCGCGGAACTGCGTCTCGACGCTCGCGTCGCAGGAGATGTCGGCAGCGCGATAGATTTCTTGAGCAATCGTCTTGACCTTGTCGCGCAGCTTCATCTCGGCCGGGTAAAGCGGCTTGAAGTCGGCCTTGCCCTCGTCGATCACCTTGACGACGTGATGCGCAAGCTCCTCGGTGCCCTTGCCGCCGTCCGACCAGTGCGTGCACAGGAACGCCTTGGTCCCCATGCTCTCGGCGGCCTTCTGAACCTCGGCGACTTCGGCGTCCGTATCGGTGATGAACTTGTTGATCGCGATGACGGCCGGAACGCCGAACTTGTTGACGTTCTCGATGTGGCGCTTGAGGTTTTCGCAGCCCTTGGCGACGGCGGCGACATTCTCGGCCTTCAAGTCATCTTTGGCCACGCCGCCGTGCATCTTCAGTGCGCGGACCGTTGCGACGATCACAACCGCCGACGGCGCGATGCCAGCTTTGCGGCACTTGATGTCGAAGAACTTTTCGGCTCCGAGATCAGCGCCGAAGCCGGCTTCGGTCACGACGTAATCAGCAAGTTTCAGCGCTGTCGTTGTTGCCAGAACCGAATTGCAGCCGTGAGCGATGTTCGCGAACGGACCGCCGTGAATGAAGACAGGATTATTCTCAAGCGTCTGCACGAGGTTCGGCTGCAGCGCGTCCTTCAGGAGCACGGTCATCGCCCCATCGGCCTTGAGATCGCGAACGCGGACCGGCTTCTTGTCGCGCGTGTAGGCAACGATGATGTTTCCGAGGCGCTGTTCGAGATCCTTGAGATCCTTGGCAAGGCAGAAAACGGCCATCACTTCGGACGCCACGGTGATGTCGAATCCGCTCTCGCGTGGGAAGCCGTTCGAGACACCGCCGAGCGAATTGACGATCTGGCGCAGGGCGCGATCGTTGACATCGAGGACACGCTTCCAGGTGACGCGGCGCTGATCGATGCCAAGCGCGTTGCCCCAGTAGATGTGATTGTCGATCATCGCAGCCAGCAGATTGTTGGCGCTCGTGATCGCGTGGAAGTCGCCGGTGAAGTGCAGATTGATATCTTCCATCGGCACGACCTGCGCATAGCCGCCGCCGGCCGCGCCGCCCTTCATACCGAAGCACGGACCTAGAGACGGCTCGCGCAGAGCCATGATGGCCTTCTTGCCGATGCGATTGAGACCGTCGCCGAGGCCGACCGTCGTCGTCGTCTTGCCTTCGCCAGCTGGCGTCGGGCTGATCGCCGTGACGAGGATCAGCTTGCCGTCCTTATTGCCCTGGATCTTGTTGATGTAGTCAAACGAGACCTTGGCCTTTGTCCAACCGTAGGGGATCAGCGCGTCGGCGGGCACGCCGATCTTGGCGGCGACGTCTGCAATCGGCTTTGTTTTGGCTTCACGCGCTATTTCAATGTCGGTCTTAACGGACACAGGAAATTCCTCCGAGGAAATCTTATTTCTCAGCACTGAATTCTGCAGTTCTGAGGATTGGTGGGCGCGCGGATATTGGACTTTCGCGCGCTGAACGCCAAGCGCCTGCGTCTATAAATCTCTCTCCCTACGCATCCTTTAAATCGACCGTGCCGCGACCACGCAATTGCCAAGACGTCGAAGGCGGGCATGCTGGGGGGCCGAGCCAGCCGGCTGGCTGCGCGACACATTCCTCATTGTGCTGATTGCGTTAAACGTCGCCGCCTTCGCCGCGGAAACAATTCCGGCGATCCGCTTCAGGATGGACGGCTGTCGCGTGCCCTACCCGCGTGGACGCCGACACGGACAACGCGCGTCATCCTTGCGACGCCTCCGACATTGATCGCTTGTCGTTAAATGCGGCTCGTCCGCCGCCGGTTAGGGCGCCGCGAAACCGCGACGCCCAACATACTCAACCGCTCGTGGCGATTATTGCGGGCCGCATTCCATTACCGCAGCAAGGGATTTCTTTATCTCATCAGGCGTCAGCACTTTCACGCGCGTCGCAACCGACCAGCGATGACCAAACGGATCCTCGATCTGACCGTAGCGATCGCCCCAGAACATCTCCGTGACCGGCATGATGAGTTTAGCGCCGGCATCGACGGCATGTTGAACGAAGCTGTCGGCATCCTCGACATAAAGATGCAAGACAACCGGCGAGCCATTCAGCGACTTCGGACCGAACGCACGACAGTCCGGCGATTCTTCGGCGAGCATGACGCGGGAATTCCCAATCTGCACGGACGCATGCATGATTTTCCCGTCGGGCCCGTCAAGTCTGGTCATTTGCTGGGCGCCAAAGGCCCGTTTGTAGAATTCGATCGCCTCGGCCGCGCCGGCACAAACTAGATGCGGCGTCACCGTCGTCATGCCTTCCGGTATCGGGCTAACGCTTGAATCGGCCATGATCTCCGTTCCTCCATTCGCAGCAAGCCTGCGCATCGGACAGTGCTGTAACGCCCTGTCCCTGCATTTGTGACGAACAAGGCAGCGAATTTCCGACATCGGGTCGAAATTTCTTCGGCACCCAGTTCGCAAACACATTTACGGCTGTGTCTGGCCGTCACTTGACGGCATCGGCTCGTGCTGATTGCTTCTCGGCGGGCGGGGGCCATTCAGGGGGTACGAGTACAATGGCGCAGCTTCACCTTCGACCGAGACGCCAAGACGAGTCCGCGGCTATCGCGATCGAAGCGAGCACTCACCCTGCCAACGGCGGTAGCGGCGGCCAATTCACAGCGGCCATCTCCGCGCTGGCGCTGATCTTTTCCGGCTACAGTTTATGGGACAGTTCGCTGAAGGCATCCGATGTCAAAGTCTTCGTGCCGCCCGTCACGCAATACAGCTCGCCCTATCAGAACAGCAATTTCGAGGTCATCGAAGTTCCGATGACGTTGTTGAACGACGGCGGACGAACCGGAACCGTGCTGTCCATGGAACTCGAAGCCACGAATCCCAAGACAAAAGAAACGAAGCACTTCTATGCCGCCGATTTCGGCCGCTGGACGATGGACAAGGCGCGCGCCAAAGGGTTCGAACCGTTCGCGCCCATTCCTCTTGCCGGAAAGGCGAGCCGTACCGAGACGGTGCTGTTCTATCCGAAGTCACCGGATGAAAAGCCAGAGCAGCTTATCCATGAGCCTGGCGTCTATCAGTTCCGGGTGATCCTCGATGAAGCGCGCGCGGACGACTTCGGTTTTCTCGATCGCATCTGGCCCACAAAGCCGACGCAAGTCTCGTTCGACTCCGAGCTTCGCTTCTATGATGCGCGCTCATTTCAAGATGGCACCATCGCGATGTACACAACGGACGGCCGGTCGGCGAAAAGCGACGTTTCCGCCACGAAATGACGTCAACGACATCTCGGGTTCGGATCCGTCGTTCATCGACTATACAAAAGCGTAAGTTCCTTTGCGGGCGCGGCTCTGCTTTGTCGATGATGCGCCTGGCATGTGGCATCGGGTGGGACTTCATTGGTGTCGCCAGTGCGCTCAACGCAATGACAGGAGCTGGCAGGCTGCATCGGCTTGCGACTCGCTCGAGGAGAAATCAATGAAAACGATTCTGGCTACGGCAGCTTTTGCTGCACTCGCACTTGGCTCAACGGTCGCCGCTAACGCGATGACGCTCTCTGGCGTTCATTCTAACGATAGCGCGACGCTCGTGCAGCAGACGGGCTATCACCACCGCCACAAGCATTGCGCCGTTCGTCATGGTCATCGCCACTGCTGGTGGAAGTAATCTCGTCGAAGCGGACGGGCCGGGAGGTAGCGCTGCGGCGCTGCCTCCTTTTTTATTGCGGGCATTCGCAATTCATTCTCCAACAGCACGCACGACCAGCACGGTCGCGTTATCCTGATAGGGCTCGCGCACCGCTTCGATCGCGCGAATCATGGCGTTCGCGACAGCCGCCGCGCCATCCTTCGAATAGCCCTGAATAATGCGTGCAATTTCGTTTTGATCGAGTGTCGCGATGCCGTCGCTCGCGAGCACGACGTAATCACCGGGTTCGAGCTGCAGGGGCCGCTGCGAAACGTCGAGCAGGTCGATATCTTCGCCCGTCACCGCCGAACGCAACATATGGCGGCGCGGATCGCGGCGGGCTTCGTGCTCGGTCAACTTGCCTTCGGCGACCATGCGATCGAGTTCCGGCGCCAGCGAATGATCTTCATTCAGAAGCGCAACCTCGCCGCGACGGAAAAGAAACAGCGGGCTGTCGCCGACGCTGACCCATTCGATGCCGCTTGAACCAAAGGCCGCGCCGATGAGCGTCGAGCCCATTCCGGACAACAAGGGGTTTTCGGAAATTTTTGCGGCGACCGCTTTGTTCGCGGCCTGAAGCGCTGCGATCAGCCGATCGACCGACGCTCCCTGATGCTCACCGACCGCTGCAAGGAATTCCTCGCACACGGTCCGGCTGGCGAGCGCGCCTCCGGCGTGACCTCCCATCCCATCGGCGAGGACGGCGAAGCCACCCTTGTCAAACGCGGGCCCTTCACTCGACAAGGAGACACCCTCGCCTCCGTCAGGACGGAAGGCGGCGGCATCTTCCTGGTAATCCCGGGCTCCGCGCGTCGCGGCGACTGCATGCTCGAACGGCGGCATTCGATCCTTAGGCTTCGGAAATCTCTGACCAGTCGAAATCGCTTCCGCAAAACGGCAGGAATGCGACTTGCGTACGCCCGAGCGTGATGACGTCCATCGGCTGTAGCGGCACTGGGCCCGCCGGTCGCTTATCGTTCACGGACACGACATTGGTCTTAGCAAGGTTTGGCACAAAGAGGAAAGACCGATCGCTCGAATCGTAGCGCAAATAGGCCTGCGCCTCGTTCGAGATGGCATCGTCGCCGAAATCCAGCGGAATACGGTTGCTGCTGGCCCGCCCGAGCGTGTTGTTGCCCTCGAAAATCGGGCGGTAGGAGCCGAGGCCCGGCCCTCCAACGACGATCAGGAAGCCAACGACCGGATCGCGTTCAAAATCACCGCGCTCGATTTGCTGGCGGCCGCGCACCAGGACCGTTTTGGGCTCCGGTTCGGTGTCGGTTTCTGCGGCAACAACCTTCTTTGCCCGATTTTCGGGCCGCACGACGCGGGTCGTCGGTGGAACGTCGCTATCTTCTTTTACGGCGGCGATGGGTTGCGGAGCCGATGCCGTCTGTTCAGGGGCCGTTCGCGCCAGTCGCGCCGCTTCTTCAGCACTTAGACTTTGCGGCTTCGGTGGCAGCGGCGGCGGGGTGTGATCATCATTGGCGGCCGCCGAGACTGATCGCGGCTTCGGCGACGGCGCGATCTCCAGCGGCGCATCGTCTTTCCCGGCCGCGAGCAAGGCTTCGCGCAACGAGCCCAGGAATTTATGCGCTTTCACGGCTTTCGCCTCGTTGCCGCCGGTCGTTTCGCCCCGCTCGATGGCCATTCTGGACTCTCCTCATGGTTTGACGATCACGGCCAAGCCGTGCCGTTGAATTCATTGCGCAACGCAGGAACTGGAACGCGAGCCGAAGCTCGAAGGAAGGCAACTTTTTTACTCGGGCCTGGCGTGAAATCGCAGTTTGCCTGGTCCCAACCGAATGAGATCGCCGTCGCTTAGACGTGTCTCTCCGCATCGACGCCCATTGACGGTCAACCCGGCGCTTTCAACGCCCGACAAATCAGTGATGCACCAGTTATCGTCTTCGCGGTGAATTGCGGCGTGATAACGATGGACGGTGCGGCCGTAGATGCGAATATCGTTGTCATCCCCGCGTCCGATCGTGAGCATGTCGCCAGCGATGGCGCAACGGGTCGTCGATCTTCCGGCTTCGATCTCAACGAAGGGTTGTCCGGCGTGGGCGAGAAGCGCCGGTTCGCGGGTGAGCGCAGCCTCGGGAACGCCATCATCGCTGGCAATCCGGCAGCGGCGTGCCACTTCGGCTGAAAAGCTGGCGGTATGGCGCACGATCCACATGGAGATCGCAAGCAGCAGGGAGGCGATTGCGAGCGCCAAACCGAGCATCAGCGCCGGCGCCACGCGGTAGCCTTCGGAAACGGCGGTCTTGGTTGCGTATGCGAGATGCAAAATGATCTGCAGCGCGTCGTTGCCGAAACCCCGCGCAACTGATGCAGACATGCCGAAAAGGGCGAGAGCCGATATTGCTCCAACCGCCCATATACCCGTTCGCGAATGCGCGCCCGTCATGATTTTTTGCCCAAATCACGTCTCGCGAATCTGGCGCAGCGATGGCGGCGGCAACATGGCCGGAAAGAGACACCATCGGGATTTATTCATCCAAGGTTCATTGCCCGCCGTGAAGCCATATTCTTGCGTCATGCGAGCGAAGCATAGACAAGGGTGACTGGGCTGGGCTCTTCGGGGGCCAGCGCGAGGAATCGAACAACCGCAAGCGCGAACACGCGCGTGGGGATCATGACACAGCTTGTCGCCTTACCTGACGGAACCGAGCTTGCGGGCGATTATAAAATCGTGCGCGTCCTCGGGGCGGGCGGGTTCGGCGTTACTTATCTCGCGGAAGAACCCAACCTTTCGCGGCTCGTCAGCATCAAGGAATACTTTCCGAGCGATTTCGCTGCGCGCTCGGCGAACCTCGAAGCGGCCCCGCGCTCGGCGGGCAGCAAGAGCGATTACAATTGGGGTCTGGACCGGTTCGTCGACGAAGCGCAGACGCTCGCGAAATTCAACCATAACAACATCGTCAAGGTGCACCGCGTCTTTCGCGCGAACAACACCGCCTACATGGTGCTGCACTTTGAGGAAGGCAAAAACCTCAAGGCGTGGCTGAAGGATCTCGGCCGCGCGCCACGGCAGAAGGAACTCGACGGCATCGTCGGGCCGCTGCTCGATGCGCTGGAGATGATCCACAACGCCGATTTCCTGCATCGTGACATTGCGCCCGACAACATCATCATTCGCAGCTCCGGCGATCCGGTGCTGATCGACTTTGGCGCGGCGCGTAGCGATATCGCGGCACATTCGAAGACCAAGACCGTGTCGGCGCTCGTCAAGCCCGGGTATAGCCCCTACGAGCAATATGCCGAGACGAGCCGCCAGCAAGGTCCGTGGACCGACATCTATGCGTTTGCGGCGACGCTCTATCATGCGGTGACCGGCAAGCGGCCGCCCGACTCTCCATCACGGATGCTCAAGGATGAGATGGTGCCGGTGCGCGAAGCGGCGCTCGGCGGCTATCGCAGCACGTTCCTCGATGCCGTCCAACACGCGCTGTCGCTCGCCGTCGACAGCCGGCCGAAATCTGTTGCCGTCTGGCGTAGTGCGTTGCTGGCGCCCGAGCCCGAGCGACCCGGCATCTTCCAGCGCTTCAAGGACAAGACCGAGGTCCGCCGCCGCAAGGACGAAGAGCAACGCGCCGCCGATGCCATCGTCAACACGGCCGTTCCGCCGCCGCCCGACGCACCGGGACCTAAGGGCGGACTGCTCGACTTCGTCGATGCGCTGAAGCAGCCAGCGGACGGCAATACTCCGCCTGCTCCACCAGCGCCTCCGAAACCCACTGTATTCAAGAAGCCGGCGGCTGCCGACAAGCCAAAAGCCCCGCGCATCAAGCCTGAAAAAAAGAAATCTCAGGAGAAGCTTCCGGCGCTGCCGCCACCACCGCGGGCATCGGCGGAGAAGCAGCGATCGAAATCGAAGCTGCGTCCGGCGCCGGACGTCGGCCGCCGCCCGCTCACGCGCGGGCTTAAATCCAAGATCGTTATCGCGCTGACGCTCGTCGCGATCGGCTTCGCGTTCCACGACCGTCTTCCGTCGCTCCTCAGAGTGGACGAAACGAATATCACCACCGGCGCCATCACAAAGGCAGCGACCGCCGAGCCCGCGCTCAAGCAGATCGCCGAGATCAAAGCGCATGACGGCGCGATCGAGCAACTCGGGCTCAGCGGCGACGGGCGATTGATCGTCACCGCGTCGAACCAGCCGGAGCTTCGCATCTGGTCTTACGACACGCATGATTTCAAAGGCGTCATCGCACTCGACGACGGACCGGCAACCACGCTCGCGGTACGAAACAACCGCGTCGCGACGGGGCACGCCAACGGCACCGTTGCCGTCTACGATCTTGATACAAAGCGGCGACTCTATCGTTTCAAGCGGAACGATGCGCGCATCTGGGCTGTGGCGTTCGCGGGATCGGAAGATCGCGTGGCCGCAGCCAGCCATGACTGGACAGTCGCACTTTGGGAAACATCATCGGAAAGCAAGCCGGCGGCCGTTCTCGAAGGACATGAAAATGCCGTGCAGGCCGTCGCTTCCGATCCGACCGGGCAGTGGCTCGCATCGGGCGGGGCCGACCGCAGCATCCGGATCTGGAATATCGACGGACGCGACGCGCGGCGCACCTATCGCAACAACAGCGATTTCGTTTCGGCGCTGGCGTTCGCACCGACCGGTGCCATGCTCGTCGCCGGCAGCCTCGACGGCACGGTCAAGGTCCTGTCGCTCAATTCCTATCGATCGCAGCGCGTTTTGACGGGACAGAGGGCGCGTATCACATCATTGGCGGTGTCGAGCTTCGACGAATTGCTGGCCTCGGCTTCTGCCGACGGCGTCGTGCGCGTCAGGAGCTTGAAGCGCTCTCGGCAATTTCTGGCGCTCCCCGGTATCGGCTCGGGAGCCAAGATGGTGGCCTTCACGAATGACGGCCGGACCCTGTTAACCGGAGGCCAAGATGGCGTCATCCGGTTTTGGCAGTCGCCCAATCCGCAAGTCGCGCAGCAAAACTGATTTCTTTCCGCACCTAGCTTCCGAGACTTTGCCGGCAAACCGTATTATGGTCGCGCCGAAAGAATCGATGGAGGTGCTTCGCGATGGATATGGACGCCATTTTTCTCGCGCGCATCCAATTCGCCTTTACGATCACGTTTCACATCATCTTCCCTAGCTTTTCGATTGGACTCGCGGCCTTCATTGCGACGCTGCTCGTCCGCTGGCGCATGACCGGCGAAGAGCGCTTTCGCACGCTCGCGCGGTTCTGGACGAAAATTTTTGCCGTCTCGTTCGCGATGGGCGTCGTCTCGGGCATCGTGCTTTCCTATCAAATCGGAACGAATTGGGCGCGCTTCTCCACGGTCGCCGGCAATGTCATCGGGCCGCTGCTCGGCTACGAGGTTCTGACGGCGTTCTTCCTGGAAGCGACATTCCTCGGCATCATGCTGTTCGGATGGGATCGAGTGTCCCCGAACTTGCATGTACTCTCGGCGATATTGGTCGCGCTCGGCACGTCGATTTCGGCTTTTTGGATCTTGTCCGCAAACAGCTGGATGCAAACGCCCGCCGGCTACGAAATGAGGGACGGCATCGCGTATCCGGTCGATTGGTTCAAGATCGTCTTCAACCCGAGTTTCCCGTATCGTTTCTCTCATATGTTCACCGCCGCATATCTCACGACGTCACTCGTCGTGCTGTCGGTCGGGGCGCGCTACCTGGTCGCCAATCGCTTCATCGAAGAATCGAAGACCATGATCCGGATGGGTCTCGGCATGGTCGCCATCCTGGCGCCGCTGCAATTGTTCATCGGTGACGCTCACGGACTGAACACGGCAGAGCATCAGCCGGTGAAAGTCGCGGCGATGGAAGCCCATTGGGACGGCAGCAAGCCCGGAGAACTGCTTCTATTCGCGTGGCCGGACGCCAAGGCCGAGAAGAACCATTTCGAGATCGGCATCCCGCATCTCGCCAGCCTCATCATTACGCACCGGATGGATGGGCTCTTTAAAGGGCTCAAGGATTTCAAGGCGGAAGACAGGCCGCCGTTGATCCCGGTCTTCTTCGCGTTCCGCGCGATGGTCGGCATCGGCTTGCTGATGATCGCGATCGGCTTCGTCGGAGCCTTCCTCTGGTGGCGTCGCAAGCTATTCGACAGCACCTGGTTCCTGCGGCCGCTGACTTATGCGTGGCCGCTCGGGTTCATCGCGATCATCGCCGGGTGGTGGGTGACCGAGACGGGGCGGCAGCCCTATCTCGTCTATGGCGTTCTGCGAACATTGGACGGGGTATCGCCCGTTGCGTTCGGCGCCGTGCTGACAACGCTGATTTTATTCGTGCTCATCTACACGAGCGTGTTCTCGATGGGCATTCTCTACATCAATCGCCTGATCGAAAAAGGCCCGCAAGGCGCCGCCATCGCACCCGGGGGCGATCCTTCCGTCGGGGCGCATCCGCTTACTGCCGCGAAAGACGCGGCGCGCAGCGCGCTCGGAACCGGGGAGTAGCTTCATGGACACGATGTCTTACGCGCTACCGCTCATCTGGGCCGCGATCCTGGCGGTCGGCGTGACGCTCTACGTCATCCTCGACGGCTTCGGGCTTGGGCTCGGCATTCTGTTTCACTTCGAGCGCCGCGAGCCACAACGCGACGTCATCATGAATACGATCGCGCCGTTTTGGGATGGCAATCAGACATGGCTCGTTCTCGGCGGCGGCGGACTGCTGGCGGCATTCCCGAAAGCCTACGGCCTCGTGATGTCGGGCCTTTATATCCCGATCATCGTGATGCTGCTGGCGCTCGTCTTTCGTGGCGTGGCGTTTGAATTTCGCTGGGTGGCAAAGCCGCGCCAGGAATTCTGGGATCTCGCCTTTTCCTGGGGGGCGCTCGTCGCCACGTTCGCGCAGGGCGTCGTCCTCGGGGGGCTGCTGCAAGGTCTCTCATCCCAAGACGGACTCTATACCGGCGGCACATTCGATTGGCTGACGCCTTTCTCGCTGTTTTGCGGCGTCAGCCTTATTGCAGGCTACGCTCTGCTTGGCACGACGTGGCTGATCTACAAAACCGACGGCGAGCTTCAGGAGTGGGCGCGCGACAGCGCCAAGATCGCGCTGCTGCTCGTGGTGGTGGCGACTGCGATCATCAGCCTCTGGACGCCTCTCTCCGTTGCGCGCATCGCCGACCGCTGGTTCACATGGCCGAACATTTTGCTGTTTTCCCCGGTCCCGCTCATCACGCTCTACGCGGCGTACCGGTGCTGGAAGGGAATCGAGAATATCGGCAATGACGCGGAGCCCTTCGTCGCGGCCGTCGCAATGTTTCTGCTGGGCTTTGTCGGACTTCTCATCTCCAACGTGCCGTATCTGGTTCCCGGCGCACTGACAGTCTGGGAAGCGGCGGCAGCCCCAAGCTCGCAACTGTTCATGCTCGTTGGAACGCTTTTGCTTCTGCCGATCATCCTCGGCTATACGGTCTTTGTGTATTGGACGTTCCGGGGCAAGGTGCGCCCGGGCGAAGGTTATCATTGACGCCGAGACCGTCGCGATCGGCTTAATGGCTGTACTGAAATGTGGGCATCCGCGTTTCAGACAAAGGCCTGCCATACTTCGTTCCAAATACTGACGCGCGAATCGTGCGGGGAGACTGGCAGAGGATGTTCGGCTGGCGGCGGCGCAGCGAAGGTTTCGAGTGGCGAGAGTACGTGCGCACCACCGTTCTGGTGCGGCGGGCCGATCGCCAACGGCGCGTTGAAGATGTGCGCGCAGCTGCGGTCGAGAAGGTCAAGAACGCTGCCGACGCAGGCGCTGATGCGGGCCGCGCCGGTGCTTCATTCGTCGGCTCGCAATTCTCAAGATTTCTGTGGTTTGTCGTCGACGTCCTGCTCGATCTCGCGGCGGCACTCTTTCACCTTACGATCCGCTGGGCGCGGTTCGCGTGGGCCATTCTCAAAGATGTTTTCGGCGGCATCTCAGCGCCGCTGATCAGGGCGCTTCGTGTTCCGATCGATACGACGCGCGCCAAGTTGAAGACGCTGCCGGACCTTGCGCAAAAGTCCCCGATCAAGCCGCGGCACGTCGCCGGAGCTTTGCTGGCGTTGGGACTGATCTATATCGGTGGCCCCATTCTCAGAAGCGCGGACGGCGTCGCCGTCGCGACGGTTTCACCCGACACACCGAAGGCCGTGACGGTCAGCACCGACATTTCCGGCCGGGCCTACGCACTTTCCGGCGATGTCCTGCGTGTCGACGGTATGCTGGTTCACCTCAACGAGGTTGAAGCACCGGAGCTGGAGCAGCCGTGCCACCGTGCCAACGGCCGCCTCTGGAAGTGCGGACAGGCGGCGAAATCCGGCCTTGCCCGCATCGTTCGCGGCAAGACGGTCAAATGCACGCCCGCCGGCCAAGATGCAGACGGCAACGCTCTCGCAACATGCGCCATCGGCACGACGGACATCGCGACGGAACTGGTGCAGCGCGGCTATGTCTTCGCGGTTCGCTCGTTTTTCGGTTCGCTCAACGACGTTGAAGACCAGGCCCAGGACGCCAAAATCGGGATCTGGCAGGGCGAGGTTCAGCGTCCGCAGGCGTGGCGCGATCAGCAATGGGAAGATGCGAAGCGCGATGCGCCTGACGGCTGCCCGATCAAGGGTTTGATCCGAGCGTCTTCAAAGCTCTACGCACTGCCCTGGTCGCAGGGCTACGACCGCGCCAAAGTCCACACGAAGAAAGGCGAGCGCTGGTTCTGTAGCGAAGACGAAGCCAAAGCCGCCGGCTTCGCGCCTTCGAGCCGCTCATAAGAGCACCCCACGCAGCCGCCGGCCCATACAAAAAACCCGCGGTCGGGGGAGACCGCGGGCGAAAGTAGAACCAGCGCGCTGTGGGGGATAGTGGAACGGCGCCAGGACTCTATCCACACCATACATCTCATCATTGCGGCCGTTTCAAGCGTGCGCCGGATGTGATTCGCATTTTGCTGTCAAGATGTGGCGCTTTGATTGAGACGGCTGGCCAAACTGCAACGCTTGCATCTCCGCGCTGCGTGGTTGCGCTGTCGAGTTCGTGCATATGCCGTTCAAATTGTTTCCCGCCTTGGCGGATGCAATTCCGCAAGCACGCCCCTCAACAATCGCTTCGACAAGACCCCTTCCTATCGCCGGAAAGTCTGTGTTGCAGATTCACATCATGCTTTCAACGGAACGCTTTCAAAGCTGGGTGAAACTCCCTCAGAGCACTGCCTTTTCAATTCCGCGCCGCTAAAGTGCGGCCGGTCGTCGGGGCACGGGCGTTAGTAACCAGAGGGGTTTAAGTTATGTTTCGGAGACTGGTACTGGGGCTATGCGTTGTCTTGGGAATGGGTGCCTTGACGAGCGCAGACGCGCGCCGCTGGCACCGCCATCACCATCATCACGGCGATAAACTCATCATCATCGCCGAGTCCGACGTCGATCTCTCGCTCGACCATTACACGATCGACGTCAGCCAAGCTAAAGGCGCCTACAAGGGCATTCGCATCAAAAATGCGATGGGCAAACTGTTCGACGTCCGGCGCGTCGAGGTCGTCTATAGCGATGGTTCCGTCTGGGACGAGGATCGTCAGATCGATATGTACTGGGGCGAGCGCAGCCGGCCCATCAATCCGACCTACGAAAGCCGCTTTATCGATAAGATCAAAATTTCGCAGGAGCCGGGCTACGGACGCGGGCGGCTGCAGATCATCGGCATCCAAGACAGCGAAGGCCGGCGCATGGACCGCTCCGATGGCGAGCGCCGTTATTCGCGGACGCCGGATCGCTCTCGGCACCTTGTCTCCGACCGTTCGGAGGAGTCTGACAACATTCCCGTCAAGCCGACGGTGCCGATCGCAACGCCGACCGCACCGGGACAACAGACGCCGGGTGGCGACGTGTTGTTCGGCGCGCAGTCCGTCGGGTTCCTGACCGACCGTGATGTCATCCGCATCGGCAATGAGGTCGGCAAGTTCGCGAAAATCCGTTTGCGGGTGCTCGATAACGACATCCACATCACCGAAATGAAGGTCGTCTACAACAACGGCGAAAGCGATACGCTCGCCGTCAACGCCGACATTCCGAAGAATTCGCGCACCAGTTGGATCGACCTTCGTGGGGACCGCTTCATCAAGGAAATCCAGCTTGTCTATCGCTCGCGGCCGAACTTCAACGGTCAGGCCCGGATCGAGGTCTTCGGGCGTTATGCGCCTGGCTGGCTCGGGGTGAATGGTGAAGGCCGCAAATATAACCAGGGTTGGCTGCTGCTCGGCGCCCAGACGGCGGGCTTCGTTGGGTTCGACAAGGACGATATTCCGATCGCCACCAATGAAGGCGGCTTCAAACGGCTTCGCGTCACCGTCCGCGATCGCGCGATCACGCTCAACGAGGTGAAGATCATTTATAGCGACGGCTCGGACGAAACGGTCCCGATCCGCACGCGCGTGGACGCAGGCGGCACCTACGGACCGATCGACCTCAAAGGTCGTCACGAGCCCATCGATCACATCGAAGCGCGCTACCGGTCACGCTTCTTTGACTCGTCCGCGAAGGGCAAAGGTGCGGCAATTGTCGAGATTTGGGGCAAGCACTAAGTCCATTCATACAAATGACACAAAAACAACGACTGAGGGGAGCTGGCGATACAGGCTCCCCTTTTTCGTTGAACACGGCCAATATGTTGGCCCCGGAGCCGCAAAGCCGCATTCCGCACTGCACACGTAAACACACGGTTTTCTGATGGTTGTGCCCCTCAACGCTGTTTTGTGACATGGGGTGAATATGCTACCCGACGCCGACGAGTGGACGGCTTGTGATTCCACTCAAGGGGGACACCGCTTTGAACTTGAGTCTCAAGCAGCCGCTGCAAGTGGAAGGTCGTGCCGAACTGCGTCAGCGCGACATGCAATTGGCGACGCCCGGCCAGCCGGGAACGATGCCGGAAACGCAAAAGCAGCGCGTCCGCCGTTTGGCTGCGCACTGCCAGAAGTATCGGGGCTCGGTGCCGCGTCTGGCGGTCCTGCAGCTCGTCACTACGCTGGTGCCGCTGGTGCTTATCGTTGGGCTGATGTTCGCGACCGTTGAGCACGCCTATTGGGCGACGCTGCTGATGGCGCTCCCCGCCGCCGGTCTTTTGGTTCGCGCCTTCATCATTCAGCACGATTGCGGACACGGCTCTTTCCTCGCCTCGCGGCCGCACAACGATTTCGTCGGCCGGTGCATGAGCGTACTGACGCTGGCGCCCTACGGACTGTGGCGCCGCGAACATGCGCAACACCATGCCACCTCGGGCAATCTCGACCGGCGCGGCGCCGGCGACATCGACACGGCGACGGTGCGCGAATACCTGCAACTGCCACCGCTGCAAAAACTTCGCTATCGCCTCTATCGCAATCCGCTGTTCCTTTTCGGAATCGGCGTGCCGGCCTATTTCCTCATTCTACAGCGGCTGCCGTGGGTTCACGCACTTCCACCGCGCGAGACCTGGCGTAGCGTCGTCGGACTGAATCTCGCAATGGTCGCGTTCTACCTGCCGCTCGTTTATGTGTTCGGTCTTGCCAACGTTCTCTGGGTCGGCCTGCCGATCCTGCATATCGCGGCGGCTGTTGGCGGCTGGCTGTTCTTCATTCAACATCAGTTCGAGGAAACGACGTGGGAGAAGGCCGAGGGCTGGGACTTCCAGGTCGCGGCGCTGCTGGGATCGTCGTACTACAAGCTGCCCGCCATGCTGAACTGGTTCACCGGCAACATCGGTCTGCACCACATCCATCACCTCAACAGCATGATTCCCAACTACAGTCTGATGGCCTGCCTGAACGCGAGCCCCGAACTGAAGGCGATCAACAAGCTGACGCTGCGCGACAGCCTGAAATGCGCTCGCCTGAAGCTTTGGGACGAAGACGCACAGCGCCTGATTGGATTTAACGAGTTGCCCGCGACGTCGTGAGTGCGGGCTCGCATGTGATGACGGACGCCGACCGCTCACACTTCGAAGACGACCTGCTCACGGTCCGCGACTGGTTGCGCTATGCCGTCACGGCGATGACGCGGGCGCGCCTCGTTTTCGGCCACGGCACAGCGACTGCGATCGATGAGGCGGCATTCCTGATCTTGTCGACGCTCGACTTGCCGATCGACGACATCAACCCGTGGCTCGATTGCCGGTTGCTCAAGGATGAGCGCCGCGCCATCGGCTCAATCCTTTCGAAGCGGATCGCAACACGCAAGCCCGCCGCCTATCTGACGAACCGTGCCTACATTCAGGGTCGCCGCTTCTACATCGACGAACGGGTGATCGTGCCGCGCTCGTTCATCGGCGAGCTTCTGTGCGAGGAGGGATTTGCGTCGATCGTTCCGGATCGCTTCGCGGTTCGTCGCGTTCTCGATCTTTGCACGGGCTCAGGCTGTCTCGCGATATTGGCAGCCGAAGCGTTTCCGAATGCGGACATCCACGCGAGCGACATTTCGGCGGATGCACTGGCGGTTGCTCGGCGAAATATCGACGACTACGGCCTTAACGCGCGTATTCAGACGTTCCACGCCAATCTATTCGAGGGACTTCCCGGCGAAGGCTACGATTTAATTCTTTCCAATCCGCCGTATGTGGCGGGCGCTGAAGTGGCTGCGTTCCCGCCAGAGTATCAAGCCGAGCCGCAGCTCGCGCACCTGGGCGGCGCCGACGGGCTCGATCTCGTGCGGCGGATTTTAGATGCCGCCCCCGAGCATCTCACCGAGACCGGTAATCTGGTCGTCGAGATCGGGACGGGTCAGGAGTTGTTAGAGGCGGCGCGGCCCGACTTGCCGTTCCTCTGGCTCGATACGGAAACGAGTCAAGGCGAGGTTTTCACGCTCGCCGCGTCCGACTTGGCCAAGACGAAGACCGATCGCGGCTGACGGCACGCGCCCCGCACGCGAGGCGACCGCCGCTGCTTGGGCTGAGCGGTTCACGCGACCCGGTCAGCCTCAGCCGAACGCACCGAAGTGGTGCGAAATACCGGTCCCGATCTCGCGGATAGCCTCGTATGACGATTCCATCGGCGTCAGAATTTCGGTTTCGAGACGGGCGTAGTCATCGATGCCGCGCGGACGGTAGGTCGCCTGCTCGTCAAACAACGGAGCGCTTTCCTCGTCGGACTTCTTGGCACCGTGCGGGAAGGCCGCGCGCAAAATGTTCAGCACTTCGGGGATTTCGAGGCTCAAGGCCATTTCGAGAACCTGAGTGTGCGAAAGCCCGTCCTGAGGCGTGAAGCGCGGAAGCTGTGCCGCAAGAATATAGATGCGCATGATCAACGCCAGCCTCAGGGCCTGCAGGAGATCGAGTTCCAAACGGTTCTCATCGGGAACGATGCCGTCTTCGATATTCTGGTCCACAAGGATCGCGTGCAGATCGATGGCGTCCAGACGCAGGAGATGCACGAGCTCGTTGATCGCTTCCTGACGTTCGTCGGGCAGCAAATGTGTCGCCAACGTGCGGAAGGCGGCTTCAAGCGCCTGCTCGCGCCCCCATGAGGCGCGTGACGCCCACAGCCCGGCGTTGAAGACCTGAGCGTTGGCGCCCGCCGCGTTGAGGCTCGAAATGCGCTTGGCATAGGCGATCATGTCGAGCAGCGAGCGCAACCGCTTCGACGATTTGGCGAGCTTGAAAAAGCGATCCCGGTCGGAACCGACGGCGGTGCCGAGGCCGGCGACGACGTTGGCGATGTACCCGAACTGCTGAAGAATGGCGTTGTTGGGAATGGCGCGCATACGCGCCGGATTGCCACGATCGGATGCGTGCTCGCCCTGCCGCTTCACGGGCCGCGACCCGGTCTTGAACAGCAAGTTCGGACCGAAAGCGCCGAGCACGGCGCGATAGCCGTCATGCGCGAACAAGTCCTGCTGGAAAGCGCGCAGCCGCAAGAAGAAATCGAGACTGAAGTTATGCTCCGAATAAAACGGATCGGACTCGGGCTCGGGAATCTCGCCGTCAATCACAACGGTGGCCAAAGCCCGCGTGGTGAGGGCGCGGTTGCCGAAATACATGTATCCGTCGCCGCCCTGGAAACTCGTTTCGTGCTTCACGGGTATTTTGGCGTCGGCAAAGCGGCGGCGCGCTTCATCGGTCATCAGATAGTGCAGGCGCGTGTGCAGGTTGCCGGGATGGGCACCGCGGCCCATCGACTCGCCGTGCGTCGAGAAGATCAGGATTTCCACGTCGCCGAGCTTGGCGCGATCCATCAGCGCCGCGAGGCCGTGATAGTAGCGCTCGATCGCCAGCGTTGCCGGAATCTGACCGATGAAGCGGCCGGCGTCGGAAAATCCTGTCTGGATGCTGATGCGCTTACGGCCGCGCACGTAGTCGCGGTAGGTCTCTTCCTCGACCAGACGCTCCATGATGCGCGAGCCGTTCTCGAGGCCCGATGGCGTCTCGAACAGCGGCGAAATATCGGTGATGTCATCGACGCCGAAGAGCTTGGCGAAGAAGACGGCGATCAGCACGGTCGCCGGAGATTCACATTCCGCGATCAGGAAGCGGATCGGCGTTTCCTTATCGACGTGTTTGTGGATCTGCGAGATCAACGCGAACTGGCGGATGGCGGTCGCCGTTTCGAGGTCGAGCGTCGCGAAATTGACCGACTCGCGCGGGCAATTCTTGATCATCTCGACGATGCGGGCGAGCGACTGACTTTCGGTCAGGTCGCGCGTCCACGGTTCGTGGACGTAAGCACGGAATGCGTTGTTGAGCTGCAGCGCGTTGATGCGCAGATGGATGTGCGAGGTCCCGAGGCCGGTCGCCTCGACGAGACCCGAGAGCGCCGCAAGCGCGCGCTTCATCTGCGGGGTTTGGACCGTGTCGATCAGCGACGCGAACAGCGTCTGCAACGGCTCGACCGTCAACAGGTTGTAGCCGTCGGTCTTGGTGATGATGTTGGCGGATTTCGCGAGGCTCGACGGATCATGCGTGAAGCCGTCGAGCGCCTTGAGCTGCTCATCGACCGAGGCGATGCCGAGGTCGAGCTTACCGACGATCTGCCGCGCCAGCCGTTCGGAGGCGTCGCTGCCGTCAAGCTTATGCTTCAGAACGACGAAGCGCTCGCGAATATCCGCGAGTGCGCCGCGCTTTTCCAACAGGCGCGTCTGGAACGAAAAGGTCCAAGCAATGTCCGTGCGGCCGTCGAGATCGTAGCCGATCCACGATGCCAGCGTCGCGAGGCGCGGCCGCAGCTTGAATGCCGCTTCACCGAACTCTTGCGAGGTGACGCTATAGAACCCGTGCAGCAGTTCTTCGTAGGCGTCGCGCAGGTTGCGGATCGCATCCTGGCAGCATTTGTACTCGTGCTGGAGCGTCAACGTCTGCTCAGGCGCGTGCGGCAGGCCGATCGAGACGTCGCCGGTGGAATCGGAAACGGCGATCTCGACCATCCGGCGATAGAGTGCGTCCGACAATCCGAACGTCGGATGCGCGGTCAGAACGATGCCGGTGCGGGCGCGGTCCCAGCGCCCGGCGAATTTCTCAATCGAACCGGCCTCTTTCGCCGTCTTCTCGATGTAGGAGGTGAAATCTTTCAGCGTGGTTGCCTGATCGACGTAGCCGACCTTCTCGCGCAGGCGGCGCGCGCGGCGCACGCAAGCGCGGTCCATCAGCCGTTCGGAGAGCGTCTTGATCTGATCGAACGAGACGTTCCCCGACTCAAGGCGGCGCGACAGATCGAAGGCGACGTTCAAAATCGGATTGAGCGACGGATTGTCGGGAATCTGCGTTCGGAGGCGCTTCAATTCATCGATGAGCGCGCCTTCATTCAGCTTCGCCGAGTCATTCGATCGCGTCGTGTCTTGCATCCACCAAGCCTCCGCGTCCCGAGGGATAGCGTTCGAGCGTCGTTTCAATTATCTTACGTGATAAGACCGGAGCCGACGTCATTGCAGGCTCCGGTCCCATGCGCGTTTAGGCGACTTTCTTCATTTTGCCGAGCACCTGAGCGACGGTCGAGCCCATCTCCGACGGCGTCGGCGCGATCGTGACGCCGCAGCCTTGCAGGATTTCGACCTTCTCAGCCGCCGATTCACCGAACGCCGAGACGATGGCGCCTGCGTGACCCATGCGGCGGCCCTTCGGCGCCGAAAGGCCAGCGATGTAGGCAATCACCGGCTTCTTCATGTGCTCCTTGGCGTACAGGCCGGCTTCCGCTTCCTGCGGGCCGCCGATTTCGCCGATCATCAGCACGGCATCCGTCTCGGGATCGTTCTCGAAGTGCTCGAGAACGTCACGGTGCGAGGAGCCGTTGATCGGGTCGCCGCCGATACCGACCGACGTCGAGACGCCGATGCCCAGGGCCTTCAACTGCTCGGCGGCTTCGTAGCCGAGCGTGCCCGAGCGGCCGACGATACCGACGCGGCCCGGAAGATAGATATGGCCGGGCATGATGCCGAGCATGGCTTTGCCCGGAGAGATCGTACCGGCGCAGTTCGGGCCGGTCAGAATCATGCGGGCTTCTTTCTTGTAGCGCCGCATGTAGCGCTTCACGCGGATCATATCCTGAGCCGGAATGCCGTCCGTGATGCAGACGCAGTATTTGATGCCGGCGTCGGCGGCTTCCATGATCGCGTCGGCCGCAAACGGCGGCGGCACGAAGACGATCGAGGCTTCCGCGCCCGTCTCGTCCACCGCGCCTTTGACGGTGTTGAAGACCGGCCGGCCGAGGTGCGATGTGCCCCCCTTGCCCGGTGTCACGCCGCCAACAACGTTGGAGCCGTAGTCGATCATTTCCTGAGCGTGGAAGGTGCCGATACGTCCGGTAAAGCCCTGGATCAGGATCGGCGTCTTTTCATTGATAAAGATTGCCATTGTGCGTTTCTCCTGACTTACGCTTTTTTGGCCGCTTCGACGGCGTGCTTTGCAGCTTCCGCGAGCGTATCAGCGCTGATGACGGTCAGGCCACTGTTATCGATGATCTTACGGCCCTCCTCGACATTCGTTCCCGCCAAACGCACGACGATCGGCATGGTGATCTCGAGTTCCTTGACGGCATCGACAACGCCCTTCGCAACCCAATCGCAACGGTTGATGCCGGCGAAGACGTTGACCAGGATGGCTTTGACGTTCTTGTCGCGCAGAACCGCCTTGAACGACTTGGTGACGCGCTCAGGCGAGGCGCCGCCGCCGATGTCGAGGAAGTTCGCCGGTTCACCGCCCGCGAGCTTGATCATGTCGAGCGTCGCCATCGCGAGGCCGGCGCCGTTGACGATGCAGCCGATGTCGCCGTCGAGACCGACGTAGGCAAGGCCACGGTCGGACGCATAGGTTTCGCGCGTGTCTTCCTGGCTCTTGTCGCGAAGCTCGGCGATGTGCGGCCGGCGGAAGAGCGCGTTGTCGTCGAACGACATCTTGGCGTCGAGCGCGAGAACCTGCTTTTCCTTCGTGATGACCAGCGGATTGACTTCCACCATCATCGCGTCGAGGTCACGGAATGCGCGATAGCAACCCATGATCGCGGGCACGATCTTGTTGACGATGTCGGGATCGACGCCCAATCCGAAGGCCAATTCGCGGGCCTGGAATTGCTGCATGCCGACGGCCGGGTCAACGCTGACGCGGATGATCGTGTCGGGCTGCGTTGCGGAAATCTCTTCGATGTCCATGCCGCCCGCCGCCGATGCAACGACGACGATACGCTCTGAAGCACGATCCATCACGAAGCCGAGATAGATTTCGCGATCGATGTTCGTCGCTTCCTCGATGTAGAGGCGCGAGACCAGCTTGCCGGCCGGTCCCGTCTGATGCGTGACGAGTTTGCGGCCAAGCATGAATTCAGCCGCTTCCTCGATTTCCTTTTCCGTCTTGCAGACCTTGACGCCGCCGGCCTTGCCGCGGGCGCCGGAATGAATCTGCGCCTTGACGACGACCGTGCCGCCCAGTTCGCTGGCGCGATAGGTCGCCTGCTCGGGGCTGTAGGCCAGGCCGCCGCGCGCGATCGGCACGCCGAACTTCGCGAGAAGCTCCTTGGCCTGGTACTCATGAATGTCCATGTCGTTGGACTCCTTGGAAAGCGTTTCCGGGCTTATTTATTTCGCTGCGGCGCGTGCCGCTTCGCTTTTCTTGATGGCGGCGGCGGTGGCGAGCAAGTTCTTCGCCATCTTCTCCGAAGCGGCGTCGATCATCTTGCCGTCGAGCGAAGCAGCGCCCTTACCCTGGGCTTCGGCTTCCTTCAGAGCGACGAGAATGCGCTCAGCACGCTCGACTTCCTTGGCGGTCGGAGAGTAGATCTCGTTGGCAAGGTCGATCTGCGACGGATGGATGGCCCACTTGCCTTCCATACCCAGCGCGGCGCCACGACGTGCAGCGGCCTTGTAGCCTTCCGGATCGTCGATGCCGCCGAACGGTCCGTCGATCGGACGCAGGCCGTATGCGCGGCAAGCAACCGTCATGCGCGACAAGGGGAAATGCCACTGGTCGCCCGGATAATCGGGGTTCAAGCCGCCGATGACGACGGTGCGGGCCTTGTTGAAGGCCGAGTAGTCGGCAACGCCGAAGTGCATCGCTTCAAGCCGGCTGTTGGCCGATGCAATGGCTTCAACGTTGGCCATGCCGAGCGGCGTTTCGATCAGTGCTTCGGTGCCGATCGAGTTCTTCAAGCCCTTCGCGACTTCGATCTGGCTGACGATACATTCAACGGTATAGACGTCCGCCGGCACGCCGACCTTCGGAATGAGGATCGTATCGAGGTGTGCGCCAGCTTGCTCCACGATATCGACGACGTCGCGGTACATGTAGTGGGTGTCGAGGCCGTTGATGCGAACCGCGACGCTCTTGCCGGCGCCCTTCCAGTCGAGATCGTTCAGAGCCTGGATGATGTTCTTGCGGGCCTGCTCCTTCTCGGGCGGCGCAACGGCGTCTTCGCAATCGAGGAACACAAAATCAGCGGCGCTCTTGATGGCGCGATCGATCATGCTCGGATTTGAGCCCGGCACGGCAAGATAAGAACGCTGCAGACGTTGCGTGCGGGTCGGGGTCGGGGTGTAGCTCATCGGCAATCGCCTTCCTAGACTAGGGTTTTCGTTTCTGTGCGGTGCATTTTTTTTGCGAGCGCGCGAGTCCAATTGCTGGCCCGTCGCGCTCGCTTTGTGAGATGCCGGGCCCGGCCTCGTGGCCGGGCGCCGCTGCTTTAAGCGGCTTTCGCCTTGATCGGTTCGGCGCTCGTTGCCGACTTGACCGGATGCTTCGTGAAGTATTCGGCGGCAGCGCCAGGGCCCGAGCCGAGCTTCACCGGAACACCGCAATCCTTGAGCGCCATCTCGACGGCGAACAGAACGCCGCCGACCATGAACTCGTCGAGCGAGCCGAGGTGACCGATGCGGAACACCTTGCCCGCAACCTTGTTCAGACCCAGACCGAGCGACGTGTTGTAACGATAGTAGGCGGTCTTGGTGACGGCGTTGCTATCGATGCCTTCCGGCACGAGAACGGCCGACACGGTGTCGGAATACCACTTCGGTTCCTTCGCGCAGAGCTTGAGGCCCCAGGCGTGGACACCGGCGCGAACGCCGGAAGCAAGACGATGATGACGTGCAACGACGTTGTCGATGCCTTCGCCGAGCAGAAGATCAATCGAGGTCCGCAGGCCGCGGATCAGCGTCGTCGCAGGCGTGTACGGGAAAAAGCCCTGATCATTGGTCTTGATCATGTCTTCCCAAGAGAAGAAGCAGCGGTTCATGCGACCGTTCTTGCTCTTGTTTGCGTCGAGTGCCTTCTGCGAGACGGCGAGAATGCCGAGGCCCGTCGGCAGCATGAAGCCCTTCTGCGAACCGGAAACGCAGCAATCGACGCCCCAATCGCCCATGCGCATTTCGAGCGAGCCGACCGACGACACGCCGTCAACGAAGAGAAGTGCCGGATGCTTAGCGGCGTCGAGCGCCTTGCGAACGCCTGCGACGTCGCTGGCAACGCCGGTCGCCGTTTCGTTTTGCGTGACGAACACGGCCTTGATTTCGTGGTTCTTATCCTTGGCGAGGATCTCAGCGTACTTCTCGACGGGAACGCCCGTGCCCCACTCTTCGTCGCAAACTTCAGGCTTCAGTCCGAGGCGCTCGGCCATATCGACCCAAAGAAGCGAGAACTGGCCGAAGCGGCTCATCAGCACCTTGTCGCCGACAGCGAGGGTGTTCTCAATTGCCGATTCCCAAGCGCCGGTGCCCGACGAGGGGAAAAGGAAAACGCGGCCGTCTTTCATTTTGAAAACCTTCTTGAGGTCTTCGAAGATCGGCAGCGTGAGCTTCGGAAATTCCGGCGAGCGCATGTCTTCCATCGGAAGGTTCATCGCGATGCGCACAGCGTCTGGAACGTTGGTCGGGCCGGGAATAAAGAGGTGGGGCGTAACGGTCATGAGCGTTTCTCCGCGCTGCGTTGAGCCAAGCCGGACGCGCCCCGTTAGGTTGCAGGGGACGCGAGATCCGGCGTGCTTTTGCTGATCCTTCCGCCCGATCGCAGATGCGGGCGTCAGTCTTAACTAGCAGGCGGACAGTGAGCGTGTGAACGAAAAACTAACAACACCCCGTTGGGCAGGGTGAGCTACCCACCTCTGCGGCTTTGCGCAGCGGCTGCACGACAGTGCGGCGAAGCGGCTAGCTTTGCTCGTTACGGTTAATCGAGACGTGCAGTGCAACAGCCATCGCACGGTTCGACACGCCCAATTTATCGTACAAGTTTTTCAGGTGATATTTCACCGTATTGCGCGAGATGCCGGTGCGCGCCGCGATCTGCAGGTTCGTCCAGCCGTTCGCAAGCGCAGCAAGCAGTTCGCGCTCGCGCGCCGTCAGACCTTCGAGCGGATCGTGGTTCAGCAAATCGATATCGACGTACGGTAGCGACAAGCGGCCGCGCGCGACGGAAACGACCGCTTCGAGCAGCACTTGCGGATCTTCCGTTTTCGAGACGAAGCCCCAAGCGCCACCCTTGATGGCTTGCCTCAACACTTCGCTGCTGCGTTCGCCGGTATAGATGACGACGCGCGTCGGCCATTTCTCCTGTTTGACGCGCGCGAGAACGGCTCCGCCCGTCATGTCGGGGAGCGACCAGCCAACGATGGCGATTTCAGACGGCTTCGATTTTAGCGCCTCAGCCAGGGCTCCGCCGGTCGCATGGACGCCGCCGACGGTGAAGCGGCCGTCGCGCTCGATCAGCGCCTCCAGACCCGCGCGAACGACCGGGTTCTGATCCGCTATCGTGACCATTATCTTGCCGGCCATCAACGCTACGACCCTCGAGACGGCCATGTCCTGGCCCAACTGCACGCGACTCCGAATACCCCGGAGATGGCGACCCCGGCAGGATTTGAACCTGCGACCTACGGTTTAGGAAACCGTTGCTCTATCCAGCTGAGCTACGGGGCCGATCCGAGCCTTGCGGCAGGTTATCGACGCACCCCGATCCGGGGGCGCCAACAAGCTATGCTTTGCGCACTTCGGCAGGTCAAGGGAATGGCGGGACGCGCGTCGCCACGACCACGGAGCACTCGTACAAGGCTTTGAATGCCCGCGTTATTCTACTTTTGATTGAATGTGTCAGTTTGATCGCATATGGTAAACGAGTGGTCGCGAGTGCGCGGGAGGCTGAGATGCTCAGCGGGGCCCCGCGAGGGCCGCTCGCGACTACACATTCCAAAAAACCTGGCCAAAAAACTTGGCCAAAAAAATTCGACCAAAAAAATTGGTCGCTTCGCTGGCGCGGCGTTCTGTTGAATGGCCGCTTGTTCACGCTGGCGTCCGCCGAGTTGCATGGGCCCACCTTGAAAAATGCTCCGTTTGCCTGAAACGCTTGGCGACCGTCCATGTCTGTGCTCTCTTTGTCGGCCATGGGGTGGGGTTCATCAGTACGTGTAGCCTTAAGCGTCGCGGGTCTTGGGGTTGCTGCGATTTCCGCAACCGCAGCTGCTGACGACACTGCGTCCGAACCCTGCACGCTCGAGCCCGGCCCGACGCACACCGTAGCGCGTGTCCTTGATGGAGAGACCCTGGTTCTCGACGACGGTACGGCGGTGCGCCTCATCGGAGCGCTTGCGCCACGGGCCCGCGATGCCGGTGCGCAATCCGGCACTTGGCCACCGGAAATCAGAGCGACCAAATTTCTTTCTGATCTTGTGCTCGGAAAGACCGTGAAACTGGCGTTTGGCGGGCGCAAGCGTGACCGTTACCGGCGATCGCTGGCGCAGGTCTTCGTGGCGGAAGGCGGCAAGGACGAATGGGTGCAAGGCGCGCTTCTGGCGGAAGGTCATGCGCGAATGTACGGCCTGCAGGAGAGCTTTTCGTGCGCCCGCGAACTCCTCGCACACGAAGCTGAAGCGCGGCGCAAGCACCTCGGGCTTTGGAGCAACGATGTCTACCGTGCGATGCCTGCAAACCGTCCCCATGCCTTGATGCGGCAACGGGGAAAGTATGTGCGGGTGATCGGCAGCGTGGTGTCCATCGGCCGAACAAAAAGCACGACGTATCTCAATTTCGGGACGGACTGGCACAGCGATTTCACGGTCCGGATCAGCAAGCGCGTGCTTTCCGCAAGCCCCGATTTTGCCGGCGTGGTCGAAGGACTCGCTGCCAAGACGATCATTGTCCGCGGCTGGATCGAGAGGCGTGGCGGGCCGTTGATCGACCTCGTCGATGCCTCGCAAATCGAGATCATGGGCAACGAACCGGGCCCGAACGTCAGCGCCGTTGGCGCATCCTCCAACGCGCAACCGGCGAGCGCGCGAGCGAATTCCGCAGTCGATCCCGACACCCCAAAGCAACAGCGCCCGGCTCCGACCGAAGGTGCGGAACCAGGCGCTGTCAATTTGTAGTCGCGTTGCTGAGAGAGCCGTTAAGCGGCTTCCTCGACGGACGACTCGTTTTCGGCCATGCGGCGGCCCTTGGCGCTCTTCGACAAGATGTCGGTGATGCGCTGAACCGCACCACGCTCGTCGAGCTTTTCGACGGCTGCCAACTCGCGGGCCATGCGGTCGAGCGCGTCTTCGTAGAGCTGCCGCTCGGAGTAGGACTGCTCGGGCTGCGCCTCGGAGCGATACAGGTCGCGAACAACCTCGGCGATCGAGATCAGGTCGCCGGAGTTGATCTTGGCGACGTATTCCTGAGCGCGACGGCTCCACATCGTACGCTTGATGCGGGCACGGCCCTTCAGAGTCTCCATCGCCTTCTTGACGAGAGGCTCGTCCGCGAGCTTACGCATACCGACGCTGGCGAGCTTGCCGGTCGGCACGCGCAACGTCAGCTTTTCCTTGTCGAATGTGATGACAAAGAGTTCGAGCGACATGCCGGCGATTTCCTGCTCCTCGATGCCGACGATGCGGCCGACGCCGTGAGCCGGATAGACGACGAATTCGTTGGCCTTGAAGCCGTGACGCTGGTTGACCGGCTTTTTCTGGACGGCCAGAAGCTGACGCGCGGCAGCGGCCTTTTCGGCAAGCGCCTTCGGCGACACCGGCTGGGCCGCCGGAGCGACGGGCGAAGACAGTTTTTGGCCTGCCGATTTGTGCGTGCCGGCAGCGGCGGTCATGGCGCGCTGCGGAGCCGCAGCAGCAGCCTTGGCGGCAAGGTGCGCTGCCGGTGCGATCGGCTTCTTCACAGCGCCGGCTTCGACCTTCGGCGCGGCTTTCGCGGCAGCCACGGGAGCTTTCTTGACGGATTTGGCAGCAGCAGGCTGAGTCGCCTTCACCGTTTTGGCGGCGGCGACGGGCTTGGCTTTGGCGGCGGGCTTCGCCGATTTCTGGGTGCTCGCGGCTACCTTCAGCGGAACGGCCTTACGAACAGCCGACTTCGCTGCGGACTTGGGGCCGACCGGAGCTTTTTTCTTCTGCGCCATATTGTTTCTCACTCTTGCATACTGGGCGGCGCCGGGGGCCGACGCGCCTTCAGACCGCCTTCGAGGCGGGCACCGTGTCGTTGACCGCTAGGCCGACGACACGCGCGCATTGGTCCAAACCTCTTCCGTTAAGAGAGGCCGTCCCCTGCGCGCTCATATGTGGCCTAACTTTGCAAACTCAGTCCGACTCTGAATTGGCCCTGTGACGCCCCATAACGTCTTCGTGAGTTCCGCCCATCAGAGTGGGGCGACCCTCTTTTGTTCACGGCCGTTTCGGATTTGTGCAGACTTAACGCCATCGAGAAACACACTAACACAAAATTGCCCGCAATTGAAGGGCGACCTCCTGAGACAATCTGGTCGAGCTTAAAACGCGCGCCAAAACGGCACGTTCGCGATTCTTAGAATAGGCCGCAATGGCGCAAATATCCGGCCTTTAGCTCTGAAATCTCAGAATGTTAGTCTCCAGAACCTGGATTTGGAGAAAAATACTTTTCAAATTTATCAGGTGTGTCCTTGAACTCCTCGGCTTCGGGGAGCGCCGGCTTCTTGGCGGTGATGTTCGGCCAGCTGTCAGAGTACTGCCGGTTTAGTTCGAGCCACTTTTCCATGTTGGGCTCAGTGTCGGGCTTAATGGCCTCGACGGGGCACTCAGGTTCGCAGACGCCGCAATCAATGCATTCGTCGGGATGAATGACGAGCATGTTCTCGCCTTCGTAGAAGCAATCGACCGGGCAGACCTCAACGCAATCGGTGTATTTGCACTTGATGCATTTATCGTTGACGACGTAGGCCATAGTCATTCCCAGTTTAGCGATCGCCGTTGGCTGCGTGTCTCGGAATCGCGCACGTCACGGCACCGCCTTATTAGCATAGGCGGCGGGCTTGCCTAGATGAACCAGAGTCACAGTTCCGAGCGGCCTTTGAGCTTGTCGATCTGACGGCGCTCGCGTTTTGTCGGACGACCTGAGCCTTCCGGCCGAACCGCAGAAGATCCCGCGTTCTGTAGGACGGTCCCGGCAATTTCTCCCTTAGACATGGCGCGTTGCACGGGCGGTGTAAGGTCACTATAGAGTGTCTGGGCTTCCGTCGCCGGCCCGCGCCGCGCCCCAATCGCCCTGATCTCCAGACTCCGCACAGACGGCCCAAGGACCAAGGTCAAGACATCGCCCGGCTTCACAAGAACGCTCGGCTTATCGATCTTTACGCGGTTTATACGGACTTTGCCGCGCTCAATCAGGGCCTGGGCCAAGGTTCGCGATTTGGTAATTCGGGCGAACCAAAGCCATTGGTCGATGCGCTGATTTGAGCCGGAGCCCGTTAGCATCAGGTCGAGCCGGAGCCTTCGCTGCGTTTTTCCATCTGTGCCTTCAGCGCCGCAAGCGCGGCAAAGGGCGAGGAGTCCCCGCCGGATGATTTCGGTGGCGCGGCCGTCATGACCTGCGGCGACCGGCGCGGCTCATCGCGACGGCGACCTTCATGGCGATTGTCGCCGGAGCGGTTGTTGCGCTTCTCGTGATCGCGCCGGAACCGGTTGCCTTCATCCTTGCGCGAGGTCTGCTCACTCGATCGTCCTTCACTCCCGCGACGGTCGAAGCGCTTGCCCGATCGCCGGTCGCTGTCGTTGGCTTCGGCGGCGACCGGAGTCGGAGTGCTGCCTTCAACTGGGGGCGCGCCGGCAGGTGTTCCACGCTGGTGGCGGGACCGGCCGCGCGAATGGCGCGCGTCGCGATCGCCGTCCCGGCGCGGGCCTTCGCGACGTTGATGGCGGCGGGGACGCCAAATTTCTTCAAACTGCGGTTCGTGCTCGGCAGCAGCGGCCGTCTCGGCCGGGGTGGCGTCTGCATCGACGGCTGTTGCAGGTTCCAATGGTGCGCCTTCGGCCGGAGCGGACTCCAGCTCGGCCTGCACGACAGCAGCAGGTGCGGCTTCTTCCGTCGATGCCGGCGCAACGGCGGCGGTTCCGGGTTCCTCAGGCGGTTGCGCCTCGGCGCTCGTGGGCTCCGGTGTCGCCTGGGCCGCAGATTGTTCCGTGACCGGCGCCTCGGACGGCGACGCCACGATCGGTCGACGCTCAAGCCGGAAGCCCAACGCCTTCAGGACTTCGCCGAGTTCTTCCGCCGAACAGCCGAGGATCGACATCATATCGTCGGTGGCCCTGAAGCCGCCGTCGCCTGTCGATCCCTTGGGCGGCATGTCCGCTTTTTCAGGAGACGAGCGCCAAGCGAGCAGCGGCCGGATCAGATCCGCCAGACGTTCGAGAATATCGAGGCGCACGGCGCGCGGACCACAAACGTGGAATCCGTGGGCGCGATAGAGCGCTTCTGGCACTGTCGCATCGGTGGCGACGGAGGTCAGACCTGGTCGCGGCAATTGCGGAACCGAGCCATCTCCGGCAGGGGCATTTTTCAAAAACCAAAGGGTCGCCGCGAGGTCAGCCGCCGCAGGCTTCAGCATAAGCGGGAAGAAGATGTTGAAGGCGCCGAAGCGCAGACCATATTTGCGCAGTTCCGCACGCGCCGACTGATCGAGCGCATTGATGTCGTCGGCGACCGTCTCGCGCTTCAATGCACCGAGACTTTCCTTCAACTGAAATGCGATGCCGCGCGCAAGCCCCTGTAATTCTCCCGTCGCCGACATGTCGATCAGCGGCTTCAACTTCTCGCCGATCGTCGTCTCGATCCAGGTCTTGAGACGCGCAAGAACTTTTTCGCGATCGCTCTCGCTCATGTGCTCGTCGTCGATGAGCGACAGACCCGGCTGCAACGGATCTTCGGAACGCTCGAGCTTGGCGATCTCTTCGTCACGCCAAAGAACGACGCCGGAGCGCGTCAGCTTAAACGCATCGCTCTGGGCGGCCGCCACACGGCGGGCACGCATGCCAAGTTCGCGCGTCACGACCTGCATCGCCGCTTGGCGCGTGGCGCGTTCGTGGATTCCATCGCCGGCCGCATCGAGCGTAAAGCGAAAACCTTTCAGACGCCCGACGAAATGATTTTCGACGGTGATTGCGCCATCCTCGGCGATGTCCGCCGTCAATTCTTCCTTGTCTCGCATACCCTTCATCAATGCGCTGGTCCGGCGATCCACAAAACGCTGTGTCAAGCATTCGTGCAGAGCGTCGGAGAGACTATCTTCTATGGCCCGTGTCCGTTCCTGCCAGTGTCCCGGATCCGCGAGCCAGTTCGGGCGATTGGCGACGAACGTCCACGTGCGAATATGAGCGATGCGCGTTGCCAGCGTATCGATATCGCCGTCGGTACGGTCCGCCAAAGCGACTTGCTTGGAGAACCAATCTTCCGAGATGCGATGCGTTCCGGTCGTCAGATGTTTGTAGACATTCGAGACGAGCTCGGCATGGCTCTGCCCCGATATCTTCCGATAATCGGGAAGCTGGCAAACATCCCAAAGCAGCGCCACGTTTTGCGGCGTGGTTGCGATATCCGAAATTTCGCGATCCGAACTCAGCGCTTCCAGCGCGGCGACATCATCCGCTGTGCGGGCGCGCGTCAGGCGTTGCTCTCGCGGCAGTTCGCGGAGCGATTCATGCAAGGCGGCGAGCGTCTTGAAATCGAGATTGCGGTTGCGCCATTGCAGCGTGCGAACGCTATCGAAACTGTGCGTTTCGAGCCGTTCGACCATGTCGGCGTCGAGCGCTTCAGCGCCGCCGGTCACGCCGAACGTGCCGTCGTTCATATGGCGTCCGGCGCGGCCGGCGATTTGTCCGATCTCACCGGGCGTCAGATTGCGGTGGTTGTGGCCGTCGAATTTTCTCAGCGCCGAAAATGCGACGTGATCGATATCGAGATTGAGGCCCATGCCGATGGCGTCGGTGGCAATGATGAATTCGACATCGCCAGACTGATAGAGCGCGACTTGGGCGTTGCGCGTGCGCGGCGAGAGCGCCCCGAGCACGACGGCGGCGCCGCCGCGCTGACGACGAATCAATTCGGCGAGCGCGTAGACGTCCTGCGCCGAGAACGCGATGATCGCGGAGCGCGCGGGCAGTCGCGTGATTTTCTTTTCGCCGGTGTACGTCAGTTTCGACAGACGCGGACGTGAAATGAAGTTGGCGCCCGGGATCAAATCGGAAATCGCGTCGCGCATCGTTTGCGCGCCGAGCAGCAATGTTTCCGAACGGCCGCGCGCGTGTAGCAGGCGATCGGTGAAGACGTGGCCGCGCTCCGGGTCACCGCAGAGCTGGATCTCGTCGATCGCCAGAAAATCGACGTTGATATCGCGCGGCATCGCCTCGACGGTCGAGACCCAGTAGCGGGCGCGTTCGGGTTTGATCTTTTCCTCACCCGTGAGGAGAGCGACATTCTCAGCCCCAACACGCGACTTGATCTTGTCGTAGACCTCGCGCGCGAGCAGACGCAGCGGCAAACCTATGATGCCGCTTTCGTGGCCGAGCATGCGCTCAATGGCCAGATGGGTTTTGCCGGTATTTGTCGGTCCAAGCACCGCTGTTACATTACGAATGCGGGCTTCGAGATCGCTTACCATGTCGTGCCTGACTCCGGATCGGCCCCTGGCATTGCAGAGCAGGGGCGCGAGATCAAGGGATATTCCTCGCGTCGTTCGGGCTTGATCTCGAAATCTCGACTGCCTGATGCATTCGCCTGCGGCGTTACTGCTTGAGTGCAATTTGAACGTTATTGGGCGCCGTGATGTGGATTTCCTCAGCCGTCATCATCGCCGGGCCAATGGTGGATGGAACGGAAACGCGGTAGGGGACGTAGATTCCGGCGCTTGGAATGGCCCGGAGCGCGATTTCGATGTGATCGTAGTCGATCCAGGGCTTGACGAAATCCTTCGGCTTGTGGCCAGCGATCGGAATATACTTCACGCGGCATACCAGAAGTTCCCGAGGTTGGCCCGTCGGGTGCTTTTCCGCAATCGCCTCGCGCCGTTTCAGCGAGAGCTTGAGATCAAAGCGGGCCTTGCCATCGAAGACCGGAATCGTGCGGTTGCAGGCATCGGCGCCGGTTGCATCCGAGATCGCGAGCGTCGCGGAAATCGGGTCGAAAACGTGCTTCAGATTGTCGGGCTTCACCTTGATGGCGTCAGGATGCGGCGGTTTGTTCGGGACGAGCGCGATCGACTTCACATCCCCGGCGTTAAACCCCATCGTGACCGATGCCACCTTCGACCCCTTCTTGTAGCTCATCTTATAAGCGGCAGGATGCGGTCCGGTTCCATCGACCGAGCCGCTGCCCGTGAACGTGCCGGTCCATTTGAAGGCACCGAACAGCGCGCTGATCTTCGTCTTGCCGGTCGCGGAATATGTGGTGCCGCTATAATGGGATGAAAAGTTGTAGGAGCCGACCTCAAAGCCGTTGAATGTCAGGCGGTATCGGGCCTTGACCTCGGTTGGCCAGGACTGCTCGCGGGCCACGGCCGGCGCGAGTGTCGCGGCGATCGCCGCCGTTCCGAGGGCGAACAGGCCAAATGCGAGAAGACGCCGCCGGGCGCCGCCTTTGGAGGTCAACATTGGGTCTTCCCCTGCACCCCGGATGCAAGCTGCTGGCTTAGTGTGACTTTGCGTCTATTCTTGGACTTCCGGGCGGGAGCGGGTTCATCTGGTGGAGGAGCATTTGCAGCCTCCCTGGCCTCATTGCCGCTTCTGGCCGCTGTTCGGCTTGACGGACGTCCCGCGCCTCAATTATACACCGCGCTGTAGACCCCGTGAGCCCTGCTGACGGGGCGCATTTTTTGCTGCTATAGCAGATTTTGATGGACCGCACCCGCGTCAAGGGTTGCGGCGTAGGAGACCGTTATGACCAGGCGTTGCGAGCTGACCGGCACTTTGCCTCTGTCAGGCCAACTCAGAAGCCATGCCGAAAACAAGAGCAAGCGCAAGTTCCGGCCCAACCTCCACAACGTCACGCTGATGAGCGACGTTCTCGGACGGAAAGTTCGCATGCGTATCTCGGCACGCGCGCTGAAGTCGGTCGAGCACCGCGGCGGTCTGGACGCCTTTCTGCTGAAGGCGAAGAACGACGATCTTTCGGCGGCACTGCTGAAGCTGAAGCGCGAAATCCAGAAGGCGCAGACCAACAAGGCCGCCGCCTAAGGTCTTCGGTGCTAGCGACTGAAATTCACCCGGCGCGGACAGTCCGCTGCCGGGTTTTTGCTTATCCGCCGTCGTTGACCGTAAACTGCAGAAGCAGTGTTCGCTGCAGGAAGTGATTGAAGTTGTCGTCCGAGATCATCGACACGAGAACTTCACCGGATTTGAGCCGTGTCACGGACAGCCCTTCCATATTGTCGATCTGATCGTTGAGGTCAGCTTCCATCAGGGTCTCGCCGATGGCGGTGCGTCCAGGGCGAAGCTCTCCGGGAGCGATACGCCTGAGACGCATCTTGAGGCCCTCCGTCCAGCGGAAGCGGCGCTCCAATACAAACAGCGTGCCGTCATCGAGGCTCGATAGATCCGTGATGTCATAGTCGCCGATAGATTTCAGATGCACAGCGACTGGGCCTTTGCCGGTCCACAGCCAGCCGGTGTGATTGCGCGAGGTGTCGTACAGGCGTTCCGAAAAGGCGATGAGCGATCCCTTGTAAGGACCGCCCTTCAGCACTGTTATCGCCTCGAAGCCTTGGTTCGCACGCATGTGGCGGGCCCGGCGGGGCAGCGGGATGCTACCGCGATCGGCCGAGAGACCCGAGCGCGTCACGGCATAGCGCTCGATGCGGTGCCGTTGTTCAAACCCGACGAAGGCCGTGCCGTCATCCAGTGTTCCGCTGGCAAGGGCGATCGATTCCGCATCGCGGCCGCGCTTGCGGCTGATCGGCTTTCCATCACGATCCAGCACAGGGCCGAGTTCGGCGTGCGTGATGCCGGACAAGCGCGTGCCGTCGTACGTAAGCGTGCCGGTGAGCCAGACGCCGGAATCCGAAATGGCGAGCAGCGATTTCGCGTCGTCGCTGACGACGAGACCGGACCAGCCACCGAAATTCGGAGATGGCGACGTCAGGGTCAAACCACCGCGAAAGGTGAGCTTGCTCGACAGCGGTTGCCGTTTGGCGTCATCGAAGCGCGTGAACGTTTTGATCGTCGAAGAATGGACGGCAATCGGCGCCGCCTTCAATTCCGTGATGTCCGGCTTCGGCCCGGCCCATGCTACCGCCGATGTGCCAGCCAAGACGGCCGCAAGAAGAATTGCGCGCCGGATAAGGACGGGCTTTCCAGGCGGCCTCAATGGATCAAGGCTCGCCGCGTGCGTCTCGGGTCGTATTCTTGCCGCTCGGGCTTTTCTTCGAAAAGCTCGACGAGTTTTTCCGTCATGGCGCCCGCCAATTCGGACGCATCGGTGATCGTCACCGCACGGCGATAGTAACGGGTGACGTCGTGCCCGATGCCGATGGCGATCAGCTCCACCGGCGAGCGCGTTTCGATTTCATTGATCACCTGACGCAGGTGCTGTTCGAGATAGCTGCCGGAGTTGACCGACAGCGTTGAATCATCGACCGGCGCACCATCGGAAATCATCATCAAAATGCGCCGCTGCTCGGGGCGGCCGACGAGCCGCGCGTGCGCCCAGGCGAGCGCTTCGCCGTCGATGTTTTCCTTCAGCAAGCCTTCGCGCATCATCAGCGCCAGCGCGTTTTTCGAGCGCCGCCAGGGCGCGTCGGCGGTCTTGTAGATGATGTGGCGCAGATCATTGAGACGCCCCGGCGCCGACGGCTTGCCCGCCGCAAGCCACTCCTCGCGCGACTGCCCGCCCTTCCAGGCTTTGGTGGTGAAGCCCAGGATTTCGACTTTGACGCCGCAACGTTCGAGCGTCCTCGCCAGGATGTCGGCACAGCACGCGGCCACCATGATCGGACGGCCGCGCATCGAACCGGAATTATCAAGCAGCAGCGTCACGACGGTATCGCGGAAATCGGTATCACGCTCGCGTTTGAAGGATAGGGCTCCGGTCGGGTCCGTGATGATGCGGGTGAGACGCGCGGCGTCGAGCTGGCCTTCTTCAAGGTCGAAATCCCAGCCACGGTTCTGCTGCGCCAGCAGACGCCGCTGCAGCTTGTTGGCGAGCTTCGCGACCGCCGCCGAAAGGGTCTTGAGTTCCTTATCGAGAAAGGACCGCAACCGCTCCAGCTCTTCCGGCGTCGATAGTTCGGCGGCGCCGACTTCTTCATCGTGGGCGCGCGTGAAAACCTTGTAGCCAAAGGCTTCGGGGTTATCGAGAACGGTCGAGTTGGGACGCCACGGCGCGGGCGCCTCCTCGTCGTCGACGTTCTCCTCATCCATTTCTTGCTGCTCGGTCTGGCCAGCGTCGATCATCTCCTCGGTTTCGGAGAGATCGCCTTCGGAAAGCTCCTCTTCGCTTTCCTTGTCCTGGCCGTCGGAGCCTTCGTCGCTCGTTTCTTCCGACTCGTCGGTGCCGCCTTCGTTGGCGCCTTCGTCGCCCTCGTCCTCATCCTGATCCGGCTGATCCAGATCCGACGGATCGGCCATTTCGAGCGTCTTCAGGAGATCGCGAATCTGGCGGCCGAACTGCTCTTGGTTTTCAGAGAGCGCTTCGAGGCGTTTGAGAAATTTGCCGCCCCGCGCTTCGATCACCGGCCGCCAAAGATCGACGAGGCCCTTTGTCGATGGTGGAGGCGGCAAGCCTGTCAATTGTTCACGAATGAGCAACGCCAACGCATCTTCGAGCGGCGCTTCGGCACGATCGCTGACGGCCTTGAAGCGGCCGTGGCCATAGTGATCTTCAAGACGCGCCGTCAGGTTTGCGGCCATGCCCGGCATGCGGATGGCGCCAAGACCTTCGACGCGGGCACGCTCCGCCGCTTCGAAGATAGCGCGCGCCGGCCCCGGCGGTGGCGCGACCCGTCGATGGATTTTTGCGTCGTGGCAGCCGATCTGAAGCGCCAGGCTATCGGCCCAGCCGCGCGCCAATGCGATGTCTTTCGCGGTCGGCGTGCGCGGCGGTTCCGGAAGATAGACCGACTTGCCCGAGATATCGCCTTTGCCGGGTCCGAAATCGACTTCGATGGTGCTGTCTCCGGCAATCGCGCGAACGGCCGGGGCAAGCACGCGCTTCAGCGGCTCGGCCGGTGCTTCGCGGCGTTTGTTCGGAGGCATCGCCATTATATTCGTCCGAAAGAGACCCAGCTTAGCTCAGCGCAACGTTGGCGGTGCTTTCGGACAGCTCCTCACCGAAGCAGCGTTGATAGAATTCCGCGACAAGCGGCTTTTCGAGATCATCGCACTTGTTCAGGAACGTGACGCGGAACGCGAAGCCGATGTCGCCGAAAATTTCTGCGTTCTCAGCCCACGTCATCACGGTACGCGGACTCATCACCGTCGAAAGATCGCCGTTGATGAAAGCCGAGCGCGTCAGATCGGCGACGCGCACCATATGCGAGACCTGCTTGCGCTTGGCCTCGGTCTTGGCGAAGGCCTTAACCTTCGACAGCACGATCTTGGCTTCATCATCGTGCGGCAGATAATTCAACGTCGCAACGATCGACCAGCGGTCCATCTGTCCCTGGTTGATCTGCTGCGTGCCGTGATACAGGCCCGACGTGTCGCCGAGGCCGATGGTATTCGTCGTCGCGAACAGCCGAAACGCCGGATGCGGACGGATCACCTTCGATTGATCGAGCAGCGTCAACTTGCCGGAAATTTCAAGGACGCGCTGGATGACGAACATCACGTCCGGGCGGCCGGCGTCGTACTCGTCGAAGACGAGCGCGGTGTTGCTCTGCAGAGCCCAGGGGAGAATGCCTTCCTTGAACTCGGTGACTTGCTTGCCGTCCTTCAGAACTATCGCGTCCTTGCCGACGAGATCGATGCGCGACACGTGGCTGTCGAGATTGACGCGCACGCAGGGCCAATTGAGACGCGCGGCCACCTGCTCGATATGGGTCGATTTACCGGTGCCGTGATAACCCTGGATCATCACGCGCCGGTTGTGCTTGAAGCCGGCGAGGATCGCGAGCGTCACGTCACGATTGAAGAGATAGTCCGGATCGAGGTCCGGGACGTGATCCTCGGCTTGCGAATAAGCAGGAACTTCAAGATCGCTGTCGATCCCGAAAACCTGACGTACGGACAGCTTCATATCCGGCAAATTCGTAGGTTGCGCGCCGGAGGCGCTCGTCGTCGTGCGCATGTAGAGTGAATTCCCGCTCAGATGCCGCCCACTAGGCGCCAAGGCTTCGGGCCGGTGCGATCTGGGGGCATGCGCGCACGCGGCTCTCAATGGGCCGGTTGTTACGCCAGGCCCGCTTGTTTCAGATAGTTATAGGCTTGAAGGATTTCACGCAACTTTTCCTCGGAGCGGCTGTCGCCGCCGTTGGCGTCGGGATGATGAATTTTCACCAATTCCTTGAAGCGGGTCTTGATGTCTTCGCGCGAGGCGTCGTCGCCCAGATCCAAGACCTTCAGCGACTTGCGTTCGAGCGGCTTCAACTGGCGGCGGAAGGTCGATGGCTGGGTCCGTGACGAGCGCGCCTTGCGCGTCATTCGCGCGGTGCTTGCGGCAACCCGCTCGGCGGCTTCCTCGGTACGGGCACCGTCGCGGGTGCCGTGCGCCCAGGCGTTGGCCCCGGTCTTCCAGGTCGGCCGGTGGCCGGTCAAGGCGTCCTTGCGGAAGTTGCTGACCTCCGCATCACTCATGCCGTCGAAATAGTTATAGTCCTGATTGTACTGCCGCACGTGATCCATGCAGAAGTGGAAATACTCATTATCGCGGCCACGGCCTTTCGGCGCCTTGTGGTTGCCGGGCTTGTCACAGCCCTTCCACTGGCACAGGGGCGCGCGCGTTTCCTTCTTGGCGCCGGTTGAGCGCCGTGACGACACGCGGATGCTGTCGAAGTATTTGGAATCGAGTTTCATCGGCCGGGTAGTATGATGGTTCGCTTCGTTGGAAACAAGGCGTCAAGAAATCGCTTTGCATTCCTTAGCCAATGTGCTCGCAAGCGCTTAACAGCCCGTTTCCTGTTCCCATAACGCACGTGAAATGGTGCTTCCGTCCAAGAGAGCAATACTAAATGTCCGTCACGAACCGCCTTCGCGAAAAACTGATGATTGAGTTGCGTCCGACCCGGCTCGACGTCATCAATGAATCGGAACTCCATGCCGGGCATCGGAACTCGCCGGGCACGGGAGAAAGCCACTTCCGCATCCTCGTGGTCTCCGAAGCCTTCGCCGGAAAATCACGGGTCGAGCGGCATCGCCTCGTCAATGATCTGCTCAAGGACGAAATTCGAGGCGGGATTCACGCCCTGGCGCTGGCCACGGTTGCCCCCGGCGAGCCTCTGCCTCCCGGCTTTGCTGGCGGCGCTTAAGCTCGTCCGCGCGCGGTTTTGGATTGCGCCGCGCCAATCCGTGCGACGGCCGCCGGTGGCAGCGGCTTGATGCGGATTGCGGTGATCTTGTTGCGGCTCTTGCGCAGGATCTCGAACCGGTAGCCGTGAAATGTGAACACCTGGCCGGGCTCGGGAATCGTCTGGGCTTCGTGAATGACGAGGCCGGCAATCGTCGTCGCTTCATCGTCGGGCAGATCCCAGTCGAGATGACGATTGATGTCGCGAATTGCAACCGTGCCGTCAACATTGACGGTGCCGTCCGACTGCATACGGATGTGGCTATCGGGATTGTCGTGTTCGTCGGTGATCTGGCCGACGATCTCCTCAAGAATATCCTCGAGCGTGATAAGTCCCTGCACTTCGCCATACTCATCGACGACGAGCGCCATCTGCATCTTGTTCTTCAGGAACTGGTTAAGCTGATCCTTGAGGCTCGTCGTATCGGGTACGAACCACGGGGTGCTCGCGGACTTCATGATGTCGAGATCATCCGGCGTCCAGCCCGTGCGAGACAGAGCGAGCAATAAATCCTTGGTATGCAGAACACCGACGATGTTTTCGGGTTCTTCCTTCCAGATGGGCACGCGCGTGTATTGCGACTTCATCAGCTGATCGAGAATTTTCGCCGGCGGATCGTCGGCGTTCACGGTCTCCATCTTGGTGCGATGGACCATGATGTCGGCGACCTGCAAATCGCCCAAATCCAGAACGCCGCCGAGCATTTCGGCATCGCCTTTGGCGACAGTGCCTTCCTTCGCCTGCAGATCGATGGTGCCGCGAATTTCCTCGTGCGCCGCAAGAATGTTGGCGGCGTCATCGGCCTTTCCGGGCGTCAGCTTCAAGATATTGCGAACGATGATCTCGATCGTTTTGGTGAAGGGCGTCAGAACATAGATCAGCCCCCGCAGCGGCGGCGCCAGAACGAGCGCGACGCGATCCGCGTATGCCAGCGCGTAGGTTTTGGGCAGCACGGCGGCGAAGATGACGATCAGAATTGTGATCGTAGCGGTGGCGTAAGCGACACCGACCTGGCCGTAGATTGCGACCGCGAGGTTGGATGCCAACGCGGCAGCGAGCACATCCACCAGCGTATTGCCGAGGAGCACGGTGCCGATCATCTCCTCCGGGCGCGACAGCACTGAATTGACGACGCCAGCGGCGGAGTTGCCGTCTTCTTCGAGCGCGTGCATGCGGGCGCGCGAGGCAGCGGTCAGCGATGTCTCGCTGGCATTGAAGAATGCCGACAAGACTATCAGAAGAAAAATAGCGACGAGGCTTAATATGATTGTCATCGGGTGAGCTGCGGGTGCGTTGGGGTTGCGCGGACGTCAACGATCCTGATCCATTGGACCCGCAAGTCTAACACAGGTGCGACGCCCAAAGGCTAATCGAGCCGTCAGCGGGCAATTTCTCGGGCCAAAAAGCCTTTAACGGTCTCGGGTGCGACGTCGCGGGAAACGAAAGCGTCACCGATATCGCGAACCAGAATGAAGGCGAGCTTGCCGCCGCGCACCTTTTTGTCCTGTCCCATCAGGCGCAGGAACTCATCGGCGTCGGCGCCGTCCTTGGAAATGTCGGCGATCTTGGTCGGCAAGCCGACGGCTTTGAAATGGGCCGTGACGCGAGCGGCCTGTCCGCGCGGGCAGATGCCGAGATCTTCCGAGAGGCGGAACGCCATGCACATGCCGATGGCGATCGCCTCTCCGTGCAGCAGCGTGTCGGAGTAACCGCACCAAGCCTCGAAGGCGTGGCCGAAGGTATGGCCAAGGTTGAGCAGCGCACGATCGCCGGTTTCGGTTTCATCGCGAGCGACGATTGCGGCCTTTGCCGCGACGCTGGTTTCAATGGCTCGCGTCAGCGCCGGTCCATTGTTGGCGAAAATGCTTGGCCAGTTGGCGTCGAGCCAGGCGAAGAATTTGGCGTCGCCGAGCAGGCCGTACTTCGCCACTTCGGCATAACCGGCACGCATCTGGCGTGGCGGCAAGGTCGAGAGAACCGCCGTATCGGCGACAACCAGACTCGGCTGATGAAAGACGCCGATGAGATTCTTGCCTTGCGGTGTGTTGATGCCGGTCTTGCCGCCGACAGAACTGTCGACCTGAGCCAACAGAGACGTCGGGATTTGCACGAACCGGATGCCGCGCCGCAGGATGCCCGCCGCGAAGCCGGCAAGATCGCCGATAACACCGCCGCCGAGCGGCACGACGAGATCGCCGCGTTCCAGACCGAGTTCCAGTAAGCGCTCCGACAGAAACGCCAGATCACGAAAGCTCTTCGTCGCCTCGCCGGGCGTCATGACGATCGACCCCGCGAAAATCCCCTCGGTCTTGAGGCTTCCTTCAAGCGTCGCGAGGTGATGGCGCGCGACATTCTCGTCGGTCACAATTCCGCATTTAACGGCGCCGAGACGCGATTTGATGAGCGCACCGGTATCCGACAGCAAGCCATTCGCGATCAAAACATCATACGAACGATCGCCAAGCTCGACACGCACCGATCGCGATGGGCTTGGCGATTGTGCCGAGGTTTGCGGCGACGCCGACCCGGTCGCCAACCGGCTTACGATTTCATTGACGGCCAAATCGTGCGGCTCGTCTCGGCTGTCAACAGTCATGTCGGCCTCGGCATAGATGGGATAGCGCGCTTCGATGAGCTTGCGCATGGTCTCTTCGGGGCTGCCATCCCGCAAGAGCGGCCGCGTATCGCGCTTCATGACGCGGCGCATGAGCACCGGAAGATCGGCACGAAGCCAAATCGAGATGCCGCGCTCACGAATGCGTTCGCGCGTCTCGGAGTGAATAAAGGCACCGCCGCCAGTTGCCAATACCTGTGGGCCGTTACGAAGCAGCCTGGCGATGACCTTGCGTTCGCCATCGCGAAAGTGGGCTTCGCCGTGATCGGCAAAAATATCGTTGATGGTCTTGCCGGCCGCGCGTTCGATCTCCTCGTCTGCATCGACGAACGGCAAGCCGAGCCGGAAAGCCAGCCGCTTGCCGACCGAAGACTTGCCGCAGCCCATCAATCCAACGAGCACGATGGAGCGTTTGCCAAGACGCTTTTTGGCAATGTCTATGGCGTCGGATTCCGTCATCTCAATCTCGGGCGTCCGGTCAGGCGAGCGAATCGGCTAGGTTACGGGGCGAAGCGCCGGGATGGGCTCGTCATTTGCGCGCCGTCATGCCACGAAGCTCAATGGGCCGCAAATGCGAAACGCCTCGTTGAGTTCGGTTGCGGAGGTCATTCACCAAATTCGCCGCGGGGCGGGCCGGGCTGATTAGTATGTGCCGGAAAGAGTCATAATCACGCCAATAAAGTCGCCCACCTAGCGAGGGAGATGGGGAACGCGAAATGCCGAGCCTTTTCCGGCTATTGTTTGTACTTGCCACACTGACCGGGCTGGTTTTCGGCGGGTTGTATATCTTGGCGACTCGTTTCGAGCCCGAACAGCAGACGATCAGCAAGCCCGTTCCGGGCGTCAAAATTCGGCGTTGAACGACTATGGGGCACAGGTGTTTTGCACGACGGGCAACGGCGGCTGCTAAGTCTGCCGGGCTCTCGCTGTTGATGATTTCGGCCGGCCTCGGCATCGCCGGCGGAGCGGCGGCGCAGGACACGTCCAAAAAGCCCGCGGCGCGTAACGACGCTTATCAACCCCCAGCCGACAAACAGACGTATTTCCCCCAAATGGGCTCTCCCGCAAGGGACGGGCGAGACGGAGGCGGCAACTGGGCCCCGGCGGATCGCGGGTTCGACCGGCCCTATGACGGCGGCCAGCCGCCGGCTGCGGGAAACGCGGTCATGCGCGGAGCGCTGCCGACACCCGTCGAAAAGGGCGATCTGGCTCCCGTCATGTCGTCTGATGGATCCGGTTTGCCGTACGAACTTTGGCGCGGACTCGATGTTGCCAACATCGAAAAAATCATGAGCACGATCGAGATTCCGCCGCGCTCACCTGCCCTGCACGAGTTGTGGAAGCGCTTGATTACGTCGCAATCAGGCGATTCATCCAATCCGGGTTTCACCGCGCTGCGTCTCGAAGCGCTTTATCGTTCCGGGTTGGCGCGCGCCGCAGCAGCCGAGATTGCGAAGCTCTCTAGCGACGAAACGCCTTTGCTGCTGACACTGGAGGCCCGCAACGAACTCGCATCCGGCCACCCCGACAAAGCCTGCGAGCTGGTGGGGCGCTCGGCGCGAGCCAAGGGCAGCATTCCGGCACGCCTCAAGGGGCAAGCGATCATGATGGCCGGTTATTGCTCAGCCATTCGGGATGATGCGGCGGCTGCTGGATTGGCCGCCGATATGGCGCGTGAAGAAGGCGTCGAAACGTCAATCGGACTCGAAGCGCTCGATGCGCTATCGGTAAAGTCGAAGCCTAAGTTCACGCCTGTGAAACAGATTTCGCTGCTCGACTACCGGATCGCGGAACGTGTCGGCGGGCTGCCGCACAAAGAGGTTCTGGAAAAGGGAGAGCCGGCGCTGCTCGTGTCGCTCGCGACCGATCCTTCAACGCCGGTTGATCTGGGTCTGCCAGCGACCGAAGCGGCCGCGCATCTCAATGCGCTATCGCCAGAAACGCTCGCTGCCATCTATCGCGTCAATGCCACGGCCATTTCTCCTGACGACCTGCTGGCAGGACGCGGCCCGCAAGGCGTCGCGCGCCGTGCCGCTCTGTTCAAAGCTGCGGAAAGCGAACAATCGCCCATGCGCAAGACGCGCCTCATCCGCGCCTTCCTCGACGATGCGAAGCATCAAGGGCTCTACCTGACCGCGGCGAAGATGATCGCACCAGCGACCGTTAATGTGAGACCGGCGCCTGAGGTTACCTGGTTCGCGGAGACCGCTGTCGAGATTGGTCTTGCGTCCGGCCAATACGACATGGCCCGGTCCTGGGTCCGTCTTGGCGATAGTTCCGATGGCGCGGGACGGCTGGATCATTGGCTCGCACTTCTCGATATCGCCGATCCCCACGAACGCAATCGCGGTCAAAATTTCGCAGCGCTTGAAAATTATGCGTCGAGCGGCCGTTTTCCTTCCGCCGCGCTCTATCGGTTGACGACCGTGCTGGAAGCGCTCGACTACGTCGTGCCGCTCCCCCTCTGGGAAACTGCCAATCGAACGCCACAGCCAACCTCCGGCTATCTGCCCGAAACCGGCGTTCTGACCGAACTGCAAGTCGCATCGAAGAAGCAGGAGTTCGGCCACACCGTGTTGCTCGTGATGAAGGCTCTTGGTCCGAACGGCGCCGAGGATGCCAATCTGATCGCGCTCGGGGACAGCATTCGCGCTTTGAAACGTGCCGGTCTCGATGCCGATGCACGCCGTCTCGGCCTCGAAGCGCTTTTGCCGTCGTGGCCGCGCCTTGAAACGAACTGAGGCGAGGATGGCATCCGTCGTCGCACACGGCAGCCACGTCACAGACTTTCTCGACATGCTCGCCGCAGAACGCGGTGCATCGCAAAACACGCTCGATGCCTATGCCAGCGATCTCGCCGGCTTTCTCCAGCATCTCTCGGAATTGGGCGTTTCCTCGCGCGCCGCCGAGCCCCGGCATATTCAGAGCTTCATCGCCGTGCTGGCCAATGCCGGACAGGCGGCAACATCGCGCGCCCGGCGCCTCTCGGCGGTCCGGCAATTTTATCGGTTTCTGCTTGCCGAGGGCGTCATTGAAAGCGATCCGACCTCCGGACTGCAGGGACCGAAAAAGCAACGCGCCCTGCCGAAAGTTTTGAGCATCGCCGAGGTGGATCGATTGCTCGAGGCCTCACTGAAACGCTGCGGCGGCGCCGAAGGACGGGCTTTGTTTCGCGCGTTGCGATTTCACTGCCTGCTGGAAATTCTCTATGCTACCGGCATGCGCGTTTCCGAGCTCGTTGGTCTCCCTAGAACAGTTTTAAGAGGAGATCGGCGCGTCTTTTCCATTAAAGGCAAAGGCGGCCGCGAAAGGCTCGTTCCTCTCAATTCCGCGGCGCGCGACGCTCTCGATCGATTTCTTGACATCTCGGGCCGATTCGAAAATTCGGAATGGCTTTTTCCGTCGAAATCGGCATCCGGGCACATGACGCGGCAAGGATTTGCACAGGACCTGAAAGACGTGGCCGTCGAGGCTGGACTCGGCGCAGATCGTGTTTCTCCACATGTCCTCAGACATGCTTTCGCCAGTCATCTGCTTGACCGCGGGGCGGATCTAAGGGCTGTTCAGCAGTTGCTCGGGCATGCTGACATTTCGACGACCGAGATTTATACGCACGTCCTACAGGAGCGGCTGAAGGCGCTCGTCAACACGCATCACCCACTCGCCAAAGCCAAATGAGGCGGGGCGGGTGAATTCCGCGCTAGCCACGTCGTTGGCCACATACGAAAAAGTAAGTCGAAAAAGACAAGGGAGGATCTACCATGAGCCGCCTATTCGGGGACATTCATCGCGCAATGCAGATGGCGTTCGACACGCGGGCTCTCGCCGATCGCATCGAGGCGGTGGCGGTGAAGCCCGAGATCGACGACAACGACAAGGCGTTCATCGAGAGCCGCGACATGTTTTTTCTGTCGACCATCGATCACATGGGGCGGCCGACGGTTTCCTATAAGGGCGGCATGGCGGGCTTCGTTCGCGTTCTCGATGCGCATACGCTGCTGTTTCCGAGCTACGACGGCAACGGCATGTATCTGTCGATGGGCAACATCTCGGCGAACCCGGAAATCGGCATGCTGTTCATCGACTTCGAGAAGCCGTTTCGCTTGCGCGCACAGGGCCGCGCCGAACTGATCGTCGGCGGCCAAGAGGTGGATTCGTTCAAAGAGGCCGAAATGGCGGTGAAGGTCACCATTCACGAGGTCTGGATGAACTGCCCGCGCTACATCCATCGCCACAAGAAAATCGAGACCTCCCGCTACGCGCCGGGCGTGGAAGAGGAGACGCCGTTCTGCGAATGGAAACGTATCGACGCCATGCAGGATGTCGTAAAACCTGCGGAACGCGAAAAAGTGCAGCAGATCGGCACGACCACGATCGAAGATTGGATGGGCAAAGTGGTGACCGGCGACAAGGGCGCATGATTTTGTGGTCTTAGTCCCTCATCGCGTGTCCTAGCTCCATGACGCCAGAGGCTTCAAACAAGCGATTCTATGACCTGGGGTTTGCCGCGCATCCCCCTGGGCTTTCCACGCTCTATTTTACAGAGCTGTGGGAACGCTTTTCCTATTACGGCATGCGCGCGCTTCTCATCCTGTTCATGGTTGCGCCGATCGAAGCCGGAGGACTTGGGTTCAAGACACCAAATGCCGGAAGCATCTACGGCTCGTATACAATGGCCGTGTACCTTCTGGCTCTGCCCGGCGGTTTCATCGCCGATCGGGTGCTCGGCGCCAAGCGCAGCGTTCTGGCAGGCGGCCTGACAATCGCGGCCGGCCATTACGCGATGGCCATACCGACGCTCGCGAGCTTCTATCTCGGGCTAGTCCTCATCGCGCTCGGCACGGGCCTCTTCAAACCGAACATTTCGGCACTCGTCGGAGCGCTCTATCCGCGTGACGATCATCGCCGCGATGCGGGTTTCTCGCTGTTCTACATGGGCATCAACATTGGCGGATTCCTAGCGCCGATCGTTACGGGGTTCCTGGCGCAGAGTTCACTTTTCAAAAGCTGGCTCGCCGCTCTCGGCTTCGATCCGATGCTGAGCTGGCATTGGGGATTTGCTGCGGCGGGCGTCGGGATGACGTTCTCGATGGTGCTATTCGCGCGGCATATGCGGCACTTGAAGGATCCCGACCCGCTGCCCGTCGCTTCGACGGAACTCATCGGGCGACAGGGTCTCTTTATGCTGGCAGCGACGTTCGGGCTCCTGTTGCTGGCCCTGCTGTCCGACGTCTCGGGGTTCAAATGGTTGCGGTGGCTTTTCCTTGTGCTGCCACTCGGCGCCGTTCTCTACGGCGCGGCACAGCCCAATCCGGACGCGCGGCGACTGGCAGCGGTCGGCATCTATTTCATTGCGGCGATGATCTTCTGGGCGATCTTCGAACAGGCCGGCACGACGCTATCGCTTTTTGCGGATCAACTGACGCGGAATGAGATCTTCGGCTTCTCTTTTCCATCGGCCTGGTATCAGTCCGCCAATCCCGTCTTTGTCATTCTGCTGACGCCATTTGCCGCCATGCTTTGGCTAAAGCTCGGGGCCAACCAGCCATCGTCGGCTGCCAAATTCGGTTCGGCGCTGATTTTTCTGGCGGCGGCGTTCCTGCTGATGGTTCTTGCGGCGAGCTACGCCGCCGATAGCCGCGTCTCGCCTCTCTGGCTTATCGGTGTCTATTTCCTGTTTACGGTTGGCGAGTTGCTGCTCAGTCCGGTCGGGCTCTCGACGATGACGCGGATCGCTCCCGCCCAAATGAGCGGGATCGTGCTCGGCATCTGGTTCCTGGCGACGGCGTTCGGGAATAAACTTGCGGGCGACATCGGCGGCGCCTTCACCACCAGCGATCCCGACGCGCTCGTGCTGTCGTTCCTGGCACAGGCTGGTCTGGTCGCGGTTGCCGCGGCACTTATATTCGGCCTCGTGCCGATCGTAAAAAAGCTGTCGGAAGGCGAACGCTAGAGCCTGCGCACTGTGGCCGCAGCGGTTCGGCGACCAGTTAGCCTAAGACGCCGCTTCACCTTGACACCCGATGGGCCGAAAGGTGAATGTCGCGCGGCGGATGCGCGAAATCGCACCCGCACGTTTTAGTTGCACAACCTCGAGAGACATCGCCTCCGTGAACGCTTCAACCGCTCTTCGCACCTATCTCGATTTTGAAAAACCCGTCTTGGAGCTCGAGAACAAGGTCGCCGAGCTAAAAGCCATGCAAAAGGACGGCAAGGGGCCGCAGATCGCGGACGAAATCGCGCGGCTGGAGCAGAAAGCGAAAGCCGCTCTCGTCGATACGTATGCGCGGCTGACACCCTGGCAGAAGACGCTCGTCGCGCGGCATCCCGAGCGGCCGCATGCGCTCGACTTCGTCGGCGGCCTTATTGAAGATTTCACGCCCCTTGCCGGTGATCGCTACTTCGCCGAGGACGAAGCCATCGTCGGCGGCCTGGGCAGGTTCCGCAATAAGCCCGTCCTCGTGCTCGGCCATGAAAAAGGCTCCGACACGGAAAAGCGCATCAAGCACAATTTCGGCATGGCGCGGCCGGAGGGCTATCGCAAAGCGGTGCGGTTGATGGAGATGGCCGACCGGTTCGGGCTGCCGATCATCACATTCGTCGATACGCCCGGCGCTTATCCGGGCATCGGCGCGGAAGAGCGCGGCCAAGCCGAAGCCATCGCGCGATCGACCGAATGCTGCTTGCGGCTCGGTGTGCCGATCGTCGCCGTCATCGTCGGTGAAGGCGGTTCGGGCGGCGCTATCGCGATCGCCACAGCCAACCGCATTCTTATGCTCGAGCACGCGATTTATTCGGTGATTTCGCCGGAGGGTGCGGCGTCGATCATCTGGCGCGACAGCAACAAGAAGGAAGAAGCCGCGACCAACATGAAGATCACGGCGCAGGACCTCGATCAGCTCGGCGTCATCGACGGGATTGTCAAAGAGCCGACGGGCGGCGCTCATCGCGACCGCGAATCGGTCATCATCTCGACCGGCAATGCCATCGCACGGATGCTGTCGGAGTTCGACGGGAAGTCAGCCGATGACATCCGCGCCCAGCGCCATGAGCGCTTTTTGTCGATTGGACGATAAGCCTGCCGACCTGTCCACGGGGCGCCGCATTCCGAGGCGATACTTGCATTGACATGGCTTCCGCCCGGCCACACTAAGTGTCGTTGTTTCAGTTTGTTGCATTCATAGTCCGCCAACCCGCGGCACGGGGAAACTACTTGAGGGAAAGGCGCTTTGGTGCTGACGCGCGTCTCGTTGACGTGGAAGGCTGCTGTCCAGGCAGTCCTCGCGGCTGTCGTGGTCGTGTTGGCGGCTTGCTCCGCCACGCCGACCATTCCGCCGCCCTCTGAAGTTCCGCTCTCCAAAGAAACGCTGGCGCTGCTGGCGAAGAAGGGCATGCAGCCCGGTTCGCCCGTGTTCGTACGTATCTTCAAGGAAGAATCCGAACTCGAAGTCTGGAAACAGCGCGACGACGGGCGGTTCTATCATTTCAAGACCTATCCCATCTGCAATTGGTCGGGCCAGATCGGGCCGAAGCTGAGCTACGGCGACCGGCAAGCTCCGGAGGGCTTCTACACGATCACGCCGGCGCTCATGAATCCGAACTCGAAATACTATCTGTCGTTCAACGTCGGTTATCCGAACGCCTACGATCGCTCCTGGGGGCGCACGGGCGATTCCGTGATGGTGCATGGCAGCTGCCGTTCGGCCGGGTGCTATGCGATGACCGACGCGCTGATGGAAGAAATCTACGGCCTGACGCGCGAGGCCCTGAAAGCCGGCCAGTCGAGCTTTCAGCTTCAGGCATTTCCGTTCCGTATGACGGACGCCCGCATGGCCAAGGAAAAACACGACAAGTGGTATAGCTACTGGCAAACCCTGAAGCGGGGCTATGACTACTTCGAGAAATATCATGTGCCGCCGAACGTCGTTGTGTGCGAACGCCGGTATGTGGTCGGAGTGGTGGCGCAAAGCCGGCCCGATCCTTCCGGTCCATGCCCGGCGTTTTCCCGTCCGACGGTCACCGCCTTTACGCCGTTGCCGGAACCGGCCGAGATTGACGTCGCAAAAGGTAATAAGCTCAAGGGCATTGCCAGTCCCGACGTCGAGCCGACGATCGCCGACATCAATGCCGCGAAGCAACGCCAAAGCGCGCAGTCGTTTCCGGGAACGCCGCTCGCCAATGCCAACTAGTTTTGGCCGCCGCCATGCCTGAACCGACAGAGCAACGCCGGAGACGCTCGCGATCGCGATGGCTCGCTTTCCTCGTTCTTCTGGCCCTCGGCGCAGCGGCGATTGCCGCCTTCGTTCTGGCGCCGAAATGGATGCCGCTGCTGCTCGGCGACGACGCGCTCATCCAGTACGAGCGTTCGCAGCGCTTCTTTCGCGCTGAATCCAAATTGCCGTTGCCCGGACAGCCCGATCTGGCCCGCTTTTCCGAGCGTCTTGCAGACCGGGGCGTGAAGCTCGGCGCGCCGGTCCTGATCCGCATTTTCAAGCGCGAGTTCGAACTTGAAGTCTGGCTCCAGCGCGGCGGCGTCTTCCACCGGTTCACGACCTATCCCATTTGCATGTGGTCCGGGGCACTCGGACCCAAGCTACGGGAGGGTGACGGTCAATCGCCGGAAGGGTTCTATACGGTCGACTCCTCGGCGCTGAACCCGAACAGCCGCTATTATCGCTCGTTCAATCTTGGCTATCCCAATGCCTTCGACCGCGCGCAGAGCCGTACGGGCTCGCTGATCATGGTGCATGGCGATTGCCGCTCCATCGGATGCTTCGCTATGACGGACGCCCAAATGTCGGAGATTTGGCAGATCGTTACGGCGGCGCTGGCTGGCGGACAGAAACGATTTCAGGTGCAGGTTTATCCGTTCCGCATGTCGGACGCGAACCTAACCGCGCATGCTGGCGCGGCCGACGCCGCCTTCTGGAGCGATCTCAAAACAGGCAGCGATCTTTTCGAAAGTGGCAAGGTCCCGCCCAAGGTTTCCGTTTGCAATGGACGCTACCGGTTTGAGGCGGGCGTCCCCGGTTCGAACGGCAGCTCCCCGATCGTCGACGGCTGCTCCTCAATTCCCGGCACGGGTTGATCTTCGCCACCTGCTGTTGGCGCAGCGTTTCGCCGGCGGCGCTTGAATTCATGGAATTGAATAAAATCCAATTCCGAAAAGTTTATCTGATCCGTTATTGATTAATTGACCATCGTTTATCGTTACACGATGAGCGCAATCAGCAATTGGTTATCCGGCTCGCTAATTGAATCGCCTCCAAAATTGAAATGCGCTAAAATTGCATTATCGAGCGATCATGGGAGGTCGGTAATGCGTAAAGCGTGGCTCGCGTCGGCCGGTGCGGCTGCTGCCTTGGCTGCTATCGGGACTGCTTCAACGTCGGCATCGGCCGGTGTTGCAGGGCTTATGTCCCCGACGGCGCTCACCGCTCATCAAGCGGACGGGCTAACAAATGTCACTTGGCGGCGGCGCTATTATTATGGCGGGTATTATCCAGGATACTATTATGGCGGGTATGGCGGGCCGTACGGATATGCGTATCCGCCGGCTGTGTATTACCCGCCGGCCGTCACCTATTATGCCGTTCCGGCTCCGCGATATGTGCCCGCGCCGGGTTATTACGACCCCTATTACGTGCGCCCGTATCGCAGCCGGTACTATTACGGCTGGTGATGGATATTGGCGGTGGCGGCAGGCCTGCTGAGGTGAGCGCTCGCGCCTGAAGCGTGACGCGGCATGTGATCCTCTGCGCTTGCGCGGAACCGTGCGGCCGGACTTCCAAAAGCGCCCGGCAACGCCTCGCAACATGTCTTTCTATCCGCCGGTGTTGGCAAAAAGACACGTCGTTTTGCCGAAGGTGAGCGATAATGGCCCGTCTTCGTGATCGGGCAGAGACGCAATCGCAAACCATTTCATGACCTTGTCCGCATTCTTACGGCTGGCCGTATTGGCGTCGGTAGCTTTGGCTTTTTCCGGCGTCGAGGCGGTACGCGCATTGACGATCGAACTCAAGGATGTGGCTGCCGATCGCATTGAACGCCAGCGCGCCGCCGCCGTCGGTGCGCTGCCGCTGCCGGGCACGCCCGACGTCGCCGTATTGCAGCAGCGGCTCCGGGACAAAGGCGTGACACTCGCCGATCCGGTTCTGATCCGCATCTTCAAGGCTGAATCCGAGCTTGAGATCTGGAAGGAGAAAGGCGACGGCTACGTCCTCTTCGCCACGTATCCGATCTGTCATTGGTCCGGCTCGCTCGGACCCAAGCTGCGGGATGGCGACCGGCAGGCTCCCGAAGGTTATTACACCCTCACCAAGTCGCAGACGCGCCATGTCGGCCGCTGGCCCCGTTCGTTGGATATCGGTTATCCGAACATACTCGAGCAATCCCAGGCGCGCACCGGATCGATGATCCTCATTCATGGCGGGTGCTCGTCGATCGGCTGCTTCGCGATGACCAATCCCGTCTCCGACGAAATCCATCAACTCACCCTCGCCGCAATGGACGCCGGCGAGCAGATCGTTCCGGTGCATATTTATCCGTTCCGGATGACCGACGCGCACATGGCGGAACGGAGCGAGTCTCCGTGGAAAGCGTACTGGACCAATCTCAAAGAAGGCTATGACCTTTTTGAGCGAAGCAAACGTCCCCCCATCATCAGCGTGTGCGGCGGCCGCTATATTTTCCGCGAGGCGCAACCGCGTGAGGACGCCGGACCGCTGCAGGCATGCGGTCCAACGCTGATGGCCATTCGCGAGCAGGACCAATGGCTGAGCGACGTGCCCTATCCGACGCCGGAGCTGCCGAAAATTGCGACGCATGCGTCGTCAACGCCACGGCCTATTCCGCAGATGCAATCGAGCCTTGAAATACCGCGACCCGTTCCGACATTCTCCTGGCCGTTGGTTCGCTAGGCGCCTCGACGGCAGGCGTATGCTTGCCTCGAACGGTGAGCCTTGCGATAGAAATTCAGATTTAAGCAACCCGTGAAGGACTGCGGAGACATGGCCGGAAAGACCATTGCCCATCGCGTAGAGATCGCACTCGAAAATCTATTGTTCAGTTCGCGCTGGTTGCTGGCGCCGTTCTATTTCGGACTGGCGCTCTCTCTCGTCATCCTGCTGATCAAGTTTCTCGCCGAGCTTGTGCATCTGGCCACAAGTGCATTCTCCTCGACTGAGTCCGATGTCATTCTCGGCCTCCTCACTCTCGTCGACCTGACGCTGACCGGATCGCTCCTGATCATCGTGATCTTTTCGGGATACGAAAACTTTGTCTCGAAGATGGACCATTCAAATCACGGGGATCGGCCCGAGTGGATGGGCACGATCGATTTCGCCGCCCTAAAGCTCAAAATGCTGTCGTCGATCGTCGCGATCTCGGCGGTTCAGCTGTTGCGTCAATTCATGTCGCTCGGCACCGTGACGCCGGAGCGTGAAAAGGAATTGTTTTGGTTGGTGGTGATCCACATCGTATTCGTCGTTTCGAGCGTTCTGCTGGCGTTGTCCGATCGCATCGCCGGTCACGGAAGCTCGGATAGCTCAGCGCACGACGGTAAACCCGACGCCCACTGAATAGGTCGCCACGCTCACGTCTTTTCGTTGTCTGACGAGACAAAACTGAAAAGCCAGCCGAGGGATCGCCCAGGCTGGCTTTTCTTTTTTAGTCAACGGGAAGGAGGCCTGACGGCTCAATCCATCTTGCCGTGGCAGTGTTTGTATTTCTTGCCCGAGCCGCATGGGCACAGCGCGTTGCGCGAAACACGGCCCCAGGTTGCGGGATCGTTGGGGTCCACGGCGCCCTCGGCGCGACGGCTTTGGATCGGCGCGCGCTTCTCGGGTTCAGGCGGGGCATTGCGGCGGGCGCGAGCGCCTTCAATTGCCGCGTCGGCCATCGCCAGCTCGGGATTCACCGCGAATTCATCGTAGCCCGTCGTCGCATCGACGTGACTGGCGACCATCGGCGGCAGATCGACGGGCTGCAGCATTGGTTGCTCATCGGGCGGCGCCAGCTCGACGTGCATGAGCTGCCCCGTCACGTTCTCGCGCAGGCGGCCGAGCATGTTCTCGAACAAAATGAAGGCTTCCGATTTGTACTCGTTCAGCGGGTCGCGCTGGCCATAGGCGCGGAAGCCGATCACCTGACGCAAATGCTCAAGCGTCACGAGATGCTCGCGCCATAGATGATCGAGCGTCTGCAGCACGACCATTTTCTCGATCCGGCGGTAGAGCTCGGTTCCGAGCTCGTCGGTCTTGGCTTGGACCTTGGCATCGACGGCGGCCTTGATGCGTCCGCGAATTTCTTCGTCGGCGATGCCTTCTTCGGCGGCCCACCCGTCGATCGGCAGGTCGAGGCCGAAGATGTCATTGACCTGCTCCTTGAGGCCGGCCGTGTCCCACTGTTCCGCATAAGCGGTCGGAGGGATGAAGCGCGTCACGAGTTCTTCGATGAGTTCATTGCGAAGCTCGACGACCGTTTCGGAAACGTCCTCCTGCCCCATAATATCGAGACGCTGATCGAAGATGACCTTGCGCTGGTCATTCATCACGTCGTCGTACTTGAGGATCTGCTTGCGGATATCGAAGTTGCGCTGTTCGACTTTTTTCTGCGCGGTCTCAAGCGACTTGTTCATCCAGGGATGGATGATCGCTTCGCCTTCCTTCAGGCCGAGCGTTTGCAGGACCTTGTCCATGCGCTCCGAGCCGAAGATGCGCATCAGATCATCGTCGAGCGCCAGATAGAACTTCGAGCGGCCAGGGTCGCCCTGGCGGCCGGAGCGGCCGCGAAGCTGGTTGTCGATACGGCGGCTTTCGTGGCGCTCGGTGGCGAGCACATAAAGACCGCCGGCTTCGAGCGCCTTCTGTTTGTTCGTGGAGACGTCCGCGACCAGCTCGGCGCGTTTCGCCGAGATCGCCGCCTCGTCAGGGGCCGCACCCTTCGCCGTTTCTTCTGCGATCCAATCGCGGAGCCGGAACTCAGCGTTGCCGCCGAGCTGAATGTCGGTGCCGCGGCCGGCCATGTTCGTTGCGATCGTCACGGCACCCGGGACACCGGCCTGCGCCACGATGCTGGCTTCCTGCTCATGGTAGCGGGCGTTCAGAACCTTATGCTCGATCGGCGCGGACTTGCCTTTGGCTTCAGACGCAAACCTGTTCAGAAGCTCCGACATGTAGGTTAAATGCTTGCGAAGCTCTTCCTCTTTGCCGGGCTTGAGGTCCGCAGCTTGCCGCTCCAATGTCTTTGCGAGATCGCGAAGATATTTTGCGTCTTTCAGAAGCTCAGATAGCTGCTCGGATTTCTCGATCGAGGTCGTGCCGACGAGGATTGCCTGGCCGCGGTCCTTGGCTTCAGCAATCGATTGCACGATCGCGGCCAGCTTTTCCTTTTGCGTGCGATAGATTTCGTCGTCTTCGTCCATGCGACTGACGGGAAGATTGGTCGGGATGTCGATGACTTCGAGCCCATAAATGTCCATGAACTCGCTGGCTTCCGTCATGGCGGTGCCGGTCATGCCGCCGAGTTTTTTATACAGGCGGAAGTAGTTCTGGAAGGTGATCGACGCGAGTGTCTGGTTCTCGGGCTGAACTTCAACGTGCTCTTTGGCTTCGAGAGCCTGATGCAGACCTTCGGAATAGCGACGGCCCGGCATCATACGGCCGGTGAACTCGTCAATAATGACGACCTGGCCGCCTTTGATGATGTAGTCCTTGTCGCGCTGGAACAGCTTATGCGCCTTCAACGCCTGATTGAGGTGATGGACAATCGTAACGTTGTCGATGTCGAAGAGCGTGCCCTCCAGCTGGCCGGCTTCCTGAAGCGCCTTCTCCATCTTCTCGTTGCCGGCTTCGCTAAAGGAAACCTGGCGCTGCTTCTCATCGAGTTCGAAATCCTCGGGCACAACGATCTTCATCAACTCGTCGATCGACTGATAAAGATCGGCGCGGTCTTCGAGCGGGCCGGAAATAATCAGCGGCGTGCGCGCTTCGTCGATCAGAATCGAGTCCACCTCGTCGACGATCGCGTAGATGTGTTCGCGCTGGACCATCTCCTCGCGTTCCATCTTCATGTTGTCGCGAAGGTAGTCGAAGCCCAATTCGTTGTTGGTGCCGTACGTCACGTCCGAGCCGTAAGCGGTCTTGCGCTCCTCGTCGCTCATGTCGTGGACGATGCAGCCGACGGTCAGCCCGAGAAAGCGATAGACCTGACCCATCCAGTCAGCGTCGCGCTTGGCGAGATAGTCGTTGACGGTGACGACGTGGACGCCTTTGCCGGTCAGCGCATTCAGATAGACGGGCAGCGTCGCGACGAGCGTCTTACCTTCGCCCGTCCGCATCTCGGCGATGTCGCCCTGATGCAGAACCATGCCGCCGATCAACTGCACGTCGAAGTGGCGTTGGCCGAGCGTGCGCTTCGATGCTTCGCGGACGGTGGCGAATGCCGGCACCAGCAGATCGTCAAGCGTCTTGCCCTGCTCAAGCTCCTTGCGGAATTGCTCGGTCCGAGCCCGCAGCTCTTCGTCGGACAACACTTCGAGTTCGCTTTCGAGCGCATTGATCGCCGCCACGCGAGAGCGAAAACTTTTAACCCTTCGCTCGTTCGATGAACCGAAGATTTTAGAAGCGATGCCACCGAACGAGAGCATTTTGAAATCCGTCCTAAAAAAGCGTCGTTACCCGAACGCACTTATGCGACTGGGTATGCGGTTGCGTTGACCTGAGTTCAGTTCAGCCAAAAATGCGCGGCAAGGTCTCCCCGCCACGCCTGCATCACGTTCCCTCGGCACGTCTATGTGGTACGTGGTTCGATGCGGGCCGAAACCCGAGCCGATCTGGGGCAGACATAAGAACTCACCCCCCTAACTGTCAACGTTCCGAACGCAGGTCGCCGAAGATCAGGGGTTTACCGCGACGACCAATTATTAACTTGGTTTTCCGGCTTTGGGCCGCTATCGAGGCCAGCTTGTCGGCACACACATGCAGTATTTCTTTCGCTTTTTTCGCAGATGCCCTGCGATCTTGAACTTTGGAGCCTGATTCCATGACGCGCATCGCCCCAACCGCCCTTGTGGTCGCTTTCGCGATCGCGCTTTTCGGCGCGCCGATCGCGCCAGCGTTTTCGGACGAAGCAGCAAAGCCCAAGGATAACAGCAAAGTCGTCGCCACAATCGACGGCAAGCCGATCACCGAAGGCGATCTGGCCGTTGCGGAGAGCGAGATTGGCGGCGACATGGGAACCATGCCGGGCGCGCAAAAGCGCACCTCGCTCCTCGAATTCCTCATCGACAACCAGCTTTTCGCGGAGGCCGCGGAGGCGGAGAAGCTCGACCAGGGCGCGGATTTTCAAACCCGGCTCAATTACTTGAAGCGCCGTGCTCTGCGTGAGCTTTACTTCGAGAAGGTCATCAAGGCGTCTGTCTCGGACGCGGAAGCCCGCAAGATCTATGACGATCAGGTCAAACTCCTGAAGCCAGAGGAAGAAGTCTCGGCGCGGCATATCCTTGTCGAAACCGAAGCCGACGCCAAGTCTCTGAAAGAAAAACTCGATAAGGGCGCCGACTTTGCTCAGCTGGCAAAAGAAAATTCGAAGGATCCGGGCTCCAAGGACGACGGCGGCAACCTTGGTTACTTCGGCCACGGGCAAATGGTCCCGCAATTTGAAGACGTCGTCTTCAAACTAAAGAAAGGCGAAGTCTCGGAGCCGATAAAGACCCAGTTCGGCTGGCACTTGATCAAGCTCGAGGATCGCCGGACGAAACAGCCGCCGGCTTTCGAAATCGTCAAAGACCGGATCGTGCAGTCGATGCTGCTGCAAAAGGCCCAGAAAACGGCAGTTGAGCTGCGGGCGAAGGCGAAAATCGAACTCGTCGACGACGAGATCAAGAAGGCCGTCGATACGCGGAACGACATGCTCAAGAAGTCGGAAGACGCCAAGAAGGCACCGGCCGCAGACGAGAAAGCACCGGCCGCCGAAACGCCAAGCGCCGACGCGCCGAAGCCTTAAAGGCTCGAAACACAAAGTTCTCATCGGAATTGCCATCGGGCCGCTTGATTATAGCGGCCCGATCTGTTTCAGGGAGCCTCCCGCCATTCGGAGGCATCATGGGCAAGATTTCCAACGTTTCACCCTTTGCGCCTTCCAAGCTCGTAAAGCTGCCGCCCATCGAGGGTGTCGCATTCGCGACAGCCGAAGCCGGCATCCGCTACAAAAACCGGACCGACCTGCTGCTCGCCGTTCTCGACGAAGGGACGACCGCCGCCGGTGTGCTGACGCAATCGAAAACCGCGTCGGCGCCGGTGCTCGTCTGCCGAAAACACCTCAAGAAGGGCACGGCGCGCGCCCTTGTCGTCAACTCCGGAAATGCCAACGCCTTTACCGGCAAGAAGGGGCGTGAGGCGGTCGATATTACGGTCGACTACGCAGTTGAGGCCGTCGGCTGCAGACCGCACGAGGTGTTCGTCGCCTCAACCGGCGTTATCGGCGAGCCGCTGGATGCGACGCAGTTCGCCCATTTGCTCACCGGGCTCGTGAAAGAGGCCAAAGCGGATGCTTTCGAGCAGGCGGCGCGGGCGATCATGACGACCGATACGTATCCGAAACTCGCAACGCGCACCGCCCTGATCGGCGATACGGAAGTGACGATCAACGGCTTCTGCAAGGGCGCCGGCATGATCGCTCCCGATATGGCGACGATGCTGTGCTTCATCTTCACCGATGCCGCGCTGGCGCCGGACGTTCTGCAGGATCTCGTCGCCAAGCACGCGCAGACCACGTTTAACTGCATGACCATCGACGGCGATACCTCGACAAGCGACACTTGCCTCGTTTTCGCGACCGGACGGGCGGCGGAGCGTGGTCAAAAGCCGGTCACGAAGGCGACCTCGAAAAAGCTGCAGCCGTTTTCCGAGGCGCTCCACGATCTGATGCGCGATCTCGCCATACAGGTCGCGAAGGACGGCGAAGGGCTATCGAAATTCGTGACGTTCGAAGTCGAGGATGCGAAATCCTGGGACGCGGCGCGCCGAATTGCGCTGGCGTGCGCCAACTCGCCGATCCTCAAAACGGCGATCGCAGGCGAAGATCCGAACTGGGGCCGGGTGGTCATGGCCGTCGGCAAATCCGGCGAAGCTGCGGATCGTGACAAGCTCACGATTTGGTTCGGTCCTTACTGCGTGGCGCGCGACGGAGAACGCGCCGACGATTACGATGAAAAGACGGTCGCCAAATACATGAAGAACCGGGAAATCGTCATTCGCGTCTCGGTCGGTGTCGGCAAGGCCGCAGCAACGGTCTGGACTTGCGACCTGACCCACGACTATGTCTCGATCAATGCCGACTACCGGAGTTGAATGTAGAAGCGAATGAACAAGACCTTCTGGACGGAGCGTTGGCAGCGACGCGACATTGGTTTCCATCAGCCGCACATTCACGAGCAATTGACGCGCCTATGGCCAACACTCGGGCTGCCGGTGGCGAGCACGGTCTTCGTCCCGCTTGCGGGCAAAACGCGCGACATGGTGTGGCTGGCGACGCAGGGTCATCGCGTGATCGGCGTCGAACTTTCCGAAGTCGCGGTGCGCGAGTTTTTCCAGGACGGCGGGCAAACGCCCGATGTTCGCTCCGACGGACCGTTCGACGTTTATTCCGCCGGTCCGTTCAGCCTCTACCGCGGTGATTTTTTTGAAATGCCGGGCGAGGCTTTGGCTGGGGTTGCCGCCGTCTACGACCGGGCGGCGCTGATCGCACTGCCGCCGGATTTACGTGTCCGCTACGCGCAGAAGCTCACGAGCATTCTTCCGCGTGAGGCTGTCGTTTTCCTCATCGCCGTCGCTTATCCGGAGGGCGAAATTTCCGGGCCGCCGTTTTCTTTGACGCGCGATGACGTCGAAAACCTATATGGCGATGCCTTTAGAATCGAGGTCCTTGAAGACCGCGACGGCCTGGAAGGCAGCGGCAATCTCAAACGGCGCGGCGTCACGGAATTGCGGGAGACGGCCTATCTGTTGAGGCGGCGATGACGAAGCCGCTTGTTCTCGTCGCGGCCGTCGCTCTCATTGACGCCGAGAAGCGCGTGCTCATTGCTCAGCGCCCCGAAGGCAAGCCGATGGCGGGTTTGTGGGAGTTCCCAGGCGGAAAGGTCGAGGCCGATGAAACGCCGGAGGACGCGCTTTGCCGCGAGATCAAGGAAGAACTGGACGTCGAGCTTTGCCGGACCTGTCTGGCGCCGTTCAACTTCGCCAGCCATGCCTACGAACATTTCCACCTCTTGATGCCGCTCTATGTCTGCCGGACGTGGGAGGGTGAAATCGCACCGCGCGAGGGACAGACCATCACGTGGGTTCGCGCGCTTCATCTCTCTCGTTACCGGATGCCGCCAGCGGATGAACCGCTTATTCCTTGGTTGAGGGATTTCTTGGGCTAGGCTTCAGGACGTCCGCGAGGCGGACTTGCGCCGATCCCGGCGCCAGCGGCTTCTGCTGGCTTTCATGCGGAACCCATCCGGTCAACGTGATGATTTCAAAGGTCGCTGGCACGCGCCCATTCGGAAGGCCGAACTGTTCCTGATATATTTCGCAAGCCCGAAGCAGCAATCGCTTCGACGCCGGCGTCCGCCGCCGCTCAGTCAGCATATTGCTTGCGGCCATGAGCTTTATTTCCTGCATCAACGCCATCGGCGACTCGTAAGTGGCGCGAAGGAGGTCGCTGTCGGCAACGGGCAAAGCAAAACCAGCGCGCTGCAATAATCCGCCAAGCTCGCGCACATCGGCAAAGGGCGCGACGCGAGGCGAGGCGCCACCAAACAACTCCGATTCCGCGAGTAGCCAGGCTTCGCGCAGCTCCTTCAACGTTTCACCGCCAAGCAGCGCCGCAAGCAGCAGTCCGTCCGGCTTCAGCGCACGATTGATCTGGAGAAGAGTTCCGGGAAGATCGTTAGCGAGATGCAACGACAGACCGGAAACAACAAGGTCCAGGCTGCGCGGCGCGAACGGCAGGGCTTCGTCTGCGGCCGCGATTTTCGGGCCGCGTGCAAGCTGCAGGCATCCGGTTGAGGTTTCCACATCGATGATCGTGCCGACATTCGGCAAGTCTCGCAGACGCTCGGCCAAAAGGCCGTGATAGGCGCCGATGTTCGCCGCGAGCGGAAATTCACGGCGCACGATGCCAAGCCGCTCGACGAAATCGTCAGCGACTCGGGCGAGGAGGAAATCGGCTTCCGTCGCTGTCGGCATTGCCGCGATACGGTCTCGTCGCGCCCGGATGAGGCGCTGATCGAAAATTCGGGGGGCGCCCGGCATTGTGTTTCGTCCCAGGAGGCTCTCGCTGCCGATAGACTGTTGCGCTAGGGTTCGACAATGGCAACCCGATCATTGGGCGAAGTTACGGACCTTGGGAACGCGCACGACGCCGCGGCGAAGGCTGGCGCGTCGCGCCTCGTTCACGGCGTTCGTTCAGTAGGACGGGCGGCGCTCGACGTTTTGCTTCCCCCCCTCTGCCTCGGTTGCCACACACGTATAACGTCCCATGATGCGCTTTGCCCGGCATGCTGGCGACGGATCGACTTCGTCCGGCCGCCGCTTTGTGACCGCCTCGGATTGCCGATGCCGTACGATACGGGCGGCGTCATGGTCTCGGCGGCGGCCGTCGCCGATCCGCCCGATTTCGCCCGAGCCCGGGCCGTTGCGAGCTTCGACGGCGTGATGCGGGAACTGATCCACGCCTTCAAGTTCCATGACACGCACAATGCCCGGCGGCTTTTTGGGCGGTGGCTGGCTGAAGCCGGGCGGGATCTCCTCAGCGAGGCCGACATGCTGGTTCCGGTGCCTCTGGCGCGCTGGCGGCTGCTGGCGCGACGCTTCAACCAAGCCGAAATTCTCGCGGCGGAAGCCGCGCGCGCCGCGAAAAAGCCCGTGAAGCCGTTTGCGCTCGTCCGCACGCGCTCGACGGCGCACCAGATCGGTCTTACGCGGGCGCAACGACAAAGGAATGTCGCGGGCGTTTTTCGCGTTCCGCCGGGCGAAATCGCCACGGTGTCCGGAAAGGCCATAGTTTTGATCGACGATGTGATCACGACTGGCTCCACCGCATCGGCTGCTGCGCTGGCGTTGAAGCGCGCAGGAGCGCGAAGGGTCGATGTGCTGGCTCTCGCGATCGTTACGGCCGTGCATTCCTGAGCCGGACCTAGCGTGGTATAGGCGTGGCACAGGGGCGCAAATCGAGCGATGACGGTTGCATGACCTCGCGAACTGCGTAGGCTGGATTCGAATGATTTTACAGGCGTGCGGAGAGGCGCCGGCGATGCAGAAGGTAATGGTCTACACAGCGGGCAATTGTTGTTACTGCCACATGGCGAAGGATCTGCTGAGACGCAAAGGCGCGGCCTTTGAGGAAGTCGATTTGACGGGCCGGGGCGATCTGCGCGCCGAGTTATGCGCTCGGGCAGGCCGGAATACGGTGCCGCAAATCTGGATCGGCGATGTCCACATCGGCGGCTGTGACGATCTGTTGGATCTCGAACGTCTCGGCAAGCTCGACGCGCTGCTGACCGAACCGACGTCGGCCTAAACATGTCCTCACAATCGAACGCGACGTTCCGCGCCGCTCTGGTTCAAATGTGCGCCGGTCGCAGTGTCACGCGAAACGTTGCCGACGCCTTGAGCCTGATCGCGGAAGCCGCTGCGCAAAAAGCTCACTACGTCCAGACCCCGGAATGCACGACGCTGATGGAGGTCGACCCCGATCGGCTTATGGCGGAGACCAAGCCGGAGACGGACAACGAGGCTCTGGCCGCATTCTGCGCGGCCGCATCAGATCGGAATATCTGGCTGCACATCGGCTCGATGGCGGTCAAAGTCGGAGAACGGCGGCTGGCCAACCGCTCGTACCTGATTGCACCGAATGGTGAGATCAGCGCCCGCTACGATAAGATTCACATGTTCGACGTCGATCTCGGCAATGGCGAGGTCTACAGCGAGAGCGTCAATTATCAGGCGGGCTCGCAGGCGATCGTTGCACCACTTCCCTGGGGGCAGCTCGGACTGACGATCTGCTACGATTTGCGTTTTCCGGCACTTCATCGGACGCTCGCCAAAGCGGGAGCCCTGTTTATCGCTAGCCCCGCTGCCTTCACGCGGATTACCGGCGAAGCCCATTGGCACACGCTTTTGCGTGCGCGGGCCATCGAAACGGAAACGTTCGTGTTCGCCGCAGCCCAGGGCGGACGGCATGAAAACGGGCGCGAGACGTTCGGGCATAGCCTCATCATTTCCCCGTGGGGAGAGGTATTGGCAGAGGCCGGCACAGAGCCTGGGGTCGTCACGGCCGACATCGATATTCGCCGCATCGACGAAGTCCGAAGCAAAATCCCATCCCTGACGCATGACCGCGCCTTCGACGTCGTCGAGGCAACGTCTCCGCAGATCGAAGTGATGCTAAAAGAATGATCAAGTATCGTCTTGGCTGTCCCGATGGCCATGAGTTCGAAAGCTGGTTCCGCACCATCTCCGATTATGACGCGCAGTGCCGCTCCGGCGCCGTCGCTTGCCCGCTTTGCGGCTCAACCGAAATCTCAAAGCAACCGATGGCGCCGGCCGTCGTCTCCGGGCGGCGTAAAAAGCCAGCGGCCCCGCAGCAGCAGCCGACGGTAAGCGAGCGCGTCAACACTGCGACCCTCGGTGCGCTTCGCGCCTTCCAAAAAGCCGTATTGGAGAACTCGGAAGACGTCGGCGATCGCTTTGCCGACGAAGCCCGGAAAATTCATTACGGCGAGTCGGAGGAGCGGAACATCCGCGGAAGCTCCACGATCGACGAGGCCCAGGCGCTCCACGATGACGGGGTTCCGTTTGGTTTCCTGCCGCCGCTGCCCGACGATCTCAATTGACCGCCTGATCTGCTGTCAGATACGTGAAATCTCGGCGAGCATATAGCGCAGCGCGTCCGGCAAGGATGCCGTGCTGAAGGTCGGCTCGCTGTAGCCGGCCGCCGTCCAGACGTATCTGTCGGCCGGGCTGGTCCATATCCCCCGGAAATGACCGGCACGCTCGATCACGAGGCGATCGGCCGTGCAGGCAATCGTGTAGCCGCGCTGCGCAAAGGCTGCCTCGGCCTCCAGGGCCTTAGACAACATCCACAAACGGGCTTTCTCGTTCATAGCGAGACCTGACAGATGAAACTGAACAAGCGCATTCTCCTAAGAAAACGTCGTTCGCACCGGTCCGGCTCCCTGACGCGCCGCCACTCGTCACCGCCCACGATCTGACGGTGATTTGGAACAATGTTCAATAGTTAATGGAAGATCTCTAGGGCGATGATAACAAAGTTTATTACGTCCTGAGCCGTGCTTTCGGCTGTTGTGGCCCCCCAAGCCCCGGCAATCGTCCGATTGATTGCCTTCGGGGAGGCATTTTGACGGTTGCGGCTGAGACGGGAAGCGGTGCAAACATCACTGGCACAGGAATACGTCCGCCCCGGAGACTGCCCAGCTAATGCCTTCCAGCGTCACCCGACTTGACACAGCGCGGCCATCGGCGCGCGCCGCTTCCTCAATCCGGCACGACTGGGCACGCGATGAGGCGATGGCGCTCTACGAACTTCCCTTTATGGATCTGCTGTTCCGGGCGCAAACCGTGCACCGCGGTTCCTTCGACCCGAACAAAGTCCAGATGAGCCGGCTGCTGTCGATCAAGACCGGCGGCTGCGCCGAGGACTGCGGCTATTGCAGCCAGTCGGCGCACCATAAAACCGGGCTCAAGGCGTCGAAGCTGATGGAGGTCGAGCGCGTCCTCACCGAAGCCAAGAAAGCCAAGGCTGCCGGCGCGACGCGGTATTGCATGGGGGCAGCCTGGCGCAGCCCGAAGGCACGCGACATGGACACCGTCCTCGCCATGGTCGAAGGCGTCAAGGCGCTTGGCATGGAAACGTGCATGACGCTCGGCATGCTGACCGACGATGACATCATCCAGCTGCGGGACGCGGGCCTGGATTACTACAACCACAACGTCGATACGTCGGAATCCTACTACGACAAGATCATCACGACGCGCACATACGCCGACCGCTTGAATACGCTGGCGCGGGTGCGCGATGCCGGAATGAAGGTTTGTTCCGGCGGCATCATCGGCATGGGCGAGGAACGCGAAGATCGCGTCGACATGCTGATCACGCTGGCCAATCTCGAAGAGCATCCGGAAAGCGTTCCGATCAACATGCTGATCGCTATCCCCGGTACACCGCTCGAAAACACCAAGCGCATCGATCCGATCGACTTTGTGCGGACGATCGCGGTGGCGCGCATCATGATGCCGAAATCGTTCGTCCGTCTTTCCGCCGGACGCATCGACATGACGGATGAGATGCAGGCGCTTTGCTTCTTTGCCGGGGCGAACTCGATCTTCGTCGGCGATACGCTACTGACCGCCGACAATCCCGGCGAGGACAAGGACAGCGTGCTTTTCGCCAAGCTCGGCCTCGCACCGCTCGAACTCGACCTCGAACTCGATCCCGACCAATCTCTGGACCATGAGCCCGCGACTGGCGCGGGTCGGCAGGATGCCCGCCAATCATGAGCGCGCGCTCGATGCGTTGCTGCGACGTGGCCGCTTGAGGTCGCTGGACGCAGCGAACGGCATCGATTTCACGTCGAACGACTATCTCGGTCTTGCCCAATCTCAGGAACTCGCGGATGCCGTCGCCGATGCCGTTGCGCGCGGTGTTCCGATTGGAGCCGGTGGTTCGCGCCTGCTGCGCGGCAATCACCCCGAGCACGAAGCCCTGGAAGCGGATGCCGCGCGATTTTTCGGTGCCGAGACGGCGCTTTTCTTTGGCGGCGGGTTTATCGCCAATACGGCCCTGCTGGCGACGCTGCCGTTGCGCGGCGATTTGATCGTCTATGACGAATTGATCCACGCCAGCGCCCACGACGGCATGCGCCTGTCGAAGGCTGAAGCGGTAGCCGCCCGGCACAACGATCCGCAGAGTTTCGACGACCGAATTACGGCATGGCGGGCGAAAGGCGGCGTCGGGCAGCCATGGATCGTCGTCGAGAGCCTTTACAGCATGGACGGCGACCGTGCGCCGATCGATGATCTCGCCGCTCTGACGGAGCGCCATGACGCGATGCTGATCGTCGACGAAGCGCACGCGACGGGCGTCTTCGGAGCCGACGGACGCGGGCTTGCCGCGCATCTCGAAGGCAGTTCTAACATCATCACGCTGCATACGTGCGGCAAGGCCCTTGGGGTCATGGGTGCGCTCGTACTCGCTCCGAAAAGCATTCGCGATTTTCTCGTCAATCGCGCACGCGCTTTCATTTATGCAACCGCGCCGTCGCCACTCGTTGCGGCGGCGGTTCGTGCGGCGCTGGAGATATGCCAGGCGCAGCCCGAGCGGCGCGAGAAGTTGCATCGCTTTATCGCCTTTGCCGGTGGGAAATTAAAATCCGAGACGCGACACGTTCCATCTGGATCACAAATTCAGCCGATCATCATCGGCTCCGATGCGGCGGCGGTGTCGCTCGCGTCGGCCCTGAAAGCGCGCGGCTACGATGTTCGCGCCATCCGGCCACCGACCGTTCCGGAAGGCACGGCGCGGCTACGTCTGACGCTCACGCTGAATACGGATGAAGCTGTTCTTTCGCGCCTGATCGCGGATCTCGCCGCAGCGGAAGCCGGGGCTGCCGCATGAGCACGCGCATCGTCATTGCCGGGACAGATACCGACATCGGAAAAACCGTCTTCTCGGCGGCGCTGACGCGGGCGCTCGACGGGTATTACTGGAAACCGGTGCAGGCGGGGCTCGCCGGCGATACAGACTCCCAAACGGTCGCCCGCCTCAGCGGACTGGCACAACCGCGCATTCTCGCCGAAGCCTACAAACTGAACACTCCAGCATCGCCGCATTTCGCTGCAGAACGCGACGGCATTGAAATCGACGCCGGCCTTCTGCGGCCGCAGGATCATCCGACACCGCTCGTTGTCGAAACGGCAGGCGGCTTGGACGTGCCCCTAACGCGGCAATTGCTGCAAATCGATCTTCTGGCCGAGTGGAAGCTGCCGGTCATTCTTTGCGCCGCAACGCGACTCGGCACGATCAATCATTCCTTGCTGTCGATCGAAGCCTTGAAGCGCCGCGCCATTCCGATTCTCGGCATCGCCTTCATCGGCGATGAAAACGCCGATAGCGAGCGCACGATTTGCGACTTCGGCCGCGTCAGGCGGTTAGGCCGCCTTCCCGTTCTTGCCGAACTGAATTGCAATTCCTTGAAGCAGGCCTTCGCTGCCAACTTCTCGCTTCCTCAACTGCTCGGCATCGGAGCATCAGGTCCATGAGCCGTTCGCCAGTGTGGCACCCCTTTACACAGCATGGTCTGGAACCCGCGATGCTTCCGATCGCGCGCGCGGAAGGCGCCTGGCTCGAAGCGACCGATGGCCGCCGCATCTTCGACGGTATTTCCTCTTGGTGGGTGATCACGCACGGTCACCGCCATCCCAAGATCATTCGCGCCATCGCCGAGCAAGCAGCCAAGCTCGATCAGGTCATTTTTGCCGGCTTCACGCATGAGCCTGCGGAAACGGTTGCGCGCGAGTTGTTGAAGATTGTGCCACCTGGTCTCGCGCATGTGTTCTTTTCCGACAGCGGATCAACGTCGGTCGAGGTCGCGCTGAAGATGGCCCTCGGTTATTGGCGCAACATCGGTCAGCCACGCACACGCATTCTGGCGCTGGAACACGCCTATCACGGCGACACCATCGGCACGATGTCGGCCGGTGCGCGCGGAGTCTTCAACGCCGCCTACGAGCCGCTGCTGTTTGACGTTGGGCGCATTCCATACCCCAAGCCGCACCATGCGCAGCCGACTTTCGATGCTCTCGAGATTGCCTGCCGAAAAGGAAACGTCGCGGCGCTTATTTGCGAACCGCTGATCCTCGGGGCGGGGGGCATGCTGATGTATGAGCCCGCTACGCTCAAGGAGATGCATCGAATCTGCAAGGCGCACGACGTTCTCTTTATCGCTGACGAGGTGATGACCGGATTTGGGCGGACGGGAACGATCTTTGCGTGCGAACAAGCCGGCATTTCGCCTGACATTCTCTGCGCGGCGAAGGGATTGACGGGCGGCTCGATACCGCTGGCCGTTACGCTCTGCAGCGCCCCTATTTACGACGCCCATCTTTCGAAGGACCGGGCGCGCACCTTCTTTCATTCGAGTTCCTATACGGCCAATGCCATTGCTTGCGCCGCGGCCGTGGCGAATCTCAATGTCTGGCGCACGGAACCTGTCGTCGAGCGTATTCTTGCGCTTAGTCAAAATCAGGCGTTGTGCCTCAAGGCGCTCGACACGCGCTTCGCGAATGTGCGCCAACTCGGCACGATCAGCGCATTTGAGCTTTCGAATGTTCAACCGGGCTACTTGGCCGATATCGCCCTGACACTCCGGGCGCAGCTATTGGAACGCGGCGTGCTTCTTCGTCCCCTCGGCTCGACCGTCTACGTCATGCCTCCCTACTGTACGACGTATGACGAACTCAAATTCGTCTATAGCGCCATCGTGGAGACTGTCGGCGAGGTGCTGGCATGACGGGCGTTGAAATCATCGGCCTTGGTCACTATGCGCCTGAGCGCACCGTGCTGAATTCTGAAATCGAAGCGCGTCTCGGTCTCGAAGCGGGCTGGATCAAGCGGCGTACCGGCATCGAAGCACGACGCTATGCGGCGGCCGATCAGGCCCTCTCCGATCTTGCCGTTCCGGCTGGCGACATGGCGATCTCGGCGGCCGGCATTTCACGCGACGAGATCGGTCTTCTGCTGCTGGCAACATCGACGCCCGATCATCTATTGCCGCCGACGGCGCCGCTCGTCGCGCATCGCCTCGGCCTTACCAACGCCGGCGGCATCGACATGGCGGGCGCGTGCGCCGGCTTCATCTATGCACTGACACTGGCGGACAGCTACGTGCGCAGTCATGGCACGTCCGTGCTCATCATTGCTGCGAACATTCTCTCGCGGCGAATCAACGAGGGCGAGCGCGCCAGCAGCGTCTTGTTCGCCGACGGTGCCGGTGCGGTGCTTCTTGCACCCTCTTCACGTGTTGGGAGCGGCGTGCGCGGTGCCCATCTCATCGCGCAAGGTGCGCACTACGGATTGATTCAAATTCCTGGTGGCGGCAGCAGGAAGCCGTTCGCCAAAGATTTCGACGCGAACGATACGTTGATGGTCATGTCGGATGGTCAGGCGGTCTATGCGAAAGCCGTTGCGATCATGACCGGTGCGGCCGACGAGGCTCTGCGCAAGGCTGGTATCGTGGCGAGCGACGTGATGCACTTCATTCCGCATCAGGCGAATGCGCGGATGATGGGGACTGTTGCTCACCAGCTTGGACTCAAGCCGGATCGCTTGAGATCGAGCGTTGCCCAGTATGGGAATAGCTCGGCCGCCACGATCCCGCTGACGCTTTCGTTGTCGGCGCGCGCGCATAACTACGCGCCGGGCGACGTGGTTTTGATGACGGCGGCTGGTGCCGGACTGACCGGCGGCGCCGCCGTCTTCAAGTGGTGACTACTGTTTGACGCCTTCGACGTCGAGCGTCAGTTCGACCTCCTTGGAAAACGGTCCAAGGTCGCGCGTGATATCGAAATCGGCGAGCTTGAGCGTGGTCGTTGCGGTGAAGCCATCGCGATAGCCACCCCACGGATCCTTGCCGCCACCCACACGTTGGGCGTCGAGCGTTACATCTTTGGTCACGCCGTGCAGTGTCAGCTTGCCGGTGATCGTCGCCTTGTCGGGACCGGATGCTTTCACGCTGGTGCTTTCGAAAGTCGCCTCCGGAAACATTTCCGTGTCGAGAAGATCGGCGGCGCGCAGATGTTTATCGCGCTCGGCATGATTGGTATCGACGCTGGCCGTATCGATTTTAATCATGACCTTCGATGCGTCGGGGTTCTTCTCGTCATAAGAAAACGTTCCGGAGAATTTGTCGAAACGCCCGGCGATCCAGCTAAAGCCCAGATGCTTGATGCGGAAGTTGATCGAGGCGTGGGCGTTCTTCGTATCGATGACATAGTCGGCCGCCATTGCGGTCGCCGACAGGACGGATGCGAACGCCGCCACCGCGATCACGGTCATTCCGGCTCTCATGAATGGTTTTCCTCTTTTGGATTTGCAGCGAGACGCGGTGGTCCCAACCACATGCGACGCAAGACATTGCTTCTATCGAAATAATGGTGTTTTAGGGCGGCGAGACTGTGAACAACAGCCAACGCGATGACCACGTAGGCGACAAGGCGATGAACGTATCCGGCACGGTCTTCGAGGCCGCGCATCTGCACGAGTGACGGCACGTCAAACCAGCCAAAGACGTCGATTGGTTGACCGTCGGGCGTCGTAATCAAGTAGCCACTGATCATCAGGCCCAGCAAAAGAACATAAAATCCCCAGTGCACCGCATATGAGATTTTTTGCTCCAGCGGGGTGAGGCCGTCGGCGGATGGTTTTGGATTGGCCGCTCGCCAGGCCCAGCGAACCAGCAACGCGAACAGCAGAAGAATTCCGAAGCTGCGATGGAAGTCCGGCGCGGCATTGTAATAGGGGCTGTAGTAGTCGAGGCGGACCATCCACACGCCGAGCCCGAACATGGCGAAAATCGCAACAGCCATCAGCCAATGGAAAAGGCGCGAGACCACGCCATAGCCTTGAGATGTGTCGCGAATGTACATAATGGCCCCGCGGTGCCGACGTACGGCCCCGCAGGAGATGCTGCCGACAGAACGGCTTTTCAAGGGCACGAGCACCGCGAAAGCTCACCGATGCGGCCGGGTCACCCAAGGGCATCGCACAGGCTGCGCCAACTTTAATCTTGACTCCATAGGTATAGATTAGTTTAACTCCGCGCGTCTGCCATTTGCGGGGCCTTGAACCCCGATATTTTGGAGAGAGACGATGAAACGTTCGCACTTCGCAGGTGAGCGGTTCGACGCGCGTGAGATGTCGAACGCCGCATTTTCCGCATCAATGTTTGCGGCCTCGGTCGGCATGATCTGGGATCTTGCCACCGGACACGCGTCGGCCTTCGACCGCATGCTTTCCAATTTGTCCGACGACGAAAGCGAGACGCCGCAGGGGCGCCGCGCCGAGGCATCGCGCGCCTCCGCATCTACGGCCCATTCACTTCATTCAACTGCGCAAGGAAACCCGTCGAATGCGTGACACCAAGCGCAAACCCTCAAATTCCGCGTCAGTGGCTCAACAGCCCGACGAAAATGTCTGTGCGGGCCATGCCCTCGGATTTCCGCTGCGCAAATCGCTCGGCTTTCGTCCAATCGAGAACGTCACCCTCGACGTTTTCCGGTGCGTTTGCGAGGTCTACGCGACGGCTTCGGCACAACCTTGGGAAATCGCCCTGCGGATCTCGGAGGAGCAGCTCGGCGCCATCGACGGACCGTTGCTCGTCGCGCGTGTGACGGCGTTGTTGCGGGCGCTGCGAAAGGAACGGGGGAACGGCTTTTCGTATCTCAGCGTCGGCTGCCAGCACGTGTCTCCAGACGAACTTACAGTCACAGGATTGCTGAAGGCCGCGCGCAACGGAGACAAGAACGCCTTCGAACGGGGCGTCGCATTGGCGCTCGATAACGCAGAAATTTCAGATCGTACGCGCGTCGCTGTGCGCTCGTTGGCCGAAACACAGTCATCGCACAGCGCGGCCCTCGATGACGAGGCCGGCGCTTCGGATTTCGAGAAACAGACCGTGCAAGCGGTCTACCTTCATTAGCAACTCGTTATCGCGGCGGGGCGTGCGACCGGTTCATCCGGTGTGGAAGTGAAGAATGTCGGGAAAGATGGATACACGAGGCACATCACAGGACGCCGGACGGGAGGGGGAAAATCGTGCAACTGAGGACGGTTCCACCGATCAGCGCGCCGCCCCGACGAGGTATCTCGTCAGCGAACTGATGAAAGGGCGGCGGGAAGTCATTCTCGAACATCGCGGTCAGGATTATCGCTTGCGCATTACAGAGGCGGGGAAACTGATTTTGAGCAAATAGCGGCGCGTGCGCCAAACAAAATAATTCCCAAGCCGACATACGCTTGGGATTCGGAAACGTCTTAGAGCTTCATGGACTTCCCGTCTCGCCGCTCTAAGCACGTCAGCAGTGGGCCGGGTCCGCATGAAACCCCAGCTCCCGGCCCGCTGCTTACAAACCCATTCTTGTCCAGGCGTCACGCCGCCGGAAAGCTGACTTCGACGCGAAGTCCAGGGCCGTTGTCGGCAAGCACGATTTTGGCGCCATGCAGTTCGGCGATTGCCGAGACAAGGCTGAGACCCAGACCACTGCCATCCGTCGAGCGTGCGCGTTCCAACCTATAAAGCCGCCGGAAAACGTTCTCACGCTCGGCCGCCGGGATACCCGGGCCCGTATCGGAAACGGCGACGGCGCAAATTCCGGCCGACGATGACAACCGCAGGCCGATGCGTGTTCCCGATGGGCAATGGCGGATGGCATTTTCTACGAGATTGGCGAAGAGCTGAACGAGAAGCTCGGGATCGCCGCGAACATTTGCCGTCGATGCAACGTCGGCGGCGTAAGTCAATTTATCGCCCGCATCCTCGGCGACGACATCATAGACATCGTGCACTTCGGCCAGGAGGACGCGCAAATCGACCGGCATGAGCCGGTCTTTGCGTGCTCCGGCTTCGATTTGAGTTATGCGAAGCAGCGCATCGAATGTCTCGGTGATCGAATCGATATCGAGCAGCGCATCTTCAAGCGCGGTCTGAAACTCGGCGGTCGACTCTGCCTTGCGCCGAGCATTGTCGAGGCGCTGCCGCAGCCGGCTCAATGGCTTCTTCAAATCATGCGCGATGTCGGAGGACGACTGATTGACGTTCTCGATCAGTCTTTGCAGATTTCCGAGCATCCCATTCACCTGCGAGGCGACTTGATCGATGTCGTCCTCAAGACCGGAAATCGGGACGCGCGCCGCGACGTGCCCCTGCGAAACCTTGGCGAGCGGCGTGACGAAAGCGTCGATGCGGTGTCGTGTTTGGCGCGCAAAGTAGACGGCGCACAATATGACCGGAATGGATGTCGCTAGCAGCCCATATGCCAACAGCCTCAGCAGAAATGACTTCATCTGCTTGACTTCGCTGTTGTCGCTTCCAACCAGCAGGCGGCCCTTCGCGAGCGGCTTCCAAAGCGCCAGGAACTCGTCGTTGGGCTCGCCCCGATCCATCGTGAAGTTGAGATCGGATCGCCTGAGCGTCATCCAATGGTTGGACTGCGGAACGCCGCGGACGTTACCTGCAAGAAATTTTCCATTCTGATCGACAAGCTCAACGATGAAATCGGGGTCGCGAACGGATTGGCTTTCCTCCGCGACAACGGTCACGAGATCGTCGAAGGTTCTGTCCCCGTCGAGTACGGCGAGCGAGTCCATGTTCGTGCGGACGCGATCACGAATGTCGCTGACGAGGCGGGCGCTCGCCACCAGATAAATGACGGTGAAGAGCGCCAGAACCGTGGTGATGAAAAAGAGCGAGAACGTCGCCGCCAAGCGAAAGGGCGTGCGCTTCAGGAGATCACGCACCGCTAAACACCATCGTTCACTGTGTAGCCGCTGCCACGTATCGTGTGAATGAGCTCCTTGCCGTAGGGCTTGTCGATTTTTGCACGCAGACGAGAGATGTGCGTTTCGACGACGCTCGTCTTGGGATCGAAGTGGAAGCTCCAGACACGTTCCAGAAGCATCGTGCGGGTCACGACGCGGCCGCGATTGCGCATCAACACTTCGAGCAGGCGGAATTCGCGCGGCTGCAAGTCGATCGTATCGCCACCGCGCGTCACCTTGCGGCTGACAAGATCGATTTCAAGATCGCCGACACGCAATCTCGTTTCTTCGCCTTTGGTGTGCGGGCGGCGGGCCAGCGCGTTCACACGCGCCAGAAGTTCAGAAAACGCGAACGGCTTGACGAGATAATCGTCGCCGCCCGCGTCCAGGCCCTCAACGCGGTCATCGACTCCGCCCAGCGCCGTCAGGAACAGCACCGGCACGCGGCGACCGGCGCTGCGGATCGTTTTGATGATCGCCAGTCCGTCGAGACCCGGCAGCATGCGGTCGAGGATGATAACGTCGTAGTCTTCGCCGACCGCCTGAGCGACGGCCTCGCGGCCGTCGGAAAGATGATCGACGGTGTGGCCCTCCTCCTGGAGTCCCTTCAAAACATAGGCCGCGGTGTTGGCGTCGTCCTCAAGAAGCAGAATTCTCATTCGAGCACCGATATGTGAACCCGATCCCTGTCTGACCGATCAGGAGCGGGGTGCCATCCGCCAATATACAACGGCTTGCGGCGGCCACAGAGTGAAACAAGGTCCTACGCTTACCGGCCTCCCATCAGGCCGGTTGATTATGGCCGAAAAGGCCTTTCCGCCCCTCGACCGCCAGGACGACAAGACAAGTGATCAGGCTGCAACCGGCAAAGCCGACCGCGATTGGCATCACCGTCCCATCGAACGCATGCGCGACGATGCCGCCCGCGACAGCCCCGATCCCGGTACTGAGAGAGCCGATGACCGACGACGCCATTCCGGCATTGTGGCCCTGTGGTTCCATCGCGATGGCGTTGAAGTTCGGAGCAATGAGACCGAACAGGAAGAACGCAACGGCAACCAGCAGGGCGAAAACCGGCAGGCTCGCCATTCCGGTAGCCGCGGCGGCCGTCAGCACCAAAGAGACGGCCAAAAAGGCGGCAAGAGCACCATGCGACAGACGCCGCATCCCGAGCCGTTCGACTAGCCGTGCATTCACGAACGACGCTGCGGCCATCACCGAAGCGATGGCGCCGAAGAGGATGGGGAACGCATCGCCCGTTCGGAAAACTTCAACGAAGACCTGCTGAGCGCTTGCAACGTATGCAAGCAAGCAGCCGAACATGAATCCACCGGCGGCGCCGTAGGCCATCGTCTGCGGCGACAACAACGCAGCCCGGATCGCTTCGCCGAGCGGCATCGGCCGTTCGACGCCGAGGGCTTGGCGAGCCGTTTCCGGCAGGCGCAAGCTCGACCAGACGGCAATAAGGATGGCCATTGCCAGCAAGGCGTAGAACGTCCAGTGCCAGTTGCCGAGCTGTATCAGGGCTTGGCCGATCGACGGCGCCAATGTCGGAATGACGATGAAGACCATCATCGCGAACGACATGACGCGGGCCATCTGACGGCCGCCATAAAGATCGCGCACGACAGCGATCGCGATCACGCGCGGAGAAGCAGCGCCTATTCCCTGCACCAAACGCGCAGCGAGGAGCGTCGGATAGGCTCCCGCAACAAGAGCGGCAAACGTGCCGACGATGTAAATCGCGAGGCCCGCCATGAGCATCGGCTTGCGGCCGAAATGATCGGATAATGGTCCGAAGAAGACCTGCCCGACGGCGAATCCCGCCATGTATAAAATGACGATCAGCTGCCTGTCGTTCTCGTCGGTAACACCCATCGCGGTGCCGATTTGCGGCAGGGCCGGGAGCATGATGTCAATCGAAACCGCCGTCAGCGCCATCATCGCCGCCGTCAGAGCAACGAATTCGGCGAAGGCCAACTGGTGCGGCGATGACGACGGCTCAGAGCGCGTGACGAGGACGCGCTCTTCGCGTTCGGGACGATTCATCGGGTGTCTCTGAAATGAGGATGCCGAACCGGCATTTCAGCGCGTCTCTATACGGGCAACGAGAGCAGAAATGCGGCATCTGGAATGACAACAGTGCCCTTTCGGCCACGGCCATGACTTACGGCGGAAACGGCAAGCCCGTCAATTCTCTTGCTCAACCCCAGAAACGGGCGTGCGCGTAAGGCCGATCAATCCTCGGGCCGAACATGACAATGATTTTAACTTCTGCTCAACGCGCGACTCAGCCAGAGATCGGCTCAAATTTATTCTTCCGGTTCTGAAAACCAGGTGCGCGTCCACAAACGAAAGTTTGGCACCGGCGAGAGGGATGCTCGTGGCACCATCGCCCTTACATCGTTCGGCGAAATCGGTCGTCCACGCCTCGCAAGAGGAAGGACAAATCCCGCTTCCTGCGCTCATCAATCAGGCGCTGTCGTTTCTGCAATCGGGCAATGTAAACGGCGCGCGGCTCACTTTGGCGCGTGCGCCGGCGTCAGCACGCGACGATGCCTTCGCATGCAAAGCCTTTTCTCTGATCTACCTCAGCGCCAATGACTACGATCAGGCCATTGCGTGGTTCGATAACGCTCTCCGGCTGAACGACAAGAATGCCGAGGCTCTTTCCGGCAAAGGCACGGCCCTTCAGGGCGCGGGACGGTTGGCCGAGGCGATCGCGAGCTTCGACCGCGCGCTTGCATTGACCGCTGCCGATCCGGAGACGTGGTACAATCGCGGCGTGGCGCTCGACGCACTCGGCGATATCGAAGCGGCCTTGCAGTCCTACGATACGGCGCTCGCGCATCGTCCGGTCTATGCTCGGGCGCTGGCGCGGCGTTCCGCAGCACTCGCCAAGCTCGGACGTTTTGAAGAGGCGCTTGCCACCGCCAACACGTTGATTGCGGTTGCCACCGAAAACCGCGCCGATGCCTGGTGCTTGAGGGGCAACATGCTGCAAGAGCTCGGACGTTATTCCGATGCCATTGCGGCCTACAACCAAACGCTGGGGATTGATCCCAATTACGTCGCCGCATTGATCAACCGCGCGACCGCTAACGCCGAGATCGGCAAGTTGGACGACGCCCTTCGCGATCTTGATATCGTTCTCGGGGTGGCTTCCGACCCCGCCGATGCGCTGATCTCGCGCGCCAATGTTCTGCAGAATCTCGGTCGCAACGCCGAAGCTCTCGAAGATTACAAGAGCGCGTGTGCGCTTCGTCCGCTGATCACGCACGCGGCGGTGACGAAAGAGCCGGAATTCCGTGCTCTCTTTATCTTTGCGCCCGTTTCTGGAAATACGCCAATTCACGACATGATCGGCTTCTCGAATTTCGAAAGCCATCTGCTCATGTTGCTTCCCGGCGTTGTTTATGACGCCGACTTTTTGCGCTCCAAAACCGACGTGGTCGTCAACCTCGTCTCCGACGCCGACCGGAGCGCGGAGGCGCTTGCCGACGCAACGCGCCTGACGCAACACTTGGCCAAACCGGTTATCAACGCGCCCGCGAAAATTCTCTCGACCGAGCGCGATCATGTTTCTCGGCTTTTGGGCGACACAACGGGCTGCGTCGTGCCACAGACAAGCCGGTACGTTCGAGACGAACTGCTGGCGATGCTTCGAACCGGCGCATTCAACATGCCATTCCCACTGATCGCGCGCATCGCGGGCACACACGGTGGCGATGATATGGAACGGCTCAATGGGCGTGCCGAGCTTGAGGCATTCGTTCGTTCTCACGAAGCCACAGACTACTATCTTTCAGAATTCATCGACTATCGCTCGGCCGATGGATACTTCCGGAAATACCGTTTCATTTTCGTCGGGGAAAAAATTCTTCCCTATCATCTGGCGATCCACGATCAATGGAAGGTGCACCATGCATCGACCGACATGGCAAACCATTTGTGGATGCAAGGAGAAGAGAAGGTCTTTCTGGAATTGCCGCAAATCGTCTTTCCTCCGGCGACATTCGAGGCGCTGCGCGCGATCCGCTCAAAGCTCGATCTCGACTACTTCGGAATCGATTGCGCGCTTACACACGATCAGAAAGTCGTGGTCTTTGAGGTCAACGCCTCGATGCTCGTTCATTTGCGCAACGAGCAGTTCCCATACAAGAACCCGGCGGTGCGCCGTATCAAAGCGGCGTTTGCCGAACTGCTGCGCGACAAAGCCATGAGTCAGCGGCCGGCCTGAATCTCTTGATCAGCCGGACAGCGTTTTGCTGCGAGTTCGGAAATCGCGTCAAAGAACAAGTCTATGTCGTCGCGCGTCGTGCGATGATTGATGATGGCGCAGCGAACCACCGTTTCGCCATTGATCATGGTCCACGAGGGCGCGGCGATACCACTTTCGTGGAGGTCGAGAACCAACTCGCGATTGACGCTCGAGTCCTCGACGTCGCGCATGCCGAAGCAGACGATGCTTAGCGATACCGGCGCTTTCAGCGCGAAGATGGGGCTGTTTTGGATCTTGGTCGCAAGATAAAGGGCGAGCTGGCAATTATGCCAAATTGCGTCACCGATCTTGCCTGCACCGAGCGTCTCGATCGTCATCCATGTTTTCAGCGCACGGAAGCCCCGCGACAGGTCTGGTCCCAAATCGCATGGCCATGTCGTCCCGGCGGCAAGCCCGCGATCGGCGCGCTGCAAGTATGACGTCGGAGAGGCAAATGCGGCCTTATGCTTATCTCCGTCGCGTACGAGGAGAAATCCGGCGTCGTAGGGTACGTGTCCCCATTTGTGAAAATCGAAGGCGACCGAATCGGATTTTTCGATGCCCTTCAGCAAAGGACGCAGCTTATCGGAAAAGGCCAGTAGGGCTCCGATGGCTCCATCGACGTGAAACCATAAGCGCTCGCGCTCGGCGATTTCGGATATCTCGAAAAGCGGATCGATCGCGCCGGTATTCACCGTGCCGGCACTGGCGACGACAAGAAAGGGATGAAGCCCAACGCCCCGGTCCTCTGAAATCGCCGCGTGTAATTGCCCGATATCCATGCGGCCCGCAGCATCCGTCGGAATGCGGCGAAGCTTATCGGAACCCAATCCCGAGAGTTCCAATGCCTGGGCGATGCAGACGTGCGCTTCCGATGAGGCGTAGGCCACCAGTCTGCGATCCGACGCCTTTAGTCCGAGGCGGCGCGTATCTTCTCCGAGCGCTTCGATTTTGGCCAGGACGACGGCGAGAAAATTGGCCATCGACGATCCCGTCAGGAACAGTCCGGATGCGCCATCGGGATATCCCAGTGCCTGCTGCAGCCAGCGCGTGATCTGGCGTTCGACTTCAAGGCCGATGTGGTTGCGGCCGCCGCAGTTCATGTCGAGCGTCGCGGCGATCATTTCCGCCACGATGCCGATGGGAGTCGCGGCGCCATGAACCCAGCCCATGAAACGGGGATGCAGGTTGCCGCCAGCAAACGGCATCACATGCGTCCGAACATCGTCGAGCACCTGTCCAAGCGGACGCGGCATGACCGGCAGCGGTTGGGCGAAACGATGCCGCGATGCGTCTGGCGCAGAATGCCAAACGCCGCGATCGCGAATGTGTTCGACATGCGAGATGGCATCATCGAGCATCGCATGTGCGAGACGACGGTATTCGACCCAATCATCCGGATCGAGGTCAGCGGAGGTGTTCGTGTCCGACATCATACGGACTGAGCACCGCTTGCTCGTTTCGACCATTTGGCAAAAAGCGCGTCGAGCTTTGTTGCGACCGGTTCGAACGCCGCTTCGATCGACTGGCCTTCATTCATTCTGGCCGCCAAATCTACGATGTCCCCAGCCGATAAGCTCATGCGCAATACAGCGCGTGGGCCGACTTGAACGGCTTGTCCGATGTGACAAACCGGGCCGAGCCTCGCGTCGAGCAAGTCTGCGCGGATGCGCTCTGCCTGATTGCTTGAGATGAAACCACCGTCTTTGTCGAGCAGGGTCAGACAAACGATTGATGGCAGCGCGACGGCCTCGTCGTCATCCGGATGAAACGATAAACCTTCGACGCGGGCTGCACAGACTCGGACCTGGTTCGCGAAATACCTGGTGATCTCCGCATGACTCAGCTCGTTTATCGTAGCAAAGCGCGACAGGTTTTCGAGCGCCGCGATCCAGCGAAGCCCAAGCCCAATGTTGGCTTGCGATTTGAAAGCGATGCCGAGCGAGTCACGCATCGGCGACGGCCAGTCGAGCGCCGCCGTGTAATCGCTGAGACCTGCAGGCAAGCTCGCGCGCGCCGCAATCTCATCAGCAAGGCCTTGTGGAAGCAGCAACGCTCCTGCGAAGGCAGGCCCCGCGACAAATTTTGAGCCGGTGATGTTGACGATGAATCCATCACTCAGATCGCGCTGGATTTGTGAAATCGGGCAACGCAATTGGCAGGCATCCACCACCACACGCAGGCGTTCCGGAGCGACGGCGGCGAGATCTCGAACCAATTGCCGTGTCGGACCAGTCAAGCCCGTCTTCGAGGCGTCAAGCACATGGAGCAGCACGTCGCGGCCGCGCTTCAATTCTTCCTCGACCACGATTGCAACGTCGCGATCGACCGCTTGAGACTCTCGCGGCCGACCCGACTCATCGCGGATCGCGATCGTTCGCACCTCGATGTGTGCGGCCTCGAAGCCATCGACCGGCTGGCCGTGCGGGACTGATTGTGCGAGTGCCGTCAATCCGGCGAAATGGCGACCTGCCGCCGCGAGCGGGATCCCATGACCCGTCTCGTCGGGCGCAACGAACACGTTGGTGATCGGACGCGAAGCCAATCCCGCAACGAGGCCAAGTGTCAGAAGCTCGGCATCCGTGCCGGACGCAGCGAGCACGACTTGCTGCTCGCCTGCGCCGAAGCATGCTCCGATCCGGCTTCGGATTTCATCACACCATTGATCGGGCGTGACGACACTTCTTCCATCAAATCCGAACAGCCGTTCCAGGGCGCGGCTCGCTGCCGCGAACCCCATCTCTGATATATTGCTGGCAGTCGTGGACGAGAAACCGATCTCATCGGGCGCGGGCAACGTCTTTGTACCGTAGCGGTTGCGGCCACTGATGGGATCCGGCCAAATGCGCTCATCACCGCCCGAAGCCAGAATGAGCGAGACAGAGGCACGCAGATTGCCATTGCTCGCCAGTTGTGTGGGAAGAACGGATTTCGCTACTGCCTTCATTTGCGCTGTAGACATCGCCACCCCAAAAAATGAATGCCCCGAATTTCGGCTTTGCTACTTACGCGAACCTGTCACTCGCGAATCACAAGCATTTCCTGCGTGTTAGCTAACGTGCCGGCGCCCATCCCGAAAGCCAAAACGCCCACTCGGACCTCACCGTCGCACCGGCTGTAATCAACGAACGAGGCATAAGGGTTGTCCCGGATCACCGATCGCGGCGCGCTCTGCGCGGGCTTTGGGAAACCGCAAGCCTTTTTCGATGCGCGCATCATGCGCGGAAACCGGCAGCGCGACGGCGAGTTGTTAGGGAATCGGAAACAGGAGGTTTCATGAAAACAATTACGCAAGCCGTCTTGGCTGCCGCAGGCGGTCTGATGCTGGCAGCAACGAGCGCGTCCGCCGCCATTGTCTGCAATGACGATGGGGATTGCTGGCATGTCCGTGGACAGCCCACATACGGGTCCGACTTAAAACTTCACGTTCATCCGGACCACTGGAAATGGCGGCACGGCGACAGCCACCATCGTTGGCGCGAACATGCCGGCCGTGGCTATTGGCGCAGCGGTGTCTGGGTCGACATCCACTAACGGCAAAATGCCGCTGCATGGGCTTCACCGTCCGTGCAGCGGTATTGCTTGAGGTCGCTTGTTTCAACCGTTGCGGCGGGCTTTGCCGGATGCAGCCGGTTGTTCCCAACCAAATACCGACCGGCCTCCGAATTCGGCGGTTCGCGCAAGCTCATTCTGAATATGTTCGGAAAGCGGCGGTCCCGACGCGATATTTTCGAGACGACGAGCTTGCTCATCCAGACGCCGCAGTGCACCGAGAGTCACCTCGTTTCCGAGTTTGGCGCGTTGAACCGCGCCCTTGAGAACGGTGATGGTTTCGTCATAAACGCGCGTCGCGACCGGGAACGGGTGCCGGTCCTTGCCGCCATGCGCCAGCGAGAAGCGGGCTGGATCGCGAAACCGATAGGGTGCGCCGTGTACGATCTCCGCCACCATTGCTAGCGACTGCACCGTGCGTGCACCGACCCCCGGCATCAACAAAAGATCCGGAAAATCGACGGGGCCACGGTCCGCTGCCGCGGCGAGCGTACCGTGCAGACGGCGGATGAATACGTCACTCGGGCGGACGTCATGGTGCGCAGGCATTACGAGATGGGGCAACGACAGCTGGCCGGATGATTTGCCAGAGATGACGACAAGTTCTTCAACAATCCGATCGGGTCCGAGGTCATGGAATAAATTCAACTGAGCCGAGCGCGATCCCTCGGCGCGGCGGTCCGTAAGATTGATGATGTTGCCCTGATCGGGGCCATCGATCGCGGCGTGCGGTTCATCGACGAAACTTGTCAGCGATTCCGAATGCCAATGATAGCGCCGCGCTTGGCGCTTCTTATCGTTCATGCCCTGCTGCACGACAGTCCACTTGCCATCACAGGTGACGAAGAAGCCGTGCAAGTAGAGATCGAAGCCGTCTTGAACTGCGGCACTGTCGACTTTGGCGACCAGGCGGCTGGCGCGCGTTAGCTTGTCTGAATCAAATCCGACACGCATTCCGAGCGCGTCGAGTTCCTCCGGCGTCCGGCGCGAATGACGGCCACGGCCGCCGCAAACGTAGATGCCAAGCTCGTCACCTCTTGATTGCAAGCCGCGTTTCATCGCGCCGATGACGCTCGTCGTTATGCCTGACGAGTGCCAGTCCATGCCCATGACGGCGCCGAACGACTGGAACCAGAACGGATGCGCCAACCGGCTTAGAAATTCATCGCGCCCATAGTGATGAACAATGGCTTCGCAAATGACGGCGCCCAGTGCCGACATACGGTTTACCAGCCACGCCGGGACGCGCCCGCCATGCAAAGGAAGATCGGCGCTTCCTGTTCGCCGCACCATGATTTCTCACATAGGTGCTTCGCGGCGCCAAGGCGAGGCCCAATTCCGGCAACAGCCACAAGACGAGATCGTTATTCCGGGAACAGCGCGACGCGCGGGCGCGTTGCTCACCAAAGACCAAGAGGAGCCGCCTTATGAAACCTGTTTGCATGGCCATCGCTGCCGTCGCGCTGTTTGCTGTTGGACCGGCCTTCGCGGAAGAACCCAATCCGCCGGCAAATAATGCGGGTACGTCCGGCGTCACTGCAAAGCCCGGCAAAGTGGGGCCCGGCAGCGAAAATAATGCCAAGGTTTCGCCCACTTCGCCCTCGATGACATCGCCGCCGCCGCCAGATCTTCCTGCCGGTTCATCGTCGGGCGCGAGTTCGGGAAGCAGCGGTGCAGCAGGTGGCGCGGGCACCAGTCAGCCGGAGACACCCGAAGCGCACTCGCCGGCGCGCTAGCGTCCTCACCTTTCCGTATTTGAATAGCGCCGAGCTTGGCGCAACGCCTTACAATCTCTGAACCGCATGTAACGGAGTCAATGCATTGAGCCCCGCGCCAATTGATTTGGCCGGGGCTTTATTTTTGCTGGAACCAATTCGGCGTGCTCATCGTATTCTTCATACCATGGCTGCACTTCCCCCTCGGTGCGTCCCCCCTGCCATGGCGAACCGAACACCCTGGCTTCCCCCCGGCCGGGGTGTTCCCTTATGATCTGGCGCAATTCACCAACGACTGAGGCGAATCCGTGGCCCGACTGACGCTCGCGCAAATTCGGCATCGTTATCTGGTCGAAATCCGGCCGCTCGACGCGGAAACCGAAGCCGCGCTCAGGGTCGACCCGCGCCCCGGTGCCAAAGCCATACTGGAAGCAATCGCACGGCGGCGTTCGGACAATCGCGCCGAAGGCCAGCGCCTGCGAAAGTTATTGCGCTATGAAACGGCACTTTGGAAATCGGGCCTGCAGCACATTGCAGGTGTCGACGAAGCGGGCATGAGCCCGCTTGCCGGACCCGTCTCGGCGGCGGCCGTCGTGTTTGCAGAAGGAACGCGAATCCCAAAGGTCGATGATTCCAAAAAGCTCGATGCCGCGACTCGCGAACGGCTTGCTGGCGAAATCAAGCGTACGGCGATCGCGTGGTCCGTCGGGTTCGCTGAAGTCGGCGAGATCGATACGATCAATATCTATTGGGCGGGACTGCTCGCAATGCGCCGTGCCGTCGAAGGTCTCCGTGTTCGTCCGCAGCATGTTCTGATCGACGCGCGGCGCATCAGAGATCTGGATGTTCCTCAGCAGGCCATCGTCAAGGGCGACGCCAAGAGCTTGACGATTGCCGCCGCCTCTATTTTGGCCAAGACCGCGCGCGACGCGCTGATGCACGACCTCGATCGCGCATACCCTGGTTACGGATTTGCGAAGCACAAGGGCTATCCGGTCCGATCGCACCTGGCGGCGCTCGCCAAACTCGGCGCGTGCCCCATTCATCGTCAATCATTCGCACCCGTACGGCAAGTTTTGAATTTGCCGCCATTGCCGCCTTGGCCGAGCCAAACCCTGACGACGGCGGCTGAGCAACTTTAGACGAGACCTTCGTGCTTCAGTGCGACCTGGACGGTCGGCTGCAACTGATGGTCACGATAAACGTTGCGCGATGGTGCAAACTCCGCGTGCTGCCGCGCATGCTCCTGCCAATTCGGCGACAATAGGAGACAGTCCCGATGACCATCGAAGCGTCTGCTCCGCGTCTTTCCTATACGACGACTTCAGGTTCGAGCCCGTGGGCGACCTACCTGGCGCAGATCGATCGCGTGACGCCCTATATCGGCCGTCTTGGACGTTGGGTCGAAACGCTCAAACATCCGAAGCGTGCGCTCATCGTCGATATTCCGATCGAGATGGATGATGGCACCGTACGCCACTTCGAAGGATTTCGCGTTCAGCACAATCTTTCACGCGGTCCGGGCAAGGGCGGCGTTCGCTTTCATCCGAGCGTGACGCTCGAAGAGACGATGGCGCTGGCCGCATGGATGACAATCAAAACGGCGGCGATGGACTTGCCATTCGGTGGCGCCAAAGGCGGCATCCGCGTCGATCCACAAAAACTGTCGCGTCACGAGCTGGAAAAACTCACGCGGCGCTATACCAGCGAGATCGCGATCGTCATCGGACCCCAGCGCGATATTCCGGCGCCCGACGTCAACACCAATGCGCAGGTGATGGCGTGGATGATGGATACCTTCTCGATGCGCGCGGGATTTACCGCGACCGGTGTGGTGACCGGAAAGCCCGTTCATCTTGGCGGTTCGCTCGGCCGGGTGAAAGCGACGGGCCGCGGCGTCTATGTCACCGGACGAGAGGCAGCGCAGCGTCTGGGGCTCAATCTCGAAGGCGCCCGCGTCGCCGTTCAAGGCTTCGGCAATGTTGGATCGGCCGCCGCAGAGCTGTTCGCGGTCGCGGGTGCCAAAATCGTCGCGGTGCAAGATCAATGGGGAACGCTGATCGACGATGAGGGTGTCGCGGTCGATGCGCTTCTCCAGCGCCATGTCGCTGGCGAAGGCGTCGGTGGAACGCCCGAGAACAATGACGCATTCTGGGACGTCCCCTGCGACATCCTCATTCTTGCGGCCCTTGAAAGCCAACTGACTGCCGATCGGGCGCGGCGAATAAAAGCGAAGCTGGTGCTTGAGGGCGCGAATGGCCCGACGCTTACGGTTGCCGACGACATTCTCGCTGATCGCGGTGTTCTGATCGTGCCGGACATTATTTGTAACGCCGGCGGTGTGACCGTCAGCTATTTTGAATGGGTGCAGGATTTTTCAAACTTCTTTTGGAAGGAAAGTGAAATCAACGCGCGGCTCGATACGCTTTTGGTCGAAGCACTGCGTAAAGTCTGGCTGTATGCCGACAAGAACGGCCTTTCGCTTCGCACGGCGGCCTACGTCTTGGCCTGCGAACGCATCCTGACAGCCCGAGAGGAACGAGGCCTTTACCCGTAAGCGGCCAGCAACGACGAAAAAGGTGTCGATGTTTGTGTGTCTTGCCGATATGCAGGCGCCATGACATCAGACGGCGATTTCGAAATTTTTCTTGTCTCGGTACCGGGCCTCGAGTCCGCACTCTGCGGAGAAGCCAAGGAGCGCGGCTTTGCCGCTCCCAAAGCGGTGCCGGGCGGCGTGGTCGTGCGTGGAGGTTGGCACGACGTCTGGCGCGCCAACCTCGAATTACGCGGAGCAAGCCGGATCTTTGCGCGCATCGAATCGTTTCGCGTGTCGCATCTGGCGCAACTCGACAAGCGGGCGCGCCGGGTGGCGTGGAGCACCGTCTTGCGGCCCGACATTGCGTTCCGCGTCGAAGCGTCCTGCAAAGGTTCGCGCATCTATCATTCCGGTGCAGCGGCGCAAAGGATCGAAACCGCGATCCGCGAGGAACTCGGCGCACCCTTCGCGCCCGAGGCCGACGTCTGCATCAAGGTGCGTATCGAAAATGATATTTGCACGCTAGCGGTCGATACGTCCGGCGAACTGCTGCACAAGCGCGGCCACAAGCAAGCCGTCAACAAAGCTCCTATGCGAGAAACGCTGGCGTCGCTCTTTCTGCGCCAGTGCGGCTATGATGGGCGCGAGCCGGTCGTCGATCCAATGTGCGGCTCGGGAACATTCGTCATCGAGGCGGCTGAGATCGCCGCCGGACTGAAGCCCGGCCGGTCGCGGCACTTCGCATTCGAGCAGCTTGCGACATTCGATGAGGCGGCGTGGAAGAAAATGCGCGCCGGGGGCCAAGCCACTCCCCACAACTTCCGCTTTCATGGAAGCGATCGCGATGCGGGTGCCATCCGCATGAGTCGTGATAACGCAGCGCGTGCCGGTGTCGCGGCGATGATAGACTTCGAGATCCATACGGTCAGCGATCTCGTTGCTCCCGAAGGAGCGCCGGGCCTTGTTATCGTCAATCCGCCTTACGGAGATCGGATCGGCGACAAAGCGCGTCTGCAGTCGCTCTATCGCGCACTTGGGCAGACGCTGCTCACGCGCTTTTCCGGATGGCGCGTCGGTTTGATTACGAGTGAGGCTTCGCTCGCAAAAGCGACGGGCCTTCCATTCGGAAAGCCCGGCGCTGCTGTTTCTCATGGCGGCTTGCGGGTGACGCTGTACATAACCGCTCCGCTCACGTGACTGCTTCGCGTCTACGCTTCCTTCTCTGGCTCTTGCAAAGAGTCCGCCGGCCCGAAGAATTCATAGTGGATACGATCGGACGGCACGCCGCTTCGTGCGAGAGAATTGACGAATACGCGCAAGAATTCCGTCGGTCCGCAGAGATAAAGGTCCGCCTGATCCAGCGGCGTATTCTTCTGCAGCCAATCGATCGTAATGAAGCCGTTGGCGTCGTGCGTCTTGCCGAGTTCGTCGCCTGTTTGCGGATTGCTATAGAAGGTTGCGATCGACGTACGGCCGTGCACCTTGGCCAGTCCTTTAAGATGATTGCCCATGGCGTGCGTTTCGCTATTCAGCGTGCCGTGAACGAAGTGCGTTTCGAGCTCCGGATGACGCTTGGCAATCGTTTCCGCCATGCTGACGAGAGGTGTCAGACCGACTCCGCCTGACAGCAGCACGACAGGGCGTGGCGGTGCATCCGCCAGAAAAAAGTCACCTGCTGGCGGCGTTGCTTCCAATTCCGTTCCGACTTTGACGACATCGTGCAGGAAGCGCGATCCACCCTGGCCATCCGCCTCGCGTTTAACGGAGATCCGATAAAATTCTCCATTGGGCGCGCAAGAAATCGAATAGTTGCGCTTCATCTGAAGTCCTTCAGCGGCCGTGAAGCGGAAGGTCAGATACTGACCCGGCTTGTGGGGCATCACCGGGCCACCATCGGCAGGTTTCAGAATAAAGGATGTGATGATCGCGCTTTCGCGGATTTTCTCGGCGACAACGAACTTGCGCCATCCCGTCCAGCCGCCATCGATCTCAGCGATCTCGTCTCGAATGGCCTTTTCGCGTGCCTTCAAAATTTCCGCGAGGAACCAGTAGGCCTCGCCCCACGCGCCCAGGACTTCCTCAGTCGCCGCGTCGCCGAGGACTTCAGCAATCGCACCGAGCAATGCGTTCGCAACAAAGGGATAGTGTTCGGGCCGGATATCGTAGCCAATATGCTTCTGCGCAATCCGCTCGACGACCGGAAGCAGCGCACCGAGATTGTCGATATTCTGCGCGTAGGCCAGGATGGCGCCGGCCAACGCATGCACCTGCTTTCCATCGCCACCCTGATTAGCCTGGTTGAACAACACCTTGATGTGTTCATCCTTGAACATGCGCGCGTACATAACTTTGGTGATGGTGGCGCCGTGGATTGCCAAAGCGGGTACTGTCGCTTTGACGCACGCGATCGTTTCCGCGGAAAGCGGCTTCTGCATTGCTCTTGCTCCTTTTGGGGGACTTTAACTTGGACGTAGCGACTGATTGGTCAGCAGCGTCGGTGGCGCGGCGCTAACGGTGAAGATTTTCGAAACAATCCGGAGTGAGCGACGGCGCGATCGGCAACCGACGCGGTCGAGAACCAGCACTCAACGATTTTAGCGGGACCGATCATTGGCACCCTCTGGACATGCCCACCCAACGCTCAACTTATGATCTTAAAGATGCACGCGCCGTGCATCTTATCTATCAGGCAAGACGCCGCACGGGCATTCCCCTTATTGACGTGCCGCATGAACTGACCGCACACCCATCCTCTCCACTCAATCATTTCCTAAATCTGCAGACGCATCATCGATGGATATCAACGCGGCGCGGACGTTTCTCGAAATCGTCAAGACGGGCAGCTTTGCCAATGCCGCGGCCAGTCTGCATATCACCCAGACCGCAGTTGGCGCGCGCATTCGCGTGCTCGAGCAGGAACTAGGGCAAGCACTTTTCGTGCGTCACAAGACCGGCGCGCAGTTGACGTTGCCCGGCCAGAAATTTCTGCGTTTCGCAATCAGTCTTGTTTGTCTGTCCGAGCAGGCCGTTCGCTCGATCGCGCTTCCGCAGGGGCGTGAAATCGTCGTAGCGATCGGTGCCGAACTCAGCATTTCCAGCCCTCTCATACCCGAGTGGTTGAAGTGGATGCATCAGCACTGTCCGGAGTTTGCGCTGTCGGCGCGTATCGACAGCGCCGACCGTCTCATTGATTGCATCCAGGACGGCACGCTTGATGTCGCCATCCTCTATGACGCTCCCCGGCGGACCGGTCTGATCGCCGAATTGCTCTTCGAAGAAAAACTTGTTCTGGCGCGAAGCAGCCTTTCAAACGGCGAAGGACTTGCGGACCATGTGCACATTGATTGGGGCGACGATTTCGAACACGCATTTCGTGCGGCATATCCGGCGACCGAAACGTCGCCGATCGCCATAAGCTACGGACCGCTGGCGCTCGATTACATTCTTGCGGTCGGTGGGACTGGGTATTTTCGACGCGGCTTTATCCGGCCGTACCTTGAGGATGGCCGTCTCTCCCTTGTGACAAACAGTCCGGAATTTTCGTATTCAGCCTATGCCGTTCATTCCACGGCGGCGGACGAGAGCGTCATCGCGCGCGTCCGTGAAGGGCTTCGTGCCGCGACCGTTTCGATCGCCTTTTAGTTAGCCGCGCAAAACCAAAAATTTTGCTGAGATCCAGCAATAATATGTTTTTGCGCTGCACCAATCTTTATGTCACCTCAACGCGCTCAAGGGCGCAACCTCCATCCCTCGCGCCTTTTTCCGAGGTCTGCTCCCGCGCGACTTCGGCCGCAAGGTTCGCACATCCATGCCGTCTTCGAACCCAGCTCATTGCTGGCGATATCGTCCCTTTCTCTTCGACAACCAAAAATTATTATTTTCGCTTAGCAGCTATTTGGCATGCGTGTTGACGCTCGGGATAGCGTTTGCCGCGTGTCTGCCCCGACCGTGGTGGGCGATTCTCACCGTCTATGTCACTGCACAGCCCATGTCCGGCGCATTCCGGCCGAAGGTTTCCTATCGCCTCGCCGGGATTCTTCTCGGCGCAACCGTCGCGGTTGCCGTCGTACCCAATCTTCAGAACTCGCCGGAGCTGCTTGTGCTTTGCCTGGCGACTTGGACCGGGTTCTGCATCTATCTGGCCGTCCTCGACCGAACGCCTCGCGCCTTTCTGTTTCAGATGGCGGGCTTCAGCGCCGCAGTTATCAGCTTTCCGTATCTCGACGATCCGGGACACATCTTTACGTCAGCGATTTCCCGCGTCGAGGAGATGGCAGTCGCCATTGCGAGCGTCACGATCATCCATACCCTGCTGCAGCCGTGGAGCGTCAAACCCGTCATCCGTGATCGGGTGAACGCCTTCCTGGAGCATGCCGCCAGCTGGTGCGATGGAGCGCTCGATTCGCGACACCGAAATCTCACCTACGCGGCGCGGCAACGTTTGGCGGCCGATGTCACCGAGGTCGGGATTCTCGCAACCCATCTCCCGTTCGACACGAGCAACGGATTGCGGACGCGGACGTTGGTGCACACGCTGCAACGGCGGCTGGCAGCCCTCATTCCGCTGGCGTCCGCCGCCGGTCAACGGCTCGACCTGCTCGGCGGTGCCGAGCGGTTGGCCCCCGACGTTCTGGCGCTCGTCACTCGTGCCCGAAGCTGGCTGACGGACACGGACGGCCGGGACATCGACGAGCAAGCGGCAGAAGGTCAGCGCCTCGTAGACCGCGCCCGGACATTATCGCGGACGTACAGTCGCGATTCCAATTGGCGTGCGCTGGTCTCAGCCAGCCTCATCGAACGCATTGCGGAGTTCGTCGAGGCGATGCGCGACGCCCGGCTTCTTGCGGGCTTGCTCGGCGGCGTTCCTGGAACTTACGTGGGCCTGCGTCTTGAGGACAAGCCGCTGCCGATCGCGCGTAACACCAGCATGGCGGTCTTGGCCGGTGTCGCGACTGCCGCTGCGGTCATGCTCTATTGTGCGATCTGGATTCTGCTTGCTTGGCCGGCGGGTTCCGCGACTGCCGCCTTTGCGGCCCTCATTACATGCTCTTTCGCAACGCAGGAGGATCCGGCACCCGTCATCGGCCGCTACCTCGTCGCGACGCTCATCACGTTCCCGATTGCCGCAATCTACATGTTCGTCATGCTGCCCTACGTCGATGGCTATCTTGAGCTTTGCATCGCGCTGGCGCCGGCCCTGATCGGCATCGGATATATTCAAGCCGATCCCGCACGATCGAGCGCAGCACTCCCGATGTTCTCTTGCCTGATCGTTGGTCTCGGCTTCCTCGATGCCTTCCGGCCGGATTTCGAAGAGTTCGTCAATACCGGGATCGCCCAGGTCATGGGGATCATCATTACCATTGCGGTCACACGCATGTTCCGCTCGGTTGCGGTCGGCTGGAGTGTGCGCCGGATCATTCGGACGCAGTGGCACGAACTCGAAATGCTGGCAAAGGCGCGTGGCGAGCCGGATTTCGGCCGCTGGACGGGACTTGCTTTGGACCGCCTCGGCCAAATCGCCGGACGCTTGGCATTGGTCGATGAAAGCGATGTGCTGCACACGGCCGATGGACTCGCGGACATCAGGCTCGGTCGCAATATCCTGCATCTGCGGCGCGCCGCCGAAGTCACACACGGACGCGCCGCGGAGGCCGTCGACAAGCTGCTTGGCGCGGTGGCGGATTTGTTTCGCAAACGCAGAAAGCAAGGCGTGCATCTCGATGCCGACCCCGCCGTCTTGGAGGCCCTCGACAACGCTATTGCGGTCATTCCTACGATCGAGCATGACGCGCGCCGCCATCAAGCGATGCTGGCCGTCATCGGCATGCGCTGCAATCTCTTCCCCGGAATTGGAGAAACGAAAGTTGCCACTGCATGATCGATGAAATTCAAATCTTTGGCGTTTACGTCCCCGCCGCTCTCGCTTGGGCCTCGCTCGCGGCTCTGATCGCCTATGTCACGCGGCCGTTTCTTCACCGGCTGCCCCTGCACCGCTTCAACTGGCATCCGGGACTCCTGGATCTCGCGCTTTTCGCAATCTTCTGGTGGGGCCTGGCGACACTGGCAGATGCCCACGTTTTACCTGCGGAACTTCCTCTACGATGACGTCAATGGCATGGACACGAACGTTAGGCACACTTATCCTGGTGGCTGTCATCCTCCTGGTGATGCAAGTCCTGTGGCAGCGCTACCAAGTTGAGCCCATCACACGTGACGGCAAAATTCGCGCTGATATCGTTCATGTTGCCACCGACGTTGCCGGCCTGATTACCGAAGTACGTGTTCGCGACAATGAGTATGTCAACAAAGGACAAGTGCTCGTCGTCATGGACCAACCCCGCTATGAACTCGCTCTTGAGCAAGCGCAGGCCGAAGTCGAGAGTCAGCAAGCCGTTCTAGCTCAGGCTGAGCGGGAAGATCGCCGCAATCACGCGATGTCCACGCTCGTCGCAACGGAAGTTGTCGAACGTGGCCGGGCACGTGTCGAAGAATTGAAGGCGACGCTCTCCAAGGCAACCGCGGCGCGAGATCTTGCAAAGCTCAATCTTGAGCGCACAGCCGTGCGTGCTCCGATAGGTGGCTATGTCTCCAACATGACGTTGCAGGCCGGCGTCTATATGTCTGCCGGCGCGACGGTCGCGGCGCTCGTCTACAAGCAATCGACACGCATCGAAGGGTATTTCGAGGAGACGAAGATCCCGGCCATTCATATCGGAGATCGAGTCGTTGCGCATTTGATGGGCGTCGCTGATCCTATCCGGGGCCACGTCGAAAGTATTTCCGCAGGCGTCGCAGATCGCGAGCGAAGCGACAACGGACCGGCGCTCGCGAACGTCAATCCGTCGTTTTCGTGGGTTCGACTTGCGCAACGTATTCCGGTTCGCATCGCAATCGACTCCGTGCCTGATGGCGTGCGTTTGATCGTCGGCCAAACAGCAACAGTCGAAGTCTTGCCGCGTCTGGGTGATGTTTCCGTGCACCGGAGCTTTCCGTGGTGACGGGCAGCCGCATCCTCGCCGCCGGCGTGGCTTTGCTCGCCGCAGGCTGTGCTCCCGTTGGACCGGATTATCACCTGCCTTCGCAGGCCACGATCAACGCGCCGGAGGCGCAAGGGCACTTCGTTTCGCGCCGAACCGGCACAGCGAATGATGCTCCCGATGGTCCGTGGTGGCGACTTTATAAGGATGATCGGCTCGCGACCTACGTGCAGAATGCTTTCGTCGCGAACACCGATCTGCGCATTGCGGAAGCCAATCTGGAACGCACCCACGCGCTCTTTGCTGAGGCTAAAACGGCGCGGGAGATCAACGGCTCGGCGAACTTCGACACAAGCTATGTGCAGCAATCCGCCGAAGCCTATCTGAGCCATACCAAGCCGCCCGACCATCAAATCTACAACACCGGCATCGCGCTCAATTACGATCTCGACCTGTTCGGCGGCATTCGTCGCGGCATCGAGGCCGCTGCCGCGGACGACCAAGCGGCCATCGCCGCTCACGATCTCGTCCGCATCAACGTGGCGGCCGACACGACCCGCGCCTATGCCGACATTTGCAACGCCGGCAATGAGCTGAAGTCCGCACGCCGGACGTTGGACGTTCAGAAAAAGACGATCGAATTGACGCGCACGCTCGTTGCGCACGGCCGCGCCGCCAGCTTCGACATCGATCGACAAGAGGGACTTTACGAAGAGCTCCAAGCGCGCGTTCCTCTGCTTCAGGCGCGCCAACTCAATGCTGCATATCGCCTGACGACTTTGATCGGCCAGCCTCCGGAGCGTTACGACCGCGCACTTCTCAAGTGCGCCGAACCGCTCCAGCTTGCCTCGTCGCTTCCTGTCGGTGACGGTGCGGCCCTGCTGAGACGAAGACCGGATATCCGCGCGGCTGAACGCCGTCTCGCGGCATCCACGGCGCGAATTGGCGTTGCGACGGCAGAACTTTATCCGGACATCAAACTGACGGCCTCGATCGGGTCGCAAGGCGGGATTTCCGATGCTTTCTCGCCGTTGACCAACCGTTTCGGTGTCGGCCCGACGATCAACTGGAACGTCAATCGCAACGTGGCCCGCTCACGGATCGCGGCGGCGGAGGCGCAGACAAAGGCAGACCTGGCAACATTCGATCGGACCGTTCTCGTTGCCCTTCGCGAGACGGAAACGGCTCTGACCAACTATGCCTATGACCTCGATCGGCTGCATAATCTCAAGCGGGCGCGAGACCGTGCGGCCGTCGTCGATCGCGACGCACGTAAACTTTGGCGCGGCGGAAACATCGATGCGCTGGCGACACTGGATGCCGACCGCAGCCTTGCTGCGGCCGAACAAGCCTACGCCGCCGCCAAAACACGTCTGAATGTGGATCAGATCGCGATTTTCCTGGCGCTCGGCGGCGGGTGGCAAACAGCGGCTCCGCCTGCGCAAGTGGCGCTCGGGCCGACGACGACAAGCCAAACACCCTGATAGCGCGCAGAAATTTGCTGGCAAGCGGCTGCTTCACCAATCCGCTTCACCGAAGCTTGAATAAGCTCAGCACTTCTTCTTTGTTCGCAGGCGCAGCATCGGGGGATAGCGTCACTCTCAGGTTAACGCAAACTTGAGAGGCAGATATGTCCGTCACCACTCTAACGCGCAGGTCGGCGATTGCCGCCGCGTTCGGCCTTGGAATCGCGGGATTGGCCGGTCACGCACCCTCCGCATCGGCAAAAGACATTACGCTCCTGAACGTTTCCTACGATCCAACTCGCGAGCTGTATGCGGCCTACGACAAAGCTTTCTCCAAGTATTGGAAGGCGAAGACGGGCGACGACGTCACCATTAGGCAATCACATGGCGGATCAGGCAAGCAAGCCCGCGCCGTCATCGACGGCCTTGAAGCCGACGTCGTAACCCTTGCACTCGCTGCCGACGTTGACGCCCTTCACACGAAGGGCGACCTCATCAAAGCCGACTGGATCAAGAAATTCGCCGACAATTCGGCGCCGTACACATCAACGATTGTCTTCCTGGTCCGCAAAGGCAACCCGAAGGGCATCAAGGATTGGCCGGATCTGGTCAAGAATGGCGTCGAGATCATCACGCCGAACCCGAAAACATCGGGTGGCGCGCGATGGAATTACCTCGCAGCTTGGGGCTATGCGCTGAAGCAGGCCAGCGGCAACGAGGAGAAAGCCAAAGCGTTCGTCAGCCAGATCTACAAGCATACGAAAGTTCTGGATTCCGGCGCACGCGGATCGACGACAACATTCGTCGAGCGTGGCATTGGCGACGTTCTTCTGGCTTGGGAAAACGAAGCCCATCTGGCTCAGAAAGAATTTGGCGAAGACAAGTTTGAGATCGTAACGCCGTCGATTTCCATTCTTGCCGAGCCGAATGTCGCCGTCGTCGACAAGGTCGTCGACAAGCGTGGAACACGCGCCGTCGCCGAAGCCTATCTGGAACACCTTTACAGCCCGGAAGGCCAGGAGATCGCTGCTGAGAATTTCTATCGGCCGCGCGATCCAAAGGTCGCTGCCAAATATGCCGGCCAGTTCGGCCAAGTGAAGACATTCACCATTGACGATGTCTTCGGCGGCTGGACGAAAGCCCAGAAAGAGCACTTCGCCGACGGCGGCATCTTCGATCAGATCTACACGCCTGGCGACAAGAGTTAAGTTCCATTCGAATACACATTTCGTGCGCCGCCCGTCCGAGACATAGGACATACCGGGGGGTACAGCAGATGGGCGGCGCACGATCCTTCTCTCACTCACGAGGTCCACAATGATGTTCTGTCGAGAAAGCTGTAGGGCGCACCGCCCTCGCCAATAGCATTCAACGCACGGTTCGCTCCCATCCACCGCCGCAATCGAACCGATGCCGAACCTATCGAACAGACATCATCCAAGGACGACTTCCATGCCGACCACTCTCATTGTTCCCGGACTCAAATCGAGCGGCCCGACGCACTGGCAAACCTGGCTCGAACACCGCGTCGCCGGCAGCATTCGCATCACCCAACGTGATTGGAACGATCCACATCTTCCCGATTGGTCGAGCCGCATCCGCAGTGAGATCGCACGCGCTCCGGGCTCGATTTTCATCGTTGCTCATTCCTTTGGAGCGTTGGCGGCGGTCCAGGCCGCAAGCGACCACGCAGAAAGAGTTACCGGAGCGCTTCTCGTCGCGCCCGCCGATCCGGAAATTTTTGGCGTGGCGGAATTTCTGCCGGCAAAACCTCTGGGATTTCCGGTCATCGTCGTCGCGAGCGCCAACGATCCCTGGATGCCGCTCCGACACGCCGAACGATGGGCACGCAATTGGGGCGGCGAGTTCGTCAATCTCGGTGATGCCGGCCATATCAACGCCGAGGCCGGCTTTGGCCCGTGGCCGGAAGCTCTGACGATGCTTGAGCGCTTACGGCGCGCCGCTGAGTTTCGCACGGCCTCCGAGCGGCTCGCCGCGTTTCGACTTTCACACTCGGTCGTGCCGCCGAGGCAGTGGTTCCGCCGGCAACGCACGGCCCGTCTGCGCGCCGACAACGATGCCTATCGCGGCGATGTCAAAGGTGCAGCGGCGCTTTTGCGTGACGCGGGTTGGACCGTTCGCGCGCCCGACGACCTTCGTGCGCGGGGCCAGCTTTCCGCACCGCTCTGACGCGACGCGCGATGATTGCGTAACGACACTGCTTCTGACGCTCCCGTCAGATCCTTTGCGAGGAGGGCGGCCCGCACCGTCCTTCTCGCTCTTTCGTTCGACGGCGAGCGTGCCTCATCTGTCGAACGAACATTCGACTTCCATCATAAGCTCTGCATTTCTTCTTCGTTCCGTCGATATCCTCTCCAGGTTATCCGTGTTTGCAGAGCGATAGAAGCGTGGGCATTGCGATGGGAATCGTGACAAAGGCGGACAGCGGCGAACCTCAGACTGCTGAAGGCGTGTCGAGCAAGTTGTCGCTTGTTGTTGGTGAGAATCTCCGCCATTTGCGGCGCCGACATGGGCTTTCACTCGATCAACTCGCTCAAATCTCGGGGGTAAGCCGAGCCATGCTTGGCCAGATCGAAACGGGCAAGAGCGCGCCTACGATCAATCTCCTCGGGCGCATTGCGGTCGCTCTCAAGGTGTCGGTGCCGAGCCTTATTTCGAACCCAGGAAACGCTGGAACAGTCGTTATTCCCCGCGATCATGCGACGATCCTGACGTCGGGCGATGGCGGCTTCAAGTGTCGCGCTTTATTCCCCTGGGGCGAGCCGCAGAACATCGAAATCTACGAGGTAACGGTCGCGCCGCATCACCGCGAGGATATCGCTGCCTACGAACCCGGCGCCAAGAAAGCCCTCGTTGTCGTTACGGGGCATATCGAAGTCACCGTCGCCAATGATTCTCCATCACGCTTATCCGAAGGCGACGCCATTCTGTTCAATGCCGATACCGCGCACCGGTTTCACAATCCCGGCGAGAGCGACGCAAAAGCATTTCTTGTTGTCGCCCGCATCGATCGATCCTCTCCCCGCCAGCGCACGCTCTGAACACCCGCCACAGCGAAAGCCCGAACCTATTTCAGGCAGGCGAATATCCATAGCATGTCTTCTTATTTCGTCGGCCCGCGCCTCCCACATAGCATCCGGATCGCTTGCTTTATTGGAGGAGCCTCGATGTCCAGCGTTCGAAATCATCCGAGCACGATTCTTTCGTGGTTAGGCTTGCTGGCGGCAACGTCCTTCATTCTCGTCATCGCAATTTTGGTCTGAAGGCGGTCGGCTCAATGACGCGCAGTATAAATCGTGGAGCGTTGCCGGGATTCGGACTCTCGCTTGGCTTCACCCTCGTCTATCTTTCGTTGATCGTACTTATTCCGCTGTCGGCCGTAATTCTTAAAACGACAACGATGACGTGGCCTGAGTTCTGGAGCGCCGTGACGTCGCCGCGCGTCGTGGCGTCTTATAAATTGACGTTCGGCGCGTCGCTCCTTGCTGCATGCATCAACTCCGCCTTCGGATTGCTGCTGGCGTGGGGACTGACGCGATACACGTTTCCAGGACGCAAAATCGTCGATGCTCTGATCGATTTGCCGTTTGCGTTGCCGACCGCAGTCGCGGGCATCGCATTGACGGCCATCTATGCAAAGAACGGCTGGATCGGCAGCATTCTTGAGCCGCTGGGCATCAAGATCGCTTTCGCGCCCGCCGGCGTTCTCGTTGCGCTGATCTTTATCGGCCTGCCATTTGTTGTTCGAACCGTGCAGCCGATACTCGAAGATCTCGAAGCCGAGTTTGAGGAAGCCGCCGCCAGTCTTGGCGCGAACCGGTGGCAATCGTTTCAACGTGTCGTCTTGCCGACGTTGTTGCCCGCGCTGCTGACAGGCTTCGCCCTCGCCTTTGCCCGGGCGGTCGGCGAATATGGATCGGTGATTTTCATTGCCGGCAACATTCCGATGGTTTCGGAAATCACGCCGCTGATCATCATCACGAAGCTCGAGCAATTTGATTATCGCGGCGCCACGGCTGTAGCGGCGGTTATGCTCGCCATCTCCTTCATCATGCTCCTGATCGTGAATGCATTGCAGGCATGGAACGCACGTCGCCTCGGAAGGACCGTGTGATGACCAGCATCGCCGCACCGGTCGCCGTGCCTGTTCACGGCGCGGGAAAGTTCGAAAGAAATCCAGCAACCCGCGACGCACCTTGGGTGAAGTTTCTCGTTCTGGGCGTCGGGTTGACGTACTTTCTTGTCTTTCTCCTGCTCCCCCTGATTGCTGTCTTCGCGGAGGCCTTTCGCAAGGGAACGGAAGCGTACTTCGCGGCGCTTGTCGATCCCGATGCGTTGTCGGCCATCCGCTTGACGCTGATCGCCGCCGCCATCTCCGTGCCGTTGAATCTGATCTTCGGGGTGGCGGCTGCATGGGCCATTGCCAAGTTCGAATTTCCCGGCAAAAATTTTCTGATTACGCTCATCGACTTACCGTTTTCAGTGTCGCCGGTCGTCGCGGGCCTGATCTTCGTCCTGGTTTTTGGGCGGCTGGGCTGGTTCGGGACTTGGCTGGGAGACCATGACATTCGGATCATCTTCGCCGTTCCGGGAATTGTACTGGCGACGATATTCGTCACTTTTCCCTTCATTGCTCGCGAACTGATCCCGTTGATGCAGGCTCAGGGGCGCGACGAAGAAGAAGCCGCGATTTCCCTTGGCGCGTCGGGACTTCAGACCTTCTGGCGCGTCACGCTGCCGAACATCAAGTGGGCGCTTCTTTACGGCGTCATTCTCTGCAATGCCCGCGCAATGGGCGAATTCGGCGCGGTATCCGTCGTCTCGGGACACATTCGCGGCGAGACCAACACGATGCCGCTGCATGTCGAGATTCTCTACAACGAATACCAATTCTCCGCCGCGTTCGCCGTAGCGTCGCTGCTGGCGTTGTTGGCGCTCGTAACGCTCGTGCTCAAGACTTACGTTGAATGGCAGGCCCGGAAGTTGGCGCTGGAAGGACAAGAAGCATGAGCATCGCGGTTCAGGGCGTCAGCAAAACATTCGGATCGTTCAAGGCGCTCGACGACGTTAGTCTCAACTTTCCCGATGGTGAGCTGGTCGCCTTGCTCGGTCCGTCAGGCTGCGGAAAGACGACGCTCCTCCGCGTCATCGCCGGGCTTGAGCAGGCGGACAGCGGCCGGATCATCCTCGATGGCGACGACGCGACGAACCGGGACGTTCGCCAGCGGCGTGTCGGCTTCGTATTTCAGCACTACGCGCTCTTCCGGCATTTGACCGTGTTTGAAAACATTGCCTTCGGCTTGCGCGTGAGACCGCGGCGCGAACGACCCAGCGAAAAGGACATTCGCGCGAAGGTCGGTCAGCTGCTGGAGCTCGTCCAGCTCTCGTGGGTCGCCAACCGTTTTCCGTCGCAACTCTCCGGCGGACAACGCCAGCGCATTGCACTCGCCCGCGCGCTCGCCGTCGAACCGCGTGTGCTGCTGCTCGACGAACCGTTCGGCGCACTTGATGCAAAGGTTCGCAAGGAACTTCGCCGCTGGCTCAGGACATTGCACGACGAGCTGCACATCTCGTCAATCTTCGTGACGCATGACCAGGAAGAAGCGCTTGAAGTTTCGGACCGCGTCGTGCTGATCAATAAGGGGC